>Ga0209435_100011_pt1 | contig 413027 bp, 394 predicted proteins | sample AraplaCL_Col_mLB_FD_184260 | JGI IMG/M metagenome (GOLD analysis project Ga0209435, IMG submission 184260) | Arabidopsis root microbial communities from the University of North Carolina, USA - plate scrape CL_Col_mLB (SPAdes) (version 2) | ecosystem: Host-associated > Plants > Roots >... | reverse complement strand
GCTTCATGGTCGTCTCTCCGTGATGCTATGGAGCAGGCCATTCCTGACTCCGCGACACCATCATTGTGAGGGACGACCACCAGACCCACAAACCGAGCTGGCTGGGCTCCGCCCGTTACACCATCTATCTCTTCGTTTTCAAGCAATTCCGGACGGAAAACCGCTACGCACTTTTGCTGGAAACTCTAGAGAACGCGGGGAGTGGCCTTGCTGCGCGCTTCTTCGATGCGGCATAGAAACATGAAGGCCGCCAGCGTTAGGCTGGCCATCAGCGAGGCGGTCAAACCAAGAACAATCATTGCTCTCCCCCTATCGGCATCGAAGCCGTCTATCCCCCTGTGGAGTAAGACATGAAGCTTGCTCGTGACTTGTGTCCCGCAAGCTTCCCCTCCCTGGAGAACCCGCCAGGAAAGCGTCGCTAAATTAGCGGCGACCGAAACGAGGGGCCGGCCCGATGCCATTAACCTTCGGGCAAGGAATTAACCATAAATATTGAACCTGAACGTCGGAATGGGAAAATTGTGACTCGTTCTCACCAGGCATGAAGCCGCCCCGTCGTACCGGGTCCGATCCGGTATCCATCTCATCAAACAGGTCCGCAAAAGACTTTGATGAACGAGCGAGCTTCAGCGCCTCGATCACTTGATCGGTGGCGGTCTGTGCTTTTCCTCGCCTCTTCATAGCGCCTGGCGCGGACCATCAGCGGTTTCGCCGCGCTTGTGCGCGCGGCAGTTCGGCGGGGACGACTTTGGCGCAGCATACGCCGTCAGATCAGGCAGGCAGGGCGCAGGCTGGCAGCCTTCGCGACCGCTTGCGTTTTGCTGGTCTCGACGCCGGGCAATGCGATACTTTGCGCCGCAACAGGCCCATGCTCGAAGCCCATCTCAAGGCCGGCCTGCGCGACCTTTTCCACCGCTTCCAGACATTTGCGGACGCTTCCCGAAATTTCACCAGTGAAAGTCAGATAGAGCGGCTCCAGGATCTGCAGTCCTCGCATTGGGATGTTCTGACGGATGCGCGCTTCGACAGCCTCTATGCCGAGCGCGTCAAGATTCTCGCCGACAGCGAAAGCAAGATGGGCCTCGACCCCCGCTGGCATGTCGCGGGTCATGGCGTCGTGCTGGAGCATCTTCTTGCCGGCCTCCTCGAAGACATGGGCGGTCGCGCCATTCTTCCGGGCGCCAAACGCCGCGCCCGCGAGTTGAGCGAACTCGTCACATCTGTCGTGCGCCTCGTGATGGTCGATGTCGAAATTGCCGTATCGCTGCGTTTCAACGAATTGCGGATCGGCCATCAGCGTGCGCTGGCCGAGCAGCGGACCGCCGATCGCGCCGAAGCGGCATCCCTCCTTGCCGAACTTGCCAACGGCCTTGCTGACCGCAATCTGACGATCCGTATGCCGATGGATTGTCCCGAAGCTTACACCGAAGTCGCGGAAGCCTTGAATGCTGCGCTGGCGGATATCCAGCAGCAGTTTTCGGCACTGTCCGGCGGTGTACAGGCGGCCGAGGCGACGAGTGATGCTATTTCCCGCGCCTCGAAATCCCTGGCGGAAAAGTCGGCCGAGCAGTCGCAAGGACTTGCGGCGTCTGCGCGGCAGCTTGCTGAGCTTGCCGAGCAGGTGCGCGGCAATGCGGCCGATACGCGATCGGCCGAGCGCGTGACGGCCTCGACCCGCGCTGCGGCTGAAGACAGCGGCAGGATCGTCGGCCAGGCGATATCGGCCATGGCCGATATCGAGACCTCGGCCGAAAAGATCGGCCAAATCATCGGCGTCATCGACGAGATCGCGTTCCAGACCAATCTTCTCGCGCTGAATGCCGGTATCGAGGCCGCTCGCGCCGGCGACAGCGGCCGCGGCTTTGCCGTCGTTGCGCAGGAAGTCCGTGCGCTCGCGCAGCGTTCCGCCGACGCCGCGCGCGAGATCAAGGTTCTGGTGACGGGTACCAAGGCGCAGGTGGATGCCGGCGTCCAGATGGTCGGCCGCACCCAGGATGCGATCGGCAGCATCGTCCGCCAGGTGACCGATATCAACGAAGCCATCTCCGGAATTGCGGCGGCGAGCGATGAACAGCTCGCCGGCCTCAAGACGCTGACATCGGACATCGGCGGCTATAGCGAGCGTGCGGCGGCCGGAGAAAACGAGGCGAACCGTTCCGAGGAAGGCGCCGATCATCTGCATACCGTCGTCGTCGAGCTTGGCCGGACCATTCGCGAGTTCCGCATCGAGCGCGAGCGGCGCCATGCGGCGTCTCCCGCGCCCGTCAAAGCCGGCCAGCAACGACAGCTGCCCACCCGCGATGCGTTCGCCGGCGCGCACGACGAAGAAGAGATGGCCGATTTCGGTTTCCCGCTCCGCAGGATCGCAACGGGAGGCGAGCGCAATGCCTATTGATCTTTCAGTTTCATGCACATGCGGGCCGACAGGCCTGATTTCAGACAACGAGGAATGACGCGATGCCGAGCAGGAAAGGCGAAAAGACAATCAGTCTGGCCGCGGTGCTGGACCTCAACGAGGCCTCTGCCCTTCGCGGCACACTGATGCGGTTGCGCGGCAGCAATGTCGCGATCGATGCGTCGGGCGTCGAAAGGATCGGGACCTTATGCGTGCAGGTCATCATGGCTGCCGCCAAGACCTGGGATGAGGACAAGCTCTCCTTCACCTTCTCCAAGGTGTCGGATGCGTTTCAAAAAACGATGCAGGTGATCGGGGTGGATATCTCCCATCTGCTTGCCAAGGAGATCCGGAAATGAAGAAAAAAGTACTGACCGTGGATGATTCACGGACCATTCGAAACATGCTTCTCGTGACCCTCAATAATGCGGGTTTCGAGACCATTCAGGCTGAAGACGGCGTCGAGGGCCTGGAAATTCTGGAAGAAGCCAATCCGGACGTCATCGTTACGGATATCAACATGCCGCGCCTCGACGGTTTCGGCTTCATCGAGGGCGTGCGCCGCAACGACCGATATCGCGCCGTTCCGATCCTCGTGCTGACGACCGAAAGCGATGCGGAAAAGAAGAACCGTGCCCGGCAGGCCGGTGCGACCGGCTGGATCGTCAAGCCGTTCGATCCCGCCAAGCTGATCGATGCCATCGAGCGCGTAACCGCCTAAACAGGATCCACCCCTCATGGATATGAACGAAATCAAAGAGATTTTCTTCCAGGAGTGCGAAGAGCAGCTCGCCGAACTGGAATCCGGTCTCCTGAAAATGAACGATGGCGACCGCGATCCGGAAACCGTCAACGCCGTGTTCCGTGCCGTTCATTCCATCAAGGGTGGGGCAGGTGCCTTCGGTCTGGACGACCTGGTCGCATTCGCCCACGTCTTCGAGACCACGCTTGATTGCGTTCGATCCAACAAGCTGGAGCCGACCCAGGATGTCCTGAAGGTCATGCTCAAGGCTGCCGACGTTCTGGCGGATCTCACCAATGCCGCCCGCGACGGCGGCAGCGTCGATCAGGCTCGCACCCGCGGCCTCGTCAAGGAACTGGAAGCGCTGGCAAATGGCGATCTTCCCGCGCCGTCGGCCGCAGCGGCGGTCGTCGAGACAGCTCCCCAGCCCGCGGTGCCGGCTCCGACTGATGATAGCGGTTTCCAGCCGATTCCCTTCAGCTTCGACGACGATTTCGGCGGCGACGAGCCGGCCGGCGCCGGCGTGCCCGAATATGAAGTCAACTTCAAGCCGCGCGCCGATCTCTACGCGAAGGGCAACGACGCGACGCTGCTTCTGCGCGACCTCGCGCGGCTAGGCGAGATGAATATCTTCTGCGATACGGACGAGTTGCCGGCTCTTCCGGACCTCGATCCCGAAAACGCATATTTCAAATGGGCGATCTCGATCAAGACGGACAAGGGCGAGGACGCAATTCGCACCGTCTTCGAATTTGCCGAATGGGATTGCGATCTCGATGTCAGGCAGGTTGAAGGCGACGTTGCGTCGGCAAGCGAAGAACTTCCGATGGTGCCTGTGCCCTTCGATCTCTCGATCCTCGACGATGACGGCGCCGCACCGGCTGCCAAAATCGTTAAGGAAGCTCCTGCGCTGAAGAATGATGCCGCCGCCGCCGTCGCCGCGGCGGAAACCGCCAGCAACGTCACGCAGCTCGCCTCCGCTGCCGCGCGCGTCGAAAAGAAGGAGGCCGCCCTTGCCGCTGCCGCCGCCGCTAATGCGGCTGCCGCCCAGAACAGCGCAGCCGCCGGCCAAACCATTCGTGTCGATCTCGACCGCGTCGACCGGCTGATCAATCTCGTGGGCGAGCTCGTCATCAACCAGGCGATGCTCTCCCAGAGCGTCATCGAGAACGACAATAACGGCACATCCTCGATCAACATGGGTCTCGAAGAGCTGCAGCAGCTCACCCGCGAGATCCAGGACAGCGTCATGGCGATCCGCGCCCAGCCGGTGAAGCCGGTCTTCCAGCGCATGTCGCGCATCGTCCGCGAAATCGCCGACATGACCGGCAAATCGATCCGCCTGATCACCGAAGGTGAGAACACCGAAGTCGACAAGACGGTCATCGACAAGCTTGCCGAACCGCTTACGCACATGATCCGCAATGCCGTCGACCACGGCATCGAAACGCCGGAAAAGCGCGCGACGCTCGGCAAGAACCCGGAAGGCACCGTTCGCCTGACGGCAAAGCACCGCTCCGGCCGCATCCTGATCGAGCTTGCGGACGACGGCGCCGGCATCAACCGCGAAAAGGTGCGCCAGAAGGCCATCGACAACGACCTGATCCCGGCCGACGCCAATCTCTCGGACGAGGAGGTCGACAATCTGATCTTCCTGCCCGGCTTCTCGACCGCCGACAAGATCTCGGACATTTCCGGCCGCGGCGTCGGCATGGACGTGGTCAAGCGCTCGATCCAGGCCCTCGGCGGCCGCATCAACATCAGCTCCAGGCCGGGGCAGGGCTCCGTCTTCACCATGAGTCTGCCGCTGACGCTGGCAGTCCTCGACGGTATGGTGGTCACGGTTGCAGGCCAGACCCTGGTCGTGCCGTTGACCGCGATCGTCGAGACGCTGCAGCCCGAAGCCTCCGCCATCCACTCCTTCGGCGCAAATCATCGGCTCATTTCGATCCGTAACAGCTTCTGCCCCCTGGTCGATGTCGGCCGCATCCTGAACTTCCGCGCCACGCAGGCCGATCCGGTCGAAGGCGTCGCGCTGCTGGTGGAATCGGAAGGTGGCGGTCAGCGCGCGCTGATGGTCGATGCGATCCAGGGCCAGCGTCAGGTCGTCATCAAGAGCCTCGAAGCCAATTATACGCACGTGCCGGGCATTGCGGCCGCGACCATCCTCGGCGATGGCCGTGTCGCGTTGATCCTCGATGTCGATGCGGTGGTCGGCGCTTCGCGCGGCCAGTCGCTGAAGCCTGAAATGTCTTACGCGGCGGTGGGGTGAGTTGATGTCCTACGCCGTCAAGAGCCTGACACAGGGCACTCGCGAGCTGATCGCCTTTCGCATCGGCGATCAGGAATTTTGCGTCGATATCATGTCGGTCCGCGAAATTCGCGGCTGGACGCAGGCAACGGCCATGCCGCATGCGCCCGGTTATATGCTCGGGGTCGTCAATCTGCGCGGCGCCGTGCTGCCGATCGTCGACCTCTCCGCCCGGCTTGGCATGAAGCAGGCGGAACCGACGGCGCGGCATGTGATCATCGTCGCCCAGGTCAGGCGCAAGGTGGTCGGTCTCCTGGTCGATGCGGTTTCAGACATCCTGACGATCACCGACGACAGCATCCAGCCGACGCCGGAGGTTTCTTCCGATCACGAGCGGCAGTTTGCCCGCGGTATTGTGGCGATCGATCGCCGCATGATCTGCTTGATCGAATTGGAAGCCCTGTTCCCTGAAAGTGAAAGCGAGGCCGCATGAGCGTGATGGCAGCAATGGATTTCAGGGCGTCTCCGGATGAGGTGCTGGCGAGCGGCGAGTATCCGCTGACGCGGCGCGACCTCTCGGAAATCGCCGCCATGATCTATGCGGATGCGGGCATTTCGCTGAACGAGAGCAAGGCGTCGCTCGTCTATTCGAGGTTGTCGAAGCATATTCGCGCGCTGGGGCTTTCCGGCTTCCGCGACTACTGCGCATTGGTTTCTTCCCCGGCGGGAAGTGCTGAGCGTCGCGAGATGCTCTCGCATCTGACGACCAATTTCACACGCTTCTTCCGCGAAAACCATCATTTCGACCACCTGCGCGACGAGGTCCTGCCGGGCCTATTGGCGCGTGCCAAGGCCGGCGGTCGGGTGCGCATCTGGTCGGCTGCCTGTTCCGACGGCCAGGAACCCTATTCGATAGCGCTCACCGTGCTGGCATTGATGCCGAATGCCGCTGATTTCGATTTCAAGATCCTGGCGACGGACATTGACCCCAAGATCCTGGGACTTGCCCGCGCAGGCGCCTATGACGAAGCGGCGCTCGAAACGATTTCGCCGGCCATGCGCAAGCAATGGTTCCAGGAAGTCGATATGCAGGGCCGTCGCAAATTCCAGATCGATGATCGCGTCAAGCGGCTCATCACCTTCAACGAGCTGAACCTCTTGGCGCAGTGGCCCTTCAAGGGCATGTTCGATGTCATTTTCTGCCGTAACGTCGTCATCTATTTCGACGAACCGACGCAGACGAAGATCTGGACGCGCTTCGCCGGCCAGCTGCACGAAAGCGGCCACCTCTATATCGGTCATTCCGAACGCGTATCCGGCGACGCGAAGCACGTCTTCGACAATATCGGCATCACCACCTATCGCTATCTCGGCAAGAATTCGGGGAGGAAATCATGAACGCCGCTGCCCGTGTTCTCGTCGTCGACGACTCTCCGACCATGCGCGGCCTGATCACCGCCGTCCTGCGTGCCGATCCCGACGTCAATGTCGTCGGCCAGGCTGGCGATGCCCTTGAAGCACGCGCCGCCATCAAGGCGCTCAATCCCGATGTCGTCACCCTCGACATCGAGATGCCGAACATGAACGGCCTGGAATTCCTGGAAAAGATCATGACGCTGAGGCCGATGCCCGTCATCATGGTTTCCACGATGACGCATCGCGGGGCGGATGCGACACTGGCTGCCCTCGAGATCGGTGCATTCGATTGCGTCGGAAAGCCCTCGCCGGGCGAACCGCATCCATTCGGCGACCTTGCGGACAAGGTAAAGGCCGCCGCCCGTTCGCAGCGGCAATATGTAAAGCCCGCGGCGCAGCGCGTGCCGCCGACGGCCACCGCCGATTTCCGTGTGGGACGCAAGATCGTCGCCATCGGCTCCTCCACCGGCGGCGTCGAGGCCCTGATCAATGTGCTGCAGAAATTCCCGGCCAATTGCCCGCCGACCGTCATCACCCAGCATATGCCGCCGACGTTCACGCGCAGCTTCGCCGAGCGGCTGAACCGCCTCTGCGCGCCGATCGTCCAGGAGGCGACCGACGGTGCGCGGCTGGAGATCGGCAAGATCTATCTGGCACCTGGCGGCGAAAGGCATCTGCAGGTGGCCAACGCCTCCGCGCCCCATTGCCGTCTGGTGGACGGCGGGCCGGTGAACGGTCATCGCCCTTCCGTCGACGTGCTTTTTGATTCGGTTGCCGAATTGGCCGGCCGCAATGCCGTCGGCGTGATCCTGACCGGTATGGGGCGCGACGGCGCCGCCGGTCTCCTCAAGATGCGCCACGCCGGTGCGCGCACCATCGGCCAAAACGAGAAGACCTGCGTGGTCTACGGGATGCCGAGGGTCGCCCACGAGCTTGGCGCCGTCGAACAACAGTTTCCGCTGAACGCCATTGGCGAGGAAATTTTGAAAATCACAGCCGCCCGAAAGGAAGGGAGCGAATAATGTCTCTAGCGGAGAAAATCAAAGTTCTGATCGTCGACGATCAGGTCACCAGCCGCCTCCTGCTCAGCGATGCGCTGACGCAGCTCGGCTTCAAGCAGATCACGGCCGCCGGCGACGGCGAGCAGGGGATGAAGATCATGGAGCAGCAGCCCCATCATCTGGTCATCTCCGACTTCAACATGCCGAAAATGGACGGGCTCGGTCTCCTGCAGGCCGTTCGCACCAATCCGGCGACGAAGAAGGCGGCCTTCATCATCCTGACGGCGCAGGGCGACCGCGCACTGGTTCAGAAGGCGGCACAGCTCGGGGCAAACAACGTGCTTGCCAAGCCGTTCACCATCGAAAAGATGAAAGCAGCCATCGAGGCTGTGTTCGGAGCATTGAAATGATCGTCGAGGGTGCAGCCCGTCGCGTGCATATCATTCAGGGCGAGTACAAGGTCGTCAACGATCCCGAAGTGGTGCTGACGACCATTCTTGGCTCCTGCGTGGCGGCCTGTCTGCGCGATCCGATCGCCGGCGTCGGCGGCATGAACCATTTCCTCCTTCCGGGAATGGCGAATTCGCCGGTGAGCGGCGGCGATGCGACGCGTTACGGCGTGCACCTGATGGAACTTCTCATCAACGGCCTTTTGAAGAAGGGCGCGAGGCGCGACCGGCTGGAGGCAAAGGTCTTCGGCGGCGCCAAGACGATCGCCACCTTCTCCAATGTCGGCGAGCAGAATGCGGTTTTCGCCATGCAGTTTCTCAAAGACGAAGGCATACCGGTCGTTGGCTCCAGCACGGGCGGCGAGCATGGGCGCAAGATCGAATATTGGCCGATCTCCGGACGGGCCAGACAATACCCGCTGACCGGTGCGGAGACGCAGAAAACCGTCGCGCTGGAACAGCGTCCGGTCGTGGCTCCCAAGCCGGTCGACAACACGATCGAATTTTTCTGATCAGCGAGGCTACCGCATGACCCCCTTCCAGCGTATCGAGACGACCGCCGCCGAGGAAACGCTTCCGGCCATCCTTCTGCGCATCGTTTCCGAATTGCATGACGTCGCCTATCTGATCGAACGTGTCGAACCGCAGCTTCTCGATATCAGCGACGCCAACATACTGGCCTCGCCGGAAGCCATGAAGGTCGTCCAGGGCATCGATCTCGCCGTGCAGAAGACCCGCGGCATTGCCGAATTCATCGACACAATAGCCGGCACCATGCCGGAGAGCTGGACGGTGGACCTGGCGACGGCGCTGAGCCTGGTCAAGCTGACGGAGATGCAGAGAGCGCTTGGCGGCGGCCTGCACGCGCATTCGCAGCCCATGGCGAAGGCGGCCGGCGACTTCGATTTCTTCTGATCGGGCATCCGCAATAGATACTGTTTTTCTTATATAAATTTCGCCGCTTTATGCGGCTTTTTCCTCTCTTTTTCGGCCGGACGAAACGCTCGCACAAGTTTCGATTTCTATTTTCGCCGCAGGGTACAAAGCCATCAGGTCTTTGACGAATCGTGCGAGAACAGAATGAATCTGTTAAATCAACTAGTTCCCTTGTTTCGGAACATTCAGAATCTCGGGAGGACGCGGCTGCTGATCCTCGGCGGTGTCGGCGCAGTCTCCATGCTGCTGATCCTCTTTGCAGCCCTCTACGTCAATAAGCCCGCACAGGAGACGCTTTATGTCGGCCTGGATGCGACCGATCTCAACCAGATCAGCATTGCGCTCGCAGAAGCAAAGATCAATTTCCAGGTCGGTACGGATGGCAGCAGCCTGACCGTTCCGGCAGGAATGACCGGCAAGGCCCGCGCGCTTCTCGCCGAGCGCGGTCTGCCCACCAGCGGCAAGGCCGGTTATGAACTCTTCGACAATGTCGGTTCGCTCGGTTTGACCTCCTTCATGCAGGAAGTCACCCGCGTCCGTGCTCTCGAGGGCGAAATCAGCCGCACCATCACCTCGATCGCCGGCATCAGCGCCGCCCGCGTCCACATCGTCATGCAGGACGTCGGCAATTTCCGAAAGGCGGATCAGAAGCCGACTGCATCGGTCATGATCCGTGCGAGCGCGGAGGCCGCCCGCAAGTCGGCTCCCGCCATCCGCCATCTCGTCGCCTCGGCCGTTCCCGGCCTGGAGGTCGATGACGTTACGATCCTCGATTCGACCGGCCAGCTGCTCGCATCGGGCGACGATCCCGGCAACGGCGCTCTCAGCCGCAATCTCGGCATCGTGCAGAATGTGCAGAGCGAAGTCGAATCCAACATCAACAAGGCACTCGCGCCTTTCCTTGGTATGGACAATTTCCGCTCCAGCGTCACGGCGCAGCTCAATACCGACAGTCAGCAGGTGCAGGAAACCACCTACGATCCGGATTCGAAGGTCGAGCGTTCCGTCCGCACCGTGAAGGAAGCGCAGAAGTCGCAGCAAAGCCAGCCCGACAGCGCCGCAACCGTGCAGCAGAATATTCCGCAGGCAGCCCCGCAGTCTGGTGGCAACACGCCGACGTCGAACGATCAGTCCGACAAGCGCGAGGAGCAGACCAACTACGAGATCAACAGCAAGACGACGGCCACGACGCGCAACAGCTACAAGATCGAAAAGCTGTCCGTCGCCGTCGTGGTGAACAAGGGTCGTATCGCGCAGATGGTCGGCCAGGGCGCCGACCAGGCAAAGATCGACGCCTATATCGCCGAGATGCAGAAGATCGTCGCGACGGCCGCGGGCGTCGATCCGGCCCGCGGCGACGCCGTCACGGTCAATGCGATGGACTTCCTGGATAACCAGCTGCTTGAAGATACGGCTGCAAGCTTCAGCATCACGGATATGCTGAGCCGCAACCTGGCCGGCATCATCAACTCGCTTGCCTTCGTCGCCGTCGCCTTCCTGATCGTCTGGATGGGCTTCCGCCCGCTGATCCGCTCGTTCGGAGGCACGGCAGGCGGAACGGAACTTCCGGAAGCGGCCGGACTGGAATTGCCGGACTTCGCGCCTGCCGTGGGTGGTCCCGGCGCGGCACTGATGGACGGTTTCGGTTCGGACTTCGGCTTCGACAGCACCGACGATCTGCTGACGGCGGACGACGACGGCGGCACCTTCAACCGTCGGGTCAAAGAGGGGCCGGAGCGTCGCCTGTCTCGCATGGTGGAAATCAGCGAAGAACGCGCTGCAAAGATCCTGAGAAAATGGGCCGTCGACAAAGCGGCCTGACGAGAGGACAAGGACCGGGAGGCTTCCCGGTCCTTTTGCATTGCGGGATGTCGATATCCCGATCCCGGCCAAAATCTCGATGCCGCCTGTGATCAATTAGCCGCTGCTAAGTAAATTGACGTGTTCGTAAGATGGAATTTCCAAGGATATCCGGTTGCTGGGCTCAAAGAATCGACTTACAAATACTGTGCCTATTCAATAATAACCGTTTATTCGGAATGAATTGGCGCGCTTCGGAAGCCTGGAGAGTTGCCGGCAGCGGAGCGTGAAACATAATTCGTGGTTCGTAGGTTGTGCTTGCAGCGGTATCGGGCAGCACGATTGCCGAGGTGGAATTCAGAGATGGGTGCGCTCATCGACCCGATCCGCCGGGATGTGTTTGTGTCGCGGTAAAGGAGATTCGGCTCCAATGCCTCAAGGGAATTCCTGTCGGTTTCCTGAGGTGATGTGCCGGTTTCTGACGGAACAATGCTCTCGTTGACGGCCGATCGTCCAACAGCGGCAGGAAATGCAAGTATGGACATGCAGATATCGCAGGCGAGCAAGGGCGATCGGGATGCGCGAGCAATCGCTCCCACCGGGCCGATGTCACGCGAGCAGCTCATTCTGCAGCTGAATGCCATTTCGGGTCCCATTTTTTTGCAAGCAGGGCTGCATGTGCTGGCCGCCTATGCCGGCGCGTCCCATTATCTTCTCATACGCTGTGATCTCGTTCAGGAAAGCGGCCTCGACTTTGTGATCGCCTCTGATTGGCCCTTCGATCTCGTCAGGCGTCTGGCACCCGAGTTGACCGGCAGCTATGGCCGCATCGGCGAGCTGGAAAAATGCCTGGCCCTGTTCCAGCCGAGCTTGGCTTTACTGCCAGACGATGTCGTACTGCCCGATGGCGTGGGCCGGCAATACCACGCACTGACCTTCAACGTCGGGCGCTCACGCTTCTCCTTGTTGTTTCTCGCGCGCGAAGCGTCCGTGCCCTCGCCCGAACGCATGCGCGATGTCGGTCTGCTGGCAGGTTATCTCGCGAGTTCCGGTCGTTGCTTCGAAGGCAAATTGGAACGAGATTTCGATCTGACCGAACGCGAACTGGAATGCCTGTTCTGGATCGCCGAGGGCAAGACGAGCGACGAGATCGCCATGATTCTCGGGATCTCGCGCAACACCATCAATAACTACATTACCAGCGTCATGCGCAAAACCGCCACCAAGACCCGCTCGGAGGCAATCGCCTTCGCCGTGCGGAACAATCTCGTTTAAAGGCCGACCGGATGCGCTATCAGCCAGACAGGACGATGGATATGCCTGCCGAATCCAGGCTTACCCGTTCGGGGCGGATTTCCGGCCGTTCCGATCTCTTTCCGAAGCTGGTGTCGATGCAGAAGCTGATCGATGCGCAGCATTTTGCAGTCTACCGCCTTCATGGCTCCGGCCTGCCGCATAAGCAGCGTCTGGTGTGCGAGCTGGATAATTGGGGTTCCGCCAATTCCGTCGTCGGCAAATCCTTTGTCGAAGCCTATGGCGAAGCGCTGATCGAGCATATCGACAAATCGCTGCTTCCGCTCATGTGGAACGGGCGCGACAGCGACAGCACGGCCGAGACTCCGGATTTCGCAGCCTTCACGCAGCGGCTGAAGCCGCATCTCCTGCCTTTTGCAGGCGTTGCCTTTCCGGTGCGGCTCGGAGCGGTCGGCAACGGCTATATCGTCTTTACCGCGAAGTTCATGGATCTGCCGAGCGATATGATCATCGAACTGCACGGTCGCTGCTGCCGCATCATGATGGAACTGCTTTCCCTCGACGAACGTCGCTCGCAGGCAGCCGAGGCGCTGAGCGAGCGCGAGATCGTCTGTCTGCAGCTTGCCGGCGACGGGCGGATCAGCGAGGAGATTGCCGAGAAGCTGGGATTGTCGGTCCATACCGTCAACGCCTATCTCGGATCGGCGACGATCAAGCTCGACAGCGTCAACCGCATCCAGGCAATTGCGAAGGCGATCCGCTTCGGCTACATAAGCTGACGCTGCAGCACCCAGAGTATCCAGGAAAAGTGCGCAGCGATTTTTCGTCCGGAATTGCGTAAAAACAAAGGGATAGAGCTTTCCGCGATTCGAAGAAAAGCGGAAAGCTCTCCGGACTTGGAATTCTCTCAGATCACGCGTTCCGCTTCTCCGAGGATGACGTAACGCGCATCTTTCAAGCCGCGTGCGAGCAGGGCGGTATTTTCATCCGGGTCGGCCGATGCCTTGTCGAAGGCGATGTGATTGATCTCGATGCCGGCGTGATGTTCGGCCAGGGTCAGCTTGGCATAGATGGTAACGCCGCGCGGCTTGATTTCCAGGTCGATCGTAACTTCGGCAGGACCGCCCCAATCGAGCTTGTAGTCGCCGCCAAGCCCGAAATTGATCACACCGGGAAGAAAATAGAGCTCGGCCGCCGAGGCGACGAGGTCAGCGAGATTGCCGTAGCGTTCGAAGCGCAGCAGCGAGATCAGGTCGGCAGCGTCGAGCAGGCGCAGCTCACTCGCAACCGGGCTGATGGCTTCGGCAAGTATTTGTTCGCGTTGGGCAGAGTAGGGGCATTTTTTCATATCGTTTATCGTACCCGTTTTCTATTCGGCTGCGCGGCATAGATCCGATGGATGAGCTCGGCGACAGCCTTGTAAAATACTGACGGTATGACGCTATCAACCGAGACTTGCGCAAACATGGAGCGTGCGAGAGGCGGATCCTCGAAAACGGGAATGTTGTTGGCCTCCGCTATCTCTCTGATCTTCAACGCGATCAGATCCTGGCCCTTGGCGACGACGACGGGCGCGTCGTTTTCCTCGCGCACATAGCGAAGCGCCACCGCGAAGTGAGTCGGGTTGGCGATGACGAGGGTCGCGCGCGGCACCTGCTTCATCATGCGGCGGCGGGCGCGGTCGCGTGCGATCGAGCGCTGGCGCGACTTGACGATCGGATCGCCCTGGGACTGCTTGTGCTCGTCCTTGACCTCCTGCTTCGTCATCTTCAGCTGATCGAACCAGTGATGGCGGCTCCACAGAAGGTCGCCGACACCGACGACGACCGTCGCCATCAGCACGATGATCAGAATCTGTTGTACGATCGTCGACAGGCGCACGAAAATCGTCTGCGGATCGGAAACCATGGAATCGATCGCGCTGAAGAATTGGCCGCGCAGCGCGAAAAACATAACGATGCCGACGAGCACGATCTTTGCAAGCGATTTGCCGAATTCCACCAGGCCGGTGACGCTGAAGATGCGCTTGAAGCCCGCCATTGGCGATATGCGCGAAAACTGCGGCTGGATCCGGTCCAGAACGGGCGTGGGCAGGTTCTGGAATATCGAAGCGCCGATGCCGAAGACGAAGAAGAGCACGACGGCCGGCAGCACCACATTGCCGATTTCCCAGCCTATGCGGGTAAATAGAGAGATGGCATCGGGGCCGGTCTCGAGCTGCCATTGATCCGGCTTTTCGAACAGATCGCGCAGAACTTCGCCCATGCGGCCGATTCGCGTCGGCAGGAAGAAGGTGACATAGATGACGGTCGCCAGCATGGAGGCAAAGAGGGTCGCTTCCCTGGAGTGAGGGACATTGCCCTTCTCCATCGTATCGCGGAGTTTTTTCTCCGTCGGTTTTTCTGTTTTACTATCCTTGTCTTCGTCAGCCAAAGCAGCCGCCCTTTGCGCAACGGAAAGAGGCCGCGCATGACGCGCGGCCCATAGTTCGTCAGTCTACGATGCTTTAGCTGAGTCGCGCCGCGCCTATGCGGCTTCTTCCACAGGCGTATTTTCCTTGGCCTTGAGCTCGATCTGGCCGGAGTTGGCCAGACGGATGGCTTCCTGGGCGATGGCGCGCCGGGCAATGGCGATTTCGCGCGGGTTGATGCCGACATTGGTCATCTGCAGATCGGATTCGATCATGCGGCGCTGACGCGGGCTGATGGAGGACAGCACGATTTCGCGAATCTCGTTGCCGGATCCCCGCAGCGCCATCGTCAGGATGTCGGCGGCGATATCGTTGAGCAGCAGCACGCGGCTCGGCTGCGGCATGCGCGTAAGGTCGTCGAACAGGAAGATCTTGGGACGAACCTTCTCGACCGATTCCTTGTTGATCGTCTCGAGGGAACTCAGCAGGGTATCGACCTGCGGCTTGTCCAGCTCGTTCATCAGATCGGCGACCTTCGTGGAGCCGGACGCGTTGCGTTCGGCATCGATCTCCGTCATCAGCCCCAGCACGCGGTTCTCGATGATCTGGGCCGCCTTGGAGCTGACGTCCTTGATATTGACCGTGCGGTTCATGATGTCGGCGCGCTGGGCTTCCGGGAGCTGCAGCAGGATCTTCGCGCCGAAGGCCGAAGGCATCATCGACAGCACATAGGCGATGGTCTGCGGATGTTCGCGCTGGAAGAACTTGGCGACGAAGACCGGGTCGGCTTCGCCCAGGCGGTCCCAGATAGACGTCTCGTAAGCCTGGAATGCGGTGCGGCGGCCGAGCAGGCTGTCGACCTCGTCCGGCGTCAGGCCCTCCTCGAGAATGCCCTCGATCGCCTTGGCGTTGTCCATGAGACCGGCGCCTTCGGTAAAGAGATCCTCGAATTCCGCCACGAGCTGCGCCAGTTCGTCCGGCGGAATGAGCCTCAGCGATTGAGCCGAGGCAATGATCAGCTGCAACTCGTTCTGCGTGAAATATTTGAGCAGCCGCCCCGCCACCTGTTTTCCCATAGCGAGAAGGACGGCCGCTGCTTTTTCAGTCTGAGTCAACGGTTTCTCGGCAAGCGCGCCGCTGAAATCGTCAAAGTCCATCATGGTCTTCGTCTCCATCCCGCAGGGGGAGTGGGCTCATCCTGAGCCGGGTTCAGCTTTTCTTCGTGTTGTAAATTTCAGTGAGCTTGATGCCGAATCTGGTGTCGTCATGTTCCAGAACGGTAATCTCGCCCCGGCCGATCCTGCGGCCGTTCACGGTGATCTCGACGGGTTCGCCGATCTTCTTGTCGAGCGCGATGATCGCGCCCTCGGTCAGGTTCATCAGGCCGGACACCTGCATGCGGCTGCTGCCGAGCACGATCTGGACGTCAATCGGGATATCCATGATCAGGTCGAGGTTGGCGGTCAGCGCGCTGCCGGGAGCCGCAGGTGCCGAGGAAGAGCCGCCAAAATCGCCCTCGTCGAAGGCCGGGCCTGAATTATCGTCGCCGAAATCGCCGAAGGTGGAAAGGTCCGTACCTGTTTCCGCGCCGAACGGATCGGTTTCGAAATCCGGCAGGCCGCCTTCGTTATCCTTTTTCAGGACGCCGCGCAGACCGTCGATGGCCTCGTCCAATGCGGCGTCGCTGCCTGAAACTTCCAGCGATTCCTCGCTGCTTTGCTGTATCGTCTTCGTAGCCATGAAATCACTATTCCAGTTGAAACTTGCCTCAAGCTGCCGTGGGCGGGTTCACCCACCGGCCGGTCAATTCATCAAGTGTCGAAGAAGCTCGTCGTCGGAATTGACGTTGTCCTTGACGCGCACCGTATAATTTTCGCCGGAACGGCCGAATTCGCAGATGTAAAGGTCCTTGCTGTTGGCGCTGACCTCGACCCGGACATCGCCGGTATCCATGAAGGGAATGACATCGCCGACCGCAAGCTTGGAAATGGTGTCGAGCGTCAGTGATTCCAGCCGGATTCGCGCCTCGAGCATCACCTGCGAGCGGCGCACCTGCTCGCTGAGCTGCTCCGACCATGCCTGGGAAGCAGCCGTCGTGTTCTTGGCGCGGGGCGCACTGACGACCGTGCGCAGCAAATCGCGCTGGGGGACGATGATGACGATCTGGGAAAGCGACTTGCCGAGCGAGATCGTCATTACGATTGCGGCGGCGAAATCATTGCCATCGTCGCCGACGGCGGCGGGACGGTCTTCGATGTTATAGGGCGGATCGAGATAAGGCTCGAAGCCACCGGACGCGTTGACGGCCGAGCGCAGCACGTTGGCGATTTTTTCGAACACCATGACCGAGAGGTCGAGTTCGATGACGGAAAGCGGCCGGGCAGCGGCGACTTCCATGTCTTCCGGGCGGGCGCCGAGCATATGTTCCATCATGGTCATGATGAAGCCTGAGCCGCAGCCGAGGATGAATTTCGGTGCCCAGTTGCGCAGCGAGCCGTTGACCAGGGCGTGATTGCCCCCAAGGCCGGCGATCAGGTCGTTCGTGCGGCCGGACTGGCAGCCGGAATAGGCGATATTGATATCCAGACCCGTCTCGCTCTTGATGATGTCGGGCAGGAATTCCGCATAGACCTGGGCGAAGGCGGCGCCGAACCTGGCAAGCGCCGCCTGATCCCCGAGATTGCCGGTAAGCTTGGCAACGACGGTACGGTCCATCGTCTGTGCGTTATGCGCTGATTGCTGGCTCATGGTCGTCAGGCTGCCTTGCTTTCACCGCCGGGGTTCATCATCTCCTGTTCGACGGCGTCGATCGAGGGACGCTCGTAGGAGGAGATGGTCTTGCGGCCGTATTCGAGCGCGACCTGCGGCACCGATCCGTTCATGTAGGCGAGCAGCGTCTGCTTCACGATCACGTAGAGGCGGTGCTGCTTGTTGCGCACGACCTTGATCTGGGAAACCAGCGGCGCACAGACGGAATAGGACAGGATGATGCCGAGGAAGGTGCCGACCAGCGCCGAACCGATGAGATGGCCGAGCACTTCCGGCGATTCGTTGATATGACTCATGGCCTTGATGACCCCGAGAACCGCCGCCACGATACCGATGGCGGGGAACGAATCGCCCATGATCGTGATCGAATGAAAGGGCTTCATCTTGTCGTGCGTCATGGTGTCGAGCTCTTCGTCCATCAACGCCTCGATCTCGTGCGAGCGGGCGTTGCCGATGATGATGAGGCGGACGTAATCGCAGATGAAGGCCGTCAGATCCTTGTTCTTCAGAACCGTTGGCGCGGTCTTGAAGATTGTCGATTCGTCGGGATTGTCGATATGGGCTTCGATCTCGTTGCGAGACTTGGTGCGCAGGTCGCGCATCAGGGCATAGAGCACACCGAGCGTATCGAGATAGTCGCGCTCCTTCGGGACTGCATGGCGGAAGGCTTCTCCGAGCGCCTTGCCCGAATCCTTCACGACCTTCATCGGATTGGCCATGATGAAACCGCCGAGACCGGCGCCTGCGATAATGACAAATTCGAAGGGCTGGAACAGCGCTCCCACGTCTCCGCCCATAGCCATGAAGCTGCCTATGATGCAGCCGCAGGTCACTACAAATCCGATAATAATATTCATCGTCGGTCCACACCTGAACGTTGCTTCATACGATGAACTAGGGGACCTGCCTTGCGTGAGGCTGTTCGATCCGGCCTGAACGCGTCCTTTTTGCGTTGTCAGCTTCGCACAAGCCAAGCCCTGCAGGATAGCGGGTAAGGGCATCCATGCCCGCTAACGAAATGTAGGAGCGTCGCGGCGTTTCCTTTCCCGTTATTCTCCAATGTCCGGAGGGCCTGGAAAATGCAGTCTGGAATTTATGTGGCGCTGTCGTCCCAGATGGCGCTTGAGCGGCGCCTGACAACGATCGCCGACAACTTGGCCAACGTGAACACGACGGGTTTCCGGGGTACGGAAGTCAAGTTCGATCAGGTTCTGAGCAACACCCAAAACAAGCTCAACGCCAAGGTCGCCTTCGTTTCGCAAGGTAACGACTATCTCTCCGCCGACAATGGCGAACTTCAAAATACCGGCAATCTGCTGGATTTCGCCGTCAAGGGCGACGCCTGGTTTGCCGTCAACACGCCGGCGGGCCTGGTTATCACGCGCGACGGCCGCTTCACCATGACCGACAGCGGCGCATTGGTTTCTACGCGCGGCTTTCCCGTGCTCGATCCCGGCGGTGCGCCGATCCAGCTCGATCCGGCTGGCGGCGCGCCGGCCGTCTCGTCCAGCGGCACCATCACGCAGAATGGCCGGCGCATGGGTCAGATCGGCCTCTACAGCGCCGATGTCAGCAAGGGCTTCCTGCGCTACGAGAACAGCGGCATCCTGCCGACCGATACGCCGCAGCCGGTGATCGACCGTTCGAATGTCGGCGTCGCCCAGGGCTATCTCGAAAATTCCAACGTCAACGGCATGCGCGAAATGACCAATCTAATCGAGGTCAGCCGCGCCTTCGACAATATCAGCACGCTCACCAGCAGCAGCGAAGGCACGCTCACCGACGCCATCAAGACCCTCGGCGGCAGCCAGTAAAGAGGCGGAGGATGGTCGAGGATCGGTTGCTGGAGGGCGCCTTGTCGCCGAAGCTTTCGCATATGGCCGTTCTGGCCGGTCAATATGCGATGGCGGAAAATGCCGTGGCCCATGGCGGCCATGTGCGCACCATCGCCGCCGGGCACTATACGGTCGCAGGCCTCTCCAGGCAGGTGCGTCTCGGCGATTTCGTCGCCCATCGCTCCCAGACGGGCGTCCACCTCGGCGAGGTCGTCCGCGTCGAGCCGGAACTCACCTATGTCTGTCCGATCGAACCGGGTGAGCCGATCGGTATCCAGGATACGATCATTCGAAAGGGTGCCTTCCGTATCGCGCCTGACGAGAGCTGGTGCGGCCGCACGATCAACTCGCTCGGCGAGCCGATCGACGGGCTCGGGCCGCTGACGGCTGGCCTGGAATCGCGGTCGATTTCCAACACGGCTCCGCCGTCGATGACGCGCAAGCGCGTCGAAACCGGGTTCAGGACCGGCGTCCGCGCCATCGACATCTTCTCGCCGCTCTGCCTTGGCCAGCGCCTGGGCATCTTCGCAGGCTCGGGCGTCGGCAAATCGACGCTGCTGTCGATGCTGGCGAGAGCCGACGCCTTCGACAAGGTGGTGATCGCTCTCGTCGGCGAACGCGGCCGCGAAGTGCGCGAATTCATCGAGGATACGCTGGGTTCCCATATGCAGAAATCGGTGGCCGTCGTCGCGACCAGCGACGAAAGCCCGATGCTGCGCAAGATGGCGCCGCTTTCCGCCATCACCATCGCCGAGCATTTTCGCGACCAGGGCGACAACGTGCTCCTGATCGTCGACAGCGTCACCCGTTTCGCCCATGCCATCCGCGAAGTGGCGACCGCATCCGGCGAGCCGCCGATCGCACGCGGATATCCGGCTTCCGTTTTCACAGAGCTGCCGCGCCTTCTCGAGCGCGCGGGTCCGGGGCCGGAAGGTACGGGTACGATCACCGCCATCATCTCCATTCTCGTCGATGGCGACAACCACAACGACCCGATCGCCGATTCCACCCGCGGCATTCTGGATGGGCACATCGTGCTGCAGCGCAGCCTCGCCGAGGAGGGGCGCTACCCGCCGATCGATCCGCTTGCATCCGTTTCCCGTCTGGCCCGCAAGGCCTGGACATCGGATCAGGAGAAGCTGGTGTCGCGGCTGAAGGCGCTCGTGCATCGCTACGAGGAAACGCGCGACCTGCGCCTGATCGGCGGATATCGCCAGGGCAGCGACGCCGATCTCGACATCGCCGTGCGCCAGGTGCCGATCATCTACGACATACTGAAGCAGACGCCGGGCGAGGAGCCGTCGGCGGATGCCTTCACCGATCTTGCGACTGCTCTCAGGAACGCTTCGGGCGGTGTCCCCACGAGGGGCAAATGACGGTCGTCGGGAGCGGGATCGCGAATTTTTCCTATCCGCGGCCGATCGGGCATAGCGGAATTTCGTGCCGGAAGAGGGGCTAAACGTGAGAGAAGCCGATGCAGACGAAACGGTCGCTCCGCCGAAGCAGGCAAGGAAGCGGACAGTGGGGGACAAGGCCCTGGCCTTTACGGGGCTGGCGCTGGCCGGCGCCTCGGCCTTCTTTCCCTGGTACGTCTTCCTGAACCCGGACAAGTTCGGCATTCATGTGGCGGAAGGCGACCGCACCCGCGAACTGCCGAATTGGCCGGGCCGTCAGGTCGTCAGCGTGTCGCCGCTCGCCTTGGTCAACAAGAACCCCGGCCAGCCGAAGGATTTGATCCCCGATCCGCTGACGACGGCGACCGTCAGCAGTGCCGGCCGCGAGGACGACAAAGGGGCACCGGCCGACCAGCAGCCGTTTCCCGGCAAGTCGGCGTTCCATCTGCTGCATGTCGCTAATGGCCGGGCGCTGATCGAGGACGATACCGGCATGTATGTCGTGCGTGTGGGATCGATCCTGCCCGACGACAGCCGGCTGGCCTCGATCGAGCAGCGAGACGGAAAATGGGTCATCGTCACCTCGGCGGGCGATGTCTACGGCAACAATTGAAAAATCCGCAACCGCCTGGATTTCAGGCGTTTCGAAGAGCGTTGCAGGAACGCATTCCCCGCAAGTCCCACGCAAGATTATCCCGCTAGATTCCCAGTGTAAGAACGGAGAGAAGCCCATGCAACCCATTCAGCTCTTTGACCTGGCCTCGCGGCAAGCCGATTGGCTCCAGGTGCGTCAGCAGGTTGTTGCCGGCAATATCGCCAATGCCAATACGCCGAAGTTTCGCGCCAAGGATGTCACGCCGTTCCAGGCCGTTCTGGACAACCAGAATGTCAACATGGTCCGGACCAATCCCGCGCATCTTTCGGGCAACGAATTCAGCACGAGCGGCAACGTCAACGTCGAGGAAGCGTCGCTCAATCAGGAAATTGGTGTTCAGGAGTCGGGTAACACCGTCGGCCTGGAGGACGAGCTCGCCAAAGCCGGTGAAATCAAGCGTCAGTACAGCTTGAACACCGCGCTCGTAGGCTCCTTTCATCGCATGATGTTGATGACCGTAAAACAATAGATGAAGTGAAGATGTCATGGACCCCTTATCAGCCGCATTGAAAATTGCAGGCTCCGGCCTGGAGGCTCAGTCGACTCGTCTGCGAATCGTCTCCGAAAACATTGCCAATGCCCGTTCGACGGGCGACACCCCCGGCGCCGATCCTTACCGGCGCAAGACGATCACCTTTGGCGCCGAGATGGATCGCGCCAATGGCGTCGCCACGGTCGGCGTCAAGAAGCTCGGCGAAGACACGGGCAAGTTCGTCGAAGAATACGATCCCAGCAATCCGGCGGCGGACCAGAAGGGCTACGTCAAAATGCCCAACGTCAATATCCTCGTCGAGATGGCCGACATGCGCGAAGCCAATCGCTCCTACGAAGCCAATCTGCAGACGGTCAGGCAGGCTCGCGATCTCATCTCCTCCACTATTGATTTGTTGAAGAACCAATGATCGACTCGGTTAAGAATGTAGCTTCCCTCTCGGCGACCCGCGGCCTCGGCAGCATCGCCTCCGATATGACCTCCGCCGCGTCCAGCGTGCTGAATGCCTCGCCGGCCGTTGCCATGGGGGTGGACGCCGGAATGAGCTTTGCGTCGGTCATGTCGAATGTCGCGAAGGACTCCATCAATTCGCTGAAGGACGCCGAAAAAGCTTCCTTCGCCGGCATCAAGGGTACGATGAGCACCCGCGAAGTCGTCGACAAGGTCATGCAGGCAGATCAGACGCTGCAGACCGCAATCGCGCTGCGCGACAAGGTCGTATCCGCATTTCTCGATATTACAAGGATGCAGATCTAGAGCGGGGTTTCCCGCTCTAATTACCTGATTTGGCAAGAATTGTTCGCAAGCCTTTTCCTGGCTTCGAAGGTCTCGCCCTAGATCCAAGGACGAAAGCATGAGAGCGCTCGCAATCGCTGCCACGGGTATGGATGCCCAGCAGACCAATCTCGAAGTGATCGCGAACAACATCGCGAACATCAATACGACGGGTTACAAGCGCTCGCGCGCCGAATTCTCCGACCTGCTCTACCAGACCGAACGCGCCAAGGGCATTGCCAACAGGCCGAACCAGGCGGTGGTGCCGGAAGGCGCCAATATCGGTCTCGGCGTGCAGACAGTGGCGGTGCGTAACATTCAGGTCCAGGGGCAACTCTCGCAGACGCAGAACGATCTCGATATCGCGCTTGTCGGTCGCGGCTGGTTTCAGATTCAGATGCCCGACCGCACCATTGCCTACACCCGCGCCGGCTCCTTCAACAGAAGCGATACCGGCCAGATTGTAACTCCCGATGGCAACGTATTGGCGCCGGGTATCACCATTCCGAACAATGCCACCAATCTGACCGTCAACCAGTCCGGCCAGATCTCCGCGACTATCGGCACTGCGACGACGCCGACTGTGCTTGGCCAGCTGCAGATCGCCAATTTCGTCAACGAAGCCGGCCTGCAGCCGATGGGAAGCAATCTCTTCACCCAGACGCCGGCTTCCGGCGATCCGGTCGTCTCCGATCCGAACCAGAACGGCTTCGCCTACATGAAGCAATATTATCTGGAATCGTCGAACGTCGATCCGGTCAAGGAAATCACCGATCTGATCACTGCGCAGCGCGCCTACGAGATGAATTCGAAGGTCATCACGACAGCCGACGAAATGGCGCAGATCGTCAGCAAGAACCTGAAGTAACGAAAAGGACGGGCCGAACATGAAGTTTCGCCGGATGAAAAGCTTAGCAATGGCCTGGTTCGCCGCAGCGAGCCTCTCCGTCGTGTTCGTTTCGGTCGCGCCGGTCGGTGCCATGAGTGCCGATGGGCCTGGCCTCGGAACCGCCGTCGTCCCGACCGAGACGATCTATCCCGGCGATATCATCAGCAGCGGCCAGCTTGAGGAGGTCGAGGTCACCAACCCCAATCTGACCGGCGATTATGCCAAGCGGCTTCGCGAGGTTACAGGGCTGGTTTCCAAGCGGACGCTCCTTCCGGGCCACACGATTTCTATTGCAGCGCTGCGCCAGCCCTATGCCGTCACGCGCGGTTCCAACGTCCGCCTGGTAATGAACATGGGCGCCATGACGATTACGGCTGCAGGAACGCCGCTGGATGACGGCGCCGTCGGCGACAGCGTCCGCGCCCGCAACATGGACTCGGGCATCATCGTCAATGGCACAGTTCTCGAAAACGGTACGATCCGCGTGGTTGCGAAATGAAACGGCTTCGTCAATTGCTCGCAGTCCTGTTTGCATTGCCCAGCCTGATCGTCGCCGATCCGGCTTCAGCCATGCAATCGCGCATCAAGGATATCGCGTCGCTGCAATCGGGCCGCGACAACCAGCTTATCGGTTATGGTCTGATCGTCGGTCTTCAGGGGACCGGCGACGGCCTGCGTTCCTCGCCGTTCACCGAACAGTCCATGCGCGCGATGCTGCAGAACCTCGGCATTTCGACCCAAGGCGGTCAATCCGCCGCCAAGAACACGGCTGCAGTCATGGTGACGGCGAACCTGCCGCCCTTTGCGAGCCCGGGCAGCCGGATCGACGTGACCGTCAGCTCGCTCGGCGATGCGACGTCGCTGCGCGGCGGCACGCTGATCATGACCTCTCTCAGCGGTGCCGACGGGCAGATCTATGCCGTGGCGCAAGGCTCCGTCATTGTTTCCGGATTTCAGGCACAGGGTGCCGCCGCCACGGTGACCGAAGGCGTCACGACCGCCGGCCGCGTGCCAGGCGGCGCCATCATCGAGCGCGAGCTGCCGTCGCGCTTCAAGGATTCGGTCAATTTGGTGCTGCAATTGCGCAATCCGGATTTCTCCACCGCGATCCGCATTTCCGACACGGTCAATGCGTGGGCGACCTCGCGTTTCGGCTCGCCGATCGCGGAAGCCAAGGATTCGCAGGAGGTGACAGTCGCCAAGCCGAAGATGGCGGATCTGACGCGCCTGATGGCCGATATCGAGAATCTCGACGTGCAGACCGATACGCCCGCCAAGGTCGTCATCAACGAGCGCACAGGAACCATCGTCATCGGTGCCGACGTTCGCGTCTCGCCGGTCGCCGTCAGCTACGGAACGCTGACCGTGCAGGTGAGCGAAAATCCGCAGGTCATTCAGCCCGAGCCTTTCTCGAACGGTCAGACCGCCATCCAGGACCAGACCGACATTACCGCCACCAAGAGCGGCGGCCGTGTCGCCGTGCTGGAAGGGCCTAACCTGAAGACGCTGGTTTCCGGCCTCAACAATATCGGCGTCAAGCCGGACGGCATCATCGCCATCCTGCAAGGCATCAAATCGGCCGGCGCCCTGCAAGCGGAGCTCGTGCTGCAATGATATCGATCGCCATCGCCGGAAGAATGTCGCTCACCTGCGTCCTCGCGGCGAGTGCCGTGCTGGTGTCGTTCGGCCTGGCAGCGGCCCAGCAGGCGCCGAAGCCGGTCGATCCAGCCTCCAGCCAGGACGAAATCCGGCAATTCTGCACCAATATCGCCGATCCGGCGCGCGATCAGCGCTATCTGCTCCAGAAACAGGATCTGGAGCAGCTCCGCGCCGACGTGGATCAGCGCATCGCCACCATGGACAAGCGCAAGGCCGAATACGAGGACTGGCTGAAGCGCCGCGACGAGTTCCTAAAGACGGCGGATCTCGGCCTGGTGGATATCTATAAGAACATGAAGCCGGATGCGGCGGCGGCCAGCCTCAACGATGTCAAAATCACGGTTGCGGCTGCGATCATCATGAAGCTTTCGGCGCGCCAGTCGAGCCTCATCCTTGCGGAAATGGATGCCAAGAAGGCGGCGGTCATCACCAATATCATCGCCAGCGCATCCGATCCGAATACATCGAAGTCGAAGGACCCCTCATGAACACGCGTCTAACGGCCGCCTGCGCAATCGTCGTCTTCCTCGCCGGCTGCCAGTCGCAGGCTCTCAAGGAAATCGGCAGGGCGCCTGCCATGAGTCCGATCGGCAGCGGCCTGCAATATGCGCAGGCGCCGCAGATGCTGCAATATCCGAAGCGGCCGCATCAGGTCGCGCAGGGTTATTCGCTCTGGAACGATTCGCAGGCGGCCCTCTTCAAGGACTCGCGCGCGCTCAATGTCGGCGACATCCTGACGGTCACGATCAAGATCGACGACAAGGCGAACTGGGACAACGAGACCAATCGCAATCGCACGAACAAGAGCGATATGGGCTGGAACGTCACCGCCAAGATCTTTGGCTGGCAGCCGAGCACGAACGCGGATACGAAATATGGCTCCGACACGAGTACCGATAGCAAGGGCAAGATGCAGCGCTCCGAGCAGATCAACCTTCTGGTCGCAGCTGTCGTGACAGGCATTCTCGAAAACGGCAACCTGATGATCAGCGGCTCGCAGGAGGTCCGCATGAACCAGGAAATCCGCATTCTCAATGTCGCCGGCATCGTACGCCCGCAGGATGTCACCTCCGACAACACTATCTCCTACGACAAGATCGCCGAGGCCCGCATCTCCTATGGCGGTCGCGGCCGCCTGACGGAAATACAGCAGCCGCCGAGGGGACAGCAGGCCGTCGACCTGCTCTCGCCACTCTGATTTGATGGAGCGCTTCCGCTTTTCCCCGAATCGCGAAAACGCTCTATCCCTTTATTTTCTCGCAATTCCGGACGGAAAACCGCTTCGCACTTTTCCTGGAATTGCTCTAGTGGACGGATAGGGACATGGCAGCAGCCGCAGACGAATCGGCCAAGGGCAAAGGATCGCCGCTGATCATGACGATCGTCGGATTATTGGTGCTGACCGTGCTCGGCGGCGGCGGCGGCTGGGTGCTCGGAACGGTCGTCGCGCCGAGGATCAAGGCAGCCACGGCCGCGGTGCAGGCGAACGCAAAGGCTGCCGGCGGCAGCAAGCAAGCTGCGGCGGCCGCCCAGGCGAACGGCATCATCGCTCTCGATCCGATCACCGCCAACCTCGCTTATCCCTCGCAGAACTGGATCAGGCTGGAGCTTGCGCTTGTTTTCAAGGGGCCGCCGGATGCTCAGCTCGCCCAGGCGATCCATCAGGACATCCTCGCCTATATCCGCACGGTTTCCTTGCAGCAGATCGAAGGTGCACGCGGCCTGCAATATCTTCGGGATGACATTCAGGAGCGTGTTGACCTGCGCTCGGAAGGACGAGTATCGAAAGTTATGTTCAGAACTTTCGTGATCGAATGAGTCGATTAGCACTTGCCCTATCTATATTAGTAATTGCTGCATTTTCGCCTGAACTGGCGATGGCGCAGCAATTGTCGCAACAGCTACCGACCGATCTTCTGAACGCGCCGGTCAACGGCTCGGTTGCCGCCTGGATCATCAGGACATTCGGGCTCCTGACGGTCCTGTCGATTGCTCCGGGCATCCTGATCATGGTGACGAGCTTTCCGCGCTTCATCATCGCTTTCTCGATCCTGCGCACCGGCATGGGTCTTGCGACGACGCCGTCGAACATGATCCTGCTCAGCCTTGCCCTGTTCATGACCTTCTATGTCATGTCGCCGACCTTCGATCAGGCTTGGAAGGATGGCGTGCAGCCTCTGCTTGCCAATCAGATTTCGGAGGCGGACGCCGTGCAGCGCATCGCCGAGCCTTTCCGAACCTTCATGTCGAACAATACGCGCGACAAGGATTTGAAGCTGTTCGTCGATCTGGCGCGGGAACGCGGCCAGACGGCCGTGGTCGAGAATAAGATCGACTATCGTGTCCTGATCCCGGCTTTCATGATCTCGGAAATCCGCCGCGGTTTCGAGATCGGCTTCCTTGTTGTACTGCCCTTTCTCGTTATCGACCTGATCGTGTCGACCATCGTCATGGCGATGGGCATGATGATGCTGCCGCCGACGTCGATTTCGCTGCCGTTCAAGATTCTGTTCTTCGTGCTGATCGACGGCTGGAACCTTCTGGTCGGCAGCCTGGTTCGCTCTTTCCACTAAAGCAATTCCAGGAAAGTGCATCGCGGTTTTCCGGCCGGAATTGCATAAAAACAAAAAGATTGAGCGGAAGCGCTCTAGAACCGGATTGTTTTAGATCGAATCGGCCTGAAATCCGAATCCGCTCTCAAATCAGAGAAGTAGAGCATGAAGCCGTCCGAAAGCTGCTCGCAGCTTTCGGTGTCATCCCCTATTGTGGCAAGTAGGAGGAGATCATGGGAACTGGCGCCCGATGATCGCTCAGCTTTACTCAGCCGCGATGGCGGCCGAGTTCTGGCCTTCTTCCATAAAGGGCTCGGTGCGCACAGGCAGCGCCGGCACGTCCATGTGGTCCGGAGCAAGGCCCTGCCTGGCACGCGCCACCATCATCTCGAAAGCCGTCTCCAGATGGTGCGTGAAGCGCTCCGCGTCGAAGAGCGGCTTGATGTAGCGATTGGCAGCCAGCATCTCCTTGAACTGGGCGACACGTTCAGGCTCGGCGGCGAGCTGCACCGCCATGTCTTCATAGGTTTTGAGGTCGCCGGCCACCAGTTCGGGCAGGCCAATGGCATTCAGCAGGCTTTCGCTGACGCGTGAGGCGAAATTCGTGCCCCTCATGGTGAGAACCGGCAGGCCGCCCCAGAGCTGCTCCGAAGTCGTCGTGTGGCCGTTGACCGGGAAAGTATCCAGGCCGAGATCGGCAAGCTGCTGGCGGTCGATATGATCTTCGTAGCGAATGCGCGTGGTGAAGACGACGCGTTTGCGGCTGATGCCGCGGGCTTCCATGCGCGACCAGATATTGGCCTCTGTGCGGGGGCCGTTGCACAGAAGCCAGAGCACGCTGTTCTTACTGCGCTTGAGGATGTTGCACCACACGTCGACCATCTGCGAGGTGATCTTGCGGTTGCCGTTGAAGGACGCAAACACGAAGGCGCCCTCGGGCAGCCCGTGCTGCGCGCGGGTTGTCGGCCGCGGCTTCGGGCGGTTAAGCGGGTCGTTCGGCTGATAGCACTCGGGCAGGCGGCAGAACTTCTCGTGGAAGTGCTCTCTGGAATGATCCGGCAGCACATGGTGATCGCCGACGATGTAATCGAGATCGATGTTGACGGTCGTGCCGGGAAAGCCCAGCCATGCGACCTGGATCGGAGCGGCCATGTAATTGAGGATGTAGGCGCGGCTCTCCTTGGTATGGCCCTTGAGGTCCACCAGGATGTCGATCTGGCGGTTGCGGATGGCTTCTGCCGCCGCCTTGTTGGAAAGGCCGCGTATATCGACAGTCGTGCCCAGGCTGGAATAGTCGAATGCTTCTTCTTCCTGGTGGGCCGGATTCGAGTGATCGAAGAGCGTGATTTCGAACCGGTTCCTGTCGTGCAGCTCAAGAACGCGCTGCATCAGCTTCATCGTTGCGTGGCTGGGCCAGAAGTCGGACGAAAGATAGCCGATGCGGATCTTGCTGCCCCAGCTATGCGGCAGGTTGCGGCGAGCCTCCGCATGACCTGGCGGCAACGGATCGGTGTCGTGGATTGCGAGCTTGTTGATCGCCTCGTCGCCGCACCAGTGGAGATGGAAGAAGGGATTGTCGGGAATGACGTGGTCGAGCTTGCCTTGCGCCAGCGAGGCCATGACGGGTGCCATGTGTTTGTCTACGGCCGCCAGATCCGATATCTCGCGCGCGAAGATCAGATAGAGTGCGCGGAAGATGACGTTGTCGGGGTGCTTCTTGAACAACGTCGTGACGATGTGCCGGTTGCTTTCGTCATAGAGATCGTCGGTCAGCAACTGTGCGGCCATTTGGCGATGCTTGATTTCCGGTCCTTCCACGAGCACCGTCTTGAAGGCGGTCAGCAGCTCCTTTTGCTGACGGCCGAGGAAAATGCGGCTGAGGACGAAGGCCAGATCAGGGTCTTTGAGTGCCAGAGGCAGGATCAGGCTTCCGACGGCGAGAGCCTGGTCGTCGTTGCCGCAATCGCCATGCAGCAGCAAGGCTTCCCGAAGATACTCGTCACGTTGGGGTTTTTGCCGGCCGGCCAGCTCGTAGGCACTCGCTGCATCCGATCTGAAGCCAAGTTTGAGCAGCGTCTTTGCAAGCAACGCATAGGTCTTCGGCGATCGGTCGATGTTCAGCAGCTCGTTCAACGTTTCGAGTGCGCGCGTATATTGCCCCTTCTGATAGAAGCCGGACGCTGTCACAAAGGCGTTATTCGTATTCACGAGCAAGAACTCCGAGCGAAATGTTGACTGGCTCCCGCCAAAGGTCGAGGGCCGGCATCATGGATTCGCCCGATGATCTCTCACGGAGCTTGCCTGAAACCGAAGCAGCGGTCGAAAAGGTCTTTACGCATTTTTAGCTACGTTCCGGAGAGCCGTTTCCCTGCAGGTCGAGTTTAAGAAATTGGCAAGCAATGAATGCGAAGTTCCTCCCGACATGACGGGTTTGGTCCTCTAGGAAATGGATCGAGGGGCATGAAGCTGCTCCGTCATCGCCGGTATTCCCAGTCCGGTATGTCCTCCTTTTGTATCCAGTTTCCAGGGGACACTCTATGACCAGCATTCTTACCAACAATTCCGCAATGGCCGCCCTCCAGACGCTGCGCGGCATCAGCTCCAACCTGCAGAGCACCCAGCAGGCTGTTTCGTCCGGCCTGCGCATTTCGAAGGCTTCGGACAACGCCGCCTACTGGTCGATCGCCACCAGCATGAAGTCCGACAACAGCGCTCTCGGCGCCGTTTCCGACGCTCTGGGCCTCGGCGCCGCCAAGGTTGACACCGCATCGACCGCTGTTACCAGCGCAATCGACATCGTCGGCCAGATCAAGGACAAGCTCGTCACCGCGATGGAACCGTCGGTCGACAAGAGCTCCGTTCAGCAGGAAATCGGCCAGCTGCAGCAGCAGCTGCAGAGCGTCGCCCAGTCGGCTTCGTTCAACGGCGAAAACTGGGTCATGGCTCAGAGCGGCGCTTCCGCTTCGGTCGTCTCCTCCTTCATCCGCGGCACCAACGGCACGGTCTCGGTCAGCTCGCAGGCTTATTCCTTCGACACCGGCGCAACCGGCAACGTTCTGTTCGGCGCGAAGGCAAGCGGCGGGATCGACACGACCTCGGGCATCCTCGGCACCAAGGACTCCACGGCAAAGGCTTCGGTCTTCAGCCTCAACATCACCGGCATGACGAGCGGTCAGCTCTCCAGCGCGCTCAACATGGTTCAGACCGCTCTGAACTCCATGACCAGCCTGGGTTCGAAGCTGGGCTCCATCTCCAGCCGTATCGACCTGCAGACGAGCTTCGCTTCCTCGCTCTCCAACTCGATCCAGTCGGGCGTCGGCAAGCTGGTTGATGCCAACATGGAACAGGAATCGAGCAAGCTGTCCGCCCTGCAGACGCAGCAGCAGCTGGCGATCCAGTCGCTCTCGATCGCCAACTCCTCCAACCAGTCGATCCTGTCGCTCTTCCGTTAATAGGAAGCACCGACGCACCGCGTCGGTAGACAATCCTGAACAAGAAGTTAACCGCGCCTACCTAAGGCGCGGTTTTTTTTATATTTTCCGGCTAAGGCTGCTTCAGCTTTTCTTAACTATATTGCTGTTTCTTAGGACCATCGAAGCGGCGAGTTAACCTTAACGGATTTGGTTAACAGGCATGATGCTGAATGCCGTTACCGGTTTTAGGTCCGGAATGTCCCTTATTCAACCACTGCCAAAGGGGCAAATATCATGACGAGCATTCTTACCAACAACGCCGCAATGGCGGCCCTCCAGACGCTGCGCACCATTGGCTCCAACCTTCAGCAGACGCAGAGCGCCGTTTCGTCCGGCCTGCGCATTTCGAAGGCTTCGGACAACGCCGCCTACTGGTCGATCGCCACCAGCATGAAGTCCGACAACAGCGCCATCGGCGCCGTTTCCGACGCTCTGGGCCTCGGCGCCGCCAAGGTTGACACCGCAACCACCGCCGTCACCAGCGCCATCGACATCGTCGGCCAGATCAAGGACAAGCTCGTCACCGCGATGGAACCGTCGGTCGACAAGAAGTCCGTTCAGGAAGAAATCGGCCAGCTGCAGCAGCAGCTGCAGAGCGTCGCCCAGTCGGCTTCGTTCAACGGCGAAAACTGGGTCATGGCTCAGAACAACGCTTCCGCTTCGGTCGTCTCCTCCTTCATCCGCGGCACCAACGGCACCGTTTCGGTCAGCTCGACCTCCTACGCCTTCAACACCGGCGCGACCGGCAACGTTCTGTTCGGCGCGAACGCAAGCGGCACGATCGACACGACCTCGGGCATCCTCGGCACCAAGGACTCCACGGCCAACGCTTCGGTCTTCAGCCTCAACATCATCGGCATGACCGGTGGCCAGATCTCCAGCGCGCTCAACATGGTTCAGACCGCTCTGAACTCCATGACCAGCATGAACTCCCGCCTCGGCTCGATCTCGTCGCGCATCGATCTGCAGACGAGCTTCGCTTCCTCGCTCTCCAGCTCGATCCAGTCGGGCGTCGGCAAGCTGGTTGATGCCAACATGGAGCAGGAATCGAGCAAGCTGTCCGCTCTGCAGACGCAGCAGCAGCTGGCCGTCCAGTCGCTCTCGATCGCCAACTCCTCGACCCAGTCGATCCTGTCGCTCTTCCGTTAATAGGAAGCACCGGCGCACCGCGCCGGTCGCGTACAGGACGAATTACGCCACCGCGCCTTCTCCGGAGGGCGCGGTTTTCGTTTTGGTCCAGCGCGCTGGCGTCAACCGGCTTAGGACACCTTTGCCGGGGCCGTCGCAGCGCTTTGCCTGACGGCATCGACGAAACCGTCGAACAGCTTGCGCATCGCGACCTGCTTGTAGGGATAGATGAAAGGATCATCCATATTGTGGACGACCATTGCGACGTCGAGTTCGAACACCAGCAGGCGACCATCCGGCAACTCCGCGCAATCGATGCCGAAATAGTCGAGATCGATATGGCGGCACAGGGCCGCAAAGCTCTCCTTGTGGCGAACAGCAAAATCGTGATCGAAATCCTCCATCCAGGCTTGCTCCACGGCGCGCTTTGCTGCGCTCTGGGCCATGCCGGCGCTCAGATAGTGAACGATCCAATGATCCGAGAGCGCCATGTGGCTGGCGAAAGCCTTGCCGTTGATGAACACGATGCGCTGCTTGTTGTAGAGGCCGTCGGAACCTCGAAAATCGATAAAGGGCGCAACGTAGAGTTCCGGAACAGGATGGATCTCCAGAAAGGCGGCAAGTTCAGCGGAGTCGGTGATGCGTTCCATGCCGTTACCGGCATGTGTGCTGATTGGGCGCACGACGAGCGGGTAGGCGAGACCCGGAGCGCAGGCGTCCAGTCGCTTCGCGCGCGTAGCGACGGCCGTAAGATCGGCATGCGAAACGCGATAGGTAAAGGGCGAAAGGATGGAAGGCTCATTCGCCAGCATGCCGCTCACGCCATCGCGCGTCAGCCTGGCGATCAGTTCCGGATTGCGGTTCATGACGGTGCCGTCGAACCCGGCAAGCAGCTTCTGCATGTGGGCGAGAAGAGGAGTGTTCTCCGTCGATTCGCCGATCGCCATGAAGGCGACGTCGTGCTCCGGCAGGTCGACGAGCGCAGTGGTCTCCAGGTCGACATAGCGCAGCCACAGCACGCAGTTGCTGTCCGCCAGCAGAAAATCGAGCGGCGTATTGGCCATGAAATCGCCTTCCGTGACGAAGGCCAGCAGGCGCGGACCGGTGCCGTCGCCATGAACCGCATAGAAGTCGCGGCGCATTTGCACGGCGCTCTTCAGGATCTGACGGGCTTCCTCGGTGCGGCCGAGCGTTTGCAGGATCGTCGCCATGTCCAGAAGTGCGGCGGCGTCGGTCGGATCTGCCGTCACGCGCTGCATGAGTTCGTTCCACAGCGGCGTCACGTCGCGGCCGGCATAGACGAGCGAGACGATTCTCTGCATGCCGAGAATTTGCGGAGTGGCCGACATGTTGGGCAAGGCCTGGTCGGTGACGGGGACTTTGGTCATCAGCATTGGGGGAGATCCTGTCTGGAGCCGATTGTCAAAACGCTGTGTACGAGCGCGTCGATATCTGCCTGGCTAGTCCGGTGGTTCACGATCGCAGCGCGGATTGCCGGTTGTCCGTTCAGATGCGTCAGGGACGGAGCGACACGGCCTTCGGCGTGAAGACGCTCGACGATATGGGAATTGACGGATGGCGGCATCGTTCCGTCGGCTCCGACATAGGCGAAGCAGACGATATTGAGGGCGACGGGAGCGAGCAGTTTCAGCGCCGGTTCCTGCTCGATGTGCTGCGCAAGCGTGAGGGCAAGCCTACAATTGGCGCTCATCGCCTCTCCCAGAGCTTTGACGCCATAGGTTTTCAGCGTAAACCACGTCTTCAGCGCCCTGAAGCCGCGCGACAGATCCGGGCCGTAATCGCAGGGCCACCAGTCTCCGCCTGCAAGGCCGGTGGCTGCCCGGCTGAGATAGGCGGCATCCGAAGCAAAGGTCTGCCGCTGCCACTCGCCGTCGCGCACGAGCAGGAAGCCCGCATCGTAGGGCACCTGGCCCCATTTGTGGAAATCGAAGGCGAGCGAATCGCAGGTCTCTATCCCTGCAAGCAGATGTGCGAGGTCCGGGCTGAGAATGCCGAGGGCACCCAGCGCGCCATCGACATGAAAATGAAGATCGTAGGCATCCGCGATACCACGCAGGGCCGCGAGGTCGTCTATCGCGCCGGTATTGACCGTTCCTGCGCTTCCGATGACGAGGAACGGCGTGTATCCCTGCTGCTGGTCCAGAACGATTGCCTGCTCCAGCGCCCCGATATCGATCTTGCCGGCAGCATCGACCGCAACGCCCCGCAGCCGATTGCTGCCGATGCCGGACATTTCGAAGGCCCGGGGGACGCAACCATGCACCTCGCTCGACGCATAGGCCACCAGTCGCGATTCGTCGGAAAGGCCGGTTGCGCGTATGTCACGGCCGAGCTTGCGGCATCTGGCGATCTGCACGGCGACGAAATTGGCCTGTGAGGCACCGGTCAGGAATATGCCGCCCGCCGTTTCCGGAAAGGAGAAGATCTGACGCGTCCAGCGGATGATCTGGCGCTCGACCTCGATCGGCATGTGGTCGCGTCCGCCGAGATTGGCGTTCAGTCCGCCGGCCAGCATTTCCGCCAGCATTCCGGCCGCCGTGCCGCCGCCTTGGACCCAGCCCATGAAGCCAGGGTGAATGTTCCCGCTGCCATAAGGCAGGATATTCTGCCGAAAGATGGCGTGGACATCCGCAAGATCGCTGGCCTCCACAGGTAACGGCGCATCGAACAGCGCGCGCGCGGAGGAAGGGGCATGCTGCCAGACCCGTCTTGCGTCCAGCGTCTGGAGATGATCGAACATGTCGTCGAGCATCTGATGACCCTGCTTGCGCAAGGTCTGCCAGTCGTCGGGGTCGAGGCTCGTTCGCGCCTGGCGATCGATCGCCGCCCGCCCGGCGTCCTGCAAACTGAACATCTCAACCTCGTATATGGCCCGGCCGTCTCTCGCCCGACATCGGACGGATCGCCGTAATGCTACGACGCGCAAGATGGCGCGAGGCTGACTTGTGCGCTCCGAAAGGCGCCGGACCGCGATATCGGAGCGGAAATCGAGGCCTTTTACACGCTCCACGCAGGCTGCAGGGTCAGGCGCAATGAAGGATGGCCCGAGCAACGCCGCAATATCGGTCCGCCAGGACAAACATGATTCCGTTAACTTTCGCGGACGGGGTTAACCTTTTGTTAATCCTATTGCTGTCAGTTGCAGCTAACGCAACGGTTGGTTAACCTCTCCTAAGGGGCGGTTAACAAGCATGAGGCTGATTGCCGTTCCCGGCCGCAGACCGGAATGTCCCTTCCAAATTCAGCCACAAGGGGCACCTCCCGATGACCAGCATCCTCACCAACGACGCGGCGATGTCCGCACTTCAGACTCTGCGCACGATCAACACCAATCTGCAGGATACGCAAAGCCGCGTTTCCTCAGGCTACCGGGTCGCCAAGGCGTCCGACAATGCCGCCTATTGGTCGATTGCGACCACGATGCGCTCCGACAACAGCGCGCTTTCTGCGGTTTCGGACGCATTGGGCCTTGGTGCCGCAAAGGTCGATACGGCCTATACGGCGATGGACAACGCCATCGGCGTCGTGCAGCAGATCAAGAACAAGCTTGTCGCCGCAACCGAAAACAGCGTCTCCAAGGCGGACGTTCAGGAAGAAATCACGCAGCTCCAGCAGCAGTTGGAAAGCATCGCCCAATCCGCATCCTTCTCCGGGCAGAATTGGATGTTTGCGGCCAACGGCGCTTCGGCCTCCGTCGTTTCCTCCTTCGTCCGCAACAATAACGGCACCGTTGCCGTCAACAGCACCAGCTACAGCTTCGATACCGGCTCGCAGGGCAACGTCCTGTTCGGTGCGAACAGCGGCGGCTCGATCGATACGAGCTCCGGTATTCTGGGCTCCACGCAGAATATCAGCGGCAAATCCTATTCGGTGTTCAGCCTCGATATCACCAATATGACGAGCGGCGATATCGGCAACGCGATGAACCTCGTTCAGGGCGCCCTCAATGCCATGAACAGCACGGCCTCGCAGCTTGGCTCGCTTTCGACCCGCATCGATCTGCAGACCAGCTTCGTCTCCACCCTGCGCGATACGATCGATTCGGGCGTCGGCAAGCTCGTCGATGCCAATATGGAAGAGGAATCGAGCAGGCTGTCGGCTCTGCAGACGCAGCAGCAGCTGGCGATCCAGTCGCTGCAGATTGCCAACAACAGCGCGCAGAATGTTCTCGCCCTCTTCAAGTGAGCCTTGACTGGAGCTTGCGTCGAGATGGCGCGCCGGCATTTCTCTCTTGTCGCCGTGCATAAGCTTTTGTTAACGTTGCCACCAATTGATTTGCAATCTTTGCGCAGGGTCCGGCCTTCGATCTTTTTCAGAGCGATAGCCGGGCTTTGCTTTAGCGACGGGCCGCGCTGGAATATTTCCCGCTGGCGGGCATGAGGCCAATCGTTGCTGCCGGATCGGCCCGGTTTGCCAATCCCAATGGAATTACGGATTTTCTGATGAGCAATGTGACGACGAATCCTGCCGCGTCGGCGGCGCTGACCGTGTTGCGCGGAATCAACAAAGATCTCGGTGTCGTGCAGCAGCAGGTCTCGTCCGGTTACCGCATCAAGACAGCGAGCGACGATCCCACCTATTGGTCGATGGCGACCACGATGCGCTCGGACCAGAGCAGCCTTTCCACGATCTCGGATGCGCTCGGTCTAGGCTCTTCAAAGGTCGATACCGCATCCACCGCCATGGATTCCGTCGTAAGCCTGTTGACCCAGATCCAGTCCAAGCTGGTTTCGGCAAAAGAGCCGGGCACGGACAAGAACGCCGTCAACGCCGATATCCAGCAGCTCAAGAACCAGCTTCAATCCGTTACCCAGTCCGCGTCCTTTTCCGGCGAAAACTGGCTCTACAACACCGCCGAGCAGCCCAATACGCAGCAATCCGTGATCAGCAATTTCACGCGCGGCGCGGGCGGACAGGTTAGCCTTACGACCATCGGCTACGACAGCTCCAAGACCCTGATGATCGATACCGTCAACTCCCAACGGGGCTTGCTGACGATGAACGTCGATGCCAGCACATTCGATACTTCGGGCAGCGGCACCGCCCGCAACTATTACCTCCTCACTGCCGACGGCGGCTCGGCACCGTCGGGCGGAGCGGAGATCGCGATCTCCAGCAGCACGACGGATGCCCAACTGACCGATATGATCAACGTCACGAATTCGCTCCTGAAGTCCGCGACGTCGGCGGATTCGACGCTGGGGCTGATGAAATCCAATATCAACGACCAGTCGGATTACGTTTCCAAGCTCACCGACACTATCAAGAGCAGCGTCGGCGATCTCGTCGATACGAATATGGAAGAGGCGGCCGTGCGGCAGAGTTCTCTGCAGACGGCCCAGCAGATGGGTGTTCAGTCGTTGTCGATCGCCAACAGCATGGCGAGCAAGATATTGATTATCCTGCAATCGAAGTGATCTTTCGGCGGCGTTGCCGGATCGGCAATGCCGCATCGCATTCATCCTCGCACAAGTTTGACTGCCTAGGGTCGCTCGCAGTGGCTTGGTTGCGCAAAGTGCCGATGACTCGGTCATTTCCTTGCGCGCAGCCAGAGGACGGGAAACCGGAAGCGTGATGATCGACGTTTTGAGAATGGGAATGGATCGGCTCCTTGTTGGCATCGGCTTGCAGCGTCTTCGCGATGCGAGCGGGGGGATGAGCGCGTGAGCCCGGCACTATCCCGATATCTCAAGGATTTCAGCGCCGAGCCGGTTCCGCCGCCCCATGCCGCGGACATGGCTTTTGCGGAACAGGCGGAATTCATCGAAAGCCCGGTGGAACCGCCGGTCGATGTCGAGGCCGAGCGCCGGGCCGCCTACGCGGAAGGGCACGAGGCAGCAACGCTGGAATTGTCGCAGAAACATCAGGCCGAGCTCGAAGCCATGGCCGAATCGTTTCGTGCCGAAATGGATGCGTTGCGGACAAGCTACGAGGAGCAGGCGGCGGAGAAGATTGCGGCTGATATGACGCGTATCGCCACGACGCTTGGGCAGGCGATCAGCTCCGAAACGGCTGCCGTTCTTGCGCCGATCATGACGGAGACGCTGACGGCCAAGGCCGTTGCCGATCTCGCCGATCTGGTCAGGGCTGCGATTCTCGACGGCGGTGCCGGGCCGATCTCGGTCAGCGGTCCGCGTCATCTCTTCGAAATTCTTCTCAAGCGTCTTGGAGATGACGGTGCCTCGCTGCGCCATGTCGAGGCGCAGGACATCGATCTCACCGTCACGATCGGCGAGAGCGTTCTCGTGACCCGGATGTCGGCCTGGGCCGCTAGTCTGAAAGAGATTTTGAAATGAGCGACGGCGATCAAAATCACGGCAAGCACGAGATCATCATCGTCAAGCGTCATGGTGGCGGCGATCACGAAGGCGGCCATGGCGGCGCGTGGAAGATCGCCTATGCCGACTTCATGACCGCCATGATGGCCTTCTTTCTCGTCATGTGGCTGGTAAATGCCGCCAACGAGGAAACGAAGGCTTCGGTCGCCTCCTATTTCAATCCCATCAAGCTCGCCGACGAGAAGCCGACCGAGAAGGGCCTCAAGAAGCCTGTCGATCAGGCCCAGGGCGAAAAGAACCAGCAGAAATCCGATAAGCCGCAAGACAAGCCGAACGACGGCAAATCCGCCAAGACCGGCGAGGATCTGACGTCGACGTCGGGCGACCAGACGAATTACTCCGAAGCGGATTTCTTCGAGAATCCCTATTCGGTTCTGGCGGAAATCGCACAGGAAGTCGGTCAGCAGGCAAATGTCAGCGCCAAGGGCGAGGGCGGCGCCGCGCAGTCTGGTCCGGCGACCGGTGCGGACGGCGGACAGGCCTATCGCGATCCCTTCGATCCGGATTTCTGGACGAAGCAGGTCCAGGTTTCCAGCGCATCGAAGAAGGCGAACGAGGAACAGTCCGCCAAGTCGGATCAATCGCCGAAGGGCGAAGTCATCGCCTTGTCGAAGGCAACGGCGGCGGATACGGGCCAGCCTGCCGATCAGCCGCAAACGCCCGAACAGCAGCCGACGGTGAGCGACCAGCAGGCGGCAGGCAAGCAGCAAGGAAAGCAGACGCAGGCACAGCAGCAGCTCGCCAAAGCCTCGGCCCAAAGCGACACTTCCTTGCCCGAGGACAATGCAGCCCTGCCGCAGAGCAAAGATGCCACCCCGACCAAGGCCCAGCAGCAGGAAGCCAAGGACCTGCAGCAGCGGATCCAGGCGGAGATCAAGGGCGTCGCCGGCCAGCTGGCCGAGGGGCTGCAGGTCACCGCGGCCGAAGGCGGCGTGCTGGTGACGATCTCGGATCAGAGCAATGATCCGATGTTCAACATCGGTTCGGCGGTGCCGCGTCGCGAAATGGTGCTGGCGATGGAGAAGATCGGAAAGCTGCTCGCCGAGCGGAAGGGATCGATCCTGATCCGTGGCCATACGGACGGGCGTCCCTATATGGTCGGCGGTCGCAACGACAATTGGCGCCTATCGCTCGATCGCGCCCAGAGCGCCTATTACATGCTGACGAGCGGTGGGCTGGATGAGAAGCGGATCGCGCAGGTCTCCGGCTTCGCCGATCGGCGGCTGAAGCTGCCCAGCGATCCCTTCAACGATGCCAATCGCCGCATCGAGATTCTGATCGCGAACCCCTCTGGCCAGGCGGCGACCGAACCCGCGGCTACGGATAGCCAGCCTTCCGCCAAGCCCGCTTCGGGCAAGGCAAAGTTCAGCCAAGGCAGGCAGGGATAGTTCATGGCGCGCAAACAGCATCGTCATCGCCTTGCGCTCACTCTTACCCTCGGCATGTTGGTGCCGGGGGTCGCAAGTGCCGAGGGGCAGGATAGCCTGCCGCTCTACAAGATGCTGCGATCTCTCGAATTCGTCCAGGATTCCGTGGTGGCAGGTGACAGCTCTGCCGGGGAGATGCAGCGCTTCCTGCTCGCCACCATCGATGAACGCCTGCGCACTGCGGACAAATCCGTGTTCGAGGACGGCCGCAATGTGGATGCGGCTCTGATCTATGCCATGAGCGGCGGCAATCCCCAAACGCTCGAATATCTGATGTCGCGCGACGTCAACGGCAATTTCGACAATCGCGTTGCCGACGTCCTGAGGAAATATCTGAACGGCAAGGGGCTGCTCGTCGTCAATACGCTTGCCGACATCGCCAAGGAGTATCGTGGCAAGCCGATCGGCTCCTACCTCTCGCTGGTTGCCGGTAACGTCATGTCCGGCAAGAATCCCAAGGCGGCGCTGCAGCTCTATGACTGGGCGCGATTGATGGCTCCCGGCACGATCGTCGAGGAGTCGGCGCTGCGCCGCTCGCTCGCCTTATGTGCCGACGCAGGCATGGTTCCGGCGGGGCTCGACTATGCGCGGCGTTACACGAGGCGTTTCCTGCACTCGCCCTATGCCAGCCAGTTTGCCGATCTCTTCGTGCAGCTCGTCGTGGACCATGATTCCGACATCAAGCAGCAGGACATCGTCGACATCCTTTCCTTCATGGATCCACCCAGGCAGCGCGAGATCTATCTGCGCATGGCGCGACGCGCCGCGATTGCGGGCAAGGCGGATCTTGCCGCGCTGGCGGCCAGCCGCGCCCAGGCAATTACAAATGACGGCGGCGACGCTTTCGGTGCCCTGGCGAACTTCTACGGCGGCGTCGCCGGCATATCCACGCCGGAGCTGAAATCGGCGATCAACGATCTCGATCAGATGCCGGCGGGCGAGCTGAACGCACGGGATCGCGCGCTGCGCGATGCGGCAAAGGTCGTAGCGCACGAGATACTGCGCGCACCCGAGCCTGCAAGCCTCGGGCAAGCCAATGTTCCTAATCTGCCAAACCAACAGAATACTGAACACGATGCTGCTGTGACGAATCGAGCGGGAGGACAGTCTCCCGGCACGGCGGGTGTTGAGCAGGGAGCCTCGGCAAGCGCGGCTCCCGCCCCGGAGGGAGGGCGGCAGGAGGCCGATCCTTCGTTCAACGCATTCGTCACGACGAGCCGCTCGAAGCTGGATGCCATCGACGGCCTGTTGAAGCAGGAAAGTCATTGATATGAACGACATCGGTGTGTCCAGCGCCTCAACCGGGGCGGATATTCTTGCTGTTGCCAAAGGCGCTCGCTCCACCAAGCAGGACGACGGCAAGGGCTTTATCGATGCGCTGACCAGCTCGCTTGGCAACGGGAGCAAGTCTTCCGGCATGAATTCCGTCAAAGACCCGACGGTCCCCGCGGGCACGACGGCAGATGGCAATGCGAACGGAGACCCGGCGGCTGCGAAGGCAGCAGCGGGCAATCCCGCGGCGATGGCTCTCGCCATGGCTGACGGCATCAACACCGGAGTCGGAATCATCGATGCATCCGGAGCCAGCCTGACCAACATTGCCGGCCTGACCAAAGGTGCGAAAGCTTCAGAGGGCGCCGGCGCTGCGGTGCTTTCGAATTCACTGATGGACCTGCAGAAAGCTGCATCGGCCTCCGGTGGAGATGACGCGGTTCCCGCGCAAGGCGATCCGGCGGGCGTCACCGATCCGGCCATGCCGGCTGGCGACCCCGGCAAAGCGGCAGCACAGCCGAGCGCTCTCGATCAGCTTGCCGAAATCGCGCAGCAACTGGCCAACGTCGCGAATGCCGGCGGCCAGGCAACGCCGGTGAAAGGCGATGACAAGGCCACCGTCGTGAAGGGCGGTAAAAATGCGCAGTCAGCCGATAATGGTAAGTCCACGCAGACGAAAGACGATCAGGCCGGGGCGATTTCGGATGCGCTGTCGCTGCTGAACGTCGTACAGCCCGTCGTTGCCGCGCAGGGAAGCCCGGTGCAGACCGTCAAGACCGCTGACGATACAAAGGTTCAGGCAATGTCGCTCGGCCAAGCGGCGGTCGCAGGCAATACGTCTGACGCGAGCGTGACGCTGCCGAACAGCGGCAACGGATCGGACACAGCGCAATCTTTCCGTCTGACGCGGGCAGACGGTCGTGGCGGCGCGCTCGATCTTTCGATCAGCAAGAGCGGAGATGACGCGACGGAGATCAAGGCCGGGCCTTCGGCGGGCGGCGATGCGGTACCTGTCACGGTGCTTGATTCCCGCCGTTATCTGGGGCTCGCCGCCAATTCCAACTCGGCGCTCGTTGCCGGAACGCTGGCAGGAGACCGCGAATGGTCCGCCGCGATGCAGCCGGGCTCGGCGCTCGCCAATGCCGCGAACCTGACGAGCACGGGCAAGGTCGTCAATACGCTCAAGATCCAGCTGCGCCCCGACAATCTCGGTGACGTCACGGCCACCATGCGGCTTTCCGGAGACCAGCTCAGCGTCGACCTGAAGGTCCAGACGAGCGAGGCCTACAGGCAGCTCCATGCCGATCAGAGCCATATGGTCGAGGCCCTGCGCGCGCAAGGCTACCAGGTGGACAACATCACTGTCAGCCTGTCATCCAATGCGGATCAGCAATCGGATGGCGGCCGTCAGTCCGGATCGAACCAGCAGCAGCAATCCTTGTTGAACCAGGGGCAAGGAGGGGACGCACGTCCCAGAGGCCAGAACTATTCGGGACAGCAGGCGGGTGGAAACAATGGCAATCGCAGTTCGGGTGAGCGCGGTGTTGAAGACGGCGCTGCTGGTGGCGTTCAGCGTTCTCGCTCTGGAGCGGTTTACCTCTGAGGCCCATGCCTCAGGAAATCCGGCACCGCCCGATAATGGTGCTGCGGGCCTTTGCGAGCGCGAGATCCAGTCTGCCGCCGCGAAATACGGAATACCGGAAGGTATCCTCTATTCGGTCGGCCTGACGGAAACGGGCCGCAAGGGATCGCTCTATCCCTACGCCCTCAATGTCGAGGGCAGGCCGATCTTTCCGCCGTCGGAAAATGCCGCCCTGCAGGTATTTGCAGCGGCCCGGCAGAATGGCGCAAAGCTGATCGACGTCGGCTGCATGCAGATCAACCAGTATTTCCATGGCGAAAACTTCACGTCCGTCGCCGCCATGTTCGATCCTCACAGCAACGTCGAATATGCCGCCAGGTTTCTCCGCAACCTGCATGACAGGCACGAGACTTGGACGATGGCGGTAGCTAGATACCATGCAGGACCAAACAACGACCCCGCCCAGAAGGTCTATGTCTGCCGCGTGATCGCCAATCTGGTCGCCACCGGCTATGGAAAATGGACTCCCAACGCGGCGACTTTCTGCCGGAACTAGACACCCGTAGATTGCACACGGTCTGCGGTTAGCCGATGCTAACCAAATTCAGGCGATTGACTGCCGTCGATTTGCCCGAAACACGATGTTAAGAATATGCTTATTAACAGATTTTTTATCGGTGTGAAATGAATGTGACCTACTAGATATAGTGCAAATCGCACCCTTATGGTTAATCAATTATTAATTTCCGCCACTCATTTCCGACAGTTGTTCGTGATTCGCCCGATTCGTACCCATAGTCCATCGAAACACCACACTGATTCGGAGGCGGACGAATGATCGTAGTGGTTGATGAGCGAGAGCTTGTTAAGGACGGATATACATCACTCTTTGGACGCGAGGGCATCCCATCGACGGGATTCGATCCACGCGAATTCGGCGAATGGGTTACCACGGCGGCAGAGGGCGATATTGCTGCGGTCGAGGCCTTTCTGATCGGACAGGGCCAGCAGGTACACGAACTTCCCAGGGCGATTCGCGACCGGACGACGGCACCCGTCATCGCGGTCAGCGACCAGCCCTCGCTGGAAGCCACGCTTGCACTTTTTGATTGCGGCGTCGACGACGTTGTGCGCAAGCCGGTGCATCCTCGCGAAATCCTGGCCAGGGCAGCGGCGATCCGCCGTCGGCTGAAGGCAATCAGCAACTATACCGATATCGGGCCGATCCGCGTCTTTGCAGACGGCCGCGATCCGGAAATCAACGGTTCCGTTTTTGCCTTGCCGCGCCGCGAGCGCCGTATCCTCGAATATCTGATTGCCAATCGCGGTCGCCGGGTGACGAAGACGCAGATCTTCAACGCCATCTACGGCATCTTCGATGAAGAGGTCGAAGAAAACGTGGTCGAAAGCCATATTTCCAAGCTGCGCAAGAAACTGCGCAAGAAGCTCGGTTTCGATCCGGTCGATTCCAAGCGCTTCCTCGGTTATTGCATCGACTGGAGCTGATATTTCCGGTCAGGCGTCGCAGATAGCAAACTTACGAATAGGCCCGGGAACCAGATGGTTCCCGGGCCTATCGCTTTTCAGGCATGGCAGAGCGGCATTGCTTCCAAAGGTGCGTCGTAGCTTACAGTAGCAGCTCGCAGCGAACGGCGATCGAACCGCAATATAGCGCTTGCAGAAAGCTTTTTCCGATGATCCGTTTTTCGTCCTCTCAGACAGCTTCACGCAAGGCCCGCCACCTACTCTCAGTCGTATGAAGGATCACGAGGATTCCAGATGAGGAATTTCGGCAGCATGAAGACTGCATTTGCAGAAGGGGACGCACGGGCGATGGGCAGCTTCGCCGGCCCCGTTCTGACAGGCTGCTCCGCCACTCCCGGCGCACCATCGGCCGTTCTGCGGCGCTAAAACGAACAGGGTATCGAGTCAGCCATGACACTCACAACAGCTCTCAACAACGCGCAGGCGATATTCAACAATACCGGCACGCAGAGCAGTGTCGTGTCGAACAATATCTCCAACGCCAACAATACGAATTATTCGCGTCGGCAGGCGATGCTGACCACCGACATGGCCGGCGCCCAGGTGGTGCAGATCTCCCGCAGCAGCGAACCGTCGCTGCAGAAGGCCTATCTCAACTCGTCGTCGGCGGATGCGGCGCAGCAGCTGCTTCTGAGCGCCTATGGCAAGCTCCAGTCGGCGACGCTTGGCGGCAACGACAATGAGATTGCGCCGGCGACCTATCTTTCGGCATTCCAGACGGCGATGCAGACCTATTCCGGCTCGCCGTCCAGCGCGACGGCAGCTCAAGCCGCCGTCAACGCCGCACAAAGCCTGGCCACCTCGCTCAACGATGCCACGACGGCGGTGCAGAGCGCGCGAACCGATGCGGATAAGCAGATCAGCTCCGACGTCGATACGCTGAACAGCCTGCTGAAACAGTTCCAGACGGCAAACGATGCGGTGAAGTCGGCGACGACGACGGCCGGCCCGACGTCGAGCGCTCTTTCCGATGCTCTGGATCAGCGCGATTCGATCCTGACCCAGATCTCGAAGATTGTCGGCGTGACGACGGTAACGCGCGGCAACAACGACATGGCGCTCTACACGACGAACGGCACGACCCTGTTCGAAACAATTCCGCGCGCGGTGACGTTTCAGCCGACGAACACCTATACGGCGAGCCTGAAGAAAGGCAACAGCGTTTACATCGATGGCGTCGCGCTGACCCAGGGCCAGGGTGCGAACACGACGGCACAGGGCACCCTTCAGGCGGCTCTGCAGGTTCGTGACGATATTGCGCCGACCTACCAGGCGCAGCTCGACGAGATGGCTCGAGGACTGGTCACGGTCTTCGCGGAAAAATACAGCGACTCCAGTCAGCCGACCAAGCCTGGCCTGTTTACGTGGAGCGGCGGCAGCGTTCCAACCGGCACCACCGCGGTCACGGGTATGGCCGGCTCCATAACCGTTAATTCGAAATTAATCACATCCCAAGGTGGTGACCCGACATTACTGCGCGACGGTGGTATTAATAACTTCGTCGACAGCAGCGGTGTTGCACATAATGGATATACCGTAAATACCAGCGGCGACAGCGGCTATTCCACGCAGCTTGACGCCTATATTACGGCCATGAACACGAAGATGGATTTCGATCCAAATGCCGGCTCGGACACCAGGGCCACCCTCATGGATTACGCATCGAGTTCCATCGGCTGGCTCGAAGGGCAGCGCAGCACGGCAACGACAGCCGGGGAAAATACGTCCGCGGCTCTTTCCCGCTCCTCCAGCGCCTATTCGAACGCGACCGGCGTCAATCTCGACGAAGAGCTGACGCTGATGATGAATATCGAGCAGTCTTATAAGGCTGGAACCAAGATATTGAACACAGTCAACGAGATGCTTCAATCTGTACTGGATCTCACGAGCTAAGCCATGAAACTTTCTTTCATTTCGAGCACAGCCATTCAGAACGCCATGCGTCAGACGATCCGTCAGGCGCGGAACGAGATGACGAGCGCTTCGACAGAGGCGACCACAGGTGTCTATGCCGATATCGGCGTCGCTCTGGGCACGAGCACCTCTCTCAACGTCAATCTGACGAGGGACGTGTCGCGAATCGATTCCATTCTCAGCAGCAATTCCATCGCAAACCAGCGAATGACGTCGTCGCAGACGGCGCTGACCGATATGGGCTCGCAGGCACAAAAGCTCATGGATCAGCTGGTGGCGCTGCGCGGCAATACCGATAGCAACAGCATAACCTTGACTCAGCAGATAGCGACATCGTCGCTATCGAACGTCATCGCGTCGGGCAACACCATGGTCAACGGCGAATATCTCTTCGCCGGCACCAATACCGATGTGCAGCCGATGACCGATAATTCGGCTGCGGTGAATACTCAAATCCAAGCAGATTTGAGCACCTACGCCAGTGGGCTTTACCCCGCTGCAAGCCCACCATCCGCGGCGGTAGGCCAGTTGACGGCGGCGCAGATCAAGAGTTTCATCACCACCAACGTCGAACCGAAGTTCACCACCGACAGCAATTGGGCAAGCTGGTCGAGTGCTTCGGATCAGAACATGACGAGTCGGATCAGCAATTCTGAAGTCATCGAAACCTCGACGAATTCCAACTCTTCCGGCATGCGCTACATGGCTCTCGCAAGTACGGTCGTCAATGCGTTGACGAGCATGTCGCCAGGCCTGAGCCAGGATGCGCTGAACGGGGTTACCGATCAGGCCATCAGCTACTCGCGCCAGGCAATCGACGGGCTGAACAATCAGGCGAGCCAGCTAGGCCTTTCGCAATCGCGTCTCACGGATGCGAATACGACGCTGAACGCGCAGAAGACCATTCTGAATACCAGTATCGGCAGCTTGACCGGGGTGGACCCCTACGAGGCTTCGACCAAGGTCAACAGCCTCCAGACCCAGCTTGAGACCGCCTACACCATCGTCTCCAAGATCCAGCAGCTAAGTCTTGTAAATTACCTTTGATGATCAAAGGGAAGGAATGACCAGGAAGGATGCATGAATGTATCAGTTCTCATATGCGGAAGTCATGCAGGATGCCGTGGCCGACGCCAAGGAACGAGAACGGCAAGTTCTGGACCGGTCGATAGCTCTTCTCTCTGCGGCCCGTGATGCGGGGAAATACGGCCGCGAAGCGATCGAGGCATTGTACTATACGCGGCGCGTATGGATCAGCTTCGTCGAGGACCTGAAAAGTCCGGAGAACCAGCTCAACGTGGAACTACGCGCCAACCTAATTTCGATCGGCATCTGGATTTTGAAGGAATGCGATCGGATCCAGCGGCGCCAGTCGGTAAACTATCAAGGCATCATCGATGTCACCACCATCATCAGGGATGGACTTAAATGAAAAGTACGCTTCGCATATCGCTCAAAGCCGGGGAAAAGATCTTTATCAACGGGGCCGTCCTGCGCGTGGATCGCAAGGTCGCCCTGGAATTCCTGAATGATGTGACGTTCCTGCTTGAGAACCATGTACTTCAGCCGGAAGATGCCAAGACGCCGCTGCGCCAGCTCTATTTCATCGCGCAGATGATCCTCATCAATCCGGAAGGCAAGGAACAGTCGACGGCAATGTTCCGCAAGTCGATCGTCATGCTCCTCTCGTGCTTCCACAATGAGGAAGTGCTGGCCGAGCTGAAGCGCATCGACGGCCTCGTCGCCACCGGTCGCGCTTTCGACGCGCTGAAGGCGATCCGCAGCCTCTATCCGGTCGAGGACAACATCCTGAACAACCAGGAAATGCCGGCGGCCACGATCGAGCATATCCGCCGGGAGATCGCTCCATGGCAGCGGTAGGCGCCGTCGACACCACCACCAGCACCTCGAACAGTTCGGCGCAGACCGCCGCAGCTGCGTCGAAAAGCGCCACCCTGAACTACAACGACTTCCTGCAGCTCCTCATCGCACAGATGCAGAACCAGGATCCGACCTCTCCGATGGATGCCAGCCAGCAGATCTCGCAGCTTGCGAGCTTCTCGCAGGTCGAGCAGCAGATCCAGACGAACTCGCATCTGGAATCGGTCTTGCAGAACCAGTGGATTTCGCAGGCGTCCGACTATATCGGCAAGCAGATCATGAGTGCCGACGGCAAGACCACGGGCACGATCAAGGAAGTAACCGTCTATACGGACGGTATCATCGCCCAGACGGATGCCGGCGACAAGATTCTCATCCAGGCCGGCGTAACGATCGCCCCGGCAGGCACGACCATTGATACGCCGCCTGCGTCGAGCGATACTAGCGCCAGCAGTTCGTCTGATTCGTCGAGCACGGGTTCGACCGGCAGCTCATGAGGAGCCGCTGAACCGGGAGTGAAGATGCCATGAATGAAGCCGATGCATTGGATATCTTCCAGGCGGCGATCTGGACGGTGCTGGTGGCTTCCGGTCCGGCGGTTCTTGCCGCCATGGTCGTCGGCCTGGTGATTGCCTTGATCCAGGCGCTGACCCAGGTGCAGGAGGCGACATTGACCTTCGTGCCGAAGATCGTGGCCGTCATGGTCACCATCGGCATTTCCGCCCCGTTCGTCGGCGCGCAGATTTCGATCTTCACCAATCTCGTCTTCTCCCGCATTCAATCGGGCTTCTAAGATAGATCCGGTGGCCGTTTCGGCCTTCGGATCAGGCGCGTCGATGGCCATAAGCCATGCTCGCGCAAGCTTCGACTTTTAAAGATCGGTTCCACCAGAGCATTTCCAGGAAAAGTGCGTAGCGGTTTTCCGTCCGGAATGCGTAGGGAACAAGAAGATAGAGCGTTTTCGCGATTCGAAGAAAGGCGGAAATGCTCTCTAGGGCAGGCGGGTCAGCCGTTTGCCTCCTCTCATGAAGAGACGGAACCGGTCGATGGCACAACCACCCGCAATAGCACTTCCCAAAGCCAATCCCAGCGTACGTGATATCGGGTTCGCGCTCGGCATCATGGTCATCCTGTGCGTGCTGTTCCTGCCGATCCCGCCGTTTCTGATCGACCTTGGCCTCGCCTTCTCGATTGCCTTCTCGGTGCTGATCCTCATGGTGGCGCTCTGGATCAAGAAGCCGCTGGAATTCTCGTCCTTCCCGACGATCCTGCTGATTGCCACCATGACGCGCCTGGCGCTGAACATCGCCACGACCCGCGTCATCCTTTCGCATGGCTATGAGGGGCATGATGCGGCCGGCGGCGTCATCGCCGGCTTTTCCAGCCTCGTCATGTCCGGCGATTTCGTCATCGGTCTGATCGTCTTCCTGATCCTCATCACCATCAATTTCATCGTCATCACCAAGGGTGCGACGCGTATCGCCGAAGTCGGCGCCCGCTTCACCCTGGATGCCATCCCCGGCAAGCAGATGGCGATCGACGCCGACCTTTCCGCCGGCCTCATAGACGAAAAGGAAGCGCAGCGCCGCCGGCGCGAGCTGGAAGAAGAAAGCTCCTTCTTCGGTGCCATGGACGGTGCTTCGAAGTTCGTGCGCGGCGACGCGGTCGCCGGGCTTCTGATCACCTGCATCAACGTTTTCGGCGGCATCATCATCGGCTATTTCCGCCACGGCATGCAGATCGGCCAGGCCGCCGACGTTTTCGTGAAGCTCTCCGTCGGCGACGGTCTGGTTTCGCAGATGCCGGCGCTCATCGTCTCCCTCGCTGCCGGTCTCCTCGTTTCGCGCGGCGGCACGTCCGGTTCCACCGATCAGGCGGTCGTCAATCAGCTGAGCGGCTATCCGCGGGCGCTCGCTGTCTCGGCAGTCCTCATGGGCATCCTGGCCATTATGCCCGGCATGCCTTTCTTTCCCTTCCTCGTCCTTGGCAGCCTGATGGCCGCCGGCGCCTGGTTCATTCCGCGTCAGATCGAAGCAGAAAACAAGCTTCGTCGCGATGCCGAAGAGCAGAAGGTGATGCAGTCGAAGGAAATGGAAAAGGATTCGGTCAAGTCGGTTCTGAGGACCGCCGAGATCGAGCTGGCGCTCGGCAAGATCGTCTCCACCCGCCTGCTTGGCGCGCATCAGGAACTGGCCTTCCGTGTCGGCAAGATGCGCAAGAAGTTTGCGACGCAATACGGCTTCGTCGTGCCGGAGATCAAGGTGATCGATGACATGGCCATTGCCGACAAGTCGTATCAGATCCGCATCCATGGCACGACGATCGCCTCCAACATGCTGCGTGTCGGCGAAGTGCTTGTCGTCACCGGCTCGGGCCGCAGACCGACCGTGCCGGGCGACGAGATCCGCGAACCCGCTTTCGGCATGCCGGCCGTTTCCGTGCTCGAAGCCTTCACCGAGGATTTGAAGCGCGAGGGCTTTCAGCCGATCGACAACGTGTCGGTGGTGCTCACGCACATGAGCGAAGTCATCCGCAACAATCTGCCGGCGCTGCTGTCCTACAAGGACGTGAAGATCCTGATCGAGCGTCTCGATCCGGAATACAAGAAGCTCGCCGACGAAATCTGCTCGTCGCACATGTCCTATTCCGGCCTGCAGGCGGTGCTGAAGCTGCTGCTTGCCGAGCGCGTCTCCATCCGCAACCTGCATCTCATCCTCGAAGCGGTTGCAGAACTCGCGCCGCATGTGCGCAAGACCGAGCAGATCGTCGAACATGTGCGCGTGCGCATGGCGCAGCAGCTCTGCGGCGATCTGGCTGATAACGGCGTGCTGCGCGTCCTTCGCCTCGGCAGCAAATGGGACTTGATCTTCCATCAGGCGCTGAAGCGCGACCAGAAGGGCGAAATCGTCGAATTCGACATCGATCCGCGCAGCCTGGAGGAGTTCAGCGAGCAGGCGGGCAAAGTTATCCGTGAATATATGGATCGTGGCATGCCCTTCGTTCTTGTCACCTCGCCTGAAACGCGCTCCTATGTGCGCATGATCATCGAACGCCTGTTCGCGACCCTTCCGGTCCTGTCGCATGTGGAATTGGCCAAGGGGATCGAGATCAAGATTCTAGGTTCGATTTCATGATATCAGACCCTCAGGGGACCATTCTGGCGCTGTTCGTCGCCTTCTGCCGCATCGGCAGCTGCATGATGGTCCTCCCGGGATTTTCCTCCGGCCGTATTCCCCCGCAGATCAGGCTGCTGCTTTCGGCGGCCCTGACGATGGCAATTCTGCCGCTGCTCTGGAACACGATTTATCCGCAGGTGTCGAAGGGCGATGCAAGCTACATCGGGCTCATCTTCACCGAGACCGTCATCGGGCTGATGTACGGCATGATGGCCCGGATCTATACGCTGGGCCTGCAGTTCACCGGCACGGTCATATCGATGATGATCGGCTTCAATGCGCCGGGCGGCGCCGATCTCATCGAAGAATCGAACGAAACGTCGCTGACCAGCCTCATCAGCTTTTGTGGGCTGATGATTCTCTTCATCCTGGATTTTCACCATTATGTTCTGCAGGCGCTGGTCGATTCCTACTCGGTCATCCCGTTCGGCGGGCATATCGAACCGCGCTCGGCGCTGATTTCCATCACGGACACGCTGGCGACGACCTTTTTCATCATGCTGCGCCTGGCAAGCCCCTTCGTGCTCTATGGCCTGATGTTCCAGATTTCGATCGGGTTCATCAACAAGCTGGCGCCGCAGATCCCGATCTATTTCATTTCCACGCCATATCTGCTGATGGGGGGGCTGTTCATGCTCTATCTCAGCATTGCGGCGCTGGTCAGTCAGTTTTCCAATGCATTCCTTACCGTTTTCAACGGGCATTAGCCTGCGAATAGTGAGGAAGGTGAGGTTCGATGTAAGCGCGGCCGGAACAAGGCAGCCGGCGAGAGGTGGCGATGGCGGAAAAAAGCCGTTCTGAAAAGCTGAAGCGACTGGTCGCGGTGCAGCGCCATCTGGAGCGGATCGCGGAAAACGAACTTGCCGACACGACCCGGCAGCGCTCGGAAGTGACCGAAGCGATGGAGCGGGTCATGGATGCCATCGGCTCGACCGACCCCGTGCATATGGCGTTCTCGATCCACTATGCCGACCGCTACGGCCGTCTGACGATCAAGGATCAGCAGCTCGAAAGCATCCAGACCCTTATTCAGATGAAGGTCCAGCAGGAGCGTACGAAGGCCGACCGGCTGGAAGAGCACATGAAGGATGCCCGCGAACTCGAAATGCGGGAGGCCGACGACAATGCGGTCTACGACATTATCGATCAGCGCTTCGCCGGCGCAACGCCAGCCTCCAGCAAGGTTCAAAAACCATAATCGTCGCGATCATGGGGCAAGATTCGCATCGTCAGGTTGCCGATCTGCCCTGACCGTTCGATTCGACATGCCTGAGATAAGCGCCGCGCTGCGCGTCTCTGCGGCATGAACAAGCAGAAGGAGACGTGACGTGGCTATTTCGCCTCCGAGTGATTTGGTTCTCGATGTCGTCAAGGCGGCCAATCCCGCCGAAGTCCAAGCCGCGCAGGCCAAGCTTGCCGCCAACAGGGCCGCTTTTGCCGCCACCAGCCTCGCCGAAAACGGCAACGGTTTCGGTGCGACGGTGGACGCGCTCAACAATGCCTCAACCCAGGCCGGTCTCGCCAACGCCAATGCGCATGCGGCGGGAACCAAGGTCCCGCAAGCCTATCGCAAGTTCGAGTCCATGGTGCTGCAGAACTTCGTGAAGAACATGTTGCCGAGCAGCGAAACGCTCTACGGCAAGGGCTCAGCCGGCGAGATCTGGAAGGGCATGATGGCGGAGCAGCTGGGCGACGCGATTTCCAAGAGCGGCGGCGTTGGCATCGCCGAAAAGATGTATCGGGAGCAGGTCGATAAGATGCGCAATTCCGGCGCCATCAACTCTGCGACCGATGAGAACGACAAGAAGATGGCGCTCAGCGCGATTACCGATTTTCAGCGCAAGACGCTGGCCGCCAGTGATGCCGATAACGACGGCAACACCGGCATCACCAAACAGAATTCACTGACGTCCCAGAAAGCATGAGCGAGGTAGCAAACATGGAAATGATGTCGCAGGACTATCGGATCAAGTCTGTCCTTGGCCGCCTGGAGATGATTATCGACAACGAAAACAATCGGATCGGCAGCGATCCCGAATTCGATCTCAAGGTATCGAACGCGCATAAGAGCCGCTGCCTCTACGAGCTGTCGATGCTGTTTCGCGATACCGATCCTGCCGATCTCGCCGCCCACCATGTCGTGCAGCTGCATGATCTGAAGAAGAAACTGGTTCTGAACGCGCGCCGCGTCGAGGCCCATCTGGAAGCCGTGCGCGCCGTCGCCGAAATTCTGAAGAATGCCGTGCAGAATGCCGATACGGACGGCACCTATTCGCAAGAGCAATTCCGGGTCCGTGAGGCCGGATGATCAAGCTCGCTCTTACCGGCCTGTGGGTCTGCGCCGTAACTTTGGCCTCGGTCTATTTTTCGGTGCAGGTGGCGACGGCGCCCGCGATCAGTCCTGACGATGCCAAGAAGGCGCAGCAGGAACTGGTCAAGGGCGAATCGATCAACGTTCCCGTCATCGCCAACGGCCAGGTGACCGGCTATTTCCTGACGCGCATCTCCTTCATGATGGAGAAGGGCAAGGCAAATGCGCTTCAAATACCTCTGTCGGAGCTGACCACCGACGAACTCTTTTCGCTGCTGGTCGGCAACAAGGCGATCGATATATCCCATGCCCAGAACTTCGACATCGCGGCCTTTCGCAGCGATCTGAAGAAGCGGATGAACGAGCGGCTTGGTGGCGACTATGTCGCCGACGTGCTGATCGAGCAGCTCGACTATCTCTCCAAGGAAGAGACCCATGGCGGGGAGAGCATCGGCAAGAGAACGGTCAAGCCGGTGAAGATCGTGCAGGATGGGGCAAAGGCCAAGGTGCCGGTCGAATAGTATCGCACCGGCTGCAGGGATACCGATCCGTGCACAAATATAAGCAATGCCTTACGCTCCTTTGGCATGCTTAACAAATCCCTGACAGTTTCCGGCAAATCCAACCTTCCTTCCTAACGGAAAGTTGGATTTATCCCGCTATAGATACCTCGAGATGGCGCCTCGCAGTCGCCGCACCGATGAACGGTGAGGGGCATCAGCTTTATGGTACCGGCGTCAAGCGTGTCAGCAATGCCGGGCAGGAGGTCGTTGGATTGAACCAGGTTGCCGATTTTGCCGTGGTTGCGTCACGCCGCATGATCTTCGATCTGCCGGTATGCGATCTCGACTGGAATGACGCGCTGACTTTCGTTAACGAACTCGCCTCCCTTCCGGTCGGACAGACGTCGATTTCCTTCGTCAACGCCCATAACATGCTTGTCATGCTGGGGGATGACGCCTACCGTAACGTTCTCGCGCGCAATCTGGTGCTTCCCGATGGCGTTGGCCTCGACATTGCCTCGCGCGTCGCTCACGGCGAACCTTTCCCCGCCAATCTGAACGGCACTGATTTCGTGCCTGCGCTGTTGACGTTCATGGAGCGGCCGAAACGGATCGGCCTGTTGGGCGGCAAGCGGTCCGTCGTCGAAAAGGCAGCGGAGAAATTTCGCCAGCACGCCCCGTGGCACCAGTTCTTCGTCGTTTCCGATGGCTTCTTCGATCCGGCGAGAAGCAATGCCGTGACGGCGGAAATCAGCCGCCAGAAGATCGATGTGCTGATCGTCGGCATGGGCACGCCGCTGCAGGAAAAATGGGTCGCCGAACATGTTGGTCCGCAGCATGCACGCCTTGTTCTGACCGTCGGCGCCCTGTTCGATTTCATTTCCGAGACGGTGCCGCGGGCGCCAGGGCTTGTGCGCGCGATGCGCAGCGAGTGGCTGTTCCGTCTCGTACTGGAGCCGGGCAGGCTCTGGCGGCGTTACATGCTGGGCATACCGCTGTTCTTCTATCAGGTTGTCAGGCATCAGTTCGGCCGCAAGGAGCGTGTCCTTCGCGCAGAGCCCCATCCGGTGCCGCAGCGGCGCGTTGCACCGCCGGATAAATTGGCAAGTTAGTGTTTGCGGGCTTGGCGTTAACTCTTTCTTTGGCATGAAAGTTTAGAGTGGGTTAACCATTTGCATTGGTCTTAGACCATGTGCGCGAGATAGCCCGCCATGTTTGAAAGCAAAGCCAGGACCGGATTTTATCCCGACGATGAGGAAACCCAAAAGGTTTCGCGGCAATCCGTTCGGCATATCTCCCCCTACGATGAAGATGATGGTTTGGGTAGGGCGGTCGGCCTACGCGCCGCCAACTCCGACGATCCGCGTGATGCGGAACTGCGCGCCATCCTGCGCAGACGGTTGGACGGCGATCCCTATCCGGTGTCCGGCCGTAGAAGATCGCTGGAGAGCGGACCGACGGCCGCACAGGCTGAAAATATCTCTCCTGCCTACCATGCGGAGCGCCGCCCGTTACCGGAGCGGGCATCGGAGCCCGCGTCCGCTTTGCTGGAATTCGTGCCCGATCTGCTTGAAGGCATGCCCGAGCTTCCGCCGCAGGCTGTCCCCGCTCCTGTTGCCGCTGAACACACATTTCGGGCCGGCCGCTGGTCCTTCAGCCTCCGTGCGTTCTGCTTCGTTGCCGCGACCGCTCTGATGGGAGCGGTCATTCCCATCTTGCTTGCGCCGCCGCCGCGCTACGTCTCGCAAGCAGTGATCCATGCGGAAGGTGATGGCCGCGGGCGTCAGGCCCTGTTGGACGTTGCGGCGAAGCGTATCGTCGCTCCATCCGTCTTGTCTGACATCGTCGCCAGGATGAAGCTTGATCGCGATCCGGAATTTACCGGCAGTCGGACGGGTGCTCTCGGCGTTGCCGTCGAGCTGCTTTCCGGCAGCGGCAACGCGTCCGACGCGCCGTCGCGTGCACAGGCCGCGCTGCGCAAAGACATTGCTGTCGATATCGATGGTCAGACTGGCCTGCTTCGCCTGATCGTTACGTCTGGCGATCCCGCCAGATCGGCCGACATTGCCAATCGGCTTGTTATTGCCACCCTCTACGATCCGGCTGTTGCAAATGCGGCCGGCACGTCGCTTGGGGTCGAAACGGCGGTTGATCGCAGCCGCAAGGAATTCCATCGCGCCTCTGCCGCCCTTGCCGAATTCAAGGCGCGCTATGGAGAAGACAAAATTGCTGCGGCCGAGACACTGCGGCGGCAGCGTCAGCAGCTGGATGTGCAGATAAAGGCAGCCGATCTGGCGGTGCGCACCGCCAAGGCGCGTCTCGCAGCCGTCAAATCGGCGACGCCGGCATCGGTGTTGACCGGCGCATTGTCGGGCGATCTCTCATCGTCAGGACTCGACGATTTGCGCAGCCGCTACAATGCTGCCAAGTCCCAACTGACCCAGCTTTCGGTACAGCTTGGCCCGCGCCATCCCCGCCTGCTGGCACAGCAGGCAACGGTCGATGATCTCGCGGCCAATATGCGCAGCCAGCTGCAGCGGCTCGCCGTCAGCAGCGAGGCGGACGTGAAAGCGGCTCTGGAAAAGCAGGCGGCGCTCTCGGCGCAAATGACGGCCGCCAGTCAGACGGGGAGCGATATCGACCTCGGTCGCCTCGCGCAGCTGCAGGATGCCGTTACGACAGCGCAGAACCGCTATGAGGTCGATCAGCAGAATGCTGGCATGACGATTTCCGAAGTCAGGCCGCCGCTGACGGTCTTGTCCCAGGCTGTCGCGGCCGCCGCACCGCTGGAGGATCAGCTCGTGAGCAACGAGGCCGTCGGCTTCCTCACAGGCCTTGGTTTGGCACTTTGCGCCGTATTCCTGCGCAAAGTGCTGGCTGGTGCCGCGCTGGTGGAAGAGCAGGCAGCCGACGGAAGCATTATGCCGGCAGCCCGCACTTTATCTCACGAGGATGACCTGGAGTTTTCGTCATTGCCGGCGATCGCGCCTGAACCATCGGTGGCTCTTGTCTACGATGCGGCAGGTCAGCCCGGTGTTGCGGATGAGTGGGGCCGTATCCGGCAGGAACTTGCATCCCTGCGTGCCAAGGTCGAAACCTATGCCGCACGCCGGCATCAGGATCGGGGCTGATCGTCCCATCGTTTTCCCTTGCAATTACCGCTTTCAGACACCATAGGGCGTTTGCAGGCAATTCCGTCAGGCGGATGGCCTGTAGATTGCCAGCGAATTCATGATCGGGAGACGAGCGTGACGACAGTGATCGACGGGAAACAAGCGGCAGCTTCGGTGATCGAGGCGGTGAAGGCTGCGGCAGCGGGACTTGAGAAAGAGGCCGGTGTGAAGACCGGGCTTGCGGTCGTCATCGTCGGCGACGATCCGGCCAGCCACACCTATGTCGGCGCCAAGGGCCGCATGGCCAAGGAATGCGGCTTCAACTCCATCCAGCACACGCTGCCGGCGGAAACCACTCAGGAAGAACTGGCCGGGCTCGTCGCCTCGCTGAATGAGGATCCGTCCGTCCACGGCATCCTGGTGCAGCTACCGCTGCCGAAGCATCTTGATTCCGATGCGATCATCCAGTCGATCCGGCCGGAGAAGGATGTCGACGGCCTGCATGTGGTCAATGCCGGCAAGCTGGCGACCGGCGATCTCGAAACCGGGCTGATTTCCTGCACGCCGGCCGGCGCCATGCTTTTGGTGCGCTCTATCCATGGCGAGGACCTGTCGGGTCTGAATGCCGTCGTCATCGGCCGCTCCAACCTGTTCGGCAAACCGATGGCGCAATTGCTGCTTTCCGCCAACGCGACGGTCACGACGGCGCATTCGCGGACGAAGGATCTCGCCTCCGTCGCAAGAGGCGCCGATATCCTGGTGGCGGCCGTCGGCCGTCCGGAGATGGTCAAGGGCGATTGGGTGAAGCCGGGCGCGACAGTCATCGATGTCGGCATCAACCGCATCGATGCGCCGGAACGCGGCGAGGGCAAGAGCCGGCTGGTGGGCGATGTCGCCTACGCGCAAGCATCCGAGGTCGCCGCGGCGATCACGCCGGTTCCCGGCGGCGTCGGGCCGATGACGATCGCGATGCTGATGGCCAATACCGTCATCGCCGCTCATCGGGCCGCAGGCAGAAAGCCGCCGAAGTTCTAAAACGCGTCGCGATCTCCAAGATTCGCTCCCGCGCTTTAGGTCTCTGATTTTGCGCATGTCGTCATCGCAAAACCGCTGCGCACTTTTGCGCGATATGCTTTAAATCGCGATCAATCGGCCGGCGCAACGCCGGTCGAGGCGCGGACGATCAGCTCCGCCTTCCACAATTCCTGCGCGGGGAACGTATCGGTATGCTTGATTTCGCCGATCAGCCGTTCGGCGATGCGCACGCCCGCCGCCCGCAGCGACGAGCGGGTGGTCGTCAGCGGCACGGTGAAGTTTTCCGGCTTGAGCAAGGTCAGCACGTCGTCATGGGCGATCATCGAGATGTCCTCGCCAAGCCTCAGCTTTGCCTGGTTGATGGCACGAACGGCGCCGAGCGCCAGCACGGTGCTGGAGCATAGCACTGCGGTTGGGCGCCTCTCCCTCTCCATTTGCAGGATGCGTTCCATGGTGAACAGGCCTTGTTCGTCCGTCATCGCCGTATGGCTGACGCACGCTTCGTCGAGCGCCAGGCCACGCTCGGCAAGGGCCGCATCCACGCCCTTCTTTCGGCGGATGGCGAAATCGAGATAGATCGGGCCGTTCAGGAGAGCGAAGCGCCGATGCCCCAGCTGCAGCAGCAGTTTCGTGGCATCGTAGAAGGCGGCTTCGTTATCGATGTCGAGGAAAGGGTAGTCGGGCTTGGAGCCGATCGAGCGTCCATGCACGAGGAACGGCATGGAGAGCGTTTTCAGCATGTCGAGCCGTGGATCGTGCCCGCGCATATAGTTGACGAAGAGGGCATCGACATTGCCGCTGGCGGCCAGCCGCCGCAACGCGCCGACTTCGTCGTTCGGGTCGGCGGGCGTCAGCACGAAATGGAAGTCATGTCGCAGGGCCTCCTCTCCGAGCCCCGTCAGGAATTCGCTGAAATGCACGTCCGAAGAGTTGCCGGGCGAAGTCGGCATGACAAGCCCGATCGAACCGGCCTTGCCGGTCGCAAGCCTTTGGGCCGCCTTGTTGGGCCGATAGCCGGTTTCCCGAACCGCTTTGAGAACGCGCTCGCGGGTCTGGTGATTGACCTCGGGATATCCGTTCAATGCCCGGCTGACTGTCGTCTGCGACAGCCCCAGCATTTGCGATAGCTGTTTCAGGTTCACGGTGTTCCAGCGCCTCCAACTGCATGCCGCCAAGATGCCGAGGCAACCTCCCGAAAAGCCTCCAGACTTCCAAAGCGCTTTCAATTATGTAGCAGGAGACATGCGAGTGACAAGATAATTAGCGAGGTATTCGGCCGCATTCTATGCTGCAGTGCGAGAAATGCTGTGAATATTGGCGGAAATCTGAAAAGCGCTTGACTTTACCCCGCTCTCAATGGATGACAGGAGTAGCCAAAGCGCTTTGAGGAATGGAGCGTACAGCACGGGATGGTGTTGGGCTCATGGCTTTCGTTATTTGGGAGGACAACGCATGAAAAAGATGTTCTTGATGACCGTTGCCGCCGCCGCTTTGGTGGCCGGCACGGCGATGGCGGCCGATCTGAAGTTCCAGCCTGGTCAGGACTCCAAGTTCAACTGGAAGAGCTACGACGACTTCAAGGCCGCGCATGCCGACCTGAAGGGCGAGACGCTGACCATCTTCGGTCCGTGGCGCGGCGAGGACGAGGCGCTCTTCACCAGCGTCCTGAACTATTTCACCGAAGCGACCGGGGTGAACGCCAAATATTCGTCCTCGGAAAACTACGAGCAGCAGATCGTCATCGACACGCAGGCCGGTTCGCCGCCGAATGTCGCAATCCTTCCGCAGCCGGGCTTGCTCGCCAACCTCGCCAGCAAGGGCTATCTGACGCCGCTCGGCGATGATCTTGCCGGCTGGGTCAAGACGAACTACGGCGCCGGCGAAAGCTGGGTCGGCTACGGCACCTACAAGGGCAAGGACGGCAAGGATGCCTTCTATGCCTTCCCATACAAGGCCGACCTGAAGTCGCTGGTCTGGTACGTGCCGGAGAATTTCGAAGAAGCCGGCTACAAGGTTCCCACAACGATGGAAGATCTGGTCAAGCTTTCGGACCAGATCGTCAAGGATGGTGGCACGCCCTGGTGCATCGGTTTGGGTTCTGGCGGCGCGACCGGCTGGCCGGCAACCGACTGGGTCGAAGACCTGATGCTGCGCCTGAATACGCCGCAGGATTACGATCATTGGGTCGACAACTCGCTGAAGTTCAATGATCCGAAGGTCGTCGCGGCGATCGAGGAATTCGGCAAGTTTGCGAAGAATCCGAAATATGTCGCCGGCGGCGTCGCAGCGGTTGCCTCGACCGACTTCCGCGACAGTCCAAAGGGCCTCTTCACGGTTCCGCCGAAGTGCTACATGCACAAGCAGGCATCCTTCATTCCGTCCTTCTTCCCGGAGGGCACCAAGCTCGGCCAGGATGCGGACTTCTTCTACTTCCCGCCTTTCGCCTCGCATCCTGAACTCGGCAAGCCGGTGGAAGGTGCCGGTACGCTTGCTGCCATCACCAAGGACTCCAAGGCTGCCCGTGCCTTCATCCAGTTCCTGCAGACGCCGATCGCCCAGGAAGTCTGGATGGCGCAATCGGGCTTCCTGACGCCTTACAAGGCCGTCAACACCGCCGCCTACGCCAACGATACGCTGCGCAAGGAAGGTGAGATCCTGACCACCGCCACCACGTTCCGCTTCGACGGTTCAGACCTGATGCCGGGCAAGATCGGTGCAGGCTCGTTCTGGACCGGCATGGTGGATTTTGTCGGCGGCAAGTCCGCACAGGATGTTGCCGACAGCATCCAGAAGTCCTGGGACGCCATCAAGTAAGACATCATAGTCCCATCGCCGCCGGCAAATCGCCGGCGGCGCCATTCAGCATATGACGGCCCGCTTTCCTGCGCGGCCGATGCCGAACGGGTGGCTTCCAGCAGGCAAATTCGGGGAGGGAATGGATGTTTTCGCAGATCGTATCAGCGATTGGCGCCATGATATTCGGCGTTGCCATTTGCGCCGCTTATTTCTGGTTTTCAAACAAGCTTTTGGACTTGATTTTCCCGGCGCGGGAGGGCGACGACGTCCATCGGGCCGCCGTCAACCTTCGCCGTCGCGGTCTCATCCGGCCCTGGCTGTTCCTCGGGCCGGCGCTGTTCCTGCTCGTCGTCTATCTCGTCTATCCGGTGGTGGCGACGTTCATCCTGTCCTTCTATGGACCCGACGGTAACAAGTTCGTCGGCGGCGCCAACTATGTCTGGGCGCTCAACGACACCGAATTCCGCCAGTCGATCTTCAACAACATTCTCTGGCTTGCCGTCGTGCCGGCTGCCTGCACCTTCTTCGGCCTCGTCATCGCCGTCATGACCGACCGCATCTGGTGGGGCAACATCGCCAAGGCTGTCATCTTCATGCCGATGGCGATCTCCTTCGTCGGCGCCTCCGTCATCTGGAAGTTCATCTACGAATATCGCGGCGGCACCGACGTGCAGATCGGTCTGCTCAACGCCGTCGTTCAGCTTTTCGGCGGCACGCCGGAGGTCTGGATCACCATTCCCTTCTGGAACAACTTCTTCCTGATGGTCATGCTCATCTGGATTCAGACCGGCTTCGCCATGGTCATCCTTTCTGCCGCGCTGCGCGGGATTCCGGAGGAAACCATCGAAGCTGCCGTTATCGACGGCGCCAATGGCTGGCAGATCTTCTGGAAGATCATGGTGCCGCAGGTCTGGGGCACGATCGCCACGGTCTGGACGACCATCACCATCCTCGTCCTCAAGGTTTTCGACATCGTGCTGACCATGACCAATGGCCAGTGGAATACGATGGTGCTCGCCAACCTGATGTTCAACTGGATGTTCCGCGGCGGCGGCGACAGCGGCCGAAGCGCCGTCATCGCGCTCGTCATCATGATTGCGGTCACGCCGATCATGATCTGGAACATCCGCCGTGCAAACGCTGAAATGAAGGGGCGCTGACATGATGGGAAATCTCGGTCGCATCGGTCCCGCCCGCATCTTCGTTCATGCCGCGGTGCTGCTCATCGTCTTCCTCTGGCTGCTGCCGACGCTCGGCATTTTCGTGACCGCGCTGCGCGAAAGGGATCAGATCGTCGCTTCCGGCTGGTGGACGGCATTTGCCGGCTCCTCGCGTACGACGGCCGCCCGCCTCGACGGGCCGGACAAGGCCAAGCCAGAGGGCGCAAATTTCGTGATATCGGGCACGCTCGCCGTTGAAGGCGGCGGCAAGATTCAGTCCTTCGGCCTGCGTGTGCAGGAGCCGGCCGCCTACAAGGCCGGCGCGCCGGCAGCGCTGGAGAACGGCGAGACGCTGACGATCAACGCCGATGGCAGCTACCGCTATCAGAAGAGCGGTCCGTTCGGAGCGGACGCGCGCGCCAAGCGCGTTTACCTCACCGTCGCCACGCCGCCGCAATTTACATTCGACAACTACCGCACGGTTCTCGGCGGCGAAGGTATAGGCCAGTCCTTCATCAATTCGCTGACAGTGACGATCCCGGCGACCGTCATTCCGATCCTGATCGCCGCCTTTGCGGCCTATGCGCTTGCCTGGATGGAGTTTCCCGGCCGTGCGATCCTGATCGCGCTGGTGGTCGGCCTGATCGTCGTGCCGCTGCAGATGTCGCTGATTCCGCTCCTGCGCATCTATAACGAGATCGGCCAGATCTTCGGCGTGCCGTCGAAGACCTATCCGGGCATCTGGATGGCGCATACGGCCTTCGGCCTGCCGCTCGCCATCTACCTGCTGCGCAACTACATTTCCGGCCTGCCCAAGGAAATCATCGAATCCGCCCGCGTCGATGGCGCCAGCGATTTCGATATCTTCGTCAGGATCATCCTGCCGCTGTCATTCCCGGCATTGGCCTCCTTTGCGATCTTCCAGTTCCTCTGGGTGTGGAACGACCTTCTGATCGCCATGGTCTTCCTCGGCACGGACAAGGATCACCTCGTGCTCACGGCGGCCCTCAACGCGCTGCTCGGCTCGCGCGGCGGCAACTGGGAAATCCTGACGGCATCGGCTTTCGTCACAATTATTATTCCGCTCCTCGTCTTCTTCGGTCTGCAGCGCTATCTCGTGCGCGGTCTGCTCGCCGGGTCGGTGAAGGGGGGCTGATCCAAAAACGCGCACTTACTACAGGACCCAATCAGCATGAGCATTGCCCCTCAATCGGCTAAGGAAGTTGACAAGGACTGGTGGCGCGGCGCCGTGATCTATCAGATCTATCCGCGCTCCTACCAGGACTCCAACGGTGACGGCATTGGCGACCTCAAGGGCATCGCCGTCCGCCTGCCGCATGTGGCAGCGCTCGGCGTCGATGCAATCTGGATTTCGCCCTTCTTCACCTCGCCGATGCGCGATTTCGGCTACGACGTCTCCAACTACGAGGATGTCGATCCGATCTTCGGTTCAATGGCCGATTTCGACGCGATGGTGATGGAAGCCCACCGCCTCGGCATCAAGGTGATGATCGATCTCGTGCTGTCGCACAGTTCTGACCGCCATCCCTGGTTCGTCGAAAGCCGTTCGAGCAAGGGTAACCCCAAGGCCGATTGGTATGTTTGGGCCGATGCCAAGCCGGACGGCACGCCGCCCAACAACTGGCTGTCGATCTTCGGCGGCTCGGCTTGGGCCTGGGATCCGACCCGCATGCAATATTACCTGCACAACTTCCTGACCTCGCAGCCGGATATGAACCTGCACAATCCGGAGGTGCAGGACCGCCTGCTCGACGTCGTGCGCTTCTGGCTCGACCGTGGCGTCGACGGCTTCCGTCTCGATACCATCAATTTCTATTTCCACGATAAGGAATTGCGCGACAACCCGGCGCTGGAACCTTCGCGTCGCAACGCGTCCACAGCACCGGCCGTCAATCCCTATAACTTTCAGGAGCATCTCTACGACAAGAACCGGCCGGAAAACCTGGAGTTCCTGAAGCGCTTCCGTGCCGTTCTGGAGGAATATCCGGCCATTGCCGCCGTCGGCGAAGTCGGCGACAGCCAGCGCGGTCTCGAAATCGTCGGCGAATATACCTCCGGCGGCGACAAGATGCACATGTGCTACGCCTTCGAATTCCTGTCACCGGATGCTCTTTCGCCGGATCGTGTCGAGGAGGTCATGAATGACTTCGATGCGGCAGCTCCGGAAGGCTGGGCTTGCTGGGCCTTCTCCAACCATGACGTCGTGCGCCATGTCAGCCGCTGGGGCAATCTGGTTGCCGACCGCGATGCCTTCGCCAAGCTCTATGCGGCGCTGCTGCTGACGCTGCGCGGTTCCGTCTGCCTCTATCAGGGTGAGGAGCTGGCACTGACGGAAGCCGATCTTGCCTATCAGGATTTGCAGGATCCTTACGGCATCCAGTTCTGGCCGGAGTTCAAGGGCCGCGACGGCTGCCGCACGCCCATGGTCTGGGACAGCCAGGTGGCGCAGGGTGGCTTTTCGACCGTGAAGCCTTGGCTGCCGGTGCCGGTCGAACACATCCTGCGTGCCGTCAGCGTGCAGCAGGGCGATGAAAATTCGGTGCTCGAGCAATACCGCCGCTTCCTCGCCTTCCGCAAGCAGCATCCTACCTTCGCCAAGGGCGAGATCGCCTTTTCGGAACCGCAGGGCGACGTGCTGATCTATACCCGCATTCATGCCGGCGAAATCATTCTGTGCGCCTTCAACATGAGCCCCGCCGAAGCCACGGCAATCCTGCCTGAAGGCAACTGGCAGGCATTGACGGGACACGGCTTTACCAGCAACAACTACGGCAACAAGATCGATATTCCGGCCTGGGGCGCTTATTTCGCGCGTCTTGCCTGAGCCTTTGGGAGGAGGGAGCATAATGACGGGACTTGTTCTTAAGGATATCAAGAAATCCTATGGCAGCGTGCATGTGCTGCACGGTATCGATCTGGAGATCAACGAGGGCGAATTCATCGTCTTCGTCGGCCCCTCCGGCTGCGGCAAGTCCACCTTGCTCAGGATGATTGCCGGGCTGGAGAGCATCACGGCCGGGGATATGATGATCGCCGGTCAGAAGGTGAACGAGGTGCCGCCGTCGCGGCGCGGCATCGCCATGGTCTTCCAGTCCTATGCCCTCTATCCGCATATGACCGTTTACGACAATATGGCCTTCGGTATGCGCATTGCAGGCGAAAGCAAGCAGGAGATCGACCGTCGCGTGCGTTCGGCGGCAGCGAGCCTCCAGCTCACGCAATATCTGGAACGCCTGCCGAAGGCGCTTTCGGGCGGTCAGCGCCAGCGCGTCGCCATCGGCCGCGCCATCTGCCGCAACCCGAAGGTCTTCCTGTTCGACGAGCCGCTCTCGAACCTCGATGCCGCGTTGCGCGTCGCGACCCGCATCGAGATCGCCAAACTCAGCGACTCCATGCCCGAGACGACGATGATCTACGTCACCCACGACCAGGTGGAAGCCATGACGCTTGCCGACCGTATCGTCGTGCTGTCGGCCGGCCGAGTTGAGCAGGTCGGCGCTCCCCTCGAACTCTACGAGCGCCCGGCCAATCTCTTCGTCGCAAAATTCATTGGCTCGCCGGCCATGAACATCATTCCGGCGACGGTCACCGAGACCGGTGCGACGACGACCGTAACGCTGACCGGCGGCAAGTCGGTAACGCTCGACATGCCGACGGGGGCTTCCGAGAAGGGTAAGACGGCGAGCTTCGGCGTGCGCCCAGAAGATCTGCGTGTCGCGACGGGCGAAGACTATCTTTTTGAAGGCGAGGTCTCGATCGTCGAGGCGCTCGGCGAAGTGACGCAGCTCTATCTCGAAGGCCTGGTCGATGGCGAACCGATCATTGTCAAGATCCCCGGCATTGCGGACATTCATCGCGGTCAGAAGATGCGCTTTGCTGCCGACCGGCAGAAGCTGCATCTCTTCGACGCCGCTGGCCATTCCTATCGCAAATAGCCGCTGACTGGATGCGCTGGCCCGAGTAAAAATGAACAACAAAATTCATCTTGGGGTGGCGCATTCAAACCTTCTGTTAAACACCCGCTGATAGTCTCGCCTTCATAATATAACCTCCAGAGGTTTACTAGGATGGCCGCGTTCGGCAGAGCTAATTCAGGTCAGCATTTCCTCAATAAGGAAGAATCCTTCATGTATGACCGCGAAGTGCGGTTTCGCATGGAAGACACGATGAACGCAGCACGCCTTGAATACACCGAAAAGGGCGTGATGAACCTTGCGTCCCGCCGCTGTGATATTATCCGCATCTCGCAGAGCAGCGCGGTTCTCGCGATCCTCACCCAGTATAATCTGCCCAAGCAGTTCTATCTTGATATCCCGGACGCGCGCATTACCAAGATCGGCTGCATACTGATGAAGGTCTTCTCCAACAATACGGTGGAAGTCCGTTTCCTGCGCCTTCTCACAGAGAAGGAAATGAACAAGATCTTCGTTTACAGCACGCATCCGGCCCATAAGAATCGCGTGCTCGATATCCGCGCCTGATCGACGGGCACGCAAACGGGCGTAGCGATCCACGCGGCGGATGGTTCAGATTTCCGTCCGCCATTTTTCGAGCGCATCCTCAAGAGACGTGATCAGCGGCAGCGATGCCGTTCTGCTGAAATCCGGCGACAATCTCAGTGGCGGAACAGGACGCTTGCGCCCTGATCCGCCGGTCCTGCGGCGTGGCGGAACGGAGCGAAGAGCTCGCGGCCCATGCCGAACTCGTTTTCCGAGAGATCGGCTGTAACTGGCTCGCGCTCGGCCATGTCAGCGGCATCGACCAGCACCTCCAGCGTGCCGGCGACCGCGTCGATGCGGATGATGTCACCCTCTTTGATCCGGGCGATCGGACCGCCGTCGATGGCTTCCGGCGTCACATGGATAGCGGCCGGGACCTTGCCCGATGCGCCCGACATGCGGCCGTCGGTCAAGAGCGCCACGCGGAAACCGCGATCCTGCAGCACGCCGAGTGCCGGCGTCAGTTTGTGCAGCTCCGGCATGCCGTTGGCCTTCGGCCCCTGGAAGCGGACGACGGCGACGAAATCGCGGTTCAGCTTGCCGTCCTTGAAGGCCTGCTGCATTTCCAGCTGGTCGTGGAAGATCACGGCCGGCGCTTCGACGATGTGGCGCTCGGGCTTGACGGCGGAAATTTTGATGACGGCCTTGCCGACATTGCCGCGCAGCATTTTCAGGCCGCCATTGCTCTGGAAGGGCGTCTCGATGCTTGCCAGCACTTTCGGGTCGTGGCTCTTGTCCGGGGCGGGCTCGCGCACGACATTGCCGTCGGCGCCAAGTTTCACGTCGATGGAGTAGCTCTCGAGACCTTGGCCGTAGACGGTGCGCACGTCATCGTGCAGCAGACCCTTCTTCAGAAGTTCCTTGATGAGGAAGCCCATGCCGCCGGCGGCGTGGAAATGGTTCACGTCGGCAAGCCCGTTCGGATAGACGCGGGCAAGCAGGGGGATGACATCGGAAAGCTCGGAAATATCCTGCCAGGTGAGCACGATGCCGGCGGCGCGCGCCATGGCGATGAGGTGCATGGTGTGGTTCGTCGAACCGCCGGTCGCGTGCAGGCCGACGACGCCGTTGACGATCGAGCGCTCGTCGATCATCTCGCCAGCCGGCGTGAATTCGTTGCCCATGGCGGTGATCGCAAGCGCACGCTTGGTCGCTTCGCGGGTCAGGGCTTCGCGCAACGGCGTGCCGGGATTGACGAAGGAGGCGCCCGGCATGTGGAAACCCATGATTTCCATCAGCATCTGGTTCGAATTGGCGGTGCCGTAGAAGGTGCAGGTGCCGGGGCCGTGATAGGATTTGGATTCTGCCTCGAGCAGTTCCGCGCGGCCGACCTTGCCTTCCGCATAGAGCTGACGCACGCGCGATTTCTCGTCGTTCGGCAGGCCCGAAGTCATCGGCCCGGCGGGAATGAAGACCGCAGGCAGATGGCCGAAGGAGAGGGCGGCGATGACGAGGCCGGGGACGATCTTGTCGCAGACGCCGAGGAAGACGGCCGCATCGAACATATTGTGCGACAGGCCGACAGCTGCCGACATCGCAATCAGGTCGCGCGAGAAGAGCGAGAGCTCCATGCCCGGCTGTCCCTGCGTGACACCGTCGCACATGGCCGGCACGCCGCCGGCAACCTGGGCAATGCCGCCCGCTTCGGCCGCAGCCTGGCGGATGATGGCAGGATAGGTCTCGAAAGGCTGATGCGCCGAGAGCATGTCGTTGTAGGAGGTGATGATGCCGAGATTGGGCACCTGGTCTCCCGCCAGTGCGTCCTTCTCGGAGGGGGAACAGATGGCAAAGCCATGCGCAAGATTGGCACAGCCGAGCACGGAACGTTGCGCGCCCTTCGTTGCGGCATTGCGCAGGCGATCCAGATAGCTTTCGCGTGTCGGCTTCGAGCGCTCGGCTATGCGTGCGGTAATCTTGGCAATGCGGGCGTCAGCGGCCATGGTCGATCTGCCTCCGTCTGTTCTGCGCGTTGCCCGGAAGATCGACTTCGATCTATCTTGTAAAAGGCGCGGCGCGGGGTCCAAAAGTCAGTGCTCTGCCGGCGCACCCTTGCGGGCGCATGGCGCAGCACATGTTGCTGTGTCTTCAGGGTTCGATGACGAGGCGTGCCGGCCGTGTCACGGAGCCCAATAAATCTCGACCGGAGAAGCGGCCCGGCGCAGCATGGCGCGGATCGGCATCTCGGTTTCCTCGCCTGCAGCTTCCGCCTTGGCGAGGACATCCTTCTTTCCCTCTCCCTCGATATGGAGCACCAGCAATCGGGCATCCTGAAGGCTGGAGAAAGTGAACGTCAGCCGCGGCTCGCCGGCACCTTCCGCTTCCATCGTGATGATGCCGCGCGGGGTGTTCGGATCGAGTGCAGCCTTGAGATTGCTGCCGCCCGGAAAGAAGGAAGCCGTGTGGCCGTCATTGCCCATGCCGAGGATGGCGACATCGAAGGGATGGCCGACAGCCTCGGTCTCTTCCGTGGCAATAACTGCAGCCTCCTCAACGGAAGCCGCCGCTTGATAGAGCGGGAGGAACCTGGCCGCCGCCGCCTTGTCCTTCAGCAGGTTTTCCTGAACGAGCAGGTGGTTCGAGCGCGGATTATCCGCCGGCACGAACCGTTCGTCGACGAGGGTGACCGTTACCTTGTCCCAGTCGATCGAGCGCGATGACAGCGCCTGGAAGAAAGCCTTCGGCGTCGAGCCGCCGGAGACCGCGATGCTTGCGGAGCCGCGCGTCGCGATGGCCGCCGAGAGGGTCTCGGCCACCTTGTCTGCGAGCTTGCCGGCGAGTTCGGCACCATTGGCAAATGCATGCATGTTCGCTGTCATCGTGGTCGTCCCGGTTTAGATGTCGTCGTGCCAGGTGCGGCCGTCACGCTCGATGAGCGCAATAGCCTGGCTCGGACCCCAGGTGCCGGCCGTATAGCCCTGCACCTGCTGTCCTGCCTCTTCCCAACCCTTGAGGATCGGATCGACCCATTCCCATGCGGCTTCCACTTCGTCGCGGCGCATGAACAGCGTCTGGTTGGAGCGGATGACGTCCATCAGCAGACGCTCATAGGCGTCCGGATTGCGGACGTTGAAGGCAGCCGCGAAGCTCATGTCGAGCGAGACGTTGCGCAGGCGCATGCCGCCCGGACCCGGATCCTTGATCATCAGCGACTGCTTGACGCCTTCATCCGGTTGCAGGCGGATGATGAGCTGGTTGGCGACGATGCGGCCGGCGGCCTGATCGAAGATGGTGTGCGGAATGTGCTTGAAGGTGATGACGATCTCCGACACGCGGCCGGCAAGGCGCTTGCCGGTGCGGATGTAGAAGGGAACGCCGGCCCAGCGCCAGTTGCCGATTTCGGCCTTGATGGCAACGAAGGTTTCGGTGTTGGAGACGCCGCCTTCCAACTCGTCGAGATAGCCCTTGACCGGGCCGCCTGCCGAAGCACCGGCGCGATACTGGCCGCGAACGGTCGCCTGCTCGACATTGGAGGTGTCGATCGGCTTCAGCGCGCGCAGAACCTTGAGCTTCTCGTCGCGAACGGCTTCCGAATCCATGGAGGAGGGAATTTCCATCGCGGTCAGGCAAAGCAGCTGCAGGATGTGGTTCTGCACCATGTCGCGCAGAGCGCCGGCCGTGTCGTAGTAGCCGGCGCGGCCTTCGAGACCGACCGATTCAGCGACCGTGATCTGCACATGGTCGATATGGTTGGCGTTCCACAGCGGTTCGTAGAGAGCGTTGGCAAAGCGCAGCGCCATCAGGTTCTGCACCGTTTCCTTGCCGAGATAGTGATCGATACGGAAGATCTGCTCTTCCTTGAAGACCTTGCCGATCGTGTCGTTGAGCTGCAGTGCGGATGCCAGATCGCGGCCGATCGGCTTTTCGACAACGATGCGGGTTTGCCTGGTGATCAGCTTGTGATCGTGGATCTTCTGCGAGATATCGCCGAAGATCCCCGGAGCGACGGCCAGATAGAAGGCGCGCACGCGTTCCTTGCCTTCGTCCAGAAGCTTCTTGAGCTGATCCCAGCCGGCATCGCTGCGCGCATCGACCGGCACGTAGAACAGGCGAGCCAGGAACTTCTTGACCTCGGCGTCGTCATATTCGCCCTTCTTCAGGTGTTCCTTCAGGGCGGCGTCGGCAAACTTGCGGTATTCTTCGTTGGAAAGCGCGCTGCGCGAAGCGCCGATGATGCGCGTCGGCTCGGAAAACTGGCCTTCGACCTGACGATGGTAAAGAGCTGGCAGGAGCTTGCGCTCGGCAAGGTCGCCGCTGCCGCCGAAAACGACATAATCAAATGGTTCAACGGGAATGATCTGGCTGCTCATGAGCTATCTCTCAATCGGTCTTGGTTGAGGCCCCTTTTAATCTAATCGATTTAAAAAGGCCAGTGTGCATCGCAAAATTCAGACTCGGCTTTTTAGAGCGGATTGCCGGCGGAAGAAATCATTCTTCCGGTTTTAAAACCTGTCGCGCAGCGCAAACCACGAGAGCGCCAGGAACAGCAGCGGCGCCCGCATGCGCGCACCGCCGGGGAAGGGCGGTATGTTCAGCTCCTTGAAGAGATGAAGCTCGTCCGCATTCCCGAGAACCGTTTTCGCATAGAGTTTACCGCAATAATTTGACAGCATCACCCCATGTCCGGAATAGCCGCCGATGGAGGTGACGCCAGGCATGACCTCGCGCACGAAAGGCTGCCTCGGCATGGTGATGCCGACCGAGCCGCCCCAGGCATAGTCGATCCTGACATCGCTGAGAGCGGGATAGATTTCGGTGATCTGCCGACGGATATGCTGCGTTATGTCGCGCGGATTGTCGGCCGTATAAGCCTCGCGCCCGCCGAACAGCAGCCGCCCATCCCTCGATTTGCGGAAGTAACGCACGACGAAGCGCGAATCGGCGACTGCCTCGTTGCCGGGCAGCACGGTCGGAAACCGATCGAGCGGTTCGGTCGCGCCGATGAAGGAGCGAATCGGCATGACATGGCTCGCCGTCACCGGCTCCAGGCTGCCGATATGGCCGTTGCAGGCGATCAGCACCCGGTCGGCAGTGATCTCGCCGCCATCCGTCTCGACGATCGTCTTGCCGCCCGTTTGGCGAAAGCCGTCTGCCTTGGTCATTTCAAAGAGCGAAGCGCCGGCTTCTGCCGCAACGCGGGCAAGGCCGATGAGCAGTTTCAGCGGGTGGATATGACCCGTGCCCATATCCCGCACGCCGTAGAGATAGAATGGCGACCCCAGCCGCTCCCGGGTTTCGGTCTCGTCCATGAATTTCATGTGCGGATAGCCGTAGCGGGTCGCGGCGATCTCGACATTGTCCATGTAGTCGCGCTTATAGCGGTGTTTGTGCGTGACATTCATCTGGCCGGGCAGGAAATCGATGTCGATGCCATGCTCGGCGGAGAAATCGAGGAGATGCCGCTTGGCGTCTTCGGCCAAGTCGAACAGGGCCTTCGACCGCTCGTAGCCGATCTTCTCTTCCATCTCTTCCGGCCACCAACGCTGACCGGTGCCGAGCTGCCCGCCATTGCGGCCGGAGGCGCCGTCGCCGAAGCGATTGGCATCGATCAGTACGACCTCGGCGCCACCCTTGGCGAGATTATAGGCCGCCTGAAGGCCGGTATAGCCGCCGCCGACGATTGCGACATCAGCTCGGCGTGAGGCGTCGAGCTTCGGATAGACCGTGCGCTGACCGACGGTCGCCTGGTAGAAGGAAAGGCCGGGCGCAATCGGGCTCTGCCATGTCTCCTGCAGCGTCATGGCCACTCCCTCACACATTGAGCAGAAGGAATTCCCGCTCCCACGGGCTGATCACTTGCATGAAGGTTTCGAATTCGCCGCGTTTGACACCGACATAGATGTCGATGAAGTCCTTGCCCAGGACCTCTTCGAAAGCCGGTTCGCCTTCCAGGAGCGCAATGGCTTCGAGAAGCCCGCGCGGCAGGTCGATGGAACCTTCGTTGGCGGAATCCTCGGTCGGCGCCGTCGGCTCCACCTGCTTCATGATGCCGAGCAGGCCGGAGGCGAGCGAGGCGGCGAGCGCCAGATAGGGATTGGCGTCGGAGCTCGGCAGCCGGTTTTCCACACGCCGCGCCTGCGGATCGGAAACCGGCACGCGGAAAGCGGTGGTGCGGTTGTCGTAGCCCCAGGCATTGTTGACCGGGCAGGACATGTTCGGCGCCAGCCGGCGGTAGGAATTCACATAGGGTGCGAGCATGGCAAGCGCATTCGGCACATAGCGCTGCATGCCGCCGATGAAGTGGAAGAATTCCGGCGAGGGGCTGCCGTCCGGATTGGTGAAGACGTTCCTGCCGGTCTCGATGTTCACGACCGACTGATGGATATGCATGGCCGATCCCGGCTGGCTCTGCATCGGTTTGGCCATGAAGGTTGCATAAATGCCGTGCTTCAGCGCCGCCTCGCGGATCGTGCGCTTGAACATGAACACTTGGTCCGCAAGTTCGATCGGATCGCCATGACGCAAGTTGATTTCCAGCTGCGCCGGCCCTTCCTCATGGATCAGCGTGTCGATCTCCAGGCCCTGCTTCTCGGAGAAATGATAGATGTCGTCGATCAGTTCGTCGAATTCGTTGATGCCGGCGATCGAATAGCCCTGACCGCCAAGGATGGAACGGCCGGAGCGGCCTTTCGGCGGATGCAGCGGATAGTCCGGATCGTCGTTCTTGGCGACGAGGTAGAATTCGATTTCCGGCGCCACCACCGGTTTCCATCCGCGCTCGAGGTAGAGTCCCATGATCCGCTTCAAGACATTACGCGGCGTGTAGGAGACTTCCTGGCCTTCGGAGTTGACGATATCGCAGATCACCTGCGCGGTCGGATCGGTTTCCCAGGGCACGACCGAAAGCGTCGACAGGTCGGGTACAAGCTTCAGGTCGCTGTCGCGCGGCTCGTAGCGGAAGCTTTCGGTCTCCTCCGGATATTCGCCGGAGATCGTGTGTCGATAGATCGCCGACGGCAGCGCCAGCGAGGTGTTGGAGGTGAATTTCGAAGTCGGCATCATCTTGCCGCGTGGCACGCCGGCAAGGTCGGGCGTGATGCATTCTATGTCCTCGATCCCGCGCGCCCGCAGCCATTGGGCCGCTTCCTTCCAGTTTGCCACGCCGCGTGCCGATCTCAGACCAGGAGGTACCGTAGGGGTTTTGGAGACGGGTATGGAAGCTTTCAGCGGGGTCTTTCTAGCGGGCATAAAACACCGTATTTGGGTTAATCGGTGAGTGCATCATAACTGCAGTTTGCCAATTGGCGAGGGGGAAAACCGCTCGGACTTTCGCCGTATGATGGAAAAATGACGAGAGCGTACGGCGAAGAATAAAGGGCTGAAGTGTGGCTGGCAGATATGATGTGATCGTCCTCGGCGCGGGTGCGGCAGGCATGATGTGCGCCATTCGCGCCGGCCGGCGCGGGCGGTCCGTCGTCGTGCTCGATCACGCCGCAGCGCCGGGCGAAAAGATCCGCATTTCCGGAGGCGGCCGCTGCAATTTCACCAACATCAATGCCGGCCCGAAGAACTTCCTGTCGGCCAATCCGCATTTCGCCAAATCGGCATTGGCTCGTTTCACGCCCCAGGATTTTATCGCCATGGTCGAGCGCCACGGCATCGCTTGGCATGAGAAGGCGCTCGGCCAGCTTTTCTGCGACAACAGCGCCAAGGACATCATCCGCATGCTGACCGACGAGATGCAGGCGGCTGGCGCGGAACTGCGATTGCGAACGGAGATCGGCAGCATCGAGAAAAGTGCCGGCGGTTATCGTATCCATACATCCGAAGGCGTTTTCGAAGCATCCTCGCTGGTTGTCGCCACTGGCGGCAAATCGATCCCCAAGATGGGCGCGACCGGTTTTGCCTATCGCATTGCCGAGCAATTCGGCCTGCCTGTGGTCGAAACCCGGCCCGGCCTCGTGCCGCTGACGCTCGATCCGCAACTGCTTCAGCGCCTGGCGCCGCTGTCCGGCATCGCCGCGCCTGCCGAGATCCGCCACGGCAAGACATCCTTCCGCGAAGCCCTGCTTTTTACCCATCGCGGCCTCAGCGGTCCCGCGATCCTGCAGATTTCCTCCTATTGGCGGGAGGGCGAGGAGATTACCGTCGCGATCGAGCCCGATATCGATATCCTTGCGCTTCTCAAGAAAGCCAAGCAGGCGAGCGGCCGGCAATCGGCGCAGACGGCGCTTGCGGAAATCCTGCCGAAACGCCTGGCACAGCATATCGTCGAGAGCGAAGGCATAACCGGCAACATGGCCGATCAATCCGACAAGCGCCTGCAGCAACTCGCGTCAGCCATCCAGTCGTGGCGTGTCAAACCATCGGGCTCCGAAGGCTATCGCACGGCGGAAGTGACGCTTGGCGGCGTCGATACGGCCTGCCTCGATTCGCGGACGATGCAGGTAAAGACCATTCCCGGCCTGTTTTTCATCGGCGAGTGCGTCGATGTGACGGGCTGGCTCGGCGGCTATAATTTCCAATGGGCGTGGGCGTCCGGCCATGTCGCAGGCGAGGCTGCCTGAATTGACCTTGCCAATGGGCGGCGAAGCGGGCAAAGAACGCCTCTGACGCGAAATATTCCATGGAGCAATCATGACGTTCAGAGCCAAAATACTCCGCCGCGCCGCTCTCTCAGGCATTGCGGCGGCCGCAGCAATGTCGCTTGGCATGCTTGCCGTCACGGCATCGGGAGTCGGCGCTGCCTCCGGGCAGTGCAAGAAGCTGGATCCCAACGGCAGGGATAGGGGAGGCGACACGAATTTCGCCATTGCGATACGTGACAAGAAGGCCGATCTCGTCAAGAAAATGCTGACTTGCGGCGCCGAGGTGAACCTGAAGACGACGGAAGGCTGGTATCCGCTGCATACTGCCGCCTATTACGGCCCTGCCGACATGATTGATCTGCTGGTTTCCAAAGGCGCGGACATCAATGCACGAGGCGATTTCGATGGCTGGACGCCGCTGCATATGGCGACCCAGCAGCGCGATCCGGCCGTCGTCAAGGCTTTGCTGAAGGATGGCGCCGACAAGACCATCAAGTCGACCAGCGGCAAGACGGCCGCCGAAATGGCGACAGATCCGGCAATCGCCGCATTGTTGAAGTAGCCCGCTTTGGCCGCACAAATCCCGAACCTGTTACGGTTAGCCGCAAAGCTCGTGGCTAACCTCTGGTTTCGCCGTTTTCTTTTCCTACATTTTTGTTTTGTATGTTGCCTGTTGCGGGAGCGGCCATTTGCCGGTTATCGTGTCAGTGCGAAAATGGGAATATACTCATGAACAGAACAAAGCGTCGTGCTCGTGCCATTGCAATCGCTCAAACCCGTGACAATACTAAGCTCGTGGTTGCGAGACTTTTGATGCTGGCGACCGGTGTGACCGCTGCCTGCATTGCGTTGCTGGCGGTACGCGGCTACTGATATCGAGCCGCTTCATTGTTCTTGGCCGTCGCTGGGTGACGGCCTGTGCCCGTGCGGATAGAGATTTTCCGTTCGTTTTCAGCGTTTGATTGTATGTTGCGGGCTACGCGCCCTCCCTTATCTGAAAATTAATTAATCGCACCGACAATCTCAGGCGATTTATTGGGGTGCTCTACTGCAAGTTGGAGCTGAAGCAATGATTGCTTCCTGACATCACTCGGGATCCCTGCCTGCAGATACTTCAAGAACGATGGTTATACATCCGGTCAGCGCCGAGGCGGCGTCGACGGGGGAGCGGTGTGTGAGAGGTCTGGGCCACTATGTTCATTGATAAGATATTGTCGCGTTTCAAGATCAAGACGAAGGTTCTGATATTCGTTCTGCCGTTCGTTATCAGCATTTCTGCCGTAGGCCTCACGGGGCTTTATGCGTCGGGCCTGCTGCAGGGGCGCATGGAGATATCCAACAGCGTGCTGCAATCGCTGACCGGCTTCAAGAATCTCTACGGTTCGATGGACGACTTCCTGCGCATCACCAACACGCAGCAACGCGACAAGCTCTATGCGGACATCAAATCCCAGCAGGGCGTGCTCAACGCGACGCTAGGGCAGCTTGGCCAGGAAGCGGAAGGCCGCGACAATCTGAACGAGGCGATTGCCAAGACCGCTGAAATGTCCAATCTCGTGGGCAGGCTGTGGTCGCTGCACGAGCAGGAGCTCTCCGTGCGCAAGACGATTGACGACGCGCAGCGCGCCTTGATCAGCGCCCGCTTCAACGTCAACTTCAACAGCCAGCAGCTTGAAGACCGGATGCGCCAGGATCAGGCGGACGCAACCTCGACCCTGCGCTCGGCCGACCGGCTGCTGAAGGGCGGCGATATGCTGGCGTCCGTCGCGGAAGATTTCAACAAGGCAGCCACGCCGGCCGACAAGGTCAAGCTTCTGAAGGATCGTTTGCCGGATCTGAACAAAGCGCAGCGCTCCATCGACCTCGCATTGCCGCAGAACCAGAAAAGCGTTGTCCAGTCGCTGGCGGGCACGATCAAGGATCTTGCCGCCTTCACCGAAAGCGCCGATGCGCCGACGGACGAAACCGTTGCCAATATTGGCCGGCTGCTTTCGCGTTTCCGTCAGACCTCGACCTATACGCAGCTGACGGCAACGCAGATGATGCGGCAGGCGACCACGACCTTCGTGTCCCTCGATGCCCGCGTCGCGCAGACCAATTCGGTTCTGCAGGACACGCGCCGGCTGCAGGATTCCATCTATTCGCTGCAGCTCGTGCTGGCGGATTTCAACGCCAACACGAACAAGGACAACCTCGTGCGCCTGCGCCAGGAAGTCTCCAAGCTCGGCGGCGATATCGATACGCTGAACCAGAGCGCCAAGAGCATGGATTTCGCCAGCGACATCGACTCGGCCATTCGTCCGGCGATCAAGTCGATGGACGCCGCCGGCGGCAAGCTGGTCGATACCATCACCCAGCGGATCGGCGAATATGCCAGCGCCCGCCAGCAGCTCGATCAGGTGTGGGGCCAGCTCACCGCTTTCGCCGAAACCCAGAAGCAGAGCGCAGGCACCGAGCGTAACCAGGCAAACTCCATATCCATCCTCGCAACTGCTCTCGGCATCATCCTCTCGGTTGCCGGCGGCATCGCGCTCGTCCTGACCCTGCAGCGCCCGATCGGTCAGATCACCGCCGCGATGCGCCGCATCGCCGACGGCATGCTGGAGACTTCGATCTCCGGCGAGCAGCGCCATGACGAAATCGGCGACATGGCGCGCGCCCTCGGCATCTTCAAGGAAAACGCCATTTCGAAGATCCGCATCGAGGAGCAGAGCGACGAGGAACGCGCGGCCGCGGAGCATGAGCGCCAGCGCAACGACGCTGAAAAGCGCGAACTGGACCGCCAGATCGACTACGCCGTCAGCGAGCTTGCCGCCGGTCTCGAGCGCCTTGCCCAGGGCGATATCTCGGCAACGATCGACACACCTTTCATCGGTCGTCTCGAGCAGCTCCGGCAGGACTTCAACAGCTCGCTGTCTCGCTTGCAGCAGACGTTGAGCCAGGTCCGCAGCAATGTGGAGATGATCCAAAGCAACGGCGCTCAGATGGCCGCCTCTGCCGAGAACCTGTCAAAGCGCACCGAGCAGCAGGCTGCCTCTCTCGAGCAGACCGCCGCGGCTGTCGACGAGATCACGGTCACGGTCCGTTCGTCCGCCGAGCGCGCCAAGGATGCGGACGCCATCGTGCGCGAAGCCAAGCGCAGCGCCGATGACAGCTCCGTCGTCGTCGGCAACGCCATCGACGCGATGACGCGCATCGAAGATGCGTCCCGCAAGATCGAACAGATTATCGGCGTCATCGACGAGATCGCTTTCCAGACCAATCTCCTGGCACTCAACGCCGGCATCGAAGCTGCCCGCGCCGGCGATGCCGGTAAGGGCTTCGCCGTCGTCGCCATGGAGGTTCGCGAACTGGCACAGCGCTCGGCCGCTGCGGCCAAGGAAATCAAGGGCTTGATCAACAAGTCGACGCAGGAGGTCAATTCCGGCTCGCAATTCGTCCAGGAGGCCGGTTCGGTTCTCGCACAGATCAGCAGCCAGATCGTCACCATTAGCCAGCATGTGGAAATGATCGCCCGCGCCAGCCACGATCAGGCGGGCGCCTTGCAGGAGGTCAATTCCTCGGTCAACCATATGGACCAGATGACGCAGCAGAATGCCGGCATGGTCGAGGAAACCACGGCAGCAAGCCGCGAACTCTCCGGCGAAGCCGACGCCCTGTTGCATCTCATCCAGCAGTTCAAGATCGAGGCCGGACACAGCGCAGGCTATATGCGCGAGCAGGCCGCCTGATCCCGGCAATCGCTGCTGTCACGGGCGGATCGGCTGGTCTCCGGCCGATCCGCCTTTTTTATTGTCCTGTTAAGGCCGCGCATTGAGGCAAATATCCGCCCGAGCCATAGGAAGAAGGGCAGGGGTTCCCGCGCATGGACGAGGTAGAACAGATCCTCCTTGCGGCGCCACTGTTGTTCACGCGCCCGGTTCTGTAGTTCGATGGCCTTGGCCAAAGCGATGCTTTCCAGCATGAGATGTCTCCATGTTTTTGAGGCATCCCTTCAATTACACATCGGAATTTTCTTTATAAACAGCCGTTTTCGCCCTATATTTTTCAGCAATGAAAAACATGACCTGGAATTCCTATCAGCTTTTTCTCGATGTCGCCCGTGGCGGCGGCTTGACGGGTGCGGTCGCTTCGAGCGGCCTGAGCCCGGCGACGATCGGCCGGCGCATGCTGGAACTGGAGGGGCAGATCGGCCGCCCGCTTTTCGAGCGCAGCCAGGCGGGTTATGCGCTGACGGGAGACGGCCAGGCCTTGTTCGATCAGCTGCTGGAGATGGAGGCCGCTGCCCGCAAGGTCGATAGCTGGCAGCGCGACGCGCAGGGCGCGTCGATCGTCCGCATCGCCGCCGGAACCTGGGTCGGCTGGCTGCTCAGCCAGAATATGCCGACGATCTGCTCGCAGCGGGATGGCTTCCGCATCGATCTGCATCTCGGCGAACGCCGCGCCAGCCTCGCCCATCGCGAAAGCGATATCGGCATCCGCGCCTTCGAACCGGAAGAGACCAATCTCGCCGCCATCAAGATCGGAGATGTCGCCTATGCCGCCTACCAGGCCCGCAACATGGGCTTTGCCGGCCCGCAACGCTGGATCGCCGTGGCGGAGGAAGAGGCCGTGTCGGCCTATCTGCGATGGCCGCATCAGAACAAGCGCGAGGAGATCACCTTCACGGTCAGCCGTCCGCGCTCGCTGCACGATCTGGTGCTGGCCGGATCGGGTGTTGCCGTTCTGCCCTGCTTCGTTGGCGATCAGGAGCCGCGGCTGGAGAGGGTAGGCGAGGAGATCGCATCGCTGCGCCATCGGCAGTGGATCGTCATGAATGATGCCGATCGCCACCGCCGGGATATCCGCACCGTGGTCGACCGTATGGCCAAGCTGCTGAAAAGCCATGCGGAGCTATTTGCGGGCAAGCGCCCGACCTATGCATGAGCTTTCGGCTCGGTGGCTCGACCTTGCTCATTTTGCGTTTCCCTGCCGGTCTCCGACAAACCCGTGAAAGAGGCCAGGGCGATGCTTTTCCCCTTGTCGCCTTCCGATTTCCTTTCTAGTCTAACGGGAAAAACAGAGGGTTGGGTATCGCCTGGATGCCCTTGAACAAACAGGAGAGACTATGAAGTCCATGTTCGCACGGCTTGCAGCAACGGCTTTTGCGGTCGTTTCGCTGGCAACGGTCGCTCAGGCGGAAGACAAGGTCGTCAATATCTATAACTGGTCGGATTATATCGATAATTCGATCCTGTCGGATTTCACCAAGGAAACCGGCATCAAGGTCGTCTACGACACCTTCGACCAGAACGAGACGCTGGAAACCAAGTTGCTGGCCGGCAAGACCGGCTATGATGTCGTCGTCCCGACCGCCTACTTCCTGCAACGCCAGATCAAGGCTGGCGTTTTCCAGAAGCTGGACAAATCCAAGCTGCCGAATATCTCCAACATGTGGGATACGGTGCAGCAGCGCATTGCCACTTACGATCCCGGCAATCAATACGCCATCGACTATATGTGGGGCACCAGCGGCGTCGGCTATAATGTCGACAAGGTGAAGCAGATCCTCGGCACCGATGCCGCGCCCGACATCAACGTGATCTTCGATCCCGCGCTGGCCGCCAAGTTCAAGGATTGCGGCATCTATGTGCTGGACTCCCCGACGGACGTCATTCCGGCCGCTCTGCGCTATCTGGGTCTCGACCCGAACTCGACCAAGCAGGAAGACTTCAAGAAGGCCGAGGATCTCCTGACCGCGATCCGTCCTTTCGTTCGCAAGTTCCACTCCTCGGAATATATCAACGCGCTGGCGAACGGCGATATCTGCATCGCCTTCGGTTATTCCGGTGACGTGCTGCAGGCTCGCAACCGTGCCGCCGAAGCCAAGAACGGCGTGAACATCGGCTATTCGATACCCACCAAGGGGGCGCAGATGTGGTTCGACGTCATGGCGATCCCGGCAGATGCGCCGCATGTCGAAGAGGCGCATATCTTCCTCAACTATATCATGAAACCGGAAGTCGTCGCCAAGGCGAGCAACTTCACCGCCTATGCCAACGGCAACAAGGCGTCGCAGCAGTTCGTAAGCAAGGACGTGCTGAACGACCCGTCTGTCTACCCGACCGACACGGTTCGCGAGAAACTGTTCACCCTGACCCCTTGGGATCCGAAAACGCAGCGCGTGGCGACGCGCTTGTGGACAAAGGTCACGACAGGCCAATAAATCGAAGCGGCCCGGACGGCAACGTCCGGGCCTTTCTTTGAAAGGATCGTGTGGGAATCACGGCTGCGCCGGGATGGGGAAGAGCCGGCGCGACGCGTTTCGGGGAAAAGTGCGCGGCGGTTTTCCGATCGGAATGCGGAAGAAACAGAAAGACGGACATTTCCGAGATTCGAAGAACGCGGAAATGCTCCGGAAAAGCCCGTCCGGGCATCCATTTGGGGATAGATAATGAAGTCACTCGGTAACATCCGGCGTTCCTTTGCTCCCTGGACCGACCCTTCGGCCAAACCTTACATTTCCTTCAAGAACGTGACGAAGAAATTCGGTGACTTTACCGCCGTCGACGACCTCTCCCTGAACATCTACAACCGTGAATTCTTCGCCCTTCTAGGTGCCTCCGGCTGCGGCAAATCCACGCTGCTGCGCATGCTCGCAGGCTTCGAGCAGCCGACGACGGGCGAGATCGTACTGGATGACCAGAATCTTGCCGGGACGCCGCCCTATCGCCGCCCCGTCAACATGATGTTCCAGTCCTACGCGCTGTTTCCGCACATGACGGTGGAAAAGAACATCGCCTTCGGCCTTCGCCAGGACGGCATGCCGAAGGATGAGATTGCCGATCGTGTCGGGCAGATGCTGAAGCTCGTCAAGCTGGAGCAGTTTGCCAGGCGCAAGCCCAACCAGCTCTCCGGCGGTCAGCGCCAGCGCGTGGCATTGGCGCGCTCGCTTGCCAAGCGCCCGAAGGTGCTGCTGCTCGACGAGCCTCTTGGCGCGCTCGACAAGAAGCTGCGCGAAGAGACGCAGTTCGAACTCATGGATCTGCAGCAGAGCCTGGGATTGACCTTCGTTGTCGTCACCCACGATCAGGAAGAGGCGATGACCATGGCCGACCGTATCGCGGTCATGAGCCACGGCAAGGTGGTGCAGGTGGCAACGCCGGCCGAGATCTACGAGGCGCCCAATTGCCGCTTCGTTGCCGATTTCATCGGCGATGTGAACATCCTCGACGGTAACGTCACGTCGGCGCAATCTGGCATGGTCGAGATATCGGTCGATTCGGGTTTCACCGTGCGCACGGCTGCCGGAGATGCGCCGTCGGTTGGAAGTCGCGCCAGCCTCGCCATCCGCCCGGAAAAGCTTAGGGTTGCGCCGCGTCCGCCGGCCAACCCATCCCTCAATGCCGCCGAAGGCGAGATATGGGACATCGCCTACCTCGGCGACATGACGGTTTTCCATGTCAAGCTGAAGAGCGGGCAGGTGGTCAAGGCTTCGTCGCTGAACGCCGTGCGCGCCGTGGAGGAGCCTTTCACGTATGACCAGAACGTCTGGGTCTCCTTCGACGAAAATGCCGGCGTCTTGCTGAAGGATTGACCATGAGAGCGCTTGGTTCCCTAATCTATCAGCGCCTCGTCATCATCGTCCCGTATGCTTGGTTGCTGATCTTCTTTTTCGCGCCCTTCCTCATCGTCTTCCGCATCTCGCTATCGACGAAGGCGATGTCCGTTCCCCCCTACGATCCATCCTTCAACTGGACGGACAGTTTCGGCGACTGGTGGGACAAGCTGCAGACCATGTCGTTCGATAATTACGTGTGGCTGACGGGCGATCCGCTTTATCTGAACGCTTACTTTCAGAGCCTTCAGATTGCCGGCATCTCGACCCTGCTGACCCTGATCATCGCCTATCCCATTGCCTACGGCATGGCGCAGGCGCCGCGCACGATCCGGCCGACCTTGCTGATGCTGGTCATCCTGCCGTTCTGGACGAGCTTCCTGATCCGCGTCTATTCCTGGATGTCGATCTTGAGCACGACGGGCCTGCTGAACCAGCTCCTGATGGCGCTCGGCATCATCCACGAGCCGCTCGTCATCCTGAACACCAATACCGCCGTCTATATCGGCATGGTCTATTCCTACCTGCCTTTCATGGTGCTGCCGCTCTATTCCGCGCTGGAGAAGATGGACGGCACGCTGATCGAGGCGGCACAGGATCTTGGCTGCACGCCGATCGGCGCCTTCTGGCGCGTCACCTTTCCGCTTTCTCTTCCTGGCGTCATCGCCGGCTGCATGCTGGTCTTCATCCCGGCCGTCGGTGAGTTCGTCATTCCCGATCTGCTCGGCGGCTCGCAAACCCTGATGATCGGCAAGGTGCTCTGGACGGAATTCTACAGCAACACCGACTGGCCGCTGGCCTCGGCGGTGGCGGCCATCCTCCTGCTGGTGCTGGTGGTGCCCATCGTCTTCTTCCAGCATTTCCAGGCGAAGGCCGATGAGAAGGGGAGATAACAAATGATCCGCTGGTCCCGCTTCAACATCGTCTCAGTCACGCTCGGCCTGGCCTTCCTCTATCTGCCGATCCTGCTGCTGATCATCTACTCTTTCAACAGCTCCCGGCTGGTCACCGTCTGGGGCGGCTTCTCGACGCAATGGTACGTGCATCTCTTCAGCAACGACACCATGCTGAATGCCGCCTGGCTGACAGTGCGCATCGCTCTCCTGTCCGCAACGATTGCCACCGTGCTCGGCACGTTTGCGGCAATCGCCTTGGTGCGCTACACGCGTTTCCGTGGCCGTATCCTGTTTTCTGGCATGATCTATGCGCCGCTGGTCATGCCCGACGTCATCACCGGCCTGTCGCTGCTGCTGCTCTTCGTCACGTCAGGCGTCGATCGCGGCTTTTGGACGATCGTCATGGCGCATACGACGCTGACCATGTGCTTCGTCGCCGTCGTCGTGCAATCGCGCCTGTTGACCTTTGATCGTTCCATCGAGGAAGCCGCGATGGATCTCGGCGCGCCGCCGGTGCGCACCTTCTTCGAGGTGACCCTGCCGATCATCGCACCGGCCGTCTTCTCCGGCTGGGTGCTGGCCCTGACGCTGTCGCTCGACGATCTGGTGATCGCGACCTTCGCATCCGGCGCCGGCGCCAAGACGCTGCCGATGCTGATCTACAGCCAGGTCAAGCTTGGCGTGACGCCGGAGATCAATGCCATCTGCACGATCCTGATTGGCGTCGTCGCCGTCGGCGTCATCTGCGCTTCCATCGCGACGAAGCGCCGCGAGGTCCAGAGACAGAGGGACGAGCAGGCCGCCGCTGTAGCTTGAGGCGCGATCCCGAACAATTCCAGGAAAAGTACGCGGCGTTTTCCGCCCGCAATTGCGAGCAAACAAAGCGGCAGAGCAGTGCGGAATTTCTGTTGGAAAGCTGAACTCTATTGCTGCTGGGGCGGCTGCGCCGGCTTCTGCAGAAGCGTGGCGACCGGCGAGACGACCGGGTTCGGCCAGGTGCCACCGATGAAGAAGGGCAGCATCGGCAATTCGTCTGCATTGGAAGGCGATGTCGCTTCGATCGCGCCCGAGAGTGCAAGACCATTGGTACGGAACGGAACGACGCCGTTGAGCGTGACCGTTTCGTTACGTCCCCTGACCGAGGCATTTTTTACTTCGGCCGACCCCTTCGCAAAACTCGCATCGACATTGATGCCGTCGAAGTCGAAAGATGAATTGGCAATATCGCTCATCCGGAAGAAGGCTTTCTCCGTGGCAAGCGTCCGGAAGGTGGAGATGTCGAATTGCCGAAACGACCCAGCCGCCGAAGTGAAGTGCATCGTGCCGGCAACATCGCTGAGCGTGGCGACCCAGATCGGCTTGGAGGTGCTGAGCGCGAGATCGAGCGAACCCGACGATGGCATCGGCAGCGGCCCTATGAGTTTCAGCCGCGTGAAGAGGCCGCCGAAATCGGCATTTCGGATCGAAATCTGCAGTTTCCCGCCGCCGTCGAAGTCTCCCGGTGCGACCTCCAGATGCGCGGTCAGCGAACCTCCCTCAAAGCCGCTGTCGCCAATATCGAACTTCGCCTTGCCGCCGGCCACCAGCAGGCTTGCACCGATATTTTCGAATTGGAAGGGACCGAGTGACGCCTTGTTGGACGAGAGGCGCATGTCGAGGTCGAGCCGCTGCAGCGGATTGCCGTTCAGAAGGGCATCGATGGCTGTTTCGGCCGCAAGGCGCATGGAGAAGGCCGCCAGAAACGGATTGAGGTTCATCTGGTCGAAGGCGAGCGTGCCGGAAACCTTCGGTTTGCCCCTCGACCTATAGTTCAGATCCATGATGCCGGAGGCTGCGGAATCATTGACCTTGAAATTGAGATTGTTGAAGCGCAGGCCGTTGTCGATCGCGGCAATATCGGCGTTGAGCGAAACATTCTTGAGAGCGTCGGCGGCCGGCAGGTGTTGTCCGCTCCAGGCGAGGAAGGAGGGCACGTTCGGCACGCTGAGTTCCAGATTGCCCGAAAGCGCCGAAAAATCCGATATGCTGGCAATGCCGGCATAGGTCCAGCTGATCAGCGGAGAGAAGAAGCTGGTTTTGGTATCCACATTCTTGCCGGCAAAGAAGAGCAGCGGCTGGGTCGAGTTGAAATTGAGTTTGATGTCCTGGTTGTTGAAACGCGCGAGGATTACCGCGGTCATCGCCTGGGAGAGCCTCGGCCACGAAATATCGGCGTTGACGGCGTTCAGCTTGTAGACGTTGCCGCTGCGCTCGTCGGTCATCTCGATGCTGCCGTCTTCGATGGTCAGCATGCCGATGGCGGCGTCCTGATCCTTCCGCATCTCCAGCCCCCCGCCGGATGAAGCCTCGGCCTGTTCGATCGCCTTGGAAAGGCGGCCCTCGTTCGTCCAGTCGATCAGCCCGTTTTCGTCGCGGCGGATATAGAGGATCGGGCGCAGGAAATGGAATTCATGAAAATGCGCATGGCCGCGGATTGCCGACCACAGTGAAAAGTCCGCGGAAAGACTGTCGACATGGCCGAGGACCTTGCCGTTCCTCGTCGGCTCGCGGATAGTGACCTGATTGAGCGTCACACGCGGCGAAGGCCAGAAATCCAGCGTCGGATCGCCTTCGATCTGGGCGCGATATCCCGTCCATTCCGAAAGCACCCTCTCGATGCCGGAACGCACCAGCCCGCTTGAGATCAGGAAAGGCGCGGTCGCTCTGAAGACAGCGAACACGATAAGGATCGTGAGAAGAATGATGCCGGTCGTGCGAGCGACGGTTGGCAGCCAGCGCGAAGCCGATCGCATCGTCAACCGCCACTTGTTGTTTCTCGACGCTCTCATGATCCCGTGGAGACTCTCGAACTGATAGGGATGCTCTGTCTATGCTTGCCGGATATAGGAAATATTTGGCGGATGCAAACATCATGCATCGCCAATACCCGCACCACCCTGGCTTTATAATGCGCTGCAGCATTGTTATATAGAGCGAAAACCGGAGGAGAGAAATATGCAGGATCAGCCGCCGCTCTGGACGCCATCGGAAGATTTTCGCCGCCGGAGCCCGATGTTTGTTTTCATGCAGGAATGCAACCGCCGTTTCGGCCTGTCTTTGTCCGACTTTGCCGGCCTCCACGCCTGGTCGATCGCCGACCGGGAGAACTTCTGGACCGCCGTCTGGGATTTCTGCGGCCTGAAGGGCGAACGCGGGGACCGGGCGCTCGTCGATGGCGACGTCATGCTGGATGCCCGCTTTTTTCCCGATGCCAAGCTGAATTTCGCCGAAAACCTGTTGTCGCGAAGCGGCGAAGGCGATGCGCTGGTGTTCTGGGGCGAGGACAAGGTGCGCGATCGCTGGTCCTGGGACCGGCTGGCGGCAATGGTATCACGCCTGCAGCAGGCCTATCGTGCCGAGGGCATCGGCAAGGGGGACCGCGTGGCGGCAATGATGCCGAACATGCCGGAAACCATCGCCTGCATGCTTGCCGCAGCGTCGATCGGCGCGATCTGGTCTTCCTGTTCTCCGGATTTCGGCGAGCAGGGTGTGATGGACCGTTTCGGCCAGATCGAGCCGAAGCTCTTCATCGCCTGCAGCGGCTATTGGTATGGCGGTAAATTGCAGGACGTCAGCGCCAAGGTCAGCGCCGTTGCGCAGCGCCTGAAGGCGCCTGCCGTCATCGTGCCCTATGCAGGCGATGCCGAGGCGGTCGTCGCCGCGACGCCTGGTGCGCGGACCCTCGATGATCTGGTTGCGCCCTTCGAGGCAAAAACGGTCGAGTTCGAACCCGTATCTTTCTCCCATCCGTTGTTCATCCTGTTTTCTTCGGGCACGACCGGTGTCCCGAAATGCATCGTGCATTCCACCGGCGGCGCGCTGCTGCAACTCATCAAGGAACATTGCCTGCATTGCGGCGTCGTGCCGGGCGAGAAGGTCTTCTATTTTACCACCTGCGGCTGGATGATGTGGAACTGGCTGGTGACGGGCCTTGCCGCCGGCGCCACGCTTTGCCTCTACGACGGATCGCCTTTCGCTCCCGACGGCAACATCCTGTTCGACTATGCCCAGGAAGAGAAATTCGCGCTGTTCGGCACGTCGGCCAAATATATCGATGCCGTCCACAAGAGCGGCCTCACGCCGAAGACCACACACGATCTTTCGAGCCTGCGGCTGATGACCTCAACCGGCTCGCCGCTGTCGCCCGAGGGCTTCTCCTTCGTTTACGAGGGCATCAAGGACGACATTCAGCTCGCTTCCATTTCCGGCGGCACGGATATCGTTTCCTGCTTCGTGCTCGGCAATCCCCTTCAGCCGGTCTGGCGCGGCGAAATCCAGGGACCAGGCCTCGGTCTCGCCGTCGATGTCTGGAACGACGAAGGCAAGCCGGTGCGCGGCGAAAAGGGTGAGCTGGTCTGCACCAAGGCCTTTCCCTCGATGCCGGTCATGTTCTGGAACGATCCGGAACGTGCCAAATATCGTGCCGCCTATTTCGAGCGCTTCGACAATATCTGGTGCCACGGCGATTTCGCCGAGTGGACGCAGCATGGCGGCCTCATCATTCACGGCCGCTCGGATGCGACGCTCAACCCGGGGGGCGTGCGCATCGGAACGGCCGAGATCTACAATCAGGTCGAGCAGATCCCGGAAGTTCTGGAAGCGCTCTGCATCGGTCAGGACTGGGATGACGATGTCCGCGTGGTGCTGTTCGTCCGTCTCGCCGCCGGCGTCTCTCTGACGGAGGATCTGGTCAAGGCGATGAAGACCCGCATTCGCACCGGCGCGTCGCCGCGCCATGTGCCGGCCAAAATCATCGCCGTTGCCGATATTCCGCGCACGAAATCCGGCAAGATCGTCGAGCTTGCCGTGCGGGAGGTCGTTCACGGCCGCCCGGTCAAGAACAAGGAGGCGCTCGCCAATCCGGAAGCGCTGGATCTCTTTGCAGGGCTGGAAGAGCTGAAGAATTAAGGCGGACCTTAAAATTGAGGGGCAAACGATGACCCTCATCTGGTAACCCCGCGTTAAGAAAGCTTGGTCAAAAGTAAAGGCTAACTTGAGGCCGTTCGCATGAGCTGGAGCGGATTGGAGCTGCTCTTGGCTCCCGAGACATGAAGTTCACCGACTCGAGCTTGCTTTAGACAGCATCAACTTCAAAGGCAGCGCTTCGCTGCCTTTTTTTCATTTCGCCCGGTGCGGAGGCGCGTCCGCTCTGTACATTGGCTCGTCGAGCAAGTATGTGCTCACGTAAAGAAGAGGCTCGCGACGTGCGAGCCACGATGATCGCCGCCGCTTGGTGCGCGAAGAATTCCGAAAGACAGATGATGACTGAATTCGAAGGCATCGCTCCTGCGATTGCCCAGGCTTTGGCAAAGCGCGGTTACGAAACGCTCACGCCCGTGCAGAAGGCCATGCTCGATCCGGACCTCGCCGGCAAGGATGCGCTTGTTTCCGCCCAGACGGGCTCGGGCAAGACGGTTGCCTTCGGTCTGGCGCTGGCGCCAGGCCTGCTCGAGGGCTCGGAGCGTTTCGCCTCCGCCGGCGCGCCGCTGGCGTTGGCGATCGCGCCGACCCGCGAACTGGCGCTGCAGGTTCAGCGCGAGCTGGAGTGGCTTTACGGGCTGACCGGCGCGACGATCGCCTCCTGCGTCGGCGGTATGGACATGCGTACGGAACGGCGGACACTGGAGCGCGGCGCTCATATCGTCGTCGGCACGCCCGGCCGTCTCTGCGATCACATCCGCCGCAACTCGCTCGACATATCGCAACTGCGCGCCGTCGTACTCGACGAGGCTGACGAGATGCTCGATCTCGGCTTCCGCGAGGACCTGGAATTCATCCTGGAAGCTGCGCCCTCCGAGCGCCGCACGCTGATGTTTTCCGCGACGGTGCCGCGCTCGATCGCCAAGCTTGCCGAAAACTATCAGCGCGATGCCGTCCGCATTGCCACCGCGTCCGAAGCCAAGCAGCATGTCGATATCGATTATCGCGCGCTGACCGTGGTACCGAGCGACAGGGAAAACGCCATCATCAACGTGCTGCGCTACTATGAGGCGCGCAACGCCATCGTCTTCTGCTCGACGCGCGCTGCCGTCAATCACCTGACAGCGCGGTTCAACAATCGCGGCTTTTCGGTCGTTGCGCTCTCAGGCGAGCTCAGCCAGAACGAGCGCACGCACGCGCTGCAGGCCATGCGCGACGGCCGTGCCCGCGTCTGCATCGCCACCGACGTCGCCGCCCGCGGCATCGATCTGCCTGGGCTGGAGCTGGTCATCCATGCGGATCTGCCGACCAATCCGGAAACGCTGCTGCACCGCAGCGGCCGCACCGGCCGCGCCGGCAACAAGGGCGTCAGCGCCATGATCGTGCCGCTGAGTGCCCGTCGTCGCACCGAACGCCTGCTGGAAGCCGCCCGCATCCGCGCCACCTGGGCAAAGCCGCCGTCGGCCGAGGAAGTGAGCCAACGCGACGATGAGCGTCTTCTTGCCGATCCGGTCTTTACTGCCGCACTTGCCGAAGATGAACAATCGATCGTGCAGCAGCTGCTGCAGCGCCATGGCGTCGAGCAGGTTGCCGCCGCATTCCTGCGGCAATACCGCGCCGGCCATTCAGCGCCCGAGGAACTGCAGGACGTGCCGGCCGAAGGTGAGCGCAGGAAGCCGCGTCGGGACGATTTCCCGGTCACGCCTCGCGATGAGGGCTCTTCCGCAGGACGAAACGATTTCACCGACGGCGTCTGGGTATCGCTCTCCGTCGGCCGCAAACAGAATGCCGAGCCGCGCTGGCTGATCCCGATGCTCTGCCGCAACGGCAATTTGACCAAGCGTGACATCGGCGCCATCAAGATGCAGCCCGAGGAAACCTTCGTAGAACTTGCGCCCGATAGTGCCGAACGCTTCCTTTCGGCTATCGGCCCGGACAAGACGCTGGAGCGTGGCATCCGCGTCAAACAGCTCGCCGGCATGCCGGATTTCCAGGCGAAGCGGGAAGGTGGCTTCGCAAAGAAGAAGCCTTTCGCTGACAAGGGACCTCGTTCGAACGATGGCCCGAAGCCGAAATGGAAGTCCGACCGCAAGCCGGAGAGGGCGCATGCGGGCGAGGGCGGCGTTTCCGAACGATCCGACAAGAAGCCCTGGGCTAAAAAGCCCGGCAAGTCGAACTTCGCCAAGAACGACGGCCCACAAGCAGGCAAGCCGAATTCGAGAGCCAAGCGCAAGGCCGCGCGGACTGAGGGGGATTGATTTCTGCCACCGGGCTCGAGGGGGCGGCAGCGCCCTCGTCGCCGTCTCCGCATCTCCCGGCAAGAGGAGACCGGTATTCCGGGCATCGCTACTCGAAGAAGATCAAGCTCGACGGCGATGGTGGCAAGGGCTTTACCCTCACATTCTGAAAACCGGCACGCCTGGCCATCTCGGCCAGATCTTTCTGCGTGTAGGCTTCGCCTCTTGGCGTGCTGGCCAGCATTTCCCACGAGAATGAGGCTGGGAAGGGTGGCGAGACGAGATCGTCGTTCGGCACGAAGTCCACAGCAACCACCTTGCCGCCGGTGCTCAGGCTTGCCCGGCTCTTCCTAAGCAATGCGGCGCAGGTTTCCAGGTCGAAGTGATGCAGGAAATTCGGCAGCAGGATAAGATCATAGTCCGTGCCCCAGTCGACTTCGAATGCGCTTCCGGGAATGATCTTGTAGCGTTCAGCGACGCCAAATTGCCGCGCATTATGTTTGGCCAATTCCAGAACGGAACCCCAATCGACTGCAACGATCTCGGCCGAAGGAAAAGCCTTCGCCATCTCGATCCCGAAACGCCCATGCCCTGCGGCGATATCAAGTATCTTCCTTGGCTGCATGGGCAAGTTGGCCATTTCGGCGGCGAGGCTGATCGCGCTGCCGCCCGTGAACGAGCCCATGCCGCGAGCAAATTTCACCCACACCGGATTGTCCGGAGACATGTTTGCCAATCCAATGGATCCGCCGTTGCGGACATAGGAAGTCGGATCATCCAGGATCTGCTTGAGGATTTCCGGTGCGGCCAGGAATTCGATGGCCGCGCCCATATAGGCTGGCGAATGCCGGTCGAGGAAGGCTCGGCTGGATGGGGTCAGGGCGTATCGATCGCCTGCTTTCGTGAGAAAGCCGTTCACAACGAGATAGTCGCACAGAATGCGCACGCCTCGTTCGGCTGCATTTGTTGCGGCCGCCAAGGATGCAGCGTTGCTGCCGTCACCGATCAAGGTGAAAAGATCGAGTTCTATGGCGGCTACGATGGCGGCCGTCTTTCGGCACGCAAACATCGCATCGACCACTAGATTGGGCGAAACTTCGCCCACGCCTGCTTCTACTGCCGTCGATGACATCGGATCCCCCCTTTATATGTCCAATGACCGACCGGAATAGTCGGTCGCAATGATGACTTATCTCACAAAAGGCGACCGAGTTTAAGTTTGTCATCGCTAATACTGAAAAGATACATCAGATATTCTTGGGCGGAGGCGCGGCCAAAGTCAGCACGGCCTCCCATGCTTGTCGCAGGATTTCGCAGCAACTTCGGCGTCGCGAGCAATCTGTGAGCGGGCTGCGGATGTTGAGAAAATGTCTGCCTGGTGCAGCAAACGGTTATTCGGCTTGACATTCGGAGCATGTCAGGCAGAAGATTGTTCATGGGGTTGCGATCACCCCACGAGGCTACGGCCGAAGAATCGCGTCCTTGAACCCGAGCCAACGGAGGACGCGTTATGCCGTCATTTCTGGAAATCACACCCGACAAGCTTAATCGCATCATTGGTACGCCGAACTCGCCGACGATCATCGACGTTCGCAACGACGAGGATTTCGCTGCCGATCCCCGTCTTATTCCCGGTTCGATCCGGCGCGACTATCGAACGGTCACCGATTGGGCAAATGAACTGGCCGGGCCTGCCATCGTCCTCTGTCAGAAGGGGCAGAAACTCGGCCACGGAGTTGCCGCCCATTTACGTGTCTTCGGAAAGGAGGCAGAAGTCCTTGAAGGCGGGTTCGAAGCATGGCGAGCCGCGAAGGGCATGCTGGTAGCCGAGGAGAAGCTACCTCCCCGCGATGCCAAGGGGAGGACCCTGTGGGTAACAAGGGCTCGGCCAAAGATCGATCGCATCGCTTGCCCATGGCTGATCCGGCGCTTCATCGATCCGGCGGCAATCTTCCTGTTCGTTCCGGCAGCCGAAGTTGCGGCTGTTGCCGATCGCTTCAAGGCAACACCATTCGATATCGAGGATGTCTTCTGGAGCCATCGCGGCGAGCTGTGCACCTTCGATGTCATGATCGAGGAATTCGGCCTCGGCAGCGAACCTCTGCTTCACCTTGCAACCATCGTTCGGGGCGCCGATACCGCCCGCCCCGACCTAGCACCGGAAGCCCACGGGCTACTTGCGGCGTCACTCGGGCTTTCGCGGATGTTCAATGACGACCTGGCGCAACTGGAAGCCGGCATGACCTTGTATGATGCCTTCTATCGCTGGTGCCGCGACGCGACGGAAGAGACGCACAATTGGCCAAACCCGAGGAAGGTATGAGAGAGCATGACCAACCTCGTAAAGAATGTGGCCGCACGATCAAGTGCGGCTGAACGGGATGTCGTGCCTCTCGGTGAGGCCGTAAGGGTCTGGATTCGTGTTGCCGCCTTGAGCTTCGGCGGACCGGCGGGACAGATCGCGGTCATGCACCGCATCGTCGTAGACGAGAAGAAATGGGTCGGAGAGCATAGGTTCCTTCACGCCCTGAACTACTGCATGCTGCTGCCGGGGCCGGAAGCGCATCAGCTTGCCATCTATATCGGCTGGCTGCTGAACAGGACGTACGGCGGCATGATCGCGGGCACGCTATTCGTTCTGCCGGGTTTCCTGGCGATCCTCGCGCTCAGCTATGTCTATGTCCTGTTCGGGAACCTGACCTTTATCGAAGGTATGTTCTTCGGGCTCAAATGCGCCGTGCTGGCGGTCGTCATCCAGGCCGTCTTCCGTATCGGGAGCCGAGCCCTTAAAAGCAACGCTATGGTTGCGTTGGCCGCCGCCGCTTTCGTCGCGATCTTCTTCCTGCACGTTCCGTTTCCGCTCATCATCATCGCGGCGGGCCTTATAGGCTATCTTGCTTCTCGCGGAGGGATTGCGGCCTTCAAGGCAGGCGGCGGGCACAAATCGGGCTCGGGGACGATTCTGGAAGACAGAGACTCGGCTCTTGGCGAGGAGATTCCTTTGCACGCGCGGCCAAACCTTGCCTGGTCCCTGAAGACATCAGGTGCATTAGCGGCCGCGTGGCTCATTCCGGTCGCGGCCATCTTCATTACGCTCGGCCCCGACAACGTCTTTTCCAAAATCGGGATATTCTTCAGCGAAATGGCAATCGTCACCTTTGGGGGTGCATATGCCGTGCTGGCCTATGTTGCGCAGGAGGCGGTGCAGCAGTTGGGCTGGCTGCGGCCGGGCGAGATGCTGGACGGTTTGGGGATGGCTGAAACCACCCCTGGACCGCTGATCATGGTAACGCAGTTCGTCGGATTCCTGGCAGGCGATCGCAATCCCGGCACCCTCAACCCTCTTGCGGCAGCAACCCTTGCCGCCGTGCTGACAACATGGGTCACCTTCCTGCCGAGCTTCCTCTGGATTTTCGCAGGTGCGCCCTTCATCGAGAAGATGCGCGGGAATGTTGCTCTGACCGGGGCCATGTCGGCAATAACGGCAGCCGTGGTGGGCGTCATCCTGAACCTTGCCATTTGGTTTGGGCTCCATGTGCTGTTCCGTGAGACCACGAGCTTCACCTACGGTTCTTGGAGGATCGACACGCCCGTCCTAGCTTCGCTTTCATCGCCCTCGCTCATACTGACCCTACTGGCCGCGGCGGCCATCTTTCGCCTGAAGATGTCCGTGATAACGACTTTGCTGACATCTGCCGCTTTGGGTGTCGGCTGGACCGTCCTTGCTTCCTGACGAAAGGAGGCGTTCGCCGTGTCAACCGCGAGATGTCAGCCAAACGCCCGCCAGCGTCACCGCCAATCCCACGAACATTGCGGTCGTCAGCGGTTCGGAAAACAAGGCCCAGGCCCAGAGCATGGTCGCCGGCGGGCTGAGATAGATGGCCGCGCTGACCTGCGTCACCGGGAAGAGGCGCAGGCTGGTATAGTAGACCGAATAGGCGACAAAGGTTGCGATCAGCACCAGCCATATGATGCCGATCGCGAAGCTGCGGGTCATCGGCGGGGCGAGATTACCCTGCATCATGGCGCAGATTCCGAAGAGCGCCGAAGCCGTCAGGGTATGGATGCAGAGGCTTTGATGAACTGGCATATGTCCAGTCCGCCGCCGCTTGTGCAGAACCGATGCGAAGGCAAAGACGAGCATGGACCCGACGGTCAATCCATAGGCCCAGATGGGGGCCGAGCCGAAGGTAAGGCTGTCCAATGACACAATCAGCACGCCAGCGACTGCGATCGCCGTTCCAAGCCATTGGCGTCCGCTCAGGCGCTCCCCCAGGGCCGGTTGGGAGAGGGCCGCAATGGCGAGCGGCAGCAGATCGGAGATCAGCGCCACCAGTCCCGTTGGCACCCGCTGTTCGATCGCCAGTGCAAATCCGCCGAGGTAGAGAAAGACCGCCATCACCCCGAACAGCATCTGCTCGGCAATCGCGCGCATCCGCATCCGCGTTCCGATCGTCAGAGCAAAAGGCAGTAGGATCAAACCCGAAACAAGCGTGCGCCAGAACAGGAGCAGCATGACGCTTGCCTCCTGGCTGGCATAGCGAATGCCGATGAAGCCGGAACTCCAGCTGACGATCAGGAGCGCGGCCATCAAGGGCCAAAGGAAACGGCGTTCGGTCGGCGAGGGCTGCGATAGGCTTTGGTCTGTCATCGGACTCCCGATCGAATGGCTTTCACGGCTCAGCCATAAGCGAGCGCTCGCTCGATGACACATGACAAATATCGATCATGGCATGACATCTCAGTTTTAAGGTTCATGATGATTTGCAAGATGCCGACGAAACGGGCATTCTTTTGCAGGACTATCATCTGACCGGAATTGCCGTGACCGAATTCACCAGCCGACGCTTGGAAATCGACGCGCTGCGCGCATTATGGGCGATACGCCATCACGGCGGCATTACCCGCGCAGCGGAAGCCTTGGGCCTGTCGCAATCCGCCGTCAGCCACAAGATCAAGCGGCTTGAGACGAGCCTCGACTGCGCTCTATTGAGCCGCAAGTCCGGAGCGCCAATGTTCACCGCAGCCGGCGAGGATCTGCTTGATTACGCCGGCCGCATCCTCGGCCTTCATGACGAGGCGCTGCTGAGCATCTCGAAGACATCGCTTGCCGGCCGCGTTGCCCTCGGCCTCACCGAGGATACGACCTGCACCGACCTTGCCCGCATATTGGGGCGCTTCCGCCGCCTGCACCCGAACGTCTCAGTGCGCACCAAGGTCCGCATGAGCCTCATCCTGCGTGGAATGCTGGAGCGGGGAGAGCTTGACGCAGCCATTATCCAGGTCTTCGCCCATGAGGTTCGCCCGACCGACGTCGTTCTCTTTCGCGAGCAGCTGCATTGGGTCAAGCATCCGGACCTGTTGTTGCCGCAAGGCGGGCCGGTTCCTTTTCTGTCCTTCGATGATGAATGCTTCTACCGCCGTTGGGCACTCGATATCGGACAGGACGGTGGCGTCGTTCTTGAAACCGTATTCGAATGCTCGAGCGCCGCAGGGATTATTGCGGCGGTGACCTCGGGCCTGGGCGTAGCGTTACTGAACGGTCGCCATTTGCAGCCGGGCATGGAGATCATCACCCAAGACCTGCCTGCGCCGCCGGCCTTGGCCTATGTGGCGCGTCGCGGCCGCAAGGCAAGAAATCCCGCGCTCGATACGCTCATCGGGGAGATCGAGAGCGAGATCAGCCGTTATGGGGGACTGGCTTTGGCGAGCTGAGCTGATTGAAGGCAGAATGTCGCCTTTAACTGAGGGATCCAAATGGAGCGGCCCACTTATGCTGATCGGCTCATGTCACTGCGGTAAGGCGGGTTGGACGCTTGCAGGCGATCCAGGCTCGATCACGGCCTGCAACTGCACGCTCTGCCGGCGCTACGGCACGCTGTGGGCCTACGACTGCGAAGGAGAGCGGGTCTTCATCAGTGGCCAGACTGCCTCCTATATCCGCGCCGGCAAGGACAAGCCGTCTCTCGAGATACTGTTCTGCCCGTCCTGCGCCTGCGTCGTGAGCCGGCGCAGCCTGCGACTGCAAAAGGATGGCCGCCGGCGCATGGCGGTCAACGTGCGGCTGGCGCCGCCGGATCTTGTCGCTGATCTACCCATCGATCATTTCGATGGACTGGATACGTTTGAAGACCTTCCTTCCAAAGGACGGTGCGTGCGTGACCTCTGGTTTTGATTACGGGCTGACAATCCCTCTCAATTCGCCAGTACCCTCTGCGACGGAAAGGTGATCTCGACCAGCGTACCTTCGTTCGGGGCCGAGCTGATCGAGAAGGTCGCCCGGTTGGCGTCGACCATGGCCTTGGTCAGCGGCAGGCCGAGGCCGGTGCCGTCGCCGCGCTTGCGGGAATTGGTCGAGACCTGCCGGAAAGGTTTCATCGCCTGCTCCAGCTCCGTGCGTGTCATGCCGACACCGGTATCCCGGATGCGCATCACGACGCTGCCATTGCCTTCATAGGAGGTGGAGACGACGATCTGGCCGCCCGACGGCGTGAAGCGGATGGCGTTGGAGAGGATGTTGAGCGCGATCTGCTTGATCGAGCGCAGGTCGGCCACGACATTCGGCACGGCCTGCGACAGGGCTGTGCGGATGATGACGCGCTGGCTGTTGGCCTGCGGCTGCACCAGCGACACCGCCTCAGTGATCGCTTCGTTCAGACCGACGGACGCAAAATCCAGATCCATCTCGCCGGCTTCGATCTTCGAGATGTCGAGGAGATCGTTGACGATGTCGAGCACATGCCGGCCGGAGCGGCCGATATCGGTCGCATATTCGATGTAGCGCGAATGGCCGATCGGCCCAAAGCGCTCGCCGGCCATCATGTCGGAAAAGCCGATGATGGCATTGAGCGGCGTGCGGATTTCATGGCTGACGCGGGCAAGAAAATCCGTCTTGTGGGCATTGGCGGTTTCGGCGGCGCGCTTGGCGTTGCGCAACTCCTCCTCCGTCCGCTTCCATTGCGTGATGTCGCGGATGACGGCGCAGTAGCCGTTCGAGGAGTTGAGGCGTCCCATGGTCATGAACAGCGGCACGAAGCCGCCGGAGGCCTCGCGGCCAATCACTTCGCGGCCGTCGTTGAGCACGCTGGCGACGCCGTGGCCGGAAAGGCCGCCGAGATAATCCAGTACCGCCTTCTGGCTCTCATGGGCAAAGAGCATGACGAAAGGTTTGCCGCGCGTTTCCTGGTCGTCATAATTGAAGAGGGCGCTCGCCGAGCGGTTCATCGAACGGATTTCTCCGTCCTGGCCGATGATGATCACGCCGTCCGTTGCCGTCTCGAGCGTCGAGCGCAGCTCCTCGATCTCGACCTGCAGCTTCGCGACTTTTTCGAGAATGCGTTCGGGACGCGCTTCCTCTGCAACCGGCTGTGGCGGGGCAGACGGCTCGCTCCTTTCCACCGGCATCAGCGCCAGCATCAAGGCCGTGCCGTCTTCCCAGCGGATCGATTGCAGCCGGGCTGTCACCGGCACCAGCGCATCGTCGGCACGCACGACCATCATCGTGCCGGGCTGCTCGGTCTTGCCCTCCAGATCATTGCGCTGCAGCAGCGCGTCCAGCCCGCCGACCTGTTCGAGACCTTCAAGGCTGTCATAGCCGGTCAGCCGCAGGAATTCCGGATTGCCGTGGATCAGGCGATCGCCGGCGTGGACAAGGATGGCGAGCGGCAGCTGGTCGACGATATCGGGCGAGAGGCCGGTACGCATCTTCACGCGCGGCGGAATGGTGTTGCTCAGGACATCGAGCGGATCGAAATCCTCTTCTGGTTCGAATAGTGGCGCAGAAACTTCGGACGGAACGGAGCCAGCGGTTGCGTTTGTCCGGTCCCTGGTTTCGGAGTCCTCCGCAGCGCGGACAGATGACCGCTGCTCGGGGGCTTGCTCCGCATCGTCATTGTGCGTCCGCCCCTCCGCATGACCACCTTCAGCCGCTGCTTCCGTTGCATCGGACAGAATTTCGTCGGCCGCGTTCGGTTGTGGAGAGATACCGGCATCGTCTTCATGCGGCTCTTCGGGAAGCTGCTCCGCAGGCGGTTCCGTGCGCTGGCCGAAGGGCTCAAGCTGCCGCGCGATCTCGCGGAAGGCAGCCTGCTCGCTGAGCGAAAGGCCGGCCTGCATCGATGCCCTGCGCTCGTGCAGGCGCACAACCTTGTCCGATTCGCGACGGTCCGGCGTTTCGGAAATCCGCAGCGCGGGCGGTTCATGATGCGTGGCGGGGGCCTCTGCCGCACCCTGCGACGAGCTTTCGACCTTCTCCGCCGCGGCCGATGTTTCTTCCTGTTCGTGAGCTGGTCGCTCGTTCGGCGCTGCTGCTTCTTTCGGAGCGGGCTCGTCAACGGGAACAGCCGTATCGGCTTCCCGCCCATGGAGAGCCATGCCGCGTTTCATCGGATCTTCGATCGCATCTGCCATGCGGACGACGCCGAAGCCCCTGAAACCGTCGAATTCGCGGCTGCGCGTATAGGTCGGCAGGGCGGCGAGATCGACCGGTACTGTCAGGCTCGTGCCTTCCACCGGCCAGTAGATCGTGCGGCCGGACCATGTATCGCGCCGCGCCAGTAGTTCCGCAATCTTGCCGTCCGGATCGAGATTGAAACTGCGGGCAACATCGGCAAAGGCCCTGCCGGCGATCTGGGCGGCACGCGGTCCCACGGCATCGGCGAATTCGCGCGAAACCTCGCTGAAATGACCCGCAGCATCGATTTTCCAGACGAAACGGGTAGCGCGTCCGTTTCGTTTGAAGCTGAAACCTTCCGCCGGCGTGCTCTCAATATCGGCCGGAATATCCGACGAAACTGGTTCGGTTGCTGCGGTCGTCTCTTTGCTGGCCGTCGGGGCGGGCTGCTCTCCGGTTCGAGCGCCAGCTTCCGATGCGTCTTCGAGCGGCGCAGGCGCCTCCCCTTCGTTCGAACTTTCGGCAGCCGGAGCCGTCTCCTGTTGCTCGTCCGCTTGATATTCCGGCGTCTCGTCCAGCTCCTCGATGCCTGCAACGGCGTCGATGACGTCGCCGAAGGGGGCGGTCGGAGCTGTTTTCGGCTCCTCGTCCGCCGCCGCTGCTTCGAGCTCCTTGCGGGCTTCCTCCGCCTGCGGCTCGACCATTGCCGCGGGGCGAGGTTCCTCGGCAAGGCTTTCCGTCGGGTCTAGATGGCCAAGCACCGTCTCCACCACGAACAGCAGATGCAGAGCCGGAATTTCCGAGAGCTTGCCGATGGCTGCGGGCAGGTAGCCGCGCCCGGTCGGGATCGGCCGCTTGATCAGCCGGTCAGGCTGAGCACCGGCCATGGTCGTCAGCATCCGCGCCGTCTGCGGCGTTACGCCGAGCGTTCTGAAGCCGGCAGACGCGGTAACGATTTCGCCGTCACGGCCGATGACGGCGATATGGGTATCTGGGTCGTCGAAGCCGTCGATCATGCGCTTGGCGCATTCGGCTGCTGCGAGCGGTTTCGAGGAGACTGGAGAGGAAAACAATACGGCCTCTTCGCCAGCCTGGATGCGGATGAGCTCGACGGCTGCGTTGACGACGGCCCGCTGGAAGCCGGAAGCCATACGGATCAGGAATGTGCGCTGGTCGCCGACCGCGCCGAGGCCACGCGCTGTTGCCTCGATCTGGCGGAACGAGACGTCGCCGGATTTCGGTCCTTGCTCGACAAAATCGTAAATGACGTCATAGCCGAAGAGGTTGGCGCCGGCGCCGTTTGCCCAAAGCACACGATCCATGCCGGTCGAGAACATGACCATGGCTTCACCGCGTGCGAAACGCTCCCGAACGCGGGGATGCACGGCAATGTCAATGAACGGGTATTGAATTGCGGGCATTTTCCAACCTGTTTTGCGGGCGTGACCGCCTCTCTTGATTTAACGGTTTATTAATAACGGCGCCCCGCTTTTCGGTCCAGCGAAAGGCCCATTTTTCGGCCGAAAAGGTTAACGTCTTGTGCGCCGCACAAGTATGTTGCACTGCACAATCATTTATATTATATAGGCCTCACACAGGTTCACGACGGGCGCCTCAGAGAGGGCCTTTTTAGGAGCGTAATCATGGCTACTGTAAAGAAAGACGACGTTTTTTCAACGGCTGCATTCGATCCGTCCAAGGTCTCCGAGACCTTCCGCGAGTTCGCGGAAAAGGGTGCTGCCCAGTCCAAGGAAGCCTTCGCAAAGCTCAAGGCTGCGACCGAGGAAGCAAGCAAGACAGTTGAAGCAACCGTGCAGACCGCACAGGCTGGTTCCGTAGAAATCGGCCTCAAGGCGATCGACGTTCTGCGCACCAATGCCGAAAGCTCGCTTGCCCACATGGAAGCCCTGCTTCGCGTCAAGTCCGTTGCCGAACTCTTCGAACTTCAGACCGCTTTCATCCGCAAGCAAGCCGAAGTCACCGTCGAGCAGGCCAAGTCCATTCAGGACACCACCAAGAAGGTTGCCGAAAAGCTGGCAAAGCCCGCCAAGGATGCCGCTGAAAAGGCAATGGCCTCCTTCAAGGCCTGATCGTTTTCGACAAGTCTCCCAAGGCACGAACGTCCCGTTCCCAGGTGAAAGCCTGGGGCGGGACTTTTCATTTCGGCGCAAGCCGGCTTGGGCGGTATCCGGCCGCGCATCATCATTTGGATATCTGCAAAGCTTTTTTATATTGCGGGGAGATAGGACTTGAAATAATTTCAAAGTCCTCGTATGTGACCCCCGTTGTCGCGGCAACGCGAGCATGTGCGGTTGTAGCTCAGTTGGTTAGAGCGCAGGTTTGTGGCACCTGAGGTCAGTGGTTCGACCCCACTCAACCGTACCATTCCCTCCTCTTCCGTCCGTTAGAGGACGCCGTCGATGCCAGTGGCCTCGTGGGTCTATTTCTTATCTTGAGGCTTCTTCGATACATGGCCAGGCGATATCGGATCGCTCGCCGGAAAAGTCTCTTCCAGCGCTTCCTCCAGATAATCGTCCTGCTCCTTGTGTTCTTTTTCGCTGGGCTTCTGCTGCTTCTTGTCGCTCATCGTCCTGGCTCCCTGATCTCCCTGAAATAATAGGCCGGGTCCGGCCATTGTCCAGCAGCAAGGGTGGGCAGTCGGGCGCCGGCGGCCGGATACCGCGGCGCTCGGGTCACATATGGAAATTTATCTTGGAACCCTCCGTATCGCTCGTCGTTGTGTCCATATCGGCAATGACACGAAAGGAGCGGGCATGTCTGTACCGAACGAGCCGATCCCAGAGACGCCTCCGATACCGGAACCGGGCTGGGCGCCGAAGCCGCCGGTCGAGGAGCCGGATCCGGACAGGTTGCCGGATGAAATTCCCGTTCCCAATCCCGACGAGAACGAGGAGCCGCCGAAACATGCGGCGGTCTCGGCGCTGCCGCATCCGCCATCCTGGTGGAGCACCTTGATGCCATGATGTTTGTGAGGATAAGCACCTGCCAGTTATGGGCGCAATCCGCACGCGTCATGTCACAAGAATATCCGCCGCTCCTCGCTCACCAGCTCCTGCAGAAAATCCGCGACGGTGCGCACACGTACCAGGTCGCGGGCGCTTTCATGATAGGTGGTCCAATAAGCGCGCTTGATGGAGACATCGGGCAGGATTCGCGTCAACTCCTGAAACTGCCTGGCGATGTAATCGTGCAGAATGCCGATGCCCGCGCCGGAGCGCACCGCTTCCGTCTGGCCGATCGAGGTAGAGATTTCGAAGGAGGCGTCCCAGCTTCGCATGATCTCGCCGGAAAAATTCAGCGAAGCCGTGAAGATCAGGTCTTCAACATAGCCGACGCGGGGATGCAGCTTCAAGGCTTCGACGCTGTCGGGCAACCCGGCCTGTTCCAGATAGGCTTTCGAGGCATAGAGCCCGAGCGTATAGTCCGTCAGCTTGGATGAAACCAGGCGGCCCTGCTCGGGCCGTTCCAGCGTGATCGCGATATCCGCCTCGCGCTGCGACAGCGAGAAGGAGCGGGGAACGGGCACGAGCTGGATGCGCAGCTCCGGATAGCGGGCGATCAGGCGCCCGAGCCGCGGCGCAAGGAAGGAGACGCCGAACCCGTCGGGCGCGCCGATCCGCACGGTCCCTGTGATGGCGCTGTCGAGATGACCGACGCTGGCCTGCGCGCGCAGCATCTCCGTTTCCATGCGTTCCGCCGCATGCAGGAATATCTCGCCTTCCGCGGTCAGCTCGCAGCCATTGGTGCGGCGCACCAGCAGCCGCGTCTTCAATCTTTCCTCCAGTGTCGTCACCCGGCGGGAGAGAGTGGCGTGGTTGACCCCCAGCCGTTTCGAAGCGGCCAGGATCTGGCCCGTGCGGGCCACGGCCAGAAACATGCGGACGTCATCCCAATCCATTTGCATATCCTCTCTTGCACAAGAAGGACTTTAATTTTTGCACAACGGTTGCTTATAGCAGCTCATTGATTTGTGTAAATTGAAGTGCCATCCTGTCATCATCGAAGAAAACGAGGAGGCACATCCATGCGTGAGATTGGTCATTTCATCGGCGGCAAGCACGTCGCCGGCACGAGCGGGCGCAGCAGCAAGGTTTACAATCCGGCAACCGGCGAAATGCAGGCGACTGTCGCGCTCGCCAGCGTCGAGGAAATCCGCGCAGCCGTCGAAAATGCGAAGGCCGCACAGCCCAAGTGGGCCGCTACCAATCCGCAGCGCCGCGCCCGCGTCTTCTTCAAGTTCGTCGAGCTTCTGAACAAGAACATGAACGAGCTCGCCACGCTGCTTTCCAAGGAGCACGGCAAGACTGTCGAGGATTCCAAGGGCGACGTTCTTCGCGGCCTCGAAGTCTGCGAATTCGTCTGCGGCATTCCGCATCTGCAGAAGGGTGAGTTCACCGAAGGCGCCGGTCCGGCGATCGACATGTACTCCATCCGCCAGCCGGTCGGCGTCGGTGCCGGCATCACGCCGTTCAATTTTCCGGCCATGATCCCGATGTGGATGTTCGCCCCGGCAATCGCCTGCGGCAACGCCTTTATCCTGAAGCCGTCCGAGCGCGACCCGTCGGTGCCGCTGCGTCTGGCCGAACTCATGATCGAAGCCGGCCTGCCCGCAGGCATCCTCAACGTCGTCAATGGCGACAAGGCGGCCGTGGACGCCATCCTGACCGATCCGGACATCGCCGCCGTTTCCTTCGTCGGCTCCACGCCGATCGCCCGCTACGTCTACGGCACGGCTGCCATGAACGGCAAGCGCGCCCAGTGCTTCGGCGGCGCCAAGAACCACATGATCATCATGCCCGACGCCGATATGGACCAGGCCGTCAATGCTCTGATGGGCGCCGGCTACGGTTCGGCCGGCGAGCGCTGCATGGCGGTATCGGTTGCAGTCCCGGTCGGTGAAGACACGGCCAACCGCCTCGTCGAGAAGCTGGTGCCGAAGATCGAATCCCTGCGCATCGGCCCCTATACCGACGATAAGGCCGACCTAGGCCCGCTCGTCACCAAGGACGCCTATAATCGCGTCAACGGCCTGATCGGCCGCGGCGTCGAAGAAGGTGCAAAGCTGGTCGTCGATGGCCGCGGCTTCAAGCTGCAGGGCTATGAGGACGGCTATTTCGTCGGGGGCACGCTGTTCGACCACGTCAAGCCTGACATGGACATCTACAAGACCGAGATCTTTGGGCCGGTTCTCTCCGTCGTTCGCGCCAAGAATTACGAAGAAGCTCTCGATCTGCCGATGAAGCACGAATACGGCAACGGCGTTGCCATCTACACCCGTGACGGCGATGCGGCCCGCGATTTCGCCTCGCGCATCAATATCGGCATGATCGGCGTCAATGTTCCGATCCCGGTTCCGCTTGCCTATCACTCTTTCGGCGGCTGGAAGGCTTCGAGCTTCGGTGATCTCAACCAGCACGGCACGGACTCGATCAAGTTCTGGACGCGCACGAAGACGATCACCGCCCGCTGGCCGTCCGGCATCAAGGATGGCGCTGAATTCGTCATGCCGACGATGAAGTAAGCATCACCATACTCAGTCGTATCGACCGCCGTCCGGAGTTTCGGGCGGCGGTTTTTTTGTTGTGTTTGTTTTCGATGGAGTCATCTTGCCTAAGCTGTGGTTTTTGTTTAAGAACAAAACAGGAACATAGAGAGGGCCGCGCGATGTCCGCAACCTATCAGATCGACTATCTCGAATTTCCGTCGAAAGACGGCCTGAAGACCCGGCGCTTCTTTGAGGAGGCTTTCGATTGGAGTTTCGTCAGCTATGGGCCGACCTATCATGCCATTGAGGCTGCCGGGATCGACGCCGGCATCCAGGGCGATGCTGCGGAGGCGACCGGAGCACCGCTGCCCGTTGTGCGCACCACCGATCTGGCAGCAGCTCAGCGCGCCGTCGAGTTCGCCGGCGGCGTCATCACCCGCCCACCCTTCGATTTTCCCGGCGGCAGGAGATTTCATTTCCGCGAACCGGGCGGCTGTGAAATGGCGGTATGGGTGTCTGCGCCATAAGTGAATTGGCGCCGTTGTGGCATTAAGGTTGCAGTCTTGCGGGCAAATTGATCGTTCGCGCCTCAAGTGCGGCGAGCCTGTATTTTTCCATTGATTGGCGGTCGCTTTCCTGATCTCAAATGCAATGTTAAAGCGAGTGATGTGTCGCGCAAACACGTCGCCCAGCGGCTGGTGCTTACGTGGAATGCCGTGGGAGCGCTCGTCCTCTTGTGGGGTAGGGGAATAGAACATGGCAGTTGTTGAGCAAGATTATCCGCTGGGCGGAAGCCCCTTTTTCCAAAGGGCTTCCTTTACCGGCAACGCTTCGGAATATTTCGGCATTTGGATCGTCAACATTCTCCTGACGATCGTCACTCTGGGCATTTATTCGGCTTGGGCGAAAGTTCGGCGCAACCGGTATTTCTACGGCAATACGGTCATTCTGGGCCATAACTTCGAGTATCATGCCAGGGGCAAGCAGATACTGATCGGACGGTTGATCGTCTTCGGCTTTTTGATCGCGATAAATGTCCTCTCCCATTTGGCACCATTGGCATTGCTGGCGCTTTGGCCCGTCATGCTGGTCGTGTTTCCGTGGTTCCTCATGCGTGGACTGAGGTTCAATGCGCGCGTGACGAGCTACCGAAATGTGCGCTTCGATTTCGTCGGCACCTATGGCGGTGCGTTCAAGGCGATCTTTTTTGGTGCCGTTATAACGGTGATATCGCTTGGGCTATTGTCTCCGGTCGCAAGCCGCTGGTTCTACAAATATATTTTCGATAATCTGCGCTATGGCGATCGACCGTTCTCCACCGAGCCGAGATTGGGCGCGCTCTACAAGGTTTTCGGAGCCATGATCGCAATCGCCATCGGCGGAGGCCTGGTGTTTGGCTTTGCTGCCGCCGCTGGTCTCCACGGCGTTGTGGTAAATTCAGCCCGTGCAGGCCTCAGTTCGGCGCATGTGGGAGCTGTCGCTGGCCTATTCGCATATGTATTTGCTGGCCTCTACTACCGGGCGTCGATCCGCAACGTCATCTGGTCGGCCGCAACGGTCGATCATCGCCATCAGCTCAAAAGCGACCTCGGTCGCCGCCGCTATGCGTGGATTGCGATTTCCAATGTCGTCGTCACCCTGTTAACTCTCGGATTGATGCGTCCCTGGGCGGCGGTGCGCATGCAACAGTTCCTCGCGGAGCATACCGCGATCAGCGTTGACGGCGAGATCGGCGTCGTCTTCGACCAGATCCGCTCGACCGGCAGCGCGATCAGTGCGGAATATCTCGATTTCGATGGATTCGACTTTGGCTTCTGATCCGAAGACGATCGCGACGGGCATCTGGCATCCGCCGCATTCCAGCCGGGAGGTTCCGTCCCGGCTGATGGATATCGGTGGGTCTCTCATCGTGATCTCGTCAGAAGAGGGTGCGGAAGACAAGCGGCTTGTCTGGGGTATTCGCTCGGATATCGAGGTCAGCCAGCGCGTCGGCTCCATCCCGCGTCGCATTGCGTTCGGGAATGAATCGGTTTTTGAGACCCGCGATAATGACGCTGTCGATGCTTACCTGCGAAGCCGCGGCGAGGGACGCAGCGGTTTCATTCATGGGCTTGAGATCGTTCGTCCCCGATTGATCGCCTTTGCTCTCGCGACGTTCGTCCTTGCCTCGACCATCTATCGCTATGCCCTGCCGATTCTGGTCGAGCTTGCTGTCGTGGTGACGCCGCCGGTAGTGCCGGAGATGATGTCGGCGGGGACGCTGAAGACATTGGACCAAGTGACCCTCGGTCCCAGTAAGCTACCGGCGGCACAGCAGACGGAAATTCGCGATGATTTCGCCAGAATAGCCGCGAACGCGGAAGGCGGTGCTGGCCGTTACCATCTGATTTTCCGCGATGGCGGCCTTATAGGCCCGAACGCCTTCGCTCTGCCGGACGGCAGCCTTGTTCTGACCGACCAATTGGTCGAACTTGCCGGCGGCGATAAGGAGATGATTATCGCCGTGCTCGGCCATGAGATCGGTCACGTCGAATACAAGCACAGCCTGCGTCAGCTTTATCGTGCTGCGGGTGTTGCAGGTCTCGTGCTCCTGATCGCCGGCGACGTAGGCTCTGGCATTCAGGATCTGTTGACGCAAGGTGGCGGCCTGCTTGCGCTTTCCTATTCTCGCGAAGCCGAGGCCCAGGCCGATCGCCGCTCCGTCGAACTGATGCAGGCGACGGGCATGGATCCGACGGCGCTATCGCGGTTTTTCGATATCCTCGAAACGAAACTTGGCGATCATGGCAGCACCAGCATACTCTCAACCCATCCGGGGACACCAGAGCGCAAGCAGGCGATCCTCGATTACGTGAAGGAGCTGAAGGTGAAGAAGACGATGCCGGACGGGTGAGAAGCCTGAGGTTTTCGAAATAACGTGAATATGAATTTCATATTTTGGAATTGTTCAAAACTAAGAAAGCCACTATATACGGGTCCAGCCCCTAAGCAGCCTTGATGTCAGGAGATCGGCATGCGCTTGACGAAACAGACCAATTACGCCGTGCGCATGTTGATGTATTGCGGTGCCAATGAAGGCCATCTGAGCCGCATCCCCGAGATCGCGAAGGCATACAATGTTTCCGAGCTGTTCCTCTTCAAGATTTTGCAGCCGTTGACCAAGGCAGGTCTCGTCGAAACGGTGCGTGGCCGCAATGGCGGCGTGCGCCTGGCAAAGCCCGCGACCGATATCAGCCTTTTCGACGTCGTCCGCGTGACCGAGGACAGCTTCGCCATGGCGGAGTGCTTCGAGGATGGCGTGGTGGAATGTCCGCTGGTTGACAGCTGCGGCCTCAATTCGGCGTTGCGCAAGGCGCTGAACGCCTTCTTCGACGTTTTGACGGAATATTCCATCGACGATCTCGTCAAGGCGCGGCCGCAGATCAACTTCCTGCTCGGCCTGACCGGCCAGGATCGCAAGGCAATCGCCAAGAAGCCGGCGATCGCAGCGCCGGCTGCCTGATCGGGCACCTCTGTTACGCTTTATTCTTGGTCCGCAGTTGCCTCCGGTAGCTGCGGATTTTCGTTTATTTTGCCTCCTATGCGGGCAGTAAACGGTTCGCGGATCGCAAGAGTAAAATGTCAAATCATTCTGAATCTGCCAAAGATAAGCAAATTTTTGCCAGAATATTACCAATTCAAAGGTTTTTTCGCCCGAAAATTTCCAAACTCCACAAATTAGAAGAATTTTGGGCGGCGCTTGTTGCTTTCAAACTTAAAATAAAGTTCCATCGGCGCGATCCGGATGGGAACCTCTGGTGGTGTCCACGGCTTCAAAAGAATAACAAACCTGGGAAACGATATCATGAAAAAGATTTCTGTCCTGCTGGCAGTGACGGCCTTGACGTCCGTCATGGCTACGTCCGCCTGGTCGAAAACGCTTGTCTATTGCTCGGAGAGCTCGCCGGAAGGTTTCGATCCGGGAATCTACACGGGAGGCAATACCTTCGATGCATCATCGCGTACGGTCTACAGCCGTCTCGTCGAGTTCAAGCACGGCAGCACCGAGATTGAACCGGGCCTCGCCGAAAGCTGGACCATTTCACCCGACGGCAAGGAATACACCTTCAAGCTTCGCAAGGGCGTGAAGTTCCAGACCACCGACTTCTTCACGCCGACGCGTGATCTGAATGCCGACGATGTCATCTTCTCGATCGGCCGCCAGCTCGGCACCGACAGCCCGTGGGCAAAGTATGTCGCCGGTGGCTCCTACGAATACGCCGATGGCATGGGCTTCCCGAAGCTCATAAAGTCGATCGACAAGGTTGACGACCTCACCGTCAAGTTCGTCCTGAACCGCCCGGAAGCTCCCTTCCTCGCCGATCTGGCGATGGACTTCGCCTCGATCCTGTCAAAGGAATATGCAGACAAGCTGCAGGCCGACAAGAAGATGGAGCAGATGAACCAGCAGCCGCTCGGCACTGGCGCATTCACCTTCGTTGCCTACCAGCCGGACGCCGTCATCCGTTACAAGGCGAACGAAACCTATTTCAAGGGCAAGGAAAAGATCGATGATCTCGTCTTCGCGATCACGCCGGACGCCTCCGTGCGCGCGCAGAAGCTGAAGTCGGGCGAGTGCAACATCATGCCGTACCCGAATGCGGCCGATATCAAGGACCTCAAGGCTGACAAGAACCTCAAGGTTCTCGAGCAGGCTGGTCTGAACGTTTCCTACCTCGCTTACAACACCATGGTTGCTCCGTTCGACAAGGTCGAGGTGCGCAAGGCGATCAACATGGCCGTCAACAAGCAGGCCATCGTCGATGCCGTCTTCCAGGGTTCCGGCACGGTTGCGAGCAACCCGATCCCGCCGACCATGTGGTCCTACAACAAGGACATCAAGGATGACGCCTATAATCCGGAAGAAGCCAAGAAGATGCTTGAAAAGGCTGGGGTCAAGGATCTCAGCATGAAGATCTGGGCTATGCCGGTTTCGCGTCCGTACATGCTGAATGCTCGCCGTGCCGCCGAATTGATGCAGGCTGACCTTGCCAAGATCGGCGTCAAGGTCGAGATCGTCACCTATGACTGGGCTCAGTACCTGAAGCTTTCTTCCGCCAAGGACCGCGACGGTGCCGCCATCCTCGGCTGGACCGGCGACAACGGCGATCCGGACAACTTCCTCGACACCCTGCTCGGCTGCGATGCCGTCGGCGGCAACAACCGCGCGCAGTGGTGCAACAAGGAGTTCGACGACCTAGTGAAGAAGGCCAAGCAGACCTCGGACGTCAAGGAACGCACCAAGCTCTACGAACAGGCTCAGGTCGTCTTCAAGCGCGAAGCACCCTGGATGACCATCGATCATTCGGAAGAGTTCGTCCCGATGACGAAGAATGTCTCCGGTTACCATCAGGACCCGGTTGGCGTTCACCGCTTCGACGGCGTCGATATCGCCGAATAACGAAAAATCTGTGAGAATGCCCGGCTAGGCCCGGGCGACCCGGCGGTCAGGCATTTTGCCTGACCGCCGGAAAAATTTGGACATCTGCCATGTTGCGATTTCTTTTCAGCCGCCTTGCGGTGCTGATCCCGACATTCCTCGGCGTATCGATCGTCGCCTTCTCCTTCATCCGCCTGCTTCCCGGCGATCCTGTCATGCTGCTGTCGGGCGAACGCGTCATGTCGCCGGAACGCCACGCGCAGATCTCGCACGACCTCGGCTACGACCAGCCGATGATCATCCAGTATGGCAAATACATCTGGAACGCCCTGCACGGCGATCTCGGCACTTCGATCACCACCAAGCGTGACGTGCTGACCGACTTCCTGACCTTCTTCCCCGCAACGCTCGAGCTGTCGATCTGCGCCATGATCCTGGCGATCTGCCTTGGCATTCCGGCCGGCGTTTTCGCTGCCGTCAAGCGAGGGACATGGTTCGACCAGACGGTTATGGGCGTGGCGCTGGTCGGCTATTCCATGCCGATCTTCTGGTGGGGCCTGCTGCTCATCATCGTCTTCAACGGCTATCTGCACTGGACGCCGGTTTCGGGCCGCATCGGCCTCGTCTATTTCTTCAAGCCGATCACCGGCTTCATGCTGATCGACAGCCTCCTGTCCGGTCAGAAGGGCGCCTTCTGGTCCGCTCTGAATTCGCTGATCCTGCCGACCGTCGTGCTTGGCACCATCCCGCTCGCCGTCATCGCGCGCCAGACGCGCTCGGCGATGCTTGAAGTGCTCGGCGAGGATTATGTCCGCACCGCCCGCTCCAAGGGCCTGTCGCCGCTGCGCGTCGTTTCGGTACATGCGCTGCGCAACGCCATGATCCCCGTCATCACCACGATCGGCCTGCAGGTCGGCGTGCTGCTCGGCGGCGCCATCCTGACGGAAAGCATCTTCTCCTGGCCGGGCATCGGCAAATGGATGATCGATGCCGTCTTCAAGCGCGACTATCCGGTGGTGCAGGGCGGCCTGTTGCTGATCGCCGGCATCGTCATGCTCGTCAATCTCGCTGTCGACCTGCTCTACGGCTTCGTCAATCCACGCATTCGTCACTAGGAGCGGCCCATGAGCACGGTTAGCGTCAAAACGGTTAGCGTCAAATCCGACCGCCCCTCCGCTCTTGCGGAGTTCTGGTACTATTTCTCTCGCAACAAGGGTGCCGTCATCGGCCTTGCGATCTTTCTCTTCGTCCTGTTTCTGGCGATCTTCGCCGGCGTCGTGGCGCCTCACAATCCCGATGCCGCTTACGGCAGTGACATGCAGCGCCTGCCGCCGGCCTGGGCGGAGGGCAGCAACGGCAGCTTCCTGCTCGGCACCGATGCCAATGGTCGCGATCTTCTGTCGCGTCTCATCTATGGCACGCGGTTCTCGCTGTTCATCGGTCTCGTCGTCGCTTCGCTCTCGGCGCTTGCCGGCATCCTGATCGGCCTTGTCGCCGGCTATGTCCGCGGCCGCACCGATACGATCATCATGCGCATCATGGACATTATCCTTGCCATCCCGTCATTGCTGCTTGCCCTGGTGCTGGTGGCAATCCTCGGCCCGGGCCTGACCAATGCGATGATCGCGATCTCAATCGTCAACCAGCCACATTTCGTTCGTCTGACGCGCGCATCCGTCATGGCCGAACGCGACAAGGAATATGTCATCGCCTCGCGCGTTGGTGGTGCCGGTCCGCTGCGGCTGATGTTCAAGACGATCCTGCCGAACTGTCTGGGGCCGCTGATCGTCCAGGCGACGCTTGCCTTCTCGGCCGCGATTCTCGATGCGGCCGCTCTCGGCTTCCTCGGCCAGGGCGCCCAGCCGCCGACCCCGGAATGGGGCACCATGCTCGCGGATTCGCGTGAATTCTTCCAGAGCAACCCTTGGCTCGTTACTTTCCCCGGTCTCTGCATCCTGATCACGGTGCTCGCCATCAATCTGATGGGCGACGGCCTGCGCGATGCGTTCGACCCGAAGCTGAAGAGGTCGTAATGGCACTCCTCGATATTGAAAACCTATCCGTTGAATTCCAGACGTCGTCCGGCCTGTTCCGTGCGGTCGATGGCGTTTCGCTCACCTGCGACAAGGGGGAAATCCTCTCGATCGTCGGCGAATCCGGTTCCGGCAAATCGGTCTCCATGCTCGCCATGATGGGCCTGCTGCCCTGGACGGCGAAGATCACCGCCGACCGCATGATGTTCGATGGCAAGGATCTGCGCGGCATTTCCGCCCGCCAGCGCCGCAAGATCATCGGCAAGGACATGGCGATGATCTTCCAGGAGCCGATGTCGAGCCTCAATCCGTGCTTCACGGTCGGCTTCCAGCTCGGCGAGACCCTGCGCATCCATATGGGCCTCGGCCGCAAGGCGCGCCGTGAGCGCTCGATCGAGCTTCTGAATCTGGTTGGTATTCCCGCGCCCGAGGATCGGCTGTCGAATTTCCCGCATCAGATGTCCGGCGGCATGAGCCAGCGCGTCATGATCGCCATGGCGCTCGCCTGCAATCCGAAGCTTCTGATCGCCGACGAGCCGACGACCGCGCTCGACGTGACGATCCAGGCGCAGATCCTCGATCTGCTCGTGCGCCTGCAAAGGGAGCAGGGCATGGCGCTCGTGCTCATCACCCATGACATGGGCGTCGTTGCCGAAACGGCAGAGCGCGTACAGGTGCAATATGCCGGCCAGAAGGTCGAGGAGCAGCCCGTCAAGGAGCTGTTCCGCGATCCGCATCATCCCTATACGGCCGCCCTTCTGTCAGCTCTGCCGGAGCGCGCCGAAGTCGGCGAGCGCCTGCCGTCGATCGCCGGCGTCGTTCCCGGTCAGCACGATCGTCCGACGGGATGCCTCTTTGCGCCGCGTTGTTCTTTCGCTACGCCGGAATGCGACAGGGGCGTCAAGCGTCAGGGCAGCGAACTCGGCCAGACCCTTTGCAACTATCCGCTGGAACATGGCAAACCGCTCGGTCACCCCGGCATTGCCACCAAGCAGAAAGCAGGAGGTGCCGCATGACCGGTGCTGTTCTCGAAGGGCGCGATCTCGCCCGCTTCTACACCGTCAAGCGCGGCAGCTTCAAACCCGAGGCGACCGTCAAGGCATTGAACGGCGTCAGTTTCAGCCTGCAGTCTGGCCGCACGCTTGCCGTCGTCGGCGAATCCGGCTGCGGCAAGTCGACGCTCGCCCGCCTGGTGACGATGATCGAAAATCCGACGGCAGGCGAATTGCTGATCGACGGCAAGCCGGCCAAGCTCGGCGACCGCAGCCTGCGCAGCGCCGTGCAGATCGTCTTCCAGAACCCCTATGGCTCGCTCAACCCGCGCCAGAAGGTCGGCTCCATCCTGGAAGAGCCGCTGAAGATCAACACGGATGACGATGCCGCCACCCGCCGCCGCAAGGCGGAGGAGATGATGGCGCGTGTCGGTCTGCGTCCCGAACATTATGATCGCTATCCGCACATGTTCTCCGGCGGCCAGCGCCAGCGCATCGCCATTGCGCGCGCCCTGATGCTGCGGCCGAAGGTGCTGGTGCTCGACGAGCCGGTCTCCGCGCTCGATCTGTCGATCCAGGCCCAGGTGCTCAACCTCCTGATGGACCTGCAGAAGGAGATGGGCCTTGCCTATCTCTTCATCTCGCATGGCCTTTCCGTCGTCCGCCATATCGCCGACGACGTGATGGTGATGTATCTCGGGCGCCCGGTCGAAACCGGCACGGCGGAAGAAGTCTTCAACCGGCCGCGGCATCCCTATACGGCCGCCCTTCTGTCGGCAACGCCGATCGCCGATCCCGAGCGCGAGAAGAACCGCATCCGTCTGCAGGGCGAGCTGCCGTCGCCGCTCAACCCGCCGAAGGGGTGCCACTTCAATCCGCGCTGCTGGCGCGCCCAGGACAAGTGCCGGCAGGTCACGCCGGAACTGGCGGGTGAGGGAACGCATAAATTTTCCTGTTTCTTTCCGCTGGATTGATCCAAGTTATGAATCGGGCAGATCTGGAGAGCGGTCCTGCCCGATTTGAAATCAATCAATCCGGACAGGCCCTTATGCGCGATAGTCAAGAAACCCCCCTTGCCATCATCGTCATGGGCGTGAGCGGCAGCGGCAAATCCTCGATCGGCGAAGGTGTGGCGGCCAAGCTCGGCATCCATTTCATCGAAGGCGACGCGCTGCATCCGGCCGCCAATGTCGAGAAGATGAGCAAGGGCGTCCCCCTGACGGACGAGGATCGCTGGCCCTGGCTGGAAAAGATCGGCCAGGAAATTTCGGCAAGTCTTGCGAAAGACGAGGGGGTTGTCGTGACCTGCTCGGCGCTGAAGCGCGTCTATCGCGAGCGTCTGCGGGCCGCTGCCGGCGGCCATCTCTATTTCATCTATCTCGAAGGCTCGAAAGAGCTGCTGACGAAGCGCATGGGCGAACGAAAAGGGCATTTCATGCCGGCGTCGCTGCTCGAAAGCCAGCTGCAGACGCTGGAAGTGCCGACCGGCGAACCCGGTGTCGTGACCGTCGATATCGATGACACGATCGAAGGTATTGTCGAGGCTTCCGTCAAAAGCCTCAAGGCGATTCTCTGAAGCAATTCAGGGCGCAAATCGGTCCGGCGCATAGGCTGAGATATCGACGAAGGGCTTTTCCCCGGTGATGAGCTCGGCGAGCACGCGCCCTGTCACCGGTCCGAGCGTCAGGCCGTGATGGGCGTGGCCGAAGGCGAACCACAGGCCGTTGTGCCGTGGTGCCTTGCCGATGATCGGCATCATGTCGGGCGTGCAGGGGCGGGCGCCCATCCAGGGTTCCGGGTCGAGCCGGTCGCCGAGCGGGAAGGTGGCCCGCGCGACGGCCTCGGCACGGTCGAGCTGCACCGGCGTCTTCGGCGCATCGCGCAGGGCGAATTCCGCGCCGGTCGTGAGCCGGATACCGCGGCTCATCGGCGCCAGCAGGTAGCCGCGCTCGGCGTCCAGCGTCCAGTTGTTGAGGACGGCATTGCCTTCAGCCGCATAATGCATGTGATAGCCGCGCTTGACGCCGAGCGGAAAGGCGTAGCCGAAGCGTTTCGTCACGACATCGGCCCAGGGGCCGAGCGCCACGACGACATCCTCCGCCTCGACCGATCCTTCCGCTGTCACCATTCTCCAGGCTTTGCCGGCCATGCCGAGGGAGACGGCATCCCCAGTCGTCACGCGGCCGCCTATGCTTTCGAAATAGCGGCGATAGGCTGCGGTCAGCCCATGCGGGTCCAGTACCGACCATGGATCGCGCCAGCGAAGCGCACCGGCAAAGCTGCCCCTGAGATGCGGCTCGGCGGCGGCAAGCTCCGTACTGCTCAAGGCATCGTAGCCGATCCCGAATTCGCGGTTGAGGCGTTCGGCTTCGGCAAACTCGGCATCGCGCTTCTCGTTCGAGCGGAACAGTTCCACCCAGCCGTTCTTGCGAATGAGCTCCTCGGCATGGGAGGCTTCGATGAGATCGTTGTGCTCGCTGACGGAATGCTCGATCAGCGGCGCATAGGCGCGCGAAATCATCTCGTGACGCTTGGTGTTGGAGTTCCACCAATAGCGCGCGAGGAAGGCGATTTGCGCGGGCAGCGCCCGCAAATGGTAGTGCGCGTCGATGCGGTTGTTGAAGGCATAGCGCAGCAGCAGGCCGAATTGCTGCGGAAAGCCGTAGGGCACGACCCCCTCGCGCTGGATAAGGCCGGCATTGCCGAAGGATGTTTCCCGGCCGGGCTCTTTCCTGTCGACAAGAATGACCTGCCGCCCCCGTCGCTGCAGATGGATTGCCGTCGAAACGCCGACGATGCCTGCACCGAGAACGATTGAGTCCTTTGTCATATTACCCTGCCATCCGCATGCTCATTGCATTGCCGCCCGGTCCTTATGCATAGCCGGGACCGCGCTGTAAGCATCGAAAATGCCTGCCAAATTTCAGCGGCGCAATTGAAAAATGCCGTTAGGCCGCACTCTGTTTCAGGCAGGCATTTTCGGCGCGGATGCGGATCGCAAGAATGATGCCGTTCAGCACCGAGAAGATCAGGGCGTAGAGTGGCAGGCCGAAGGCGAGCGGCAGCACCGCGATCTCGCCGCTGACGACTGCATAGTTGGGGTGGCTGAGGAAGCGATAGGGGCCTTTGGTCACGAGAGCCGCGCCCGGCAGAACGATGATGCGCGTCGTCCATCGGTCCTTCAGTGTCGCCAGAACCCAGAGACGTACTCCCTGCAGAGCCATGAAGAGCAGGAACCAGATGGGATCGACCCGCCGGCCGACGGCGAAGAGCCACAATCCAATCAGCCAGGCCGAGTGCATCGCCACCATGAAGGGATAGTGTTCCGGCGCATGTTCCCTGGCGCCGCGGGCAAGCAGGGCCGTGGTGTTGTGCCTGGAATAGGCGAGCTCCGCCAGCCGCTGCAGCGTCACGAAAGCAAGAAGCGCGATCGACGGCCACAGCATCATGCGGCCCTCTTCAGGGTGATGCAGCTTGCCGAAAATCCTGGCCCCATGGCGAGCAGTGCGGAACGCTCAGGCAATCCAGCGGCGATTGCGCGCTCCAGTACGAAGAACACGGTGGGGGAGGACATGTTGCCATAGTCGCCGATCACTTCACGCTCGATATCGAGCGATCCTTCTTCGAGGCCGAGTGCGCTCTCGAGCGCTGTCAGCACCTTGGCTCCGCCGGGATGGCAGATGAAGCGGCCGATATCCGCGATCAAAAGCCGGGATCGTTCCAGAATGCCGGCAACGGCGTTCCTGAGATGTGTTTCGGCGAAGACCGGCAGAGATTGTTCGAGCACGATGCCGAAGCCGCTATCGTCGATCTTCCAGCCCATGATGCCGAGACTGTCGGGAAAGAGATGTTCGCCTGACGATTCGATCTCCGCAATGCCGCTTTCGCCTGCCTGCAGCACGCAGGCCGCTCCTCCATCGCCGAACAGCGCGGTGGCAATGATGTTGGGGCGGGTCAGCTCGTCCAGGCGGAAGGCAAGCGAGCAGAGTTCGACCGCAACGAAGAGCACGACGGCGCCTGGCCGGCTCCTGGCCAGCCTCGCCGCAACGGCCAGGCCGGATACGCCGGCCGCGCAGCCGAGCCCGAAAATCGGTACGCGCTCGATGTCGCGGCGGAAGCCCATCTCGCCGGCGAGCCGCGCCTCAAGGCTCGGCGTTGCAAGCCCGGTGGATGAAGCCGTGACGATGCAATCCACCTGGCGGGCCTCAATGCCGGCGCGTTGCAGCGCCTTGGTTGCGGTACGGCGGAAAAGTTCGGACGCGACTTCGGTATAGGCGGTCATGCGGTCCTGCCAGCCATGCGGTTCTTCGAACCAGGAAAGCGGTCTTGCCACATGGCGCTTGCGAATTCCGGTGCTTTCAAAGACGCGGGCAAGATATTTGAAATCCTGAAAGCGGTCCGAGAACAGGCGGCCCGCCGTCTCGGCGGCGTCGGTTTGGAGGATGATGTTGTCGGGTGTTGCAACGGCGAGGCTTAGAAGTTTGACGGTATCGGTCACGAGTTTCACCTGTTGTCCTTGAGGGGCATGTGACGGAAACACGCGATGACGACGGTCTATTCGATGCCGGGGCGGTCACGAAAGAGTGACGGTGCCACAGCATGCGATGCGCCAAAAAAATCTAGGACCAGGCCGAATAAAAGGTGCGGGCGGTGTGTTCTCCTCTCGCAACGTTCATTTTGCCAAGGAGACATCCCATGACGACCAAAGTATTCCGCCTGGCTTCCATTGCCCTCGGCGCAAGCCTGACCCTCGGCGCCTTCGCCGTCCCCGTCTTCGCCGCCGGCGACGATTCGAGCACGACGCCGACCTGCAAGAAGGGCGAGATCTACGATCAGAAGGCGAAGAAATGCGTCAAGCAGCAGGGCGCCAACATCGCCGACGAGAATCGCGCCGATTACGCTTATTCGCTGGCCAAGAAGGATCATCGTTATGAGGAAGCCCTGGCCGTTCTGGATACGATGGAGAACTCGAATACGGCAGAAGCGCTGAACTATCGTGGCTACGTCACCCGCAAGCTCGGCCGCACGGATGAAGGCATCTCCTATTACCAGAAGTCCGTCGCCATGGACCCGAAGTATACGCTGGTTCGAGAGTATCTCGGCGAAGCCTATGTCATCAAGGGTCAGATGGATTTGGCAAAGGACCAGTTGAACACGATCAAGACGCTCTGCGGCAATACGAGCTGCGAGGAATATCGCGATCTTCACGCTGCGATCATGAACCCGTCCAGCCTGTGACTGCGGGTTCAGGTCGGTGATGAAGACTTTAGGCAGGGAGCTTTGCGAGGGATATGGGAGTGATACCGGTCGCTCGTGGCGCGATTTCCGCCTATAGTCTGACGGCAACGGAGCCGCCGAAAAGGTCGGTGGCTCCGCGACATGCGAACGCGGCGGAGGGTGTCATAGCGAGCGAAGAGGACATCAGGGCAGGCCTGTCCCAGCACCTGACGCGGCTGTGGTGCTACGGCGTGGTGTTGTCGCGCCAGCGGGACGTCGCCGACGATCTCGTTCAGGCGACCTGCGTCAGGGCCTTGGAACGGGCGGCGCAGTTCACATCGGGTACGCGGCTGGATCGCTGGCTGTTTGCCATCCTCCACTCGATATGGCTGAACGAGGTCCGTTCGCGCCGGGTGCGCATGGGGCAGGGCTTCGTCGATGCCGACGAGACGCTGGTTTTCGATGGCGCGCAGGAAACCGAAACGCATATCCTGGCCGGGCAGGTGTTGCAGCGCGTGCAGGCGCTGCCGGAAGCTCAGCGGACCGCCGTGTTCCTGGCCTATGTCGAGGGGCTTTCCTATCGCGAAGTGGCCGAGGTTCTGGAGGTGCCGATCGGCACCGTCATGAGCCGGCTGGCGGCGGCGCGGGCGAAGCTGGCGGATGGAATGAGGGTGGCGGCCGACGGAAAAGCGTCCGGAGGCGGGCGACTGGGGAATGGCAATGAGTGAATTGAACAAAGGACAGATGGTCACAGACGAACAGCTCACCGCCTTCATCGATGGCGAGCTCGATGCCGCCGACCGTAGGAGGATCGAACGATTGATCGCCGATGACGAGCGTGTGGCGGAGCGTTTCGATTTTCTGTCGCATAGCGCGTTGCCCTTCAAGATGGCGTTCGAGCCGATACTCGCCGAGGCCCCTGCCGCGCAGCTGGAAGCCATGCTTGCTGCTATTCCAACAACCGAAAAACCCAAGACGCACGCTGCCGGCATCGGTCGCCGCGGCTTTCTTGCGGCGGTCGCCGCCAGCTTCGTAGCTGCCATCGCCGTCGACCGCGCTGTAATCGGCATCGGCCGCCGGCTTTCAAAGCCGGATGAGGATAGCGAATGGCGTGCCGTGGTTGCCGAATATCTTTCGCTCTACACGGCGGATACGCTGAACGCGCCGGCCGGCGACCATGCGCAGCAGGCCGCGCAGTTGGATGAGGTCGGCAGCAGGCTGAGGCTCTCGCTGGCGCCGGAAGCGATCACCATGCCGGGTGTCGAGTTCAAGCGTGCTCAGATCCTGAATTACGACAGCAAGCCGCTCGCGCAGATCGCCTATCTCGATCCGGAAAGCGGCCCGATGGCACTTTGCATCGTTCAATCCTCCAAGGGTGCGGCGCCGCCGGACATGGAAAATCGCCGGGGTATGAATATCGTCTATTGGTCGAGCCCGACCCATGCCTTCATGCTGATCGGCCACGCGCCGATCGACCGGATGCAGCAACTTGCGGCTGATGTCAGAGCTCATCTGATCGCCTGACGGCTGCTTCTGCCGGCGCCAAATTGGCGTGAGCCAAAAAGAATTTGGCGAAAACCCATCCTGCTGGTATTCTCTGCCCAACGAAAATCGAACGAACGCCAGCAGCATGCCCCAAAGGCCTTGCGCGGCGCGGTGGAAAAGATACGTGAGTGACCCCGACAGCGGCCCAGCGCCGCAGGCAAACGGGGCGTCGTCAGCAGAGCGCAGGAAGGGTAAATCCTCCCGGCGCGCGAAGCGTAAGCGCGGCCATGGCCGCCCGAACGTTCATTCTGCGGAGGCCAGCCAGGCAGGCAAGTCCAGCCAGGTGGCACAACGCCCAGCAGAGGATGAGGCCGGTTCACCGGCCAGAAAGCGCAAGCGCCGGCGTCGTGCCCGCGGCGCCGCCCCGGGTGTCGTGCAGCCTGCTTCACAGACACAACAGCTTTCGGCACCGGCAGAGCATCGCGCTTCGCCGGAGCATGGCCATCCATCATCTTCGCACAAGAGCGGCAAGTATCGGCGCAAGCATCGCAGCAAGCGTGGCCTGCAAGGCCGGCCGTTGGCGCATGAGAAAACGGCGCAGATCGTCGCTCCCGCAGATACGTCCGCGAATGCGCACGTCGCGGCACATGACGATCATCGTCAGAACCGGCAATCGCAGCCGCGGCGTGAAGGGCAGGGTCAGCAGCACCATGCCGACGCCGATTCCCGTCCGCTCGACCTCTATGCCGCTCTCGATCTCGGCACCAACAATTGCCGCCTTCTGATCGCGCAGCCGACCCGCCCGGGGCAGTTCCGCGTCGTCGATGCCTTTTCCCGCATCGTGCGTCTGGGCGAAGGGCTTGGTGCCAGCGGGCGCCTGTCGAGCGACGCCATGGACCGGGCAGTGGAAGCGCTGCGTATCTGCGCGGCCAAGCTGAAGACCCGGGAAATCCGCCGCATGCGGCTGATCGCCACCGAAGCCTGCCGCGCTGCCGACAATGGCGAAGCGTTCCTTGCAAGAGTGACGGAAGAGACGGGACTGCGGCTGGAGATCATCGACCGCGAAACCGAAGCGCGGCTTGCCGTCTCTGGCTGCTCGTCTCTCGTCGGGCCGGAGGCGCGATCGGTCGTGCTGTTCGATATCGGCGGCGGCTCTTCGGAAATCGCTGTCATCCGGATCGGCGAAAATCGCTCCAGCCGCCTTGCCAATCACATCACCCATTGGACCTCCCTGCCTGTCGGCGTCGTGACGCTCTCGGAGCGGCATGGCGGACGCGACGTGACGCCGGAGCTGTTCGAGACCATGGTATGCGAGGTCGAACGCATGCTCGAGCGTTTCGATTGCCCGCCGGTGCACGGCGCCGCGCGCGACAGCGGCGATTTTCATCTGATCGGCACTTCGGGCACGGTAACGACGCTTGCCGGTGTCCATCTCGATCTGCCGCGCTACGACCGGCGCCGCGTCGACGGCGTCTGGCTTTCGGATGACGAAGTGAGCGCGATGCAGGCCAAGCTCCTATCCTGGGATTTTGCCGGCCGCGCCGCCAATCCCTGCATCGGACCGGACCGTGCCGATCTGGTTCTGGCGGGATGCGCCATTCTGGAGGCGATCCGCCGCCGCTGGCCGAGCCCGCGCATGCGCGTTGCCGATCGCGGCCTGCGCGAGGGGCTGCTGACCGACATGATGGCAGACGATGGCGTGTGGCGGCGGGGCCGCTCGCGCCGGGGTCATCGACCGAGGGATATGAAGGGGCCGCAGACGTGACCAAGCCAACCATCGCCGGCAACCGCACGGGCCGCAAGCTCGGCCAGCGCGTCAAGAAAAAGAAGCTGAAGGCTTCGTCGCGCCAATGGCTGCAGCGGCATATCAACGATCCCTATGTGCAGCGCGCCCAGCTTGAAGGCTACCGCGCCCGCGCAGCCTTCAAGCTGCTGGAGATCGACGAGAAGCATCACATCCTGAGGGGCGCGCGCCGTATCATCGATTTGGGCGCTGCTCCGGGCAGCTGGTCGCAGATCGCCGCCAAGGTGACCGATTCGACCGAAGAGGATATCCGCGTCGCCGCCATCGACTTTCTCGAAATGGCGCCGATCCCCGGCGTCAGTATCCTGCAGCTCGATTTCCTTGACCCGCAGGCGCCGCAGCGGCTGGTCGATGCCGTCGGCGGCACGCCGGATCTCGTCATCTCCGATATGGCTGCACCGACGACGGGCCATCATCGCACCGATCACCTGCGGACCATGCACCTCTGCGAAGTCGCGGCGCATTTCGCCGTCGAGGTACTGGCCGAAGGCGGGCATTTCCTTGCCAAGACCTTCCAGGGCGGCACGGAGCGAGATCTTCTGACTTTCCTCAAGCAGAATTTCCGTCAGGTCATCCATGTGAAGCCGGGCGCATCCAGAGCCGAGTCGGTGGAAATGTTCCTGCTGGCGAAAGGCTTCAAGGGCCGCAAGCCGGACGCCGAAACGGAAGAAGAGCAATCCGCCGCCGATCGTTAAATCCGGCGGTTCCCCATCGATAAATCGGCGAAACCCTTGTTATGCTGCGGTCTCGCCGAAGCGTAACGAAAATTGCATCGTCACTTGCCGGCTGGCTGCTGCACCTGCGGCTGCAGCGCCGCAACCCGCTTGAGACCAGCCTTGTGGCCGGAAACCATGGCGCCGGCGCTGCGATCCATCCGGATGAAAGGGATGGTCGCAAGCACGGTCAGGATGGAGATGCAGAAGAAGGCGATGTGGAAATCGCGTACCTGCAGTTCCGTACCGCCGAAGAAGGTCGAGGCTTCGAGGATCATGGCGGCGACGGCCACACCGAGCGCAAGGCTGATCTGCTGCATGACGGAGCTCATCGAGGTTGCCTGGCTTGCTTGCTTGTCGCTGATATCCGCGAAGGCAAGCGCATTGATGCCGGTGAAGAAGAACGAGCGAGAGAAGCCGCCGATCAGCAGGACGCCGACGATGATGAGATGCGACGTCCAGGGCTGGAAAAAGCCGGTGCAGATCGTGGTGATGGTCGTAATAGCTGCCGCCGAAAGCAGTGCTGCCTTGAAGCCGACGGCGGTGAAGACGCGGCGGGCGATGAACTTGGTAGTAATCGCGCCGATCGCACCGGCAAAGGTGATGAGGCCGGACTGGAACGGATTGAGACCGAAGCCGAGTTGTAGCATCAGCGGCGTCAGGAAGGGCATGGCGCCGATGCAGATACGGAACAGCGTGCCGCCGGTCACCGAGGCGCGGAAGGTGGCATTCTTCAGCAGCGACAGGTCGAGGATCGGTGCCGGATGCCGGCGCGCATGGCCGATATAGAGGAAGCCGCAGACAAAGCCGATAACGACGGCAGAGATGCCGACGATCGGCGGCAAGGCCGGCAGGCTGATGACGGACATTCCGAAGACGACGCCGGAGGCGGCGAACGATGTCAGAAGAAAGCCGATAAAATCGAGCTTCGGCGGCATGGTCGCTTCCACGTCGGGCAGGAAGATCGACGACAGGATGACCCCGACGATGCCGACGGGCACATTGATCAGAAAGATCCAGTGCCAGGAGGCATAGGTGGTGATGAAACCGCCGAGCGGCGGGCCGGCGAGCGGGCCGACCAGTGCGGGAATGGAAAGCAGAGCCATGGCCGAAACTAGATCGCTCTTCTGCGTGGTGCGCACCAGCACGAGGCGCCCGACCGGCGTCATCATCGAGCCGCCGACACCCTGCAGGAAGCGGGCGAAGACGAATTCGAGCAAGCCGCCGGAAAAGGCGCACATGATGGAACCGATGACGAAGACGCAGATGGCAACGCGGAAGATGTTCTTCGCGCCGAAGCGATCCGCCATCCAGCCGCTGATCGGGATGAACACTGCAAGCGACACCATGTAGGAGGTCAGCGCCAGCTTCAGCGTGATCGGACCGACATGGAGGTCGTTGGCGATCGCCGGCAGCGCTGTGGCGATAACCGTGGAATCCATCTGTTCCATGAAGAGTGCGACGGCGAGGATCAACGGAACGATGCGATTCATAGGCATCCGCCTTGATGGGTCTGTCTTCGGGAAGGCTGCCGCCCACTGCATAATTCCTTAAATCGATTCCGGTTTAAGGAATTATGCAGCAGACTGAAAGTGCTGCGGCGACTTTGCGCGTCACATGTGACGCGCGACGCTGTAGGGCGCGATCAGCCGGTCTGTAGTCCTATGCGAGGCTGCTGCCAATCCCGGATTTTGCTCCATGAAGGCTTGGGGATCACGTCTTCGTGATATCCATTGCCGCATGGCAGGGAACGCAGGATTGACATATGCTAAGAGCATGGAAATGCTAAACGCATAAAACGTCGTCCGGTCTATTAGCGGATTTGGATTGTCTTGTCATGATCAAATTTCGGTCGAGCGACTTACCCTTCCAAGCCGCTGCTGCCGGCGGCGGCGATAGGCGCAGCTTACGCTGTGCATCAACATAAGGAGTGAAACATGACTGCCGTCCCGCCCCCGGATACGCACCAGTTCAAATTGGGATCCTGCACCGTCACCGTCGTCAAGGACGGCGCCGCCATCATGGACAATCCCTGGGAAACCTTCGGTTCAAACCAGACGCCCGACACCGTCCGCAAGCTGCTGGAGCAGAATTTCCTGCCGACGGAAAAACTCGTCAACAGCTATGCGCCGGCCATCATCGATACCGGCTCCGACGTGATCGTCGTCGATACCGGTTTCGGAGCGGGCGGCCGTGCCCGTGGCCTCGGCCGCTTTCGCGAGGGGCTGAAAGCTGCCGGCTATACGCCGGAGCAGGTGACCGTCGTCGCCCTGACGCATCTGCATGGCGATCACATCAACGGACTGATGGAGGACGGCGCCCCGGCCTTTCCGAACGCTCGCTATGTCGCCGGCGAGATCGAGTACGGGTTCTGGACTGACAAGGCGCGCGAGGGAACGCCGGCGGAAGGCGGTCACAAGGCCGTGCTCGCCAATGTCGTACCTTTCGCCGAAAAGATGACCTTCCTGAAGGATGGCGACCGGATCGTCAGCGGCATGACTGCCATGCTGGCTCCGGGCCACACACCCGGCCATCTCGTCTTCCATCTCGAATCGGACGGCGGGCAGCTCGTCATGACCGGCGACACCGCCAATCATTACGTCTTGTCGCTCGGCCGCCCGGACTGGGAGGTCCGCTTCGATCTGGACAAACAGCAGGCGGCCAAGACCCGTCGCCGCATCTTCGACATGATCGCCGCCGACCGCATCCCCTTCCTCGGCTTCCATATGCCTTTCCCCGCCGTCGGCTTCGTCGAAAAGCAGCCGGAAGGCTTCCGCTACATTCCCAAAACCTATCAGCTGGACGTTTGAGATAGGCTATCCAAGGCAAACGGGATCGCAGGTGCTGGATGCGCGATCCCGTTTCAGTTCTGGATCGCGGCACTTCGCCCGAGGCGGGGCTCCGTTCCTGCCAGCAGCCGCTTTATATTGGCCCGATGGCGTATGATCACGTAAAGGCCGCCTGCAATCACCAGCAGCCGATAGGGTAATGGCTGCTCCAGGCCGCAGATGAGGGCGATCGCAGTCAGCGCAGCCAAAATCGAACCGAGCGAGACAATCCGAAAAATAGCCAATGCGACGCCAAAAACCGTCACGGAACCCAACCCTACCGGCCAGGCTATCGCCAGCAACAGGCCAAGTCCGGTCGCGACGGATTTTCCGCCCTTAAAATTCAACCAAACCGGACGGCTATGCCCCAGCAAGACGGCAAACCCCGCTAAACAAACGGTCCAGGGCAGCCAGCCTTGCTGATTTTGCGGATCGAGCGCGATCGGTGGTGCAATGGACGATAGGGCAGAGAGCCATGAATAGAACCAGCGCACAAAGATGATGGCCGCGGCACCTTTCAGCACATCGATCAGGAGCACCACCAAGGCCGGCCATTTCCCAAGGGTCCGCAATACGTTCGTTGCGCCAGTGGACTTGGAACCATGTTCACGGATATCGATGCCCCTGAGCAGTCTCCCCGCCAGATAGCCCGTCGGTATGGAACCAAAGAGATAGGCGATCGCCAATCCAATTACGCTCACCATCAAGAAAGTCATGAGTGCCGCCTCATCCATAAAGGTCGCGGATCGCGAGTCGAAATCGTAAGATCGTGATGCGCTTGGCTAATGCGAAACTTTCGCACCGTCGCAAAATGGCTCTCTCCCGATGATCGTGTTTGATAACCCCGCATAAAAATCTCTCGGCGCCGCAGTCGAATCCCGCATCGAAGCCAACGATTGGCATATCAGCCCATCGCTTTTTCTATTCCCTTCCTGTCATAGACGTGTTACCAGCCCTCGCCAACTTCCAAGCAACACTTGCAAGATCGCCCGGTAGACGATTCGTTCCGGGCTTTCCTGTTTTTCACAGACGAAGGAATTGGCCATGGCACGCATTATTGAAACGTCAACCGGGTTGGATGCTCTGACATTCGACGACGTGCTCCTGCAGCCGGGACACTCCGAGGTCATGCCCGGCCAGACGAATATCGCCACCCGGATCGCCCAGGACATCGAGCTCAACCTGCCGATCCTCTCCGCCGCCATGGACACGGTAACAGAAAGCCGCCTTGCGATCGCCATGGCTCAAGCGGGCGGCATGGGCGTCATCCACCGCAATCTGACGCCGGTGCAGCAGGCCGAAGAGGTCCGCCAGGTCAAGAAGTTCGAAAGCGGCATGGTGATCAATCCGGTTACCATCGGTCCGGACGCGACGCTTGCCGAAGCTCTTGCCTTGATGAAGGCCCATGGCATTTCCGGCATCCCGGTCGTTGAAAAGTCGCATCGTCTCGTCGGCATCCTCACCAACCGCGATGTCCGCTTCGCCTCCGACCCCTCACAGAAGATCTACGAGCTGATGACCCGCGAGAATCTGGTCACGGTCACGGACAACGTCCAGCAGCACGAGGCCAAGCGCCTGCTGCACAAGCACCGTATCGAAAAGCTGCTGGTTATCGACGGCGATAGCCGTCTGGTCGGTTTGATCACGGTCAAGGATATCGAGAAGTCGCAGCTCAATCCGAACGCCTCGAAGGATGCGCAGGGCCGTCTGCGTGCCGCTGCCGCCATCAGCGTCGGCGATGACGGCTTCGAACGCGCCGAGCGCCTGATCGACGCAGGTGTCGACCTTCTGGTCGTCGATACCGCCCACGGTCACTCGCAGCGTGTTCTCGATGCTGTCACCCGCGTCAAGAAGCTTTCCAACTCGGTCCGCATCATGGCCGGCAATGTCGCCACCTATGACGGCACGCGGGCGCTGATCGATGCCGGCGCGGATGCCGTCAAGGTCGGCATCGGCCCCGGTTCCATCTGCACGACCCGCATCGTCGCGGGTGTCGGCGTGCCTCAGCTCGCCGCCATTATGTCGGCGGTGCAGGCAGCGCAGGACCAGAACATCCCTGTCATCGCCGATGGCGGCATCAAGTTCTCCGGCGACCTGGCAAAGGCGATCGCCGCCGGCGCATCCGCCGCCATGATCGGTTCGCTGCTGGCCGGCACGGATGAAAGCCCGGGCGAGGTCTATCTGTATCAGGGCCGCTCCTTCAAGGCCTATCGCGGCATGGGCTCGGTCGGCGCCATGGCGCGCGGCTCGGCCGATCGTTATTTTCAGGCGGAGGTCCGCGATACGCTGAAGCTCGTGCCGGAAGGCATCGAAGGCCAGGTTCCCTACAAGGGCTCCGTCTCCGGCGTGCTGCATCAGCTCGCAGGCGGCCTCAAGGCTGCCATGGGCTATGTCGGTGGCGCCGATCTCAAGTCCTTCCAGGAGCGCGCGACCTTCGTGCGCATCTCGGGCGCGGGCCTGCGCGAAAGCCATGCTCATGACGTCACGATCACCCGCGAAAGCCCGAACTATCCGGGCGCAGGCGGCTGATCGATGGCGGATCGCGCTCAGGGCAACGCCAGGTCCTTGCAGGGCCTGGCGGCGATCTTGGCAGCTCTTTCCCTGGCGCTTTTTGCCTGGATCTATGCCGGCTTCGTCAGAGCGTTCAGCGAGACCGCAGCCGGCCAGCAGATGCTGGATGCGCGCATCGGCGGCTATGAGCGCGACGATGTCGTTGCCATGCTGGGCTACCTCAAGGATCATCCCGATCCGGCTGGCATCCTGCATTCCATGTATCTCGGGCCGGAGCTGATCTTTCCGCTGGTGTTGGGCGGGCTGCTGTTCTGCCTGATACGGCTGATCGGCCCTGGGGGCTTTTTCTTCGGCCGGCCGATCCCGCCCGGCGCAACCGCAGTCATTTTCTGCCTGCCGATCTTTTATACGCTTATCGATTACGCCGAGAATATTGCCGGCCTAATGCTTTATCCGCCGGCAACGCCGTCTGAGGCCACGATATCGCTGCTTGCGAGCCTGCTGCCGATCATCGTGCGGCTGAAATTCCTGACACTGGTGGTTACCGTTATTCTGCTGGCCCGCTTCGCAATTTTTCGCTACCTGTCGCCGGACGGCTCAAAGCCGTCCTGATCGACTACAGCGACCTTCGCGCATCATACGTGACGCGCGAAGGTCGCTGTAGCATTTTAAAGCTATACAGTGGTTCGGTTTTCGGAAATTCCAAAGGAGTTGGCGGCGTGACAGGCTACGAAATGTTCTGGCCCATGGTGGCGCATGCGGTGCTGGTCTTCATCCTCTATGCGCTCCTGGGATGGCGTCGCCGCGTTGTGGTGAGAGCCGGCCGAATCCAGCCCGCGCAATTTCGCGAGAATCATGCAGCCAACGAGCCGGCAGAAAGCCTGGCGGTGCGCAACAGTCTTGCCAATCAGTTCGAGCTCCCTTTGCTCTTCCACGTCTGCTGCATCGTGCTCTACACGACCCAGGCGGATAATCTGCTTTCCGTAATCCTTGCCTGGATCTTCGTCGTCACGCGCTACGCCCATGCCTTCGTGCATGTGACGAGCAACGACCTGCGCTATCGCAGCCCGCTCTTCACTCTCGGCTTTTTGGCGCTTGCCGGCATGTGGGCCTGGCTCGGCATCTGGCTTGCCTTTTCCTGATGCCGCTGCTTCAACGCGATGACAACCTGCGGTAACGCGTTTGTGTTTTTCCTTTACCGTTACGGGGCTACCCGCTGACCTATCTTGTCAGCAGGTGGTTGGGCGTTTGTGCCTGCTGCCAGGGAACAGGGAGAACAGGATCATGAGCACGGAAAGGCCGGTTGTGACGCAGGCGATGATCGACGCCTACGACGAATACACGCATCTGACGCTCGATCGCCGCGGTTTCATGGAAAAGCTGACCAAGCTCGCAGGCTCAGCCGGCGCTGCCGCTGCCATCGCGCCGCTGCTCGCCGCCAACAAGGCAAGCGCCGAGATTATTGCCGCCGATGACGGCAGGCTGGACACAAAGGACGTGACGTTCGCTGGCAGCAAGGGTGAGATGAAAGGGTATCTCGCCCGCCCGAAAGATGCGAGCGGCAAGCTCGGTGGTGTCATCGTCATCCATGAAAACCGCGGTCTCAATCCGCATTCCGCGATGTCGCCCGCCGCATGGCGCTGGAAGGGTTCGTGGCGCTGGCGCCGGATTTCCTTTCGCCGCTCGGCGGCACGCCTGAGGATGAAGACAAGGCGCGCGACATGTTCACCAATCTCGATCCGGCACTAACGGCCGCCAATGCCGAGGCGAGCCTGACCTACCTTGAGAAGGCTGATGGTGCCAACGGCAGGGTCGGTGCTGTCGGCTTTTGCTGGGGCGGCGGCCTCGTCAATCGTTTCGCGACGGTCTCGCCGGAGTTGAGGGCGGGTGTCGCCTATTATGGCGCGCAGCCACCGGCAGGCGACGTGCCGAAGATCAAGGCGGCTCTGCTGCTCCATTATGCCGGGCTGGACGATCGTATCAACGCCGGCATCGATGCCTATCGCAAGGTGCTGCAGGCGGGCGGCAAGACCTTCGAGATATTTGTCTACGAAGGCGTCAATCATGCCTTCAACAATGACACTTCGGCGGCCCGCTACGACAAGAAGGCGGCCGATCTGGCTTGGGGCAGGACGGTTGAATTCCTGAGGAAGTACGTGTCCTGACGTATGCCGCGCAAAGCTGCACAGCGGCTTTGCGACAACGACAAGCGCAAGATCGAAGATCTGAACCGCAAGAAGCGAATCTGAAAGATCGCGGCGTGCTTTGGAACGATACGAATCCTTACCTCCGGCTTACCGGCCATGGGCTGATTACGAGAGGCGGAAACCATGTTTCCCCCTCGGTTCGGGAGTTCTCCGATGGCTCCTAAGTGATGATTAAAATTGAGCTTTTCCCGTTTACGCGCATTGAACGCGTCGAATGTCATAGCGTCTGCCACGCTTGAGCGTCGTTCTGCATGAAAATGAAACGGGTAGAGAATGAATTCGAAGAACCCCGACCGCGTCACGTTCCGCAAAAGACCCCAGCAGGAACGAAGTATTCAGCGTGTCGATGCCATACTGGCGGTCGCTGCCAGGCTGATTGCGGAAAAGGGCATCAGCGCAACCAGGATGACGGAACTTGCGGCCATTGCCGGAATTCCCATCGGTTCCGTCTATCAGTATTTCCCCGACAAGGCGGCGATCGTCCGCGCCTTGCTCGACCGGCATTCCACTCTGATCCAGCAGAAGGTCGAGGAAGCCTTTTCCGTGGTGACGTCGCTCGGCCACGCCGTCGAGCTGGCCTGTGGTATGATCGATTGGTATTACCACGAGTTTCGTAATGAGCCCTCCTATCTCGGCGTATGGCTCGGAACGGAGATCGATAGGGATATCCTGCGGATCAACATGCAGCATAGCAATCGCGTCGCCGAGATATTTCTGGAGAGCATCCAACCGTTCCTGCTGCCCGAAAGCCGCATCGACCTGAAGGCACGCACCCAGCTTTTCAGCCATCTGATCGGCGCATCGGTCCGCTTCGCCATTATGAGCGACGACGAGATGGCGCTGCGCATGCTGTACGAATGGAAGCAGGTGATCCGTGCGACCTTGCTGGCGGAGCCGGTTCCGTAACGGCGGCCGATGATGTTCCGTTGATGAGCTGTGCGCTCACCAGCCCGGCAGGATATGCCCAGCGCGCAGACGCGGATAATAGCGCGTATAGGTCTTCACATCGCCATCGAGGTCGTCGTCCACCGCAGCCGGCGTGATGTTGTCGAGGCAGGCGGAGATGTGAGCCGTGATGGCATTCATCAGCGATACGGAAAGCCCCGCCCGCTTCATGATGCCGATCTGCACCGGCGGCAGCGGCGGGAAGCCGTCGGCCTGCGTCAGCACCTTCATGCCGGTCCGGAGCGCCGATTCCGGCATAACCGAAACCGCCATGCCGGCAAGCACGGCCGCGGCAACGACGGTGCAGGACCAGCTCGTGAACAGGATCTGGTAATCGCGGCCGCCGGCATCGAGCGCCGAGCAGGCAAGCTGGCGCCACTGACAGTCGCGCCGGCCGACGGCGAGCGGAATGGGTGCATCGTCCCGCAGCGGATGGTTGGCCGAGCCGACCCAGCAGAGCGGCTCCGTCCGCACCACGTCGGACATGCGCTCGCGCGGATTGTGGGTGACGAGCGCGATATCGAGCTCGCCGCGATGCATGCGCTCGGCAAGATCAACCGAGGGCTCGCAGACGATGTAGAGCTCGACATTCGGATGCGTTTTGGCGAAGCGGCCGATGATTTCAGGCATATAGCGGTCGGCATAATCGTCCGGCGTGCCGATGCGCAGCGTGCCCTCGAGGCGATTGTCGTCGAAGGCGGCAATGGCCTCGTTGTTGAGGCGAATGATGCGCCGGGCATAATTGAGTAGCTTGTCGCCTTCGGCGGTCAGGCGGTTGCCGCGTCCATCCTTGATGAATAGCTGCTTGCCGACGCGCTCTTCCAGCCGGCGCATCTGCATGGAGACGGCCGATTGGGTCTTGAATACCCGGTCGGCTGCCTTGGTGAAGCTGCCGGAATCCACGATTGCGATGAAGGTCTGCAACTGATCGATATCAAGCGGCGCGGACATGGGTTCACCTATAAAGGAGTTTGATAGTTATCATTAGAAACATTCGTTGGACTGATCAATAGGGCTTTGGCATCTTCCTAATGCAATTCAGCATACCAATCGAACAGAAACCCTGTCGAACTCCTCCCGGCCTACGCCCTTTTCCGGATGACTGGAAAGGGGCTTGGCGGGCGTGTGCCCCAAGGAAAGGATTATGGAAATGCGCACGACAGATCGGACCCTTGACCTCGGCCTTGCAACGCCTTCGCTGTCGCTGACGGCGCGCATGATGCTTGCTTTGGGTAATGTCGCATCGATCTGGCGCGCAATCCGAAATCGCCGGGAGATCAATTATCTGAACGAGCTGAACGACAGTCAGTTGCGCGATATCGGCCTCACCAGGCAGGATCTGAACGCTGCGCTGACCACCTCGACCTTCTTCGGGGATCCGTCCGGCCATCTCACCAATTCCGCGCGTCGCTGCACGCGCTCCTCCGCCGTCAGCAGCTTTAGAGGCTGATGGCGGACCGATAGTTTCCCCGCAGGGTGATAGCCAATAAGCCCTGCCTTTTTCCCGGTGTTCGGCCTCAGGGCCAACACCGGGTTTTTTCTTTCTGAAGACGGCGTTTCCGTCATAGATCATGTGCGGGAAAGTTGCTTCCGGCTGCAACTGTCTTATCTAACGATGCGAACAGCAGGGAAGCGACGATGGCAACGGTGATCTTCTTCCACTCCGTCTACGGCTTGCGCTCGCTCGAGCATGAGGCCGTCGAGCGAGTGCAGGCGGCTGGACACAAGGCTTTCGCGCCAGATCTCTATGACGGGCTGATAGCGCGGACCATCGAAGAAGGCTTCGAATTCAAGGACGAGATCGGCTGGCCGACGATCTGCGAGCGTGCCGAATGGGCGCTGGCGGGCTTACCTGCCTCCACCATTCTTGCCGGATTTTCGATGGGGGCTGCGGTCGCCGCGAGCCTCTGGCCGAAACGGGAGAAGACCGCGGGCATCCTTTTCCTGCATGGCATCGCCACCATTGCCGAGAATGCGCGCAAGGGGCTGCCGCTGCAGCTTCACCTGGCCGAGCCCGACCCATTCGAACCGGAAGAAGACGTTGCGGCCTGGCAGCAGGCCGTCGAACGGTCCGGAACCGCTGCCGAGATTTTCCGATATTCGGGCGGAGGCCATCTTTATACGGACGCCAGCTTGCCCGACTACAATGCCAGGGCGGCCGATCTCACCTGGAAGCGGGTTATCAATTTTCTCGATGCCATCGACGCCCAAGCTTGAACGACCCCAACTTGAAACGGCGCAACTTGTCGCTTAGCGTATAGGCATCGACAATACCAACAGGATGTGTGCAGCAATGGATTCCACCTCGACCGCAATGCCGTTCAGCCTTGCCATCGGGAAAATTTTTGCTCATGTCCAAATCCATCGTTCTATCCGATCTTTCGTGGTCCACGCCTGACGGCCGGCCGCTTCTTTCTCATCTCGATCTGAGTTTCGGTGCCGAGCGCACCGGCCTTGTCGGCCGCAACGGTGTCGGCAAGACGACGCTGATCAGGCTCGTTTCCGGCGAACTCCAGCCGCAATCCGGCAGCATCTCGTTCAACGGCCGGCTGGGAATCCTGCGCCAGAACGTGCAGGTGCACGCCGAAGAAACCGTTGCCGATCTCTTCGGTGTAACCGAGGCCATTGCCGTCTTGAAGCGCGCGGAAGCCGGCGAGGCGACCAATGACGAACTCGCCTCGGCGGACTGGACGCTCGAGGCGCGCACCGCCGCGGCCCTTGATCGCATCGGGCTCGACGTCATGCTGGAAACGCCTCTCGTGACGCTATCAGGCGGGCAGCGCACGCGCTGCGGCCTTGCTGCCCTCATCGTAGACGATCCCGATTTCCTGATCCTCGACGAGCCCACCAACAATCTGGATCGCGACGGCCGCGCCGCGGTGATCGACCTGCTGGCAGACTGGAAGGCAGGCGCCATCGTCATCAGCCATGACCGCGAATTGCTCGACACCATGGATGCGATTGTCGAGTTGACATCGCTCGGCGCCTCTCGCTATGGCGGCAACTGGAGCCAGTATCGCGAGCGCAAGGCATTGGAGCTTTCCGCCGCCGAGCATGATTTCGCCGAGGCGGAGAAGCGTGTCGCCGAGGTGGAGAGAAATGCGCAGGCAGCCGTCGAGCGGCAGGCGAGGCGGGACAAGGCCGGCCGGAAGATGGCGGCCAAGGGCGGTATCCCGCGCATCATGCTCGGCGGTTTGAAGGAGCGGGCCGAAATGACGGGTGGAGAGATCTCGCGGCTTGCCGAGCGCCGTCGCGGCCAGGCCTTGCAGGATGCCGCTGCGGCCCGCGAAAAGATCGAGATCCTACAGCCCCTGACCGTCAAGCTGCCGACATCAGGATTGCCGGCAAACAGGATCGTCCTCAAGATGGAAAGCGCCACCGCTGGCTACGAGCCAGAACGGCCGATCTTCGAGGACTTCGATTTCATCATGACCGGGCCGGAGCGCGTCGCCGTCACCGGGCCGAACGGCTCGGGCAAAACAACGTTGCTTGCCCTGATCTCCGGCGCGCTCAAACCCTGGAGCGGAACGGTACGGGTTGTCCATTTCGCCCTTCTGGATCAGCGAGTAAGCCTACTCGACCCGTCGCTTTCGATCCGCGACAATTTCAGGCGGATCAATCCGGATGCGGACGAGAATGCCTGCCGCGCCGCGTTGGCCCGCTTCATGTTCCGGGCCGATGCGGCTCTGCAGGTCGTGTCCAGCCTCAGCGGCGGCCAGCTTCTGCGTGCCGGGCTTGCCTGCGTGCTCGGCGGCCGGGTGCCGCCTTCGCTGCTGATCCTCGATGAACCAACCAATCATCTGGACATCGATTCCATCGCGGCTGTTGAAGCGGGGCTTCGGGCCTATGACGGTGCACTTCTGGTCGTCAGCCACGATGAAGTGTTTCTGGAGAATATCGGAATAAAAAGACGGCTCGAGCTGCCTGCCCGAGCCGTCTCCGATCGATGAGGGGTGCGTCAGGCGTGGCCAGCACCGGCGATGCGATCGAGTTCGGCGATCGCATCTTCCGGCAGCTTCAGCTCGGCGGCTGCAATATTCTGCCTGAGGTGAGCAAGCGACGAGGTACCTGGAATAAGGAGGATGTTCGGCGCACGCTGCAGCAGCCAGGCAAGCGCCACCTGCATCGGCGTGGCGTTCAGGCGGGCGGCGACATCGGAGAGCGACGAGGATTGCAGCGGTGTAAAGCCGCCGAGCGGGAAGAAGGGTACATAGGCGATGCCGTCGCGTTCAAGTTCATCGACCAGCGCGTCATCCGCGCGCTGCGCCAGATTGTAGAGGTTCTGCACGCAGACGATATCGGTAATCCTGCGGCCTTCGGCGATCTGGTTGCGCGTGACGTTGCTGAGCCCGATATGGCGCACGAGGCCCTGCCGTTTAAGCTCCGCAAGGGCGGTCAGCGGCGCCTCGATCGAACCCTCGGCCGGGTGATGCGGATTGAGCATGACGCGAAGATTGACGACATCGAGCACGTCGAGCTGCAGATTGCGCAGATTGTCGTGCACAGCCTGCTTTAGCTCATCGGCGGAGAAGGCCGGCAGCCAGGAGGCATCCGCGCCGCGCCGTGCGCCGATCTTTGTGACGATGACGAGATCGTCGCGATAGGGATAGAGCGCTTCCCGGATCAGCTGGTTGGTCACATGCGGACCGTAGAAGTCGCTGGTGTCGATGTGGTCGACGCCGGAAGCGATGGCTTCGCGCAGGACCGCGAGCGCGGTGTCATGGTCCTTCGGCGGGCCGAACACGCCGGGGCCTGCGAGCTGCATGGCGCCGTAGCCGAGCCGTTTGACCTTGCGGTCCCCAAGGGTGAAGCTGCCGGATTGATCGATGCTGGACATGGCTATCTCCTTTCAAGATGAAAGCAGAAATAGGCCCAGTCTCAGTGTATGATAAGCGGGCGTAATGCGCACGGGCTGTGCGGAATTACGAACAATCGATCGAGATCGAAAGTGACAGCCCATCGTCACTCTTGTTTTTATGCCGGCTTGTCCTGTGCTTTCAGATAGTTGTCGAAGATCGTTTCCATGTTCTTCTGATAGCTCTTCTGCACTTCCAGGCCGCTGTCGAACATGGCATTGAACATCTCGGTATAGGCGGCCATGTCGATGCCGGGGGCGGGCTTGGCCTTCGGTTCTTCCTTCGGCGGCTCTGCCGGCATCGGGAAGTTCTTCATCATGTCCTGAAACGCCTTGGCAAAGGGATTGTCGAGGAATGGATTGGTCTGCGCCGGCTTCTCGCGTTTGACCGAATCGGCGCCGAACATCAATTCCATCGCCTGGGTGAAGGGGTTGTCGAAGATGCTCGCCTGCGGCGTCGGCTGCTGCTTCGGCGCAAAGCCGATGCTCCGCAGCCAGCCCTGCATCATCTCGCCCATATCGGTATTGAGGAAGGGATTGGCCATCTGCGGGATCTGGCCGCTCGTTTCCTTGAAGAGGCCGCCCATCAGTGTGTCCGCCATGGCGGGCAACATGCGCTTGTAGATTTCCTGGCCGATGCCGGTCATCTGCGCTGCCTGCACCGCGATCGCGCGAGATACGTCCTTGGAGCCGAAAAGTCTTCCGAGTACGGCGTTACCATCGGCGATGCCTTCTGGCGTGAAGGCCTTGGTCATGTCCTCGAAATATTTGGCATAATTTCCGGAACTGATGTCCTGCATCACGCCGACGAAGTTATAGGGATCGGTCGCGCTACGCTTGAAGCCGGACGAGAAGGCCGGCATCAGTGCCGCCATCGCCTTGGTCGCCTGCTCTTGCGCAAGGTTGAACTGCTTGGCCATGGCTTCCGTGGCGGCGCCGTTTTGGGCCTGCATCATCATGTCGAAGAGTGGCAGCATCGAAGTCCCTTTCCCCGCTAGAGCGTGATGCCGAAAAGTGTAGGCGGTTTTCGGATGACATCACGCTCTGCTTCTTTGTTTCTAGAGCGGATTCAGATTTTGGGTCGAACAGACCTAAAATCATCCGGCTCTAGGAGGCCGCTTCGGAATCAGGCGGCGCTTGCTTGCAGCAGTATAGCGGGAAAAAAAGGAGCGCCTACCGGTTTCTGCCCCGGCGTGACCGGGTAATAACGGCAGGCAATCGCCTATCAGTATTGATATTCCTCGAAGATCGGCTCGACCGACTGGTTCCAGCGGCCATTATAGAGCATCAGCAGATCGTCGGCGAGCGTGCCCTTCTTGGCAAGCACTTCGTCGAGCGGTGCGAGGAAGACGGTTTCGTCCTGTCCATCGCCGTTCAAGCGCTTGCGGTTCTTCAGGCCAAGGCGGGAAATGCCGACCGCGTCGCGCGCGACATCGAGCAGGCTGTGGCCTTTGATGGAAGCCTTCAGGCCCTGTGCAGGCACGACGTCACGCAGCGCATTGACCTCCTGGAAGTTCCAATCCTTGGTCAGTTCATCGGCTGCGGTCAGTGCCTCGTCATCATAGAGTAGGCCGACCCAGAAGGCCGGCAGCGCACAGATGCGGCGCCACGGGCCACCGTCCGCGCCGCGCATTTCGAGGAAGCGCTTGAGGCGCACGTCCGGGAAGAGGGTGGAGAGATGGTTCGTCCAGTCGCCCATCGTCGGTTGCCAATCGGCGATTTCGCCCTTCAGCGCGCCCTCCATGAACTGGCGGAAGGTGACATGCGTACAGTCGTGATAGCGGCCGTCGCGAACCACGAAATACATCGGAACATCGAGCGCCCACTTCACATAGTCTTCAAAGCCGAAATCGTCGCGGAAGGTAAAGTCGAGCAGGCCGCTGCGGCGGTTGTCGGTGTCGCGCCAGATATCGCCGCGCCAGGAGGAAAGACCGTTCGGCTTGCCTTCGGTAAACGGTGAGGAGGCAAAGAGCGCAGTCGCCAGCGACTGCAGCTTCATCGATACGCGCATCTTGCGGCGCATGTCGGCTTCCGACGAGAAATCGAGATTCACCTGGATCGTGCAGGTGCGGTACATCATGTCGAGACCCTTTGTGCCGACCTTCGGCATGTAGCGGGTCATGATCTCGTAGCGAGATTTCGGCATGCGCGGTGTTTCGGCGAGTGTCCACTTCGGGCTGCCGCCGATGCCGAGGAAGCGGATACCCATCGGCTCGGCGATCTCGCGCACCGTTGCCAGATGATTGTTCGATTCCTTGCAGGTCTGATGGATGGTTTCGAGCGGCGCACCCGACAGCTCGAACTGGCCGCCTGGCTCGATCGAGATCGCGCCCATGCCCGAGGGTTCGCCGAGCCCGATGATGTTGTCGCCGTCCATGATCGGGTCCCAGCCGCTCTTCGTCTGCAGCCCCTTGAGGAGTGCGGAAATGCTGGCCTCACCGAAATAGGGCACGGGGCTGTTGTCGGCGCGGAAGAACACGAATTTCTCGTGCTCGGTGCCGATGCGGAACTTCTCCTTCGGCTTGTTGCCGGCGGCCAGATAGGCCGTCATTTCCGAGACCGAGGAGAGCGGAGTCTGGTCGGTGGTATCGCGCGCCATGGTATTACCTTAGATCTCGGAGGAGAACCCGCGCCAGCCGCAGGTCAATGGGAGGGTGATTGACGCGGATTGAGGTACGGTGCAAGTGAATTTCTTTCAAGGGTCGTTCAAAAAAATAGGATTTTATGTCTCGCCGGTGCATCAAGGCTGTGACAGTCACCGGCATATTTGCACAAGCGTTCAAGACGTCCCGCTATTGACCCGGATAATTTGCTTCGACTGACATCAAGCGGAGCATATCCATGAACGGTCCAACCGGTTTCTACTATTCCACGCTGACGCTGCTTCTGGCATCGCTGGTGATCATGGGAAGCCCCGGCCCCTCGACAATCAGCGCCACGGCGATGGGCGCAGCCTATGGTTTCCGGCGGTCGCTCGGTTACGTCTGCGGCCTGATCGCAGGAACCGTGGCCGTCTTGCTGGCTGTGGCAGCCGGCGTCGTTGCAATCCTCTTGTCCGTGCCGTATGGCGCCTTCATGCTGACAATGGTCTCGGCCATCTATATCCTCTATCTTGCCTTCAAGATCGCCACCGCGCCGCCGTTGTCGCGCCGCGGCAACGATACCGCAGCTCCGGCCTTCTCCGGCGGCTTTCTGTTGGCTGTCGCCAATCCCAAGGCCTATCTTGCTATCGCAGCCGTCTTTGCAGGCGTGAGCCTGTTTCAGGGCCAGAGGCTGCTCGACGCTACCGTGAAGGTCGTGTTGCTCGCGGCCATGATCGTCGCCATCCATATGGTCTGGCTTCTTGCCGGTGCTTCCCTATCCCGCTTCCTTCAGGATCCGAAGATCTCGCGGATCGTCAACATCTTGCTGGCGATCCTGCTGATCGTCGCAACCGTTGTCGCCGTGTTGAAATGAAACCTCAGTTCCAGTCGCCGATGACAGCCTGGATTACCGCCATGGCGGCGACGGCCGCCGTGTCGGCGCGCAGGATGCGCGGCCCGAGCGGGATGGCGGTGACGAAATCGAGGCTGCGCAGCAGGGCGCGCTCCTCCTCGGAAAAGCCGCCTTCGGGGCCGACCAGCAGCGCCAGATGCTTTTCCTTCACCTGCGTCAGCAGCGGCAGCGGATTCTGGCCGGCATCGCCTTCGTCGCAATAGATGATGCGGCGTTCGCGTGGCCAGCGGGCGAGCAGGTCGGCAAGCTTCACCGGCTCGGCGACATCGGGGATGCCGAGAATGCCGCATTGCTCGGCGGCTTCGATGACATTGGCCTTGACCTTGTCCAGATTGGTGATCTTGCCCTGCACATGCTGCGTCATAACCGGCTGGAGCAGGCCGGCACCCATCTCCACCGCCTTCTGCACGAGATAGTCGAGGCGCCCGACCTTCAGCGGCGCGAAGAGATAGTGCAGGTCGGAGGGAGCCGGCTGCGGCCGCGTCTCCTCGACCGGCGTCAGCAGGATGCGCTTGCGGGTCGGGAAGGAGATGCCGGCTTTCCACTCGCCGTCGCGGCCGTTGAATACAAGCAGTTCGGCGCCATCCCCCATGCGCAGCACATTGGCGAGATAGTTGAACTGATCCTGGTCGGCTTCGATCGCGACGCCGGCCTTGATGTCTGACGTCACGTACAGCCGCTGCATGCGGAAATTGGCGCGCATGGATTATCTACCCCCGGGATGGCTTGGAACGATAAGATGGAGCGGCTCGAAGACCTGGCGAGAAGCCGAACCGCTCTAAATGAAGAGCGCGACCATAACCCAATATACCACGGCGGCAAGCAGGGCGGCGACCGGAACGGTGATCGCCCAGGCGGCGATGATGGTCATGAAATGCGAACGGCGCACCAGACGCCGGCGATAGATCTCGTCCAGATTGCGCTCATCGGCGTTGTCTGGTTCGTGCCAGGCAATGCCCGCGGCTTCCGCCTGTCTGCGCATATAGTCCAAACGCCGCTTGGAGCGGGCGGTCGACCATTCGCGGAAGAAACCGACGCCGAAAACCGCGCCGACCGCAATATGGGTCGAACTCACCGGAAATCCGAACCAAGCTGCGACGATGACGGTGAGTGCCGCCGACACGGCGACGCAGTAGGCACGCATCGGATTGAGCTTGGTGATCTGCTCGCCAAGCAGGCGGATCAGGCGCGGCCCGTAAAGCAGCACACCCACGGAAATGCCGCAGCCGCCGATCAAGACCACCCAATAGGGAGCTCTCTGTGCGCTTGTTTCGGCCAGCACGCTGAGCGAGCCGCCGAGCCCGATATCGCGCACGATCGCTGCAAGCGGGCCGATGGCATTGGCAACGTCGTTGGCACCGTGCGCAAAGGACATCAAGGCCGCCGAACAGATGAGCGGCAGACGGAAAAGCTTGCGCAGCGAGCTGTTCTTGTTTTCCAGCCCAGCGGATTGCGCCGCCACCAGCGGCCGTGCGCCGAGCCAGGCGATGACGCCGATGCCAATGCCGATTCCAAGGTTCAGAAGATTGGGGATCGTATCTTTGGGTTCCAGCTGAACGACGAGATAGCCAGCGAAGGCGCCGGCCATCAGTCCGATCAGAATGGGAATCCAGTGCCTGGCGGCGGCGATCTTGTCATCGCGATAGATGATGAAGGTCTCGATGAAAAACAGGATGCCCGCCGCAATGCCACCGCCCATGAAGGGTGTTACGACCCAGCCGGCGGAAATGGCGGCCAGCACGTTCCAGTTCACGAGCTGCGGGCCGGCTGCGGCCGCACCTGCGCCGACGACGGCACCCACGATCGTATGGGTGGTGGAAACAGGCGCTTTCAGCCAGGTGGCCAAGTTGATCCAGAGTGCCGCTGCCAGAAGTGCCGCCATCATCAGCCAGGCAAGCTTGCCGACGCTGATGATGCGGTTGGTATCGACGATATGCGTCGAGATGGTGTTGATGACCGGGCCGCCGGCAATCGTCGCGCCGAGGATCTCGAAAATGGCTGCCATGACCAGCGCCTGCGTCATGGTGATCGCGCGTGCACCGACGGCCGCGCCGACATTGTTGGCCACATCCTTCGCGCCGATGTTCATGGCCATGTAGCCGGCAAGAACGACGGCTGCGAAAATCAGTGTCGCACGCGGCTGGTCCAGCACGTAGATGCCGGCGAAGACCATGGCGAGCCCAAGAAAGATGAGACCGAGGCCGGGCGCCACCAGGCGCCTCGCCACATGATGGATCGCATCCTCGACATAGGTGAACTTGTCGAGATCCTTGTCGAGCGTCCTTTTTGCTGGTGTGGCCGGTCGGTCGGGCATGCAATTCTCTGGGTCAAAACCTGTCGTATCGCGCGGCCGATGGCGCGCGCAATATCCGTCAGCGATCGTGGCATAGTTTTTTGTGACTAATGTGGCTTACTTTGCCTGAATTGCCGCAGGAGTAGCCCTCATCCGCTCTGCGAAGGCAAGGATCAGATCGCGCAGTTCCGGTTCATGGACGCGCCTGGCCGCTTCCTCACAGGAGACCCATTCGAGCGAGCGTTCGCCCTTCTCCTTGAACTGCTTCGCAAGTTCGCTGACTTCGAGCGCGTAGACCTGCACGCGGCATGGTATCTGAATGCCGTCTCTCAGCACTTTGTCATAGCCGAAGCTACCGAGCGGCTGCGTTTCCACTGTTCCGCGCACGCCCGCCTCTTCATAGGCCTCGCGCGCCGCAACCTCGTGGGAGAGCTTGCCGGGCATCGGCCATCCCTTGGGAATGACCCAGCGGCCGGTGTCGCGGCTGGTCAGCAGCAGCATTTCGAGATCACCCGTCTTCTTCTTAAACCGGTAGCAGAGCGCAGCATATTGCTGTCGCGGCGGACGCCGAAACATGAGTTGCACATCGTTTGCTATACGGCTGAGAAAGGCCAATTGTCGGGTCACCTTTTGGAAATTCGAGTGAAAGATCGATTCTATATTATCATCGTGTGGAAAAATTTTGCACTTCACAGAATGTTATATGGTATTTCCCCACAAATTTATTGAGAGGTGAGTATGTAAAAAGGTGCTGTTTTGTCTTCTGATATTCGCCAGCCATTGTGCTGAAAGCGACATTGAACAGCATTTTCATGCCGCGGATGACGTAGCTGCTTGAACGAAACCTCCATTGCGCCAAGAAGAAAGATAACAGCTGGCCATGCCCAAACCCGTTTCGTCCCGACGGCCTGCCGCCTCTGAACGCGCTTCGCGCTCTCGACGCCGTGGCGCGGCAGTATCCGGAAGCATGATGCCAAAAAGTGTGAGGGATTTCGGACGGCATCATGCTCTGCTTCTTTGATTCTTGGAGCGGATTCAGATTTTACGTCGGTTCGGCCTAAAATCATCCGGCTTCAGGTATCAGGCTTTGGCGAGTGCCCGCGGCAGCAATTGATCGTAGAGTGCTGCCATCTCGTCGCCGAAACAGCAGAAGATGATTTCTTCGAAGGCGCCATCCTCGCTTTCGGCAAGAGTGGTGCGGATCGCGATCCCTGCCGCCGGCTCGACGGGAAAGCGATAGACGCCTGTGGAGATTGCGGGAAAGGCGATCATCTTCAGACCGTGCTGCCGGGCGAGGCCGAGGCTGTTGCGATAGCAGCCGGCAAGAAGCTCTTCCTCGCCATGGCCGCCGCCATTCCAGACCGGGCCGACCGTGTGGATCACATGCTTGGCCGGCAGTCGGTATCCGCCCGTCATCTTTGCCTGCCCGATCTTGCAGCCGTTCAGCATCCGGCATTCCGCGACGAGATCCGGCCCGGCGGCGCGATGGATTGCGCCATCCACGCCACCGCCGCCGAGCAGGCTGCTGTTGGCGGCGTTGACGATGGCATCGACTGGAAGCCTGGTGATATCGCCAAGCGCCACGGTGAACCGCGTCTTTGAATTCGGGGCAAGATCGGAACGGATGGTCTCGGGCGCGGACATGATGGTCTCCAATGAAAGAACACAAGGGGTAGAACACCTTCAACCGGTGGCCTTTCCCTGGGTTCGGATGTGGTTTGACCGGCATTGGCGCCGATCGGCTAAATCTCTCTGTTCCGCCGGACAGGTTGCTTTGCTGTCCTTCGGTTCTCGAACCAGTCTCCAATGCGTGACCTGACGCCTGTGGCTTCGGTCACAGAGTGGCGTTCGGCTCCCGGCTTCCCATTCTCCTTCAAGAGCGCAGCCCAGTCCTGCCGGGCTCGCTAGACTGTCATCAGGACAACCGGGATATCGTCGACGCGCCTTCCGTAGTGCTGGTGTCGCGCGGCTCATAGGCGCGCTGGTCACGCAGGATCTGGAAGGCGATCGTCAAAAGCTTGCGTGCAATGGCCACGCGCGCCTTGTTCACTCCTCTGATCTTCAGGTGTTCGTATTGGGCTCGAAGCTGCATATCGCTGGCGATGGCCGGGGTGACGGCTTCGACAAAGGCCCAGCGCAGCCACTTGTTGCCCTGCTTGATGATCTTGCCGTGGAAGGTCTTGCCGCCGGAGGAATAGGTGGACGGCACCAGACCAGCATAGGCAGCTAGTTTCTTTGGGTTGCGAAACCGCTTGATGTCGTCGATCTCGGCATCGATCAACCGAGCAAAGAACTCGCCGATGCCGGGGATCGTCTTCAACAGCTTGACGTTGGCATTGGCCCTGGTCATCGCCCGGATCGTCGCTTCGGACTGTTTGATCCGCCCATCGATGTCGCCGATGAAGGCGAGACCACGATCGATCTGGATACGATCGATTTCTGAGACGTTCACCTGCGCCAGTTGGGCGCGGCCGGCCTTGCCGAACAGATCACCAAGCTTCTTCAACCGCGCCGTCTGCTCCGGATAGCGATCGAACACCGTGACGATGCGGTTCTTCGTCATCGTGCGCAGCCGCACATAAAACATCCGCTCGCGCAGGGCGACGCGCAGCTGCCGGGCCTTGTCGCTCGGAGCCCAGGCCTCCGGAACCAGGTCGGCACGCAGCAGATGCGCCAGCACCGTCGCGTCGATCTTGTCCGTCTTGATCTTGGCGTCGGCGATCGCCTTGACCTTCAAGGGATGGGCGAGAACGACATCGTCACAAATGTCGTCGAGCCAGTCGTACATCACCATCCAGTTGCGGGTCGCCTCGACAACCGCATGCGAGTTCTCGCGGTAGCGTTCCAAAAACCCGCCCAGCGACTGGCGATCGTTCTTCACCCGGCCGGAGCGTAGCGTCTTGCCGGCCGAATCCTGCACCACCAGGTGACTGTAGGATTTGTGGTAGTCGACGCCGATATGGTATTCATAAGAGGCAGTCATGCTTCCAACTCCCGTGTTGAGATCTGCAAAACCCCAACAGGATAAGCCGAAAGGCTGGAAGCGTGACTGTCCCTCGATCATCACCTGCATTTCAGTGATCCGTTCTATCGGTGGAGGGGGCCTCTTTCATGCCACCTCCTCGGGCTTCGAAATGGCCCTTATCGCTCCCAATACGGGACAGGCCCGTAAAGTTCCGCCAGAAAGTCGATGAAGACGCGCACTTTGGCCGGCAGGAACTGCCGGCTGGGGTAAACGGCCGACAGCGTGATATTGTGCGAGCCTTCATAGGCCGGAAGCACCTGCACGAGACGGCCGTCGCGCAGTTCCGGCCCGATATCCCAGGTGGAGCGCAGCGCAATGCCGAGGCCGGCGATGACAGCTTCGCGCACGACCTCGCTGGAATTGGTAATGAGTCTGCCCTCCGGCCGGAAGATCAGGCTGCCTTTCGGCCCCTCGAGCCGCCACGGGTCGAGATTGTGCGCCGGCAGGCAGATATGCCGGCGCAGGTCGTCGATATCCTCGGGCATGCCATGGGCATCGATATAAGCAGGGGAGGCGCAGAGCACGCGGCGCACCGGCGCCAGCCTGCGGGCGACGAGGCTGGAATCGGTGAGTTCGGCAATGCGGATGGCAAGGTCGAAGCCGCCGCCAACGATATCGACGAATTCGTCGCTCAGCACGAGATTGAGCGCCAGTTCGGGATGGGCTTGCATGAAGGATTTCAGATGCGGCGCGATGTGCAGGCGGCCGAACGAGGTCGGGGCGGATATTTTCAGCGTGCCGTGCATCTGCGAGGAGCGCCCGGCAATATAGGCTTCCGCCTCTTCCAACCCGGCAAGAATGGCAAGCACGCGATCGTAGAAGCCCTGGCCGGCCTCAGTGAGCGAAATCTGTCGCGTCGTGCGCTGCAGGAGCCGGGTGCCAAGCCTGTCTTCAAGGCGCTTGATGCGCTTGGAAATGACGGCGGGCGAAAAACCGAGAGCACGGCCCGTCAGGGACATGCTGCCCGTTGCAACGACGCTGGCGAAGATTTCGAGATCCCCTAAATTGGTCATGCAGAATTATTTCCTGTTTTGGAATAAGTGCTTATCATTTGCTCCAAACTTGGGAAAGCGCTAAGCCTTTATTGCGCTAAAAGGGGCTGTGTTCGTAAAAGGACGCAGAAGGAGGACGGCATGGCCGAGGCCATTTCATTTCTGGAGCCGCGTGCGGATGTTCTGGCGCGCCGCAGCGCGATCGTCGCCGATCTCGCCGATCTCCTGGCACCCGAATGTCTGATCCACGAGGCGCGCGAGCTCGTGCCTTTCGAAACCGACGCTTTCGTTTCTTATCGCCGTCTGCCGCTTGCCGTCGCCCTGCCGCGCTCGACGGCGGAAGTCGCGGCCGTCATGAAATACTGCCATCGCTACGGCATTCCCGTCGTGCCGCGCGGCGCCGGCACGTCGCTGTCGGGCGGCGCCATCCCGCAGGAGGATGCCGTCGTCCTCGGCCTCTCCAAGATGAACCGCATCCTCGACATCGATTATGCCAATCGCACCGCGACCGTGCAGGCTGGCGTGACGAACCTGCACGTTTCCGAAAGCGTCTCGGCTGACGGCTTCTTCTATGCGCCTGACCCGAGTTCGCAGCTTGCCTGCACCATCGGCGGCAATATCGGCATGAATTCCGGCGGCGCGCATTGTCTGAAATACGGCGTCACGACCAACAATCTGCTCGGCGTCAAGCTGGTGCTGACCGACGGCACCGTCATCGATCTCGGCGGCAAGGCGCTCGATGCGCCGGGCTACGATCTTCTCGGCCTCGTCTGCGGCTCGGAAGGCCAGCTCGGCATCGTCACCGAGGCGACGGTGCGGCTCATCGCCAAGCCCGAGGGTGCCCGGCCGGTGCTCTTCGGTTTCGACAGTTCCGAAGAAGCAGGCGCCTGCGTTGCCGATGTCATCGCCGCCGGCATCGTCCCCGTCGCGATCGAATTCATGGACAAGCCGGCGATCGAGATCTGCGAGGCCTTTGCCAAGGCCGGCTATCCCCTCGATGTGGAGGCGCTCCTCATCGTCGAGGTCGAAGGCTCCGAGGCGGAAATGGACGATATGCTTGCGAGCATCGTCACAATCGCCCGCACTCACAGAGTCAAGACCGTGCGCGAATGCCAGTCGGCAACGGAAGCAGCCCTGATCTGGAAGGGCCGGAAATCTGCCTTCGGCGCCACCGGCCGCATCGCCGATTATATCTGCATGGACGGCACCGTGCCACTCAGCCAGCTCTCCTACGTCCTGAAGAAGACGAGCGAGATCGTCGATGGTTACGGTCTGCGCGTCGCCAACGTCTTCCACGCAGGCGATGGCAACATGCACCCGTTGATTCTCTTCAATGCCAACGACCCCGAAGATGCCGCAAAGGCGGAGGCCGCCGGCAACGATATCCTGCGGCTCTGCGTCGATGCCGGCGGCTGTCTCACCGGCGAGCATGGCGTCGGCATCGAGAAGCGCGACCTGATGCGCCACCAATATGCCGATGTCGATCTTGCCCAGATGATGTCGGTACGATCAGCTTTCGACCCCGGCTGGATCCTCAATCCGTCCAAGGTCTTCCCGCTCGACGGACGCAACGCCGCATGACCGAATTTCATCCCGGAACCGAGGAGGAAGCCGCCTCCATCATCTGCGATCATGCCGCACGCAGCGCCGCACTCGCGATCGTCGGCGGCAATACGCGATCCGGCTTCGGCAATGCCGTCGTATCAGATGCGGTTCTGTCGTCGAGCCGCCTTGCCGGCATCGTCGCCTACAATCCGGGTGAGATGGTGATGACTGCTCGCACCGGCACGCCGGTTGCCGAGATCGAAGCGGCCCTTGCCGAGGCAGGCCAGATGATGGCCTTCGAGCCGATGGATCACCGGCCGCTGATGGCGACCGAAGGCGAGCCGACGATCGGCGGCATTTTCGCCGCCAATGTCTCCGGCCCGCGCCGTTTCGTCAGCGGGGCCGCGCGAGACAGCCTGCTCGGCGTCCGCTTCGTCAATGGCAAGGCCGAGATCGTCAAGGCCGGCGGGAGGGTGATGAAGAATGTCACCGGCCTCGATCTGGTCAAGCTGATGGCCGGTTCACATGGTACGCTCGGGCTGCTGACCGAAGTGACCTTCCGTGTGCCGCCGAAGCCGAAGACGGAGGAGACGATCGTCCTCTCCGGCCTCAACGATGCGGAAGCTGCCAATGCGATGGCCGCGGCCATGGCTCTGCCGCTCGAAGTGTCAGGCGCCGCCCATCTGCCGCTCACCGTCGCCTGGTCCTTTCTCGACGGCAAGCTGCCGCAAGGCGAGGCGACGGTGCTGCGCATCGAGGGTCTTCCCGGCTCCGTCGCGGTCCGTGGTGAAAAGCTTGCCGCAGCTATGGGCCGGCTCGGGTCGGTGAAACGTCTCGATGAGGCTGACAGCCGCAGGCTCTGGCGCGAGATCCGCAATGTGAAGCCCTATGCGGATGGCACCTCGCGTCCTGTCTGGCGCGTCTCGGTCGCACCCGGCACGGGCCACCGGCTTGTCGCGGCCCTTCGCCTGGAGGAGGGCGTGGACGCCTATTACGATTGGCAGGGCGGGCTTGTCTGGATGCGCATGGAAGCCGAGCCGGAAGGTGAAATGCTGCGCCGCTATATTCATGCGCTTGGCGGCGGGCATGCCACCTTGATGCGTGCTACCCCAGGCCGCCGCGCGATGACGTCTGCTTTCCAACCGCAGCCGGAGGCCGTGGCTCTCCTGTCTGCGCGCGTGAAGGAAAAATTCGATCCGGCAGGGATTTTCAATCCGGGGAAGATGTGGTGATGCGGATAATGTCTTTTGGTGACCACTCCCTCACCCTAGCCCTCTCCCGGTGGGGGAGAGGGGATGACCTCGTTTGCCGCGATTCCACGATTTTCTTTCTGGCAAGGAGGAGGAAGGTGCACTTCCCCCTTCTCCCCTCGGGGAGAAGGTGCCCGATAGGGCGGATGAGGGGGCTTTCTCTCAAGCCAGCAATCGCCCATCCTTCGGTGCGAAAGTAGGGGGAACCTGATGCAAACGAATTTCACTCCCGAACAGCTTGCCGATCCGCATGTGGCAGAGTCCGAGGCGATCCTGCGTAAATGCGTTCATTGCGGCTTCTGCACCGCCACCTGTCCGACCTATGTGACGCTCGGCAACGAACTCGATAGCCCGCGCGGCCGCATCTATCTTATCAAGGATATGCTGGAGAACGGCAGGCCCGCCGATGCCGAGGTGGTGACGCATATCGATCGTTGCCTTTCCTGCCTCGCCTGCAGCACGACCTGTCCTTCCGGCGTCGACTATATGCACCTGATCGACCATGCGCGCGTCCATGTCGAGAATACCTACAAGCGCCCGCTGATGGATCGGCTGACCCGCAATGTGCTGGCGGCCGTGCTGCCTTATCCCGGCCGGTTCCGGATGGCCTTGCGGCTTGCGGACCTCGGCCGGCCTTTCAAGGGTCTGTTCAGACGCATTCCAGCCTTGAAGGCCTTCGCAGCCATGCTCGATCTTGCGCCGCGCCGCATTCCCGCGCAGTCGCCTTTTGCCAAGCCGGGGCTGCATCCGCCGCAGGCCGAGCGGCGCGGTCGGGTGGCGATCCTGACGGGTTGCGCTCAGCCCGTCCTCGATCCGGAAATCAATGCGGCGACCATCCGCCTTTTGACGCGCCTCGGCGTCGAGGTCGTCGTGCCGCAGGGGGAGGTCTGCTGCGGCTCGCTGGTCCATCATATGGGCCGCGAGGAACAGGCACTCGCCGCCGCCCGCACCAATGTCGATGTCTGGATAGGCGAGATCGAGGCCGGAGGGCTCGACGCCATCATCATCACCGCGTCCGGCTGCGGCACGACGATCAAGGACTATGGGCATATGCTGCGCCTCGATCCATCCTATGCCGAAAAGGCCGCAAGGGTTTCGGCGCTCGCCAAGGACATCACCGAATATCTCGCAAGCCTCGATCTGCCGTCGCATATGCCGCGCGGCATCACCGTCGCCTATCATTCCGCCTGCTCCATGCAGCATGGACAGAAGATCACCATGGCACCGAAGCTCCTGTTGAAAGCTGCGGGCTTTACGGTGCGCGACCCGGCGGAAGGGCATCTGTGCTGCGGCTCGGCGGGCACCTACAATATCATGCAGCCGGAGATTTCGGCCGAGCTGAAGGCGCGCAAGGTCAGGAATATCGAGGCGACGAGGGCCGATGTCATCGCCACCGGCAATATCGGCTGCATCACGCAGATCGCCACGGGAACGGGCATTCCCATTTTGCATACGGTGGAACTGCTCGATTGGGCCTATGGCGGCGATATGCCGGCGAAGCTGAAGGGTCTGCAGCAGGCCGCTGCCTAGAGCATTTCCTGGAAAAATGCGTGGCAGTCTTTCGTCCGGAATTGCGCAAAGAAACTAGAAGATAGAGCGTTTCGCAATTCGAGAAAAAGCGGAAAGTCTCTAATGCAGCTTGTCAGGCGCCGGCAGTCGGTGTGCCTGCCATTCGATCTCGAATTTGTCGGCGGCAATGCGCGTCATGCTGATGCGCTCCTGGCCTTCCTCGAAGAAGATGCCGTCCACGAGGCCGGCGATACCATCGTAAAACGAGCCCTCGACGAGGCTGGTGATGCGTTGCATCTCAAGTTCTCGATCGGAAATATCGGCAACCGACATACAGTGCCGGCGGCCATCGGCAAACACGTCGATGAGCCGCGGAACGTCGCCGCCGACATCGACTTCGTAATAGACGATGACTGGCTCCTCGCTTTCCGGATGGATCCAGTCGCATCGGTAATAGGAAAAGCTCATGCACTCGAACATAGCACACAATCACCCAAGCCTGAACCGATTTGGGGGGATGGATTGCGGAAGCCGGGCGATGATCTTCAGAAGTTGAACGAGACGCCGAAGTTGAGGGCATGGGTGAAGACCCTGGTCTTCAAGGTGTCGCCGCTGTCGATCAAGACGTTGTCCACGAAGTTGTAGTTGCCTTTGTATTCGACGAAGGTCGACCAGTGCTTGGCGAACTGATAGCTGACGCCGGCCTGCGCCTGCAGCGATGCTCCGCCGAACTGGTAGTCGAAGGTGGTGCCGGAGGCGCGGCTAACTTCGACATGCGGCACGTTGATACCGGCGCCGAGGCCGACATAGGGCGTCCAGTTGCGGCTGGGATCCTGGAAGCGGTAGAGCGCGTTCAGCGTCAGCATATTGAGGCCGTCGGTGAACTCGAAATGCGACCAGCCGGGTGTGTTGCCGAGATCGCCATAGACCTTCGCATGGCTGTAATCGAGCGATACGCCCCAGTTCGGCTTGTCGAACTGATCGAGCCACCAGATGCCGCGGAAGCCGAAATAAGGCGGCATCTTGAAGGATTTGCCCGACCAGTTGGGGTCGAAGTCGGCACCATCCGACGTGGTCACATTGCTGCCGGTTGCGCCCTGGAAGCCGCCATAGGCGGAAAACTGCATTTCAGCAGAAGCAGAGCCGGCGGCGAATACGGATGCTGAAATCGCAAGCGCGGCAAGGGCCGGCTGCTTGATGCGAAATGCACGATGCATGTGAAATCCCCGGATGGCAAAGAGCTGTTATGTAGACGCGCTTCGATGACACTTCTATTTCAGTCACAGGTGACAATGCATGGCTTAGGCGGCGAAGCTGACGTGAATCTGAAGAAAAGAAGCCGGTTTGCGGCGGTCCACATCGATAAATTCGAAGCTGTCACCCGGGCGCAACAGTGCTTAGGAGAGCATGATGCCGAAAAGTGTGTAGCGGTTTTCGAACGACATTTTGCCCTGCTTCTTTGTTTCGAGAACGGGCTCGAATTTCAGGTCGATTCGACCTAAAATTATCCGGCTGCAGGGTCTGGTTTCGAATGGAATAATGCGTCGCAGACAAGGCAGGCATCCCGAGCCTCCATAGCCGATGTCATGCCATGGTTCGGGACGCCTGCTAACGCCGGAAGCGAGCTCAGAAGATCAGGAATCCGATCAGCCGCCGAACAGGGTCCTCAGCACATCGACGCCGCGATCCTGGTAGCTGACTTCGCCCTGCTTGTTGCCGGGGCCGACGACGATGACCTTCGTGCCCACGGGGACGCGATCATAGAGATCGATGACGTCCTTGTTCATCATGCGGATGCAGCCGGACGACATGTTGAGGCCGATGCTCCATGGCTGATTGGTGCCGTGGATGCGAAAGGCGGTGTCGTTGCCATTGCGATAGAGATACATGGCGCGCGCGCCGAGCGGATTATCCTCGCCGCCTTCCTGATAGGCCGGCAGCTTATGACCTTTCTTGGCTTCGCGAACGCGCATTTCCGGAGGCGGCGTCCAGCCCGGCCATTCCGCCTTGCGGCCGACCTTGACGACGCCGGACCAGCCGAAGCCGTCACGGCCGACGCCAATGCCGTAGCGTCTCGCGCGGTTGTCGCCTTCGACGAGGTAAAGATACTTGTTGTTGGTGTCGATGATGATGGTGCCCGGCTCTTCGTTCGTCGCCAGCCGCACCATGCGCCGCTGGAACTGCGGCTTGACCTGCCCCTGCGGTTCGACCGCCACCCGGATCACGTCGGCGCGTGCGGCCGGTGCCGCATAGGGTGCTGAAGCGGCGATGGCTGCTGCACTCGATGCCGCAAGAAGATACACCGCAACGACACCCGTCGTCACGATCGACAATGCTGCTTTCATAATGGCATTCCCCTCGTTGAATCCGGTAGGAAACTACCGGAACCGGCGAAGGGATCAAGATCAAAATGCCCAATAATGGTCACAGTCCGGAAGAACTCACGTCTCTTCTATCGCCGATCAGACTATAGTCTGAATTATAGTGGACGGCCTTCCGGTGGGGCGAATACTGCCCCTTCGAAGGAGCGATATTCGCGGCGCCGGTCCAAAGGCTATTCGGTATCACATGACGGTGACGCGGGTGCCGACCTTTACGCGGTTGTAGAGGTCGATGACATCCTCGTTGCGGAGGCGGATGCAGCCAGAAGACACGGCGTTGCCGATGGTCCAGGGGGCGTTGGTGCCATGGATGCGGTAGAGGGTGGAGCCCAAATACATGGCGCGTGCGCCGAGCGGATTGCCCTCGCCGCCTTCCATGTGGGCCGGAAGGTAATGCCCTTTGGCCGCTTCGCGCGAGATCATCTCGGCGGGGGGTGTCCAATCCGGCCATTCCTGCTTGCGGGTCACGGTATGGGCGCCGGCCCATTCGAAGCCGGGCTTGCCGACACCGACGCCATAGCGCCGCGCCTTGCCGCCATCCATGACCAGATAGAGAAAGCGGTTATTGGTGTCGATGACGATGCTGCCGGGCTTTTCCTTGGTCTGGTAATCGACGATCTGCGGCAGGAATTGCGGATCGATCTGGCCGTGGATTGCCGGATATTGCGGACGGGCCATGGCGACCTGCTGCACGGCCGGGCGCGCAAAGAGACCGCGCGGCTGCACGACTTGACGCACTTGCGGGGTTACCTGCTGCTCCATTCTAGGATCGGCGGCGCGGCGCGCCATCGGGCGGGGATAGACCACCGGCTGCACATTGCCGCCGCCAAGCTGCATCACCCAGGGAGCGGTCAGATCGGGACTGACGATGACGGGCGGGCGCGACTGATAGCGATCGTCTGCGAAGGCGGTGGAGGCAAGCAGGCTTAGAGCGCCCGCGGCACACAGAACGGCATGTTTCATCATCGGACAAACTCTCTACACATGGGCCGAGGATGGGCGCGACAGCACCCGGTCGAAACCATGGTGCCACTTGCACGCGAGCGAATGGTAAACATCCATTCATCAAAATGCCGCGAAGCCGATAAAGCTTTGTCAGGGTTACCGCCTGGTTTGGAAAGATGGTTTGCAAATGGTAAATCATGAATCGGAATGCATGGTCGCCGAAATCGGCTTATGAATTTAAGCATTTGATTGATCTCAATTTATCCGTTAGTTGCATACCGGTTTCCGGTGGCGCGTGCTGAAATAGGGGACGAATCGCAGAATGGCGGAAACGGGCATCATCACCGGCGAGGACGGCAAGGATCGTTGCTTCTGGCATGGCAACCTGCCGGAATATCAGCGCTATCACGACGAGGAATGGGGCCGCCCGGTCGTCAACGATATCAGGCTGTTCGAAAAGATCTGCCTGGAAGGCTTTCAGTCCGGCCTCTCCTGGCTGACGATTCTGCGCAAGCGCGAGAATTTCCGAGCCGCTTTTGCCGGTTTCGACTTCGAGAAAGTCGCCAGGTTCGGTGAGGCCGATATCGAGCGCTGTCTCGCCGATGCCGGCATCATCCGTCATCGCGGCAAGATCGTCTCCACCATCAACAATGCCCGCCGCGCCATCGAGATGCGCGACGAATTCGGCTCGCTCGCCCGCTATTTCTGGGCGCATGAGCCGGGCGCGGACGAGCGTCCCGAGGTCTTCGACCTGACACATCTGCGCGCCAACCCGACGACATCAGCTTCCGTGCGGATTTCGAAGGATTTGAAGAAGCGCGGCTGGACCTTTGTCGGCCCGACCACGGTTTATGCCTTCATGCAGGCCATGGGCCTGGTCAACGATCACATCGAGGGCTGCTATTGCCGGAAAGAGGTGGAGGCGATGCGCTGTGCATTGGTGCGCCCATGAGAAACGCGCTTTTCGGTCTTTCCCTGACGATGCTCGCGCTCTTCGGCGGGGCTTCCGCCCAAGCCCAGAGCGACACCCAGCAGCGCCTTCCACAGCTCGATCGCGGCGAGAAGATCGAGAAGCTCGGTTTCCCGGCCGTTCTGGAAAAGTTGACGGGCTGGACGAAGTTCGGCAAAGGCAAGGTCTACACGCTGCCGCTGAAGAAGGGCCAGCATGTGCGGATCACCTTCAGCTCCAAGAGCAAATACACGTTTATGGCGATCTTCGACCTGTCTTCGAGCGACGACGAATCCTTTTTCGGTACGGACGAGGATGGCGATACTGCCGATGTGACCCTCAACGAAGATACCACCTGGCTGATCAAACCCTATTATTCGCGCGTCACCCGCCGCCGCGGCCTTGGGGCACCCTACGAGATCCTCATCGATCCCAACCCGCCGGCCGCGCAGCAGACGCCTGCCGATCAGCAGAAGGATCAGGGGCCGATGCTTTTCCCGCCGCGCTCGAAGCAGGGGCAGTAGGATTTACGACAATCCTTCGATCACGCCGTGCAACTCGCCGAGATGACCGATCTTGCGGAAACGCGGCGCGTCGGTCGGCTCCTCGACATACTCGAACGACCAGGTAAGCTCGTGCGGCACGAAGACGCCGTAGGCCCCGGCAGCAAGCGCCGGCACGATGTCCGATTTCAGCGAGTTGCCGATCATCATGGCTCGTTCGGGTCCATCCCCCACCTTGGAAAAAATGCGGCGATAGGTAGAGGCATTCTTGTCCGAAACGATCTCGACCGCGTCGAAGAGGTCGCCGAGCCCGGATTGGGCAAGCTTGCGCTCCTGATCGAAGAGGTCCCCCTTGGTGATCAGCACCAGCAGATATTTGCCCGACAGGGCTTCCAGCGTCTGGCGTACATGCGGCAGGGTTTCGACGGGATGGGCAAGCAGGTCGCGGCCGATATCGAGAATCTGCGCGATGACGTTGGCAGGCACATTGCCTTCGGTGATCTCGATGGCGGTTTCGATCATCGAGAGGGTAAAGCCCTTTATGCCGAAGCCGTAGTGTCGGAGGTTGCGCTTCTCCGCCTCCAGCAGCCGTGCGGAAATGACCTCGCTTGCGGCGTGATCGGCGAGAAGCTCGGTAAATTGCAGTTCCGTCAGCCGGTAGAACTGTTCGTTCTGCCAGAGAGTGTCGTCGGCATCGAAGCCGATCGTGGTTAAGGGGCGTTGCGTCATCGGTAAATCCGTTCTGCGCATGATATGAAGGCCGGAGTCTAATCCGCCCCCGGCCGGACGCAAGAGCAAGTGCAGGTAACCGCATCGTGATCGGTCCGAGGTCTCGCGTTGAAATCGGTTTCCGGTGCATTATGTCCTCGTTGTCTCGATCGCTGCGGAGCCAGAGCCCGGCCTCGACGACTGTCTTATGACCTCTCCAGGGCAGTGCCGACAGCGGCTGCCGTGCCGAGGCCAATCCATAGCTAAAAAATAAGCGTTCACCGGCCGGAAGTGTCTTCCGGCTGACCACAAGGGAATTTCTCCTATGCGTTACAACCAACTCGGCAATACCGGCCTGTTCGTCTCCGAACTTTGCCTGGGCACGATGACCTTCGGCGAAGCCAATCCCAGCAATAGCCTCTGGGGCTCGATCGCCGATGTCGATCAGGCGCTCGCCGACAAGATCGTCGGAAACTCGCTCGCCGCCGGCATCAACTTCATCGATACCGCCGACGTCTATTCCTTCGGCAATTCCGAAAAGCTGCTCGGCCAGGCCCTGAAGAACCTCGGCGTTCCCCGCAAGGATGTCGTCATCGCCACCAAGGTCTATGGCGTCATGGGCGACAAACCGAACGATCGCGGTGCCTCGCGCGGCCATATCATGGATTCGGTGCAGGCAAGCCTCGACCGTCTCCAGACCGATCACATCGACCTCTACCAGATCCACGCGACCGATACGGTGACCCCAATCGACGAGACGCTGCGGGCGCTGGACGATCTCATTTCGCGCGGCCTGGTGCGCTATGTCGGCGTTTCCAACTGGCAGGCCTGGCGCATCGCCAAGGCGCTCGGCATGTCCGAACGCCGCGGCTTTGCCCGCTTTGAAACTGTGCAGGCCTATTATTCCATCGCCGGCCGCGATCTGGAGCGTGAGATCGTGCCGTTGATGTCGGAAGAAAAGCTCGGGCTCATGGTCTGGTCGCCGCTGGCGGGCGGTCTGCTCTCAGGCAAATACGGCCCCGGCGCTCCCGGCAATGGCGAGGGACGGCGCGCTAGCTTCGATTTCCCGCCCGTCGATAAGGACCGTGCCTGGGCCTGCCTCGCCGCCATGCGCGAAGTGGCGGAAAAACACGGCTCCAGCGTCGCCACGGTGGCGCTTGCCTGGATTCTCTCGAAGCCCTTCGTCACCAGCATCATCATCGGCGCCAAGCGTCTCGAGCAGCTCGAACAGAATCTTGCCGCCGTCAGGCTGAAGCTCGATGCTGGCGATATTGCAAAGCTCGATGAAGTCAGCGCGCTTCCGGCCGAATATCCCGGCTGGATGCTGGCCCGCCAGGGCGCCCAGCGCGTGCCGCAAGCCTTCGAGCCGAAGGACTGATATCATAGGCCGGGCCGCCAGCCGTCGTGGCGGCCCGGCTATACCTCAAAGCTCGATGACGATCTTGCCGAAGGGGCCGCGGTCGAGATGGTCGAAGGCTGCCGGAACCTCGCCGAGGGCATAGCGATGGTCGATGACCGGCTTCAGGCCGATGCTGTCGACAGCACGTACGAAATCTTCGAGCGAGCGGCGATGGCCGACGCCGATGCCCTGCACGGTAGGAGATTTCAGCAGGAGCGGTGCCACCGGACCTGAGATGTCAAATCCCTCAAGGACACCGATGACTGAAATCCGCCCATGCGGCGCGACCGCTTTCAGCGATTGTCCGAAATTCGGCCCGCCGGCGATTTCGATGATATGGTCGATGCCCCAATCGTCGGTGAGGCGATAGACTTCTTCTACCCAATCGCTTTTGTTTCGGTCGATGCCGTGATGCGCGCCCAAAGCCTTGGCTCGCTCGAGCTTTTCCGACCCCGAGGAAGTCACGAAGACCTCGGCTCCCTGAGTGGCGGCGATCTGCAGCCCGAACAGCGCTACGCCGCCCGTTCCCTGCACCAGCACGCTGTCGCCCGGTTTGATCTTGCCGCGTTCCACCAGGGCGAACCAGGCCGTGAGACCGGCGCAAGGCAAGGTGCTTGCCTCGGCATGATCGAGGCTCTTGGGCGCCGAGACGAACCAGTCCTCCGGCATGGCGATATATTCCGAGAGTACGCCGGGATAGAAGCCGCCAAGCGTCTTATAGGGCGGTGTGCGGGCGTCGCCGAGCGGCTTGCCGTCGATCCAGCCGGGATGGAAGGTCGAAATGACCCGATCACCGGCGGCAAATCTGGTTACGCCGTCTCCCACCGCTTCGATGACGCCTGCCATGTCTGAAGCCGGCACGAAGGGAAATTGGATCGGCAGCCCCATGCCGGTCTCGCGCACGAGCTTGTCGCGATAGTTCAGCGAAACGGCCTTGACCCGCACAAGGACTTCGCCGCGTGCGGGCGAGGGAACTGCCGTCTCGCTAAGGTTCAAGGGCGCGCCGACGGCGATTGTCTCTAGTGTCCAGCGCTTCATGGTCTTCGTCATCACGATCTCCTGAGAGGAATTGGAAGCAATGGATGCAGCATATCGTTGCTTTCCGGTCGCCAGTGGCGATATTATTTCCGCTTACTGGTTCCTTAGAGGAAGCAATCATCATGAACGAGATGCTAAATGGCATTCCGGAATTCGTGGAGGCGGTCGAAGCCGGCGGCTTTTCGGCTGCGGCGGCGCGCATGAATCTCTCGCGTTCGGCGATCGGGAAGACGATCGCCAGATTGGAGCGGCGCCTGAACGTCCGCCTGTTCCACCGCACCACCCGCATGCAGAGCCTGACAGACGAAGGGCAGGCCTTTTACGAGCGCTGCCGCCGGGCGCTGGACGAAATACAATCGGGCGAAGCCATGCTGGAATCGGGCAAGCGCGAGGTCACGGGACGTTTGCGCATCTCCATGCCCGTGCTCTTCGGCCGCCGCTGCGCCGTGCCGCTGCTGCTGGAGCTGGCCCGCATTCACCCCAAGCTCGAACTGGATCTTTCCTTCAGCGACCGTGTGGTCGATCTCTTCGACGAGGGATTCGATCTCGCCATTCGCAACGGCGTGCTGCGGGATGAGGCTGGACTGGCCGCGCGCAAGATCGCCGTCCATCGCATGACGCTATGCGCCTCGCCGGATTATCTTGCCGCAAGAGGCACGCCGCAGACCATTGCCGCCCTCGATAACCATGATCTCGTCGTCTATGCGAGATCGGGCCAGACGAAGAAGTGGACTTTCTTGCAGGATGACGGAACGGCCGTCGACTATTATCCGGAAACACGGTTGCGCCTTGACGATCTGGAGGTCCTTGCCGATGCCGCGGCAGCGAGTATGGGCATTGCTTGGCTGCCATGCTGGCTGGTGCGCGACTATGTGCACGCCGGCAAGCTCATGCCGGTGCTCAATGTCTCCAGCCGGCCCGTCAACGTCTATGCCGTCTGGCCGCAGGTGCCGCAGCTTTCATTGAAGACACGTGCGGTCATCGACCAATTGGCCGCGCGCCTGCCTGACGTCATGGATTGACTATACGGGAATTGCCCTCGCGCTGGAGGAAGGTGCCGTCAGCAAACACCCGGTTCCATCTCAGGATCTGTACGGACTTGCGCAAGCCGGCTGGCCAGAAGGGATCTTCCTTCACAAGCCGATCGACGTCCTCAGCCGTATCCGCCTCGACAAGCCATAGACCACCGGCGAGAGTATCGCCCTCCCTGCTGAGCGGTCCGGCCGTTCGGATGGAAGCGGCATTCGCCTTCAGAAAAGTGAAGTGGTGCTGCAGATTTTCCTTGCGGATGGCAGCGGCATTTTGCCGGTCATCCTCGAACAGAACTGCGAACAGTGTCATCGTTGCCTCCTTGCTGGACGTTTGCAGTTTATGACTGCAATAATGCTGGCACACGCGGTAAGTTTGCCGTCAGGAGCTGCAAAATTGCACGATATCGACTGGAACGATCTGCGATATGTTCTGGCACTTGCGCGGGGCGGCTCCTTTGCCACCGCCGGCAGGGCGCTTGGGACGGATGCAACGACGGTCGGCCGCCGTCTTCGCATTCTGGAAAGCCGCCTCGGTACGCCGCTGTTTTCGCGCGATGCCCGCGGCGCCATGTCGCCGACGCCGACGGGTGAGATCGCAGTGGCGAAAGCCGAAACGATCGAGGCCGAAGTCATGGCGCTGTCAGGCGCATTGGATGCGGCCGATCCCATGACCCTCGGCAAGGTACGCCTCACGGCGGCGCCGTCCTTCATCAATCGGCTACTCATACCGGCCATGCCCGGTCTGTTGGCCCGGCACACCGGCCTGCAACTGGAACTCATCGGCGATTCCAGAAATTTAAACCTGACACGGCGTGAGGCTGATATGGCCCTGCGCCTGGCAAGGCCGGCCGATGCGGCAAACAGCAAGGTGGTCGCTAAACGGATCGCGACGCTGGACTATGCCATCTACGTTGCCGCTGGGCGGGAAAGGCAGGCGAAGAGCTTGCCGTGGATTGTCTATGAGGAGGCCATGGCGCATCTGCCGCACGCCCGCTGGATTGCCGCACAGGCAGAAATATCGGGTCGCTCCAGCCAGCTTGCGGTCAATGACGCCGAAGCTCTACTGCAGGCCGCGGTTGCGGGACTGGGGCGTGTGCTTCTGCCAAAAATTCTGGCCGAGAATGCCGGCGGTCTTTGCCGGGTCGATAGCGGCGACAAAAACCCGCCAGTACGCGAGATATGGCTGCTCATCCACGCCGAGCTTCGCCAGCTTGTTCGTATCCGTACAGTTGCCGATTGGTTAGACGGCGTATTCCGCCGCCCACTTGCCGAACGGTGAAAGAGGCGGCACGGGTGCCGCCTCCCATTTGACCGATGAATTACTTGCCGTGCTTCTTCAGCCAGGCTTTCATTTCCTTGATTTCGGCTTCCTGCGCGGTAATGACGCCTTGCGCCAGCTTGCGCAGCTCGGGGTCCTTTCCGTACTTCAGCTCGATCTTGGCCATGTCGATCGCGCCTTGATGATGCGGGATCATGCCGCGGACGAAATCCGCGTCCGCATCGCCGCTGTAATTGATCATCATGTCCTTGTGCATCTTGCCCATGGCATCATTGTAAGCCTTGCTCGATGCACCCTGATTACCCATCGGCTTGCCCATGTCCATGCCCGGCATATCATCGGCAAAGGCGGGAATGGTGAGGGCAAAGGCGAATACGCCGGCGAGGATCAGCGATTTTGACGTAGACATAGGTGTCCTTTCCGTTTCTGGACGGTATCTGAGTTCGAGCGGACCGCCGCTCGTTGAATGAAAGCAGATGATCGTCAGGCGAAGCGGGGAGGCGGCGGCGTCGGCTGCGGCCGCGAGTCGGCAAGGCGTTGGCCCGGCGCAGGTGCGGGGTAGGAAGACAGATGCTTGCCGCCTGCCGCCGCAAACATCGGCGTCAAGGCAAGACAGGCGGCACAGGATGCCACATGCCCCATGCCGCCGGCGCATGGGTTCTCCGGTTTCTTCTCCTGATGCTGCACCATGGCGCCATGACCGGCCATGCCAGGCATATCGGCCATATCCCCATGCATGCTCATGATCACCGCCGCGGGCATTGCGGACACGGAATCGCAGATAGGGCAGTTCGCCAGTGCCGGCATGGCACCGTAGAACAGCCAGGCAATCACCATCATCAGGGTCGCGAAGAAGCGCATGAACACGAACCTAGCTGCGTCCGCCGCGAAGGCAAGCGCAAATTGTATCGTCCGGACACTGAAGGTCGATCAAGGCAGCAGTTTGACTTCTCTCAAGATTTCCACCGGCGGGAAGCTTATGCAATCCACCACATCGAAAGTGAGCGCAAATTTGGCTGGCGTCGCCTTCGCCCATGCCAGCGCCCGCTCCCTCGAGTTTGCTGGGATCTTCATCGCAATGGTGCAGTGTGGCTGCCAACGATCCGGACGGGAATGCTCGTGGCAAAGGGCAGGGTCGATCTCGTCGTGAATGGCGGCATGTATGTCCCGCAGGATTAGATCGTCTGTGGGGCGCATCCAGAGCACCAGCGTCTCGTTTGCGAAATGGTCGATGCCGGAAAATTCTATCGATAGCGACGGCATCGCGCCGAAGACTTTTTCGGCGGTCGCAAACAGCAGCGACGGAGCGACATCCGCATAGACGGCGAGAGTGAGATGCGGCGAATAGTTCAGCGCCTCCATCGACGGCGAGGTTTCGAACCGGCTCGCTTCCCGCCAGAGATCCAAAACCGGGGCGGCGCTGTCATTGGCACACTTCAGAACGATCGCGTGTGGCATGGTATCTATGTCGCCTTGTCTGGCTTTTTGCCCGTTTGTCCGTCGTTAGCATAGAACAATCCTTGCCGCACACAGCCCAATCCGCTAGTTAACCGCGACTGTTCCCGTACCGGATTACCCTAGATATGAGCGATAAACAGAAGAAACCGCAAAAGCTCAAGGCCCGCCTGCCGCGTGGCTTTGTCGATCGTTCGGCCAGCGACATTCGCGCCGTCAACGAGATGACCTCCAAGATCCGTAGGGTTTACGAGCATTATGGTTTCGATCCGGTCGAAACGCCGCTGTTCGAATATACCGATGCGCTCGGCAAGTTCCTGCCCGACAGCGATCGGCCGAACGAGGGCGTGTTCTCGCTTCAGGACGACGACGAGCAGTGGATGTCGTTGCGCTACGATCTGACGGCGCCGCTTGCCCGTCACGTTGCCGAGAATTTCAACGAGATCCAGCTTCCCTACCGTACCTATCGCGCCGGCTATGTCTTCCGCAACGAGAAGCCGGGTCCCGGCCGCTTCCGCCAGTTCATGCAGTTCGATGCCGATACCGTCGGCGCGCCGGGCGTGCAGGCGGATGCCGAGATGTGCATGATGATGGCCGACACGCTGGAAGCTTTGGGCATCAAGCGCGGCGACTATGTGATCCGCGTCAATAATCGCAAGGTTCTCGACGGCGTGCTGGAAGCGATCGGCCTCGGCGGCGACGACAAGGCCGCCCAGCGGCTCAACGTGCTGCGCGCCATCGATAAGCTCGACAAGTTTGGCCCGGAAGGCGTGGCGCTGCTGCTCGGTGCCGGCCGCAAGGACGAGTCCGGCGACTTCACCAAGGGTGCCGGCCTCAATGTGGATCAGATCGAGAAGGTGCTCTTCTTCGTCGGCATCAAGGACTACGCCGAAAGTGCTGCCCAACTTGCCGAGCTTGTCGCTACCACATCCCACGGCGGCGAAGGCGTCGAGGAGCTGAATTTCATCGGCAGCCTCGTCACCAGCGCCGGCTACCAGGCTGATCGGATCAAGATCGACCCATCGGTCGTGCGCGGCCTCGAATATTATACCGGCCCGGTCTACGAGGCCGAACTTACCTTCGACGTCACCAACGAGAAGGGCGAAAAGGTCGTCTTCGGCTCGGTCGGCGGCGGCGGCCGTTATGACGGACTCGTCTCGCGCTTTATGGGCCAGCCGGTGCCTGCCACCGGCTTCTCCATCGGCGTGTCACGCCTGATGACGGCGCTGAAGAACCTCGGCAAGCTCGGCACCGAAGAGGTGATCGAGCCGGTGCTCGTCACCGTGATGGACGGCGATATCAATGCCATGGGGCGTTACCAGCGCTTCACGCAGCAGTTGCGCGCCGCCGGCATCCGTGCCGAGATGTTCCAGGGCAACTGGAAGAAGTTCGGCAACCAGCTGAAATATGCTGACCGTCGCGGCTGCCCCATCGCCATCATCCAGGGCGGCGACGAGCGGGCAGAGGGCGTCGTGCAGATCAAGGACCTTATCGAGGGCAAGCGCCTCTCTGGCGAGATCGAGGACAATGCCAGCTGGCGCGAGGCCCGTGTGGCGCAGGAAACCGTGCCGGAAGCGGAGCTGGTCGAGAAGGTCAGGGCAATGCTGGCGGCACAGGCGGAAGACCGGAAGAGGGCGCTCGGCAATGTCTGAGTGGGTCGTGCAGTCTCGTTTTCTCCTTCTCCCCTCGGGGAGAAGGTGGCCCGAAGGGTCGGATGAGGGGGGCTCTCGGCCCGCGCGAGCTATTCATCGTTTGGCGCTTGCTATCCTCGTCACTTCGCTTCTCGGCCCCCTCATCCGCCCTGTCGGGCACCTTCTCCCCGCTGGGGAGAAGGGGAGGACAGTCCCATGCCTCTGATCAACCTTCCGGATTTTGCCGGCGATTTGCTCGATGAGTTTACCGTCCGCGGGACGGAGAGGGTGGATACGCCCATCATCCAGCCGGCCGAGCCCTTTCTCGATATGGCCGGCGAGGACCTTCGCCGGCGCATCTTCATGACCGAAAGCGAAACCGGCGCCAGTCTCTGCCTGCGCCCCGAGTTCACCATCCCGGTCTGTCTGCGCCATATCGAAACCGCCACCGGCACGCCGAAGCGCTATTCCTATCTCGGCGAGATTTTCCGCCAGCGCCGCGAAGGCGGTCATGAGTTCTACCAGGCCGGCATCGAGGATCTGGGCGATGGCGACACGGCCAGCGCGGATGCCCGCGCCATTGGCGATGCTATCGGTATTCTGAACCGGCTTGTCGCCGGCCAGCCGCTCTCGGTGACGCTTGGCGATCAGGCCGTGTTCGAGGCCGTGGTGCAGGCGCTCGGGCTGCCATCCGGCTGGCAGAAGCGGCTCATCCATGCCTTCGGCAACATGATACAGCTCGAAACCCTGCTGGCGCGGCTCGCAAGCCCGCAGCCGGTCACCGGGCTCGATGTGCATGTGCTCGATTTCCTCAATCGCGGCGACGAGCAGGGACTGGTCAAGCATATAGACGCGACCATGCAGGCAACGGGCTATTCCACCAATGCCAGCCGCTCGCCGCAGGAAATCGCCCGTCGCCTCCGCGAGAAGCTGGTGCTGTCGGAAACGCGGCTCGACGACGCCGCATTCCTCGTATTGGAGGAATTTCTGTCCTTGAGCGTGCCTCTGGCGGATGCCTCGGCTGTATTGGCCGGTTTCGCCGATGCGGCGGGACTGAACCTAGGGAATGCATTGAAGAGCTTCGATGCGCGCGTCAAAGCATTGGCCAAGGCCGGCGTCGACGCCTCGAAGATAGACTATCGCGCGGCCTTCGGCCGCCCCCTTGATTACTATACGGGCCTCGTTTTCGAAGTGACGGTGGAAGGATCGAGCGCAGTGCTTGCCGGCGGCGGCCGTTTTGACCGGCTGATGACCCTGCTCGGTGCCAAGGATCGTATCCCGGCCGTCGGCTTCGCGCTCTGGCTTGATCGTATCGAAACTGCGAGGGCAGCCTGATGACCATCACGATTGCGCTCCCCTCCAAGGGCCGGATGAAGGACGATTGTTCGGCGGTTTTCGAACGCGCCGGCCTGCCCATCGTCGCCGTCGGCAATGATCGTTCCTATCGCGGCCGTGTCGAGGGCTTGGACGGCGTCGAGATCGCTTTCCTGTCGGCGTCCGAAATCTCCCGCGAGATCGGCAACGGCAGCGTCGATTTCGGCATCACAGGTGAGGATCTCGTGCGCGAAGGCATGGCGGAGGCCGACCGCCGCGTCGAATTCTGCGCAAGGCTTGGTTTCGGCCATGCCGACGTCGTCGTCGCGGTGCCGGAAATTTGGCTCGATGTCGATACCATGGCCGATCTCGGCGATGTCGCCGCCGATTTCCGCGCACGTCATGGCCATAGGCTCACGGTTGCGACGAAATATTGGCGGCTGACGCAGCAGTTCTTTTCGAGTCAGCACGGCATCCAGCTCTATCGCATCGTCGAAAGTCTCGGCGCGACCGAAGGCGCGCCGGCTACCGGCTCGGCCGATATCATCGTCGACATCACCTCCACCGGATCGACACTCAGGGCGAACCACCTGAAGGTCTTGTCGGACGGTATCATTCTGCGCTCGGAGGCTTGTCTGGTGCGCGCGCGCAAGCCGAGCCATGAAGGCGATCGGATGGTTGGGCGCATCATTTCGGCTGTGCGCAGCGCGCTCTGATTCTTCGAGTATCTAGCGGAAAAAAGGCCCGCCGGAATTCCGGCAGGCCCTTTGTCTTGGGAGATATGCGGCGCTTAAGCGGCCGCATAGACACCGCGGCGTGCGTCGAGCGAGTAGACGCCTGCACCGTTGGTGGCGAGCATGACATAGGCGCCGGCGAGCGTAATGTTCTTCAGGAAGTTCACGAAGTTCAGGCCGTTGATCCAGCCGTTTGCGGCAGCCGGGAAGTCGGGAACGTTGACGGTCGGCAGGTGGAAGACGATGCCGGTGAAGACGCAGAAGAGGGCGAGCAGCCAGCCGACGATGCGGACCTGGAAGCCGATCAGCACGCAGACACCGGTGATGAATTCAAACGCGCCGGCAAGATAGGTGAGCAGTGTTGCGGCCGGCATGCCGGCGCCGGCGATCATGCCTGCGGTACCCGACGGATCGGTCAGCTTGCCGAAGCCGGCAAAGATGAACATGAAGGCAAGCAGGATGCGCGCCGCAAGAATGATGATGTTGTTGGTATTGGACATGACAGTCTCCAGTGAATTGGGTTTGGACCGGGTAGCGATAATTTCTGGAGACAGATATTCGTGATTTCCAGTGAATTGAAAAGATAAACAACTGCGTACAATTAGTTCACAATCATTGAACAGTGACATTCGGCGATCGCTCTTCCCATATGGGTCCTATCGGTTATGGTGGCGCCGATTCACTCGTCAAATCACAGTTTTCAGGAGCAAGCCCATGGCTGATCTGTCGTCCTTTCCGATCACGAAACGCTGGCCTGCCGGTAATCCGGATATCATCCAGCTTTATTCGCTGCCGACGCCGAACGGCGTCAAAGTGTCGATCGCGCTGGAGGAACTCGGCCTGGCTTATGAACCCCATCTGATCTCCTTCGGCACCAACGACCAGAAGTCTGCGGAATTCCTGTCGCTGAATCCGAATGGCCGCATCCCTGCAATCATTGATCCCGATGGTCCCGACGGCAAGCCGATCGGCTTGTTCGAATCGGGCGCGATCCTGGTCTATCTGGCGGAAAAGACCGGCAAGCTCATTCCGAGCGATGCTGCGAGGCGCTACGAGACCTTGGAATGGGTCTTCTTCCAGATGGCCGGCATCGGCCCGATGTTCGGTCAGTTCGGCCATTTCTTCAAATTCGCAGCCGAGAAGGTCGCCAACAACCCCTATCCGGTCGAACGTTATCGCGATGAGGCCAAGCGCCTCCTTGGCGTGCTGGAGAACCGTCTGCAGGGGCGCGAATGGATCATGGGCGATGAATATACCATTGCCGACATCACGACTTTCCCATGGGTTCGCGGCGTCGACGTCTTCTATGGCGGCCGCGAGGTACTGGAGTTCGAAAGCTTCCCCTCGGTCATGGCCTGGCTGGACCGTGCCCTTGCGCGCCCCGCGAGCCAGCGTGGCTTGAGTATTCCGAAGCGGGATTGACTGGGTTGAGTCGGTAGCTGGCCAGGCACACCGGCAATCGCTTACTGCCGGGTTGCCAACTGGCTGCCTGGCTCCAGCTTGAAGCGCGGAAACAGGAAGACGCCGACCATGCTGCCGGCATGTTGCCTGTCCGCAGCGACGGATTCACCGACGCAGAAGACCGGCTGGCGATGACCGCCCGCGCCGAGCGTTGTACTGGAGTAGCAGAAGCTGGACATGGTCGTTGCGGCCTGTTCGAAAAGATCGAGGATGCGCACCCGATCCTGCGGATCATAGCAATGCATCAGGCTCAAGAGACCGCATTCCGAAGAGCTGAGGCCATGCAGCATCGTGCTCCATTGGCCGAGCTTGATGATGCCGCTTGAAAGATCGCCCATCCATCCCTCGGAAACACAGAACTGCGCCAGGAGATCGGGGTCATGGCCGTCGAACTCCAGCGAGCCGGGCGCGAATGGCGAGGAAAAATTAGCCTTGGCAATCTTGAACAAGATGATCCCCACAAGAGCGCATGGTCCCTCCCGCGCTTCACTTGGTTTCCTTATCTCTTCGGATGGAAAATCCCCTGCATTTCGCGTTGTCGTGCGAGGGCAGGGATGCATATCCGTAAACCCGCTGTCGACAATGCTTCTCGGAAATGGCGCTCCGATCTATTAAGTCATTTCAAGTAATAAATCGGGGCAGCGCTGGTTTCCGAGGGCATAGGCATGCCAAGCCGCAGGTTAATCCTGTCCAAAAGAAGTAAAGATTACGTGTATCGCAGCTAATCCCCAAAATCGCTGCGCTGCGAGTTATAGGGGCTTTTTTGAAAACAGCAATGGGCATGCTGCAAAATCTGCAACTCGGCAAGAACTTGCTGGGATTGTGATCATACCATTTCAGCGCAATTAAAAAGGGCGGCCCGAGAGCCGCCCTTCGTCAATTCCGCATGTCGGATTGAACAATCGTGATTTGGCCGCTGGCCTATCACATCATGTCCAGGCCGCCTGACGGCCTGAAGCATCAAAGATGCCTGGGCGAAGCTTCATGGACATTTCTGCGATCGGTCGCTGGCCTATCACATCATGTCCATGCCGCCACTTCAGGCCGCTTGACGGCCTGAAGCATCAAGGATGCATGGGCGAAGCTTTATGGACATTTCTGCGATCGGCCGCTGGCCTATCACATCATGTCCATGCCGCCCATGCCGCCCATTCCGCCCGGCATGCCGGCAGGTGCATCCTTCTTCGGCAGTTCGGCGATCATGGCTTCGGTGGTGATCAGCAGCGAAGCAACCGAAGCTGCGTCCTGCAGAGCCGTGCGAACGACCTTGACCGGATCGACGATGCCCATGGCGATCATGTCGCCGTAGATGCCCGTCTGAGCGTTGTAGCCAAAGTTGTCTTCGTTCTTGTCGAGGATCTTGCCGACAACGATGGAGGCTTCGTCACCAGCGTTTTCAGCGATCTGGCGGCAAGGAGCCTGCAGAGCGCGGCGAACGATGTTGATGCCGGCTTCCTGGTCGTCGTTTTCGCCCTTGGCCGAGATCTTCGTGGAAGAACGCAGCAGAGCGGTACCGCCGCCCGGTACGATGCCTTCCTGAACGGCAGCGCGCGTCGCGTTGAGAGCGTCGTCGATGCGGTCCTTCTTTTCCTTCACTTCGATTTCCGTCGAGCCGCCAACGCGGATAACGGCAACGCCGCCGGCGAGCTTGGCAAGACGTTCCTGCAGCTTTTCGCGGTCGTAGTCGGAGGTGGTTTCTTCGATCTGAGCCTTGATCTGGGCAACGCGGCCTTCGATGTCGGACTTGGCGCCAGCGCCGTCGACGATCGTGGTGTTTTCCTTGGAGATCGAAACCTTCTTGGAACGGCCGAGCATGTCGAGCGTAACCGACTCGAGCTTGATGCCGAGGTCTTCAGAGATGACAGTGCCGCCCGTCAGGATGGCGATGTCTTCCAGCATGGCCTTGCGGCGATCGCCGAAGCCGGGAGCCTTGACAGCAGCAATCTTCAGACCACCGCGCAGCTTGTTGACGACGAGCGTTGCGAGAGCTTCGCCTTCGACGTCTTCAGCGATGATGAGGAGCGGCTTGCCGGTCTGAACGACGGCTTCGAGAACCGGGAGCATGGCCTGCAGGTTCGAGAGCTTCTTCTCGTGCAGGAGGATGAAGGCGTCTTCGAGGTCGGCGATCATCTTTTCCGGGTTGGTCACGAAGTAGGGGCTGAGGTAGCCGCGGTCGAACTGCATGCCTTCGACGACTTCGAGTTCGGTTTCGGCGGTCTTGGCTTCTTCAACCGTGATGACGCCTTCATTGCCGACCTTCTGCATGGCTTCGGCAATATCGAGACCGATCTGCTTTTCGCCGTTTGCCGAGATCGTGCCGACCTGAGCGACTTCTTCCGAAGTGTTGATCTTCTTGGCCTTGGCCTGGAGATCCTTGACGACTTCGGCAACAGCAAGGTCGATGCCGCGCTTGAGGTCCATCGGGTTCATGCCGGCTGCAACAGCCTTGGCGCCTTCGCGAACGATGGCCTGGGCGAGAACGGTTGCAGTCGTGGTGCCGTCGCCGGCGATGTCGTTGGTCTTCGAAGCAACTTCGCGGACCATCTGTGCGCCCATGTTTTCGAACTTGTCTTCGAGTTCGATTTCCTTGGCGACGGTGACGCCGTCCTTGGTGATGCGCGGAGCGCCGAAGGACTTGTCAATAACGACGTTGCGACCCTTCGGGCCGAGCGTGACCTTCACTGCGTCAGCGAGGATATCGACGCCACGAAGCATCTTTTCGCGGGCGCTGCGGCCGAATTTTACTTCTTTAGCTGCCATGTTTGAAACTCCTGAATTCGCGTTTTCCGGGTTTAGGACCCGTCAGCTTTATCGGAAAAGGGAACCGGCTAAATCAGCCGATGATGCCCATGATGTCGGCTTCCTTCATGATCAGAAGATCTTCGCCGTTGAGCTTTACTTCGGTGCCGGACCACTTGCCGAACAGAACGCGATCGCCAACCTTGACGTCGAGTGCTACGACCTTGCCGGATTCATCGCGAGCGCCGGAACCGACGGCGACGATTTCGCCTTCCTGCGGCTTTTCCTTGGCGGTATCGGGAATGATGATGCCACCCTTGGTCTTTTCTTCCGACTCGACGCGACGAACGACGACACGGTCATGAAGGGGGCGGAAATTGGTGCTTGCCATTGTCTAATCCCTCGATCAAATGACATTCACGGATCAGCGGGGGATCCGTATGGGCTTTGTTAGCACTCAGCATCGGCGAGTGCTAGCGACGGTGATTTAGGGGTGGCTACAGGGTGAGTCAAGAACAGCACTGTGAAATTTTTGCGGCGCCGTTCGGCTTGTCTCGAGGATGATTAACGGCCGGGGCCGTCCTGTGTAGCATGCCGTTGCCGCGATTCCCCCTTTTGGATCTGACACGGTAGCGCATGGCGACATGCTTTTTCGCTCGCTCCGCCGAAGTTTCTACCCGTCTTTTTGCCACTTGCCGTGGCGGCTTTCCCCTGTCCATCGCGCCTTGTGCGACGCAAAAACCTTGGGTGCCGCTCTTGTAATTTGTTGGCCGGTTTGCGATGTCAGCCCGTGATTTATTTGATGCGAGGACGGCATGGGCAAACGGATCGAAAGCTTTCGCGACATCGGCGGACTTTATGACGTTGCGCTCTGCGATGTATGGGGCGTGCTTCACAATGGCGTCACCGCCTACAAGGAAGCCTCGATCGCGCTCCAGGCCGCCCGTGCCCAAGGGCTGACCGTCGTCCTCATCACCAACTCCCCGCGCGTCGCCCCGAAGGTGGTCGAGCAGCTGCGGGCGATCGGCGTACCCGACAGCGTCTACGACCGCATCATTACGTCGGGCGACGTGACGCGCAAACTGATCGCCGAAGGCCCGAAGAAGGTATTCCTCCTCGGTCCCGAGCGGGATACCGGCATCCTCGAAGGCTTGGATGTGCAGCGTGTCGATGCCAGCGAGGCCGAGAGTATCGTCTGCACGGGCTTTTTCGACGACGAGACGGAAACGCCGGATGACTATACGGACGTGCTGACGGCGTGGTCCGCGCGCAACGTGCCACTTATCTGCGCCAATCCGGATCTGGTCGTCGAGCGCGGGCATCGCATGATCCCCTGCGCCGGCGCCATGGCCGCCTACTACGAGCGGCTCGGCGGCCGGACGCGTATCGCCGGCAAGCCGCATCAGCCGATCTATGACGCTGCAATCTCTGCAGCTCGCGAGGTCAAGAGCGAGTTCCCGTTGTCGCGCGTGGTGGCGATCGGTGACGGCATGCCGACCGACGTGCGCGGCGCACTCGATTACGGCCTCGATCTCCTTTATATCAGCCATGGCATCCACGCCCGCGAATATGTCGTCGAAGGGCATACGGATGAAGCCGCTCTCGGCGCCTTCCTGGCGCGCGAACAGGCTTCGCCGAAGTGGTGGATGCCGCGCCTTGTCTGAGGAGAGTGGCAGTCGATGACCGTTTTTCATCGCAACGAAACCCGCGAGCCGCTTCCCGATGCCCTGAAGGGCGGGGTGGTCGCCATCGGCAATTTCGACGGCGTGCATCGCGGCCATCAGTCTGTGCTGAATCGCGCATTGGAGATCGCCCGGGAGCGCGGCATACCCGCTCTGGTGCTGACCTTCGAGCCGCATCCGCGCACCGTCTTCAGGCCCGATCAGCCGGTCTTCCGGCTGACCCCTGCGCCGATGAGAGCGCGCCTGCTGGAAGCGCTCGGCTTCAACGCCGTCATCGAATATCCCTTCGATCGCGCCTTCTCGCAGCGTTCGGCGGATGAGTTCGTCCACTCGATCCTGATCGACTGGCTGCATGCCTCCGAAGTCATCACTGGGTTCGATTTTCATTTCGGCCACGATCGCCAGGGCGGTCCTGCCTTCCTCATGAACGCCGGCAGCCGCCACGGTTTCGGCGTGACGCTGATCGATGCCTTCCGCGACGAAAACACCGAGGTCATCTCGTCGAGCCGCATCCGCGCTCTGCTGGCCGAAGGCGATGTGTCGCAGGCCGCCGGCCTGCTCGGCTATCGCTATACCGTCGAGGCGCCCGTCATCGGCGGTGAGAAGCTCGGCCGTACCCTCGGCTTCCCCACGGCCAACATGCAGCTGCCGCCCGAGATATCTTTGAGGTCAGGCATCTATGTCGCCCGCTTCCGCACCGCCGATGGCATTATCCGCGATGCCGTTGCCAGCTATGGCCGCCGTCCGACAGTGACGGACAACGGCGCGCCGCTGCTCGAAACGTTCGTCTTCGATTTCAGCGGCGATCTCTATGGTCAGATCTGCTCGGTGTCCTTCTTCGGTTATCTGCGCCCCGAACTGAAGTTCGACGGCCTTGACCCGCTGGTCGCGCAGATCCGCAAGGATGAGGACGAGGCGAGGGCGCTGCTTGCAGGCGTCCGGCCGCTCAGCGAACTCGACGGGATCATCGCGTTCGACTAATATGACCGTAAGGGATTGGGTAGGTGAGGTTTGCTGCGTGGCAGTATGCTCTTGCCTTTGCCAACCACCCGATAGGGTAATCCGGTGACGTCGTCGGTCCGGTGAAGCGGCCGCCATGTGATGGGCATTATGTGAGCTGCTATCAGTCACCAACATCATCGTTTTCCGCCTTTGTCGCGGTCCATGTTGTTTGACACCACGCCCGATTTCCCCTGAGCCGATAGCGCTGGCTGGTGGAAAAGACGCTATTCGAACACGGCATCTTGCGGTTTTGAAGCAATAGCCTCGATTTCAGGCGAGCGCTAACGCCGCGGACAAGCCGTTGAATTCATGTCCGACAAAGGGCATTGTGCCGCGCCGGTTCTTGGGAGGAGCAATCGTTGACATTACGCAACCAGATTATTGCGCTCGCGCTCGTGCCTCTCGTGATTTCGATCCTGGCAATTACCGCCTTCATTACCTGGCAGTCGGCCAACCTCGCCAAGAGCAATATCGAGACTTTCGAACAAAACATGCTGAAGGCGAAGGAAACGGAAATAGTCAACCTTACAGACCTCGCCGTGTCGGCCATTCAGGTGATCTATCGGGACGCAACGCCGGACGACCAAGTCGCGAAGGACAAGGTAGCAGCGATCCTGACGTCACTCGAATATGGCCCTGACGGATACTTTTTCGTCTATGACTATGATGGAAACAACATTGTCCATCCGCGTGAGGGATTTCGTAACGGGCTTAATTGGCTCGATTTGACCGATCCGGATGGTGACAGGGTCATAGCAGAGCTCATCAAGACGGCAAAAGCCGGCGGGGGCCTGCACCAGTACAAATGGGAGAAGCCCTCTACCGGCCGCATCGCCGATAAGCTCTCATTCGTCATCGGCCTTGATAAATGGCACTGGGTCGTCGGGACCGGTGTCTATCTGGACGATATTTTCACCCAGACTGCGGCCGCCAATGCCGCCATGCGGGCAAACATAAAAGGAACCTTCATCGTCGTCACACTCATCGCCGTTCCTGCCGTTCTGGTCGTTTTCACGACCTGTATGCTGCTGACCTTTCGCGAGCGACGGATGGCCGATGGTCGGCTCAAGGAGCTGACGCAAAGGGTGATCGATACGCAGGAGGAGGAACGCGCCCGTCTTGCCCGCGAATTGCACGATGGCGTGTCGCAGAATCTCCTCGGCGTTCGCTACGTCATGGATCTCGCCAACCGCAAGGTACGAAACCAGGTCGATGATGCCGCCGCGACGATCGAGAAGGGTATCGATACCCTTAACAGCGCGATCAAGGACATCAGACGGCTTTCGCATGATCTGCGTCCCCGCGTGCTCGATGATCTCGGCTTGACGGCTGCGCTGACCGCACTCGCGAATAATTTCGCCGAGCGGACCGAGATCGCAACCGAGATCGAGGCTTCCGGCTTCACCAGCCAGCTGAAGCCCGAAGCCAGCACAGCGCTCTATCGTGTCGCCCAGGAGGCCTTGAACAACGTCGAACGTCATTCCGATGCGACGCGTCTTACGATCAAACTTTGGAGCGATCGGGGGCGTGCGCGCTTGAGAATTTCGGACAATGGCGTTGGTTTTGAGGGCGCAGGCGACGGCAAGGGTGGGCTCGGGCTTAGAAACATGCAGGAACGGATGGCGCATTTCCGCGGCCTGCTTCTCGTTGAAAGCACGGCTGGTGGCACGACACTGATTGCGATGCTGCCGAAATCGGCCAATGCTTCGCCAAGAGCAAGGGTGGATGCGGCATGAAAAGAGACAGGATCAGCGTTCTGCTGATCGACAATCATCCCGTGGTGCTGGACGGGCTGAAAGCCGTGCTGGAGACTTTCGACCACATAGAAGTGGTTGGGACGGCAAGCCTTGCGCAAACCGGCCTGGAGGTCGGTCGGCGAACGCTGCCGCAAGTTACCCTGATGGATATCAACATGCCGAAGCTGAGCGGCATTGATGCGATCGAGCTCTTTCGCCGGGAGCTTCCGGAGACGCGGATCGTAATGCTTTCCATGCATGACAGCCGCGAATACATCTCCTCGTCGATCATGCGCGGTGCGGTCGGATATATTCTCAAGGACGTTTCGACCGACGAAGTCGTCTGCGCTATCGAAACCGTGGCCGCCGGTGGAACTTATTTTTCGTCCGGTGTGCGCGACATACTGGTGGCGGACAAGATACAAAAAGAGGCCGACCCTCTGACACCGCGTGAGCGTCATATTCTCGGCTTGATCGTTACAGGCAGGAGCAATCGCGAGATTGCCGAGGAGCTTGAAATCACCCCCGCGACGGCGGAAACGCATCGCAAGAACTTGAAGAAGAAGCTGGGCATCGCAACGACGGCCGGGCTGATCCGCTACGCCCTTGACCACGGCATCGCAACGGCGCCGTAACGCCCGTCTACCCACTTCTGGGTAGCTTCGAAGATTTCGCATCGGCTAATATCTTGTTCGGGCGGCAGACTCGCCGTAGGACTTTACCAGCGGCTGGCCTCAGGCGGGCCGTTGGGAGGAATTCACATCCGTTAGTCTGGCTCTGCATAACCAAAGCTCTTCGGCTTCGGCCTTGAGCGCACATTGCAATCGCAGACTGATGCATCCCTTCCGCTCTGACAACTGCAACAAGGTGGCGCGCAGGCACCGCGTGAGAGGTATCGGATATGGACAAACGCTTTGGAACGGCCGCCTGCTGGCTGCTCGTCATTCCCTACATAGGCTTGCTTTGGGTTCCCTTCTATAACAGCCACGATCCGGTGCTGTTCGGTTTCCCCTTCTTCTACTGGTATCAGCTGGCCTGGGTGCCGATCACTGCTGTCCTGACATGGATCGCCTACCGGAGCATGCACCATGATGACTGATATCGATCCGACAGCTCTCGCCGTCTTCATCTTCTTTTTGGCGCTCGTCACGGTGATGGGTTTTGTAGCTGCCCGGTGGCGCAGGCCGAAGACCCTTGCCCATATCGACGAATGGGGCCTCGGCGGCCGCACCTTCGGCACCTGGATAACGTGGTTCCTCGTCGGCGGCGATTTCTACACCGCCTACACAGTCATCGCCGTCCCGGCGCTGGTCTATACCGTCGGCGCCTACGGCTTCTTCGCGCTGCCCTATACGATCGTCGTCTACCCCTTCGTCTTCATGGTCATGCCGCTTCTCTGGAGGCGTGCGAAGGACTACGGCTATGTCACGGCGGGCGATGTCGTCCATGGCCAATATGGCTCGCGGGCGCTGGAACTGGCGGTCGCTCTGACTGGTGTTATCGCGACGATGCCCTACATCGCTCTGCAGCTCGTCGGCATGACCGCGGTATTCAAGGCGCTGGGACTTCATGGCGAACTGCCGCTCGCCGTCGCCTTCATCATCTTGGCGCTCTACACCTATTCGGCCGGCCTTCGCGCTCCCGCGCTGATCGCCTTCGTCAAGGACATCATGATCTACATCGTGGTGATTGCAGCCATCGCGCTCATTCCGGCGAAACTCGGCGGCTATGCCAATGTCTTTGCGGCCGCCGATGCGGATTTCAAAGCCAAGGGGGCGGGCAGCCTGCTGCTCGGCGGCAACCAGTATGTCGCCTATGCGACGCTGGCGCTCGGCTCAGCGCTGGCGGCTTTCATGTATCCGCATACGCTGACCGGCATCTTCGCCTCCAACAGCGGCAACACCATCCGCAAGAATGCGGTGCTGCTGCCGGCCTATACGCTGCTGCTTGGTCTGCTGGCGCTGCTCGGCTATATGGGCCACGCGGCGAATCTGAAGCTGGACAGCGCCAACGACGTGGTGCCGGCGCTGTTCCAGACCCTGTTCTCGAGCTGGTTTGCGGGCTTCGCCTTCGCGGCCATCGCCATCGGCGCGCTGGTTCCCGCCGCCGTGATGAGCATTGGCGCCGCCAACCTCTTCACCCGCAACTTCTGGAAGGCCTATGTCGATCCGCAGGTTTCCGATGCCGGCGAGGCGAAGGTCGCCAAGATGACCTCGCTCGTCGTCAAGGTCGGCGCGCTTCTCGTCATCATTTTCCTGCCGACGCAGTTCGCGCTCGATCTCCAGCTCTTGGGCGGCATCTGGATCCTGCAGACGCTGCCGGCCCTGGTCTTCGGCCTCTATACCAAGTGGTTCCGCGCGCCCGGTCTGCTCGCCGGCTGGTTCGTCGGCTTCTTTGGCGGCACCTATCTCGTATGGGATGCCGGCTGGAAACCATTGCATATGATCCCCCTCGGAGAAGCAGGCTTCACCGTTTACACGGGCCTGCTGGCGCTTCTCGCCAATATCGTCGTGGCTGTCGTCGTCAACGCGGTTATGCCGGCGCGGGCAGAAGCACGGGCCTGATCGGATCGAGCCTCGATCGGCCGCGGGCGGGAACGTCCGCGGCCTTTCTGTGCGTCGCCGGCGTTGTTTCCTCTTCCTTTCCTTGGAAAAAACGCCTATGAACCGGCGACCATGACCCAATTTCGGCTGAGCCACGCGATACGAATTATTGGCCCGGCCTTCCGCGCGCTGTAAGCTGCCGGAAGGTCCGGGTTTTTGGCGTCTCGTGCAAGAGGCGCTTTCCGCCGCCGAAAAATCCCCGTATGGCTGCGCCAGTTGAGGCGCAAGACGCCCGAGACACCGAGGCAATTGTCACGACTATGACCGATACCGCTGAAAAGATGGACTATTCCAAGACCCTTTACCTGCCGGAAACCGATTTTCCGATGCGCGCCGGGCTGCCGCAGAAGGAGCCGGAGCTGGTGAAGCGCTGGGAGGAGATGAACCTCTACAGACAACTGCGCGCTTCTGCTGCAGGCCGCGAAAAATTCGTGCTGCATGACGGCCCTCCCTACGCCAATGGCCACATCCATATCGGCCATGCGCTGAACAAGATCCTCAAGGACGTCATCACCCGCTCGTTCCAGATGCGCGGCTATGACAGCAACTACGTCCCGGGCTGGGACTGCCACGGCCTGCCAATCGAATGGAAGATCGAGGAAAAATACCGCGAGAAGGGCAAGAACAAGGACGAGGTTCCGGTGAACGAGTTTCGCCAGGAGTGCCGCGACTTTGCCGCCGGCTGGATCAAGATCCAGTCCGAGGAGTTCAAGCGTCTCGGCATCACGGGCGATTTCGACAATCCCTATCTGACCATGAACTTTCATGCGGAATCCCGCATCGCCGGCGAACTGTTGAAGATCGCCCGCACGGGCCAGCTTTACCGCGGCTCCAAACCGGTCATGTGGTCGGTGGTCGAGCGCACGGCGCTTGCCGAAGCCGAAGTCGAATATGCCGACGTCGAGAGCGACATGATCTGGGTGAAGTTCCCGGTGGCCGAAGGCCCGTCCCATCTCGCCGGCGCCTTTATCGTCATCTGGACGACGACGCCCTGGACGATCCCCGGCAACCGCGCGATCGCCTATTCCTCGCGCGTGTCCTACGGGCTTTACGAAGTCACAGAAGCCGCGAATGATTTCGGCCCGCGTCCCGGCGAGAAGCTTGTTTTCGCCGACAAGCTGGCCGAGGAATCCGTCGCCAAGGCCAAGCTGCAGTACAAGCGTCTCGGCGATGTGACCGCTGCCGATCTGGCCGCGCTCGCCTGCGCCCACCCGCTGGCAGCCCTCGGCTACGGCTTCACGGTGCCGTTGCTTGACGGTGACCATGTTACCGACGACGCCGGTACGGGCTTCGTGCACACCGCACCCAGCCACGGCCGCGAGGACTTTGACGCCTGGATGTCGCATGCCCGCGATCTCGAAAAGCGCGGCATCTCCTCCGCTATCCCGTTCCCGGTCGATGACGCCGGCTTCTATACCGCGGATGCCCCCGGCTTCGAAGGTGGTCGCGTCATGGACGACAACGGCAAGAAGGGCAATGCGAACGATCTCGTCATCAAGGCGCTGATCGAGACGAACACGCTGTTTGCGCGTGGCAGGCTGAAGCATTCCTATCCGCATTCCTGGCGCTCGAAGAAGCCGGTGATCTTCCGCAACACGCCGCAGTGGTTCGTCTACATGGACAAGGACTTCGCCGACGGGTCGACGCTGCGTTCGCGTGCCCTGAAGGCGATCGACGATACCCGCTTCGTGCCGGCTGCCGGCCAGAACCGTCTGCGCGCCATGATCGAGCAGCGCCCGGATTGGGTCCTGTCGCGCCAGCGTGCCTGGGGCGTGCCGATCTGCATCTTCGTCGACCAGCACGGCAGCATCCTGCAGGACGACGGCGTCAACGCCCGCATCCTCGAAGCATTCGAGCGGGAAGGCGCCGATGCCTGGTTCGCAGAAGGCGCGCGCGGGCGCTTCCTCGGCGAGAAGGCCAACGAGCCCTGGACCCAGGTCATGGATATCCTCGACGTGTGGTTCGATTCCGGTTCGACCCACTCCTTCACGCTGGAGGACCGCCCGGACCTGAAGTGGCCGGCGGATGTCTACCTTGAAGGCTCCGACCAGCATCGCGGCTGGTTCCATTCGTCGCTGCTCGAAAGTGCCGCGACCCGTGGCCGCGCGCCCTACGATACCGTCGTTACCCACGGCTTCACCATGGACGAGCAGGGGCGAAAGCAGTCGAAATCGCTCGGCAATGTCGTTGCCCCGCAGGACGTGATGAAGGACGCCGGCGCCGATATCCTGCGCCTGTGGGTCATGACCACGGACTATTGGGAAGATCAGCGTCTGGGCAAGGCCATCATTCAGACCAATGTCGATGCCTATCGCAAGCTGCGCAACACAATCCGCTGGATGCTGGGTACGCTGGCGCATGACAAGGGCGAAGTCATTGCCTATGCCGACATGCCGGAGCTGGAGCAGCTGATGCTGCACCGTCTCGCCGAACTCGACGAACTGGTGCGTGAAAGCTACGACGCCTTCGACTTCAAGCGCATTGCCCGCGCTCTGATCGATTTCGCCAATGTCGAGCTGTCGGCTTTCTATTTCGACGTTCGCAAGGACGCGCTCTACTGCGATGCGCCGTCGAGCCTGCGCCGCCGCGCCTCGCTCGCCGTTATCCGCACGATCTTCGACTGCATGGTGACGTGGCTGGCGCCGATGCTGCCCTTCACCATGGAAGAGGCGTGGCTCTCGCGCAATCCGTCGGCGGTCTCGGTGCATCTCGAGCAATTCGTCACCATATCAGCCGAGTGGAAGAACGAAGCCTTGGCCGAGAAGTGGAAGAAGATCCGCGCCGTGCGCAGCGTCGTTACCGGCGCGCTGGAAATCGAACGCAAGGACAAGCGCATCGGCTCCTCGCTTGAAGCCGCCCCGGTGGTCTATGTCGCCGATCCGGAGTTGCTGAAGGTGCTTGAAGGGCAGGACTTCTCCGAGATCTGCATCACGTCCGGCATCAGCATCGAGGGCGGAGAAGGCCCGGCGGATGCGTTCCGTCTCGACGATGCAGCCAAGGTGAGCGTCGTTCCGAAGCTTGCCGAGGGGCGCAAGTGCGCCCGTTCCTGGCGCATCACAACGGATGTCGGCTCCGATCCGGAATATCCGGATGTCTCGGCTCGCGATGCGGCGGCGCTACGCGAGCTGATGGCTGTCAACTGAAGAAAATTGCCGGGTGAATTGCCTTTGCGGCGTTCATCCGGTAAAAGCTGCCTGAAAATGGCCTGATTTTTACGGCAGTTGCCGTCGAATGGGGTCCTGTTACGTTCATTCCGGCATGGCTGGGAAGGGTTTTCATGAGAGCGATGCATAAGGTTCGTGTCGGCGTCAGCTTGGCGGCACTTCTGGTTGGCTGCGGCGCAATGTCCGGTTGCCTCAGCAGCCCGACTTACGGCACCGACAAGACGGCCGGCGCACAGCTCTTGGACGATCTTGGCGATATCGCTTCCGTCTCGGCCGCGACGCCGAAGGACAAGGGTGTGAAATATCCGAACCGCCCCGGTCTGGTTGTAGGTGGCAATAAGGACACGCTGACCGCGCCGCAGCAGTCTTTGGCAAGCAAGGACAATCCGGCATGGCTCGAATCGCCGGAAGACGCCCGCAAGCGCCTCGCTGCGGAAGCCGACGAGAAGAAGAACGACGTCAATTATCGTTCGCCGCTGGCTCAGGCCGACAGCAGCAGGAACCGCCTGACCGAGGCGCAGCAGACGGCCGCCTATCGCGCCGCCCGCCAGGATCAGGCCGGCACCTATATCAACCAGCGCCGCTATCTGATCGACCCGCCGCAGGAATATCGTCAGGTATCCGATCCGAATGCCCTGAGCGATCTCGGCACGCCCGAGTCGAAGAAGGAAAAGAAGCGCAAGAAGGATGCGGAGGCCGCGCAGCAGTCCAGCAACAGCAGCTGGTGGAAGCCCTTCCAATAAGAAGTTTCCAAAGCGGCCGGTTTACAGCGCCGCGCGTCTTTCAAGGCGCGCAAGGGCGCTGTAAACCGGCCGCTTTTCAGTCTTCGGACCGTTTCGCCTGAAAGAAACCTCTGAGGATGTCGGCGGATGCGGTTTCGCCGAGACCGGAATAGACTTCCGGCGCATGGTGGCAGGTCGGCTGGCGATAGAAGCGCACGCCATTGTCGATACCGCCGCCCTTCGGGTCTTCGGCGCCATAATAGAGACGGCGGATGCGCGCGAAGGAAATGGCCGCTGCGCACATGGTGCAGGGCTCCAGCGTCACGTAGAGATCGGCGCCCGCAAGACGCTCCTGGCCCAGCTCCTCGCAGGCCACGCGGATGGCGACGATTTCGGCATGGGCAGTGACATCGTTGAGTTCGCGGGTGCGGTTGCCGGCAGCGGTGATGACCCTGTTGTCGAGCACGAGAACGGCGCCGATCGGCACTTCGCCGCGCTCCCCGGCGCGGCGCGCTTCAGCCAAAGCAAGCTCCATGAATCGATTTGTAGCCGCCATTCAAGTTTTTCCACTTAACCGCAAGGGCGTGACCTGATAGGAACACGCGTTAAAAATTCAGGCAAACAACAAATGACGATGAATGACAAGCCCAAGCGGCCTGGGTCTAAACCCTTTGTTCGCGACAAGCAGACGACGAAACGGGATGGCGCGAAGCCGGCAAAAGCCACAGCTGCCATAGCTGCGGACGAAACCGCGATCGAGGATGGAAAGGCCGAGCGCATTTCCAAGGTGATGGCGCGCGCCGGCGTGGCTTCGCGTCGCGATATCGAGCGCATGATCCTGGATGGCCGCGTCAAGCTGAACGGCGTGCTGCTCGATACGCCGGTGGTCAACGTGACCCTTTCCGACAAGATCGAGGTCGACGGCGTGCCGATCCGCGGCATCGAGCGCACGCGCCTCTGGCTCTATCACAAGCCGGCCGGACTGGTGACCACCAATGCCGATCCTGAGGGGCGCCCGACCGTTTTCGACAACCTGCCGGAAGAGCTGCCGCGCGTCATGTCGATCGGCCGCCTCGACATCAATACCGAAGGTTTGCTGCTGCTGACCAATGATGGCGGTCTCGCCCGTGTTCTGGAATTGCCGACCACGGGCTGGCTGCGCCGCTACCGCGTCCGCGCGCATGGCGAGATCGATCAGGAAGCGCTCGACAAGCTGAAGGAAGGCATTGCCGTCGATGGCGTGCTGTACGGCTCGATCGACGCGACGCTCGACCGCACCCAAGGATCCAACGTCTGGATCACCATGGGCCTACGCGAAGGCAAGAACCGTGAAATCAAGAACGTGCTCGGCGCGCTGGGGCTCGAGGTCAACCGTCTGATCCGCATTTCCTACGGCCCGTTCCAGCTCGGCGAGCTGCCGGAAGGCCATGTGCTCGAGGTGCGCGGCCGCACGCTGCGCGATCAGCTCGGGCCTCGCTTGGTCGAGGATGCCAAGGCGAATTTCGATGCGCCGCTCTATAACGCCCCGGCCGTTGCCGAGCCCGAAGAGGCGGATGCCAAGCCGGCTCGGACGGCAAAGGAAGAGCGTCCGCGCCGCGAGCGCCCCGAGGATAAGCGCGAAAGGGCGCTCAGCCGCCTCGACACGAAGCGCGACGATCGCCGTGACGGCGGCCACAAGGACGATGACCGGCCGAAGCGCCAGCCGCTGGGCTCGCGCCGCAACGCCAATGTCTGGATGGCACCCGGCGCCCGTCCGCTCGGCGAAAAGGCAGCGGCAAAGGCTGCGAAGAATGCAAGGACCGCCGCAAAGCGCGGCGAAACTGAACGTTCGCAGCGCAGCGGCTTCGATCGTCCGGACGAAGGTCCTCGCGTTCGCATCAATCGCATCGACGAAGGCGATGGCGAATGGATCCGTTCGAGCGAGGAAGCTCCGCGCAAATCGCGCGGCGATGATGAAGGTTTCGATCGCAAGCGTTCCCGCGGCGAGCGCCCGCAGGGCGATCGCCACGCTCGTGGGGACCGTCCGTTTGGTGATCGCCCCAGGGGTGATCGAGCATTTGGCGATCGTCCGCGTGGTGAACGCGGCTCGCGTCCTGAAGGCGGCGACCGCCCACGCGCAAAATCCTTCCAGGGCGAAGCCCGCTCCGAACGTTCCTTCGGGGATCGTCCGCCGCGCAGCGATCGTCCATTCGGCGACAAGCCTCGTGGCAACCGGCCTCCGCGTGCCGAAGGAGACGAGCGTCCCCGCGGCAGGTCTTTCGGCGGCGAGCAGCGCTCTGAACGTCCCCGCGGCGATCGCCCCCACGGTGATCATCCGTTTGGCGATCGTCCGCCGCGCGGTCGCCCGTCCGGAGATCGCCCCCAGGGCGAGCGCTCCTTCGGTGATCGGCCGGCCGGCAAGCCCTTCGGCAAGAAGCCGGGCGGCGGAAAATCCTTTGGCGGCAAACCGGGCGGGAAGCCCGGTGGCTCGCGCAGCTTTGGCGGAAAGCCCGGTGGCGCAGGTCGTCCCTCGGGCGGCCCGCGTGGCGGCTCCGGTCGGGGTGGTCCCGGCAGGGGCGGTCCCAAGGGCGGCAGGGGCTGACGCGCGGTGAGGATCGTCGGCGGTGAGTTTCGCGGTCGTTCGCTTGCAACGCCGAAGTCGAACGACATTCGGGCGACGGCGGATCGCACGCGCGAGAGCCTGTTCAACATCCTGAGCCACGTTTATCCGGAGGCCATCGACGGCACACGGATGATGGACGTGTTCGCCGGCACCGGCGCCGTCGGATTGGAGGCGGCCTCGCGCGGCTGCCGTCATGTGCTCTTCGTGGAAAGCAGCGTCGAGGGCAGGGGACTTCTCTGGGAAAACATCGACGCGCTCGGCCTGCATGGCCGCACGCGCATGCTGCGGCGCGACGCGACGGATCTCGGCAGCGTCGGCAATCTCGAGCCCTTCGATTTTCTCTTCGCCGACCCGCCCTATGGCAAGGGGCTCGGCGAGAAGGCCTTTGCGGCGGCTGCCGCCGGAGGCTGGCTGGTGTCAGGCGCCCTGGCGATCCTTGAGGAGCGAGCCGACGTCACCGTTGCCGCGCCTTCGGATTTCCTGTTTCTGGAGGAACGAACCTTCGGCGACAGCAAGATGCATTTCTTCCGTTATCAGCCGCAGACGTCGTAACGGAGGAAGGAGAAGGATATGGGCGATTATGCTGATTTCGTCGGCAGCGACTATCCGCTCGCCGCTTCCGGCACGCCGAGCGTCGCGGTCGCCTTCGGCTGCGGCGGCGCGCGCGGGCTCGCCCATATCCATATCATCGAGGCGCTGGACGAACTCGGCATCCGTCCGGTCGCGATAGCGGGCGCCTCCTTCGGCTCCATCATGGGGGCCGCCATGGCCGTCGGCATGAGCGGTGCGGAAATCCGGGACTATACGCTGGCGACGGTCGGCAATCGCCCGGCCGTTCTCAACAAGATCTGGAGCCTGCGGCCGGTCAACATGCGCAGCATCCGCTTCGGCCAGTTCAATCTCGAACGCATCCTGCGTACCTTCCTGCCCGCGGCCATTCCTGAAAATTTTTCCGATCTGCATATTCCGTTGAAGGTGGTGACGACGGATTATTACGGGCAGGCCGAAGTCGTCATCGAGAAAGGTGAGCTCTTTCCCGTTCTTGCAGCCTCCGCCGCCATCCCCGCCGTCTTCATGCCGGTCAGGCTCGGCGACCGCGTGATGATCGACGGCGGCATCATGAATCCCGTTCCCTACGAACATCTGGCCGGCCTTGCCGATATCATCATCGGCATCGATGTCGTCGGCGGCCCGGAAGGCGGCAGCCGGCATATCCCGAACCGCATCGAGAGCCTGTTTGGCGCCGGTCAGCTCACCATGCAGTCCAACATCGCGCTGAAGCTGCGGCTGCAGGCACCGCAGATCTTCCTGCGCCCGGCGGTCGGCCGCACCGGCGTCCTCGATTTCCTCAAGGCCCGCGATATTCTCGCCATGTCGGCCGGCGTCAAGGACGAGCTGAAATTCGCCCTCGACCGAGTGGTGACGGCGAAGAATTAGACCAACCTTACGAAATTCGGCCGCGGCTTTCGGACGACATCACGCTCTACTTCTTTGATTCCAGAACGGATTCAGATTTTAGGTCGAACAGACCTAAAATCATCCGGCTCTAAGCCTGCTCCGGCTCCTCCTGCGGCAGGGCAACGAGGTCGTCGGCGTCGCTGTAGGTGTCGGCCGTACGCTTCGGCTTGACCAGCGGCTCCGGCTTGACGGGACGGGAATAGAGCATGTCGGTGCCCGCCTGCAATCCCTCGCTCACCTGCAGCACCAGCCGCTGTTCGTCGCGCTTGCGGATATCCTCACCGATCTCGTAGGCTTCCGCCTCGCTGACGCCGAGTGCTTCCAAGGTGCGGCGGCCGAAGAGCAGGCCGGATTCCAGCGTCTCGCGCAGCTCGTAATCCACGCCCTTATGACGCAGCTCGATCGAATGAATGCGGTCGTAGGAGCGGACGAAGATGCGCGCATGCGGATAATCGGTCTGCACGAGCTCGACGATCTTGTCGGTCACCTCGCGCAGATGCGTGCTGACGACGACGATCTTGGCGCGATCGATGCCGGCGGATCGCAGCACGTCCTTGCGGGTTCCGTCGCCGAAATAGATGCGGAAGCCGAAGCTCGATGCCTGACGGATGCGGTCGGCGGAAAAATCGATGACGGTCACGTCTCGGCCGCTGGCGAGCAGGATCTGCGCGGCAATCTGCCCGAAACGCGAAAAGCCGATCATCAACACGTCGGAGCCCGCGCCCTCGAAATCCTCGTCCAGCTCCTCCTGCGCGTCGCCCTTGACCAGCCGCTTCGCCAGCGCGGAACTCAGCGGTGTCAGCGCCATCGACAGCGTCACGATGGCGATCAGCGTCGATGCCGTGTTGGCGGAAAACAGCCCGCCGCTGGCACTGGCGGCGCTGAAGAGCACGAAGCCGAATTCGCCGCCCTGCGGCAGCAGCCCGGCGATACGGACTGCATCGTTGTGCGGCGAACCCGCGACACGGCAGAGCGCATAGATTACGGCCGCCTTGATGAGCATCATGACCGGGACGGCGAGCACGATCAGCACCCAGTTGTCGAGGATCACCTCGAGTTTCAGCGACAGGCCGACGGCGATGAAGAAAATGGCGAGCAGCACGCCGCGGAAAGGCTCGATATCCGCTTCCAGCTCATGGCGATAGGAAGATTCGGCCAGCATCACGCCGGAAAGAAAGGCGCCCATCGCCATCGAGAGCCCGGCAAGCTGCATCAGCGTGGCCGATCCCATGACGACGAAAAGGGCGGCGGCAATCATCGCCTCGCGTGCGCCGGTGCGGGCGATTATCTGGAAGAGCGGCGTCAGCAGATAGCGGCCGGCGATAACCATTGCCGCCACCGCTCCGATGGCGATCGCAAGATCGGGAAGCGGATTGCCGGTTTCCTTTGGTCCGTCGAGAACGGTGATCAGCGCCAGCAGCGGCACGATGGCGAGATCCTGCAGCAGCAGCATCGAGAAGGAACGTTGCCCGTATTTCGTATTGACGTCGCCTTGCTGTTCCAGGATCTGCATGGCAAAGGCGGTCGAGGAGAGCGCCAGGCCGAAGCCGATGATGATACTGCCCTTCCATCCGGCAATGCCGCCGAAATAGGCGGCAAGCATCAGGGCGAGGCCGCTCAAAATCACCTGCGCTGAACCGAGACCGAAAATATCCCGCCGCATCTGCCAGAGGCGCGAGGGCTTCAATTCCAGGCCGATGATGAACAACAGAAAGACGACGCCCAGCTCCGCCACGGCAAGCACGGCTTCGCTGTCGCCGATGCCGTGCAGGATCGGGCCGATCACCACACCGGCCGCCAGATAGCCAAGCACTGTCCCCAATCCGAGTTTCTTGAAGATCGGCGCCGTAACGACGGCACCTCCGAGCAGCATCAGGGTTTCAGTGAAGAGACTATTGGCGGCGGACATCGTCTGTTTCTTTCCGTGGCGCAGGCGGTGTTGCGGCACATGGTCGTGATAAACAACCATGCGTGAAGAGATTAGAACAAGAATCGGCTTTGCCGCCCTTGATGCTTTATCTAGTGCACAATAAATGGAACGCGAAGGAAAGGCCAAGTCATGACCTCTGAAATCGATTCCGCCACCCTGCTTTCCCGTGCCAGCCAATTGATCGATCTCGCCCGCAAAGCCGGAGCGGATGCGGCCGATGCCGTTGTCGTGCGGTCGCGTGCCCATTCCGTCAGCGTGCGCCTCGGCAAGGTCGAGGGCACCGAATCCTCCGAGAGCGACGACTTCTCGCTCAGGGTCTTCGTCGGCAATCGCGTGGCGAGCGTTTCGGCCAATCCCGGCTTTGATCTGAACGCACTTGCCGAGCGTGCCGTGGCCATGGCCAAGGTTTCGCCGGAAGATCCCTTCGCCTGTCTGGCCGATGAGGCGGATCTCGCCAGGAGCTATCCGGATCTCGATCTGTTCGATTCGACCGAGGTTTCCACGGAGCAGCTTCGCGAAGCGGCCCTTGCGACCGAGGCGGCGGCTCTCGCCGTTCCGGGTGTCACCAATTCCTCCGGCGCCGGCGCTTCTGCCGGCATGGGCGGCCTTGTGCTTGTGACATCGCATGGTTTTGCCGGCCACTATATGGGTTCGCGTTTCGGGCGCTCCGTCAGCGTCATTGCCGGCGATGGCACCGGCATGGAGCGCGACTATGATTTTGACAGCCGCCTCTATTTCGCCGATCTCGATGCTGCCGAGGAGATCGGCCGCCGTGCCGGCGAACGCGTCGTCAAGCGCATCAATCCGCGGCAGGTTCCGACGGACAAGAACGTCACCGTCGTTTTCGATCCGCGCGTCGCCCGCGGCTTCGTCGGCCATATCGCCGGCGCCATCAACGGCGCTTCCGTCGCCCGCAAGACCAGTTTCCTGCGCGACAAGATGGGCCAGCAGGTGTTGAAATCGGGCCTTTCGGTCACCGACGATCCGCTGATCGTGCGCGGTCCGGCTTCTCGCCCCTTCGACGGCGAAGGCGTGTCCGGCAAGCGGCTGGTCATGATCGAGGACGGCGTGCTGAAATCTTGGTTCCTCTCCACGGCGACGGCTCGCGAAATCGGCAGCGGCCTGAAGACCAATGGCCGCGGCGTGCGCGGCGGCACGACGGTATCGCCCGCGTCCACCAACCTCGCGCTGGAGCCGGGCGATATTTCACCGAAGGAACTGATCCGCAATGTCGGAACGGGTTTCTATGTCACCGAACTGATCGGCCAGGGCGTCAACATGATCACCGGCGAATACAGCCGGGGGGCCACCGGCTTCTGGATCGAAAACGGCGAATTGACCTTCCCGGTTTCCGAAGTGACCATCGCCTCCAACCTGAAGGACATGTTCATGCGCGTAACGCCTGCAAGCGATATCGATCGCGGTTTCGGCGTTGCCGCTCCGACGCTTGCCATCGAAGGCATGACGCTGGCTGGCCGCTGAGAAACGAGCGGAGATTGGAATTATTGAATGATCGATAGCCAGAAGGCCGGCCGTTTGAGCGATACGGACCTGATCGTGGGTGCCGCGCTCGAGGCGGGCAAGATCGCTCTCGGTTTCTTCCGGCAATCGCCTGAAGTCTGGTGGAAGAACAACGGTCAGTCTCCGGTCAGCGCCGCCGATTTTGCCGCCAACGAAAGTCTTGCCGCCACTCTGCGCTCGGCGCGTCCGGATTATGGCTGGCTTTCCGAGGAGACCGATGACGACGCTGCGCGGCTGTCGCAGGCAACGGTCTTCGTCGTCGATCCGATCGATGGCACGAGGGGTTTTCTCTCAGGCTCGGATCTATGGTGCGTCAGCGTCGCCATCGTCACTGACGGCCGGCCTGTAGCGGGCGTTCTCTACGCGCCGGCGCTGGACGAACTTTTCGTGGCGACGGTTGGCGGACAGGCGTTGAAGAACGGCCGGCCGATCAGCGTTTCCGAGAGGGTCGGCGAGGATGTGCATCGGCTGGCGACCGGCGAGGATATGCTCAAAGGCTTCGATCCGGATTTCCGCAAGACGGTCGAGCGGGTGAAGCACGTTCCGTCGCTCGCCTATCGTCTGGCCATGGTGGCGGATGGCCGCCTGGAGGGAACGATCGTCAAGCGCAACTCCCACGACTGGGATCTGGCCGCCGCCGATCTCATTCTGGAGCGCGCCGGCGGCGCTCTTGTGGATCTCTCGGGCAATGCTCTGCGCTACAATCGCGCCGAGGTGTCCCATGACGAGCTCTGCGGGGCGTCGGCCTCGCAGTTGCCGGAGTTTCTCCGTCAGCTCTCGTACCGACGAGACGGTTGACCTTTCGGTCAAAATCCCTCAGATGAAGGATAGAGGGGGATGACAGCAGAAAGAGACGAAAATGACCAATACCAGCGGAAAAAAGCAGCTCCTGCACCTAGTCTTCGGCGGTGAACTGGAGAACCTCGAAGAAGTTCAATTCCGTAATCTCAACGAGCTCGATATCGTCGGCATGTATCCCGATTATGCGAGTGCGCTGACGGCGTGGAAGTCCAAGGCGCAGCAGACTGTGGACAACGCCCATATGCGTTATTTCATCGTCCATCTGCATCGCTTGCTCGATCCGCAGGAAAATGCGGCATCCTGAGGTCGCCTCCCACCGAATTTTGCATTTGATATCTCCGTCCGGCAAGGCGTTATCGCTTTAAATCCGGGCATGAAGCAGTATCTTTGACACAATAAGAACGAAAATTCGGCTGCTTATTCGGCCGCATGATAATCGGGATTTGGCATTGATGGTGATCAGCTGGGATAGGAGGCGATCGAAATGAGCAGTCTCAGGGCGCGTCTTGCCTTGAGCGCCTATCGTCTCGGCGGAATCGCCATCTATCCGTTCATCGGGCCTTATCTCGCCGTTCGTGCGGCAAAGGGCAAGGAAGACAGTTCCCGCAAACTGGAGCGCTCGGGCTATGCGAGCGCCAACCGTCCTCAGGGACCGCTGATTTGGTTTCATGCCGCAAGCGTGGGTGAAACCTCGGCCGTCATTCCGCTCATCCGCGAAATCCGTCGCCGCGATATCCATGTCATGCTGACGACGGGAACGATGACATCAGCCAAGGTCGCGCATCAGCGCCTTGGCGAAGAGGTCATTCATCAATACGTGCCGCTCGATCTCAAGCCTGCTATCAAGCGCTTCCTCGATTATTGGCAGCCCGATTGCGCCATTTTCGCCGAATCCGAGATCTGGCCGACGACCATCATGGAACTCGGCCGCAAGCGCATTCCGCAGATCCTCGTCAATGCCCGCATGTCGGATCGCTCCTTTGCCCGCTGGAGCCGGCATCGCTCGCTTGCCGAGGCGCTGTTCGAAAATCTGGCGCTGGTCGTGGCCCAGTCCGATCTCGATGCCGAACGCTTCCGCGATCTCGGCGCCTTGCAGGTTCTCAAATCAGGCAATCTCAAAGTGGATACGGACGCGCCATCTCACGATGCGCCGACGCTTGCCGCCTACCTGAAGCAGATCGGTAACCGCAAGACCTGGGCCGCCGTCTCCACGTTCGAGGGCGAAGAGGGGGCTGCGGCCTCCGTCCATTCGATGCTCAAGCAGCATAACGACCAGCTCACCATCATCGTGCCGCGCCACCCCGAGCGCTGCGACGCGATCGAGGCGATGCTCGTCGAGCAGGGCCTGAAAGTGGCGCGCCGCACCCGCAACGATATTCTCTCGCCGGATGTGGATGTCTTCCTTGGCGATACGATCGGCGAAATGGGGCTTTATCTGCGGATGACCGAAGTCGCCTTCATGGGCAAGTCGCTCTTCAACGAAGGGGGCCAGAATCCGCTGGAGCCGGCCATGCTCGGCTGCGCGATCCTGACCGGCGGCCATGTCCAGAATTTCCGCGATTCCTATCAGTTGCTTGCCCGCCGCGGCAGTGCCCGCATGGTGCGTGACACGGAGATGCTGGCGCGCGGCGTCCATTATTTGCTGACCAACGACACGGCACGTCGCGGCATGATCGATGCCGGTTTCGCTGCCGTGCATGAAATGCGCGGAGCATTGGCCGCGACGGTCAGGGGCTTGGAGCCCTATATCAATCCGCTTTCGGTGAAGGCGCGGCTGATGCCGAAGACGATGGCGAACGGATAGAGCATTCCCAGGAAAAGTGCGTAGCGGTTTTCCGTCCGGAATGCGTTGGAGAAACAAGAGGATAGAGCGTTTTCGCGATTCGAAGAAAAGCGGAGATGCTCTAGAAGGGAAAGGCATGACGGCGGCCAAGCTGGGAGCGATTGCAGGCATTCTCTTCGACAAGGACGGCACGCTGCTCGACTATGATCAGAGCTGGCTGCCGGTCAATCGCGAGCTCGCGCGCATCGCCGCTCAGGACGATCCGATACTCGCCGATCATCTTCTATTCTCCTGTGGCATGGACCCGATCACCGGCCATATCGTGCCCGACAGCCTGCTTGCTGCCGGCAACACAAGGCAGATTTCCGAGGGGCTGGTGGCCGCCGGCTCGAAAATGGATATCGCGGAGCTGGTGGAAAAACTCGATGCGCTCTTCGCGCATGCGGCCGATTTTTCCTCGCCCGTCACAGATCTCTCCGCTTTCTTCCAGCGCCTGCATCAGCGCGGCTACAAGCTCGGCGTTGCCTCCAGCGACAATGAGCGCTCCATCCGGCAGACGGCGCGCCGCTTCGGCTTCATCGACTACGTCGATTACATCGCCGGCTACGATAGCGGCTTCGGCATCAAGCCGGAGCCGGGCATGGTACTCGGCTTCTATGCGGCAACGGGTCTTTCGCCGGCGCAGGTCGCCGTCGTCGGCGACAACAATCACGATCTCCATATGGGCCGCAACGCCGGCGTCGGCGTGACCGTCGGCGTGCTGACAGGTACCGGCTCGCGCGAGACGCTGACGGCCGCATCCGACTATTGCCTCAACGACATTACCGAGCTGGAAGGCCTGCTCATGCCGGTCGCCCAATTGGCCTGATCCCGGTAGTGGCTTGCTTTTTCACTCAATCTGACCTTTCTTGCCGCCTTATTGTCGGCACAAGCAGAAGGCTGAGTTAGACGCATGGTATCGGAAGCCCCACCTTTCTGGTGGCGAAAACCGGATTGGCGTGCCTGGGGGCTCTCACCCTTCTCTTTCCTGTACGGCCGTATCGCAGGATATCGCATGGTGCATGGCAAGCGTGCCTCCGTGCCCGTGCCGGTCATCTGTGTCGGCAACTTCACAGTCGGCGGAGCCGGAAAGACGCCGACGGCACTTGCGCTCGCCCAAGCCGCCAAGGCCAAGGGGCTGAAGCCGGGTTTTCTGAGCCGCGGCTATGGCGGCTCGCTCGATGTTACGACAGTCGTCGATCCCGCGCATCATCATGCCACAGCCGTCGGCGACGAGCCGCTTCTGCTGGCCCGCGAGGCGCTGACCGTCATTGCCCGCCGCCGGGCCGATGGTGCGCAGAGGCTCGTGCGCGAGGGCGCCGACATCATCATCATGGATGACGGATTCCAGAGCGCGCATCTTGCCATCGACTATGCCCTGGTTGTGATCGATGCCGGTCGGGGCATCGGCAACGGCCATCTCGTTCCAGGCGGTCCGGTGCGTGCGCCGCTGCGCACCCAGCTTATCTATGCCTCCGCTCTTTTGAAGGTCGGCGAGGGCAATGCCGCCGATCGCGTTGTTCGCCTGGCGGCAAGGGCCGGAAAGCCTTTCTTTTCTGCAGGCGTCAGAGTGCGCGGGCAGGAAGATTTGCGCGGCCTCAACGTGCTTGCCTTCGCCGGCATCGCCGATCCGGCCAAGTTCTTCCGCACGGTGGAAGCCCTCGGAGCGAATATTGCCGTCCGACGCAGCTTTGGAGATCATGAACATCCCGGCGACGACGAGGTTTCCGACATGCTCGACATAGCCTCGCGTGAAGGGCTGGAGATCGTCACCACGTCGAAAGATTATGTCCGTCTCATCGGACATAATGGCCGCGCCGACGAATTGCTGCAGCGTTGCAGGGTGATCGAGATCGACATGGTCTTTGCCGATCCGCACGCGCCGGGATTGATCATCGACAGGGCGATTGCGGCAGCCCGCGAGCGCTGCTTGCGGGAAAAGCGCGGCGGCAAGGCCGGTTGAAATACTGCAGGCTATTCGGCGAGAAAATCAGCGTTTCTGATTGGGAAGCGCGCCGGCGCGCTTTTCAGCTTCGAGCGAGGTGATCACGTCGGCGTATGGCTCTTGCCGGGCAACGCTCCAGTAGCGCAGCTCATCGAGCGCGATATGCTTGCCGGTCATGGCGCAGACGACATAGGAGCCAGGCATCAGGATCTGGAAATCGCCGTCGAGATAGCGAATCTTCGCCTCGCGGTTTCCATGTCCTTCAAAAAGATTCATCTGATGCCGTCCTTGATCTCTGTCATCTGTTTGCCATACCGCACTACAGCGGCGCGCGTCAAATATGACGCGCAAAGATCGCTGCAGCGGCATTTCGAAGCCGGTTCGCTTCAGCTGCGCCCGAACAGCCGCTCGATGTCCGCAAGCTTCAACTCTATATAGGTCGGCCTGCCGTGATTGCACTGGCCGGAGCCGGGCGTCGCCTCCATTTGCCGCAACAGCGCATTCATCTCTTCCGAGCGCAGACGCCGGCCAGAGCGCACCGAACCGTGGCAGGCCATGGTCGCCGCGACATATTCCAGCTTGGCGGCAAGACCCGAGGCCGTGTCCCATTCGGCGATCTCGTCCGCGAGTTGCCGGACAAGACCTTGCGCATCGACCTCGCCGAGCAAGGCCGGCGTCTCCCGCACGGCAACGGCACCGGGGCCGAAGCGCTCGATGGCGAGGCCAAGCTCGCCGAACTCCTCGGCAAACGCTATCAGCCGGTCGCAATCTTCCTCCGGCAGGTCGATGATCTCCGGAATGAGCAGGACCTGCGAGGACAGGCGTTTCGAGTGCAGGGCCTTGCGCATGGCTTCGAAAACCAGTCGTTCATGTGCGGCATGCTGATCGACGATGACAAGCCCGTTTTCCGTCTGGGCGACGATATAGTTCTCATGCAATTGAGCGCGGGCGGCACCCAGCGGAAAACGAGAGGGTTCCTCGGCTCGCATCGGTTCTCCCGGCGGTTCCGCACGTGCCGTGGGTACGGCAAGCCCGTCGAAGGCGGCCTGCGGTCTTTCCGTAAATCCGTAGCCCGCCGTTGCCGGCGTTCTCTCATAGGGCAGGGATGGCGAAGTCTCCGGCATCCAGGGAGCAGTTGCCGGCGAAGGGCGCCAGCCGGGTTGGAATCCCGAACGCCCGGCGGTGAAGGCGCGCAGCATGCCATCCGCTCCGGTCGTTGCGGCCCGGTCGCCTTCGCGCGACAGGGCTTCGCGGACCGCGCCGACGATCAGGCCGCGCACGAGACCAGGATCTCGGAAGCGCACATCGGATTTTGCCGGATGCACGTTGACGTCGACCAGCGCCGGATCGAGTGTCAGGGAAAGCACGGCGACAGGATAGCGGCCGGAGGGAATGGTCTCGGCATAGGCGCCGCGGATCGCCGACAGGATCAGCTTGTCCTGCACCGGCCGGCCGTTGACGAAGGCATATTGATGGGCGGAATTGCCGCGATTGAAGGTCGGCACGCCGGCAAAACCGGTGAGACCGACATCCTCGCGCACGGCATCGAGCGCAATGGCGTTGTCCTTGAATTCGGCCCCGAGCACCTGCGCCATGCGGGCGAGATGATCGTCGCCGGTTGCGGGAAATTCGAGCGTCGAGCGGTCGGTTCCCGACAGAACGAAGCGCACGCGCGGAAAGGCGATCGCCATGCGCTTGACGACCTCGGTGATCGCGGCGGCTTCCGCCTTCTCGGTCTTCAGGAACTTCAGGCGGGCGGGCGTCGCAAAGAACAGGTCGCGCACCTCCACGATCGTGCCGGGATTGGCAGCCGCCGGGCGCAGATGCAGAACCTTGCCGCCGGCAACCGCGATCTCGGCGCCGCCGGCGGCACCTGCCCGGCGGCTTGCGATCGAAAGCTTCGCCACGGAGCCGATGGAGGGCAGGGCTTCGCCGCGGAAGCCGAGGGTGCGAATGTCTTCCAGCGTTTCGTTGATCTTCGAGGTGCAGTGGCGCCGGACGGCAAGCTCCAGATCCGCCTCTTCCATGCCGGAGCCGTTGTCCGTTACACGCAGCAGCGCCTTGCCGCCGCCTGCCGTGGCAATCTCGATGCGCGTGGCGCCGGCGTCGAGCGCGTTTTCGATCAACTCCTTGGCAGCGCTTGCCGGGCGCTCGATGACTTCGCCGGCGGCGATCTGATTGATCAATGTTTCGGAGAGTTGCTTGATGGCCATGGCATCATTGTCGTGGATTCGTGGCGGTGTGGAAAGAGGAAAGGCGATTCTCCGGCCGTGATCCACCCGTTTCCGTCCGGTGCTCCGTTTAAGAAATTTAATCAATGTTTAAGGGAATAATGACAGGTTGCGGGCAGAGAAACTTGAAATGACCGCGAGTGGCGCGTTTCGTGCATGCTGACGGCTCTTGATGGCAGGTTGGTGGCCATCAATCTACAAGGAGCCAGGCGCCATCTGCTTCAAGTATCAAGGCCAGCATGCAATTTTCACGAATTTGCCGCGCAGAACGAATGTTGCGCTGTCTGCTTATCGTGTTGTGAAACTGGTTGAGTGTAGGAATCGGACGAATGACTGCCGAGATTGACAAGGCAGCTTTGGCAATGATGACTGCTGATGCGCCTTTTGGCGGCAATCTGCAGGCGATGTTCTTCGACGCTTTCTGCGATGGTCTTTCCAGTGCATTCCTTGCCTATGACAAGAATGATCAGCTGCTGTTCGCCAGCCGCCAGATTTTGAATTTCTTCCCGATCCAGCCGGACTTCCTGCAACCCGCGACGAGGCTTCGCGATTTTCTGGGCGCCGTCTTCGACACGGGCGTGCGCTATCAGAGACACCAGAGCAAGACGGCCGCCAACCGTGACGAATGGGTCTCGCAGCGCATAGCCTCGCATTGGCGCGAACGTTTCGAGACGACGGAACATTTTACGGACGACCGCTGGGTGCGCATCATCAAGCGGCGGCTGCCGTCGGGCATCGGCTTCTGCATCATGTCAGACGTTTCCGAAGTGAAGAAGCGGGAGGAGCAGTGGCGCGTCGACATGGAGCGCGCACAGCTCACCGAGGATATCCTCGACAACCTGCCCTTCCCGGTTTTCGTCAAGGACCAGAACCTCGTCTATGTTGCTGTCAACAGGGCATTCTGCGACAAGTATCAGACTGCGGCGGATGAAGTGCGCGGTCGCAAGAGCATCGATATCTTCTCCACCGACCTTGCCCATCGCTTTCACGAGAGCGACCTGCATGTCATGGAAACCGGCGAGATGTCGATCACGCGGCAGCGCCAGATCGCCCGCGACGGCATCGAACGCGATATCGTCACCCGCAAGCAGCGCATCGGCAAACCCGGCCGCTATTTCCTGATCTGCACCATGCAGGATCTGCCCAAGGATGGCAGCGATTTCGACGAGTTCGCCCTCGCATCGAACATCAAGGAAAACAGCGATCGCTCCTATCGCCGGGCCTATGTTCCCCTAGCCGCCCTGCAGACCATTTCGCGCCGCCCGGCCGCCATGGAAACCTTCGTCCCGGAGAATTTCAGCGGCCGTAAGGTTCTGGTCGTCACTGCCGATTTTGCCGCCGAAACCGCAGCCTTGAAGACGCTCAGGAAATACGGTTTCGAGGCCTGCGTCGTTCACAACGAGAACGAAGAGGTGGCGTTTCTGGATGTGGCAAGCGCGCATGGCGTCAAGATCGATCTTGTCATCGTCGACAACCAGCTCGGCAAGCGCGGAATAGAGCTGGCCGAGCGGCAGAACCTCGGCGCGCTGTCGCTGGATGGTTCGCAGCTTGCTACGGAGCTTCCCTTCCTGATCGCGCGCCATTTCAACCGAAATATCCGCGGTGAACTCGGCGATATCATGGAGCAGGGGCTCGTGTCCGAATGGCGGCGCGCAACCGGGGAGGAACGCCGCGCGCAGGTCCTGGTTGCCGAGGACAATGACATCAACCAGATCGTCTTCTCGCAGATCCTCGAGGGATTGGGATACAGCTATGCCATCGCTGCAAGCGGCGACGAAGCCGTGCGGCTGTGGCAGGAGCACCGTCCTGAATTGATCCTGATGGACATTTCGCTGCCGGGTCTGAACGGATTCGAAGCCGCCCGGCTGATCCGCGGCGCGGAAATGGGCAGCGGCTCCCACACACCGATCATCGGCGTTCTGACGCAGGCCTTCGAGCGGGATCGCAAGGAATGCACCGAGGTCGGCATGAACGACGTCATCCTGAAGCCGGTCAGTCCCGATATCATCGAGACGGTATTCCAGAAATTCATGCGCAACGCTCTGAAGGCGCAAAACAGATAGATATTATAATCACAACAGTTCCGACCGTAAGTTATTGCTGGCATTGATTGACTGTCGCCCCGCCATTTTTTGTTAAGACTTCCCCGTCATGCTTTTCCCGGGTGGAGAAAAGGTCGGAAACAAATATGAAATCGACTGAAACGCTGCCGGGGCCAGCCAATCAGGAGCCGCGAGCAATCGCTTACACGGATCCGCTCACCGGATTGGGCAATCGCCATCGCATGCGCGAACGGGCGCGCGCGCTTTCGCTCGAGCGCGCCGGAGATCCTGCGCCTTTTACGATCGGGATTGTCAATCTTGATGCCTTCAAGCCGATCAATGACCTGTTCGGCGTCGATGCCGGCGACGAAATACTCTGCCAGGTCGCACATCGTCTCAAGGCCTGCATTCCGGATGGCGCGATGGTGACGCGTCATGACGGCGACGAATTTGCCTTCGTCCTGCCGCTGGTTTTCGAACGCGTCGGCGCAGAAAAATTCGGGCAGATGATCCGCGAAGTACTGTCCGCGCCCTACGATCTCGGCGATCGCAACGTTCGCCTTTCCGCATCCTTCGGTTTTGCCATCCACCCGTTCGCCGGGGAGAAGTTCGAGGACCTCCTCAAGAGTGCGGATACTGCGCTCTATCGCTCGAAGCGCCGCGGCCGGGGCCAGATCACCGTCTATTCGAGGGAGATCGCGCAGGAGATGAAGCGTGCGACGCAGCTTGAACAGGCACTGCGCAATGCCATCATTTCCGATGCCATCGACGTGCATTTCCAGCCGATCGTCTCGCTCTCCAATAACATGGTTCTCGGCTTCGAGGCCCTGGCGCGTTGGAGCGATCCGGATCTCGGCTTCGTTTCGCCAGCCGTTTTCGTACCGCTTGCCGAGGAGCGCGGCTTCATCGACGCACTTTCCGAAACGCTTCTGCGCAAAGCGGCGGAGGCGGCGCTCTCTTGGCCGCGCGAGCTTTTCCTGTCCTTCAATCTGTCCTCCGCGCAGCTGATGGATCCCGGTACCAGCAGCAGCGTTCTCGCCATTCTCGCGCGTGCCGGCCTGGACCCGCATCGTCTCGAACTCGAAATCACCGAAACTGCGGTCGTGAGCTCGGCCGATACTGCCCAGCGCATCATTGCGGACCTGCGCGCGGCCGGCGTTCGCATTTCCCTTGATGATTTCGGCACTGGCCAATCCAGTCTCGGGCGGCTGCGCGAGTTCCGTTTCGACAAGGTGAAGATCGACCGGGCCTTCGTCTCGCGCATGAATTCGGATCGGACGTCCGAGCACATCATCAAGGCGGTTCTCGCCATGTGCGAGGGGCTGGAGCTGCGCGTCGTCGCGGAAGGCATCGAGGAACGTGCCGAAGCGGCGAAGCTGAAGGCGCTGGGTTGCGCCATGGGACAAGGGTATTATTTCGGAAAACCCGCAGATGGCGCTGCAACGCTTCGCTATCTGCAGACACACTATTTCGAAGCCGGCAACGAACGCGAGATCGCTTAGCTGCCTTCAGGAAAGGCGCGCGGTTTTCCGCTGCGGATTGCCTGAAAACAACGAGATAGAGCGGCTCTAGGACCCTGCGAAGAGCTGAACCGCTCCCTCATCCTGAAATCGCGAATGCTGCGGCCTGTAAAGGCCGCAGCTTCTGCATTTCGCCTGACCAATAGCTTATTTGTTGGTCGACGACGTTGTCGTGCTGTCCGTTGCCGGCGTGGTCGATGTGCCGGCCGAGCTTGCCGCCTTGTCGGAAGCCTGCATCGCAAGCGTCTTGAACTCCGGCGCGGCCTTCAGCGCGTCTGCCGTCTCGGTGGTCGTCAGCTTGATGGTGCCATCCTGGGGATTCTGGGCGGCGCTGATCTTGTCGAAGGGAACGGCGACATTCTTCTGACCCATGCCAAGGAAGCCGCCGACACCGACGACTGCGGCGATAACACCGCCCTGCTTCTGCAGGATCAGGTCGTTAATGCTGCCGATGCTTTCGTTCTGACCGTTATAGACCGATTGGCCCATATAGGTCTTAGCGCTGATCTGATCGGCCGACTGCATGGTCAGATAGCCGCCGGATGGCTGCGACCCCGTCGCTGGGGCGGGTGCCTGAGCGTTTTTCTGCGGCGTGGAATTACCCGGCTTCGCAGCGCCCGGTGTTGCCGGAGCAGACTGCGTCAGCGGTGCATTGTTGTTGCCTGTACCCCCGTTCGACGGCTGCTGCGCCTGCGCGAAGGCCATGGGCGAAAGCACGGATGCAGTTGCGAAGATTGCGCCTGCGGCGACGGAGGTGAAGAGTTTCCCAGTCATCGTGAACCTACCTTTCATTCTGATGGGCACACTTAATCACACGCGCATGCTTACCAGCGCGAGTGGAACCTTGTGGTGCCGACCGTTATCGTATCGGTCGTAGGAGCAATGGCTCAGGTAGGTTTTGGTTCCGTCAAAAGTTGCAGAAAGTCGCGTCGCATGGCGCGGAAGATGACGGAATGCCGTGTGAAGTCAGAGAATTAGCGCTTCGCCAAACAACCGGAAAGATTGCTGGGATAACGACGGCAATTCAATGCGGGTTTCAATTTCCCGCGCGGCCGGATGTCTTCCGAGCTTGCATTGTCCGCCGAAAACAATGCCGCCTTCAGCGTCTGTCGTCTGAAGGCGGCATTCAATCAAAGCTTGTATGGAGGGTCGAAAACGCCTTTCACCGTCAAGCCGAGTTCCAGAAGAGCGCCGGCCTGCGGCTGCATGGACCGGGCTTCCTCATCCAGCCCTTCCCAGGCGGTCGTCACGGCCAGCCGGTCCGCATTCTTGCCGATGAAGGCCGGGCAGGAAGGCTGCATGGCGGGCACGCGAAAGCGCTCGATGCGCAGGCCGTCCGGGCTGTATTTGTCGACGAAGCCGGAGCCCCAGCGGGCGTTCCAAATATAGCCGTCCGCGTCGCAGACCGAGCCGTCGAGGCCGCCGGGATCTTCCATGCTGTCGACCATGACGATCGGCTCGCCGGTCGGAAGCCCCGTCTGGGGGTCGACGAGCACGCGCATGAGCTGGCTGACGCGGGTGTCGGTGAAGTATCCGATCGTGCCGTCGGGCGAGAAGCAGATGGAATTCGGGATGCTGATCTGATCGAAGATCTTGGTGACCTTGCCGCCGGCGACATGATAGATCGCGCCTGCCTGCATCTCGGCGCGCTTGCCCATGGTGCCGATCCAAAGCGATCCGGAAATATGCGTGCGCCCGTCATTGGAGCGGTTCTCGGGCCTGTCGGCTTCGATGGCCGTATAGAAGCTCAGCTCGCCGGTCGCGACGTCGCGAAGGAACAGGCCCTGTTCGGTGGCGAGCATCTGCCGTTCCGCATCGACGCGGGCCAGCACGCTTGCCATCATCGGCAGCTCGTGAACCTGTTTCTTGCCGGACGGCAGATGCAATTCGTGCAGTTCCTTGCCGAGGATATTGAACCACCAGACGGTGTCCGTATCCGGGTCGTAAGTCGGGCCTTCTCCCAGGACGGACGAGGTGTTGCAGAGAATATTCCCCTGAAAATCATGAATATCCGTCATAGATCAGGCTCCTCTGGCTGCATCATAGGCATAAATGGTGACCTTGGCGCGTTCGGCAACCTCGGCCGCCGTCATTCCCGGCTTGTAGAGGCTGGTGCCGAGACCGAAGGCGAGGATGCCTGCCTTGGTGTAGTCGGCGAAATTCTGGTCCGAAACCCCGCCGACCGCCGCGACGACAAGTTCCGGCGGCAGCACCGCGCGGATGGCTGTAATGCCGGAAGCGCCGAGCACACCGGCGGGGAAGAATTTGAGGCCGGTGGCACCCGCACGGGCGGCCGAAAGCGCTTCCGTGGCGGTAAACACGCCCGGCATCGTCACCATGCCTTTGTCACGCGCGCGGCTGATCACCGCAGGCTCCACATTCGGCGTCACCAGCAGCTTGCCGCCGGCGCCATCGAGCCTGTCGACGTCTTCGACCGTCAGCACGGTGCCGGCGCCGATCAGGCAATTTGCCGGCGCCATCCTGGCAGCGATCTCGATAGAGCGGAACGGATCCGGCGAATTCAGCGGGATCTCGATTGCCGTGAAGCCGTTCTCGATCAGCGCGCCGACGATATCGGCCGTTTCGTCCGGCTTGATGCCGCGAAGAATGGCAATGAGCGGGCGCTCCATGGGCGGGAAGGGGATGCGGGTCGTCATCAGTTCTTGCCTTCTTTCTTGAACCAGATCGCTTCGGCCGCGGCGGAAAGTCCGCGGCGGACGGCGGCATCGGCGTCGATGGTCTTGCAGGTGAGGGATAGGGCGCGGAACGCATCCTCGTAGAGAGCCCGCAGGCGGCCGGAGGCGACGAGTGTGATGGCCGCATTCTGCCCGGCGGAAGCAAGCGCGCCGGCGATTTCCGCGCCGATCAATGTGCCTGATATCAGCGCCTGCGCGCCGGCCGCAGTCAACCCGTTCAGAAGCTGGCCGGAGCGGGCCGTGAACAGCAGATTGGTAACGAGGGCCGGCTTGTCCAGAGCCGCGTTGAGGGCGGCTTCGAATGCCTTCACATCGGCGGGCATGTCGGCAGCGCCGGCAACGGCGTGCGACAGAATGGTGTGCTTGGTAATGACATCGAAGAGCTCGCCGGTCATGAAGGTGGAGAAGCCCGTCACCTGGCCGTCAAGTACGCGCACCCATTTCGAATGTGTTCCTGGCATGCAGACGAGTTGTTCGCCCTTGGCATCGGCGGCAATCGCGCCGAGCAACTGCGTTTCCTCGCCGCGCATGACGTCAGGCGCTTGCTGGCTGCGCTGCGCCAGACCCGGCAGGATGCGAACGTCGCGCGTCTGTTCCGGCACGGTGACGGCGGCCGTCAGAATGGCGGCGAGCGAGGTCGGCGTATCGATATATCCGGCTTCCACCCAGCCCTGGCGCGCTCCGGCCATGCCGCAGACGATGACGGGAATGGTATCCGGCGCCGATACGGCGTCGAGATGCGTCTGCAGAACCCTGGCGAAGCCGGTTTGGGCCGCCGTGGTCATGCCTTCGCCGCTGCGGCGCTCCGAAACAATACTGCCGTCTTCACCGATCAGCCACAGCCGGAAACTGCTGGTGCCCCAGTCCACCGCGACATATGCGGGTTTCGTCATGAGAAATGCTCCAAGTCTTAGGTCAGAAATCTCAAGGTCAGAAGATGCCGCCATCGACAGTGATGGCCTGTCCAGTCATAGCGCCCGAGCAGTCGGAGGCCAGGAACAGCACCGGCCCGACCAGATCTCGGGCGTTCAGCACGCGTTTCAGACATTGCCGGTCGATCATCTTGTCCATCCCATCCTCGGTTAGCCACAGATCGAGCTGCCGCTGCGTCACGATCATGCCGGGCAGAACGGCGTTGACGCGGATATTCTCAGGCCCGAAGCGCCCGGCAAAGCTCTTGGTCAGCCCGATGACGCCGGACTTCGCGCTGGCGTAGGAGGACAGCAGCGGCGGATTCATCTTAAAAGCGATGGAGGAGAAATTGATGATCGCGCCGCCGCCGGCAGCCCGCATGCCGGGTGCAGCCGCCTGCGAGACGAAGAAGACCTGTTTCAGATTGATCGCCTGATTATTGTCCCAATATTCCTCGGTCGTGCTATCGATATCGTGTCGGTCGTCCCAGGCCGCGTTGTTGATGAGCACGCGGATCACCCCGAGATCGGACTCGACCGCTGCAACCGTGCTTTTGATCGCGCCGACATCACGCAGATCGGCATGGTAAAAGGTAACGGGATGGGCCGATTGGTCTGAAAGCTTAGCCGCCAATGCCTTGCTGGGCTCCTCGGCGATATCGATGAAGGCGACCTTTGCGCCCTGCTTCGCGAAGGCTTCCACGAGGCTTGCGCCGATGCCGGTACCGCCGCCGGTGACGAGGACGGTGCGGTCTTTCAGATCGGGAAATTGCGCCTGAATATCGGCCAAGGTGTCTCCTCCCGGACTCATGGAAAGTTCCATTATTTGGAACATAATTTGACTATATGGAATTATCGGACTACCGTCTCATCGTGTCAAGGATAGAACATGGTGCCGAAAAGTGTGATCGGTTTTCGCACGACATCATGCACTACTTCTTCGATCCAAAACCATCCGGCTCTAGCGCGGCTCTGCCAGAGAGAAATGAATGAACGAGGATATGGGTTCAGAGGGCGGAAAAAATAAAGTCCGCCGCGATCGGGAAACCGGAACGCTGGGAAAACTCGTCTCCCTGCTCGATCTCATAGCGCTCGCCGACGGTCCGATGCGTTTCACCGACATTCTCACGTCCTCGGATCAGCCGCGGGGCACGCTGCATCGGCAATTATCGCACCTCGTCGAGGAAGGGCTTCTGGAGGTCGATCGCGACGGGCGTTATCTGATCGGCCTCAGACTCCTGACGTTCGCATCGCGCAGCTGGGCGCGCAATGAGTTCCGCGCCGTTGCCGAACCGCATTTGCATCGCCTGCAGGAATATACCGGTGAAACCGTCCATCTCGGCGTCCTGCGCGGCGCTGAGGTCATCTATCTCGACAAGGTGGAAGGCCGCCAGTCCGTGCGGATGTATTCCCAGATCGGCAATGCATCCCCTGCCTACTGCACCGGTGTCGGCAAGGCCGCTCTCTCCGCGCTCGACGAAACAGAGCTTGCAGCGAGGATCTCGGGCTTCGAATTTCGCCTCTATACCGAGCATACGCTCCGCGATCCTGCCGAATTGCTCTCCGATATCGCTGCAATCAGGGCGCGGGGCCATGCCTTCGATCTCGAAGAGCACGAAAGCGGCATATGCTGCGTGGCCGCCCCGATCCGCTCGGATGATGGTGACATGCTGGCCGGCGTCTCGGTGACCGGGCCGGCCTATCGCGTCACGCCCCAGAAGTTGCAGGCATGGGCGCCGTTGGTGGTTGCGGCGGCCGATTCGATCATGATGGACATGCGCAATCGCATGGGGCCAAAGCGTTGATCCGATAAATCTCTCGCGCCGGCTCTTCGAAACCCGCCTGCCTCCTTGATTCTGAAGCCAGCGCCTGGCCTTGGCCAAATTGCTCGTTCATCTGGAATTTTACTGTTGAGATATGCGCAAGAGCTGCCATTATCTCCCGGTGATTATTGGAATCCTGCAGGATTCGGCGAGTTGCGAGAGGACATGATAGTAACGAGCGTTATTGCGGTCACGATTTTGAAAAATTTATATTTTATCGAGCGCCTTGTATCGGCGCCGGTACGATAATCGTGAGGGGCAAGAGACGGAAGTTTCGTATTTTTTCCCTCTTTTACATAAAGAAGACTGGTGATGGCGGCATTGATACAAGCGGGAATGTCCCCTCGTGGCGAGGATTTTATCGAGGAAATCAGCAGACTTAAAACGCAGTTCGATGTGTTTCGCTTCATGAAGGGCGTAACGGAGGTCTATCGTTGCCGGGCCTTCATGGTACTCAACCTGCCGCCGATCACGTCCCACGACCTGCAGAGCAACTCGGTGATCAGCAATTGGCCGGCCGAACTTCTATCGATCTACGATCAGGAAAGCCTGCTATCGACCAGCCCCGTCTTGCAGCGTCTGCGCGGTTCCACGCTGCCCTTTCTTTATGAGGTGGCGGCAAATCCCAGTCGCGAGGAGAGCAAGTCGCAGCTCGTCGTAGCTCTGTTCGAACGCTTTCGCATGACGCGTTTCATCTATTTGCCGACCCATGATGCCTCTGGCCTTCGTGGCGCGGTCTCGCTGGCCGGCGACCGCGACCTTTTTTCGACCGACGAGATCAAGGACCTTTTCTATATCGCAATCCACGTTTTCGATCGGCTTGCGGAAATCCGCAGCCTCGATGTACGGATCGTCGATGCCCTTACCGACAGGGAAATCGACTGCCTGAACTGGACGGCGGCCGGAAAGACGAGCGCGGAAATCGCCGAGATACTTGCGCTCTCGGAACATACGGTCAATCACTACCTGAACAGAGCTACCAAGAAGCTCGACACGGTCAACCGTACGCAGGCCGTTGCCAAGGCCTTGCGTGTGGGCCTGATCAAGTAAAGCTCCATTCCGGCCGCATCTTCGTTTGCCTTCGGCTTCGGCACGATGTCGTGCATGTCGATGACCGGGATTCGGGCAACTTCATGAGTGATTTTTGTGCGTTGCGAATAAAATAGGATGAGCGTTTGCTGTCCCCGGCTTGCCCATTTAACCTCTCGAGTCATCGGCGACTTGAAATCAAACGATTTTTTCAAATTTTTCTAAACTGGCACGCTTCCTGCTTGTTAAATGGCAGAGGTCCAGAGGGGACTTTGATAACAGCGCCGATGAACGTGCGCGGATCAGATGACCGTCGCCGATGCCTTCGCCATAGCTTCTCCAGGCGAAGACGTTGGCGGCGGTTGTTGCTTATTTGACACGCCCAGCAAGATCGAAGGCGCGGGTGAGGCGATTTTCATGTCCCTGCCCTATTCCTTTCGGACCGTTGCTCTATGTCGGCCGGCGAAACGTCTTCCCCTGATTGGGAGCGTGTTGCGGCTGGTGGGGTCATAGATGGACCCGGCGGACCTGCCGGCCGCAACGAAGGCGTTTTTTATCGGCACAACCCGATTTCGTTTGGCGAAGTCCTGCCGCTCCACTATCTAAACCGGAAAGATTTCGAGAAGCCTGCGGCATGGGCCGGGCTTTGCGCGAGATAGTGCAGCGAGGATGGAATGGCAGGCATCACCAAAGAGCAGGTGCTGGAAACGTTGAAGACGGTTCGCGGCCCGGACCTGGAGCACAACATCGTCGAACTCGGCATGGTGTCGGATGTTTTCATCTCCGATGGCAAGGTCTATTTTTCCATCACTGTTCCCGCCCAGCGCGCAAAGGATCTGGAGCCGCTGCGCCTTGCGGCCGAGCGGGTCATCAAGGAATTGCCTGGTGTCAAGGGCGCTCTGGTCGCCCTGACGGCCGACAAGAAGGCTGGTGCCCCTGCGGCCCGGCCGGCGCCCGCGCCGGCTGCTCCGCACGGCCATTCCCATCCGCACGCCCCGCAGCAGCCGCCCCGCAGCGCCAAGATCGGCGTTCCCGGCGTCAAGGCCATCATCGCCGTCGCCTCGGGCAAGGGGGGCGTCGGCAAATCGACGACGGCGGTCAATCTGGCGCTGGGCCTGCTTGCCAACGGCCTCCGCGTCGGCATTCTGGATGCCGATATCTACGGCCCCTCGATGCCGCGCCTCCTGAAGATTTCCGGACGGCCGACCCAGATCGACGGCCGCATCATCAATCCCATGGAGAATTACGGCCTCAAGGTCATGTCGATGGGTTTTCTCGTCGAGGAGGAAACCGCGATGATCTGGCGCGGGCCGATGGTGCAGTCCGCCCTGCTGCAGATGCTGCGCGAGGTCGCCTGGGGCGAGCTTGACGTGCTTGTCGTGGACATGCCGCCCGGCACGGGCGACGTGCAGCTCACGATGGCGCAGCAGGTGCCGCTTGCCGGCGCCGTCATTGTTTCAACTCCGCAGGATCTGGCGCTGATCGATGCGCGCAAGGGCCTGAACATGTTCCGCAAGGTCGAGGTGCCCGTTCTCGGTATCGTCGAGAATATGAGCTATTTCATCGCCCCGGATACGGGCGCACGCTATGACATCTTCGGCCACGGCGGCGCGCGCAAGGAAGCCGAGCGCATCGGCGTGCCTTTCCTCGGCGAGGTACCGCTGACCATGGGCATCCGCGAAACTTCGGATGCCGGTACGCCGCTCGTCGTCGCCGAGCCGGACGGAGTGGTGGCCGGAATATATCGCGAGATCGCGGCTAATGTCTGGAAGCAAGTGATCGGCTCGCCGCAGCGAGCGGCGCCGGCGATCGTGTTCGAATAATTCATAAAGGCACGCCGGCTTTCCGTATAGTGGCGGATTGTCTTGCCGGCATCCTGTGCTATGACTTCGCTGGATTAGCCAAGCTGCGGTGAAAGCGCGCGATGAAGAGGTTGTGACTTGATTCTTTGCGAGCTTTGCTGCATATGCGCCGCCTGCGTGGAACCGGTCGGTCGTTTCCGATGACCGCTCTCCGGCGAACGGTGGTCTTATTTCGTCCGAGCAGGTGGCCTCGCCGGAACGGACGAAGGATTGGTACAGCAGCGCAATGGAACGTGAACACGGATTCCCAGCCGGACAGGCGGGATACGACCGGGGTTTTATGAGCTTCTTTCATTGGCCATTGGCGGGATTGCCGCAAGTGCGCGCAAAGCGCCTTGGCTTCGGCCTTGTTCGTACCGCTGCAGGAGCAAGCAGTTGATAACTGCCTATTGCTCAGACCAGAAGCCGCTTGAGCTTCCCGATCTATCGGCCGCCGACCGGCTGCCCGACGATGCCGTCTGGATCGACATGATCGATCCCTCGCGTGAAGAGGAAGCCGGTATCGAGCGCCTGCTTGGGCTCGAAGTGCCGACGCGCGAGGACATGAAAGATATAGAACCGTCCAGCCGCCTCTATATCGAGAAAGGCTCCGTTTTCCTGACGGCCTCGCTGATATGGAAAGCGGACACCAATCTGCCGATGCTGACCGATGTCGCCTTCATCCTGACGGGCAATCGGCTGGTCACGATCCGCTATGCGAAGCCGAAATCCTTTGCGCTGTTCATCGCCGCTCTGCAACGCATCCCGCCGGAGCGCCGCACCGGCGTCGCGCTCCTCGCCAAGCTTCTTGAAACCATCGTTGACCGCACCGCGGAGGTGCTTGAACAAGCGGCTGCCGGTATCGATATATTGTCGGTGCATGTGTTCGGCGATCGCGTGAAGAAGATCCGCCGTCCGTCGAATTATCTGGAAGAAAAGCTCAAGGATATCGCAGGCTATCACCGTACGATCAGCAAGGTACGCGACAGCCTGAGTTCGCTTTCCCGATTGCTGACCTTTCTCCATACCATCCCCGCCATGCAGCAGGACCATGAGGCTAGGGAACTGTGCCGCAACGTCTCGAGGGATGTTCAATCGCTGTCGGAGCACGCATCGTTTGTCGCAGGAAACATCACCTTCCTGCTCGATGCCTCGCTCGGACTGATCAATATAGAGCAGAACGCCATCATCAAGATCTTTTCGATCGCTTCCGTGGTGTTCCTGCCGCCGACGCTCGTGGCATCCGTCTATGGCATGAATTTCGAGCATATGCCCGAACTGCATTTTGCCTACGGCTACCCGACATCGCTGTTGCTGATGGTGGTTTCCGCCATCGTTCCGTTTTTCTTTTTTCGCTGGAAAGGCTGGCTCTGAGAGTCTAGGGATCCTGAATGTCTAACGAAACCCATCATTCTCCCGACGGGAAAATGGACGCTCGCAAGCTCGCCTTCCTCGCCCTTGGTTCGATCGGCGTGGTTTATGGCGATATCGGCACAAGCCCGCTCTATGCCTTTCGCGAAGCATTGAAGCCGGTGGCCGCCGACGGCCTGACGCGCGGCGAAGTCATCAGCGTCATCTCGCTGATGTTCTGGACGCTGACGATCATCGTCACCATCAAATATGTCCTTTTTCTGCTCCGTGCAGACAATGACGGCGAAGGCGGCACGCTCTCGCTGCTGGCGCTGTTGATGAAGACGGCAAATGGCCATACCGCCGTCCTGATGCTGCTGGGTCTGCTGGGTGCCGCGCTTTTCCTCGGCGACGCGATGATCACGCCCGCGCTTTCGGTTCTCTCTGCGGTCGAAGGTCTGAAGCTCGTAACGCCGGAGCTGTCTGACTATATCGTGCCCATATCGGTGGCGATCATGGCGCTGCTTTTCGCAATCCAGTCGCATGGCACCGGCGCAGTCGCTCGTTTCTTCGGTCCGATCATGGCCCTCTGGTTCATCGTCATCGGCCTTGCCGGCATCATGCACATTTCCGATGATTTCAGCATTCTGGCCGCACTCAATCCCTGGTATGCGGTCAGCTTCCTCATAAGGGAAGGTTTTCTCGGCATCGTCGTTCTGGGTGCGGTGTTCCTGACCGTGACGGGTGCGGAAGCCCTCTATGCCGATCTCGGCCATTTCGGCCGCCGCCCAATCCAGTGGGCCTGGTTTGTGATTGTGTTTCCGTCGCTGGCCTTGAATTATCTCGGTCAGGGTGCGCTCGTACTGCGCAACCCCACGGCCATGTCCGATCCGTTCTTCCTGATGTATCCGCACTGGGCGATCCTGCCGGTGGTCATTCTCGCCACTCTCGCGACGATCATCGCCAGCCAGGCCGTCATCACAGGCGCCTTCTCGCTCACGCGCCAGGCAATTCATCTGGGCTTCCTGCCGCGCATGGAAATTCTGTTCACGTCGGAGACCAATACCGGCCAGATCTTCCTGCCGTCGGCCAATGCCGTGCTGTTTTTCGGCGTCATCTTCCTGGTCTTGAGCTTTAAGACCTCGGATGCGCTGGCGACGGCCTACGGTATCTCCGTGACAGGCGCGATGGTCGTCACCACGATTATGGCTTTCGAATTCGTGCGCGTTCGCTGGAATTGGACGCTGCCGATGGCGGTCGCCGTGCTGACGCCGCTGCTGCTGCTGGAACTCGTCTTCCTCGGCGCCAACCTTCTGAAGATCCATGACGGCGGCTACGTTCCGGTCACGATCGCAACGGCCTTCACCGTCGTCATGTGGACCTGGCGGCGCGGCACCGCGATTCTCATGGAAAAGACGCGCCACACCGATATCCCGCTGTCGTCCTTCGTCAGCTCGATCGAGCGCAAGAGCGATCATTCGCCCGCGCATGTGCCCGGCACGGCGATCTTCCTCACCAGCGATCCCGAATCCGCACCGGCAGCGCTGCTGCATAATCTGAAGCACAACCACGTCCTGCACGACAAGAACGTCATCCTGACGATCCGTACCACCAACAAGCCGCGCGTCGCACAGGAGGACCGCTACTCCGTCGAAAAAGTTTCCGAGCGCTTCTCGCGCGTGGAGCTGCGCTTCGGCTTCATGGAATCGCAGAACGTCTCGCAGGCCTTGGCGACCCTGCGCAAGACAGGCCTGAAGTTCGACATCATGTCGACCTCTTTCTATCTCGGGCGCCGCAAACTGGTGCCGGATGCGAAATCCGGCATGCCGCACTGGCAGGACCGGCTCTACATCGCGCTTGCCAATGCAGCGACCGATCCGTCGGACTATTTCCGACTGCCGGCCAACCGCGTGGTGGAACTGGGCTCGCACGTCATCATCTGACGCGGATGTTTCTGCTGTTTGCTCAAAAGGCCCTGTGGATATCCGCAGGGCCTTTTTCCGTTTTCGGTTCACCGTACTGATAATCATAGATTCGCCCGAATTAACCATCCATCAAGGTTAATGGGAGATTATTCCGGCTCCTGGTTTCGAGTGCCGTTGGAGTCCGGTGTTGTCTCGCTCGCGTTATGTCAGTCGTAAATTGAGATTCTTGCCAAAAAACTGGACTTCCCCGGCCGTATTCGGGCTTTGCGCCTGGCTGATCTTTCCATCGAATGCTGCTTATGGCGATCTTGCCGGCCTGCTCGCGGGCATTGACCGGGAAGGGGCCAACTGGCGCATGGTGATGACCAAATCGCCGGCCGGCTCCACCCATCAGGCAGAGCTGGCCTTCGGCGATGCCGGGGCGGCTGCGGCCGTCGGCGATGGCGGCCTGATGCTGCCGGACGGAACTCGGGTCGCATTCCAATCGGAACGGAAGGGTAGCGATCCCCGGCCCGACGAGGACCGCATCAACCGGCAGGACAAGAAGGGCCGCGTAGTGGCCGTCGCGCCGATGCAGCCGCCGAAGGATTTTTCCGCAGGCTCGGTGCTGCAGCGCCAAAGCATGCTGCTTCGACCGGAATCCGCGACCGGCGAGCGCACGGCATTCCTGAAGCCGAAGCTCGGCGGCAAGGAAATCCAGATCGCCACCGCATTCTATAAGAAGCAGCCGCCGAAGCCTGACGACACTATGCCGGCTTACATCGCCAATCTGGTCACCAATCAGAATGCCGATGTTCTTGCTGCGGCCTATGCCTCACCGGCGCCGGATTATGCCCGCGTTTCTCCCTTCGATTCCATTCTGGCGAAGGATCAGGACGGCGAAGGCCGCTTCGTGCCGCAGATCGGGCCGAAGGATCATGCCTGGGCAGCCAATGTTCTGCCGCCCTCGGTCTTCTCGTCGGACGAACAGCAATGCCTTGCCACGGGTATCTATTTCGAGGCGCGGGGCGAGTCCGTGAAAGGGCAGGCGGCCGTCGCCCAGGTCATTCTCAACCGCGTCCGCAATCCCGCCTATCCCAAGACCATATGCGGCGTCGTCTATCAGAATGAGGACTGGCACAATGCCTGCCAATTCTCCTTTGCCTGCGATAACGTCAAGGAGCGCGTCAATTCTCGCGAACATTGGCGCATTGCCCGCCAGGTCGCCATGGCCGTCACCGCCGGAAAGATCTGGCTTCCGGAAGTCGGCTCCGCCACCCATTATCATGCTGTCTACGTTCGGCCGAAATGGGCGGCCGAAATGGTGAAGGTCGGCCGCATAGGCATGCACATCTTCTATAGGACCTATGGCGGCGGCTGGAGCTGAGAGGTAACCCGGTTCCGGCGAGTTGACATCGCGCGAAGGCCTGCATTCCCTTGCAAAAAGGCCACAGGAGAGCATGGGCTGAAGAGGATTCTTCGGCTCAGTTTTCAGCGAATATGGCCCTTTCAGCCTAAGATCATGATTTAATTGGGCTAATTTATGGCTGGACAGATACCGTCTACGCCTTGACTATGCTTTTTCCTAAAACTATGTTGCGCGCGACTTCAAAACGGGCCGAAAGGTGGCGAAACCTGCTGTTCGTTTACGCGTTGACCGGGGTATTGGGGCGACGCGCAACGAAAGGGGAGGGTGCCATCATGACGGATGATCGCGATGAAGGTCTGGAACAGCGTCGGGCGCAGCTGGAAGCCGAATTGGCGAGCAAGCGTGCTGCGGTGAGAGAGGATGAACGCGGGGAGGTTCGCGCCGAGGAGAGCCGTAAAGGCTACGCTCAGGCGATGAAGCTTTCCAGTGAGTTCATTGCCGCGATCGTCGTCGGTATTGTTCTGGGCTATGTCTTCGACCGTTTTATTGGTACGACGCCGTGGGGCATGATTGTTTTTCTGCTTCTCGGATTTTGTGCCGGCGTGCTGAACGTGCTGCGCTCCGCAGGCAAGGTGGCGACACCCATGCTGGATGAGCGCAAGACTGACAGGAAATGAGCGGACGCAGCGCTGCGGCGTTGTTTCCAGGTAAGAGGCATCCGCTCGAAGGGGCGGAAAAATGAAAGAGAACAAGCGGTGGCAAACGGACCTACCCATCAGTTCCTGATCTTCAAGATTATCCCGATCGATATCGGCGGAATTGATTTTTCGTTCACCAACGCTTCCTTGTTCATGGTTGCCTCGGCAGCGATTTCCGCCGGCTTCCTCTATTTCGCCACCGCGCCCCGCAGCGTTATCCCCGGCCGTTCTCAGTCGGTTGCGGAAATGGCCTATGAGTTCATTGCCTCGATGCTGAAGGAAGGTGCGGGAACGAAGGGGATGAAGTTCTTCCCGCTGGTTTTTTCGCTTTTCATGTTCGTGCTGACGGCAAATCTGCTTGGCATGGTTCCGTACTTCTTCACGGTCACCAGCCAGATCATCGTCACCTTCGCTCTGGCGCTTCTCGTCATCTTCACCGTCATTCTCTATGGTTTGATCAAGCACGGCTTCGGCTTCTTCAAGCTCTTCGTGCCGCAGGGTGTTCCGGGCATTCTGCTGCCGCTGGTGGTGGTGATCGAAATCATCTCCTTCCTGTCCCGGCCGATTTCACTCTCCGTACGTCTTTTCGCCAACATGCTGGCCGGTCATATCACGCTCAAGGTGTTCGCGGGCTTTGTAGCCTCGCTTGGAGCCCTCGGCGCGCTCGGCATCGGCGGCGCAATTCTTCCCCTCATCATGACCGTCGCCCTAACCGGTCTCGAATTCCTTGTCGCCTTCCTTCAGGCTTACGTCTTTGCGGTGCTGACTTGCATGTACCTCAACGACGCGATCCATCCGGGTGGCCACTAAGGATAAAGACATTGGCGTCTAAGGGCGTCAGTCATTCACCGCACAACCATTTCAAAGGAGTTCAACATGGACGCGGAAGCAGCAAAGTTCATCGGCGCAGGTTTGGCTTGCTTTGGTATGGCCGGCACGGCTCTCGGCCTCGGCAATATCTTCGGCAGCTACCTGTCCGGCGCACTGCGCAACCCGTCGGCTGCTGACAGCCAGTTCGGCCGTCTGGTATTCGGCTTCGCCGTTACGGAAGCTCTGGGCATCTTCTCGCTGCTCATCGCTCTCCTCCTGCTCTTCGCCGTCTGATTTCAGCGGCGTCATAGATCACGGTTCGCGGGCAGCGAGCCGTGATTCTTTGTATTTGCAGACCACCTGGAGGTGAGCATGTTTGTGACCCCGGCATATGCTGAAGAAGCACCGCCGGCCGCCGGAGCGGTGCACACGGAAACGGGTGCGCCGAATGAAGGCCATCACGGCGGCGTTTTCCCGCCGTTTGACCATACGACGTACCCGTCACAGCTGCTTTGGCTGGTGATCACCTTCGTCATCTTCTACGTGGCCATGCAGAAGATCGTCATTCCGCGTGTCGGCACGATTCTGGAGAGCCGGCATGACCGCATCGCCCAGGATATCGAGGAAGCCTCGCGTCTGAAGGCTGAAGCCGACGCCGCGGTTGCGACCTATGAAAGCGAACTGGCCACTGCGCGCACCAAAGCGAATTCGATCGGCGCGACCGCCCGCGATGCCGCCAAGGCGAAAGCGGAAGAGGATCGCAAAGCGATCGAAGCCAGCCTTTCCGAAAAGCTCAAGGCCGCCGAAGTGCGTATCGCCGAGATCAAGGCCAAGGCCTTTGGCGATGTTGGCGCGATTGCGGAAGAGACGGCTTCGGCCGTCGTCGAGCAGCTCGTTGGCAACGTCGCCGGCAAGGCAGATGTCGCGTCGGCTGTCGCCGCCGCATCCGCAAAGCAGGAGGGTTGATCCATGACTTTCGGTCTTGACGAAACTTTCTTCGCTTTTGTTGCGCTCATCATCTTCCTCGGTCTGATCGTCTATCTGAAGGTTCCGGGCATGATGGCGAAATCACTGGACGACCGCGCCGACCAGATCCGCAACGAACTGGCGGAAGCCAAGCGCCTGCGCGAAGAAGCCCAGCACCTGCTGGCCGAATATCAGCGCAAGCGCAAGGAAGCAGAAGCTGAAGCGGCAAACATCGTCGCGGCAGCAGAGCGCGAAGCCGAGATGCTGACGACGGAAGCCCGCAAGAAGACGGAGGAGTTCGTCGCCAATCGCACGGCTCTTTCCGAGCAAAAGATCAAGCAGGCTGAAGCCGATGCGATGAAGGCGGTCCGTTCGGCCGCTGTCGACCTGGCGATCGCCGCTGCTGAATCGGTGCTTGCGAAGAAAGCTGACGGAAGCGTTCAATCCGGCCTCTTCAACGACGCGGTCAACGAAGTGAAGACGCGGCTGAACTGAGCACGCGGACAATCGAAATTCGTAAGAGCCCTGCTTCGGTGGGGCTTTTTCGCTTTCCGTTCATATCGGATTGATCATTGCCATAGCAGTCGGCAGAGTCACCGGCTTCGGGAGAGTGGCGGATGCTGACAGCGACAGACGGCGAACCGTTTCGTCAGGGCAATCTTATCGTCAGACCGGCGCGGCCCTGGACACCGGGTGTACACGCCTTGTTGGCTGCGCTGCATCGAAATGGCTTCGAAGCGGCACCGCTTCCGGATGGATACGACGAGCTCTGGGAAAGAGTGACCTATCTGCCGGGCGATACCGGTGATTTTGATAATTGCATCGATATGCGCAGCGAAAGGGCACTGCGATCCGCAGCATCGCTGCTGCGCCGTTATCATGATTGTTCCGCATTGTTCGCCGGGAACCTCGAGGCTGACCACCTCTGGCAATTGCCGGCCCGTCCGCCCTGCGAAGTCATCTGCCACGGCGATTTCGCGCCCTATAATGTCGTCCTGAACGACGGCGAGGCGATTGGCATCATCGATTTCGAGACCGCGCATCCCGCGTCCCGCTGCTGGGACCTGGCTTATGCGATCTATCGTTGGGCACCCTTGTCCTCAAGTGCTGCAATCGAGGAGTTGGGCAGGCCTGCCGACCAGATCCGTCGCGCCCGCATCTTTGTCGATGCCTATGGGCTGCCTGTCGCTGAGCGTCCTTGCCTACCGGATATCACCGTCGAACGGCTGGAGGCATTGCTGTCCTTCATGCAGCATGAAGCCGCGCGGGGCATCGAGAGATATCGCCGAAATCTGCGGGATGGACATGATCGCGTCTACAGGGAAGACATCGCCTATATCACGAAATGGTCGGCGGACATCGCCGCAGGGCTGACGAACTGAGAACTCAGACAGCCTCTTTTCGCAGAGGACGGAAGCTCATGCGGTGCAGGGAACAAGGACCATGCTCCTCGATACCGGCGCGATGCTGTGCCGTGCCGTATCCGGCATGGTCTGCAAAGCCATAGGCGGGGAAGACGACTCCTGCGCGTGCCATCATCCGGTCGCGTGTTACCTTGGCGACGATCGAGGCGGCGGCGATGGAGAACGAGCGCGCATCGCCCTTGACGACGGCTTTTCCGGGGCATGCCAGCCCAGCCGGCACGTCGAGGCCGTCGGTCAGCACATAGCTTGCCGGCAGCGCCAGCCCGCAAATGGCGCGCCGCATCGCATCCAGACTTGCCTTGCGGATGTCGGTCATGTCGATGCGGCCAGCACTTGACGAGGCAATCGAGACCGTCGCTGTTGCGAGAATTTCGACAAACAGCTCCTCTCGCTTGCCGGCAGTCAGCTTCTTGGAATCGTTCAGCCCGTTCGGGATGCAGTCGGGATCGAGAATGACGGCGGCAGCCACGACCGGCCCCGCAAGCGGCCCTCTGCCGGCCTCGTCCGCTCCCGCAACCGGCCAGTGGCCGGCGCGACGGGCGACCAGTTCCAACTCGAATGTCGGAACGAGCGGGACGTCCTCGAAGAGCATGGGAGAATCGGGTGATGTGCTGCCTAACATGCGGCGAAGCTCGCACACCACCCGATCTCCTGCAAGCCCCCGGTGGATCAGGGCGGCGAACCGGGGGGCTTTTCCAGCGGGTACAGGGAAAACCCGCGAGGAATATCAGAGCAACGACAGCTGTACGCCGCTGCCATCGGGCGGCACGAACAGGTCGTCGCGCAATGCGATATTGCGGCGCGTGAGATCGAGCCGGCGCGTCGCCATCTCGAAGCGGCGGCTGATCTGCCAGGCGTAAGGCCCGGCGCCCCTCATGCGCTTGCCGAATTCGGCGTCGTAATCCTTGCCGCCGCGCATCGAGCGGATCAGCGACATGACGTGGCGATAGCGATCCGGATACTGCTGCAGCAGCCAGTCGCGAAACAGCGGACTCACCTCCAGCGGCAGCCGCAGGATGACATAGCTTGCCTCCAGCGCGCCGGCAGCCTTGCCGGCATCGAGGATGCGCTCGATCTCGTGATCGTTGAGGGCGGGGATGATCGGCGCCACCATGATCGACGTGCGGATGCCGGCTTCGCTGAGCGCCTGGATCGCTTCCAGCCGCCGCGGCGGCGTCGCAGCACGTGGCTCCATGGCCCGCGCCAGCGTCCTGTCGAGCGTCGTCACCGACAATCCCACCCGCACCAGGTTCTTCGCGGCCATTTCCTGAAGAATGTCGATATCGCGCATGATCAGCGCCGATTTGGTGACGATGGCGACCGGATGGTTCGCCCTGTTCAGCACCTCGAGGATCTGACGCATGATCCGCCATTCCTTCTCGATCGGCTGATAGGGATCCGTGTTCGTGCCGATGGCAATCACACGCGGCTTGTAGCCGGGCTTTGCCAGCTCGCGTTCCAGCAGCTTTGCCGCATCCGGCTTGGCAAACAGCTTCGATTCGAAATCCAGCCCGGCCGACAGGCCCATATAGGCATGCGTCGGCCGCGCGAAACAGTAGATGCAGCCATGCTCGCAGCCGCGATAAGGGTTGATGGAGCGGTCGAAGGGAATATCGGGAGATTCGTTGCGGGTAATGGCGGTGCGCGGCTTTTCCACCTGCACTTCGGTCTTGAACGGTGGAAGCTCTTCCCAGCTTTGCCAGCCGTCGTCGAAGGCCTCGCGCTGCTGCGGCTCGAACCGGCCGCTCGGATTCAATCCGGCACCGCGCCCGCGCCGTCGCTCGGCGTCGATCCTGAAACCGGCATCGGCGATCAGCGCGTTGGCAACATCTGCCGTATTGGCAGGCGCGAATGCGGCCTGCCCTGCTAGGGACTGCTCGTTCATCGGTAGCTCCAGGGCGATGCATGCCATCGCATGCCGCGTCTAAGATGATTAAATTCCTATCCGACAAATGAGAACATTGCAAGAACAAAATGCGGATCTGCGCACCGCTTGTCCATGCTTCCGGCGGATTTAGGATGTCTTCAAGGCGCTTCAAACCTATACGTAAGCCCTTGCTCAAACAGCCGGATACAAGGCTTATGTGCTGGCAAAAAATTGTGCGCAGCTTTATAAATGGGCAATGTTGACGGTAATCATCGAATGCCAGGATCACGAACCCGAGCTGGCGCAGACATTGGCGGTATTGGTGGCGGGCGCGGTCGAGGGGCTGGTCAGCGATGTGGTCGTGCTCGATCACGGCTCCAGTGACGGCACGTCGAAGGTGGCGGATGCGGCCGGATGCCGCTTCTATTCGCAATGGGATATGAACGACATCTTACGCTCGGCGCGCGGCGAATGGCTGCTGCTGGTCGAGCCGGGCGCACGGCCGCAAGCAGGCTGGATCGACGAGATCGCCGAATATGTCTCCCTGAACAAGGTTCCGGCGCGCTTTACAGCTTCGCGCGGCTATCGCCGGCCATTCTTGAAGCGGATCGGCCGCAGCGCTTCGCCGCTCGAACTGGGTCTGCTGCTTTCCAAACATCAGGCCATCTCCGCCGCGAAAACCGGCATGCGGCTGGCTGAGTTTGCCAAGGGCCAGAAGGGGAGGCGGCTTTCGAGCGAACTCATTCCCTCCTGGGTAGCGCGCGCAGCGCGATAGGGCCGCTGTATGATGCCCTAAACCGGCATCGATTTGAGGGTGAAATCATGCAGCAGATCGAAAGTGCCACAGCGACCTTTGCGCGTCGCATGCGACGCGCGGCGCTGTGGGTGCCTGACCTGAGATTTCATTTGAAAAGCTGCAAATAGCTGCGATAATTCTCTTGTGGGCGGCACCTCTAACGTGTCGCGTCGAGCGGCCGACCATGAAGATGCCGATATGCGGCGGAACAGGTCAGCGGAACACTCCTTGTCCGCCGGGATACCGGCGAAAGGAGGTGCGTCATGAAACGCACGATGTTCACCCGCCTCACGGCAATGGCTCTCGTGGCAACGGCAATTCTCTATCCCGACGTGGCTGCTTCGCAGGCGATGCTTGCTTGCGCCAAACGCGTCGATCTTGTCGGCTTCCTCAGCGACCATCTCTCCGAAAAGCTTTCCGCCGTCGGCAAGATCAACCCGGACACGGTCGTTGAAATCTACGCGGCGGAGAGTGGCAACTGGACGCTCATGATCAGCGACGTTTCCGGCCGCAGCTGCATCATCCTCACCGGCGAGAGCTGGGAATCAATTCCTGTTTTTCCGGGGCAGAAAGCATAGCGTCCCGGCAAAGCACAGTGCCCATCCGGCTCGTACCTGCAGCGCAGCGTGTCATGTATGACGCGCAAAGGTCGCTGCAGCACTTTAGATCTGCTGCATGATTTTATCGTTAAAGCATGTCGCGCAAAAGTGTGTAGCGGTTTTGCGACGACGACATGCGCTAAATCAGGGCTTAAAGCGCGAAGAGCGAATCTGAAAGATCGCGACGCGCTTTAGATCGATCACGATTTAAGGAATTATGCGGTAGAACCGGCACTGCGTTTCAGATGCTCGTCAAGGCGCGGCATGATCTCCACGAAATTGCAGGGCATATGACGGTAGTCGAGCTGCGCTTTGAGAATGCCATCCCAGGCATCCTTGCAAGCGCCAGGGGAGCCTGGCAGCACGAAGATGAAGGTGGCGTTGGCGACGCCGCCGGTTGCCCGCGACTGTATCGTCGCCGTACCGATCTTGTCGTAGGAAATGCGATGGAACACCTCGGAAAAGCCGTCCATGCGCTTTTCGAACAGCGGTTCCAGCGCCTCGGGCGTGACATCGCGGCCGGTAAAGCCCGTGCCGCCGGTGGTGATGACGACGTCGATCGCGTCGTCTTTCGTCCAGGCTTCTACCTGTGCGCGGATGCGCTCCTGGTCATCGGGAACGATGGCGCGGGCAACCAATCGGTGACCGGCGTCCGCAATGCGTGCGACCAGCGTATCGCCTGATTTGTCGTCGGCAAGCGTGCGCGTATCGGAAACGGTCAGCACGGCGATACCGACGGGAATGAAGGATCTTTCACTGACTGAACCCGCCATCATGCCTCTCCTGCGATTGTCTCCGTCACCTGGAAATACCATTCCGGCCTCTGCCTGTGAAGCGAAGCGGCTGCTTCCTTCGCCTGCTCGGCATCCGCGAAGATGCCGAAACATGTCGCACCCGAGCCGGACATGCGCGTCACGATCGGGGACTGGCTTTCGATCAGGCCGGAAAGTACTGTAATCTCGCCGCAGATCAAGCGTGCCGGTGGCTCGAGATCATTGCGCAGATTTCTGATCGTGTCGATCCATTCGCCATATCCCTTTGGCATTTGCGATGGAAACAGCAATGGCGGATTGTCCTTGCGGGTCAGCAGGCGGAAAACGTCCGGCGTGGAGACGCCGACGAGCGGATTGCCGAGAACCATCGGGAAAGAAGGAAACGCCGGCAGCAGGTCTATGGCCTCGCCGATCCCGCGCGCCACCAGCGGCTGGCTGGCAAGGCACATCGGCACGTCGGCGCCAAGCTTCAAGGCGATCGCCTTCATCGTGTCCTCCGGCAGCTTGAGGCGCCATAGCTGCATCAGCCCGCGCAATGTCGCGGCCGCATCCGCGGAGCCGCCGCCGATACCCGAAGCGATCGGCAGGTTCTTTTCCAGATGGATATGGGCGGCGGGTGCGTCGAATCCGGCTGCGTTGGCGGCTTGCCGCAGCAGATCGCGCGCTCTGAGCACGAGGTTGCCACCGGCCTCTGCGTCGGCCGAAAGAAGCGGTCCGAAGCGCCCTGAAAGACTGAATTCGTCATGATCGCCGGCGCGAAAGCCGAGACGGTCGCCATAACGGGCAAAGCTCACCAGCATGTCGAGCAGATGGTAGCCATCAGCGCGGCGGCCTGTGACATGCAGTGCAAGATTGATCTTTGCAGGCGCTTCTTCCGTGAGGTCGAAATCGCCCGCTGCCAAGATCGCGTTCATGGGAAGTCTTAGGACTTCTTATCGACCGGCGCCGGAGCGTTCGTGTCGGGCGCAGGTGCCGGCGCGGGATCCGGCTGTTTGCTCTTGTCGACGGTCTTCGGATCGTTATCGAGTGCGGGCAAGCCCTTTTCGATCTTCTCCTTGATCTTCGGAATATCGGCCTCTTCCGGCTTGGAGGCGAGCGCACGGTTCCACTGATAGACGGCTTCGAGCTTGCGGTTCACCCGCCAGTAGGCGTCGCCGAGGTGATCGTTGATCGTCGGATCGCCGGCCTTCAGCTGAGCAGCCCGCTCCAGTTCGTTCACCGCATCGTCGAAGCGGTTGAGACGGAAATAGGCCCAGCCGAGCGAATCGACGATGTAGCCGTCATCCGGCTTCAGATCCACGGCCTTCCGGATCATGTCGAGACCCTGGTCGAGGTTCATGTTCATGTCGACCCAGGAGTAGCCGAGATAGTTCAGCACCTGCGGCTGATCCGGATTGAGCTCCAGAGCCTTCTTGAAATTCGGCTCGGCATCCGGCCACTTCTTCAGCCTCTCATAGGCGATGCCGCGCTGGAAGAACACGGCCCAGTCGCTGCGCTTCGGCACGGGACCGATGATCTGCACGGCCTTGTCGTAATTGTCGGCCATGGCCTGGAAGTCTTTCGCATCGGAAAGGACGCTGCCATAGGCCAGATAGCTGCGGACATCGTTGGGATCTGAATCGATCAGGGCCTTCAGATGCCTGCGCGCATCGTCGACCTTGCCGGACTGGGCGAGTGCCAGGCCGAGCTGCAGTTCGGAGATGCGGGCCATCGGCGAATCGTCCGGCACCTTCTTGTAGAAGGCGATGGCACGATCGGTCTGATCCTGCTTTTCGGCAAGCCCGCCAAGCAGAACCAGCGCGTCGGCCGCCTTCGGATCGAGCGAATTGGCGATCTGCAGGTAGAGCGAGACGACGTCTTCCGCGCCGTCGCGGTTCAGTGCGGCGCCGATGGTGAAGAGCACGGCGGCTGCGCCCTCGCCGGCGTTGGTAACCTGCTGGTCGGGCTTGTCACCTTTGCCGATGCTGTCACGGAGCGCATTGAGCGGCGCATAGTTGCTGACAAGATTGTCGCCGACCGAGATCGCATCCAGGGCCTTCTGCTTGTCTCCGGCCTTGGCTTCGAGCCGTGCGAGCGCCATGACGGCGCGCATGAAGGTGTCGGGAGCCGTTGCGCCGCCCGTCTTGTCGAGGATCGCGTCATTGAGGTGCGAACGTGCCGATTTGAGATCGCCCATCGTCAGGGCGATGGCGCCGGCGTGATAGTTCTTGAAGATGTTGAACCAGTCCGGGCCTTTCATCTTGTCGATCATCGAGATGGCTTCCTTGCCGCGGCCGGAACCGGCGCGAGCCCAGGCGGCAAGCAGGTTGGTCATCATCCGGTCGAGATCGTTCGGACCGCTATATTTGAGGATTTCCTGCGCGGTGCGATACTCGTGGCGGCGGATCGCGTCCATGCCGCGTACGATCGTGGTGACGCGCTCGACAGAAGGATCGCTCTTCAGCTCGTTGGCATATTTGACGCCTTCTTCCAGATTGCCGTTCAGCAGCAGAGAGATCATCAGCCGCTGGCGGATTTCCGGATTGCCCGGGTCGATCATCAGCGCTTTCTTGTAGAGCGCGATGGCAGTGTTGTAGTCGTGATCGACATCGGCGGTGCGGGCGGCCAGGAAGGCGCCTGCGAAGGTATCGACGTTATCCGGATCGAAAGAAGTGACCGGGGCGCTTGCCTCCGGCGCTGCCGGCTTATCCTCTGCGCGCGCGCCAGTCAGGGCGGACACGGAAAGGACCGCCGCCAAGGCTACGCCCGAGAGGAAACGGATGGCAAGTCTCTGCCGCATTAGAAAGCCTTTCATCGAGGAATGGCCGGCGAAGTCGCCGGCGGCATAAAGCGTTCGTGTCAACTGATTCACAACAGGATGGCTTTTTTGAAGCGGCCCTGCAACAAATTCGGGTCGCCGCTATCAATTAACGCGTTCGATGCAGAAATCGATCACTTCCAGAAGTGCGGATTTCCAGGGCGTTTCCGGCAAGGGCGCCAGGGCATCACGGGCGATGGTGCCGTAATGCACGGCACGAGCGATGGTATCGGCGAGGGCGCCATATTTCGTGATGAGGCCGAGGGCCTTTTCAAGATTTGCGTCGCTGTTGTTGCCGGTTTCGATGGCGTCGCGCCAGAAAGCGCGTTCCTTTTCGGTGCCGCGGCGATAGGCGAGGATAACCGGAAGCGTGATCTTGCCCTCCCGGAAATCGTCGCCGACGTTCTTGCCGAGATCGGCAGCCTTGCCGCCATAGTCGAGCGCATCGTCGACGAGCTGGAAGGCGAGGCCGAGATTGGTGCCGTAGGATTTCAGCGCATTGCGCTCGGCTTTGCCGGCGTTGGCAACGATCGGTCCGACTTCGGCTGCGGCGGCAAAGAGTGCTGCGGTCTTGGCGCGGATGACCGAGAGATAATCGTCTTCCGTGGTTTCCATGTTCTTGGAAACGGAGAGCTGCAGCACTTCGCCCTCCGCGATGACGCAGGCGGCCGACGACAACACATCGAGCGCCTCGAGCGAGCCGACTTCCACCATCATGCGGAAGGCCTGGCCGAGCAGAAAGTCGCCGACAAGGACGCTTGCCTGGTTACCCCAGATCATGCGGGCAGTGGACTTGCCGCGGCGCAGATCGCTTTCGTCGACCACATCGTCATGCAGCAACGTCGCCGTATGCAGGAATTCGACCGAGGTTGCGAGCTTGATGTGATTATCGCCCTGATAGCCGTAAAGCGCGGCGGATGCGATGGTCAGCATCGGCCGCAGGCGCTTGCCGCCGGAGGAAATGAGATGTTCCGCAACCTCGGGGATCATCTGCACATCCGAGCCGGCTTTCGACAGGATGAGCTGATTGACGCGTTCCATGTCCGCCTTGGTCAGGTCCACCAATGGCTTGATGGATGCCAGTTTATTCTTGCTTTCTTCAAGCGGTATCACGACGCCCAACGATCCGGACTCCTGTTCATTTTCCGTAAAGCACAATAAGAAGGGGCGAAACAGGCGGCAAGAGGCGAATTGCCTCGTCGCATAAATTTGACAGGAATTCTAAGGCTTATGCACGAGCTGATCCGCACCAACGACCCGGTTCTTCTTTCATTTGCGCAGAGCCTGATGAAGGATGCCGGAATTCATTGCCTGGTGGCGGATCAGGCGATGAGTGTGCTTGAGGGCTCTCTCGGCATGCTGCCGCGCCGTTTTCTGGTCGAGGAAGAGCGCGCCGATCAGGCCCGCCGCATCCTCGTCGATGCCGGTCTCGGCAACGAGCTGCGCCCGGCGCGTCGTTGAGGTCCGCCATGACCGAAAACCCCTCCGAAACGATCGATGCCTTCCATCGCGGCGCCTTTCATGTCGTCCAGCCGAAGGGCAGGGGGCATCGTTCCGGCATGGATGCGATGCTGCTCGCGGCGCTGGTGGCCGACGAGCGGGCGATCCGAGTGGCCGATCTCGGCGCGGGCGCGGGCGCGGCCGGAATGGCCGTGGCGTCACGGCTCGATCGTGCCGAGGTGGTGCTGTTCGAGCGTTCGCCCGACATGGCGGAATTTGCTCGCAAGAGCCTCAAATTGCCGGAAAATGCCCGTTTTGCCGATCGCGTCTCGGTCATCGAAGCTGATGTGACATTGACCGGCAAGGATCGCAACGAGGCCGGCCTCACCGATGACAGCTTCCACCACGTCATCATGAACCCGCCCTTCAACGATGCCAGCGACCGGCTGACGCCCGATGCATTGAAAGCGGAGGCGCATGCCATGACCGAGGGGCTTTTCGAGCGTTGGATACGTACGGCAGGCGCGATCATGATCCCCGGCGGCCAGCTGTCACTCATCGCCCGGCCGGAATCGATCGGCGAGATCATTGCCGCCTGCGGCCGTCGCTTCGGGGGCATCGAAATCACGCCGATCCACCCGCGCGCAGGTGAGAATGCCGTGCGCATTCTGGCGACCGCGATCAAAGGATCGAGGGCGAGATTGGCCTTGCGTGCGCCGCTGACCATGCACGGCGAGCGGACGCATAAATTTACCGATTTCGTTGACGATATGAACAATGGTCGCGCGCCATATCCGCGCCGATAGCCTATCGTCCGCCTTGGGATCTGTGATGAAATGCAATCCGCAATGTTGCGTTTGCCGTTTCCATGCATACATCACGGAACAACAGATTTCATGAATCAGGGATGATGAATGTTTGGGTTCTTGAGACGCATGCTTCCGAAGCGCTTCCGCAACGATGGAGTGATCATACCCGTCGTCCGGCTGAGTGGCGTCATCTCCGCAGGCGGTGGGCCGCTGCGGCAGACGCTGAGCCTTGCGGGGGTGTCGCAGGCACTTGAAAAGGCGTTCGATATGAAGACGGCACCGGCGGTCGCCATCGTCGTCAATTCGCCCGGCGGCTCTCCCGTGCAGTCGCGTATGATCTACAATCGCATCCGCGATCTCGCTTCCGAGAAAAAGAAGAAGGTTCTGGTCTTCGTCGAGGATGTCGCGGCGTCCGGCGGCTACATGATTGCGCTGGCAGGCGATGAGATTATGGCCGATGCGACGTCCATCGTCGGCTCGATCGGCGTCGTCTCCGGCGGCTTCGGTTTTCCGGAGCTGCTGAAGAAAATCGGCGTCGAACGCCGTGTCTATACCGCCGGCGAAAACAAGGTGATCCTTGATCCGTTCAAGCCGGAAAAGGAGAAGGACATCGAATATCTGAAGAGCCTGCAGCTCGAGATCCACAAGGTCTTCATCGACATGGTGCTCGAGCGTCGCACGGGAAAGCTCTCAGCGGACGAAACGGTATTCTCCGGCCTGTTCTGGACCGGCAATCGTGCGTTGGAGCTTGGCCTGATCGATGGCCTCGGCGACATGCGTCAGGAGTTGAGGAGACGCTTCGGCGACAAGGTCAAGCCTACGCTGATTACCACGCCGCGCAGCCTTTTCGGCCGCAAGGCTCCCGGCATTTCGTTGGCCGGCATGGACGGCCTCGGCGCCGGGCTTGCATCCGGGCTTGCCGAAGCAGCAGAGGAAAAGGCATTGTGGAGCCGGTACGGATTGTAATCGGGAGCGCTGCCTGATGCCCCAGATCATCTTCTTCATCATCGCCGTCGGCGGCATCTGGCTGCTCTATCGGCGCTTCGTGCGCGATGCCCGGAAGCTTGCCGAAAAATCCCGCCGCGCCGAAACGGAGCGCCGCACCGGCGCCATGGGAACGCTGGTCAAGGACCCGAAGACGGGCGAATATCATGTGAAGCGCGAGAATGAATAGGCCAAATTGCTTCGTTTGCGAGTTTTTGATATACATTGCTTAGTGTATATCATTGGAGTGTCTCATGCAGGTCGCGAAGTGGGGGAATAGTTTGGCCATCCGCATCCCTTCCGCGGTTGTTGATGCTCTCGATCTGAAGGAAGGCGACGATATCGTCGTGCGTGTCGGTAAAGGAAACGCCTTCGAGATCGAGCGCGACGACAAGCGGCTGAGAGCCTTGGAAAAGATCAGATCGTTCAAGCTCAAACTTCCCGGGGATTGGAAGTTTGACCGCGAAGACGCCAATTCCCGCTGATGCGTCGCGCTTCGGATTTTCTCGACACCAGCGTTCTCCTCTATGCTTTTACGGAGGGAGAACGAGCCGAAAAAGCACAGGCACTTTTGGCCGAACCATTCGTTATCAGCGCTCAGGCACTGAACGAGTTTGCCAATGTCGGACGTAAGAAGCTCAAAATGCAGTGGGCCGATATTCGCGAGGCAGTTGATGCACTCGTCGCTTTGTCGGCAACCATCGTTCCTGTAAGTGAGAAGATTACGTTGGCAGGGCTGGACCTTGCCCAGCGCTATCGGCTTTCCCCCTATGATGCAGCTATGGTGGCTGCGGCGATCGAGGGTGGCTGCGAGCGGTTTTATTCGGAAGATCTGCACGGCGGTCTGGTAATCGAGAAACAGTTGACGATCGTCAATCCATTTTGACGGCCCTGCGGAGTCAAGCACGTGCGATCCCGCCGCACTGCGCGGAGTAAAAACTTGACCAGTTCGCCCCGCCGTGGCACCTGTCCGCCAAACAATTCGCCAGCGGAAGAAATCAATTCCCATGACTGCCAACGTGCCCGACCATATGAACCCGAAGCGCTCTTTTCAGGCGCTGATCCTGACGCTGCACAATTACTGGGCCGACAAGGGTTGCGCGGTTCTGCAGCCCTACGACATGGAAGTCGGCGCCGGCACGTTCCATCCGGCGACCACGCTGCGTTCGCTCGGTCCGAAGCCTTGGCGGGCCGCCTATGTCCAGCCGTCCCGCCGCCCGTCCGATGGCCGCTACGGCGAGAACCCGAACCGCCTGCAGCATTATTACCAGTATCAGGTCATCCTGAAGCCCAATCCGCCGAACCTGCAGGAGCTTTACCTCGGCTCGCTGAAGGCGATCGGCCTCGATCCGCTGCTGCATGATATCCGCTTCGTCGAGGACGATTGGGAAAGTCCGACGCTCGGCGCATGGGGCCTCGGCTGGGAGTGCTGGTGCGACGGCATGGAAGTCTCGCAGTTCACCTATTTCCAGCAGGTCTGCGGCATCGAATGCGCGCCCGTCGCCGGCGAGCTGACCTATGGTCTGGAGCGTCTTGCTACCTACGTTCAGGGGGTCGACAGCGTCTATGACCTCAATTTCAACGGCCTCGAGGGCGAAGACAAGATCACCTATGGCGACGTCTTCCTCCAGGCCGAGCAGGAATATTCCCGGCACAATTTCGAATATGCCAATACCGAGATGCTGCATCGCCATTTCATCGATGCCGAGAAAGAATGCCAGGCATTGCTGGCAGCCGGCGCCCCCGGCGACAGCGAAAATCATCGCCTGCACAAATGCGTCTTTCCGGCCTACGATCAGTGCATCAAGGCGAGCCACGTCTTCAACCTGCTCGATGCTCGCGGCGTCATCTCGGTGACGGAACGCCAGAGTTACATCCTGCGCGTGCGTACGCTCGCCAAGGCCTGCGGCGAGGCCTTCCTGCTGACCGATGCCGGCGGCATCAACTGGAACCGGCAGGCCGCGTAAGCCAATCCCGAGCGGACTTCCCCGAGTTTGGGCCGGGCTAACTGGTTCTTGCTTGCCTGCGATTGTGAAGCCGGGTGACATGGCCGGCAAATCTGCCTACTGTCCCCGTGGTTGCAGTCGCCACGGGGATTTCAGATGTTTATTGTTCTCGCGATCATAATTCTGGCCGCGCTCTATGTCGTTTTCGCCTATAACGGGCTAGTTCGTGCCCGTCAGATCGCGGAAGAAGCATGGTCCGGCATCGACGTGCAGTTGAAGCGCCGCGCCGATCTCATTCCCAATCTGGTTGAAACGGTCAAAGGCTATGCCGGCCATGAGCGCCAGACGTTGGAGGAGGTCGTGGAGCTGCGCAACAAGGCGCAGGCGGTGCCTGCAGGCGACGTCGCCGCCCGAGGTCAGGTGGAGGGCCTGCTGTCGCAGGCTCTCGGCCGTGTGATCGCGCTTGCCGAAGCCTATCCCGATCTCAAGGCTAATACCAACTTCCTCGAATTGCAGCGCTCGCTTGAGGGCGTCGAGGGTGAAATTCAGATGTCGCGCCGCTACTACAACGGTGCCGCGCGCGATCTGAACGTCAGGGTCGAAACTTTCCCGAATAATCTCATCGCCGGTCCCTTCGGCTTCGTTAAGCGGGCCTACTTCGAGATTACCAACGAAGCGGACCGGGCGGTTCCGTCGGTGAAGTTCTGAGATTTCCGCTATCGGTTTTTCATGCGAGGCGCTAAAGGATGCCGACCGCTGGCCATCGGCCGCCTTCCTGACTGACCAAAGAGAACGATGATGGGTAGAGCCAAACTCACGATTATCCCGCCTGGCAAGCCTTTGACCGGACGCGCCATGCCGCCGGGATCGAAGTCGATCACCAACCGCGCGCTGCTGCTGGCAGGCCTTGCCAAGGGCACGAGCCGGCTGACCGGTGCGCTGAAGAGCGACGATACCCGCTATATGGCCGAAGCGCTGCGCGCCATGGGCGTAACGATCGACGAGCCCGACGACACCACATTCATCGTCACCGGCAGCGGCAAGCTGCAGGCGCCGGCAGCCCCTCTCTTCCTCGGCAATGCCGGCACCGCGACGCGCTTCCTGACGGCCGCCGCCGCCCTGGTCGAAGGCAAGGTCGTCGTCGATGGCGATGCCCATATGCGCAAGCGGCCGATCGGCCCGCTGGTCGATGCGCTCCGCTCGCTCGGTGTCGACGCCTCGACGGAAACCGGCTGCCCGCCCGTGACCATCAACGGCACCGGCCGTTTCGAAGCTAACCGCGTGCAGATCGATGGCGGCCTTTCCAGCCAGTATGTCTCGGCGCTGCTGATGATGGCGGCCGGCGGCGACCGCGCCGTCGATGTCGAACTGCTCGGCGAGCATATCGGCGCTCTCGGCTATATCGACCTGACAGTCGCTGCCATGCGCTCTTTCGGCGCCAAGGTCGAGCGCGTGAGCCCCGTCGCCTGGCGCGTCGAACCCACCGGCTATCATGCCGCCGATTTCCTGATCGAGCCGGATGCTTCCGCCGCGACCTATCTCTGGGCGGCGGAAGTTCTGAGCGGCGGCAAGATCGATCTTGGCACCCCGGCGGAACAGTTCTCGCAGCCGGATGCGAAGGCCTATGACCTGATTTCGAAGTTCCCGCATCTGCCCGCCGTCATCGACGGTTCGCAGATGCAGGATGCCATTCCGACGCTCGCCGTTCTTGCCGCCTTCAACGAGACGCCGGTGCGCTTCGTCGGCATCGAGAACCTGCGCGTCAAGGAATGCGACCGCATCCGCGCGCTGTCGAGCGGCCTGTCGCGCATCGTTCCCAACCTCGGCACCGAAGAGGATGACGATCTGATCGTCGCTTCCGATCCAAGCCTTGCGGGAAAAGTGCTGCCGGCCGAGATCGACAGTTTCGCCGATCATCGTATCGCTATGAGCTTCGCCCTTGCGGGCCTCAAGATCGGCGGCATCACCATTCTCGATCCCGATTGCGTCGCCAAGACTTTCCCGTCCTACTGGAACGTGCTGGCTTCGCTGGGTGTCGCTTACGAAGACTGACGCTCCGCCATCTTAAGGGAAGGCTGAGCGCAGACGTATTTCTGACGTGAAGCGGCGCCGGCAACGGCGTCGCGGCCATCCTTTGGGGGAGTGATGACACGGCTTTGCGGGTTCTTCCTGGCTCTGTGCCTGCTGCTTTGCGCAACGGCGGCAACGGCGGCCGAGCTCATCACCAACTTCGATCAAGCGATCGCGCTGCATCGTGACGGCTCCATGCGCGTCGTCGAGACGATCTCCGTCAATGCCGAGGGCCAAAGCATCCGCCGCGGTATCTTCCGGGATTTCCCCCTGACGATGACCGATGCCGGTGGCCGCGAGATCGAGGTGAATTTCAAGGTCGTATCCGTCGAGCGCGATGGGCAGCCGGAGGATTGGCACAGCGAACGTATCAAGGGCGGCGAGCGTATCTATATCGGCAACGCTGAGCGTATCCTGAACCCAGGCTCGCACATATTCCGCCTCACCTACGACACCAATCGTCAAATGCGCTATTTCGGCGCTCATGACGAGCTTTATTGGAACGTGACGGGCAACGGCTGGCTGTTCCCCATCCTCAATGCGAAGGCAACAGTCACCTTGCCCGATGGCGCGCAGCCGCAGCAGCTTGCCTTCTTCACCGGGCCGCTCGGCGCTACCGACAAGAATGCAAGTGCGAGCCAACAGGGCAATATCGTTAGCTTCGCAACGACCAGGCCGCTCGCAGCGGCCGAAGGCCTGACGATCGCCATCAAGCTGGCCAAAGGAGCGATCACACCGCCGAGCGACAGCCAGCAATGGGGCTGGTTCCTTCGGGATCACCTCGATACGATTATTGCCATCGCCGGGCTGATCCTGCTGTTTGCCTACTATATGCGAAGCTGGATCGCGGTCGGCCGCGATCCTCGGCCAGGCGTCATGGTCCCGCGCTGGGATCCACCCGAGGGCATTTCGCCGGCACTCGTGAACTATATCGACAACAGGGGCTTCGCCAGTTCCGGCTGGACCGCATTCTCCGCAACGGCGATCGATCTTGCCGTGCGCGGCTATGTCATTCTCGACGACCTGAAGGGAAGGGTGGTCATCCGACCCACAGGCAAGGCAGGCAGCGATCTCGGCGGTGGCGACAAGGTTCTCATGCAGGCCGTCGGACCATTCTCGCCGCTGGTCATCGACAGGGAAAACGGCGAGGCAGTGCAGCGGCTGGGCTCGAAGTTCCGCAGTGCGATCGAGCGCAATCACCGCGGCGAATATTACAAGGCCAATTCGCTATACGTCATCGCCGGCATAGCCTTATCGATCCTCATTCTGGCCTCCATCGTCCTCTTTGGGCGCCTGCACGAGAATGTCCTGCCGCTCATCGTCACGCCGGGGCTCCTGTCGATTTTCGTGACGGTCTTCGCAAGTTCGATCGGCCGCAGGTTTCGCAGGCATAGTGCCAGCCTCGCCCAGCGCATCATTTCGGTACTGATTTTCTCCTTCTTCGGCTTCGTCTTCGTCTCGATTGCCGTTAGCGGTTTTGCCGCCACGGTCGTGCCGTTGTGGGAAGCGGGCCTGCTGCCGCTGGTCGCCGCTATCGTCGGCATTTTCGCGCTCAACGTCGTCTTCTATTTTCTGATGGGTGCGCCGACGCCGCTCGGGCGCAAGATGATGGATGGCATCGCCGGCCTCAGGCAATATCTGACGCTTGCCGAACGCGACCGGATGAACATGCAGGGCGCGCCGCAGATGTCGCCGCAGCATTTCGAGAAGCTGTTGCCCTATGCCGTCGCGCTCGGCGTCGAAAAGCCCTGGTCGGGCGCCTTCGAAACGTGGCTCGCCACCGCTGCCGGTGCAACTGCCGCCGCAGCCTATGCGCCGGTCTGGTATTCCGGTGATTTCCGCCCGGGCAATATCGGCGGAACGATCGGCGACTTCTCCTCTTCCATGGCGTCGACCATAGCCTCGACCATTCCCGCCCCAGTATCGAGCTCCTCATCCGCTTTCGGCGATGGCGGAGGAGGTGGCGGCTCCTCCGGCGGTGGCGGCGGCGGCGGAGGCGGCGGCGGATGGTAAATTCGCCGTTTGCCTTGGTGACTTTTGTCGCCGGGCTTGCTAAGTCCGCCCGGATCATTTTGCCTCAACGTAAAGACAGCTCACATGCCCGATCTCCTTCTCGAACTCCGCTCCGAGGAAATTCCCGCCCGTATGCAGCGCAAGGCTGCCGGCGACCTGAAGAAGCTGGTGACCGATGCCCTGGTCGAAGCGGGTCTTTCCTATGAGGGGGCAAGGGAATATTGGACGCCGCGGCGCCTCACGCTCGACATCCGTGGCCTGACGGCGCGCTCGGCCGATGTGCGCGAGGAGCGCAAGGGTCCGCGCACCGATGCCAACGAGAAGGCGATCGAAGGCTTCCTGCGTGGTGCCGGGCTCTCTTCGATTTCCGAGGCGCAGGTGCAGAGCGACCCGAAGAAGGGCGATTTCTACGTTGCGATCATTTCCAAGCCCGGCCGTGCCGCGGAGGAAATCGTCGCTGCGGTCATGCCCGATATCGTAAGAAACTTTCCCTGGCCGAAATCCATGCGCTGGGGCAAGCCCTCGGTGAAGCCCGGCTCGCTGCGCTGGGTGCGCCCGCTGCAGTCGATCGTCTGCACCTTCGGCACCGAGCATGAAGAGACCGCCGTCATCCCCTTCGAGATCGACGGCATCGTCGCGTCCAACGTGACCTACGGCCATCGCTTCCATGCCCCCGAAGCTATCACGGTCAAGCGCTTCGAGGATTATGCCGCGAGCCTGGAAAAGGCCTATGTCGTTCTGGATGCGGAGCGCCGCAAGGACATCATCCTGCACGACGCCCGCGATGTCGCTTTTGCCAATGGCCTCGAGCTGGTCGAAGACGAAGGCCTGCTGGAGGAAGTCTCCGGCCTCGTCGAGTGGCCGCAGGTGCTGATGGGCTCTTTCGAGGAAGACTATCTGTCGATCCCATCGGAAATCATCCGCCTGACCATCAAGACCAATCAGAAGTGTTTCGTCACGCGCCCGCAAGCCGGTGAGACGCTGTCCAACCGCTTCATTCTCGTTGCCAATATCCAGGCGACGGATGGCGGCAAGGACATCATCCACGGCAACGGCAAGGTCGTGCGCGCCCGTCTGTCCGACGCGCTGCACTTCTGGAAGCGCGACCAGGGCGATCTGCCCGATCTCGAAACGCTGAAAGGCTCCGCTGAAAAGTTCGGCCTCGATCTGAAGAAGCCGCTCGACCAGCGTATGGCAAAGCTCGACGCCCTCAACGTCACCTTCCATGCCAAGCTCGGCAGCCAGGGCGAGCGTGTCGCCCGCATCCGTGCGCTGGCCGCTGACCTCGCCAAGATCACCGGCGCCGATGCCGCCCTTGTCGATCGTGCCGTCGTGCTGGCCAAGGCTGACCTGCGCACCGAAGCCGTCGGCGAATTCCCCGAGCTGCAGGGCGTCATGGGCCGCAAATACGCGTCGCTGCAGGGCGAGACCTCCTCGGTCGCAACGGCGATCGAAGATCACTACAAGCCGCAAGGCCCGTCCGATCGCGTCCCCGAGGACAAGGTTGCGATCACGGTCGCGCTTGCCGACAAGCTGGATACACTCGTCGGCTTCTGGGCAATCGACGAAAAGCCGACAGGCTCGAAGGATCCTTATGCGCTGCGCCGTGCCGCGCTTGGCGTCGTCCGCATCCTCTTGGAGCGCGGCGTGCGCCTGCCGCTGCTCGCGACCACCAGGGATGCCGATCTGCTCGCCTTCTTCCACGATCGCCTCAAGGTTTATCTCCGCGATCTCGGTGCCCGCCATGATCTGATCGACGCCGTGCTGACGCCGGAGGCCGACGATCTGCTGATGGTTGCCCGCCGTGTCGAGGCGCTGACCGCCTTCATCACCTCCGAAGACGGCAAGAACCTGCTCGCCGGCACCAAGCGCGCCACGCAGCTCCTAGCCGCCGAGGAGAAGAAGGGCACCGTTGTTGCCGATGGCGTTTCGGACGCCTTGCTGAAGCTCGATGCCGAAAAAGATCTCTTCGCCGCTGTCAAGGCCGCCTCGGCCGAAGCCTCGGATGCGATCGCCAAGGAAGATTTCCGCTCAGCCATGGCAGCCCTTTCCAAGCTGCGGGCGCCCGTCGACCGCTTCTTCGAAGACGTGCTCGTCAACGACGAAGACGCCGCCATCCGCGCCAATCGCCTGGCGCTGCTGCGCATGATCCGCGAGGCGACCGGCACCGTCGCCGACTTCTCGAAGATTGCGGGATAACGTATGGGGGCGCTATGACCGGAAAGATCCTCGTCAGCGCCTGCCTCATGGGCCATGCCGTCCGTTACGACGGCCGCTCAAAGCCGCTCGTGCATCCAGCGATCGATCGCTGGCGCGACGAGGGGTTGTTGGTGACGATCTGCCCGGAAATGTCTGCCGGCATGGCGGTTCCAAGACCCCCGGCCGAGATTGCAGGCGGCGCCACCGGCGAGGACGTGCTTGCCGGCACTGCAAAGGTGATGGAGATTACCGGCGGTGACGTCACGGCGGAATTTCGCCAGGCGGCGGAAAATGCGGTGGCGCTCGCAAAGGAAACTGGCTGTCGTTATGCCCTGCTGATCGACGGCAGCCCGTCCTGCGGCTCGGGCTTCATCTATGACGGCACATTTTCCGGTGGCCGGCAGAACGGCCGGGGCGTTACCGCGGCGCTGCTCAAGCAGGCCGGCATTGAGGTCTATTCCGATCGCGAGATCGACAGGTTGGTCGAGCGGCTGAAGACGGTAGACTGAATTAGCGACTATTCTCAGCGCAAAGTAAAACCGCCGGACACAAGCCCGGCGGTTTCTTGTCCCCTGGTCTATACGGCTCAGGCGGCGCGGCGATGATCCGCAGCCGGGCGGCCGTCGCTCACGCGGAAGCCGCGGATGAGGGCGAGAAGATCTTCCGTGTCGGCGGCGAGCGTCTCGGCCGATGCGGTGGTCTCTTCGGCCATGGCGGCGTTCTGCTGCGTGGCGGCATCGAGCTGGTTCATCGAAGAGGAGATCGAGCGCAGCGTCGTATCCTGCTCGGAAGCGCTGTGTGCGATCTTCGAGACGATCTCGTTGGCGGCCTTGATCTGGTTGGAGATGCGCTTCAGCGCTTCGCCTGCCTCGCCGACGAGGCGGACACCCTGGTCGACCTGACCGGAGGAGCGGGCGATCTGGTCTTTGATCTCCTTGGCGGCTGCCGCGGAGCGCTGGGCGAGTTCACGCACTTCCTGGGCGACGACGGCAAAGCCCTTGCCGGACTCGCCGGCGCGCGCGGCTTCGACGCCGGCATTGAGCGCCAGCAAGTTGGTCTGGAAGGCGATCTCGTCGATCACGCCGATGATCTTGCCGATTTCTGCCGAGGACTTTTCGATGCCGCTCATCGCCTCGATCGCCTGGGCAACCACAGCATCGCTGCGCGATGCTTCGGCGCTGACGGCATGGACGCGCTTGCTGGCTTCGTCCGCGCCTTCCGCCGTCTGGCGAACGGCGACGGTGAGTTCATCGAGTGCTGCCGAAGTCTCTTCCAGGCTTGCTGCCTGGCGCTCCGTGCGCTGCGACAGCTCGTTGGAGGCGCGACGGATCTCTTCCTTGCTGAGGCCGATGTCGTTGCCCTTGGCGTTGACGCGCCCCATCGCGGCTTCAAGATGCGACAGTGCTTCATTGAAGTTGTTGCGGAGACCGGCGTAGCTTGCACCGAGATCGCCGCAGCGTACCGTCAGGTCGCCACGAGCGAGGTCCTCGAGCGACTTGCCGATGACGGAGACGACGCGCGCCTGTTCGCGTGCTTCGTCCTGCTGCTGGCGCAGGTTCTGCTCACGCTCATTGCTGATTTCGAGCTCCTGCGCTGCCTGGCGATCCGAAAGGGCATGGCGTTCGCGGATCTTTTCCTGCAACGCCTGCGTCGCCTTGGCCATCAGGCCGATTTCGTTGCGCATCTCGGCATGCGGGATGACCGTCGTAACATCCTCGTCGGCCACGGCCTTGAGGGCAATGTGAACGTCGGCGAGCGGCTTGGTGATCCCGCGAATGAAATAGAAGGCCGCGCCGATGCCGATGACGAAGATGATGCCGCAGACCAGCAGGGCGCGCCATATCGTCGTATTGATCTGCGCCTCGAGGTCGTCCATGTAGACGCCGCAGCCGAGCACGATCTGCCAGGGCGTGAAAGCCGCCGAATAGCTGCCCTTCAGGAAGAAGTCGCTATTGGGATGGCCGGGCTTGTTCCAGTAATAGATCGTGCGGCCGCCGCCTTTGATGGCCTTTTCGACCATTTCCTTGCTGAAATGAGTGCCGTTCTTGTCGACCTGCGAGGACATGTCCTTGCCGATATTGACCGGGCTCGGATGAATGCGCTGGATGACATTGAAGTCGAAGCCGAAGAAATAGCCTGCTGGCGCGAAGCTGACATGCGACAGGATCTTGAAGGCTTCGGCCTGGGCTGCCTCATGGGTCATCTCGCCGGATTTTTCGCGCTGATAATACTGGTCCAAAATTGAGATGCCCGATTCGACCTGCGTGCGCAGCATATCGAAGCGGTCGTCATAAATGGAATCGGCCTGGGACCGGATCTGGAAATAGGTGGTCACGGCAAAGGCGGCCATCAGGACGCCAAGCAGGGCAAATAGTTGATGTGAAATCTTGAGATTCTTCATGGTGGCTCCCGCAGGTAGGTGAATACCGGTGCGGTATCCTACCGCCTGTGCGATCGCCTGAGAGAACCTCAATACGCTTGCCGCCGCTCGAATGACATGCTGCTGTCCGGTAGGCAGTAAAATCGCTGCTTATGTCTAAGAAAGCTTTAATTGCGGGAGGGCGGTTGTGTTGTTTCTGCAATTGAAACCGAAGATATGCTCTCGAACTAAAAATAATACTTATTTTGATTTTGCGAAAAACTTCGGAATGGATTGAGCTTTGCGATGTTGTATTTAGACAAATCTAGTATCAAAAAGTATATTTTCGACGGTGTGACTGCTTGCCGAAGTCGGAGGCCGCGAGCGTAGAACCTTTCCGCTTTTCTTCGGATTGCGAAAACGCTCTACTGGCGGAGCTGGAAGCTGGAGAGATCGAGCGGCGCCGGCTGGCGAGTTGCGGAGGGACTCGGCAAGGCTGCCGTCTGCGCCGTCATGTCGATACCGTCGCCGGCAGTCGCCAGCGCCTCGGGCGTCGGTTTGCTCATGAATGTAACAGGCGAGCCGCCCATCCAGGCTTCGGTGCGCACGACCTTCGTCTGGCCATCGACGTTACGCACGGTGATGGATTGTGTGCCGGGCTCCAGCGTCGGTACCGCGTATTCCTTTTCCATGGCCTGCGGCTTGAGGGGAGGGCAGTCGGCGCAGCTCTTGTCGACAATGCTGCCATTGCCGCCGATCATCGTGCCGTCGATCGGCTGGATCGACGACGCCATCGCAGAGCCGCTGGCCAGTACGCACGCCAAGGTCAGGAAGAAGAAACGCATAACAAGGAACTCCGCCTATACTGGCGAAGACATTAGCGTCCCTTTGTTTCCATAGAGTCAGGAGATTAGGTAAAAATTTAATGGACTTCCGATTGCGGCTCCGGTGCGATCTTTACGTCTCGCGCTCGACCGCACGCCAGCCGATATCATTGCGATAGAAACCGTTTTCCCACTTCACCTCGCCGGCCAGGGCATAGGCGCGTTCTTTTGCTTCGCCAACCGTCTTGCCCGTCGCGGTAATGTTCAGCACGCGGCCGCCGGTTGCGACCAGCGCCCCGTCCTTCAGGCCTGTGCCGGCATGAAACACCTTGGTGCCTTCGCCGTCCGCCGGCAGCGCCGTGATCGGCGTGTTCTTGGCGTAGGAACCTGGATAGCCTTTCGAGGCCATGACGATGGTCAGCGCCGGGTCGTCGCGCCATTCCGCCGTCACCTGATCCAGCGTGCCGTTGGCGCATGCAATGAGCAGCGGCAGCAGATCGCTCTTCAGTCGCATCATCAGCACCTGGCATTCCGGATCGCCGAAACGGACATTGTATTCGATCAGTTCGGGACCCTTGGCGGTGATCATCAGTCCGGCGAAGAAGACCCCGCTGAAGGGATGGCCGCTTTCCGCCATGCCGCGCATCGTCGGCTCGATGATCTCCTTCATGGTACGCTCGACCATTTCGGGCGTCATGACGGGGGCAGGGGAATAGGCGCCCATGCCGCCGGTGTTCGGTCCGGTGTCGCCGTCGCCGACGCGCTTGTGGTCCTGCGCGGTCGCGAGCGCCAGCGCATGCTTGCCGTCGCAAAGGCAGAAGAAGCTTGCCTCTTCGCCGTCGAGATAGGCTTCGATCACCACCTCCGCACCGGCCTCGCCGAACGCGCCCTCGAAGCAATCGTCGATCGCGGCAAGCGCTTCGTCGACGGTCATGGCGACGGTGACGCCCTTGCCCGCCGCAAGGCCGTCCGCCTTCACGACGATCGGCGTGCCCTGAGCGCGGACATAGGCTTTCGCCTTCGGCGCGTTGTTGAAGCGCTGGTAGGCGCCTGTGGGAATATTGTAGCGGGCGCAGATATCCTTGGTGAAACCCTTCGACCCTTCGAGCTGGGCCGCTGCTGCGGAAGGGCCGAAGGCGGCGATGCCGGCGGCGCGCAGCCTGTCGGCAATGCCGGCAACGAGCGGCGCTTCCGGGCCGACTACGACAAAGTCGATGGCCTTCTCCTTGCAGAAGGCGACGACGGCATCGTGATCGTCGATATCGAGCGCTGTGAGCGTCGCATGCTCGGCAATGCCGGGATTGCCGGGTGCAGCATAGAATTCCGTCATGAGAGGCGATTGCGCCAGTTTCCAGGCCAGTGCGTGCTCGCGTCCGCCCGATCCGATCAACAGAACTCTCATGGCTTGCCCTTTCGTTGCGTCCTTTTGCGCGGTTAAGGGGGCTGGAGCCAAAGGTCAAGCGGCAAATCCTGTGGAGGCAGGGCCGGCAACATTGCCATGCCTTTTTATCCCGCTAAAGCGGAAGCGGTTTCGGGCTCACGCCACCTCCGCGCCGTGATTGGCGTGTTCCGTGACGAAAACCGCTTTTTATGTCCACGGGATCATGCTTATGGTCCCCTTTACGATTGTCCAGTTCAGAGAGACACATGTCCGCCGATATCCGTTCCCTTGCTGCTACCATCGCCGCCGAGATCAACTCCCGCCCGGATCAGGCCAAGGCCGCCATCGAGCTCTTGGACGAAGGTGCAACGGTGCCCTTCATCGCCCGCTACCGCAAGGAAGTGACCGGTGGCCTCGACGATACGCAGCTTCGTACTCTGTCGGAACGTCTGGTCTATCTGCGTGAGCTGGAAGCCCGCCGCGCCGCTATCATCGAATCCATCACCAGCCAGGGCAAGATGACCGACGAGCTGATGAGCAAGGTTGCAACCGTCGGCACCAAGGCTGAGCTGGAAGACCTTTATCTGCCCTACAAGCCGAAGCGCCGCACGCGCGCCGAAATTGCGAGGGAGCGCGGCCTCGGCCCATTGGCCGACACGATCCTTGCGGATCGCTCCAAAGAGCCCGCGATTCTCGCCGAAGGCTTTATCACGGCCGATGTGCCTGACGTGAAAACGGCGCTGGAAGGCGCGCGCGATATCATCGCCGAAGGCATTGCCGAAAATGCAGACCTGCTCGGCAAGCTGCGCAATTACATGAAGACCAATGCCACCCTGAAGGCCGTTGTCGTCGACGGCAAGCAGGAAGCAGGCGCCAAATTCTCGGATTATTTCGCCCATCAGGAACGCTGGGCGACGGCTCCCGGCCATCGTGCGCTCGCCATGCTGCGCGGCTGGAACGAAGAAGTCCTGACGCTGACCATCGAGGTCGATACCGATGCCGTCTCGCCCAACAAGCCGGTCGAACGCATGGTCACTGCGGCCTATGACATCGGCGGGAGCCGTCCGGGCGACCGCTGGCTGACGGAGGTCGCAAGCTGGACCTGGCGGGTAAAGCTTTCCATGTCGCTGTCGCTCGACCTGATGCGCGAATTGCGCGAGCGCGCCGAAGAAGAGGCGATCCACGTTTTCGCCCGCAATCTGAAGGATCTGCTTTTGGCGGCCCCTGCCGGTTCGCGCGCCACCATGGGGCTCGATCCGGGCATCCGCACCGGCGTCAAGGTTGCCGTGGTCGATGGCACCGGCAAGCTCCTGGAAACGACGACAGTCTATCCCTTTCCGCCGAAGAACGACGTGCGCGGTACGCAGGCTGCCTTGGCGGCACTGATCCGCAAGCACAAGGTAGAGCTGATTTCCATCGGCAACGGCACGGGCAGCCGCGAAACCGAGAAGCTGGTGGCCGACATGCTGGCCGAACTGCCCGCACCGAAACCCACCAAGGTCATCGTCTCCGAAGCCGGCGCATCTGTCTATTCAGCCTCGGAAACGGCGGCGCTCGAATTCCCCGGCCTCGATGTCTCGCTGCGTGGCGCCGTCTCCATCGCCCGCCGTCTGCAGGACCCGCTGGCCGAACTGGTGAAGATCGAGCCGAAGTCGATCGGCGTCGGTCAGTACCAGCACGATGTCGACCAGCAGAAGCTGTCGCGCTCGCTGGATGCGGTGGTCGAGGACGCGGTGAATGCCGTCGGCGTCGATCTCAACACGGCTTCGGCGCCGCTGCTGGCCCGTGTCTCCGGCCTCGGCCCGTCGATCGCCGATGCCATCGTCAAGCATCGTGACGGCGAGGGCGCGTTCGAGACGCGCCGCGATCTCCTGAAGGTCGCCCGCCTCGGCCAGCGCACGTTCGAGCAATGCGCCGGCTTCCTGCGCATTCCCAACGGCAAGGAGCCGCTCGACGCTTCCTCCGTGCATCCGGAAGCCTATGGCGTCGCCAAGAAGATCGTTGCCGCCTGCGGCCGCGACCTGCGCACCCTGATGGGCGATACGGCGACGCTGAAGGCCGTCGATCCCAGGCAGTTTATTGACGAGAAGTTCGGTCTGCCGACCGTGCGCGACATCATCGCCGAGCTGGAAAAGCCGGGCCGGGACCCGCGCCCGAGCTTCAAGACCGCAACCTTTGCCGAAGGCGTCAACGAGATCGGCGACCTCAAGCCCGGAATGCTGCTGGAAGGCACGGTGACCAATGTCGCCGCTTTCGGAGCCTTCGTCGATATCGGCGTCCATCAGGACGGTTTGGTGCATGTCTCGCAATTGGCGGACCGCTTCATCAAGGACCCGCACGAGGTCGTGAAGGCCGGCGACGTCGTCAAGGTCAGGGTCGTGGAAGTCGATGTCAAGCGTAAGCGAATCGGTCTCTCGATGCGAAAAGACGGCAGCGCTGTAGCGGCTTCGTCCGGGCGGGAGTCGCGCGAGCAGGGTGGCGCGCGCAACGCTGGGGTTAAGGCAAATGCCCGTCCGAAGACCGAACAGCAGGGTAGTTTTGGCGCTGCATTGGCGGATGCACTCAAACGAAAATAAGGACTTAGCGGAACTTAATGCAAGAATGCCACACTCTGGCAGAGTTGTTGCCAGAGTGCCAACGACTATGGAAGGGTGAGCTTGCCACAATGCCGGGAGGCGTTAAAGTTGCCTTAATGTCATAACATTCGAGGCGTCCATGGCGTCGGCACTTTTTCCTCTCATCAAGAAACTCATCCGTAAAGGTTCGCTCAAACTTACGCTTGCATCCGGCGAGACCCATGTGGTCGGCGATGGAACCGGCGATACGGTGGCTGTTCGTTTTGCCGATCAGCAGGCCGAAGACGCCATCGCCCGCGATCCGACGCTCAAGCTCGGCGAAATGTATATGGAAGGCCGCTTCATCCTGGAGCAGGGGGATATCTACGAATTCCTCTCGCTGGTGAAGCAGAATACGACCAATGAGGTCTTCGATTTCCGCATGGCGGCGCTGCTGGTCGGCCGCATCGCCTGGCAGCAGATCAAGAGCCGCTCGCCGATCAACCGCAACAAATACAATGTTGCACATCATTACGATCTCTCAGCGAAGCTGTTCGATCTGTTCCTTGATGAGGATTGGCAATATTCCTGCGCCTATTTCAATCCGCCCGGCATTAGCCTCTACGAAGCGCAGCTGGCCAAGAAGCGCCACATCGCCGCCAAGCTTTTGGTCGAGCCCGGTCAGAAGGTGCTGGAGATCGGCTCCGGCTGGGGCGGCATGGCCATGTATCTTGCAGAAGCCTATCCCGGCCTCGACGTGACGGGTATCACGCTCAGCGAAGAGCAGCTCAAGGTATCGCGCGAGCGGGCGGCCAAGCGCGGCCTCTCCGATCGCGTCCGCTTCGAGCTGCAGGACTATCGCTATATGACCGGCAAGAAGTTCGACCGCATCGTCTCGGTCGGCATGTTCGAACATGTCGGCATCGGCGACTACGGCAAGTTCTTCCGCAAGGTGTCTGAACTGCTTGACGACAACGGCGTCATGCTGCTGCATTCCATCGCCCGTCCGAAGCCGAGCTATGCTACCAACGCCTTCATCGAAAAGTATATTTTCCCCGGCGGCTATATTCCGTCGGTCGGCGAGACCGCGCCGCCGCTGGAAAAGGCCGGTCTGCTCACCAGGGATATCGAGACCCTGCCGATGCACTATGCCTATACGCTCCGGCACTGGCGCAACCGCTTCGTCGCACGCAAGGCCGATGCCGTCGCGCTCTACGACGAGAAGTTCTTCCGCATGTGGGAGTTCTATCTGGCCGGTTCCGAAATGGGCTTCCGCTGGGACGAACTGTTCATCATGCAGCTCCAGATCGCCAAGAACCAGTTCGCCGTGCCGGACAACCGCAATTACATCGCGGAGCGCGAAGCGAAGCTGAAGGAATTCGAAGCAGCGCGCGCACCTCTGGAAAAGGTGACATTCTGAGCCTCTGTTATGGCGCCGTCTGATAGGGCCGGACCGTGGAGATTTACGGTCCGGCTTTTCTATTCATGCCTGTATGTCGCCGAAGTCGCTATCTGCCGACATGGACTGTGAAGGTTCCGTCCTGCACCGTACCGTCGGTGTTCAGTCCCGTAAGGCGCATAGTGAATTGATCGGTGCCCGAGAAACCTGGGTTGGGCGTGTAGTAGACAATGTTCCCCTGGACCGTCTTGCCCGAGCATAGGTAGGCATTGCTGTCTTTCGAAAACTTTGCCGCGACGGGACCGTGCTCGACGTCAACCTTGCCACGCGCCGGCGCTTTGACGACGCCCGTATAGGGGAATCCTGCAAAGGTGCAGTCCTGTTTCACAAGCGAAGCACTCGTAATCTTCGTCTTCTTGCCGGGCGCGACCCTTCCCGAAAAATGGCTTTGCTTTGCCCCGCCGATCGGAGTGCCGACGCAGCCGGAAAGCGCCATGCCGGCGCTGAGGGCCAGACCTAGGGAGATCAGTGATATGCTCTTCATTCGTTTCTCATTTTTTGAAATTGGAGGCTGCGAGATGGTGGGCGTTTGGCAGGTTTCAGCCATTACCTACGATTGAGTATTCTATACAGAGATTAAATCATTGCGATAGATTGACGCATGCCAAACGGCATCCGGACTGGAGCAACCCGAATTTGATGTTCTGATCGAATTCGACGCCTTGTGGTTAAGAGAGCGGTAACGCGATCCGCATAATTTGAGCCAACTCTCGGGCTGTGTGCATGGCCCTTTTTTGTATTGCGTATCACGGAGTTGCATTGTGTTTGCGAAGTCGCGTCTTTTCCTCATCCTCGGCCTCTCTGTCGCCCATGCCGGCGCCGCTTACGCGGGTGACGGCCAGCATTTCTGGTCGGGCAATTGGTATCTAAGCGTCGGCGCAGCCGGTTTTTCTGCGCCGAAATTCGAGGGTGGCAAGCACAACAAGCTGCAATGGTCGCCGCTCGTCTCCGTTGGCCGGCAAGGGCCGGGTCCACGCTTCTCCTCGCGCAACGACAATCCGTCCTTCGCTCTCATCGAGAGCGACGCCTTTCGTGTCGGCATCGTCGGCAAGTTCGTGCCGAGCCGCGACAGCAGCGATGGCCGCGAGTTGCGGGGGCTGAAAAAGGTCAAGTGGGGCCTTGAAGCCGGCGGTTTTGCTGAAGCCTATCCGACCGATTGGCTGCGCGCCCGTGTCGAAGTCCGGCAGGGTATCCGCGCCCACAGCGGCGTCGTCGCGGACGCCGCCCTCGATGCCTTTACCGATATCACGCCCGAGCTGCGCCTCTCTGGCGGTCCGCGCATGACGCTCGCCAGCAGCGACTATTTCGGCACCTACTACGGCGTCAATGCGCGCGAATCGGCAGCTTCCGGCCTCAGCCGCTACAATCCGGGCGGCGGCGTAAAATCCGTCGGTCTGGGCGGCGCCCTGACCTGGAAGGCCACCGAGAACTGGACCACCAGCACCTTCCTCGAATACACCCGGCTTACCGGCCCTGCCGCCGATAGTAGCCTCGTGCGCGAGCGCGGAGACCGCAACCAGCTCCTGGTCGGCGTTTCCGCCAGCTACAAGTTCAATTTCACGACATACTGAAAGTGAGCGGGACTGGGAGCATGATGACGAAAAGTGTCATCTAACTCCCACATCCCGCCGCTTGACCTTCGACGTCGGATATCACTACTACTCGCCTATGCAAAAGACAGGCGACATCAATGGGCGCGTCGCTGACGCGCCGTCCGGCAACTGGGTCTATCGCGTTCTGCCCCCGGCATTGTGGCCCTATGCCCAGCTTGCGCGCTGGGACAGGCCGATCGGCTGGCAGCTCCTGATGTGGCCATGCTTCTGGTCCGTCGCTCTTGCGGCCAATGCCTCCATCGCCATGGGGCATGGTTCGCCGGGCTTCGTGGTGATCTACCATCTCGTCCTTTATTTCATTGGGGCCGTCGCCATGCGCGGCGCCGGCTGCACCTACAACGATCTGGTCGACCATCAGATCGACATGTCGGTGGCCCGCACGCGTTCCCGTCCCCTGCCGTCAGGCCGTGTGACGCGCGCGCAGGCCAAGGTGTTCATTGCGCTGCAGGCCCTGGTCGGCCTGCTCGTGCTGCTTCAATTCAACTGGCTCGCAGTCGTTCTCGGCGTGCTGTCGCTCGGCATCGTCGCGCTCTATCCCTTTGCAAAGCGTTTTACCGATTGGCCGCAGTTCTTCCTCGGCCTTGCATTTTCCTGGGGCGCCCTGATGGGCTGGGCAGGTCTCTTCGCCAGCCTTTCGTTTGCTTCGGTCGTGCTCTATCTCGCCGCCATCCTCTGGACGATCGGCTACGACACGATCTACGCCCATCAGGATAAGGAGGACGACGAGCTGATCGGCGTGCGTTCGACCGCGCGGCTTTTCGGTGACCGGACGCGTCTCTGGCTGGTCGGGCTCTATGGAGCGACGCTGCTGCTGATGCTGGTGTCCTTCGCGCTCGCTGGGACGAGCTGGCTCGCCTATGCCGGTCTGATCGTCGCCGGCGGCATGTTCGCCTATCAGATCGCCGTACTCGACATCAACGATGCCGAGCAATGCCTTGCCCTCTTCAAATCGAACAATCGGGTTGGGCTGATCATTTTTGCCGGCCTTTTCCTGTCGTTCCTGTTTCTTGTTCCCTAAAGCATGTCGCGCAAAAGTACGCAGCGGTTTTGCGGCGGCGACATGCGCGAAATCAAACAGCTAAAGCACGGGAAGCGAATCTGAAAGATCGCGACGTGCTTTTAGAGCATGATGCCGATAAGTGCGAGCGGTTTTCGGACGACATCATGCTCTACTTCTTTGATTCTAGAGCGGATTCAGATTTTTAGGTCGATTCGACCTAAAATCATCCGGCTCTAGAGGGACGTCCTTTCTTGTCGAGCGCTGACGGGAAAGTTCCGTTGACGCAATAAAGATTTCGGCCGTGGGATTATCCGTCCCACGGCCGAGTTTCCAGAATGGTCGAATTTGGATAAGGCGCGGCTCAATGCCGTGCGATGATCTCGCGGCCTTCGATCTTCATCTTGACGCCGAGCTTGCCGGTCGTGCGGCGCACGAGGAAGCGGGGGCGGCGGTTTGCGAAATAGGAATGGCGGCGACGCGGCTGGCTGTCCTGCGAGCGGACGCCGCCGAGATGCTCTTCCAGCGGACGGGCGATGCCGTCGGCTTCGATCATCAGCATCGGAATGCGGAAGGCTTCCGACCACGAGCGCCAGTCGGCTGCGATGTCGCTCAGGTCGTGAGCGACGAGAAGGGGAATGCAGAGATCCGGATCGGAGTGATGCAGTTCCAGCGTGACGGTGACTTCGCCGTCGCCATGGTCGATGGCACGGGCCGCGACACCCTGGAAAGCGCGCTTGGGCAAGGCGACGGACAGCGGCAGGCCGCTGGACGGCAGGATCTTACGCAGCACTGCGCCACGCTCGTCGATCGTAATGGTGACGTCACCCTCGGCACCTCGCATGGCATAGCTGACCTGTTGCGGAAAGCGCGCCGGATCGAGCCGCAGTGTGGTTCCAGCCCAGTCGGGCTTCAGGACGGTATTAGTCATCGATTCTCTACCCTTGCTTTACCTGAGAGCCGGTTTTTCCGGTCTTCTCTCGGAGAACTTCTGTCCTCTCGTTGTTGGGCAGATTAGGCGCCGTCCCTTCCGGACAGCTTAAAAATCGAGGTTAAGAAAACTTTGCGTCCTCAAATGGTTAGCAAAGTCGAATGCATCAGGGTTTCCATAATGTGAATACACGGCAGGGCGGTGCGTCAAAGCGGTGCACGCATAAGATGAGGCAGTGTAAGTCTCGGGTAAGGTTTGTATGAAATAATGGAGACTAGATTCGCCCCCTTTATTAGAGATCTATTGGGATCCCGCTGATGATTTCCACCTATCTTGGTTATACGATCGCAACCAGAGATATGGCGACCTCGCTCAATCAGGTGGCGCAGCAGTCGCAAAACAAGCGTTTGATCGACTATTACAACGCCAATATCGGCAAAGTAACCAATGTCGACGACTTCCTGAATGACTATCAGCTATACAGTTATGCCATGGAAGCCTACGGGCTTTCGGACATGACCTACGCCAAGGCCTTTATGAAACAGGTCCTGACCAGCGACCTCAGTGACTCCAGCAGTTTTGCGAACAAGCTGACCGATCCGCGCTATAAGGAGTTTGCTGCCGCGTTCAATTTCGGAACGGGCACGACCAATACGGCGCAAACCAGCGCGCGGGAAGACGATCTGATCGGCCTTTATAAGCAGTCGTTTACGAATGAGCAGACAGCGGCGGCGACCGAAACGAGCTATTACAGTCAGAATATCGGCTCCGTGAAAACGGTCGATGATCTTCTTGGCAATACGCGCCTGCGCAACTATGTGCTGCAGGCCTACGGCATCGATCCAAGCGACATATCCAATTCCGTGCTGAAACAGATGCTGACGAGCGATACCAGCGATCCCAACAGCTTTGTCAATCAGAACGGCAGCGCCGCCGACAAGGCGCTGGTGGCGGAATTCAATTTCAATGCGGACGGCACCGTCAAGACATCGACGCCCGATAGCGATACGGCTTATTACGAGGCCAACATCGGCAAGGTCACGTCGGTCTCTCAGCTCACATCCGATCCGCAGCTGTTTCAATACGTCAAGACGGCGTTCAATATTCCTTCCTACATCACGGCGGACCAGTTCCAGGCATCCGCCCAGGACGCCGCCACCGCAAATTCGAATGGGCTGACCGCCGTCATGGCTCAGTTCAACTTCCAGAGCGACGGAACCGTCGCTTCGGGCTCGCAGGCGCAGACAGCGGCCCAGATCAGCGCCACGACATCGGGATATACAGCGAATTATCCAGCAGGGCCGCAGACCCTTGGCCAGCAGGCCGATGTGATGAGTGCATATAATTCAATCGTGCCCTCATTCACCACCAGCGTCGGCGCAACCGACAATGATCTCTATTATAAGAGCCACATCGGCTCCATCACGTCGATCGATCAGCTGACATCGGACACGCGTCTCCTCAACTACGTCAAGACGGCTTATGGCATCGATCCGACGACGCCTGCCATCGTCTTCAAGAATGCCGTGGCCGATCCGACGACCGCTTCCATCTTCGGCCTGACGAACTTTGTTTCCCAATTCAATTTCCAGTCGGACGGTACGGTAGCATCCGGTCAGACGGCGCAGTCTCAGACCGAGACCGACGCGGCCTCCAAGGCCTATATGACCAATTACCAGACGTCGCAGTCGACCCTGACCACCGATGCGGTCAACAACTACAAGAACCGCATCTCCAGCGTGAAGAACATCAAGGAGTTTTTCGCGAGCAATACAGCCACCGGCACGTCCGGGACCATTCCGCAGCTCTATCAGATGGCACTGCGTGCCTATGGTATCGGCGAGAATGAGGTGACAAAGTCCGAACTCACCAAGATTCTCGAAAGCGATCCGTATAATTCGAAGAGCTATGTCAGTTCGCTCAAGGATTCCCGCTTCACCGAACTCGCCAAGGCGTTCAATTTCGACAGCAGCGGCAAGCTGAAGGCTCCAGTGCAGGCTCTGTCGCAAACGCAGATCAACAGCTACATCTCCGAATATTCCAGCCACAGTACGGCCGGCTTGACCGGCACCGTATTGACGAAGGCGACCAGCGATGCCAAGACCGCCGGCACCTATTTCGCGAGCAACATCGGCAAGGTAAGCACTGTCACGGATCTGCTAGCCGACAGCAAGCTGACCAACTTCATTCTGACCGCCAACGGCATCGATCCCAAAACTGTCAGTACCGCGACATTGAAGAAGGCGTTCGCGTCCGATCCGTCCAATTCGAAAAGTTTCGTCAACACGACCGACGGTGCCAAGTTCAAGGGCATCGTCGAAGCCTTCAATTTCGGCACCGACGGGAAGCTGACCGACAGCAAGCTCGGCACGGCGGAAAACCAGGGTGCTCTGGCAGCGACCAACGATCTCTATCTGCACCAGACGCTGGAAGATCAGCAAGGCGAGACCAATCCCGGCGTGCGATTGGCGCTCTATTTCCAGCGCAAGGCGCCGGATATCAACTCGATCTATGACATCATGGGTGACGCGGCGCTCTATGAGGTGGTTACGACCACCTACAAGCTGCCGAGCTCCATCTCCAGCATGGATGTCACCAATCAGGCCAAGATGCTGGGCAATTTCATCAATGTGAGTGACCTGAAGGACCCGGACAAGGTCAACAAGCTCCTGCAGCGCTTCTCGGCGATGTATGACCTGCAGAACAATACGACATCCTCGACGTCGCCTGCGCTTTCGATTCTCACGAGCTCTTCCTCGGGCGTCGGCATCAGTGCCGACACGCTGCTTTCCATCGCGCAGTTGTCCTCGTCGAACTAACGGGACTCCACAAAATATTTAACCCGGCCCCAGCTGCGCTTTCGCGTGGCCGGGTAGCTTTCATGTACTTGTTTCTGCTTGATTTTTAAGGTGATTTAAACGCCCATGAAGGGAGCGGAATGGCTGCTTTCGATAACGGCAGGAAGGAACTTATTAACCATCCTTGCCCTATTCGAATTGAGAAGCCAACGGCAATATCAATGACTGGGTTGCAGGTCTCATGCGTCTTTCCCGAACGACAGTTTCCAATGCGTCACAAGGCGTCCAGCCGGAGGGCGATCTCGACCCGGAGCAGGCAGCCGAAGAGGCGCGCCGCGCCGAACAGATCGCCGCTCGCCGCGCGTTCCTGGAAGAGAAGATTCGCACCGCCCGCGAAGCCAAGCGCAAGGCCGAAGAGCAGCGCCGCGCCGAGGAAAAGCGCCTTGCCGAAGAGGTGAGGAATCGCACCGCCGCCGCTCCCCCGCCGGTTGTAGAGGCATTGCAGGCTGCCGCAGTGACGAGCGAGCAGGAAATGCCCGTTCTTCCTCAGGGAATTTCCGCTGAAGATCTTGCATCGCCCGGCTGGCAGAATGCCTTCCTGATGGGACCGAACGTGCGGTTTACCCGCACGCGTGAAAACGAAATCATCAGCCGCCGTCCGCCGGCGGAACCGCAGGCCGAAGCCGGGCCACGAGTTGCCTCGCATGCGGCCATGCGCGTGATGGAGCCGCCGGCCGTCACAGCTCCGGTTGTTGCCCCAGTAGTTGCCCCCGCTCCCCAGCCGGTGCCATCAGCCGAGTTCCATCTGCCGCCGCTGGAGGACATGCCTTTTGCCGTGCAAAGCTACATACCGATAGTAATTCAGAATTCTCCGGCAAACGAGCCGGACGCATTGGAGATGACCGTTATCGCTACCGCATTCTCGAAAGCTCCCGCGATCGCGCTGGATGCTTCCCCTGTTCAGTCAAGTGTTCCCGAGTCCGTAGCCGCGCCTGTGGTCGAGTCGCGTCTTGCCCATCTTTCCGATTTCGCTTTCTGGGATGCGATGCCGTTCGACGGCGAGTTCGTCTCAGCCCTCAAGGGCGAGCCGAAGCAGCCTGAAACGCCGCAGCGGCCGGAAGTCGATGCCGAATCGATCATTTCGAAGTTCCGCCTCGTCGAGTGCCGCCGTCCCGCTGCTGCTACCCAGACGCAGCCCGTCGTCGTGCTGTCTCCGGCGGTAGAGGTCGCAGCACCAGTCGAAACTGTTTCCAGCGAGCCGGCGGCAGATCTCAGCACGCCGGCCATGGACGAGCTTGCGGCGCTGGAGGCGGCCGTTCTGGCGCCGGCCGTCGAGGTGGTACCCGCCGTTGGCGAAGCCGCGCAGCAGCCTGTGGTCGAGCCAGCCGAAACATTCGTTCCGCCCGCTTTCGTAACCGCGGTTTACGGCGCCGAACCGGCCGCCGAAATCCGCGCCGCTCCGGTCATGGTCGTGGCGCCCATGCCGACCAAGGTTGTCGCTCCGACTTTCGCCGAGCCGGTCGTCAAGGCTGCCCCCACCATTCCAGCCGTCGAAGCCGCAGCGCAGCGTTTGATCGATGCGCCGCCGTTGCGGATCGCACCGCGCCGGCCCGCATCGCTGACGCCGCCCGAGTGGCGGCCGATCGCCCGCTCTGCTGACGGTGAATACGAGCTGCCGCCGCGCGAGCTGCTGCAGGAGCCTGCCGTGCGTTCAGGCGTGATCATGACGCAGGAAACGCTGGAGCAGAATGCCGGTCTTCTGGAAAGTGTGCTGGAGGATTTCGGCGTCAAGGGCGAGATCATCCATGTCCGTCCCGGCCCGGTCGTCACCCTTTATGAGTTCGAGCCGGCGCCCGGCGTCAAATCCTCCCGCGTCATCAATCTCGCAGACGATATCGCCCGCTCGATGTCGGCGCTCTCGGCGCGCGTCGCCGTCGTTCCCGGCCGCAACGTCATCGGCATCGAACTGCCGAACGTCAACCGCGAGACCGTCTATTTCCGCGAGATGATCGATTCGCCCGATTTCGAGAAGAGCGGCTACAAGCTCGCTCTCGGCCTCGGCAAGACCATCGGCGGCGAGCCCGTCATCGCCGAACTCGCGAAGATGCCGCATCTGCTCGTGGCCGGCACCACTGGGTCGGGCAAGTCCGTCGCCATCAATACCATGATCCTGTCGCTGCTCTATCGCATGACGCCGGAACAGTGCCGCCTGATCATGGTCGATCCGAAGATGCTGGAACTCTCCGTCTATGACGGTATCCCGCACCTCCTGACCCCCGTCGTCACCGATCCCAAGAAGGCCGTGATGGCGCTGAAATGGGCGGTGCGCGAAATGGAGGATCGCTATAAGAAGATGTCGCGCCTCGGTGTGCGCAATATCGACGGCTACAACAGCCGCGTTGCCTCTGCCAAGGAAAAGGGCGAGACGATTCACGTCATGGTCCAGACCGGCTTCGATAAGGGCACCGGTGCTCCGATCGAAGAGCAACAGGAAATGGACCTGACGCCGATGCCCTATATCGTCGTTATCGTCGACGAGATGGCCGACCTGATGATGGTCGCCGGCAAGGAAATCGAAGGCGCGATCCAGCGTCTGGCGCAGATGGCGCGCGCCGCCGGCATCCATCTGATCATGGCGACGCAGCGTCCTTCGGTCGACGTCATCACCGGCACGATCAAGGCGAACTTCCCGACGCGCATCTCCTTCCAGGTGACCTCGAAGATCGACAGCCGTACCATTCTCGGGGAGCAGGGTGCCGAACAGCTCCTCGGCCAGGGCGACATGCTGCACATGGCCGGCGGTGGCCGCATCTCCCGCGTTCACGGCCCCTTCGTGTCCGACGAGGAAGTCGAGAAGGTCGTCGCTCACCTCAAGCTGCAGGGCCGTCCGGAATATCTCGACACGGTTACGGCCGACGAGGACGACGAAGACGAGGAAGAAGATACGGCTGTCTTCGACAAGGGCGCGATTGCCTCGGAAGACGGCGACGATCTGTACGAACAGGCGATCAAGGTGGTCATGCGCGACAAGAAGTGCTCGACCTCCTACATCCAGCGCCGCCTCGGCATCGGCTACAACCGCGCCGCCTCGCTCGTCGAGCGCATGGAAAAGGATGGCCTGGTCGGCCCCGCCAACCATGTCGGCAAGCGCGAGATCATCTCGGGCAACCGCAATGGCGGCGGTGGTTCGGGGCAGGAAGACTTCGATTGATATAATTGGGGGTGACGCTGGCTGCGGTTGCCGTGGAGAGTGTTCACCCCCTCTGTCCCTTTCGGGACATCTCCCCACATTGGGGGAGATTAGTGACCCGCAGCACTTAGTCGCCGCAAACAAATATCTCGTCCGCAGAAACCAAGGTACGATGACTTGGCGAAGTGGCGCGACATACTCCCAACAATCTCCCCCTTGTGGGGGAGATGTCGCGAAAGCGACAGAGGGGGACCAGAGGCTCCACACGTTCAGAGCCGACTTCTCTCAATGCAGAGCGCATCAGGTCGATCTCGTTATCAAACCCTCTCAAGCTTGATATGCGGCAGCGGCGGCAACTCTACGCGGATCGCGTCATCGCGCTGCACACGGCCGCCCTGCACGACAATGCTCATGATCCCCGCCTTGCGGACCAACCCGCCATCGGCATCCTTGCCGAGCACGGCATGCAGCAAGCCCTTCTGGAAATTGTCGATCTGCTTGCAGGGATTGCGCAAGCCGGTCACCTCCACGATCGCTTCCGCGCCGATATGCAGACGTGTCCCTTGGGGCAGCGAAAGCACGTCGATCCCTCGGGTCGCGATATTCTCTCCCATGTCGCCCGGAGCAACCGAAAATCCCTTCTCGGTAAGCTCGTCGAACAGCTCCTCATGGATGATATGCACCTGGCGCAGATTGGGCTGGGTCGGATCGACCGCGACGCGCGAGCGATGCTTCACAGTCACCCCCATATGCGCATCGCCTTCGACGCCGAGTCCCCTCAGAAGTTGAATGTGATCTTTCGTCTGCTTGCTGAAACCGTGCACGCCGCTGCTGCTGACCGCCGTCACATATATGCGCTTGTCGCCCATGCCGAGCCCTTCCATAAACGATCTGGATCATTATAAATTGGTGTATACCAATTTCAAGGCGGCAGAATTGTGATGAGCGGGAAAAATCGACGGGATGGGGGCGCGAAATCCGGTGGAGGCTGGGCGGCTGTAGCCGCGGAGCTGAGAAGCGCTATTGGTGAGGGCAAGCATGCTCCGGGTAGCCGCCTGTCGAGCGAACGCGCCCTATCCGAACGGTTTGGCGTCTCGCGGGTAACGATGCGTCGCGCGATTGCCGAGCTCGAGAAGGAAGGGCTCTTGCGCGTGGCGCGCGGAAGCGGCGCCTATGTCCGCGCCGACATGCCCGTTCGCTTCCAGTTAGGCGACAAGGTGCGCTTCAGCAAGGACCTGACCGCGGCGGATGCTGACCTCACGCGCAAGGTTGTCTCTGCCAGGGATGTTCCGGCCAATGCCGATGTCGCTGCGCGGCTGAATCTGCAACCAGGCGAAACGGTGCTGGAAATGTGCATGGTCGCCTATGTGGACGCGCTTCCCGTCTCGGTCGTCATGCGCAGCTGCCCGGCCGAACGCTTCCGGGGGCTGGCGGAAAAGTTCGTGGCAATGAGTTCGTTCACAGCCGCGCTGAAGGACTACGGCGTGACCGACTATTGGCGCCGTTCCACCGACATCACGGCGCGCATGCCCACGGAAGCCGAGGCGCGGCTGCTGCAGCAATCGCGCCTGGTGCCGGTGCTTGCCTATGCCGGCGAAGACATCGATGCCGAAGGCACGGTCATTTCATGCCAGATCGGCTGCTTTGCCTCGGAGCGGGTCTTCGTGACGGTCTAAGCGCTCAGACCTTGAGAACTTTCCCCGGATTCATGATTCCGGCCGGATCGAACGCCGTTTTGATCCGGCGCATCAGGTCCATCTCGATATCGGAGCGTATCGACGCCAGTTCGTCGCGCTTCAGCTGGCCAATGCCGTGCTCGGCCGAAATCGAGCCGCCGTGCTGCAGCACGAGCCCGTGCACGATCGTGTTCATCTCGTGCCAGCGGCCGATGAATTCGTCCTTGTCGGCGCCGACGGGCTGCGAGATATTGTAGTGAATATTGCCGTCGCCCATGTGCCCGAAGGCGCAGATGCGTGCGCCCGGCATGGCGGCAAGGACGGCGTCTTCAGCCTCGGCCATGAAGTGCGGAACCTGCGCCACCGGTACGGAAACATCGTGCTTGATCGAGCCGCCTTCCGGCTTCTGCGCATCCGACATGCTCTCGCGCATGTGCCAGATGGCCTTCTGCTGCGTTTCCGAGCTGGCGATGGTCGCATCCTGGATCAGGCCGGCCTCGTAGCCCTGTTCGAGCAGCGTCGTCATCATCCCCTCGGCGGTTTCGGCCGAATCCGAGGTGGAGATATCGATCAGTACATACCACGGATGCGCCGTCTCCAGCGGGTCGCGCACACCCGGAATGTGCCGAACGGTGAATTCGACGCCGAGGCGCGGCATCAGCTCGAAGCCGGTCAGTGCCGTACCGCACAGGCTGGAAGCATTCTTGAACAGGGTCAGGGCGTCGTCGACAGACTGCAGCCCGGCAAAGGCGACCTGATGGCCAAGCGGCTGCGGGAAGAGCTTCAGCACCGCGCCGGTGATGACGCCGAGCGTGCCTTCGGCACCGATGAAGAGATCGCGTAGATCGTAGCCGGTATTGTCCTTCTTCAGGCGGCGTAAGCCATTCCAGATCTCGCCGGTAGGCAGCACGACTTCAAGGCCGAGGCAAAGCTGGCGCATGTTGCCATAGGCAAGAACGGCCGTACCGCCGGCATTGGTGGAAAGGTTGCCTGCGATGCGGCAGGAGCCTTCGGAGCCGAGCGAAAGCGGAAACATGCGGCCATGCTCTGCCGCTGCCTTATGCACATCGGCAAGGATGCAGCCGCCGTCGACGATCATCGTGTTGCCGACCGGATCGATATCGCGGACGCGGTTCATGCGTTCCAGCGATAGGATGACATCGGAGCCGCCCTCGCGCGGAGTCTGACCGCCGACAAGGCCGGTATTGCCGGTTTGCGGCACGATGGCCGTGCTGGTCTCGCTCGCAAGCTTGAGGATCGCCGAGACCTCTTCGACCGAGCCTGGCTTCAGCAGCATGGGCGAAGCACCGTGATAGAGGCCCCGATTTTCAATGAGATGCGGTGCGATTTCCGCAGGATCCCGCACGGCATGTTTTTCGCCGACGATGGCGGCGAAACGGTCGAGGAGGTCGGAAGAGGGGACGGAGCTGCTCATGGCTTATCCTTTGCCGGTAGGTCGGGCGATTTATTCTCTGGGTGCAGCCGCGCGGCGCAGCCGGTCGTTGATGGCCTCGCCGAGGCCCTCGTCGGGAATATGCGAAAAGGCAATGGTTGCAGCGCCGGTGGCGTCGGCGCGCTTCATGAAGTCGAAAAGGTTTGCGGCGGCTTCCGAGAGATCACCTGCCGTGCTCAGGTCCAGCACGGCAACTGCCTTTTCGCTTCCGGCAATGTCGGGCGCCCCGAAGCGGATCAGCACCTCGTTTGCCAGTACATCCGTCGCATCCAGCCGTACGGCCGCTCCAGGGGCATAATGCGAGGCCATCATGCCGGGCGCCTCGATGGCGGCCGAAGCCTTCTTGCTGCGCTTCAGCGCCTTGCCGGCCACGCGTTCGATCTCGCTTGCCGCCAGGCCGCCAGGCCGCAAAAGACGAATCTCGCCATCCTCGACCTTGACGATGGTCGATTCCACGCCGACCACCGAGGCGCCGGCATCGAGAATAAGCGTGATCCGCTCCCCGAGATCGTCATCGACATGATCGGCGCTGGTGGCGCTGATCTTGCCCGAGGTATTGGCGCTCGGCGCGGCAAGCGGGCGGCCGAAGGCGCGGATCAACTCCCCGGCAAAGCCTTGCGGCACACGGATGCCGACCGTGTCGAGCCCGGCGGTTGCGAGCGGATGGATGCCGCTATCGGATCTCAGCGGCAGCACCAGCGTCAGCGGGCCGGGCCAGAAGGCTTCCGCCAGCTTGCGGGAGATGGGATCGAAGACCGCGTAGCGCTCCGCCATGGAAAGATCGCTCATATGGCAGATCAGCGGATTGAAGCGCGGGCGTCCCTTGGTCTCGTAGATCCGGGTAATGGCGGCGGGATTGGTGGCATCGGCGGCAAGGCCGTAGACCGTTTCCGTCGGTAGTCCGATCGGCAGGCCCTCGGCAAGGGTTGCCGTCGCGACCTCTATCGCCGTTTGCGGATGTTCGAGAATGTCTATGTGTCGTGCCATGGCCTGTCTGCTTGCAGTTCAGGCCGTTCTTATGCTCTTCGGGTTTTCGGATCAATCGTCAAAGCTGGCGAATGATGTCGCGAAGCTGCTCGTTGCGTGCACCGAGCAGGAGGACGTTGCGAATGGCGATCTGCGGGTCGTGGGTGTGGAACAGCACGCCGTTGCCGCGTATGTCGCGATTGATCGTCAGTTTCTTGTCTTCCGCTTGCCTGTCCGGATGGATGGCGACGGCGAAATACATCCGCGAATATTTCAGGCTGATGTCTTCGAAGAAGTTTTCTTCCTGGCCGATGCGGGCAAAGAAGTTGGCGATGTAGAAGGCCCAGTTCACCTCTTCATATCGCGCGAACTGCGTTCGCGCCGCTGTGACATGACAATAGCCGAGATGCGGCGTGTCCTTCAGCGTGTGATGGAAGATGAGTTTCGGGAAGCGGATGGACTTATGAAAGCTGTTGAGCCGGTCATGGGTTTTCTCGCCGGCATTCCGCAGCTTTTGCGCGGTGCGCTCGGCTACCTGCTGATGGGTGAGGTATTCTCGCTCCTCGGCAAGCCAATGCGCCCTGTCGCGGTTGATGCGACCGGTACGCAGGAATTCGCTGTGCCCCGTCGTCGATACAGCCGGCGCCGGTTCCGGCTCGGCGGGCTTCCCAGCGTCGAAATATCTGAGTTTGGCCATGCCGGCTCTCACTATGGATGTCTCTGGACGGCATGATAGATTCGATAGCTTGAGCCGGGCTTAACCGTGCAAGGTCCCGCACCTGTGAAGCTGGTGCGGGATCGGGACCGTAGATCTCGACGCCATCCATCTTCACTCTCGTAGTCGATGCCGGCCGCGGCTGCCCTGCAGGCGCTTTCTGCGGCATGTGCCGTGTCATGGTGGTCGCTTGGCCACTCTGTCGCAATCAGGATAAAGCGTCATGGCAAGGCATCGCCATGACGTCGTCCACGCTTTTCGCCGAAAGGCACAAGGACTTGAATTACCTATCCATTTAACCACCGCCCGTAACCGTCCCATTGCCCCGTTTCGTCTGTCGTCAATTTCGGAGCCGATGTCGCATTGCAGCGCAGCGGCCGATGGAACCGAGAGCTATGATGCCATCAATCTCAAGGTGCCGCCTGCTAGGGAGGTGGAGAATTGGGAAGCCGGTCAAAATCCGGCGCTGCCCCCGCAACGGTGGTGGAGTGAGGCATGGCGAAAAAAAGCCACTGGGCCGACGGGCCTGGGAAGGTGCCATGGGGTTCCGGAAACGGAACCGCTCCAGAGCCCGGAAACCAGCCTTGGGCACATATGGTTTACTGACCGCGGCGGGCGGCCAGGACATTGCTTTCGGCCGCTCCCAAGCGGCCGTGCATGTCCTCTGTCCGTCTCCCGTACTGCGCAAGGATAGGCAAATGGATATCAGCAGCAATGTTCTGCGGCAATTGAAGAACCGCCGGCCGGGTTTCAGCCTGGAGCAACCCTTCTATACCGACCCGGATTACTTCAAGCTCGATATGGAGACGATCTACTATCGCGATTGGCTGTTCATCGGCCATGATTGCGAGTTGCCGCGCGCAGGCAACTACTTCACCGTCCAGATCGGCGACTATCCCGTGGTCATCGTCCGTGGCCGCGATCAGGTCATCCGCGCCTTCCATAATAGCTGTCGTCACCGCGGCTCGCGTGTCTGCTCTACGGAGCGCGGCTCCTCGGCAAAGCTCGTCTGCCCTTATCATCAGTGGACCTACGAGCTCGACGGCTCGCTGCTGTTTGCCCGCCAGATGGCTGAGGATTTCGACAAGAGCCAGTTTTCGCTGAAGCCTGTTCACTGCGAAAGCGTCGGTGGCTACATCTTCATTTGCCTTGCAAAGAACGCACCGGATTTCGCCTCCGTCCGCGCCACGATCGAGCCTTATATGGCGCCGCATCGCATCGGCGAAGCCAAGATCGCTTTCCAGAGCACCATCATCGAAAAGGGCAACTGGAAGCTGGTCTGGGAAAACAACCGCGAATGCTACCATTGCGCGGGTAATCACCCCGAGCTTTGCCGCACTTTCCCGGAAGCGCCGACCGTTACCGGCGTGCAGGGCGCGATGAACGATCCTGTCATCGCCGAGCATTGGAAGCGCTGCGAAGCAGCCGGCCTGCCGAGCGAGTTCAAGATCTCGCCGGACGGGCAGTTCCGCGCCGCCCGCATGCCGCTGATCGAGGGAGCCGAAAGCTACACCATGTCCGGCCAGAACGCCGTCAGGCGGCCGCTCTCGCCCGATGTGACGATCAACGGTATCGGCACCATGCTGCTGTTTCACTACCCGACGACGTGGAACCACATGCTCGGCGACCATGCGATCTCCTTCCGCGTCCTGCCGATCAGCGCCGAGGAAACCGCCGTCACCACCAAATGGATCGTCCATAAGGACGCCGTCGAAGGCGTCGACTATAATCTGGAAGAGCTGACTCACGTCTGGACCGAAACCAACGATCAGGATCGCCGTATCGTCGAGGAAAATGCCTTCGGCATCCGCTCGCCGGCTTACGAGCCCGGTCCTTATTCGGAAATCCATGAGGGCGGCGTCATGCAGTTCGTCGAATGGTACACGACTTTCATGATCAACCGGCTGCAGGGCGACCAGGCCAAGCTGTCGGCGGTTGCCTGAGCATGAACATGACCGTCTCTCTTCCGCATCGCCACCTCGATCAGATGCAGCCCTGGAACGACAGGCATCATCTGCTTGAATGCCTCTCGGTCACGCCGGAAAGCCCCGATGTGATGACCTTCACATTCGGGTCCGACAAGGACAACTGGTTCCGCTATCTGCCCGGCCAGTTCGTGACGCTGGAATTGCCGACGGCTCCAGAGCCGGTCATGCGCACCTATACGCTCTCCTCCACGCCGTCGCGGCCCTTCTCGGTCGCCGTGACGGTGAAGGCGCAGAAGGACAGCATCGGCACGCGCTGGATGTTCGAAAACCTGAAGCCCGGCATGCGCATCAAGGCTTTTGGTCCCCTCGGAGATTTCAGCCATATCCGCCATCCCGGCGAGAAATATCTCTTCGTCTCTGCCGGCTCCGGCATCACGCCGATGATGTCCATGACCCGCTACATGTCCGACATCGCACCGCTGTCGGACATCGCTTTCGTCAACTGCTCGCGAAGCCCGGCCGACATCATCTTCCGTTCGGAGCTGGAATATCTCGCCCGCTTCATGCCCAACCTCAGTCTCGGCTTCATCGTCGAGGGCTGCGGCCGTACCGATCTGTGGTCGGGATTCAAGGGCCGCATCGACAAGGCGAAGATCGGTCTGCTGGCTCCCGATTTCATGGACCGGACGATCTTCTGCTGCGGCCCGGAAGTCTTCATGGATGCCGTTCGCTCCATGCTGGAAGCGCATGGTTTCGACATGTCGCGCTACCATCAGGAAAGCTTCCAGCCGGCCAATGCGGCAACGCCGCTTGCCGAGGTTTCCGACGATGCTTCCGGCGAGGCCGCGACCACCATCCGTTTCACCATGGCCGGCAAGGATGTTGCCTGCGCGGCAGGCCAGACCGTGCTTCAGGCCGCGCGCGGCGCAGGCGTACGCATCGGTGCGGCCTGCGAATCCGGGCTCTGTGGCACCTGCCGGGTGATGAAGCTCTCGGGCGAAGTCGAGATGAGCCACAATGGCGGCATCCTCGATGACGAGATCGAAGAAGGTTATATCCTTGCCTGCTGTTCTCGCCCGAAGACGGATGTGCAGGTCGAGGCATAGCATCGACCCGAAAGCCGCCTCGCCAAGCATATCGCGCAAAAGTGTGCTGCGGTTTTGCGACAACGACATGCGCAAAATCAAAGACCTAAAGCACCAGAAGCGAATCTGAAAGATCGCGACGGGCTTTAGAAATCCTGGTAGTTCAGCTCATTGATTTCGACCGGCTTCGTTTGCGGGGTCGATGCGGTGACGACCGGGTCGATATCGAGCATGAGTGAAACGAGCGTCTGTCTTGGCCCGTTGCACATTGCGGCAAGCGCGATCGTCAGGTCCGGTGCGGGCAGCGGTTTGGCGGGCAGGAGATCACCCTGCGGCCAGATCATGGCGAGCTGAACCTTCGTCATCGGCACGACATTGACGTCGATGTCGGTCGAAGTACCCGGCACGCGGTAAGGGCAGCTCTTTTCGGAGCAATTGTCGGATGAGGCGAATTGCCAGAGGGCATAGCTGTCCCAGTTGCCGAGCGGAAAGGTGCCTTTCACATCGGGCTTGTAGCGCGCGTACCACAAGGGCAGCCGCGACAGCAGCGGATAAGTCGTGCGATGGTCGGCTATATATCGTGCCGTATTGTGGTTGGTATAGAGAATGGGATAGCGCCCGGTCCTGACCTTGATATGGGCGACGAAAATCTGCGCATCGTCGAGCGACATGAACTGGGTCGTGTCGATCCCGTCGATATCAAGCACCATCAGCTCGTCCGGCTGCGGATCGGCGTAATCGAGAAAATGATTGGCCTGATCGATCGGATTGCCGGGTCGTCCCAAATGATACGCGCCCCATAACAGGCCATTCGTCTTTGCCAGCATGCGGCGCGTCTGGAAGAGTTCGCGGCTGACGGCATATTTGCGCCACATCGTCTTGCAGTGGGCATAGGTGTCTCCGGCGTGGTCGCCGGTGCAACTGTAACTTTCAGGAAGTCCGTCAGAGGCCTTGGAGATGAAACCGGCGATCCGCTTGTCCTGCAAAAACGCATTCCAGTCGATGGTGTTCAGCTCGTAAGCATCGACAATCAGGGCGTTTTTCGGATCGCCCCAAGGCTGGCTTTCACCGGCCGAAGGCTTGGAGACTGGCCCCATCAAGGTCAGGATCGTCAGCAAGCCGCAAATAAGGAGATTACTCTGCCGGTATCCTTTCATGAAATAATAGTAAGGATTGCTGGTTAATCTTGGGTTAAGGATACAATCACTATATGGTCGGCGTGGAGCCCCGCATAACTCCTTAAATTGGTAGGGATTTAAGGAACAGAATAACGTGTTGCCGCGTTTCTTGTCGTCTACTCGGATATGCAGCAAAGCAGGCAGAGAAACCTTGCTCGAAGAGCATTCCCGATGTGAAACGCTTCAGACTTGAACCCAAGTCGAACCAGGGAATGGAGATAAAAATGCTTGGTTTCCATGCAAGAATCGCGACATTGGCTCTTACGGCTGCCGTCGCGCTGACGAGCTTCACACCGTCTTTTGCTATGCAGATGCCCGCCGCGCCGATCGCGTCGGTGGACAAGTCCGCGCCCGCCAATATTGAACAGGTCCAGTGGCGTCACGGCGGCTACTATCGCCGGGGTTGGTATGGCGGCTATCGTGGTTATCCCGGCTATCGTCGCGGTTATCGCTACCATGACGGCTATTGGTTCCCGCTGGCTGCCTTCGGCGCTGGTGCCATTATCGGCGGCGCGATTGCCAGCCAGCCGCGCTACTATGCCGCTCCGCCTCCGGCCGGCGGCATCAACCCGCGCCATGTCGAATGGTGCTCGGACCGCTATCGTTCCTATCGGGCTTATGACAATACGTTTCAGCCCAATTCCGGCCCGCGCCGTCAGTGCTATTCGCCCTACTACTAGAGCCGGATGATTTTAGGTCTGTTCGACCTAAAATCTGAATCCGCTCTAGAATCAAGGAAGTAGAGCATGATGTCGTCCGAAAACCGATCACACTTTTCGGCATCATGCTCTAAGCCACATATCCGAGGCTAAGACGCAAAGCCGCCCGGCATCTTCGGGCGGCTTTTGCATGCCTGCTGTCAGAGAATGTTGACGCGCTTCAGCAACCACCATGCCAGCAGCATGGAGGCGATGATGAAGCCGACGGCATAGCTGGTGCCGCCCGCGCCGCCGGCAAGCGGCAGGCCAGATGTATTCATGCCGAAAAAGCCGGTCACCAGCGTCGGCGGCAGCAGAAACGCCGTCATGATCGACAGGACGTAGAGATGGCGGTTGATCTCGGAGGCGAGCTTGGAATCGATTTCCTCGTGCAGTAGCCTGGCGCGTTCCTGCAATGCATAGACATCATGCTCGACCGCTTCCAGCCGCCCCGTCAGCCGTGCGGCAATATCTTCGAATCCCAGCGGCATTTCCTCGTCATCCGAGGCGGCGGCATGGCGCATCAGCGAGAGCACTGTCCGCAGATGGCGGTGCAGACGCACGATGGTCCGGCGGATGGGCGGAAGCTTGGCGCGCTCGTCGCGCGACGTATTCCCGTGGACGAAATCCTCGATGGCATTGAGTTCTTCGCTGATCTCGATGACGACGGAGATCAGGCTGCGCTGGAATTCGACGACGATCAGCTCGAAAATATCCACCGGGTTCGCAAACCGGGCCGCATTCTTCTCGATCAGCACCCGCACCCGGTCCAGGCTGCGCAGCGGCTGCAGCCGGCTGGTGATGAGCAGGCGATCGGTCAGCGCAAAATGCAGCCATCCGATATCATGCGTGTTATGGGCAAAGTCACGCTGAAAATCGACCAATGTGCCGAATAGCATCTGATCGTCGACGGTGATCGTCGCATGTGTCTCATGCGTGGTGAGAGCCGTGCGAGCGGCTTCGTTCAGTCCGGGCGCATCCTCGAGGAAAGCCGATACGCGCGCATCGACGAGATTGAGATGCAGCCAGAGAAAGCCTTGGCCGCTGAAAAGCGTCGAACGATCGGTATCATCAGGTAGTCGCTCCGCCGTGGAATCCCCGGGGCGGAGACGATAGGCCCAGATGAAGCCGGGTATCGTATTGGCTAATGTGAGCGTGTTCATGGCGGTGTCGTTCGCATTGTCTGAACAGTTGCCATAGTCTTCGTTCATGACGGTTGTTTATGCAAGTCGGTGCTTTCGCGAAATAATCGTGGACATTGGTGGCGATGTCACGGCCGCACAGCGCGCCTAAAGCGTATGCGATATTCGAGTTCGCGAGAGGGTCGAAATAAGCATCTTTGTTATCTGGAAAATTGACGTTTACGTAAAAATAAACTAGCTGTAGCCACAAATGGCCGATGGTCCGGGTGAGGCGGATCATGGCCGGCACCGATCCGGAGGAAATCATCATGTACAAGGCGCCTGTCGAAGAAATCGCGTTCACGCTGAAACATGTCGCGGGCATGGCGCGCGCCATGGAAGCAGGCATGCTCGGCGATCTCAGCGCCGATGTCGTCGATGCCATTCTGTCGGAGGCCGGACGATTTGCCGGCGAGGAGGTGGAGCCGCTCGCCGAAATCGGTGACCGCCAGGGGGCGAAGCTGGTCGACGGCAAGGTGGTGCTTCCGGAAGGCTGGGAGAAGCTCTATCGCGATTGGATCGCCGGGGGCTGGAACGGCCTCACCGCGCCCGAGGAATTCGGCGGGCAGGGCCTGCCGCATATGCTGAATATCGCGACTCTCGAGATGTGGAATTCCGCCTCGATGGCCTTCGGCCTTGCGCCGACGCTGACTATGGGGGCGGTCGAGGCGCTGCGGGCTCACGGCAGTGATGACCTGAAGAAGACATATCTGGCAAAGCTCGTTTCCGGCGAATGGTCCGGCACGATGAACCTGACCGAGCCGCATGCCGGCTCCGATGTCGGGGCATTGCGCACCCGCGCCGAACGCAGTAACGACGGCACCTATCGCCTCTTCGGCCAGAAGATTTTCATTACCTGGGGCGATCACGAGGCGACGGAAAACATCATCCATTTCGTTCTCGCCCGCCTGCCGGATGCGCCGGCCGGCACGCGCGGCATTTCGCTCTTTCTTGTGCCGAAATTCCTTGTGAACGACGATGGCTCGCTCGGCGCCCGCAACGATTATTTCGCCCATTCGTTGGAACACAAGCTCGGCATTCACGGTTCGCCGACCTGCACGATGATTTATGGCGATGGCAAATATGGTGCGGAGAAGGGCGCCGTCGGCTGGCTCGTCGGTGAGGAGAACAAGGGCCTCGCCTGCATGTTCACGATGATGAACAATGCGCGCCTCGCCGTCGGCATCCAGGGCGTGGCGATTGCCGAGGCGGCAACGCAGAAGGCTATCGCCTATGCCAGAGAGCGCACTCAGGGCCGCGCGCCGGGCGCGACCGCATCGGGCATGAGCCCGATCATCGAGCATCCCGATGTCGCCCGCATGCTGCTGACGATGAAAGCCCTGACGCAGGGCTCGCGCGCCATCTGCTATGCCTGTGCCGAGGCGATCGACATGTCGCATCGCGATCCGCGGAAGGCCCGCTTCTGGCAGGAGCGTGCAGCGCTGTTGACGCCGATCGCCAAGTCCTTCTCCACCGATGCGGGCGTCGATGTCGCTTCGCTTGGCATCCAGGTCCATGGCGGCATGGGCTTTATCGAAGAGACGGGTGCGGCGCGGCTGCTGCGTGACGCCCGTATCGCCCCGATCTATGAAGGCACCAACGGCATTCAGGCCATCGACCTGGTGACGCGCAAGCTGACGATCGCCAACGGCGATCACGTACGCGGCTTTATCGCCGAATTGCGGGAGATCGCCGATAGCGTCGCCAAATCCAATCTCGAAGGCTTCGGCGAGACGGCGCCGCGGCTGCGGGCGGCAATCGCCGATCTGGAAAAGGCGACCGAATGGCTCTTGTCCAAGCAGGCGGAGGGCGCCGTTGCCGAAGCCTTGGCAGGCGCCACACCTTACCAGCGGCTTTTCGGCCTTGTGCTGACCGGCTCCTATCTGGTCAAGGGCGGCCTTGCCGATGTGGGTGACGGAGAGGGTGGCACGCGCATCGCGCTCTGCCGCTTCGCTGCCGAAAATCTTCTGGCCGAGACCGCCGCTCTCTCCGATCGGATCATCGCCGGCGCGCCCAGCCTTGAAGCCGCCCGTGCAGCATTAGCCTAAGGAAAAGCCATGACCGACCATATGCTGATCCAACGACCAGAGACTGCGCCGCAGGTTCAGATCATCCGGTTCAACCGGCCGGAAAAAAAGAACGCCATCACGCGCGCCATGTATCAGACGATGACCGATGCGCTGAAGGCGGCGGAAGCTGCGCCGGATGTCAGCGTCCATGCCTTTCTGGGTACGCAAGGCTGCTTCTCGGCTGGCAACGATCTCGCCGATTTCCTAGCCTTCGCCATGAGCGGCAATATGGGGCGCGAGGTCATCGATTTTCTTGTCGCGCTGGCAAGCGCGAAGAAACCTGTCGTCTCCGGCGTCGATGGCCTGGCGATCGGGATCGGCACGACGATCCACCTGCATTGTGATTTGACCGTTGCCTCCGATCGCAGCCTGTTCAAGACGCCTTTTGTCGATCTTGCGCTGGTTCCTGAAGCGGCCTCGAGCCTGCTTGCTCCGCGTGTGATGGGTCATCAGCGCGCCTTCGCTCTGCTGGCCCTCGGCGAAGGCTTTTCCGCTGCGGACGCCAAGGAGGCCGGCCTGATCTGGAAGGTGACGCCACCGGACGCGGTGGAAGCCGAGACACTGTCGCTGGCGGCCAAACTCGCCGCCAAGCCGCCCGAGGCGCTGCGGATCGCCCGTGACCTGATGCGCGGCCCACCGGACGCCGTCCTCGACCGAATCCAGAAAGAAGCGGCGCATTTCGCCGCCCAGCTGAAAAGCGCCGAAGCACGCGCGGCTTTCGAAGCTTTCATAAAGCGGTGAAGACTTACTTCTCCAGCGCCGCAACCACCTCGACATGCGAGGTCCACAAGAACTGGTCGATCGGCGTCACCCGCGTGATGCGGTAGCCGCCCTCGACCAATATGGCGAGGTCGCGGGCAAGCGTCAGCGGGTTGCAGGAGACGGCGACGATCTTTTTTACTTGAGAGCGGGCAAGCTCCTTGCTCTGGAACTCCGCGCCGGCGCGGGGCGGGTCGATGACGACAGCGTCGTAGACCTTCAATTCCTGCGTCATCAGCGGCCGGCGGAAAAGATCGCGTCGCTCGACGGTGACCGGCTTCAATCCTTGCGTATTGCGCGCGGCATGGTCGAGCGCCGCCAGCGGCTTGGCTTCGCCTTCCACGGCATGCACGCGTCCGATCCGCGCCAGACGAAGCGAGAAGGTGCCGCTGCCAGCAAAGAGATCGGCGATGCGCTTCGCCTTGCCGACATGGGTCGCAACCAGCTCGGCCATGGCATCTTCGGCCTGCCTGGTCGCCTGCGTGAAGGCGCCGGGTGGCGGTGCGACCTGCACGCCGCCGAAATCGATGATCGGTTTTGCCGGCTCGACCAGGATCTCGCCGTTCAGCGAGACGCGCGCGATGCCGCGAAGCGACAGCACGGTTTCGATCGTGCTGCGGCGCTGCTTGTCCGACAGCGATTTGATACCGTCGACGGCAAGGTCGAGGCCGGTCTGCGTCTCCAATACGGAAATGCGGAAAGCTTCGGCGTTGATGGCCATCGCGGCGGCAATCGTCTTGATTGCCGGCAGCCTGGCCATGATGCCGGCCGAGGCGATGGGACATTCCTCGATGGCGACGATATGGTGGCTTTCGGCCTGGTTGAAGCCGATCAGCATGTCCTTTTCGGTCTTGCGCGCGGCGAAGACCACCCTGCGCCGCTCGCCCGGATGCGCGGCGACGATATCGTCCACCTCGGGTGTGAGGCCCTTAGAGCGCAGTGCGTCGACGACCAGCTGGCGCTTGAAGGCGCGATAGGGTGCGTCGGCGTAATGCTGCAAGGTGCAGCCGCCGCAGGCGCCGTTGACGCCGTGCGGGCCGAAGTGTCGACACTGCGGCTCCTGTCGGTCCGGTGAGGCGGACGCGATCGACATCAGCGTACCCTGGCTCTTCACCCGCGCGATGGCAACGCTTTCGCCCGGCAGCGTGAAGGGCACGTAGATCGGGCCATCAGTGCCCTGCGCGATGCCGTCGCCCTGGGCGCCGAGCTTCTGGATGGTGACGGTTTCGGTGCTCATGGCTTGATCCCTGCGAGAAGAAATTCCTGGTTGCCGTCGCTGCCTGCGATCGGCGAGGCGATGAGGCCGAAGCTTTGCCAGCCCATGTCGTTTGTAAACCAGCGCTCGAGTTCTGCCGCAACCGCCGGAGCCGAGGAAGGGTCCTTCAAAAGCCCGGCCTTGCCTATCGCATCGCGACCCGCTTCGAATTGCGGTTTCACCAGCAGCGCCGCCCGTGCGCCCGGTTCGGCAAGCGCGAGCGCCGGCGCCAGCGCCAGCTTCAGCGAAATGAAGGAGACATCGGAAACGATGAAGGTGAAAGGCTCGCCTACATCGTCTGCAGTCAGGTTGCGCGCGTTCAGTCCCTCGATATTGGTCACGCGCGGATCACCCGCTATCCGCGGATGCATCTGGTCGTGGCCGACGTCGATCGCCGTCACATGGGAAGCGCCACGCTGCAGCAGCACTTCGGTAAAGCCTCCCGTCGATGCACCGACATCGAGACAATGCTGCCCTTGTGGATCGAGGCCGAAATGGTCGAGTGCCGCCACCAGCTTCAAGGCCGCACGCGAGACGTATTCCTGCGCGGGATCGTCGATGCTGATATCAGCGCTTTCGGAAAAAAGTGCACCCGGCTTCGTCACGATCTTGCCGTTCACGGTCACCGTGCCGCGTTGAATGGCATCGCGCGCCCGTGATCGGCTGGCGAAAAGGGAGAGGGTGACGAGGAGCTGGTCGAGGCGTTGCGGTTCGGACATAGGCTGTCCATGCAGGGCAATGGGTTATGTTGCAAGCCTTTTATGCTGAATCGGCGTTGACGGCGGATCGCGGCCGGCGATAATCGCCGGCATCAACGGGCGAGGGCATCATGCGAAAGATCGGTGGCTATGCAGCGTTAATGACGATGTTCGCGGTTCCAGCTCTTGCGAACGACACCATGGCGGAGCTGAGGACGGGTGGGCTCGCCTATGTCCGCACCGGCGATATCAGCATGGCTGAGGAGAAGCTGTTCATTTCGCAGGCCGAAGTGCGCGTCGACTACCTCTTCGAAAATACGTCCGACAAGGATGTCGAAAGCGTCGTCGCCTTTCCGATGCCCGATATCAAGGGCGACATAGACAGCATGGTCGATGCGGGAAACGTCGAATCCGACAATTTCCTCGGCTTCACGGTGACGCAGGACGGCAAGGCCATCATCCCGACCCTGCAGCAGCGCGTATCGGTGGCCGATGTCGACATGACGGATGAGTTGAAAGCCCATGGCGTGCCGCTTCTGCCGCTGAGCAAGGCGACCATGGACGCTGTCGCCAAATTGCCCGTTGACATAATCGAGGATTGGACCGCCCGCGGCCTGATCGCCGACGACGAATACGACAATGACGGCCAGGGCATGAAGCATCATCCGACGCCGATGTGGACGCTGCATACGACCTACTGGTGGCGCACAAAATTCCCGGCCAAGGCCAGGATCGCCGTGGAGCATCGCTACAAGCCGAGCGTCGGCGGCACCGTCGCCATCACTTTTGCCGGCGACGAAGACTATCAGAAGCAGCAGCTGCAGGCCTATCGCAGCAAATATTGCCTCGACGATGCCTTCCTGAAAACGGCGGCCAAGCTTGCTGTGCTGGCTGAAAAGGGTGGTCGGGGCTATACCGAAAACTGGATATCTTACGTGCTGACGACGGGTGCCAATTGGTCCGGTCCGATCAAGCATTTCGAGCTGACGGTCGATAAAGGCAGCCCGGAGAACTACATCAGCTTCTGCGGTGAGAATGTGAAGAAGATCGGAGCGACGACCTTCCAGATGACGGCGCAGGATTTCTATCCTGAGCACGATCTGGATATACTGATCCTGACTGCCGCGACGGTGAATTAGCGCAAGTCCAGCCAAAGCGCGAGCGGTTTTGCGTGAAAGCAAGGAGATGGAGCGTTTCCGCGGCTGCGTTCAAAACGGACACGTTCCGGTGGCATGCCAAGCCGCAGGTACAAATTAAATAAATTTAAAGCCGAAGCCTCTACTCATGCCTGCGATTGCGGCAATCCTTTTCGAGGTCGCCGCCTGCCATGAAGGCTTTGCGCTCCCGCGTCCAATCATGCCCTCCCTGAATTGTTCGAGCGTTGGCCGCGCTTTCCTCCCAGACCCGGCCAATGATGCTCGCCAGGACCGCGCTCAGGAGGCGCTCGCTCATGTTTGCGAAAAAACTCTCGTTGAATGGCAAACTCGCCGTCACGTTCACGGCGCTGATCGCCATTTTCGCCTGTGTTTCCGTATTCGTCTATTCCAAGGAAGAGGTCTCCGCCGGAGCTGCGACGGAACAGGCTGGCTCGCAGCAGCTCGTCAGCCTGATCGACGACTCGCTTCAGGCCATGCTGGAGCAGGCCGTCAATCTGCGCGGCTTCCTGCTTTTGCGCAGCGACAGCACCTATCGCGATATCTTCAACAATCGCGAACGGATGTTGAAGAGCATCGACGCCGCCAAGCAGGCCGCAGCCGGTGCTCCGGATCTCTTGCAGGCGATCGACAATATGCAAAAGGCGGCCGATCTCTATTTCCACCAGCTCGCGGAGCCGCAGGCCAAGGCCCGCAAGGAAACCGAGATGCCGCTCGATCAGATCGTCAAGATCGGTCAGAACGAAACCAAGGGCCAGCTCGACGGCTTCCGCGAAGCTGCCGCGAAGATCAAGCAGGCCGCTCGTGCCAAGGCAGGCGATCTGGCGGCCATGCAGGCCGATGCCAACGGCGATCTTCGCCTCACCCTCATCGTCGGCGGTATCTTCGGGTCGCTCGCTGCCGCCGTACTTGCCTGGCTGCTGTCACGCATCATCGTGCGCCCGATCGTCGGCATGACGGCGGCAATGGGTCGTCTGGCAAATGGCGAGCATGATGTCGAAGTACCGGCTGTCGGCCGCGGCGATGAAATCGGCCGCATGGCTGACGCCGTTCTCGTCTTCAAGCAGGCGGGGATCGAGAAGCTGCGTCTGGCCGGTGAGACCGAACGCATGCGTGGCGATGCCGAACGCCAGCGTCAGATGAACGACGAGCAGAAGGCGCGTGAAGAGGGCGAAATCCGTTTCGCCATGGAAGCGCTTGCAGGCGGCCTTTCGGCGTTGTCTTCCGGAAATGTCGCAATCCGCCTTCGCAACGGTTTTGCTCCGCAACTCGACAGCGTTCGCGCCGATTTCAACAATGCCGTCGAAAAGCTCGAAGCAGCCCTGCAGTCCGTGGGCCGAAATGCCGCCGCCATCAATGCCGGCGCCGACGAAATCCGTTCGGCCGCCGACGACCTGGCACATCGCACTGAACAGCAGGCTGCCGCGGTCGAAGAGACCGCCGCAGCTCTGGAGCAGGTGACGATTACCGTTCGGGACTCTGCTAAACGCGCCGAAGATGTCGGCCATCTCGTCGAGCGTGCCCGCCTCGGCGCGGAACGCTCAGGCGAAGTGGTTCGCAACGCCGTTTCGGCCATGCACCAGATCGAAAAGTCCTCGGGCGAAATCAGCAACATTATCAGCGTCATCGATGACATTGCGTTTCAGACCAATCTTTTGGCGCTGAACGCCGGCGTAGAGGCCGCGCGCGCCGGAGATGCCGGCAAAGGCTTTGCCGTCGTTGCTCAAGAGGTGCGCGAACTCGCCCAGCGTTCCGCCAACGCCGCGAAGGAAATCAAGTCGCTCATCACGACCTCAGGCGATCAGGTCAATACAGGCGTGTCTCTGGTCGGGGAAACCGGCAAGGCGCTGGCACTGATCGTATCCGAAGTGCAGGAGATCAACCGTCATGTCGGCGCGATCGTGACTGCGACCCGCGAACAGTCGACTGGCCTGCAGGAGATCAACACGGCGGTCAACAACATGGATCAGGGCACGCAGAAGAATGCCGCCATGGTCGAGGAGCAGACGGCGGCGAGCCATGCGCTCGCCAGCGAGGCCGCGGCCCTCAACGAGTTGCTCAGGCAGTTCCGCCTCGGCGACGCCGCGCAGGTTGCGCAGGCTCGGCCAGCCGTTGCGACCGCACGCTCGAAGCCGGCCGCATCGCCGGCCCGTGCCCTCGGCCGCACCGTTGCCAAGGCTTTCGCCGGCAAGGCAACCGCAACGGCTGCCGCCGCTGCCCGGGACGATTGGGAGGAGTTTTGATTTAGCACCTCCCCTTGATGGGAGGGATCTGCGTATCGTGCCAGGGAGAGGAGTGACGGCGACAAACGCCGAAGCCTCTTCCTGCTTCACGGCAGATCAACCCACTCGCCGTGCTGCGGCGACCTCCCCTTGAAGAGAAGGTAAGGCTAGCCTGCCGCCTCGATAATCCGGCTGTGGCCGAGCGCCTTGAATACGGTCTGCACGATGCCGGCGCGGTCGAGCCCGGCCATGGCGTTCATGGCTTCGGGCTTGGCCTGTTCCATCCAGATATCGGGCATGACGAGCGAGCGGATCTTCAGGCCGTTGTCGAGCAGACCCTCATTGGCAAGGAACTGCATGACCTGGCTGCCAAAGCCGCCGACCGAACCTTCTTCGATCGTGATCAGCACTTCGTGATGGGCGGCAAGCTGCCGGATGAGAGCGTGGTCGAGCGGCTTGGCAAAGCGCGCATCGGCAACCGTGGTCGACAGGCCGGCAGCATCGAGATCCTCGGCCGCCGCGAGGCTGTCGGCCAAGCGCGTGCCGAAAGACAGCAGCGCGACCGTCGAGCCCTGCTTGACCACGCGTCCCTTGCCGATTTCCAGGATCAGGCCGCGCTCCGGCAGATCGACACCGACGCCTTCACCGCGCGGATAACGGAAGGAGATCGGGCCGAGATCATAGGCGGCGGCCGTGCGCACCATATGCTTGAGTTCCGCCTCATCGGCGGCTGCCATGACGACGAAACCGGGCAGGGTCGCCAGAAAGGCGGTGTCGAAGGAACCTGCATGCGTCGGGCCATCGGCGCCGACAAATCCGGCACGGTCGATCGGGAAGCGCACGGGCAGGCCCTGGATCGCCACGTCATGCACCACCTGGTCGTAGGCGCGCTGCAGGAAGGTGGAATAGAGCGCGGCAAAGGGCTTGTAGCCTTCGGCGGCAAGGCCGGCTGCGAAAGTTACGGCATGCTGCTCGGCGATGCCGACGTCAAAGCAACGATTGGGGAAAAATTCCTGCAGCTTGTCGAGGCCGGTGCCGTTCGGCATGGCGGCGGTTATGCCGACGATCTTTTCGTCGAGCGCAGCCTCCTGCACCAAAGCGTCCGCAAAGACGCTTGTGTAGCTCGGTGCATTCGGCTTCACCTTCGTCTGTGCACCGGTGATGACGTCGAACTTGTTGACGCCATGATATTTGTCGGCAGCCGCTTCGGCGGGGGGGTAGCCTTTGCCCTTCTGCGTCACGACATGGATCAGCACCGGTCCTTGCGCGTTGTCGCGGACATTGCGCAGCACCGGCAGCAGGTGCTCGAAGGAATGACCGTCGATCGGCCCGATATGGTAGAAGCCCATTTCCTCGAACATGGTGCCGCCGGTCACATAGCCCCGTGCGTGCTCGACCGCCCGCGTGATGGCGCGATCGACCTTCTTGCCGAGATAGGCGGTCAGTTTCTTGCCGAAATCGCGGAAGCCCATATAGGTGCGGCCGGAGGCAAGGCGGGCGAGATAGGCGCTCATGGCGCCCGTCGGCGGCGCGATCGACATATCGTTGTCGTTGAGGATGACGATCAGCCGTGCGTCGAGCGCGCCGGCATTGTTCAGGGCTTCATAGGCCATGCCGGCCGACATGGCGCCGTCACCGATGACGGCGATCACGCGGCGGTCGGTCTTATCAAGCTCGGCGGCAACCGCCATGCCGAGACCGGCGGAAATAGATGTGGAGGAATGCGCGGCGCCGAAGGGATCATATTCGCTTTCGGCCCGGCGCGTGAAACCGGAAAGGCCGCCTTCCTGACGCAGCGTGCGGATGCGGCCGCGCCGCCCGGTCAGGATCTTGTGCGGATAACACTGATGCCCGACGTCAAAGATCAGCCGGTCGTTCGGCGTATCGAAGACGCTGTGGATGGCAATGGTCAATTCGACGACACCAAGGCCGGCGCCAAGATGTCCGCCGGTGCGCGATACCGCATCGATCATCTCATCGCGGACTTCACGGGCGAGCTGCGGCAATTCCCGGTCCTCCAGCTTTCGCAGGTCGGAAGGATATTGGACCCGGTCCAGCAGGGGCGTCTGTGGCATTTGTGTCAAGGCTGAAGCCTCTTTCTTGCTATTCTTGGGCGGTTGTCCGCCTTTACGTCAAAACAGATTGCGACAAAAGACGCCGAATTCAAGGTGTTCCCGAACAAGAAACATGTGGGAGTGTTATGAACGCGTTAGCCCTCCGGCAGGGGAATGAACTCTTCCTCGTCGCCCGGCACGATATCGAAGCGGCCGGTGCGCCATTCTTCCTTGGCTTTTTCGATCCGCTCCTTTGAAGACGAGACGAAATTCCACCAGATATAGCGCTTCGAATTGAGTGCTGCACCGCCAAAAAGCATGAGATGACAGCCTTTTTCGCCGGCCTCCAGCGTAATCGCATCGCCGGGGCGGAAAACGAGGAGCTGGTCCTGTTCGAAGCGATCACCGGCGACGACGAGCGAACCGGAAAGAATATAGACCGCGCGCTCCTCATGCGCTGCTCCAAAAGGAAACGTCGTGTTCGGCTGCAGCTGAAGATCGACATAGAGCGTATCGGAGAAGGACTTTACCGGCGACTTCAGGCCTTCGAAATCGCCGATCACCACGCGCCCGGTCACGCCGCCATGGGCGATGACAGGCAATTCGTCCTTTTCCGTGTGGGCAAAGGAAGGATCGATCTCCTCCTTGTCGTCGGGGAGCGCCAGCCATGTCTGCAGGCCGGACATGGAGAACGGATGGTCGCGCAGGTTCTCCGGCGTGCGCTCGGAATGCACGATGCCACGCCCGGCCGTCATCAGGTTGATATCGCCCGGGCGGATCACCTTGGCCGTGCCGAGGCTGTCCATATGGCGGATCTCGCCGTCGAACAGGTAGGTGACGGTGGAAAGGCCGATATGCGGATGCGGACGAACGTCGAGCGCCTGGCCGGGGCGCAAAATGGCAGGACCCATGCGATCGAAGAAGATGAACGGTCCCACCAGCCGGCGCCGGCTGCTCGGAAGAGCGCGCCGCACGGAGAAGCCGCCGAGGTCGCTGGTGCGCGGAATGATAAGGTTTTCGATCGCATCGCAGGCGAAGGCGTCACCGGCCTGCGGATCGTTGCCTGGGAAAAAGGACATATCGGCTCTCCTTTCGGTCGGGACACAACCTACCGGGTCAACCTACCGGCAATATCGGCCAAACTCAAACTTTCCCGCCCGATCTCAGGCGCCATCCAGCGCTTCCGTGCCCTGCGGCTTGCCGGCGCGGTCGAGCCGGATCTTCTCGATACGGTTCTCGGCGGCCGACAGCAGCGCCTCGCATTGCTTCTTCAGCGCTTCGCCGCGCTCATAGATGGCGATGGATTCATCCAGCGCCACATCGCCGCGTTCGAGACGGGCTACGATGCTCTCAAGCTCCGCCACGGCTTTCTCGAAGGAATAGCCCGAAACATCTGCCTTGGCGTTCTCGCTCATCGTCAACCTCTCATCATGCGTAGAATATGCATCCCCGCCGACTCGGCGAGGCCTTCCAGATCATAGCCGCCTTCGAGCAGGCTGACGACCCGGTTCTTGGCGCTGCGATCGGCGGCTTCGAGCAGCCGCCCCGTCGCCCAGTCGAAATCTTCGCCGGTCAGGTTCAGCTGCGCCAGCGGATCGCGATGATGGGCGTCGAAACCGGCCGAGATGATGATGATATCGGGGCGAAAATCATGCAATGCCGGCAGCACGCGCGACTTGAAGGCCTCGCGGAAATGTTCGCCGCCGGTATTGGGGGAAAGCGGTGCGTTGACGATGGTATTGTGCGTGCCGCGCTCGTCCTTCTTGCCCGTGCCCGGATAGAGCGGCATTTGATGGGTGGAGCAGAAGAGCACGGAGGGATCGTCCCAGAAGATGTCCTGCGTGCCGTTGCCGTGATGCACGTCCCAGTCGACGATGGCGACGCGCTCGGCGCCATGGGCTTTTTGCGCATGGCGGGCGGCAATCGCGGCATTGTTGAAGAAGCAGAAGCCCATGGCCTTGGTCTTCTCCGCATGATGCCCCGGCGGACGGGCAGCGACAAAGGCATTGTCTGCTGCACCGGAAAAGACGTCGTCGACCGCCGCCATGGCACCGCCGACGCCGTGCATGATCGCCTGCAGCGTCTTCGGGCTGGCATAGGTGTCGGCTTCGAGCTGGTTGATCTCGCCCTCATCGCCTCTGTCCGGCATCGAGCGCAGAACGAAATCCAGGTGCTCTTCCGGATGGGCAAGCAGGATCGCATCCTCATGCGCTGCAGGGGCTTTTCGCCGGTCCAGCCGCTCGAAATTTGGATGCTCAAGCGCGATGTTCAGGGAGCGCAGACGGTCCGGCCGCTCGGGATGGCCGGGCGGGACAATGTGTTCGAGAAAGATCGGATGTTCGTAAAGACGTGTGCTCATGGGACCAATCTATAAATGAGGTGTGACGCCTATTACAGGACATGGACCATGTCACTACAATGTCAACAATCCATCTTAACCACTTTGCGAGGGCGCCCGTTTACTTATCGAGGCGCGGTGTTAAGCTTTCATTAAGGTCAGTATGGCGTCGGCCAGGATTATTGCGTGATGGCAAGAGTAGAACGATCCGATGTCATTGAGGTAAGGGTGCCGCCGCGCGATGTCGATCGGCATGGCCAAATGTTCATCGCTTCCTACATCTCGCAGGCGGAAACCGCGCTCTCGAATTTCTGGCGCACACGGCCGATAGTCGACGACGAGCCCCTCTACATCGCCAGGAAGGCGTCCTGCGCGCTGCACCGGGCCTTGCACTATGACGATCTTGCCCGTTTCTCGGTCAGCGTCAACAAGATCGGCGGCAAGTCGATCGGCTTCATGGTCATGGTCGAGACCGGCAATGAACTGGCGGCGGAGGTGGAAATCCTCTGGCTCGCGGTGCGCGGCGACGAGCACGACCCGGCCCCGCTGCCGGAGGATACGCGCGACTGGCTCTATAAATATCTGGCCTGAGCCGAGCTTTCGAGCCGGATGATTTCAGGTCTGTTCGACCTTAAATCTGAATCCGTCTCTAAATCAAAAAGCTAGAGCGGGATGTCGCCCAAAAACGGCGCACATTTTTCGGCATCCCGCTTTAGCTCCGCTGCGGCAGAAGCGGATAACCTGCCATGACGGCTCGGCCTACAAGCGCCGCGACCACGGCCTTGACGACGTCACCCGGCACAAAGCCCATGGAGCCGAGAAAAGCTTTGCTGAAGCCGATATTGCCGGCGAGCCAGGCGATGCCGAACGCATAGAGCACCACGACACCGCCGACGACGGCGGCGATGAAGAAGCCCACCCCTTGCACGAGGCCGCCCTGTTCCGGGTTCACCAGCCGTTCCGAGAGATAGCCGGTGACGAAGGCTGCGAATATCCAGCCGACGAAGAAGCCGGCCGTCGGACCGGCAAAAACCGCAAGGCCGCCGCGACCGCCCGACAGTACCGGCAGGCCGATCGTGACAAGCACGACCACCAGTAGCACCGCAATGGCGCCGCGCTTGGCGCCAAGTACGACACCGGCGAGCATGACACCGAGTGATTGCGCCGTGATCGGAACCGGAATGATGCCGATCGGGATCGGCGGCAAGAGGCCGAGCGCCACGATGATGGCGGCAAAAAGCGCCGAGAGGACGAGATCGCGGGTGTTCATGGCGGTTCCTTTCGAAAAAGCTCTCAGTTCATTGCCGCCGAATGCCGCGCGCGTCAATCGCCGCCGCAATATTGTCGGCATCGCGCAGCGTCAGAATGATGAGCGGCGCGAGCGTGGTTGCCAGGCGGATCTTGATCCCGCGCGCCTGATGCGCTTCGCGGATCGCGCGGTAGCGATCGAGGATTTCAGGCACGAAACGGACGACGAGGCCGATCGCAAGCCCGATATCGGCCGCTTTGAGGAGGCCGAGCTTTTCGAGCGGCATGGCAAGCACGGTGATCTCGTCGATGAAAGCGGCCATCGACGTGGTGGCCGTCACCGTGGCGGCAAACAGCGCCAGCGCAACGAGTCTGAGTGCGGTGACGATTGCGGCGTTGAGCGGGCCGACAAGTGCCGCGAAAATCGAGAAGACAGCGATCGAGATCAGGATAGGCCGAAGCCGCTTCAACGCCTCTGCGATCGGCAGGCCGCTGCGAAGATACACGGCGGCACCGACAATGTTTGCGCAAGCAAGCAGCACAATGGACTGCGTCAGAAACAGCAATACGCCGCATGCGGTCAGCACGAGCAGCTTTACGCGCGGCGAAAGCCGATGCAGCCATGTATCGACGTCGACATGCAGCGTCTGCATCAGGCCGCCAGCTCCCTGTAGCGCGCGATCGCTTCCGCCGCCGGTGCGTCGGCGAGGAGCCGGCCCTGGTCGAACACCAATACCCTCTCGAAGTCGTCGAGCAGAGGCAGATCGTGACTGATGACGATGACGCTTTCCGGTAGGCCCATGATGGTCCTCTGTACGAGCGCCCGGTTTTTGAGGTCGAGCTGATTTGTCGGTTCGTCCAGAATGAGAATGTCCGGACCCGTTACCAGCACCGAACACAGGGCCGCCATCTGCAACTCGCCGCCGGAAAGCTCATGCGCGCGCCGCGAACCGAGATGGCCGACGCCGAAGCGATCGAGAATGCTGTCGACGGCCGTCTCGATCCGCGCCTTGTCGTATCCACGCGCCTTGAGCCCGAAGGCGATGTCGTCGCGCACAATGGGCAGGATGATCTGGTTCTGCGGCGACTGGAAGATGTAGCCGACCTTGCCGAGCACCTTGGCGGCTTCGGCGACAGTATCGAGCCCATCGACAGTGACACGTCCCATGGTCGGCTTGACGAGCCCGTTGATCAGCCGCGCGAAGGTCGTCTTGCCGGAGCCGTTGAGGCCGATCACCCCTATTCGGCGCTCCTGAAGCGCAAGGCTCAGCGGAAACAGTGCGGTGCGCGGGCCGTAATCGACGCCGGCATTGTCGAAGCGGATATCCAAGCGGCTTCCCTATTCCATGGCACAGTCGCGGAGCTATAGCGCATCGCATCGATTTATCAAATCAGGATCTCTTTGAAAGCATGGGAATTTATGCCTATGATCCTACTATGACGAATCTGCTTTCGAATCGTGACGCCCGCCGCGTGTTCCTTGCCAAGCAGGGGCTAGCCAACCCGCCGAACCGTGCCCTGACCAAGGCGGGCCTGCTACAGCTCATCCACGACATAGGTTTCGTGCAGGTGGACAGCATCGCCACCGTCGAGCGCGCCCACCACCAGATCCTTTTTTCGCGCAACCAGACCTATCGGCGCGAGCATCTGACGGAACTCCTGGAAAAGGACGGCGCACTCTTCGAGAACTGGACGCATGACGCTTCCATCCTGCCGAGCGCCTTCTTCGTCTACTGGAAGCACCGCTTTCGCCGTGAGGACGAGGCAATCATCGCGCGCTGGCGCAAATGGCGCGGGGAGGGGTTCGAGGCGGCATTCGAGGAAACCTACGAGCGCGTGCTGAAGAATGGCGCCATCACCGCCCGCGAGGTCAAGGTGGACGATCATGTCTCCGGCGGCTGGTGGAACTGGCATCCGAACAAGACGGCGCTCGAATATTTCTGGCGCACCGGCAAATTCGCGATTGCCGGCCGCACCAATTTCCAGAAGGTCTACGACCTTGTGGAGCGCGTGCTGCCGCGCCATTTCCACGAGCCGGAAGTCGAGCATGACGAATTCGTCGACTGGGCCTGCCGCAGCGCGCTGCAGCGCCTCGGCTTCGCGACTTCGGGCGAGATCGCCGCCTTCTGGGATCTTGTGACGCCGCAGGAGGCCAAGAGCTGGGTCGAGACCCATCGCGACGAACTGACCGAGGTATTGATCGAGCCTGCTGGCGCCGGTAAGCCGCGACCATCCTTCGCGTTCTTCGATTTCCATGACACGCTCGACAATCACGCCGAGGCGCCGGCGCGCATCCGCGTGCTGAGCCCTTTCGATCCGACCTTGCGCGACCGAAACCGCACCGAACGCCTGTTCGGCTTCTTCTACCGCATCGAGATTTTCGTGCCCGAGCCCAAGCGCGAATATGGCTATTATGTCTTTCCGCTGTTGGAAGGCGACCGGCTGATCGGACGGATCGACATGAAGGCCGATCGCAAGGCGGGAACACTGGATGTCAAACGTCTGTGGCTGGAACCGGGCGTCAAGGCATCTGCCGGGCGGCTGGAGAAGCTGAAAGCGGAGCTGGAGCGTGTCGCGCGCTTTACTGGAGTCGAGAAGGTCGTATTTCTCGACGGGTGGCGGGGATGACCGAATTTTCCCTTTCGGGAAACTGGCGGCGAACTGGGAGCTGCGATCGAATGGACACTGTCCGGATTTTCGATGGGCATAATGATGCGGTGCAGTTCATGCTGGACTATAGATCCGACGGCCGCGATTTTCTGGCTCGGTCTGAGGCCGGGCATCTCGATCTTCCAAGAGCGCTTGAAGGAGGTATGGCCGGCGGATTGTTTGCGATGTATGCCGCGCCGGAGCACGAGCCGGTGAATGATCTGACGATCACCCATGATGGATATGAGGTTCGCTATGCCGACGCGGTGCATCCGGACCACGCCCGCAGGCAAATCGACGGGCAGCTTTCGGCCATAAGAAAGCTGATCGGGCGCTCAGGCGGTAAAATGCGTCTTGCAACAAGTGTCAGCGAAATCGAGGCGGCGCGGTATGACGGCGCCTTTACCGTCGTGCTCCATATGGAGGGCGCCGATGCCATTGGCCCCGATCTCGGCTATCTGGATAGCCTCCACGATGCGGGCCTTCGATCCCTGGGCATCGTGTGGAGCCGCCCGAACATCTTTGGCTACGGCGTTCCATTCGCCTATCCGAGATCGCCCGATACGGGACTCGGCCTCACCGATTTGGGGAAGGATCTGATCAGAAGATGCAACGAACTCGGCATCATGATCGACGTTTCCCATCTGAACGAGCGCGGCTTTTGGGATGTCGCCGCATTGAGCACCGCTCCGCTCGTGGCCACGCATGCCTGCGCGCACGCCATATGTCCATCGACCCGAAACCTCACCGACCGGCAATTGGACGCCATCCGCGACACGGGCGGCGTCGTTGGGCTGAATTTAGCCGTCAACGACATTCGGGCTGATGCCATCTTAAAGAAGATACCCCGCTTGATGCCGTTGTTCGCCAGATCGACTATCTAGTCACCCACGTTGGCGCGGATGGGGTCGCGCTTGGATCGGATTTCGATGGCGCCGTTATGCCCCGCGACATCAGGGATGCAAGCGGCTTGCCGCATCTCGTCGATGCAATGCGCAAGAGCGGATTCGATCACTCTACTCTGCAAAAATTCGCTTATCAAAATTGGCTGCGCGTGTTCGATCTCACATGGCCGGATCGATGACGAGCTTTGTCACCTCCTCTTGAGGAGGGCGCCGCGTAGCGGCGGGTGGGGGTGATCCTGACGTGCGGGGAGACATCACCCCACCCCGGAGCTTTGCCCCGACCTTTCCCTCCAGGATCGGATGAAATCAGCAAATCTCTGTCGTGGCGATCTTGATGCCGAAGCCTTCGAGGCCGACATAGTGACGTTCGCGGCTGGTGAGCAGCTTGATCGAGCTGACGCCGAGATCCTTCAGGATCTGTGCGCCGAGGCCGATTTCCAGCCATTCGCTCTCTCGAGCCTGCGCTTCGGCATGACTTTCGCGCTCGGTCTGACGCGTCTTGCGGCCATTGTCAAAATGACCGACGCCGACGGAGCCTTCGCGCAGGTAGACGATAACGCCGCGGCCTTCCTCGGCGATCTTCTTCATGTAGAAATCGACCGGACGGCGCTTTCCGAACAGATCCTCGGCGACGTTCTCCGGATGAAGGCGGACCGGGATATCGACGCCGTCGCGAATATCGCCGAAGACCACGGCAAGATGCTGCATCGGGTCCCACGGCAGCGAGTAGGTGTGGGCGCGTGCCTTGCCGAACGGTGTTTCGATATCGAAACTGGTGCCGAGCTCGATCAGCGTCTCCTTGCGCTGGCGATAGGCGATGAGGTCGGCAACGGAGACGAGCTTCAGGCCGTTCTGTTCGGCAAATTCCACCACCTGCTGGCCGCGTGTCACCGTGCCGTCGTCGTTGACGAGCTCGCTGATAACGCCGATCGGCGGCAGGCCGGCAAGCTTGCAGAGATCGACGGCGGCTTCCGTATGGCCGGACCGCATCAGCACGCCGCCTTCGCGGGCAACCAGCGGAAAGATATGGCCGGGACGGACGAAATCCGTGGGACCGACATTCGGGTTCGCCAGATTGCGCACCGTCAGCGTCCGGTCGTCGGCGGAAATGCCGGTCGTTGTGCCGTGCTTGAAATCGACGGAGACGGTGAAGGCCGTCGTATGGGCCGAATCGTTTTCCGCGACCATGGCGTTGAGGTTCAGCCGCTTGGCTTCCTCGCGCGGCATCGGTGTGCAGACGATGCCGGACGTGTGCCGGACGATGAAAGCCATCTTCTCGGGTGTACAGTGAACGGCGGCAACGATCAGGTCGCCTTCGTTCTCGCGGTCGTTGTCGTCCATGACGACGACGATCTCGCCGGCTTCGAAAGCCCGGATGGCATCGACAACACGCTTCTGGTCGTAAGACATCTCGACGTTCCTACCTCTGCCGGCCCGTCTGGCCGCGATCTCTCAGATAATGGTCGGCAACGGCGCAGGCGACCATTGCCTCGCCGATCGGCACGGCGCGAATGCCCACGCAAGGATCGTGGCGGCCCTTGGTGCGCACATCGACATTGTTGCCGTCCGCATCGATCGACTGGCGTTCCGTCAGGATCGAGGAGGTTGGCTTGATGGCAAAGCGCGCGACGATCGGCTCGCCCGTGGAAATGCCGCCCAGGATGCCGCCGGCATGATTGGACAGGAATATGCGCTTGCCGTCATTGCCCATGCGCATCGCATCGGCATTTTCCTCGCCTGTGAGTTCAGCGGAGGCAAAGCCTTCGCCGATTTCGACGCCCTTGACGGCATTGATCGACATCAGCAGCGAGGCGATATCCTGGTCGAGCTTGCCGTAGATCGGAGCGCCAAGACCGGCCGGCACGCCTTCGGCCACGACTTCGACCACCGCCCCGATCGAGGAGCCGGCCTTGCGGATGCCGTCGAGATACTCTTCCCACACTGGCACGATCTCGGGATCAGGAGCGAAAAAGGGGTTCTGATCGACCTGAGCCCAATCCCAGTTGGCACGGTTGATCTTGTGCTTGCCGATCTGCACCAGCGCGCCGCGGATCGTCACGCCCGGCACGACGAGGCGGGCGATACCGCCGGCGGCAACGCGCGCTGCGGTTTCGCGAGCCGATGAGCGACCGCCGCCGCGATAATCGCGGATGCCATATTTGACGTCGTAAGTGTAGTCGGCATGGCCGGGGCGGTAGCGCCTCGCGATCTCGCCATAATCCTTAGAGCGCTGGTCCGTATTCTCGATCAGCATCGAGATCGGCGTGCCGGTCGAGATCATCGTCTCGCCGTCCTCGTCCATCATCACGCCCGAAAGAACCTTGACGAGATCGTCCTCGCGCCGCTGCGTCACGAAGCGGGATTGCCCCGGCTTGCGCTTGTCGAGCCAGGTCTGAATGTCCTCCAGCTTGAAGCGGAGGTCGGGAGGGCAGCCGTCGACGACGCAGCCGAGCGCCGGGCCGTGGCTTTCGCCCCAGGTGGTGACACGGAAAAGATGACCGAATGTATTGTGCGACATGAAAACGACCGGTTTGTTGCAGCCTGACGTGCAAGACTGCGTCTTGTCACTTGCAATTTCGGCCCACTCATAGAGCATGATGCCGAAAAGTGTAAGCGGTTTTCGGGCGGCATCATGCTCTGCCTATTTCATTCCAGCGCCGAATGCCGACGAGACAAAATCTTTCTTTCTGACTGGGCCTAAACGGTTGCCTTGGCCACCTTTCGTTGCGCCATCGGCATGGTAAACAAAGATTAATCTGCGCTGTGGATTGTGACGGCGCATTCACCAATTGGGCGAGCGAAGCCACTATTGGGGGCAACTTCCGCCATATTCGACGTGTTTTCTACGAGACATAAGAAATTACCATTCAATTGAAGTTAAGGGATAACGACAATGCGCTTCTTTGTAGCGACGCTTTTGGCCACGGCCAGTTTGCTTGCTCCCGTCGCCAGCTTTGCCGAAAGTGCAGATGTCGAAGCAATCATCAAGAAGGTTGATACGAAGAATTTCAGCATCACGCTGGATGACGGCAAGAACTACCAGGTGCCCGAGGATTTCGATTTCAGCGGTCTGCAGGCAGGCGTCAAGGTCGTGGTCTTCTACACGGAAGTCGACGGCAAGCGCGTCGTCAACGACCTGGATGTCGTCCAGTAGGTGCCGCGGCCGCCGGACAACTGGCGGCCAATTCCGAATACAGCACTTTGAAAACGATTATTCTGCCGCAATTTCCCGATCACGCAGCCATCGCGCTCACTTGGGGGCCGCTCTAAATCCAGCCGATAATCTTCATCTGTGGATCGACTTTCAGGATCTGGTCCTGATGGATCGGGATATCGGCCGCCTCTTCCTTGTCGATATCCCCGATCAGACGGAACAGCGTGCGGATCACGCCGCCATGCGTGACGCAAACCGTTGGACGATCGACGGATGCCAGCCATGAGCCTACGCGCCATGAGAGGATCTCATAGCTTTCGGCGTCTTCGCCGGGCGGAATGAAATCCCATTTGTTCGCCTTGCGCTCGGCAAGCCGGTCTGGCGCCGTCGCCTTCAATTCCTTGAGGGTGAAGCCTTCCCAGGCGCCGAACGAAAGTTCGACAAGCCTTTCGTCCGTGCGATAGTCCTTGGGCGGCAAACCCATGGCATCGCGTGCGATTTCCATGGTTTCGCGCGTGCGCAGCAAAGGGCTGGCAACGAAATCGAAAGGCGTGTTTTCGAAGGTGAGGATTTCGGCGAGGTCGATGCCGTTCTGCCGCGCCTGTTCGCGGCCGATGGCATTGAGATCGATATCCTTTTGCCCTTGCAGGCGTCGCTCGGCATTCCAGTCGGTCTGACCGTGACGTATCACATAGAGGATGGGCGACACGGTCAGATTTCCTGTTGATCAGTCCTTCGCGACGGAAATGTCAGGCGCATCCACAGCCTTCATGCCGACCGTGTGGTAGCCGGAATCGACGTGATGGATTTCGCCTGTCACGGCCGTCGAGAGATCGGACAGCAGATAGAGGGCAGAGTTGCCGACCTCGTCGATCGTGACAGTCCGCTTCAGCGGCGCGTTGTATTCGTTCCACTTCAGTATGTAGCGGAAATCGCCGATGCCGGAAGCGGCGAGCGTCTTGATGGGGCCTGCCGAGATCGCATTGACGCGGATGCCGCGGCTGCCGAGATCGACTGCGAGGTAGCGCACGCTTGCTTCGAGAGCGGCCTTGGCAACACCCATGACGTTGTAGTGCGGCATGACCTTCTCCGCACCGTAATAGGTGAGGGTGATCATCGACCCGCCGTCATTCATGATTCGCTCGGCACGCTGTGCAACCGCCGTGAAGGAATAGACGGAGATGTCCATCGTCTTCGTGAAGTTGTCGCGGCTGGTGTCGAGGTAGCGGCCGGTCAGCTCGTCCTTGTCGGAGAAGGCAATGGCGTGCACGACGAAATCGATCTTGCCCCATTTCGCCTCAAGCGTGTCCATGACGGCATCGATCGTTGCCGGCTCGGTCACGTCGCAATGGCCGGCCATGAAGGCGCCGAGTTCCTGAGCGAGCGGCTCGACGCGCTTCTTCAGAGCATCGCCCTGCCACGTCAATGCGATTTCGGCTCCGGCATCCGAACAGGCCTTGGCAATACCCCACGCTATCGAACGGTTGTTTGCTACGCCGAGGATGACGCCGCGCTTGCCTGCCATGAGGCCAGTGGATTGAGCCATATTCTGCTCCCTTGAACTTTCGAATGACCCTGCCTATGGCATAGGCCGTTCCCCTGTTCAAGCATCGTAAAGATCATCAACTGTTAGGGATCGTAACAAAGGGTGCTGTTGTCACCAAAATTTCACAGGAAAAGCCCTTCGCGCATGCTGCGCATGAGATCCGTGACCTTATCATCCGGTTTTTCCCACAGCATCAGCCGCAATTCGACGACGAGATCGCCTTTTCCGCCATTGCCGTCGGGCAACCCCTCACCGGAAATGCGAACGATCTGATCCGAGCCGGACCAGGCCGGCACCGTAATCTTGACGGGACCGCTCAGTCCTTCGACCATGACCTCGCAGCCTAGCACGGCGTTCTCGATGGTGATGGGCAATATTGTACGCACATCGCTGCCGTCGAGCGTGAAGCGCCCGCCGGTCGACAGATGAACGGTAACGGCGACATCGCCGCGCAGCATGCCCTGCAGTTTCAGCCCCTGACCCTTCAGATGAAGCACCTGGCCGTTGGAAATATCCGTCGTCGCCTGGAAGCGCGCCTCGCGGTTGTCCGGCAGCGGCACGGTGATCCAGCGGCTCTTCAGCATGTCGTCGAGCGTCACCGTTGCCTCAGCTGCGACCTCCGGGGTTTTTTCCGGCGGCTTTTCAGGGGCGTTGCTGCCGGTGATGCGCCGCACAAGCGAGCCGATGATGCCGAAGGCGGAGCGCGAGCCAGCCGAAGCGGCGACTGTTGCGAGCTGCTCTTCTTCCACCAGCGGCTCTTCCGGTGCCGTGGCATTGGGTTGCTCCTGCGGCTTTTCCGCCTGTTGCGCGCCGGCTGCCGCCGTGGCTTGCGGCTGCTGCGCCTGGCCCGCCTTCACCCCGAAAATGCGTTCGACCATATCCTCGGGAGATTCGCTTGCGCCGGCTTGCTGGCCGGATGCTGCCGCCTTGCGGGCATTGGCGCGGGCAAGCTCCTCCATGATCTTGTCGGCATTGGCGCGGGCCGCCCTGGCACGCTCGGCAGCCTCTCGAGCCGCCTGCCGCTGCTGCATGATCGTCTTTTCCTGGCTCTGCCCTTTCGCCTCGGCCATGCGCGCGATCTGATCGTAGCGGCTGCGTTTTTGCGGGTCCTTCAGTGTTTCGTAAGCGCGGCCGATTTCGGCAAAGCGCTCGGTCGCCGTCGGATCGCCCAGATTGTGGTCCGGATGTGCGGATTTGGCGAGGCTGCGCCAGGCTGCCTTGATTTCGTCCGCTCCGGCGTCCTTCCGAACGCCCAGCACCTTGTAAGGATCGCGCATCTTTCCCGCCATCGTTCCTGGGCATCCCGGCTCCTTGGGGCAGCCCAAATACTGCAACTCGTTGATCGCGTTTGCGCACCACGCTTCCGCACGGGAGGCTTGGCGCATACGCGGTTGAGCCGATCCTGCGGGAAGAGTCGCTAATCAGGCGTTACGCTCGAAGGGACAGCGATCCGCCATTTAAGGCATGGTTAGCGGATCGCTAACGGTTGATGCCGAGAATTCGCAGCCGATAGGGGAAATGGCGTATGCAGGGTGATGCACCGCGGAGCGATCCCTGTTTCAAACGTCCATGAAGATGAGGCGGTCAGCCGGCCTGCTGGAAACTCAGCAGTTGCCATTCACCCAGGCCGACAAGGCAGGTTCTGCCGGAGAAGTTGGCGACGCCCTGATAGGAGTGGCGGCTGGTGCGGAATTGCCGGCAGACGACGCCGGAGGCATTGCTTTCGACGATGGTGTCGATGACCCCGGCGCTGCCGGTCGAGGTATTTGCCCAGGGAATGGGCTGCCCGTTGAGCTTGTGCAGGTCCGCCGAGGTAACGGCATTGCGCACCGTGGTTTCATCGGACATGCTGTCGGTCGTCACGGGCGCCGTCGGCACCGTGCCGGTAGAGACGCTGCGATCCACCTTGGCCGAGCTCAGATAGTCCATGCCGCCGCCGACGCAGCCGCCAAAGGTGAAAAGGGAAGCCAGGACGACAGCCATGGTCAGGCCTTTTGCAAGCTTGCGCTTTGTATGAACGGTCGACTTTGCTATGACTTCCACCCGAATATTTTGGCCAGCCAGAGGGGCCAGCGGTTATTAGGAATTGCGGAGCATTTGAACTAATATGTCGGAAAACGAGTTAACAAGCGGTGACTTCACCGAGCAGAACGAGCCTTTCACTCTTTTTGCATCCTGGCTGCGCGAAGCCGAGACCACCGAACCGAACGATCCGAATGCGGTTGCGCTGGCAACGGTGGATGAGGATGGCTTGCCAAACGTCCGTATGGTTCTTCTGAAGGGTTTCGATAGCGACGGATTCGTATTCTATACGAATTTCGAGAGCCAGAAAGGTCAAGAAATTCTTTCCCAGAAGAAAGCGGCCATGTGCTTCCACTGGAAGTCGCTGCGCCGCCAGATACGCCTGCGCGGTCTGGTTGAAGTGGTGAGCGACAAGGAGGCGGACGAATATTTCAAGACCAGGGCGCGGGGCAGCCGCATCGGTGCCTGGGCCTCGAAGCAGTCGCGACCTTTGGAAGGCCGTTTCGCGCTGGAAAAGGCCGTTGCCGAGTATACCGCCCGTTACGCGATCGGCGACATTCCGCGTCCGCCCTACTGGTCCGGCTTCCGCATTCGGCCGTTGTCGATCGAATTCTGGCATGACCGCCAGTTCCGCCTGCATGATCGCATCGAGTTTCGCCGCGACGGACCGGAAGGTGCCTGGCAGAAGGTGCGGATGTATCCCTAAAACCTATGCCGTCTCCCGGCGCCTCATCAGCCGCATGGGGATGCCGGACGCGAGCGCCGATGCATAGCGGGGCTTCTGATAGTGGCCGTTCAGCGATAGTCGCGGCAGCAATAGCGGCGCATTGCCGCTTGTTGCCGTGATCGTACCGGGGCGTGTGGTGACGCCGACGGAAAAGCCGAGTTCTGCCGCAAGCCGTCCCTCGCGCGGCGAGACGGCTTCGTTCGTGCCATAGGGATAGGCGATCGCGGTCGGCCGCTCTCCCGTGATGTCGGCGACATAATCGGCCGAAAGCGCCATCTCGGCGGCGGCCTCCGCTTCCGTGAGCCTCGCCAGCGCCCGATGGCTCACCGTATGCGCACCGAGCGAGGCAAGCGGATGGCGTGCGAGCTGCCGCAATTCGTTCCGATCCATGATCGATGCGCGGACTATGTCGAGCGGTTCCAGGCCGTGGCGCCGGGCAAGCTCATCGATCCGGCTGACGGCTTCGCTTTCCTCATGGCTATGGACAAAGGCGGCGAAGCGGGCAAAGGCCGCATACTTCTGGCTGCCCTTGCCAAGCGGGAGAAACTCCTCTCCCGACCCGAAATCGAATGTCAGGCGATCAAGCCGCGCGAACAGGTCGGCAAGCGTCTCCCACCATATACTATGGGTACGCTCCGAAAGCCCTCGGGCGACGAAGATGGTGAAGGGCACATCGTGGCGCGCGAAGATTGGTAGGGCGTGGTCAAGATTGTCCCTGTTGCCGTCGTCGAGCGTGAAGGCGACGAAGGGCGGGTTACCGGCAGCGCTTTCGGCTCGTGAGGGCAGTGCGTCGAGCGCGATGAACTCGTAGCCATCCTGTTTCAACCGCGCGATCGCCTGATCGAGAAAGTCGGGCGAGACCTCCAGATGCGCATTGGGGGCAAAGCGGGGAGGGAGGGCAGGTCGGACATGGTGAAGGGTGAATATCGTGCCGAGACCCGCAACGTCGCGCATCAGGCCCGCACCCTTCAAGATTACGGCAGCTTCAAGCCCGCTGGAGATCATCGCGCGCTTGAGGCGGACCTTGATGCCCTGTTCCATGCGGATCGACCCGGTTGACCAATGCCAACGCTCTAGCGCATCCCCGTTAAACCTTACTGAATCTTTGCCATAATTTCCAATGCGTTAATGCTTATTTTACCAGGAAAGGCAAAATTGAAGAACTATCGAGGCTGTTGCCTCAATATCGCACCGGTATCAGGTTTTTTGTCGCAAAATCATACAGGGATTGATGCGGTGTGTTGGTATTCTTTCGGTTGGGGACAATTATGAAACGACTTCTGATGGCTTTGTCTGCGGCCGTCTTGCTGTTGAGCGCTCCGGTGGCGAGCTTCGCGGGCAGCGCCTATTTCATCATGGATGCGAAGACCGGCAAGGTGCTGGCATCGAGCAATGCGGATGACCTCAACCATCCAGCGTCGCTAACGAAGATGATGACCCTGTACATGACTTTCGAGGCCATCCACCGCGGCAAGCTGAGTTGGAACACCAGGATCCCGGTCTCTCGCGCCGCCGCCGCCAAGCCTCCGACCAAGCTGGGCCTGAAGCCCGGCGGCACGGTGACCGTCCGCGAAGCCGTCGATGGCATGATCATCAAGTCCGCTAACGACGCTGCAGCCGCCATGGCCGAAGCGCTCGGCGGCAGCGAAAGCGGCTTTGCCCGGCTGATGACGCAGAAGGCTCGCGAAATCGGCATGCGCCGCACCGTCTTCCTGAACGCCTCCGGCCTTCCGAACATGCAGCAGGTGACGACGGCCCGCGACATGTCGACACTCGCCGTCGCGCTGATCAACAACTATCCCCAGGAATACCGGCTCTTCTCGCAGGCGAGCTTCAACTACCGCGGTCACTACGTGCGCGGCCACAATAATCTGATGTATCGCTATGAGGGCATGGACGGTATCAAGACCGGCTATACCAATGCCTCGGGCTTCAATATCGTCAGCGCCGTGCACCAGGGCAATCGCCGCGTGATCGGCGTCGTCATGGGCGGTGCCACCGCACGCGGCCGCGATGCAATGATGGCCTCGTTGCTGGACCGCTATGTACCGAAGGCAAGCCCGGTCGCAACATCGCGTCTGCTGGCGAGCGTCGGTGGCGGCAAGGTAGCGAATCAGGTCGAAGTGGCGTCGGCATCGGACGATGTTGCAGTCGATGTCGATACGCAGACCACCGCCTCGGCACCGCGCAAGCGCGCCGAGGTCGTTCCGATGGCGTTTGCGGCTGCCTCGAACGTCACCGTGCCAATGGATCGTCCGGCTGCGATGGACGAGATCCTCGTTGCCAACAAGCTGTCAGCGGCAGCCACCGGCGGCTGGCAGGTGCAGATTGCCGCGACACCGAGCGCCCAGGCTGCCAAGGAGCTGCTTTCGGAAGCGAAATCTCGCGCAGGCAACGCGCTTGCCAACGCCTCGCCCTATACCGAAGCCGTCGGCAAGGGCGGCAACACGGTCTATCGCGCCCGCTTTGTCGGCTTTGCAAGCCGCGACGACGCAAATTCCGCCTGCTCCGCTTTGAAGCGCAAGGACTTCGATTGCATGCTGCTGCCGAACAAGGGCTGAGATTAATCCCCATTGGATAGAAGCGAGCCGGCGGAGCAGATTTCCGCCGGCTCGACTTTTTTGCCGGAATCGTTCATTGATGTCGAGAACATAAGAGGAACGATTCCGATGCTGAAAGATCTGATGACGCAATTCGAAAGGGCGTCGGCGACCTATGCCGCCGACAACGGCATGGAACGTGACGACGATTGGTTCGTCCTGAAACTCCAGGAGGAGATGGGCGAACTGATCCAGATATGGAACAGGATCACGGGGCGGGGGCGCCGCAAGGGCATGAACCAATCGGAGCTGGCGACGGCGCTTGCCGACGAAACTGCCGATGTACTCGGCCATGTCCTTCTCTTTGCGCATCGCAACGGCCTCGATCTCAGCGCTGCCGTCGAACGCAAATGGCGTTTCCGCCCTCGGGAATAATGAGGGCAGGTGGGTTTTAAGCCTTCGTGCCGCCCACTGTGATCTGATCCATCCGCAGATGAGGCTGGCCGACCCCGACGGGAACCCATTGGCCCGCCTTGCCGCAATTGCCGATACCGGTATCGAGCTTCATGTCATTGCCGATCATCGTCACGCGCTTCATGGCATCGGGACCATTGCCGATCAGCATGGCGCCCTTGATCGGAGCGCCGACCTTGCCATTCTCGATGAGGTACGCCTCGGTGCAGCCGAAAACGAACTTGCCCGAGGTAATATCCACCTGTCCGCCGCCGAAGGAGACGGCATAGATGCCCTTCTTCACCGAGGTGATGATTTCTTCCGGCGTCTTGTCGCCGCCGAGCATGTAGGTGTTGGTCATGCGCGGCATCGGCGTATGGGCATAGCCTTGACGGCGGCCGTTGCCGGTCGCCTTCATGCTCATCAGCCGGGCGTTCTGACGGTCCTGCATGTAACCGACAAGCTTGCCGTTCTCGATCAGCACGTTATAGGCTGAGGGCGTGCCTTCGTCGTCGACCGTGATCGAGCCGCGACGGTTTTCGATCGTGCCATCGTCGACGACGGTCACGCCGGAAGCGGCCACCGTCTGGCCCAAAAGGCCGGCGAAGGCTGAAGTCTTCTTACGATTGAAATCGCCTTCCAGCCCGTGGCCGACGGCTTCGTGCAGCATGACGCCCGGCCAGCCGGAGCCGAGGACGACATCCATGGTGCCTGCCGGCGCCTCGATCGCTTCGAGATTGACCAGCGCCTGACGCAGCGCTTCGTCTGCGCCGTGGTGCCAATTGTCCTCTGTCACAAAATCACCGAAGCCGATGCGTCCGCCCGTGCCGAAGGAGCCGGATTCCTGGCGGTCGCCGTCACCGACGATGACGGAAATGTTGACGCGCGTCATCGGCCTGACATCACGCACGCGGTGGCCGTCGGCGCGCAGAATGTCGACCACCTGCCAGCTTGCGGCGATGGATGCCGTCACCTGGCGCACTTTGGGGTCCTTGTCGCGCAGATAGGTGTCGATCCGCTGCAGGAGCTTCGCCTTTTCTTCGAAGCTCGGCGTGCCAATCGGGTTCTCGTCGCCATAGAGCACCTTGTTGGTGCGCTGGGGCGCGGCCGCATAGGAGCCGGCATAGCTCGCTGTTACCGCGCGCACCGCATCGGCGGCACGCTTCAACGCGGTTTCGGAGAGATCGCCCGCATGAGCATAGCCTACCGCTTCGCCTGCAACGGCGCGAAGGCCGAAGCCTTGTTCGGTGTTGAAGCTGCCGCCCTTCATGCGGCCGTTGTCGAATGTCAGCGATTCGGCCTGGACATGCTCAACGAAAAGCTCGCCATCGTCGGCGCCCGACAGCGCTTCAGCAACGATGCCGCGCAGTTTTGCCTCGTCGGCATCGAAAAGAGTAAGGAGATCGGTATTCATGGGTCAGGTGCTCCGTTCAGAGCCGATGTAGGCTTCGCACGGCGCAAGAGCAAGCCCATGCCGTCAGGGAAGGGCGTCGTAACCGTCTGCGAAGCCCTTCAAGTCCACAGGAATGCCGATGCCTTCTTCCGGCGACTGAAAGACGATGAAGGTTGCGGTCGCGCCGCTGCGCAGCGTCTTCAGCAACTCGTCTTCAAGCACGACTTCAGCGTAGCAGCCGTCGGAAAAGCAGCGTACGAAATAAGCGCGGCCGATATCCTTGCCGTCTATGTTCAGGCCAAGACCGTTCGGCAGCAGCACGCCGAGCGGCGCCAGTACGCGCAGGATCTTGGATTTACGGTCGGCGGTCTTCAGCACGACGACGGAGAGGCCGATTTCCGGCCTGTCCTCGGCGATCACGTTCTGCATCAGCGCGCATTGCTCGGTCGAAGCGCCGGCCGGCTTGTCGCAGACAACGGACCACGCGCCATGGCTGGAACGGACCGTACCCGGCGGTTGCGGAACCTGGCTTGTCGGAACCTGCTGCGTATGCGGCTGCGGCTGGCCTTGCTGCTGGGGCTGCAATTGCTGGGTCTGCTGCGCCGGCGGCTGAGTCTGCTGTGCTTGTTGCGCCCATACGGGCGCCGCAACCGTGGCAGCGACGCTGCCGGTAACAAGCAAAAGCCGGGCGAGGGAACGAAAACCCATGGAAACCTCTAGATTCGAATCAGTGCCGCTATTGTTGAAGCCCAGGCCGGCAAATGAAAAGCCCCGGCTGCTGGATTCCAACCGACTACGGCGGAAATACGACCTCTACTCCATTTTGTCCCGGCGGCGCCATGGACCATCATGCAATTTTTCGTATGATGATGAAATGCTTGCCATGTCCGGGACAAGCATGGGGAGATTCGCGCAAAAATGCCGCACTAACAAATGTCTTGAGTTGTTGCGGAGCACCCCAAACTGTGGTTTGAAGCGCAATGGATTGTAGGGATACTGCGTTTGAGGAAGATCTGGGATCAAACGCTGGAGGGAGAGACATCGTGATTAAGAGAGCTTACGCGGCTCTGACGGCTGTGATCTGTCTGCTTTTTGCGACAGGCAGCTATGCCGATCAGCCGAGACCCTGGGAAATCGGTTTGCAGCAGCCGGCAACCGGCAACATGCATCAAATCCGCTGGTTTGAGGCATACACGCTTTGGTTTATCATTCCGATCACGCTGCTTGTTCTGGCCCTCCTGGTGGTGGTCATGGTCAAGTTCCGGGCTTCCAGGAACCCGGTTCCGTCCAAGACGAGCCACAACACGCTGATCGAGGTCATCTGGACCATCGGACCGGTGCTCATTCTTCTCTTCCTGGCCATTCCCTCCTTCAACCTGCTGACCGATCAGCTGACCTTCCCGGAAAAGACGGATGTCACCGTCAAGGCGACGGCGACCCAGTGGCAGTGGAACTACGAATATGAGGGCAGCGGCGCGACTCCGGTCGCCTTCGATTCCTTCATGCTGAAGGAGCAGGATCGCACTGCTGCCGGCAAGGACGACAAGTCGAAGTATCCGCGCCTTCTTGCCGTCGATAACGAAATGGTCGTACCCGTCGGCAAGAACGTGCGCGTTCTCGTCACGGCTGCGCCGACCGACGTCATCCATTCCTTCGCCATGCCTGCCTTCGGCGTCAGGATCGACGCCATTCCGGGCCGTCTGAACGAGACCTGGTTCAATGCCGACCGCGAAGGCCTGTATTATGGACAGTGTTCCGAGCTCTGCGGCAAGGATCACTCTTTCATGCCGATCGCCATCCGCGTCGTCTCCGACGATCAGTATAAGCAGTGGCTGGCGGCCGCTGCAACCGATGTCGGCAAGGCGAACAAGGCTCTGATGGCCGCTGTCGATCAGCCGACGACCGTCAAGGTCGCCGAAAATACGGCGAAGTAAGGGGATAGGAACAATGGCTGGATCCACGGCACACGACGATCACGCGCATGATCTTCACGACGCCCATGCGCATGACGATCATCACGCTCATAAGCAATCTTTCGCCAATCGCTGGCTGTTTTCGACGAATCACAAGGATATCGGCACGCTCTATCTGATCTTCGCGATTTTCGCGGGCGTGATCGGCTTCCTGCTGTCCGTTGCCATCCGCATGGAATTGCAGGAACCTGGCATCCAGATCTTCAGCGGTCTGGCATCGATGGTCTATGGCTATTCCGGCGACGCCGCCATCGACGGCGGCAAGCAGATGTACAACGTCTTCGTCACCGCCCATGCGCTGGTCATGATCTTCTTCATGGTCATGCCGGCGATGATCGGCGGCTTCGCCAACTGGATGGTGCCGATCATGATCGGCGCGCCCGACATGGCCTTCCCGCGCCTGAACAACATCTCGTTCTGGCTTCTCGTTCCGGCCTTCCTGCTGCTCATTCTCTCGATGTTTGTCGAAGGACCGGCGGGTGCCTATGGCGCCGGCGCAGGCTGGACGATGTATGCGCCCTTGTCGGGTATTGTCGGCCATCCGGGTCCGGCGATCGATCTGGCCATCTTCGCTCTGCATATCGCGGGCGCCTCCTCGATCCTTGGCGCAATCAATTTCATTACCACCATCCTCAACATGCGCGCGCCCGGCATGACGCTGCACAAGATGCCGCTGTTTGCCTGGTCCGTGCTGATCACGGCCTTCCTGCTGCTCTTGTCTCTGCCCGTTCTTGCCGGCGCCATCACCATGGTGCTGACGGACCGCAACTTCGGTACGACCTTCTTCGCGCCGGAAGGCGGCGGCGATCCGCTGCTCTACCAGCACCTGTTCTGGTTCTTCGGCCATCCGGAAGTCTACATCCTGATCCTGCCCGGTTTCGGCATGATCAGCCACATCATCTCCACCTTCTCGCGCAAGCCGATCTTCGGTTATCTCGGCATGGCCTACGCCATGGTCGCGATCGGCGCCGTTGGCTTCGTCGTCTGGGCTCATCACATGTACGTGACGGGTCTTTCGCTCGACACGCAGCGCTACTTCGTCTTTGCGACGATGGTCATCGCCGTGCCGACAGGCGTCAAGGTCTTCTCGTGGATTGCGACGATGTGGGGTGGTTCAATCCAGTTCCGCACGCCGATGATCTGGGCGCTCGGCTTCATCTTCCTGTTCACGGTCGGCGGCGTCACCGGCGTTCAGCTTGCCAATGCCGGCCTCGATCGCGAACTGCATGCGACCTATTATGTGGTCGCGCACTTCCACTACGTTCTGTCGCTCGGCGCCGTCTTCGCCATCTTCGCCGCGTGGTACTATTGGTTCCCGAAGATGACCGGCTACATGTACAATGAGCGGATCGGCAACTGGCACTTCTGGATCACCTTCATCGGTGTGAACATGGTGTTCTTCCCGCAGCACTTCCTGGGGCGTGCGGGCATGCCGCGCCGCTACATCGATTATCCTGATGCCTATGCCGGCTGGAACTTCGTGTCCTCCATCGGCTCCTATGTCGCAGCCGTAGGCCTTTGCTTCTTCTTCTGGGGCGTTATAGATGCCTTCGCGAAGAAGCGCGTTGCCGGCAGCAATCCCTGGGGCGATGGTGCGACCACGCTCGAGTGGCAGCTGTCGTCGCCGCCGCCGCATCACCAATGGGAAGAGCTGCCGCGCATCAGGTAACTCATTTCCGGACGCCGTGATAAACGGCGTCCGGCTCAACTGACAATTGGAAGAACGAATGACGGTCATCGACAATCACGAAGCGCTCGCGAAGCAAGGCGAAACCGGCCTGTCGGAAGCGGGTGCACGCGATTATTTCGAGCTGTTGAAGCCGCGCGTGATGTCGCTGGTCGTCTTCACCGCCTTCACCGGTCTGGTGCTGGCTCCCGGTCACATCAACCCCGTTCTCGGTTTCATCGCCATTCTCTGCATTGCCGTTGGTGCCGGTGCATCCGGTGCCTTGAACATGTGGTATGACGCCGATATCGACGCAGTGATGAGCCGCACGGCACGCCGGCCGATACCGTCCGGCCGCATCACCCCGTCGGAAGCTCTGGCCTTCGGCCTCGTGCTGTCGGGCTTTTCGGTGGTGATCCTGGGCCTGGCGGTCAACTGGCTTTCCGCTGGCATACTCGCCTTTACCATTTTCTTCTATGCCGTCGTCTACACCATGTGGCTCAAGCGCTCGACGCCGCAGAACATCGTCATCGGCGGTGCCGCCGGCGCTTTCCCACCGGTCATCGGCTGGGCTTGCGTGACCGGCAGCGTGCCGGTTGAGAGCATCGTACTCTTCCTCATCATCTTCCTCTGGACGCCGGCGCATTTCTGGGCGTTGGCCCTGTTCAAGATGCGAGACTACGAAGCCGTCGACGTTCCGATGCTGCCGAATGTCTCGGGCATTCCGACGACGAAGAAGCAGATCGTCGTCTATGCGGTGCTCACCGCCATCGTCGGTGTCGCGCCGGCCTTCATGGGCTTTGCCAGCCTTGGCTATGGCGTCGTTGCCGCAGCGCTCGGCGTGATCTTCGTGCACTGTTCCATCGCCGTCTGGCGCATGGCCGATGGCGATGTGAAGATGGTGCCGGCAAAGAAGCTCTTCGGCTTCTCCATTTTCTATCTCTTTGCGATCTTTTCCGCGCTGCTGATCGACCGGCTCGTTGCAGTTTTGATGTCGGGCAGCGCCGGAGGCTGGCTATGATCGAACTCGTCAAGCTGACGGAAGCGCAGAAGAAATCGCGGCGAGGGCGCAACATCGCGCTCGGCCTGGTATTAGCCGGTCTGGTGATCGTGTTTTATGCGATCACCATCATCAAGGTCGGTTCCGGACACGTTTGAGGAGGCGTGATGGAGGGGGAGGTCACAAAGAGCACGAGAGGCGGCCGCCGTAACAACGGGCTGGTCGTTGCCATGTGCCTGAGCTTCGTCATCGGCATGACCGCCATGTGCGCGGCTGCCGTGCCGCTTTATCGCATGTTCTGCCAGGTGACAGGCTATAACGGCACGACGCAGCGCGTCGAGCAGGTTTCCAACGTCATCCTCGACAAGAAAATCCAGGTGTCCTTCGACGCCAATGTCGCGCCGGGCCTACCATGGGATTTCAAGCCGCTGCAGAAATCGGTGAGCCCGAAGGTCGGCGAGACGGTCGAGGTCAAGTTCCAGATCGAAAACAAGTCGGACAAGGCGGAGCGCGGCCAGGCGATCTTCAACGTCACGCCGCTGGAAGCGGGGGTCTATTTCAACAAGGTCCAATGCTTCTGCTTCAATGAGACGGATCTCGCGCCAGGGGAAAAGCGCGAGATGTCGGTGGTTTTCTACGTCGATCCCGAGATCACCAAAGCCGTGGAAACCAAGACGATCAACGCGCTGACATTGTCTTACACCTACTACCCACGGGAAGGCGCAAAGCCCGTGGCATCGAATGACGGCGCTGCGAAGCCGGTGGAAAAGAAACTTTGATGGAGAGTGCTTTTCGGTTCGACCGGAAGCAATATGGGAAAAAGTTATTCGGGGATTGCTGATATGGCCGAAGTGCATCAGAGAAAACACGACTATCACATTATCGATCCCAGCCCCTGGCCGATCATCGCGGCCATCGGGGCCTTCGTGATCACCTTCGGCGGTGTCTGCTTCATGCGCTACCTGAACGGCGGAGCGGTGCATCTGTTCGGGATCAATTTCGCCCAGCCCTGGCTGTTTTTCATCGGCTTGGCCGTGATCCTCTACGTCATGTACGGCTGGTGGGCAGACACGATCAAGGAAGCGCATGAGGGCGCGCACACCCGCGTCGTCTCGCTGCATCTGCGCTACGGCATGATCATGTTCATCGCCTCCGAGGTGATGTTCTTCGTCGCCTGGTTCTGGGCCTATTTCGATGTCAGCCTGTTCCCGAGCGAGGCGATCCAGGCATCGCGCACGGCCTTTCTTGGCGGTCAGTTCCCGCCGAAGGGCCTTGAGGTCCTCGACCCCTGGCACCTGCCGATCTACAACACCATCATCCTGCTTTTGTCCGGCACCACGGTTACCTGGGCGCACCATGCGCTGCTGCATGGCGACCGCAAGGGGCTGATCCAGGGGCTGACGCTGACCGTGCTGCTCGGTGCGCTATTCTCCTGCGTCCAGGCCTATGAATATGCGCACGCTCCATTCGCGTTCAAAAACTCGATCTATGGTGCGACTTTCTTCATGGCGACCGGCTTCCACGGTTTTCACGTTCTGATCGGCACGATCTTCCTGCTGGTCTGCTTGGTCCGCGCCATCCGCGGCGATTTCACGCCGAAGCAGCATTTCGGCTTCGAGGCGGCGGCCTGGTATTGGCACTTCGTCGACGTCGTCTGGCTGTTCCTGTTCTTCTGCATCTACATCTGGGGCAGCTGGGGCGCGCCGCTCGCGGCCGGCTGATCGGTATCGATCTTTAGAAAGCAAAGGCGGGCGCTCGGCGTCCGCCTTTTGCGTTCTCAATCTCTCGAGGCAATCCTTTCGAACGCAGTCGGATGGGGCAGGCCGCCGGCGAGCAACCGCCGGATTTCCTCAGCGCAGGTCTCGGGACTCTTCACCGATGTGTCGACTTCCAGATCGTAGATACCGAGCCGATGCACCTGCTCCTGCCATGCAATGACCGGCGCCGGAACGGGCATGCCGGCCTCAACCTTCACGTAAGTGTCCTGTCTTTCCGGCCCCTCCGTCAGCCGCCGCTGCATCACGACCTCGAGGGGGCAGCGCACGCCGACGAACAGGACGGGCAGCCCCGCAAGCAGCCGGGCGCAATCGGCAAGGATGCCGAGCGGTTGCGAATAGGCGTCGTGATGGCCGAACTCGGCGACGACGTTCAACCCCAGGCGGCTATGTGCGGCAATCGAGGCATAGAGTGCGGCATAAAAGCGCGGAACCAGCGGCTCGAGATCGGATCGCTCGCCGCCCGGCCGCAAGCCGATGCCCGGACGGTAGCGGGCGGGCGTGATGTGCCGCACATAAGCGTCGACGCCAAGATTGACCCATACGCCCTCGAAATCAGCCTGAATCGCATCGACGATGCTGCTTTTCCCCGATCGCGGCGCACCGTTGAGAATGATGATCTGGCCGATCGGCCTGCCTTCGCTGAATGGCATGAATTCAATCCCTTTTGCATGTTTTTCAGGCTGATGAGTAGGCCTTGAGAGCTTTTCGATTGGACGGGTGCGCCCATCGCGGCTAGTTATAGTGATTAGGGGGCGAGATTCATACGATCGTCCGTAATTGCAGGCTGATCGAGATAGAACTTTGAACTCAGAGCAGGACAAGACGCCGGACGAAGCATCCCATAGCGACAGCGCTCTCTTTGCGCCGGTCGATCCGTTCAAGGTCGGTATACAGGGATGTTGCCCGCGGTGCGGCCAAGGCAAGCTCTTCGATGGATTATTGTCGCTGAAACCGCGTTGCACCGCCTGCAATCTCGATTACGCCTTCGCCGATGCAGGCGATGGTCCCGCGGTCTTCGTCATCCTGATCGTCGGTTTCATCGTCATCGGCTCGGTCCTGTGGATGCAGATCAATTATGCGCCGCCGATCTGGGTCTATATCGTGCTGTTCGCGCCGTTGACGATTGTTCTGTCGCTTCTGTCCCTACGCTGGTGCAAGGGCATTCTGATCGCCCTGCAATATCGCAACAATGCAGCCGAAGGACGCGTCCATCGTGATTGAGTCCGCAGTGCCTGTGCGCCGCGCCAATCCCTTGTGGCAGATCGGCAAGGCATTGCTGCTGCTCGTTGCGTTCGTCATTCTGCTCGGCCTTGGTACATGGCAGGTCGAGAGGCTGCAGTGGAAGGAAGGCCTGCTGGCCGACATCGCCGCCCGCAAGGACGCACCCGCCGCGCCGTTGTCGGCGATCGAGACGATGGCCACTTCCGGCGGCGACATCGAATATCGCGTGGTGATGGCGACAGGCCATTACCTCAATGACAAGGAGCGGCACTTCCTCGCCACCTATGACGGCGACCCCGGCTATCATGTCTACACGCCGCTGCAGCTCAACGACGGCCGCTACGTCTTTGTCAACAGAGGCTTCGTCCCAACCGAGGCCAAGGAACCCGAAAAGCGCAGGCAGGGCCAGCTGACCGGCGAACAGACCGTTACCGGTCTTGCCCGCGCCAAACTTGCCGAGCGGCCGGACGGCATGCCGGATAATGATCTCGCCAGGAACATCTTCTTCTGGAAGGATCTGGACGTCATGGCGGAGAGCGTCGGCCTGCCGAAGGACAAGATGCTGCCCTTTTTCATCGATGCCGACAAGACACCGAACCCGCAGGGCCTGCCGATCGGCGGTGTTACCATCATCGATCTGCCGAACAATCACCTGCAATATGCCGTGACGTGGTATGGGCTGGCGGTGGCGCTGGCTGCCATCGTTGCAATCTCCTGGTGGCGCAAGCGCCATCCGGATGCGCCCTCACAATAGGGACATGCAATAGAATAGCTTCATTTCGATGGAATATTCGGCTAGAGCATGATCCCAAAAAGTGCGCAGCGGTTTTTGGATAAGATCATGCGGACTGAATGGAGCAGGCGGCTGGGCATCCCCATCTATGGCTCAGCCACCGTCGCGCATTTCGGAAGAGATATGAACATAGCCGTTTCCAAACCTGACCTGACCATCCGGCTTTGCGGGCCGCGCGGCTTCTGCGCCGGCGTCGACCGCGCCATACAGATCGTCGTTCTGGCATTGAAGGCCTATGGCGCGCCTGTTTATGTCCGCCACGAGATCGTGCACAATCGCTACGTCGTCGAAGGGCTCGAGGCCAAGGGTGCCATCTTTGTCGAGGAGCTGGATGAAATCCCGGCCGAACATCGTGCCCAGCCCGTCGTCTTCTCGGCCCATGGCGTGCCGAAATCCGTGCCGGCCGATGCCGATGCGCGCAACCTCTTCTATCTCGATGCTACCTGTCCTCTGGTTTCCAAGGTGCACAAGCAGGCCATGCGTCACAATCGCCTCGGTCGCCATGTCATCCTGATCGGTCATGCCGGCCATCCGGAAGTGATCGGCACCATGGGCCAGCTGCCTGAGGGCGCGGTGTCGCTGATCGAGACGGTAGAGGATGCCGACGTCTATGAGCCTGATGATCCCGACAATCTCGGCTTCGTCACGCAGACCACGCTCTCGGTCGATGATACCGCCGGCGTGATCGCGCGCTTGCAGGAGCGCTTCCCGAACCTCACGGCGCCGGCTGCGGATTCGATCTGTTATGCCACGACCAATCGCCAGGAAGTGGTGAAGGAGGCGGCCCCGGGCTGCGATCTCTTCATCGTCGTCGGCGCACCGAATTCCTCCAATTCCAAACGCCTCGTCGAAGTGGCGCTGAGGGCAGGGGCGAAGAAATCCGTCCTCGTCCAGCGCGCGGCCGAGATCGACTGGGACAATGTCGGCGATATCAAAACGGTCGGCCTCTCGGCCGGTGCGTCTGCGCCGGAAGTCATCGTCAATGAGATCATCGAAGCCTTCCGCGCCCGCTATAATGCCGTGGTGGAACTCGCTGAAACTGTGAAGGAAACCGAGAATTTCCTCGTCAATCGCGAGCTTCGCAGTATAGAGCTGACGACGGCGGACATGGCTTTCGTCAACGGAGAATGACAGGGCCGCTCTTCCTTCGAGGCCTTGCCGCTTGCGCTGACGCTGCATCGGCAAAGCACCTCAGGATGAGGTGGAGCGAGTTTCGCCGCAGATGCCAAGGAGGTCAGCCCTCATGGTGAGGAGGCCCAAAGGGCCGTCTCGAACCGCGGGGGCGGCTGGCTACGGTGGCATGCATGTATCAAGGGAATAATTCGTGGCTGTTTATACTGATATCACCGAAGACGATTTGAAGTGGTTTCTGACCGAATACGATGTCGGCGAGCTGCTCTCCTACAAGGGCATTGCCGAAGGTGTCGAGAATTCGAACTTCCTGCTGCATACGAGCCGCGATCCACTGATCCTGACGCTCTATGAAAAGCGTGTCGACAAGGGCGACCTGCCGTTCTTTCTGGGGTTGATGCAGCACTTGGCAAGCCGCGGTCTGTCCTGCCCGCTGCCCTTGCCGCGCCGAGACGGCGCCTTGCTCGGCCATCTCTCCGGCCGCCCTGCCGCCTTGATCTCTTTTCTCGAAGGCATGTGGCTGCGCAAGCCTGAGGCGCATCATTGCCGCGAAGTCGGCAAGGCGCTGGCGGCCATGCACATCGCCGGTGAGGGCTTTGCCATCCGCCGCCCAAACGCCTTGTCGCTCGAGGGCTGGCAGACGCTTTGGGAAAAATCCGAGGCACGCGCTGACGAGGTTGAGGCCGGCCTGCAGGACGAAATCCGCGGCGAGCTCGATCTCCTCGCTAAGCATTGGCCGAAGGATCTGCCCGAGGGCGTCATCCATGCCGATCTCTTCCCGGACAATGTCTTCTTCCTCGGCGACAGGCTCTCCGGCCTGATCGATTTTTATTTCGCCTGTAACGACCAGCTCGCCTACGATGTTTCGATCTGCCTCAACGCCTGGTGCTTCGAGAAGGATCATGCCTACAACATCACCAAGGGCATGGCGCTGCTCGAGGGCTATCAGAGCGTGCGACCGCTGAATGCAGCCGAAATCGCCGCATTGCCGACGCTTGCGCGCGGCTCGGCGCTGCGCTTCTTTCTGACGCGGCTCTACGACTGGCTGACGACGCCGGCCGGTGCGATGGTCACCAAGAAGGACCCGATCGAATATCTGCGTAAGCTGCGCTTCCATCGTCAGATCGCATCTGCAGCCGAATACGGGCTGAAGGCATGAAGCACGTCGACATTTTTACGGATGGTGCCTGCTCGGGCAATCCCGGTCCCGGCGGCTGGGGCGCCGTGCTTCGCTATGGCGAGGTTGAAAAGGAATTGTCCGGCGGCGAAGCGGAGACGACCAACAACCGCATGGAACTGATGGCGGCGATCTCGGCGCTTGGCGCCCTGAAGAGCCCCTGCGAGGTCGATCTCTATACCGACAGCGTCTATGTCAAGGATGGCATCACCAAGTGGATTTTCGGCTGGAAGAAGAATGGCTGGAAGACCGCGGACAAGAAGCCGGTGAAAAATGCCGAGCTCTGGCAGGCGCTGGATGAGGCCTATAACAGGCACAAGGTAACGCTGCACTGGGTGAAAGGGCACGCAGGACACCCGGAAAACGAGCGGGCTGACGAGCTGGCCCGCAAGGGCATGGAGCCTTTCAAGCGGAGATAGTTCCGCCGATGGACCATGCCGCGCTAGTCATATCCCGCTCAGCAGTTTGGTAGCGATCATCCACATCGTAAAGGCGATGAGCGTTTCCAGAATGCGCCAGGACGAGGGTTTGGCGAAGATCGGCCGCAGCCATCTCGCGCCGAAGCCGAGCGAAAAGAAGAACAGGAAAGAGCCCGTCATGGCACCCGTTGCAAACGAGATCTCGTGCCCGGGAAACCGCGTCGAAATCGTGCCGAGCAGCACGACGGTATCGAGATAGACGTGCGGGTTGAGCCAAGTCAGCGCCAGGCACATGGCAAGCGTCTGCCGAAAGCTCGCTGATTTCACTTCTCCAGCAGCCAGGACCGCGGAGGAGCGGAAGGCGGAATAGAGGCTCTTGGCTCCATACCAGATGAGGAATGCCGCTCCCGCATAGCGCATGACCGGATCGAGCCAGGGTAGCAGGGCGGCGATTTGGCGAAAGCTCGTCACCCCAAGCACGATGAGCGCTGCATCGGAAAGAGCACAGGCGAGGCAGACGGCGAACACATGTTCGTTGCGAAGACCCTGGCGCAGGACGAAGGCGTTTTGCGCGCCGATCGCAACAATCAGGCTAAGCCCCATCGTGAGGCCTGTCAGATAAATCGAAAAATTCATGTTTGGGGAAAGGCTCCGAAATGAATGAGCATTTTCGTATCGCCGCGTGTGGGTTTAGGCTAATTAATGTTGCTAATCCAGATTAAGAAAAACTAAGCCATGCTCGACTATTCCGCTCTCCGTGCCGTCTCCATGGTCGTCCAGACCGGCAGCTTCGAAAGGGCCGCGGCCACTCTCAACGTTACGCCTTCGGCCGTCTCGCAGCGGGTGAAGCAGCTCGAAGAACGCTTGGGCATCGTTCTGATCGTGAGGGGCAATCCCTGCACCGCGACGGAGAAGGGCGAATGGCTCTGCCGTCATATGGAGAATGTCGGCATGCTCGAAGACGAGCTGTTCGGCCGCCTGCCGGCCCTCGTCGATCCAGGCGAACCCAAGCAAAAAGTCACGCTTCACATCGCCACGAATGCCGATAGCCTCGGGACCTGGTTCGTGGAAGCCATATCGGGTTTTGCCAGGCGCTCGCCCTATCTGCTGAATGTCGCCATCGACGACCAGGATCATACGGCCGAATGGCTGCAGCGCGGCCGGGTGATCGCTGCCGTCACCAGCCTGGAAAAGCCGATCCAGGGATGCCGGCGCACATCTCTCGGCGCGCTCCGCTATCATGCGACTGCAAGCCCCGATTTCATTGCCAGGTATTTCGCAGAGGGAGTTACCCCTGGAGCGATCCGGAACGCGCCGGCCCTGACCTTTAACCAGAAGGACAGGCTTCAAAGCCGGTGGATACGCCAGACCTTCGGAGAGGATTTTGCCTATCCGAGCCATTGGCTGCCATCGACTCAAGGCTTTGTCGATGCCAGCCTCTCAGGCATGGGATGGGGCATGAATCCCATTCAGCTTGTACGGGAGCATCTGGAAAGCGGGCGCTTGGTTGAACTGATCCCCGGCACGCCGCTGGACATTCCGTTATATTGGCAGGTGAGCCGCCTCGCCGCCGACCGGCTTGCCGAGCTGACACGCGAGATCACTGCAACAGCCAAAGCTCATCTGTCAGCGTGAGCTCTGCTTCGAGCTGAACAGGTTGCCATTCGTCCGGCTGCTGGAACGCAATGTTCGCGAATTGGCGCCTTGCCCGGTTGCCCTTTCCCTCTATGCTGCCCCCCGACTTCAAGGGAGATCGCCTTATGATCCTACATTGCGTTTTTCTGAGACTCAAATCCGCCCTAACACAGGACGAGAAGAGGGCGCTCTTCGACTCCGTCGTCGCCTTGCAGAAGGTCATTCCGGGCATTGTGGATGTGAAGCACGGGCCGAACGTCTCGCCCGAGGGCCTGCATGGCGGCTTCGCCGACGGATTTGTCGTCACCTTCGAGAGCGTCGAAGCGCGCGATGCCTATCTGGTGCATCCCGATCACGTCGCTGTCGGCGAGCGGATCGTTTCATCCACGGACGGCGGTCTGGCCGGCCTGATGGTCTTTGATTTCAACATTTAAGCGGCATGGTCGCAGGCAGCCTAGGCCTGCGACCATGCTCGTTGATTGATCAGCTCGATTTGGCCATCGCTGCAACGAGTTGATCAACGTTATAACGGAACATTCTTTCGTATGTCGAAGCCGGTCCGTCGGCCTTGGAAAGCGATTCGACATAAAGCTCGCCGCCAGGCTCGGCGCCGGTTGCCTTGGCGACCTGGCCGACGAGGCGCGGATCGTTCGAATTCTCGAAGAAGTAAGTCTTCACATGCTCGGTCTTGATCTGTTCGATCAGCTTGGCGACGTCGGCGGCCGACGCTTCCGTTTCCGTGGAAACGCCGAGCGGCGATAGGAAGCTGACCCTATATTCGCGGCCGAAATAGTCAAAGGCGTCATGGCTGGTTAGCACCTTGCGGCGATCGTCCGGGATCTTGTCGAACTTGCTGTGTGCATAGGCGTCGAGTTCAGTCAGGATCTTCGTATAGCGCTCGGCATTGGCCCTGAAATCGGCGGCGTCGGCCGGATCGGCTGATGACAGTGCCGTTTCGATATTGGCGACCCAGATTTTCACATTGACTGGGCTGTTCCACACATGCGGATCGGTGACCGTCTTGCCATCATCGACCATGGTGCGCGTGTTGATGCCTTCGGAAGCGATAACAGGCGTTCCCTTGTAGCCGGAGGCGCTGATCAGCCGGTCCATCCAGCCTTCCAGGCCTTCGCCGCTGACGAAGACGACCTTGGCGGCATTCAGCGTCTTGGCATCGGCCGGCGACGGCTCGAATTCATGCGGATCGCCGTTCGGGCCGACGAGGCTCGACACCTTCACATGGTCGCCGCCGACATGTTTGACGACGTCGGCAAGCACGGTGAAGGACGCTACGACATTGAGCGTCTCGGCAGAAGCGGGTGCAGCGACGCCGAAGGCCAAGAAGGCTGCCGCAGCGGCTGAGAGGAGCAGTCTCTGTTTGTTCATGCGAGTCTCCTTGTAGATTAGCCCCGGAGATGGGGACGGGGGAAGAACCGCCGGGCAAGGCCCGAAGGTGCGAAGAGAATGGAGAAGCCATAGATCAGGCTGGCCGTGATGATGATGGTCGGGCCCGATGCAAATTCGCTATGGTAGGAGGCAATGAGACCGAGATAGCCCGACGCCGTCGCCGTACCCGTTGCGATCATCATCATGGCAGGCAGGCTGCGTGACCAAAGCTGCGCCACGGCCGCCGGCAGCATCATCAGTCCGACGGCCATCAGTGTGCCGAGCGCCTGGAAGCTTGCGACGAGATTGAGCACGACCAGCAGCAGGAACAGGAAGTGATAAAGCGGCCCGCGCCCGCCGACGGCGCGCAAGAATCCCGGATCGAAGCATTCCATGACGAGCGGCCGGTAGATGACGGCAAGCGCCAGCAGCGTTGCCGTGGTGATCGCGCCGATCTGGTAGAGGGCAGGCGTATCGATTGCGAGAATGGTGCCGAAGAGCACATGCAGGAGATCGATGTTCGAACCGCGCAGAGACACGATGAGAACGCCGAGCGCCAGCGAGGTCAGATAGAAGCTGGCAAAGCTCGCATCCTCCTGCAGCACGGTCGCACGGCTGACGAGGCCGGACAGAAGCGCCACGGAAAGACCGGCGACCAGACCGCCGAGTCCCATGGCGGTCAGCGACAGCGAGCCGGCAACGAGATAGCCGATGGCGGCACCGGGCAGGACCGCATGGCTCATGGCATCGCCCATCAGGCTCATGCGTCGGAGCATCAGGAAGACGCCGATCGGCCCGGAGCCGAGACCGAGGCAGATGCAGGCGATCAGGGCGCGCCGCATGAAGCCGTAATCCGCAAAGGGCGCGAGGAAGATGTCATAGACGGTCATTCGGCCGGCTCCCGCTTCGCAAGCTCACCACCGTAATGCTCTTCTTTCGGCATGCATGTTTCGGCTTCCTCATCCCAGCGTTCGGCCATGGCGCGCGCCTTGATGAGATTGGCGGGGCTCATAATTTCCTGCGTCTTGCCCCATCCCACAAGTTCGCGGGCGATCAGGAGCGTTTCCGGGAAATAGCTTCGCACCTGCTCGAAATCGTGCAGCACGGCGATGACAGTCCGTTCCTCCTGATTCCATCGCAGCACGAGGTCGAGAAGATCGCGCGTCGTGCGCTGGTCGATCGCCGTGAAGGGTTCGTCCAGCAAGATGACACGGGCATCCTGCAGCAGCAGCCGCGCAAAGAGCACGCGCTGGAACTGCCCGGCCGAAAGCGAGCCGACATGCCTCTTTTCGAAGCCTGACAGCCCGACGATGCCAAGCGCCTCGCGCGCCCGCTCGGCATCCTTGCGGGAGAACCGGCCAAAGGCTCCGGCATTCTTCCAGGCTCCGAGCATGACGGTATCGGCAACCGAAATCGGAAAGCGCCTGACGATATCTGCCGCCTGTGGCAGATAGCCGAAATCGTTGCGCATCAATGCGCCGCGATCGATCGACCCTTCCGCCGGCCGCAATTCGCCGATAATCGCCTTGAGCAGCGTCGACTTGCCGGCCCCGTTCGGCCCGGCGATCGCCGTCAGGCTGCCGGCTGCAAAGCCGCCCGAGATGTGATGAACGGCGGGATGGCGCTCATAGGTGACGGTGAGATTATCGAGGCGGATGAAATCGCTCATGCCAGCGCCACCGCCCAGCCGATGGCTGCCCAAAGCGCCGCAATGCCAATGGCCACATAGGCAAGGCGCGTCAAGGCGGAGCGTCCCATAAGAGACGACGCAAAGGGATCACGGTCAAAGGACATTTCAGGGCTTTCTAGTATGTAATAACATTACGCGTTGTAGGCAATCAAATGCGGCGGAAAAGAGGCGGAGAGCGGATTGATGGCAGTTGGGCACCGGCAATTGGCACTTTATGCATCGGATGCTATATATAGTGCATTATCTGCTATTCAGCCCTCGATCGAGCTGCAAGAGGTGACGCACATGAACGTTTCTATCGGCGAGCGCTGGGAAAAATTCGTTGAGAAAACGGTGGAAGAGGGCCGTTACAGCTCTGCCAGCGAAGTTGTGCGGGAAGGTCTCCGGCTCGTGGACGAGCGTGAAGCAAAAATGGCAGCGCTACGGCGTACTCTGGAGGTATCGATCGAACGCGGAGGCGATATATCTGACGAGGAACTTGGTGCTGCTTTGGAAGTCAAGGCTGCTGAACTGGCAAAGGAAGGCCATTGAGTGTCTCGGCTTCGTTATACAGCCGCAGCTCAGGAAAATATCCTCGATATTCTGTATTTATAACGCGCCAAAGCGGCAGCCCAACGACCGCTCTGCAATTTACCGAGCAACTACGCCGCAAGTGCGCAAATCTTGCGGCTTTACCCGGCCACATGGGTCGCCTGCGGCCGGAGCTCAGAGACGATATTCGTAGCCTCGCATTTCGTGGTTATGTGATCTTCGTCCGCTATATCGATGACGTTTTCGAGGTTTTGAATGTACTCGAAGGGCATCGCGATTTCGATGCCTATTTCAATGAAGAAGAATGAGGCAGAGCGCCTTTGAGGCGCCCTGCATTTTCCGTCCGATAGTCTCAGAGCTGCCCGATCATCGCGGCCGCACCCGAAACGGTTGCTTGGCCCGGGTTTTCTTCGATGTTCAGTGTCTTCACCACGCCATCTTCCACCAGCATGGAATAACGTTTGGAGCGGATACCAAGCCCGCCGGCCGAGAGATCGACGTCGAGACCGAGCGCCTTAGTGAAAGAACCGTCCCAGTCGGCGAGGAAATGGATCTTGCCCATGCCGCCGGACGATTGTGCCCAGGCGCCCATGACGTGCCAGTCGTTGATGGAGACGACGGCGATGTCGTCGACGCCTTTGCCGAGAATAGCGTCGCGGTTTTCGAGAAAGCCCGGCAGGTGGTTGAGCGAGCAGGTGGGCGTAAACGCGCCGGGAACGGCGAAGAGCACGACGCGCTTGCCGGCAAACAGCTGCTCGGTGCTGATCTCGACCGGGCCGTCGGCGGTCTTTTCCTTGAAGGTGGCGGCAGGCAGCGTGTCGCCGATGGCGATGGTCATGGCTCTCTCCTTGGGTCGTGGTTTCGGGGCGCTTGAACGGCCGCCGATGGCATGAAGACGGTTCAAGGGACTATAGACCCGGCCTATTCAAGTGCAAGGGTGGTTTCCATCGCCCGATCGCCGTCGATGACGAGGATGCCCCAGCTCTTGCCCTTCGGATCATAATCCTTCGGCAGCTTGCCGATCTCTATATCGGCCGAAAAAGCAGCTCCCTCCCGCTTTGCGTTCGCCTGCTGAAAGAACACATAGCCCGATGGCCCCGTGACGTAGATTTCAGGCGCTTTCCCCGCCGCCTCCGGCAGCGTCAGATGCAGCGAAAGGCTCTTGGCGTCGGGAGAAATTTTGTAGCTCTGGACTGCGAAACTCGACGAGGGTGCTTCCGGCAGCAGAGCTTTTGCCGCATCCAGCAGGGCCAGCTCGTGCGATGTCGGCTGCTCGTTTGCTGGCAGCGGTAGCGAATATTCGGCCTGGAAGGGGATGCAGATATCTTTGCAAAGGCCGACGAAGGCGGTCAGTTCGAGCTTTGCCGGCGTCTTGCCCGTGACACGAAGGTCGATCGGCAATGTGACCGGCGCATCGTAGCCGATTTCCTGTATGGGGCCGGCGCTGATCGGTTTCGGTATCGGATATCCGGTCTTTTCCACTATCACGCCGCTGCCGGGCGCCGGTGTTATTTGCGGCGGAATTCCGCCCTGGCCGGGCTCGCGCCAATAGGTAATCCAGCCCGGTTCCGGTTCGATCTGTAGGCCCGCGCGGATATGCCCTCGGGCGTCGGGTGCCAGTGCGATCAGGCGCATTCGGCCGCCCTGATTATCCACCCACTCGCTCGTGGCGGCATGGCCCATCGAGGCGCTGAACAGGAGAGCGGCGAGCGGTGCCGCCAGACGGATGAGCTTTCTTATTCCAATCATGAAACAAGGATTTAGCGGATCGGATTGCCCGGAGCCAGCACGACCGGAGAAGGAAATGATCATTTTCAGTTGATTGATTTATGACATTGCCCCATCTTGATAATAGGCGGAGCAGTTGTGGACTGCGGTCAGGAGGCACAATGTCCCTATCGACGCTGAAGAATAGACGCGAAAGAGGCTTTCTCGACGGTCAGTTCCTGATCGCGATGCCCGGCATGGAGGATCGGAACTTCCATCGGACCGTCGTTTATATCTGCGCTCATTCCGATGCCGGTGCCATGGGCTTCGTCATCAACCGGGCACAGAAACTGACATTCACCGACGTCCTTCTGCATCTCGAGATGATCAAGGACGACGATGCTATCGTGCTTCCGCAAATGGCGCGCGATTTTCCGATCCAGACCGGCGGCCCGGTCGAAAGCGGCCGCGGCTTCGTCCTGCATTCCGACGATTACATCAGCGACAGCAGTATTCCGGTCAGCGATGACATCAGCCTGACGGCGACGCTCGATATCGTGCGGGCCATCTCGAAGGGGAGCGGCCCGAGGCGCGCGACCATGCTGCTCGGCTATGCAGGCTGGGGTGCGGGACAACTCGAAGCGGAGATTGGCAACAACGGCTGGCTGAATTGTCCGGCAAATGAAGAACTGATCTTCGATCGCAGTCTCGACAACAAGTATGATCGCGCCCTGGCTCTGATGGGCATCAATCCCGCGATGCTGTCGCTGCAGGCGGGCCATAGCTGAGCCGATTTGCGTTATTTAGGAACGAAATGGCGCATATGACGTTTTCTGGATGGGGCAACGGCAATTCTGCCGTGCCGACCAAGGAGGCGTCAGACATGAGCAGCACGACCGATAAAGTGTCCGGTAAGATGAACGAAATGGCCGGCAAGGCCAGGAAGATGGCCGGCAAGGCGACCAGCGACAAGGAAATGCGCGCCAAGGGCTCTGCCCAGCAAGCCAAGGGCAAGATGCAGACCGCCGTCGGCAAGGCCAAGGATAAGGTGAAGGGCGCAGTCGATCGGATGTGACCGGCCGCTTGTATTTGTCAATCCATGGTCGTTGCTCCGTCTGAAACGACGTGGAAGCAGCGGCAGTGGGAGGAGGAGCCTGTTACGGAAACGTGGCAGGCTCTTTACGATGGTATACACTGCTTTCCGAGGAAACATGCGGCTCTTTACCTGCGATCATTGCGGCCAGCCTGTTCATTTCGATAACAGGCAATGCATCCGCTGTGGCCACCAACTCGGTTTCGTCCCGGATCTCTTGGCGATTTATGCCTTGGAAGCCGAGGCTGATGCGAATTGGCATCTTGTTTCCGAACCGAGGCGGAATGCCCGCTTCTGCGCCAATGCTGAACTCGATATCTGCAACTGGCTCGTCGACGCGGACGATCCGCAACCCTATTGCGTCGCCTGCCGTCATAATCGCCTCGTACCGAATACCGATACGGAGCAAGGGATCGATCGATGGCGGCGTATCGGGCAGGCACAGCGGCATTTGTTCTATTCCCTTCTGCGCTGGAACCTGCCGCATCCCGACCGGGTAGAGGACCCTGAAGGCGGGCTGGTGTTCGATTTCCTGGAGGATGACGTGCAGGGCGACACCGTCGTCCCGGCCATGACCGGCCACGAGGAAGGGCTGATCGCCATCCGCGCTGCCGAGGCTGACGACGTGACGCGCGAGCAGGCGCGCACGTCGATGAATGAGCCTTATCGCACCTTGCTCGGTCACTTTCGCCACGAGACCGGCCATTTCATCTGGAACAAGCTTGTCCGCGACCGCGGCAGGTTCGACGGCTTTCGTGCCGTCTTCGGCGACGAACGTGCCGATTACGGCATGGCGCTTCAGGCCCATTACGACAATGGCCCACCCGCAAACTGGCAGGAAAGCTTCATCAGCGCCTATGCAAGCTCTCATCCCTGGGAGGATTTTGCCGAATGCTTCGCGCATTATCTGCATATCGCCGATACGCTGGAAACGGCGCGTTCCTTCGGCCTGGCGATTGATCCCCGTAGCTACCACGGCATGGCTGCGGAGGTGGATTTCAATCCCTACAAGGCCGAAAGCGCCGCGCAGCTCGTCAATGCCTGGATCCCGCTGAGCGTTGCGATCAATTCAATCCAGCGCAGCATGGGACAGCCGGATTCCTACCCCTTCATCCTTTCGCCGCCGGTGGTCGCGAAGCTGGATTATATCCGGGACATGATCGACAGCGTGTGATCGCTACCGCCGCAGATGGGAGGGAGAGATGCTGCTTGGAGCAATTCCAGGAAAAGTGCGCGGCGGTTTCCCGTCCGGAATTGCGTGGAAACAAAGGGATGGAGCCTTTCCGCGATTCGAAGAACAGCGGAAACGCGCTAGGCCCGCTTTGTCAGCGGAAAGCGTTCCTTCAGCAAACGCACCACGGAATCCGTACCCATCGGCGGCCCAAAGATGAAGCTCTGTCCGTAGGTGCAGCCGATCTTGGCAAGCTCCAGCGCGTCCTCTTCGGATTCGATGCCTTCGGCGACGACGCGCATATCGAGTTCGCGCGCCATGGAAATGACCGAGCGCAGCAGCACGGCCTTCTTGTCGCTGTCATCGCGGATCATCGCCTTGTCGAGCTTGATCGTGTCGAAGGGGAAGCGGGTGAGATAGGCGAGCGAGGAATAGCCGGTGCCGAAATCGTCGAGCGCCAGACCGATGCCGGCTTCGCGCAGCTTGTCGAGCACGAGCCGAGCCTGCTCCGGATTCTCCATCACCTGCGATTCCGTCAGCTCCAGCTTGATCCGGTGCGGATCGCAATGGGTCTTGGCGAGCAGGGCGCGGATATCGTCGTAAAGCTCGTTGTTGAGCAGCTGCACGCTGGAAAGGTTGATGGAAACGAACAGCGGCAGGTCGCCGGTCTGTCGCTGCCATGCCATCAGGTCGTTGGTCGCCTGCTCCAGAGCGAACATGCCGAGCGGGCCGATGATGTCGGAAGCCTCGGCGATCGGGATGAATTCCGACGGCGGGATGTTGCCCCGCTTCGGATGCTCCCAGCGCATCAGTGCCTCGAAACCTGCAATCTCGGCGTCCTCAAGCCGGACGATCGGCTGGTAGACGAGCGAGAGTTCCTTGCGCTCGACGGCGCGGCGCAGGTCCGTTTCAAGCTGCAGCCGGTCGGTGCCGAAGCTGCGGAAGGCCGGCTGGAAGGGTTCGACGCGATTGCCGCCGGCGCGCTTGGCGCGGTACATGGCAAGTTCCGCATCGCTCAGCATTCCGGCGGCATTTTCCTGCTGGTCGACCCAAGACGTCAGGCCGACCGATGCGGTGAGGATGATTTCGCGATTGGCGAAATTGATCGGCACCATGATCGCCTTGCTGATCGCATCGGCGAAGTCCGCAACCTTGGCCGGATCGCGCTCTGAAACGAGGATGAGGCCGAACTGGTCGCCCGAAAGACGCGCCAGCGTATCCTGCGGCTTCATCAGCCGGCGAAGACGCCGTGTCAGCGCAATCAGGATATTATCGCCCGCGGCAAAGCCGAGCGTATCGTTGACGAGCTTGTAGCGGTCGATGTCGATCACCATCACCGTCGGCCGCAAGTGGTTTCCGTCGGATGCCAGCGTTAGAACGGCCTGCAGGCGGTCGAGAAAGACCTGGCGGTTCGGCAATCCGGTGAGATTGTCATGCACGGCGTCGTGCAGCAGCCGTTCGACCGAATTCTTCTGTTCGGTGATGTCGACGATGGTGCCGACGCAGCGGATGATCTCGCCATTCGACCCAAGAACCGGCCGGGCGCGGATGGACAGCCAATGGAAATGCCCATCCTCGGCGCGGATGCGGAATTCGTGATTCAGCCGGCCGCGCCGGTGTTCCAGAAGCACATCGAGCGTGGCGCGGAAACGGTCGCGATCGTCGGGATGCAGCCGTGGCAGCCAGTTGCGTGCGGCACCATGCATGGTGCCGGGCGAAAGACCGAGCTTCATCGAGATGTCGGGCGTCGTCACGACGCGGTCGCGCGCTACGTCCCAGTCCCAGACGGTATCGCCGGAGCCGGTGAGGGCCAGGGATTGCCGCTCCAGATCCGAGAAAAGGCCCTGCTGGAAAGCGCCCCCGGCAAAAGCGTGCTGCATGACGGTGAAGCCGATCAGCAGGACGATAAGCACGAGGCCTCCGCCGAGAGCCGGCTGGATGATGTCGTTGTCGAGCTTGCCCATGACCGTCATCCAGGCTCCGAACAGCCAGACGAGGATCAGTGCCCAGGCGGGCACGAGCAGGATGGCGCGGTCATAGCGGCTGAAGCCGAGATAGATGATGAGCAGCAGGCCCGCCGTTGCCGTCAGCGCCAGCGACAGCCGCGCGATACCCGCCGCAATCGACGGGTCGTAGATCGCCACGCCGAAGAGCAGGGCGAGGCCCAGAACCCAGGCGAGCGTCACATAGCCGAGATGGGCATGCCAGCGATTGAGGTTAAGATAGGTGAACAGGAAGATCACCAGGCTCGACGCGAGCGCCACCTCCGCGCAGGCGCGCCATATTCGCTGGTCGCTGGACGTGATGCTGATGAGCTTGCCGAGAAAGCCGAAGTCCACGCAGATATAGCCGAGCACCGCCCAGGCAAGCGCCGCCGTTGCCGGCAGCATCGATGTGCCCTTGACCACGAAAAGAATGGTCAGGAAGACGGCCAGCAAGCCGGCGATGCCTAGCACGATGCCGCGATAGAGCGTGAAGGCGTTGACCGTATCCTTGTAGGCGTTCGGTTCCCACAGATAGAGCTGCGGCAGGTTCGGCGACGACAGTTCGGCGACGAAGGTGACGACGGCGCCGGGGTTCAGCGTGATGCGGAAGACGTCCGCCTCGTCGCTTGGCTGACGGTCGAGCGCGAAGCCTTCGCTCGGCGTGATCGCGACGATGCGCTGCGAGCCTAGATCCGGCCAGAAGACCTTCGAATTCACCAGGCGGAAATGCGGGGCGACGATGACGCGCTCAAGCTGCTCTTCGGAAACATTGGCGAGCGCGAAAACGGCCCAGTCGCCCTGGTGGTTCGGAGAGGAGGAGCGAACCTCGATGCGGCGGCGGATGCCGTCGGCGCCGGCGGCTGTCGAAACCTGGAAGGCTTCGCCTTGATTGGTATAGATTTCCGTGGTCGCCGTCAGGTCGAGCGCGGTATCGTCGCGCGAAATCTTCACGGGCTCGGCCGCATTGGCCATCCCGGCGATCAACAGCATCGTGATGGCGGCAAGCGTTGCGATCAGTGCGGATAGCCGCCTGGCCATCGGCCATGTCTGCAGGAGTCCGGCGATCATCGCTGGTCGAAATTTCGGTTCGGGTTGGTATCTGATGCCAACCTTGAAAACATCACATGATCGCGCCACTGACCGTTGATTTTAAGATAACCGCGCAAATGACCTTCCCGCTGGAAACCGGCTTTTTCCAAAAGCCGCATGCTACGCTCGTTATCCGGAATACAGGCTGCTTCAATTCGGTGCAACTCAAGTCCGGAAAAGATATAGGGTATAACCAACTGAAGTGCGGCGAACATATGGCCCTGACCGGAGTAGCGCTCGCCCATCCAATATCCGATCATGCAGCTCTGCGCGGCACCGCGGCGAATATAGCCGATCGTAATGCCGCCAACCAGCGTCATGTTTTCCCTGAGAAAAATGAAGAGCGGTATGGCTTGGCCGGAGCTGTATTCCTGCTTGCCGCGGATGACGCGTGCCCGATAGGCACCCTCGGTCAGCTCGTCGTGCCGCCAGGTCGGCTCCCATGGTTCCAGAAAGCGGCGGCTTTCCGCGCGAAGCCTGTGCCATTGGTTGAAATCGGAGTAGCGCGGCAGTCGCAGCAAATATATGTCGTTTTCGAGTTCAACCGCGTCCGAATGACGTGAGAGAAACCGAAACACAGATTTTTGCATGCCGCCAAGCACTCCCCCGAGAATTGAACCCATAGGCCTGCGGCGTGCCCTTAGCCGCTTGCGCTTTTGGAAGCGGGCGCCGGCGACGACAGCGAGGTGACGATGTCTTCCATCGGTGCGAGCTGCTCCAGCGGCCCAATCGCCGAAAGCGTCGGTACTGTATCGAAGAAAAGGCGGCCGGCAAGATCCGTCAGACGGTCGATCGTAATTCCTTCCAGGCGTTCCAGCATCTCCTGGTTCGGGATGGGGCGGCCATAAAGCATCATCTGCCGGGCAACTTGGCCGGCACGGGCGGCCGGGCTTTCTTGGCCCATCAACAGCTGCGCGCGGATCTGGGCGCGGGCGCGCTCGATTTCCTGCTGCTGGATGTCATGGGACGACTTGTGCAGTTCGCCGACGATGACAGGCAGCAGTTCCGGCAGGTTCTCGCCGCCGGTCGCGGCATGGATGCCGAAGATGCCGGTGTCGGAAAAGCCCCAATGGAAGGCATAGACGGAATAACAGAGGCCGCGGAACTCGCGCACTTCCTGGAACAAACGCGAGGACATGCCGCCGCCGAGGATGTTGGCGAGAATCTGCGAACAGTAGAAATCGCGGGTGTGATAGGCACGGCCTTCGAAGCCGAGCAGGATCTGCGCATCCATCAGATCGCGCGTTTCGCGGATGTTGCCGCCGATATAACGCGCCGGCTCGATAACGGGCGGAGCGGACGGTTTCGTCGGCAGGCTGGAAAAGCGCTCCTCGACCTGGCGCACGAAGCTTTCATGGTCGACCGCGCCGGCCGCCACGACGAACATGCGGTCCGTCGTGTAGTTGCGTCCGAGATAGTGGCGGATCTGCTCCGGCGAGAATGAGACGACGGTTTCCGGCGTGCCGAGAATGGCGCGCCCGAGAGTCTGGCCGCGATAGGCGACTTCGGAAAACTTGTCGAAGACGACATCGTCGGGCGTGTCGTTCGCGGCGTTGATTTCCTGCAATATCACCTGCTTTTCGCGCGCCAGCTCTTCTTCGTCGAAGGCGGACTCGGTCAGGATATCGGCGAGGATATCGACGGCGAGCGGCACATGGTCCTTCAGCACGCGGGCATAATAGGAAGTGGTTTCGGTCGAAGTGGCGGCATTGACTTCGCCGCCGACATTCTCGATTTCCTCGGCGATCTGCCGGGCCGAACGTCGCGCCGTGCCCTTGAACGCCATATGCTCGAGCAGATGCGCGATACCGTGTTCTGCTTCGGTTTCGTTACGCGAACCCGACTTGATCCAAACGCCGAGTGCCACGCTTTCGAGATGTGGCATCGATTGGGTCGCTACTGTCAGCCCGGACGCGAGCCGGGTGCACTCCACTGTCATCGCTTGTCTTTCCGCGTCTGCTATTCGCCGGCCCGGGCATGCTTGCCGATAAAGCTTTCAACGACTTTAAGTTCCGGATCGAGAATGTCGAAACGCTCCTCCCTGGTCATCAGACCAGCAAGCCACGTCGGAAGCCCCGGGTCAATACCGGATGCGGATTTTACTGCGGCGGGGAATTTTGCGGGATGCGCGGTGGCAAGCGTCACCATCGGGCTGCTGGGACGCTCATTCTTCTCGGCGACGAAGACGCCGATCGCCGTATGCGGGTCGAGCAGATAGCCCGTATCCGCAAGGGTTTTGCGGATGGTTTCCGCCACCTGCTTCTCGCTGGCTCGGCCGGCACGGAAGTCCTTCCTGATGAATTTCACGGCCTCTTCGCCGACTGAAAATCCGTTCGATTGTTTCAGGCTTTCCATCGCGGCGCGCACCTTGGAGGCGTCGCGGCCGTTTGCCTCGAACAGCAGTCGCTCGAAGTTGGAAGAGATCTGGATATCCATCGACGGCGAAGTGGTGGCCTTGACCGAGCGCATTTCATAGCGGCCGGTCTTCAGAGTGCGCGCCAGAATATCGTTCTCGTTGGTGGCGATGACCAGGCGCTCGATCGGAAGGCCCATGCGCTTGGCGACATAGCCGGCGAAAATGTCGCCGAAATTGCCTGTCGGAACCGTGAAGGAGACTTTCCTGTCCGGTCCGCCAAGGGCGACCGCTGTCGTGAAGTAGTAGACCACCTGCGCCATGATGCGCGCCCAGTTGATCGAATTGACGCCGGAAAGCTTGACCTTGTCGCGGAAAGCGGCGTCGTTGAACATGGCTTTGACGAGATTCTGGCAATCGTCGAAATTGCCCTTGACCGCCAGCGCATGCACGTTCGTCGCCGTAGACGTGGTCATCTGCCGCTGCTGTACGGGCGAGACCTTGCCATGCGGGAAGAGGATGAAGATGTCGGTGCGCTCGCGGCCGGCAAAGGCGTCGATCGCGGCACCGCCGGTATCGCCCGATGTCGCGCCGACGATGGTTGCCCGCTGGCCGCGCTTTTCCAGCGCATAGTCCATCAGCCGCGCGAGCAGCTGCATCGCAACGTCCTTGAAGGCAAGCGTCGTGCCGTGGAAAAGCTCTATGACGAAGCTGTTCGGCCCGGTCTGGACGAGTGGCGTCACCGCCGGATGCCGGAAGGTTGCGTAGGCATCATCGATCATGCTGCGGAACACGTCCGCCGGAATCTCCCCATTGGTGAAGGGCGACAGTACCGCGAAGGCGACGTCCTGATAGCTCTTGCCGCGGAACGCACGGATTTCCTTCTTGGTCAGGGCAGGCCATTCACGGGGAACATAAAGCCCGCCGTCACGGGCAAGGCCAGCCAGAAGAGCGTCGCAGAAGCCAAGGGCCGGGGCTTCTCCCCGCGTTGAAATATAGTCCACGGTCTAGAATTCCTTTGGTCGCAAAATTGCCTGAGTGATCGAATGAGAGGGTAGAGGAACGAAGCGACGACGGCCGGTCTTTTTGCGTCGGATCAGCCGCGTGGTTTTCGCGTTTGCGCAAGGCGCGTGGGATCGGCGCCGGGCGGAGGCTGTTCGTGCCAATCTGTCGATCCCGAAAAGTGAGCCAAAACGGTGTCTACCCAATCGATTTTTCGCTGCGTCGCTGGTATAGACCATCGCCAAGTGTCATAAAAGGCCCGTTTGACAGGCTGCAGGCCGATAATGTGAATTATATCGAGAGGGTGGAATAATAGTGTTTGGCAAGGTTTCTCGTCGTCTTTTCTCCGCTTCGCTTCTGGCATTGCTGACGGGTTGCAGCACTCTCGGTATCGGCGGCAACAGTGACAAGCAGCCGGCAACGGATGTTACGGTGGCACCGCAAGCGGGAGCAGCCAGCGCGGCTCCGGCCGCCGCTCAGACCTACGTCGCCGGCAAGTGCCCGCAGGCGGTCATCCGCGACGAAGACTCGGTCTATCGCACCTACGCCAAAGGCGCCAAGGACGATGCGAACCAGTTGATATATCAAGCTTCGCTTGCGCAGGCGACCCGCCAGTGCACGAGCGATGGCACAAACCTCGGCATTCACGTTGTCGCGCAAGGGCGCCTGGTTACCGGCCCGATGGGCAGCTCCGGGAAGGTGAATTTGCCGATCCACGTTGCCGTCATGGACAACGATAAAGCCCTTTTCAGCAAGACCATCAACTATGTCGCAGAAATCCCGCCGGGGGAAACTGCGACCCAGTTCCTCTTCGACTATAGCGACATCCAGGTTGCCGCAGGTTCGGGCGGTTTCACCATCGTACAGATCGGTTTCGATCAGGGGCCGCAGAAGCCTGTGAAGGGTGAAAGGCCGGTGCGCAAGAAGCGCCACTGAGGTTGGGGTTAGGCAGTAGGCAGTAGGCAGTAGGCAAAGGTCACCTTGTCCTTGCTGCCGCCGGCCCTTAGCAGCAACATCTATTGCCTATTGCCTATTGCCTCAGAGAACGCCGTCCCATTCAGCCAGCGCTATCACCACACCGGGCAGGTCGGCCATACGGCTGATGACAGTTTCGGCGCCGGCATCGGTCAGCCGGTCGGCATGGGAGGGGTAGGTGTGCGACGCGCCGGTGAAGCCGATGACGCGCATGCCGGCGGCGCGCGCGGCATGAACGCCGTGGACGGAATCTTCGACGACGATCGTATTGGCCGGGCTGACATTCATCTGCTTGGCGCCGTGCAGAAAGATATCCGGCTTGGGCTTCACGCGGTCGGCGCCGAGATCCTTGGCGGAATAGATATGCGGCGCAAACAGCTTGATGTAGCCGACCTTCGTTAGCATCATCTCAATGCGGGCGGAGCTGGAATTCGAGCAGATGCAGCGCGGCATCGGCAGGCGCGACAGCGCCAGCGGAACGCCGGGGATTGCCTGGACATCGCTCGCAAGCTTCAGGTCGAGCAGCTTTTCCGATTTGTCGAGCAGCGAAGCGGAAAGCGGAATGCTCGCCTCGCGCTCGACTTCGAACAGGATGTTGCGCCAGGTCATGCCGGCGAAGCGCTCGCCCATTTCCTCGGTGCTGATCGGATAGCCCGCACCGGTCAGCAGTTTTGATTCGACTTGTGCCGCGATGATTTCCGAATCGACCAGAACGCCGTCGCAGTCGAAGATGATGAGGTCGAAGCCATTGCTCATGAAAATTGCTGCCTTTGATCTGGCTGGGTTCGGCACGCTCCAGGAAAACATTGGTGTTTCGGGACATGCTCTGAAAAATGACCGACGGGCTTTACACGATATGTCTGCGAAGCTCAACCAATTGGCTGGCATGGGTGCGCTGCAACTGGCGAAAAGGTCGAAATGCGCAAAAGAGGTCGTGGCCATCGCTTGTCGCTCGACATCGGGCAGCCCCGCCTTTAAGGATCGGCCATGAGCAAGGAGCGCGACGACACTATTGCCAGCCGTATCAGCCGGGTGCTTGCCGACCGCATCATCCGGGGCGAGATCGCGCCAGATGCACGCCTGCGGCAGGATCACATCGCCGAGGAGTTCGGCACCAGCCATGTGCCCGTGCGCGAGGCGTTCCGGAGGCTCGAGGCGCAGGGCCTGGCGATCAGCCTGCCGCGCCGCGGCGTTCGCGTCGCTTCTTTCGATCTCAAGGAAGTCCACGAGGTTGCGGAAATGCGGGCGGCCCTCGAGGGTCTCGCGTTGAAGCACGCAGCCCCGCATTTGACCCCGGCCATTCTCGACGAGGCCGAACAGGCGGCGCGCGATGGCGATGCGGCCGGCGACGTTCATGCCTGGGAGGAGGCCAATCGCCGCTTCCATCGCCTGATCCTGATGCCCTGCGGCATGGCACGTTTGCTTGCTGCAATCGACGACCTGCATGCGGCAAGTGCCCGCTTTCTCTTTTCCGCATGGCAATCCGGCTGGGAAAAGCGCACCGATCACGACCACCGCGCCATTCTGGCGGCGTTGCGCCAGGGGCGGGCCGACGAGGCGGCTGCGATCCTGCAGAAGCATGTACAATGGATCGGCCGCGCGCCGGTGCGCACGCCTTCCGGATCGACGCGCGAAGCCTTCGCAATCGTTGGCTGAAATTATAGATAATTTCGAGATGTATGGCTGATTATACCTAGCGGCGTTGCCCTGCGAGTGTTTCAGTCGTTCCGGTGCCGCCGCATCCCGGCCGGTGTTCCGCTGCGGTTCGCCTTGCTCGCTAGAATTTTATTGCCCTTATTTTTCAACGAGATTCGGTGCTGAGCCGAAATTTCCAACGCCTGCCACTTGCCTGATTTTATGATCTCTCTCATAAAATAGATGAGACTGAAAAATTATCTATAATATGAAAGGAGAGCCTATGTCCCTGTTGCAGCATCATGATGAAGTCGCTTTCGATCCGCTTCGCCTCGGGCAGCGTTCGCTTGTCGCCAAGACTGCGTTCGTTCTCGCCGGAACGCTGATCCTGGCGCTCGCATCGCAAATCGCCGTGCCTATGGTGCCGGTGCCGATCACCATGCAGACATTCGCGATCACCATGATCGGCGCGCTCTATGGCTGGCGCCTCGGCGCAGTCACCGTTCTCGCCTGGCTCGGCGAAGCCGCGATCGGCTTTCCGGTGCTTGCCGGCGGAGCAGGCGGCATTGCGCCGTTCATGGGGCCGACGGCGGGTTATCTGGCATCCTTCCCGATCATCGCCGCCCTTGCCGGCTGGCTTGCCGAGCGCGGCTGGAGCGGCAATCGCGTCGTGCGCAGTTTCCTCGCTCACTTCTCGGCCAACATCCTGTGCCTTGCCATCGGCGGCGCATGGCTTGCAGCGCTGATCGGCGCAGAAAAAGGCTGGCTCCTTGGCGTAGCGCCCTTCATCCTCGGCGCCGTGCTCAAGTCTGGCCTCGCAGCTACGGTGCTGAAGACCATCCAGGTCTATAGCGGCAAGGCGCGTCTGAATTGACCGTCAGGCTTCGCGCCCATCATCTGCTCTGCATGCTGACTTTCGTCGGTGAAGGCTACACCTCGGCCTTCACCGACAATTATCGCCGCATTGCCGAGCGGCTGTCGAAAGGGGAGGAGATCAAACTGGTCTCCGGCCCTGACGATATCTGCGCGCCGCTCCTGAACGGAGAGGAAGCGCATTGTTTCAAGACCTCCGTCATCGAGCGGGATGCCGCTGCCCTTGCCGATATCTCGGTATTGCTGGGCGAAGAGATCGGCATCGGAGCCATGCTGGTGCCGGACGCCAGGCTGCTCGCAAAGCTGCGCCGGAATTTCGCCAGCGGTGAAATCCGTCACGCTTGCCTCGGCTGTGAATGGGGCGATCTCTGCAGCCGCATTGCCGATGGCAATTTCAGCGGTGTTCTGATCAAGGCAAGCTAAGGCTTGCCATCCGGCTCTGGCCGCGGGTCGCCATCATGCAGCTCGAGCGGAAAAAGCGCCAGAAAACGGCGCTCTCCTTCCGGCGTGAAGAAGATCGAGCGGCTGTTTTCGGTTCGCCGCGCCCAACCCTTGTCGAAGAAGTTCGAAAGCAGTGCCTTGCCAAGGCTGCCGGCCAGATGCGCCCGTCGCTCGCTCCAATCCAGGCAGGACCGGCAAAGCGGGCGGCGGCTGGAGCGCAGATCGGAGACATCGATGCCGATCGATCCAAGATGCTTCTCGCCGCGATCCGTCAGGCTCAAGCCTTCTCCCATGACGGAGATCGAACCGGCCTCTATCAGGCTGTCCAGCATGCGTACGCCATAATCGCCAGCCAGATGGTCGTAGCAGATGCGTGCTTTACGCAGCGCAGGCTCCTTGGGGCCGGCACGATGGCGCAGATGGCCGCGGCTTGCAGCAAAACCCATGATGCCCTCGAGCAGCTTGCCGACGCGGTCGTCCGCCAGCGTGAAATAGCGATGGCGGCCTTGCTTGCGCTGTGCGAGCAGGCCGCCCGCTTCGAGCTTGGAAAGATGGGCACTCGCGGTCTGCAGCGTTACGCCGGCGGCGGCCGCAAGTTCCGTTGCCGTCAGCGCCCGGCCGCCCATCAGCGCCGTCAGAATGTTCGCCCGCGCCGGATCGCCGATCAGCGAGCCGATCTGTGCTATGTCTGGACCTTCCTTCATACTTCGATCGTAACCGAACCATCTCCGCGCTGCAATGTGCGAAAAGATCGGCATCAGCAAAGGAGAAAGCCAATGATCACCTGTTTTATCCGCTATCAGATCGACCCGTTCAAGCAGGAAGCCTTCGCGGAATATGGCAAGGCTTGGGGTCAGATCATCCCGAGAAACGGTGCCGACCTGATCGGCTATTTTGCACCGCACGAGGGTTCGCTGACGACGGCTTACGGCGTCTACAGCATCGACAATCTGGCCGCCTATGAGGCTTATCGCAAGAGCCTCGCCGCCGATCCGCTGGCGCAGGCCAATCTCGATTTCGCCCGCCGCGAGCGTTTCATCCTGCAGGAGGATCGCATCTTCCTGAAAAATATCTCCCTGCCGCACGCTCAGAGGATATCGCCATGATCGCAGTTATTTTCGAAGTCATTCCCCATCCCGGCGAACGTCAGCACTATCTCGACATTGCCGCCAGGTTGCGTTCCGAACTCGAGGCGATCGACGGCTTCGTCTCCATCGAGCGCTTCGAAAGCCTGACACAGCCCGGCAAGATCCTGTCGCTTTCCTTCTGGCGTGACGAGGCCGCAGTTCGCGAATGGCGAAACCGCGAAGCGCATCGCGGCGCGCAGAAAGCGGGGCGGAAGAGGGTTTTTGCCGACTATCGTTTGCGCGTCGCGCAGGTGCTTCGTGACTACGGGATGACGGAACGGGCAGAAGCGCCCGATGACAGCCACGCGGTGCACGACATGTGAAATAGATCAACGTCGGACCCGCATTCCCCGTGTCTTCGTCGGGAAATTGGAAAATATGCCGCCGCTTTAGCCTTTGGTAACCAAGTTAGGTAACCATAACACTCAGTTAAGAGCACCGAGTAAGTGTAACAGCGAGTATCAAATGGCGTCAGTTTTCCCGCTTGCCGACCTCAGGACCTCCGCAACCCCGGGTTCCTGGATCGACACGATCATCAAGGGCGATTGCGTGGCCGCTCTTGAGGCACTGCCAAATCAATCCGTCGACGTCATCTTCGCCGACCCGCCGTACAATCTCCAGCTCGGCGGCACGCTGCATCGTCCGGACCAGTCGCTCGTCGATGCCGTCGATGACGAGTGGGATCAGTTTGCTTCCTTCGAAGCCTATGATGCCTTCACTCGCGCCTGGCTGCTCGCCTGCCGCCGCGTGCTGAAGCCGACGGGCACGATCTGGGTCATCGGCTCCTATCACAATATCTTCCGTGTCGGCGCGACCCTGCAGGATCTGAACTTCTGGATCCTCAACGACATCGTTTGGCGCAAGACCAATCCGATGCCGAACTTCAAGGGCCGCCGCTTCCAGAATGCGCATGAGACGATGATCTGGGCGAGCCCGAACGCCAAAGCCAAGGGCTATACCTTCAACTACGACGCCATGAAGGCCGCCAACGACGACGTGCAGATGCGTTCCGACTGGCTGTTCCCGATCTGCAGCGGCAATGAGCGGCTGAAGGGCGATGACGGCAAGAAGGTGCATCCGACGCAGAAGCCGGAAGCGCTGCTGGCCCGTGTCATCATGGCTTCGTCCAAGCCAGGCGACATCATTCTCGATCCCTTCTTCGGATCGGGCACGACCGGTGCGGTTGCCAAGCGTCTCGGCCGTCGCTTCGTCGGCATCGAGCGCGAGCAGGACTATATCGATGCCGCAAGCGCGCGCATCGCCTCCGTCGAGCCGCTCGGCAAGGCGGAGCTGACCGTCATGACCGGCAAGAAGGCCGAGGTTCGCGTGGCATTCAACGTGCTGATCGAAAGCGGCCTGATCAAGCCCGGCCAGGTGCTGACCGATGCGAAGCGCCGCTATAGCGCCATCGTCCGCGCCGACGGCACGGTCGCCTCCGGCGGCGAGGCCGGTTCCATTCATCGCCTTGGCGCGAAAGTTCAGGGCCTTGATGCATGCAATGGATGGATGTTCTGGCACTTCGACGATGGGCGTTCCCTGCGTCCGATCGACGAACTCAGAGCCATCATCCGCAGCGATCTGGCAAAGGTAGAGTAGTCTCGCCATCAACGCGGGCGACCCGGCTGCAAAGCCGCCCCACGGCTGCCGGTCGTCTGTCAGATCGATATATCCGTCTTCTTCCGTCGTGTACCTCCAGTTGGGAAGAAGGCGAGGCACCCAGGGCCTTACCGGACATATCGTGCGGTAAGGCCCTGGGTGTTTTCAGCTTCGGATTTCAGAACTCCTGATAATCCGTGACATCGACGCGCACGACGCGGCCGTCCTCGTTAAAGGTGATCGTTTCCTCGCCCTCGCGGATCAGCGGCTTGCCCGTCTTGCTGTTGGTGGCGCGAACCGACCAGACGGCACGGCCGGAAAGCGGCGTCAGCGTCTCCACCAGTGAATTCGACGCCGTCTGGTCCGGATAGGTATCGAAATAGCCGCGGAAGGCTTCCATGATCGCCGCGCGGCCGGCAAGGCTGCCGACGCCATTGGAGACGTATATGGCATCCTCTGCGAAGAAGTTCTCGATCGCCTCATAGTCGAGACGATTGATCGCGTCGTGGAACAGGTCGATACGCTCTGCAGGGTCGAAAATCATCGGATCAAACCTTTATACCATGGGCGGCGAGATCGCTGCGCAGCTTCTCGGCGCCGGTGAAGTGGACAGCATGCCATCCGGCGGCGCGCGCGCCTTCGACGTTCGGATGGGAATCATCGATGAAAATCGTCGATGCCGGATCGAGGTCGAAGCTCTTGGCATGGGTATCATAAATCGCGACATCCGGCTTGATCAGCCCGATATCGCCCGAAACCGTGACGCCGCGCGGCTTCTTGAGGAACGGATAACGCTCTTGCGCTTCGCGAAAGGTGTCTGAGGCGAAATTAGTCAGCATGGTGACGTCGCGGCCTTCCGCGATCAGCTGCTCCAGAATGGCGACGCTGTCTTCATAGGCATGCGGAACCATCTCGTGCCAATATTTGCGGAAGCTGCGGATCTGTTCCTCGCGCTCCGGATGATCAGCAATCAGCAATGCCTCGGCATCGCTCCAGGTGCGGCCGCGATCCTGCTCGAGATTCCATTCATGGGTGCAGACATTGGCGAAGAACCATTGGCGCTCGGCGTCGTCCGGAATGATGCGGCTGTAGGGAATATTCGGATCGTAGTGAAGAAGAACCTTGCCGATATCGAAAACGATATGCCGTATTTCCGTCGTCATGAATGAATTCCTGAATTTTTCTCTAAACGCATTTTTGCGAACGCATGGGGAATAGCCTGAGCGATCGCTTTTTTCATGACTGTCGGCAGCGCCTGGTCTTCAAGATTTGTAACCGGCGCCCACCATCCGTCATGGTTGTCATTCTGTGAGACCGATCTGGCACGCCAGATCGACAATCTCAATTCGAAATGCGTGAAGACGTGGGTCACTGTACCTGCCGGCTGCCAGTTAGCCGGGAAGGGAGCCGCGTCACTGCCGGTTTCACCATCGATCCGCGCCGTCCATCCCGTTGTCGGCACTTCCGTCATGCCGCCGAGCAACCCGCTTTCGATGCGACGCCGAAGGAAGATCTCGCCCTCGTCATTGACGGCGACGAAGGCCGCGCCCTGGCGAACCGGCTTTTCCTTCTTGGCGGTCTTGACCGGAAAACGCTCGGGATCATGCCCGGCCAGCGCCTGACAGCCACCGTTGAAGGGACAGAGCGAACAGGCCGGACGCTTCGGCGTGCAGATCGTCGCGCCGAGATCCATCATTGCCTGAGCAAAATCACCCGGCCGGTCGGCCGGCGTCAGCAGGGCGACCTTCTGCTTCATCAGCGGCTTTGCGCCGGGCAGCGGCGCCGAAATCGCATGGAGGCGGGAAATGACGCGCTCGACATTGCCGTCCATCACGGCTGCCCGGCGATTGAAGGCGATGGCGGCAATGGCGGCAGCCGTATAGTCGCCAATACCGGGCAGCATTCGCAGACCCTCCTCGGTATCGGGAAAACGGCCGCCATGATCGGCTGCAACCGCTTCGGCGCATTTTTTCAGGTTGCGCGCGCGGGCGTAATAGCCGAGCCCGGCCCATGCGGCCATGACGTCTTCGTTCGCTGCCGCCGCGAGATCATCGACAGTCGGCCAGCGCTCCAGGAATTTCGCGAAATAGGCTTTGACCGCCGGTACGGTCGTTTGCTGCAGCATCACTTCCGACAGCCAGATGCGATAGGGATCGGGCTTGATGCCGCGCGCGGCCATGGGCGGAGAGACCCGCCAGGGAAGGTCGCGGTGATGTCTGTCATACCAGGCAAGCAGCGATGCGGCTGTGGGAAGTTCTGAAGTCGGTGTCATGATTTGCCGCGTCGAGGGGAAGTGCTCTATACTTGGCCGAGCTGCGTTGGGCGATCAAGGTCCCTGACGTACAAAGCATGTATAGAGATCTGGATGAGATGAGTTATCCCCGAAAAGGCGAGAGGCAGATTTCCGAGCTGACGAACGGCATCGTCGATCCGGTGCTGGCGAAGCGTGCCGGCATCAATACGACGCTGCTCGGCTGCTGGGATGAAATCGCCGGCGAGGACTTTGCGGACTGCACGCGGCCGGAAAAGATCGCCTGGGCCAAGCGAACCGGCCCCGGCATGGACGACCGCTATCAGCCCGGTGTGCTGACGATCGCCTGCGAGGGTGCCCGCGCGCTCTTCTTGACCCATGCACAAGGCGAACTCATCCAGCGCATCAACAGCTTCTTCGGCTTCTATGCCGTCAACCAGATCCGCATCGTGCAGAAGCCGGTGTCTGTCGCCTCCAAACGCTCCCGCATGCCGCCGCCGCTGAAGGGCGAGGCGGCGCGCAAGCTGGCTGACATGATGGATGGTATCGAGGACGAGAAGATCAGAGCCGCCGTTCAACGCCTGGGCACGGCCATGGCCTGGAAGCGGCGATAGGAAATAATCCAGGCTTGCTTTTCTGTTAATGACACTGTCATACTCAGATAGATTTATGAGGAGCTGGATATGCGAAGCAGCAAGCCGATCACGGTTACACTGGGTAACCAGCAGCGTGGTGTGGATGCACGACTGGAATCCGGAGCATACGAATCCGCCAGCGAAGTCCTGCGTGCTGCTTTAAGGGCATTGGACCGTGAAGAAAAAGTCATAAATCAAATCATGCGCGCAAAGATCCAGGAGGCGCTTGATGACCCGCGACCCGGCAGAGGCGCCGACGAGGTTTTCGGTAGAATTGAAAGAATACACGCCGAGCGAATGAAAGCAGCCGGTCGTGAATTATAGGATTGTTTTCAGTGCTCTCGCCGAAGACGATCTTGTAGGTATCTATGAATTCATTGCGAAAGATAGCCCGGGCCGCGCATTGTCTTTTATCCAACGGCTCCAGGAGCAGTGTAAAACACTTGAAACAATGGCCGATCGAGGTCCTCAACGCGAGAATTTGGGGCCAGGTGTTCGGATATTGGTGTTTGAGCGGCGGGTTACCGCCGCTTACCATATCAAGAACGAGCAGGTTGTTATTCTTCGCCTCTTTTATGCTGGTCAGAATATTCCATCGACATTGTTCGACGAGCACTGAACTTGCATGCATTCCATCAATTCCGACGATAATTTTGGCTCTTTGTCTTTCCCAGGTCACAATTCTTTGAAGAAAGTTGGTCAACCGTGCCTTGTTAGCGGCAAGCTACCGTTATATCGCATGAATATTCGAAGACCTCTTTCAACGACGGGTGACTCTATGCCGATGTCCGACATGCTCTTGACCAAACGCCACTTGCTGGGCGGTTCTGCCGTTGCAGCCCTATCCGTGGCGTTCTCTGCCGTTGCCGGCACCGCATCCGCCGCAACCGGCGAAGACCAGGTGCCGCCGTCGGACGGCAATGTCGACATGAACGAAGTGCTGAAGCCCGGCCCGCTGCCGGAAATCGCGCTCGGCAAAGAAGATGCGCCTGTCAAGATCGTCGAATACATGTCGCTGACCTGCCCGCATTGTGCGCATTTCGCCGTCACGACCTTCGACACGATCAAGCAGAAATACGTCGATACCGGCAAGGTTCGCTTCATCATCCGTGAATTCCCCTTCGATCCGCGTGCTGCCGCAGCCTTCATGCTGGCCCGTTGCGCCCCGCAGGAGCAGTACATGCCGATGGTCGAAATGCTATTCAAGCAGCAGATCGCCTGGGCTTCGCCTGACGTCGACGGCCGCGCCGCATTGCTGCAGATGTCGAAACTTGCCGGTTTTACTGAGGATAGCTTCACGAAGTGCTTGACGAACCAGAAGCTTCTGGATGATGTCAACTCAGTACGGGAACGCGCAGCCAAGAATTTCGGCGTCAACGCCACGCCGACCTTCCTGATCAATGGCAAGCGCTATGCAGGGGACATGTCTGTTGCTGCCATGTCGAAGCTTATCGACAGCCTGCTCTGATCCGCGCCTTTTCACATTGCAGGCGGGCGGCCGGGGTCGCACGCCTGCTTTCCATTACCTCGCCCTTGAGGGCGGTGCTATCGTATATGAACTGAAATCGCGGCTATCCCCCTTCTCCCCAGCGGGGAGAAGGTGCCGTCAGGCGGATGAGGGGGTGCCCGCCAAGGTTACGAAAACCCATGAATTCAAATTGATAACCCCCTCATCCGACCCTTCGGGCCACCTTCTCCCCGCCGGGGAGAAGGAATTTCCGGTGTCTATCCGCCCCATATGCGATACCCCTGCCTTCAAAGAGAGGGTGGAGATCAGCCGATGAAATTCAACAGGCTGAGACTTGTCGGCTTCAAATCCTTCGTCGAACCGGCGGAGTTCGTGATTGAGCGCGGCCTGACCGGTGTCGTCGGGCCGAATGGGTGCGGCAAGTCCAATCTTGTCGAAGCGCTGCGCTGGGTCATGGGCGAGAATTCCTACAAGAATATGCGCGCCTCTGGCATGGACGACGTGATCTTCTCCGGATCGGGGAATCGTCCGGCGCGCAACACCGCTGAAGTCGGCCTCTATCTTGATAATAGCGACCGCACCGCGCCCGCCGCCTTCAATGACAGCGACGAGATCCAGGTCACCCGCCGCATCGAGCGCGAGCAGGGCTCCATCTATCGCATCAACGGCAAGGAAGCCCGCGCCAAGGATGTGCAGCTGCTGTTTGCCGATGCCTCCACCGGTGCCCGTTCGCCGTCCATGGTCGGGCAGGGGCGTATCGGCGAGCTGATCCAGGCAAAGCCGCAGGCGAGGCGCCAGCTCCTGGAAGAGGCAGCCGGCATTTCCGGCCTGCATTCGCGCCGTCATGAGGCGGAACTACGTCTGCGCGCCGCCGAAAGCAATCTCGAGCGCCTGGATGATGTGACATCGCAGCTTGAAAGCCAGATCGAGAGCCTGAAGCGTCAGGCCCGGCAGGCCAACCGTTTCAAGATGCTCTCTGCCGATATCCGCGCCCGCGAGGCCATGCTGCTGCATATCCGCTGGGTACAGGCCAAGGAGGCCGAAGCCGAGGCTGATAGTGCCTTGAACCAGGCAACCGTGCTTGTCGCTGAAAAGGCGCAGGTTCAGATGGAAGCGGCCAAGGCGCAGGCCATCGCCAGCCTCAAGCTGCCGGAGCTGCGCGACGACGAGGCGAAGGCTGCCGCCGCCCTGCAGCGTCTGCAGATTGCCCGCTCCCAGCTGGAAGAAGATGTCTATCGCATCATGCGACGCCGCGATGAGCTGATCCGCCGGCTGGCGCAGCTGGCGGAGGATATCAGCCGCGAGCAGCGACTTGTCGCCGACAATGCTTCCATCCTCGCCCGGTTGGATGCCGAAGAAACCGAACTTGACGAGATCCTCGCCGATTCCGGCAGGCTTGCCGAGGAGACGCGCGGCGCATTCGAAGAGGCTGCCGCCAAGCTCGCCGACAGCGAGCGCATATTTACTGCCCTGACCGCAGAGCGCGCCGAAGCCGCCGCCGCCCGAAATCAGCTCGAGCGAGCCATTCGCGATCTCGCCGACCGCAAGATGCGGCTGGAGCGGCAAGCCAGCGAAGCAAACGGCGAGCTTGCTGCCATCGACGAGAAGATGGTCCATTTGCCTGACCCCAGCGAAAAGCGCGATATGGTCGAGGCGGCGGAGAATGTCGTTGCCGATGCGGAAGGCGAGACCCAGCGTGTCGAGGCGGTTCTTGCCAAGGCGCGCGAAACCGAGGCGCTGTCGCGCGGACCGGTCGAGCAGGCGCGGGCGCGTCTGAATGCGCTTGAAACCGAGGCTCGTACCATTTCCAGGATGCTGGCGGCGGGTGATACCTCGGGCGCTTTTTCGCCGGTCGCCGAAGAGCTGCGCGTCGACCGCGGCTTCGAGACGGCGCTTGGCGCTGCACTCGGCGACGATCTGGAATCCTCGCTCGATGCTCAGGCGCCGGTCTACTGGTCCGACAACGGCAGCGGCGCGGCCGATCCGGCTTTGCCGGAAGGCGTCGTACCTTTGATTACCCATGTCGGTGCCCCGGCCGCGCTGACGCGGCGCCTGCGCCAGATCGGCATCGTTTCGGCTGAAGACGCCTTCCGGCTGATGCCGGAGCTGAAGCCGGGACAGCGGTTGGTAACCAGGGATGGCGCCGTGTTCCGCTGGGACGGCCATGTGACTGGCGCGGATGCGCCGAGTGCGGCTGCCCTGCGGCTCGCCCAGAAGAACCGCCTTTCCGAGCTGGAGGCCGAAGCCGAGCTTGCTCGCGATGTGCTTGTCGAAGCCGAGGAACGTTTGTCGGCAGCCGCCGATGCGATCCGGGTCGAAGAGGGCCGTCTGGCGACCGCCCGCGACGCCAGCCGACTTGCCGCTCGGCATCTGGCCGAGGCGCGGGAAGCGCTGGCTGCGGCGGAACGCGCTTCCGGCGATCTCATCCGCCGCCGCGACGTCATCGTTGAAGCAGTCAGCCGACTGCAGGAGCAGCTGGAAGATGTGGCCATGCAGGATGAAAACGCCCGCATCGAATTGGAAGATGCGCCGAATCTCGACGCCATCGATCTGAAGCTGCGCGACCAGCAGGCCGAAGTCGCGACAGATCGCGGCGTTCTCGCCGAAGCCCGTGCCCGCCATGAGGGACTGAACCGCGAAAGCGAAGCGCGTCAGCGCCGTCTTCTGGCGATCCGTCAGGAGCGCGACACCTGGCGCCAGCGTGCGGCCAGCGCCGAGGAGCACATTCAGACGCTGCGCGACCGTGAAGAGGAAGCGCGTGAGGAAGCGGCCGAACTCGATCTTGCCCCGGACGAATTCGACGACAAGCGCCGCGCATTGATGAACGAGCTGCAGAAAGCCGAGGAGGCCCGCCGCCACGCCGCTGACCGTCTCACCGAAGCGGAAATCGTTCAGCGCGACGCCGATCGCCATGCGGCGACTGCGCTTTCCGAACTGGCGGAAAGCCGTGAGAAGCGCGGTCGTGTCGAGGAGCGGCTGGTGTCGGCCCGCGAGCGCCGGCAGGAAAGCGAATTGCGCATCCGCCAGTCCCTCAACGTCGAGCCGCATGAGGTCATGCGCCTGACCGGTCTCTCGGGATCGCAGAGCGTGCCTGATCTTCGCGAGGTCGAGCGCGAGCTGGAGCGGCTGAAGATCGAGCGCGAGCGTCTCGGCGCCGTCAACCTGCGCGCCGAGGAAGAGAGCAAGGAGCTGACGGAGCGGCTGCAGGCGCTGATCAAGGAGCGTGATGACGTCATCGACGCCATCCGGAAGCTGCGCGGCGCGATTCAGAGCCTCAACCGCGAAGGCCGCGAACGTCTGATCGTCGCCTTCGATATCGTCAATGCGCAGTTTCAGCGCCTGTTCACCCATCTTTTCGGCGGCGGCACGGCCGAGCTGCAGCTCATCGAGTCGGACGATCCGCTGGAAGCGGGCTTGGAAATCCTCGCCCGTCCGCCGGGCAAGAAGCCGCAGACCATGACCCTGCTTTCGGGCGGCGAGCAGGCGCTGACAGCCATGGCGCTGATTTTTGCGGTGTTCCTCACCAATCCCGCGCCGATCTGCGTTCTGGACGAAGTGGACGCGCCGCTCGACGACCACAATGTCGAGCGCTACTGCAACCTCATGGACGAAATGGCGGCCTCCACGGAGACCCGCTTCGTCGTCATCACCCACAATCCGATCACCATGGCCCGCATGAATCGCCTCTTCGGCGTTACCATGGCGGAACAGGGTGTCTCGCAGCTCGTTTCCGTTGATCTGCAGACCGCCGAACTGTTGCGCGAAATCGCTTGAACGCTGTTCCACGTCTGGATTGAGAAAACTGTTCCCGTTTCGACAAGAAATTGCCGTGTCGGCTGCCCCACGCCGCGAAAGCGTGCTAGTTTCGTTTTTCGATCAACAACATGGGCGCTGATCCGCCCGGAAGGGAAGTATGTCTGACTCGACTGGCGGTATTTTCGATTTCCTCGGAATACTTGCCGTATTGCTGCTCGTCGCCGCCAACGGTTTCTTCGTTGCGGCCGAGTTCTCTCTGGTTTCCGTCCGCCGCAGCCGCGTGACGGAACTCGTTACCGAAGGGCGTATGAACGCCAAGGCGCTGCAGAAGGCAGTCGACAATCTCGATGCCAACCTGGCGGCCACGCAGCTCGGCATCACTATTTCTTCGCTTGCCCTCGGCTGGGTCGGCGAACCTGCTCTTGCCCATCTGCTGGAGCCGCTGCTTAATTTTCTCCCCGGCACCTGGGCTGCGGCTGGCTCGCATGCGGTAGCCGTCGCCATTTCCTTCATCATCATCACTGCACTTCATATCGTCCTCGGCGAACTTGCGCCGAAGAGTCTGGCATTGCAGCGCAGCGAAGGCACAGCGCTCGGGGTCGTGCGCCCGCTCGGCCTGTTCCTCTTCCTGCTCCGTCCGGCAATTGTTGTGCTGAACGGTCTCGGCAATCTCGTCCTTCGCCTCTTCGGCCTCCGCCCTGGCGCGGGCGAAGGCTCGCTGCATTCGCCGGCAGAAATCAAACTGCTGGTCGCCGAAAGCCAGGAGGCGGGTTTGCTGGAGCAGGCGCAACAGGAACTTGTCGAGCGCGTCTTCAATATCGGCGACCGCGATGTCTCCGACATCATGACGCCGCGGCTCGAGGTGGAGTGGATCGATGCCGACGATCCGCCGGGCGAAATACAGAAGACCATCCGCGAAAGCCGTTTCGAGCAGCTTCTGGTCGGGCGCGGCTCGATCGACGAGCCAATCGGCATGATCCTGAAGAAGGATCTGCTCGACCAGGTTCTGAACGGCGAGCCGCTGAATCCCATGGCTGTCATCCGCCAGCCGCTGATCGTTCATGAATCCACGGCCGTCTTCAAGGTGCTTGAAAATTTCAAGCGCGCGCCTGTCCGCCTTGCCATGGTCATCGACGAATACGGCAGCCTGGAGGGTATCGTCACGCAGACGGACCTGCTGGAGGCGATCGCCGGCGACCTGCCCGACATGGAAAACGAAACGCCGGATGTCGTCGAGCGTGCCGATGGATCGCTGCTGATGGAAGGCATGATGCCGGTCTATGACGCCTTCGCGCGCCTGGGCCTGCGCTTCAGCGAGGAGGACGTCAATTTCCACACGCTCGCAGGCTTTGCCCTCTACCAGCTCGGCCATCTGCCCGAAGTGGGCGAAAGCTTTTCCCTCGGCGGCTGGCATTTCGAGATCGTCGATCTCGACGGCATGCGGATCGACAAGATTCTGGCCCAACGCGAGCCGCAGCTATAGTTGCGGAGAGCCGGAGGTTCAACGCGAAGGCAGTTGAATTGTCGGTTGCCATCAAGACCCGGAAGCCGCCGGTTTCGATCAATCGATTGAAATCGGAGGCTCCGGGTCTAATTTATTGTGCAATGCAACATTTCGCCATAATTGTCGATTTTCATTTGCGCCTCAATGAATTAAGTTCAACCGGAGGAGTTGGACGGAGACGATGACGAATTGGGTCTACACATTCGGCGACGGCAAGGCCGAGGGGAGCGCCGGAGATTTTGAACGGCTCGGCGGCAAGGGCGCAAATCTTGCGGAAATGTGCAATCTCGGCCTGCCGGTCCCGCCGGGCCTGACGATCGTCAGCGATGTCTGCGCTTTCTATTACAAGAACGGGCGTAAGATCCCCGACGAGCTGAAGCCGCAGGTCATGCAGGGCCTGCAACGGATGGAAGCCATCACTGGACGCAAGTTCGGGGATACGGAACGGCCGCTGCTCGTTTCCGTGCGCTCCGGCGGGCGTGCTTCCATGCCGGGCATGATGGACACGGTCCTCAATCTCGGCCTCAACGATGCCACGGTGCAGGCGCTCGGCCACGATGCCGGGGACGCCCGCTTCGCCTGGGACAGCTATCGCCGCTTCATCCAGATGTATGCCGATGTCGTCATGGGCCTCGACAACGAGGTCTTCGAAGAGATACTGGAGGATGAGAAGGCGAGATTCGGCCACGAGTTCGATACAGACCTGACGGCGGTTGAATGGCAGCATGTCGTCTCGATCTACAAGGCAATCATCGAGGAAGAATTGGGCGAGGCCTTCCCGCAGGAGCCGGAGGTTCAGCTTTGGGGCGCCGTCCGTGCCGTCTTTGCGAGCTGGATGAACGCCCGGGCCGTCACCTATCGTCATCTGCACAACATTCCCGAAACCTGGGGAACCGCGGTCAACATTCAGGCGATGGTTTTCGGCAACCTCGGCAACTCTTCGGCCACCGGCGTCGCCTTTACCCGCAATCCGTCGACAGGGGAGAAGGAGCTTTACGGCGAATTCCTCGTCAATGCGCAAGGGGAGGATGTCGTTGCCGGCATCCGCACGCCGCAAAGCATCACCGAAGTCGCGCGCATCGCGTCCGGCTATGACAAGCCGTCGATGGAAAAACTGATGCCGGAAGCCTTTGCCGAGTTTAAGGGCATCTGCGCGCAGCTGGAAGCGCACTACCGTGACGTTCAGGACCTGGAGTTCACCATCGAGCGCGGCAAGCTCTGGATGCTGCAGACCCGCAATGCCAAGCGAACCACCAAGGCGGCGATGAAAATAGCCGTCGACATGGTCGATGAAGGGTTGATCACGGAGGACGAAGCTGTTTCCCGCATCGATCCGACCTCGCTGGACCAACTTCTGCATCCGACGATCGACCCACGCGTCCGCCGCGAGGTCATCGGTTCCGGTCTCCCCGCATCGCCGGGTGCTGCTACCGGCGAGATCGTCTTCACGGCGGAAGAGGCGATCATTGCCGAGGAGGAAGGCCGCAAAGCCATCCTTGTGCGCATAGAGACGAGCCCCGAGGATATTCACGGCATGCATGCCGCCGAGGCGATCCTGACGACGCGCGGCGGCATGACCAGCCACGCGGCCGTTGTCGCCCGCGGCATGGGCATCCCCTGCGTTGTCGGCGCCGGCACCATGCGCATCGACATGCGCAATGAAAAGCTGATCGGCATCGGCGTCACCTTGAAGAAGGGCGATACCGTCACGATAGACGGTTCTGCCGGCCAGGTGCTGAAGGGCGAGGTGCCGATGATCCAGCCGGAGCTTTCGGGCGATTTCGGCCGCATCATGGCCTGGGCCGATCGTTCACGGCGCATGACGGTGCGCACCAATGCCGATACGCCGGCCGATGCGCGCGCTGCCCGTTCCTTCGGCGCCGAAGGCATCGGCCTCTGCCGCACAGAGCATATGTTCTTCGAAGGCGATCGCATCCATGTGATGCGCGAGATGATCCTCGCCGAAGACGAGGAGGGGCGCCGCACCGCTCTTGCGAAGCTGATGCCGATGCAGCGCCTCGATTTCACCGGCCTGTTCACCATCATGCACGGCCTGCCGGTGACCATCCGCCTGCTCGATCCGCCGCTTCACGAATTCCTGCCGAAGACGGACGAGGAGATCGCCGAAGTTGCCGGCATCATGGGCATGGAGCCGGCCGCGCTGCGCCAGCGTGTCGATGCGCTGCACGAGTTCAATCCCATGCTCGGCCATCGCGGCTGCCGACTGGCGATTTCCTATCCGGAGATCGTCGAGATGCAGGCCCGCGCGATTTTCGAGGCAGCTGTCCTTGCCGCGCGCGAAACCGGAGCGGCTGTCGTGCCCGAAATCATGGTGCCGCTCGTCGGCCTGCGCTCGGAGCTGGATTACGTCAAAGCTTGCATCGACGAGGTGGCGCGCGCCGTCATGACGGAAGCGAAGATGAAGATCGATTATCTCGTCGGCACGATGATCGAGCTGCCGCGCGCTGCATTGCGCGCCCATATCATCGCCGAGGCTGCCGAGTTCTTTTCATTCGGCACGAATGACCTGACCCAGACCACCTTCGGCATGTCGCGCGACGACGCGGCGGCCTTCATCCCGACCTATCAGCGCAAGGGCATCATCGAGCATGATCCCTTCATATCGCTTGATTTCGATGGAGTGGGGGAACTTATCCGCATTGCTTCCGAGCGCGGCCGCCGCACCCGCAACGACATGAAGCTCGGCATCTGCGGCGAGCATGGCGGCGATCCCGCCTCCATCCACTTCTGCGAGGATATCGGACTGGATTACGTGTCCTGTTCCCCCTTTCGCGTGCCGATCGCACGGCTTGCGGCAGCACAGGCGGCGATCAGGGGACGGGCCTGATTCTCCAAACCTGGAATTGGTGATCGATCAGTGGCGCCAGTAGCCGCGATGATGGTAATATCCGGGGCCGCCAACGACGATTGTCGGACCCCAGAAGAAATCATCGTTGCTTTCCATGAAGGCCCGCTGATCCGCGCGCCGGCTAAGATCCTGGTTCATCAGGCAGTTGGCAAAGTTCTGGGTGCCTGGCCTGAAGCCATAGCCACTGCATCTGGCCTCGTCGGCGGCTCTGATTTCCTCGGCCGTCTGGCAGGAGGAGAGTACAAACGCAACGGCGAGAAGGGAGAAGACGGAAGCGGCGATACGCATGACGTGTCATCCTGAATGCGGATTTGCATGCACGAACTATAGCGCTGCGCGAGGAGGCGCGAAAGGCGAATTGCGGCCGCAGACCGATCGCTTACGCAGCTTCTTTCGGTCTTGCCGGCAGCCTTTGCAGGAGATCGACGAAGGCATCGGCAAAGCGTAGCAGGTGCTCGGTTTCATCATCCGGCTGCAGCAGGCGGATTTCTGCGCCATCTTCGTCAAGCGCGGCAAAAAGGGTGCGCATCGTCGCATCCCCTTCCGGAATTCGCAGCACCGCCAATCTGCGGCAATCGGATATCAGCCCTTCGGCCGGCAGATCGAACAGGAAATCGCCGCGCACGGCCGAAGCGGCGTTGCGCACGGCTTCGCAGAAGCCCGGCTCACCGCCGGAAAACCCTTCGAGCGAAAGCTCCAGCTCGAGCAGCTCCAGCGGCAGGATCGGATCGGCCGCATCGGCTCCGGCAATCGCTGCTCCCGGCAGCTGTTTGGCAGCGACGTCTTGAGAAAGCATCGGTTCCATCTCATCAAGTCCTTTCACAGCCTCGATAAAACGCTAAAGAATGGCCTTTTTTAGGAATTTAAGCAAGCGCTCACATTTTTGGCGTAGCCGTTACTGGTTTAAGCTTTGACAAAACATTGGTCGCCGATGCCATGACATTCGATTTATTTTCGCCGTTTCTTGATCTAAACATAAATCGCTTTCCGGGATTCGGTGCATCCGGCTTCCGATCCGACGCGCCGACGAGCCCTTGATGACCATTCGCTTCGACCGTCCCGTTTCACATGCCGCCCGCGCCGCGCGCTTGATCGCTTCGTTTGCATTGGTGCTTTGCGGGGTGACGCTGATCGGCCACCGTTTCGCGCCGCTGGAAACCCCTTATTTTGTGCTGCTGCTGCTGATTTCCGCCGGCTGCGCCATCCTGGCGGTGGCGCTTGCGCTGGTCGGCTTGGCACAGCTCTGGCAGAGCGCCGCGATCGGCGGCGTCTCCGCTGTGAAGGCGCTCGTCTATGCTGCCTTGCCGCTCGCCATTCTCGGCTTTGGCGCCGAGCGCTATTGGACGCGGCCGCATATCTACGAGATTTCGACCGATCTCGGCGACCCGCCGGAATGGCTGGCGACGCCGGATGCGCGGCAGCTATGGCTTCCGCCGCGCCATCTGGTGACGCAGCAGGAGCGTGAAGCGCAATTCGATGCCTATCCCGCCCTGATCAGCCGGCGCTATGAGGGCGCTGCCGACCGCGTGCTGGAGGCAGTGCGCAAGGTCGCAAGAGATGACCATATCACCATCGTCAAGGCAGAGGGCGCCGAGGTCGCGGATCCGCATGGCAATGCAAAACCGAAGCGCCGCACGCGCCGGCAGGTTGTCAGCCCCGTACAGGATGGCGGCGCTACAGTTGCCGATGTGCCCGATGTCGTCCCCGTGCCGACGCCGCGTCCGCTCCGCGATGGCGTGGCGGAACTCATTCGCCAGAACACCGATGTCACCTTGCAGGGAGAAACCCGCACGCGCATTTTCGGACTCCCGTGCGACATGCTGATCCGTATTCGCGAGGAAGCCGAGACGACGCTCGTCGATGTTCGCGTCGCCTCCCGCTACGGGCAGGATGATCTCGGCGTCAGCGCCGATATGGCGGATAGTTTTCTGAAAGCTTTGGATGCGGAGCTGCTCGGCATCGCGGGAAGCTAAGGTTCGCCGTCCTCCTTCTCCCCTCGGGAGAAGGTGCCCGAAGGGCGGATGAGGGGGTGTCCGCTATTCAAATTCGGAAATCATCGATAGCCAGCCGTCCCCACTCAGGCGAGCCGATAGACCCCCGCAAGTGCCGGAGGCCCATCGGTTTCCACCCGACCCTTCTCGACCAGGTCCTCCAGGTGCGCCAGGACCGAAAGCGCTGCCGCGCCGTGCAGCCGAGGGTCGGTATCGCGATAGATGGCCTTCACCATCTCCGATATCAGCCGGTCGCCGGCCTTGATGCGTTCCAGCACGGCACGCTCGCGCATGCGGCGATGGGTCCTGATCCCGCGCATGAAGGAGGACGGTTCCTTTACCGGGCCGCCGTGACCGGGCAGGAACAGCCGGTCTTCGCGGGCAAGCAGCTTCTCGAGCGACGCCATATAGTCGGCCATGGAGCCATCCGGAGGCGCGACGATCGAGGTTGCCCAGGCCATGACATGATCGGCGGAGAAGACGATGCCCGCGCCGTCGAGCGCGAAGCAGGCATGGTTTGCCGTGTGGCCCGGCGTCAGCAGCGCCGTCATCCGCCAGCCGGCTCCCGAGACGCTTTGGCCGTCGGCAAGCACGATATCCGGCTGAAACTCCATATCGGAACTTTCGGCGAAGGGGTTGATTTCGCCCTGATGGAGCGGCCGCGCGGCCCGATGCGGCCCTTCGCCGACGGTGAGAGCCCCCGTCGCTTCCTTCAGCCGCTTGGCAAGCGGCGAGTGATCGCGATGGGTATGGCTGACGAAGATATGCGTGACCTCGCGCCCTTTGAGCGCGGCGAGGAGGGCGGTGAAATGCTCTTCATTCTCCGGACCGGGGTCGATGACGGCGACGGAGGAGCTGCCGACGATATAGCTGTTGGTGCCGTGAAAGGTAAAAGCGCTGGGATTGTTGACCGTCATCCGCTCAATGCCGGGCGCAACGGGAACGGCCCGGCCATAGGCGGGCTCGAAGGCAAGGTCGAAGTCAGGCGTGCTCATGATTGCTTGTACTCGATTTCGATAAAGGACATCGGCTCGGAGCCGGCATTGACGACATTGTGCTCGACGCCCGCTTCGCGCCGGTAGGCGGCGCCCTTGGCGATATCGACCCGCCGGCTGCCGCCCGGCTCCTCCAGCAGAAACCGGCAATCCGTCATCGGCACCACGACATAGCCGAGGCCATGGACATGATGCCCGGTATCGGCGCCTGGTTCGAAATCCCAGCGCGTGATGCGGCAGACCGCGTCGTCGAGAAGTACGGTAGGCACGGCCGGCGGCCGGGCGCGAAACTGGCTCATCGAAGCTCCTGATGGGATCGCAGTGCAGCAAGACCTATCATGGCCGCCTGGAAAGCGCACAGAAATATGCATCCGTGCATCACTTAGTCATTGTAGCGCGATGCGACCTTTGCTAATCAGACGCCGATTTGGCTGGCATGACAGCCATCTCCTCTGTTGGGGCGTCGCCAAGCGGTAAGGCACCGGTTTTTGGTACCGGCATTCCCAGGTTCGAATCCTGGCGCCCCAGCCACTCGATATTTATGTAATTAAATTAATAACTTAATATACATTAGGAAGTTCAAAACCGGAACGCTTTTCCGATGCGTAATTGCGTTTCACCTTCCACCTTGCCGATCGAAAATTCCCGTTTCGAACGGAAATTTGTAATGAGGGACGATTCCTTTAGTGCAAGAGAAAAATGGATGCTCCAAAAGGTGGAGGTTAGAGTGGGAGAGATTCGAAAACGTATAGCCCGTTGTTTTTCAACGTCAATTTCCACCATTTTTAACGCTGTAATGCCCACATTTCTGTTCCAGATTACCAGAGCAATTAATTCGCTATTCCTTACCGGCATAAGTCGCAATAAAGATCGGCCCAATCAAGGAACGCTTTCACAGTGTTTCCAAAGTTATTTGAGCCGTCTTATCCTTGGGCCACATAGATTCGAGGTATAGAGGTGAACGTGAAGAATGCAATTTGCTCCTTGGTATGCGTGCTTTTCTTGGCCGTCGTTTTTCCGGTAGCAGCGGCTGATGTGGGGCGTTACGCTTGCGTCATGAAAGCAGGGTCCGCCGCGAATCCGGATGACAACTCCATTTCCCCTTCAAGAAAAACTCATCCTATTCAAGTAGAAATAACAAAAATTACGGACCAGGATAAAAGAGTTTGCGTTTCTAGTGGAATGATCGCAACGTAGGAGTCCGTTTTGGGATTCCCCCGCATTGCTGGATGTGCGACGATGTTTCATGCGTACTGGGATCACATTCGACGTTACAGCTGCCGACCGCGATCGGCTTGAAGCTATCGTTGCAGCGGGCGCTTCGGCGCAGAAGCACGTCTGGCGAGCAAGGATCATATTGATGACCGGTGATGGGTTTGGAACCGTCGCCATTATGGAGGCGACCGGCAAATCCAAGACCTGTGTCTGGCGCTGGCAAGAACGGTTCATGTCCGAAGGTGTCGACGGCCTCTTGCGCGACAAGAGCAGGCCTCCTGGCATCGCGCCACTCGATAGCGAATTGGTGGACAGGGTCATTGCGCTGACCCTGGAGCCGCCGCAGCAGGAGGCGACACATTGGACAGTACGCGCGATGGCAAAAACGGTGGGGATCGCGGCGTCTTCCGTCGTTAAAATCTGGCATGAGCATGGGCTGGCTCCCCATCGCTGGCGCAGCTTCAAACTGTCGAACGACAAGGCCTTTGCCGAGAAGCTGCACGATGTTGTAGGCCTCTATGTCTCGCCGCCGGCCCATGCCATCGTTCTGTCGGTCGATGAGAAGAGCCAGATCCAGGCGCTCGATCGGACACAGCCGGGCCTGCCGCTCAAGAAGGGGCGAGGCGGCACGATGACCCATGATTACAAACGACATGGCACGACGACGCTATTTGCAGCGCTCAACGTTCTCGACGGGTCGGTCATCGGCAAAAACATGCAGCGCCACCGACATCAGGAATTCATTCGCTTCCTCAATGCCATCGAAGCGACGCTGCCCAAAGATAAAGCCGTCCACGTTATTCTCGACAATTACGCGACCCATAAGCAGCCGAAGGTGCGCGCTTGGCTGGACAGGCATCCTCGATGGACCTTCCACTTCGTTCCGACGTCCTGTTCGTGGTTGAATGCCGTCGAAGGGTTCTTCGCAAAGCTGACAAGGCGTCGCCTCAAGAACGGGGTGTTTCACTCCGTTGTCGACCTTCAGGCCGCCATCAATCGCTTCGTCAACGAGCACAATGCCGAGCCAAAGCCGTTCATCTGGAAAGCCGACCCAGACGTTATCATTGCGGCGGTCAAACGTGGGCACCAAACGTTGGAATCAGTCCACTAGCTCGGACTATGCCAAAGATTCGTATCTTTCATTTTATTGTTCAAGCAAATATAAGGCTATAATTGGCGGTTATGGAAAGCCATTATCGTTTTATGGTGCCGATACCAGCCAGTTTCGCGGGCTCACGGTAATCGACTATCTGAGTATAGGCGATGACTATTTTTTTCTTTCTTTCGCGTTTCCGCCATTGATGTATTTCTATATGGGGGATTGCGCTAAAATATAGTGTGGATTGCGGGATACAAGAACTACCGCCGTTCACTTCCGGAACTTGAAGAACCTGAAGAGCTTCTAACAGAAAAGCCCGCCGATCTTCATCTAGCGGGTTTGGCGAATTGACAAAGCAACGATCAATTGACTTTCCTCGGCTTAACAACCGGAGTTTCAACAGGTGTTGATCCTACCCATGCAAGCTTGTTCATGAATGCGCTGCAAGTCTGCATGTCGCCAACCAAGATCGACGCGCCTACGAAGTTTCCGTTCACCCGGTCGCGAGCCTTCTTAACGTCCGCGTCCGTCGCTCCGAGGGCTTTCGCCTGGGCAAGGTTCTTTTCCGCATCGGCGCGCATTTGTGCAACCGAACTGTATCCGCCGTAAGCCGGACAGTTCGTGGCAATCGTTTCTGCGCCGGCATAGCGGTTTAGGTAAGTCTCCATCGGCGATCCGGGGGTAGTTGCACAGCCTGCGAGTGCAGATATTCCGGCTAATGCCGCAAGAGCTTTCAACTTCATATTAGCACCAATAAAAACAAATTAACGCTGAAGTTGTAATCAACGATATAAATTTGGAGATGTCTATAGTGAAGTAACGAAGGTGAGGGGAAATCCCCTAGCGCGTGCCTTGCAAACGCAACGGGCAGCCTTCGCAGGCCGCCCGCTGATATTGTCTCGCGGTGAAGCTCTTGGCCTCAGTCCGCTTGCTCGGCTTTTGCAGTCTTTTCCGGCGGCGCCAGAAGCTCGGCGCAGTAGGACGGTCCGCCGACACCTGGCTGGTCGCCGAGGATTTTGACGGAGCGGATTTCGTAGCTCTGGTTGGTGACGATGTCGGCCTTGCAGCTGAGGGAGCGTTTGCCCGTCTTCTTGCCGTCCTTGGTCTTGATCGTTACGTTCCTGTAGCCGCCACGCCAGGTGTAAACGCGATTGCCGCCTTCGTCGCGGTCGGAGAGCGGCGGGCCGTAAGCCGCGAAGAAGCGGCCTGCGGACTGGCCCTGCCAGCGGTCCTGAACGGGGTTCTTCGCAAGCAGCGGGAGGGCTGCGGTCGTTGTGGTCGTCGTGGTGCTGCAACCGGCCAGCGCCAGCAACAGTCCAGCCGCGGTGATCATGCGGATATTCATCGTGTCGTCCTTGAGCTTCTGTCTCGCATAAGGTTGCGGAAAAGCCGCGCTGTCCCACGACATTTCCACCTGTCCCGTCTAGGGCTTTAGCGCCAAAGCCGGCAAAAGAAAATTCCCATCAGCGTGTACAAGCGGGATTTTACCTGATCTGTTGCGTCTTTTGCACGCTGGCACTTTCGGCCCCCGTTCCCTGCCGATTTTCTAGGCAGATACGGCTGTAATTTTTTCGTCAAAAATCAAAAGGTTTTTTGAGATTGGTGCTTGTGCATCAAAAATGGCTGGTCTATAGAAGCGCCGCTGGTCACGGAGTGTAGCGCAGTCTGGTAGCGCACCACGTTCGGGACGTGGGGGTCGAGTGTTCGAATCACTCCACTCCGACCAGCTTAAAACACTGATCTTGTTCCCGAAAAGCTCTTCCCCGAAATATCGTTTCGCACTTGGTCCGGCGTTCGGGCCACCTTGATCGATGCGCGGTCGCCGCGTTGCATGGCCGTTCGCGGCTTAAGAATCGGCTCGTCCAAGATCCCGTTCAGAGGCTGTGGGGCTGGCCTGAAGCCTGAATACATGTCTCCGCCCATGCTATAGGTTGCCATCAGGCCTGCTTTTACAAAACCGGCTCTTTTTGTCGCCCGAAGCACCATATACAAAGACGAGTGGCGTGCATCCGACTCATGGAAGAGTTCGGGGGGCTGCTGCCGAGGCGGAGTGACGGAATGAACCTTGTTGACGGAGAGACCCGGGCGGTCGGGGTTAAGTTTACTGGTGCCGAGGGGCGTCGCATTGCCCGGTCGGGTGCTGCTGGGCGGAGAATGGGGATCACCACGGGCTTTGGCGTTCTGGCGCTGAGCGCGGCGTTCCTTCTGAGTTCCGGCACCCATGCGCTGCGTGCCGCCGATTGCGGCAGTGTTGCCGCGCCCGGCCTTGATTGGAGCGGATGCAGCAAGACCAACATCATGCTGCAGACCAGCGATCTGCATGGCGCCAATCTTGCCGGTGCGCATTTCGACAGCACCGATCTCAGCGACACCAATCTGACCTCCGCCAATCTCGAGAAGGCGACGCTGGTGCGTGCCTGGCTGAAAAATGCCAAGGCCGATGGCGCGAATTTTGCCAAGATCGAAGCCTATCGCTCCGATTTCAGCAGCACCTCCGCCAACGGCGCTTCCTTTGCCAATGCCGAATTGCAGCGGGCCGAATTCGCCGGAGCGCAGCTCAAGAATGCCGATTTTCAGAAGGCGGAGCTTGGCCGTGCCGATTTCGACAAGGCCGTGCTGACGGGTGCGAATTTCTCCTTTGCCAATCTGTCGCGTGCGACGCTGAACGGCGCTGTCATGGACGGCACGACCTCCTTTAGCGGCGCTTTCATGTATCTGGCGCGCATCGAAGGCCTCGATCTGTCGAAGGCAAGCGGCCTGCAGCAGGCGCAGATCAACCTGGCTTGCGGAGACAACACGACCATATTGCCGTCCTGGCTGAAGGCGCCGTCGGGCTGGCCGTGCCCTCCGGATGACAAGGACTGATTTTCTTCGAAACAAATCTTCGAAAGACCATATCATGTTCATAGAAAAAGCGATCCGGCACGATAGCAAGCCGGAATTCTACAATGAGCTCGCGGATCAGCTTAAAGGCCTGCTGGGAGGCGAGCGCGATCCGATCGCCAACGCAGCCAACACGTCTGCGCTGATCTTTCAGATGCTGCCGAATCTCAACTGGGCGGGTTTCTATTTCCGGCAGGAGAACGAGCTTGTGCTGGGGCCGTTCCAGGGCAAGCCGGCCTGCGTGCGCATTGCCGTCGGCCGCGGCGTCTGCGGGACGGCGGTCGAAAGGATGCGATCCGTCCTCGTCGAGGATGTGCACGCCTTTCCCGCGCATATCGCCTGTGATGCGGCCTCGCGGTCGGAGCTTGTCGTCCCGCTCTTACGGGATGGAAGCGTTTTCGGCGTGATCGATCTCGACAGTCCGCTTCCCGGCCGCTTCGATAGGGACGATCAGGCTGGCATCGAGACGCTTGCTGCAATTTATGCCGCATTGAGCGGAGTGGGTGGGTAAGACACGGACGGGGGGAGGCCGGGCGTCACGCACGCGTGATCAATATGGCAAATCGATCGCGTGATGCCTATATTGGCTCTGCAAACACTCCCTCAGCGCTGATCGAGCCTTATCCGGCCTTCTCGCGTCCCCAAAAAGGATCCGGCCAAGCTCGGAATGTGTGCCGAGGAGCAAGGAGAACAATAATGGGCAAGTACAGCAAGACAGCAGAGGCCATAGCCAAGCTTACCCCCGAGCAGTACCGCGTGACGCAGCAGAGCGGCACGGAACGTCCCGGCTCCGGCGAATATCTCTACAACAAGCAGTCGGGCATCTATGTCGATGTCGTCTCGGGCGAGCCGCTTTTTGCCTCCGCCGACAAGTTCGATTCAGGATGCGGCTGGCCGAGCTTCACCAAGCCGATCGAGCCCGCCAATGTCAGCGAACTGACCGATCTGTCGCACGGCATGCTGCGCGTCGAAGTGCGCTCGGCAAACGGCGACAGTCATCTGGGTCACGTTTTCCCGGATGGGCCGACCGATCGCGGCGGCCTGCGTTATTGCATCAATTCCGCCTCCCTCCGCTTCGTGCCGCGTGACCGCATGGAGGCCGAGGGCTATGGCACCTATATCGATCAAGTGGAGGATGTAAGATGACAATAGAACGTGCAGTTCTCGCCGGCGGTTGCTTCTGGGGCATGCAGGATCTCATCCGCCGCTACAAGGGCGTCATCTCGACGCGCGTCGGTTATACGGGCGGCGATGTCCGCAACGCCACCTATCGCAATCATGGCACCCATGCCGAGGCGATCGAGATTATTTTCGATCCGCAGAAGATCAGCTATCGCGACCTGCTGGAATTCTTCTTCCAGATCCACGATCCGTCCACGCTTAATCGCCAGGGCAACGATGTGGGTTTAAGCTACCGCTCGGCTATCTTCTATACCAGCGAAGATCAGAAGCGGATCGCTCTGGATACCATCGACGATGTCGATGCCTCGGGCCTGTGGCCCGGCAAGGTTGTCACCGAAGTAGCCCCCGCGGGCGATTTCTGGGAGGCCGAGCCGGAGCACCAGGATTATCTGGAGCGCTATCCGAACGGCTATACGTGCCATTTCGCCCGGCCCGGCTGGAAGCTGCCGCGCCGGCAGGCGGACGCAGCACAGCGCGCAGCCTCCTGATGGAGAGATCGGCCGGCATTGGCCGGCTGAAGCCCTTTCTTGGCACATGGGAGGTGAGGCGGCGGATCATCGATCGAGTCAACCGCTCCCTGGTCACGTTCGAAGGCGTTTGTAACGCCTGTCCAGTTCGAGGAGCGTGGCGACACGCGAAGCAATTGTGCAACGCTCAGAAGCAGCCGCACCTATCGGCTCGATGACGCGGATGACGACCTTGTCGTGCGTTTCCCCGATCTCTCGGAATTCATCCGCATCGGCGAGGCGGCGTCGCAGCGTGTCGTCCATCATTGCGGCCCCGATCTCTATCGGGGCCGTCTGTTCTTCCGCACGTCCGATGCCTGGGCGGAGATGTGGCATGTGCGCGGACCCAGGAAGCACTATCTGAGCCTCGCGCACTATCGGCGTATCTGATCCGAGCCCATCCACCCTACGAATGGAAGACAGTTTCAGCGCACGAGCCGTCGCCGTGCCTGGGCGGCCTTTGCCAGGTCTTCCAGTGTGCGCACGGAGGTCGGCCAGTCGATGCAGCCGTCCGTGATGCTCTGGCCATAGACCAGCTGCTTGCCGGGCACGAGATCCTGGCGGCCGGCAACGAGATTGCTCTCCATCATCATCCCCTTGATCCGCCGGTCGCCGGCGGCGACCTGCCCTGCGACCGACGTGACGACGAGCGGCTGATTTTCCGGATTCTTGCTGCTGTTGGCATGGCTGGCATCGATGATGATCCGCGGCTCGAGCCCGGCCTTGAGCGACTGTTCCGCCGTCGCCTCGACGCTTGCGGCATCGTAATTGGGCTCTCTGCCGCCGCGCAGGATGATGTGGCAGTCCTCATTGCCGCGGGTCGAGGCGATCGCTGCAAGGCCCTCCTTCGTCACGGCCGGGAAGTGATGCGGCTGCGATGCCGCAACGATCGCGTCGAGCGCGATGCGCACGTCGCCATTCGTGCCGTTCTTGAAGCCGACGGGGCAGGAGAGGCCCGATGCCAGCTGTCGGTGGACCTGGCTCTCGGTCGTCCTTGCGCCGATCGCGCCCCAGCTCACCAGATCCGAAATATATTGCGGCGTGATCGTATCGAGATATTCGCAGCCCGCCGGCAGGCCGATCTCGTTGACGTCGAACAGCAGCTTGCGGGCGATACGCAGGCCTTCCTCGATGCGGTAGCTGCCGTCGAGATGCGGATCGTTGATCAGGCCCTTCCAGCCGACGGTGGTACGCGGCTTTTCGAAATAGACGCGCATGATGATTTCGAGATCGTCGGCAAAGCGGTCCCGCTGCTCCTTGAGCAGTGCCGCATATTCGTGCGCGGCGGCCGGATCGTGGATGGAGCAGGGGCCGATAACGACGATCAGCCGGTCGTCTTCGCTGCGCAGGATGTTGTGGACAGCATTGCGGGCGCCGGTAACGGTCGCCGTCACGGCCTCGTCGCGGCGGATTTCATCTATGATCCGAGAGGGCGGCGTAAGCGCCGTGATCTCGACAATGCGCAGGTCATCAGTGGAATTCAACACGGTATCGGTTCCTTCAAGGGGTCATACCGTGGCGACAAAAAAAGCCGCCAGGTAGACTAGCGGCTGTTCGGGTCTTTGCTGTCGTGTCTCTTCTAACTACGCACAGGCCCGCCTCCGCTGAGAGCAGCGGTACGAATAAAATCGCGAGGCGTATGCATAGATGTTCGACATAAGCTGTCTCTACGATAAAAAATGCCCGATGTCGATGAGACACACGAGAAATGGAGAGTTCACTGCGCGATCGTTGTCCAGTTGCGGCAATTTGCCCGATCCTTGCGCGGCGCGGCAGGCTTCTCGCTGCAATGCGACCATCAGGCCGGTGGGCGAATAAACTAACCCCTGCCTCGGAAGAGCCGGCCCGACTCCGCTGGAAGTCAGGCCGGTCTCCATCCGATCAGGGGTCAAGTCAGATCAGATCTCGTAAACGAGGTATTAGAAGCTGCGCTGGAAGCGGAGAACGCCAGCCCACTGGTCCTGGTTGATGGAGTCCCAGTTGGTGTAGGAAACTTCCGGCTGAACCAGGAGGTTCTTGACCGGGTTCCAGCGGACGTTTGCGGTCGCTGCGAAGATCTTCGAGTCGGTGTAGGCAACCTGTGCGTTCGCCTGCAGCTTCTCGTTGATCGGAACGGTGACGCCGCCCCAAACAGCCCAATCGCCCCAGCCAATACCCTTTGCCGGACCGGCGCCGTTCGCGCTTGCATACTTGTTCAGCTTGTCGCCGTCGGTGTTCCAGCCGCCCATGACGAAGGCTTTGAAGACGCCAAAGTCTGCATCGACGCGAGCCTTGATAGCGCCTTCTTCGACGATCGAGTCGTAACCGCCGACGATCTTGAAGCCGAAATTGCCAGCCTTGTAACCGGCACCGGCAACGACGTCCGGAGCGTAGTGGTTGGAGCTGTCTTCGCCGTTGACACCCGTAGCACCGGAACCGGAATTGCTGTCTTCGAGCGAGACGACAGCGGTGAAGCCGTTGCCGGCATCGTAGTTGTAGGTGATCTGGTTCAGTTCGTAGGGGCCGTCATAGACCACGTCGTCGTTGATGACGTTGCCGGCATAACCCATGTACAGGTTGTACTGAGAATCGAGCTTACCAATCGTGAATCCACCGAGGCTGATGTTGGCCCAGAGCAGCTTCGTGGTGGTCGAGCCGCCATCCTGCCAGTCGAAACGGTAAACGGTGTTGGTCTTGAGCGGACCGTATTCGGTGTCGCTTGCGGTGTCGATGCTCAGCTGAGCGCGGGTGTGCCACAGCGTGCCGTTATGGGTATTCGGGTTATAGGCATCGTACCACTTGCCTTCGGTACGAACCATGCCGCCGATCTTGAGGCAGGTTTCGGTGCCCGGGATGAAGAAATAACCGGCGCCATATGCGTCGCAAATGCGGACGTATTCGAGCGGTTCCGGCTGAGCGGCAACGATGGCATCAGCTGCCTGAGCGCCGGAAACTGCTGCGAGAGCAGCAGCGGAGCCGAGAAGAAGGCTCTTGATATTCATAAAAACTCCAATCCAATATAGATTGGGCATAGGCTATCGCGCCGAAAAATCGACGTGCCTCAACCCTATCCCTGTTTAAAAACCCCGACTCGGGAGAAACGGGCCCCACCCGCTTCTGGCCTTCATTAAAGACGAATTCCTGCAAAGTTATATGATATATTTTTCTTGAAATGACTTTTCCGTGATTTTTAAATTCAAGTTGCACGAATGCAACATGTGCAGACTTAAATAGTAAGTACTGCGTAATATTGGCTGCGCAATAGTCATTTTGTGGTACGACGTACGCTATTTTTTTATTCGAATATTTTTGAATAATACTTTAATGGGTGTTTCATGCCGGAAAAAGCCGTTCGATCCCGTTCAAGCAACGATCAGTGTACCCCCCGCGATACCAGAGGGCCTGTATTGCAGAGCGAGCGACAATTTATGATCTGATCAGTATGACACCGACCGCTTGGAGGCCGAACCGATGAGCTTCCTCAGCGCCGAGCCGATCATGATGCCCCAAAGGCCGCTGGTCATGCCGACGATGATATCGAACGTCGAGCCGTAATTGCCGTTTGCCAGGAAATGCGAGACGGAAAGCGCAAGCACGCTGCCGATCATCAGCAGGCAGGTGAAGGAGGGCGATTGCGGATAAGCGAGCCGGGCCAGCATGCCCGCCAAGCAGAGTGCGCCGGCGCGGAATATGTCGAAGGGATTGCCCAGGGCGGCCTGCCAATTGAGATGGGCAAACGTCACGCCAATGAGCGCCGCCAGATAGGTCCAGGCAATAATCTTCAAAAACCGGTCTGATATCATGGGGATATGATATAGCAGCGGCGTGTCGAAACACCAGCCTGACGCCGCTGCCAAGACTCTGTGCGCGCCGATTCAGTGCGCACATTTTGTGTGGTTGCGAAACATTCTGTTGCGTCGCAGTGAGAATTTCAGCCGTTTTTCGCCTTCGATTTGCCGTCTGGCCATGACGTGACGGATGGCAGCCAAAACAGTCCGCGCATGTCGCGCAAAATTGTGCCTGGTTTTGCGATGACGACATGCGAAAAGTTCAAGGAACGAATCTGGGAGACGCGGCGCGTCCAGAGCGTTTCCGCTTTTCTTCGAAGCAAAAACGCTCTGCCCTTTTGTTTCCATGCAATTCCAGACGGAAACGGCCATACGCTTTTCTTGGAATTTTAGGCTTCCGATGTGCGAAGCCTCTCTTCCTTCTCCCGCAACGGCTCCAGATCCTCATCTGCAGCACTCCGTGACGATGCCCGGCCGAGGAAGGAAAAGACGACGACAGCGGTCGTGACGGTAATGGCGGTCAGCAGCCACAACAGCGTGCCGAAAGCGTTGCCGTAGCTCTGCAGGAGCGCATCGTGGCCGATTGCCGGGACGATCGAGGCAGCCGCTGCGAGATTGCCGGTGACGAGCTGTTGCGCAGTCGCCGCGCCGTATTCCCCAGCCGGCGCTCCAAGGTTCGACTGAATGAAGGCGGAGAGAATGGCGCTGACGACGGCAAGTGCTACGCCTTCGCCGGCGACGCGGGTGGTGCTGAAGATGCCGGTCGCCATGCCGGCCCGTTCCTTCGGAACGACGCTGACGGCAAGCCCGTCCATCAGCCCCCAGGGCAGACTGATGCCGACGCCGATCGTCAGCAGCGGGCCGATGAGCGCAGATGGAGTCGAACCGGCAGTAAAGTGGCTGAGCCAGAAAAGGCCGGCCGCCGAGATGACGAGACCGGTGCCGCAGATCGTTGCGGAGCCGAACCACCGGGTGAGAAGACCGGCAGCGATCGGCAGAATGAGCAGCGGCGCCGAAAGCGCGACCATCATCCGCCCGGCCGCAACTTCGCTCATGCCGTCGATGCCGACGAAGCGCACCGGCAGCAGGATCAAAAGCACGACGAAGGCATAGGCCGGTGCGGCCGCCAGAAGCTGTACGCCGACGAAGCGCGGATAGCGAAACAGGCTGAGATCGAGCATGGGCCGCTTCACGATGCGCTCGATGATGCCGAAGGCGAGAAAGAGCAATGCGGCGCCGGCCAGCAAGGCAAGGACGAGCGGATCGCTCCAGCCGGTTTCCGGCGCGCGCAGGACGCCGTAGGTGAACAATGTCAGGGCGAGCGTGAAGCTCAGCGCGCCGGGCCAATCCAGTCCCGTGGCATCAGGATCGCGGGACTCGCGCAGGAAGCAGGCGCCGAGGCCGAAGGCAAGCAATGCCAGCACGACCACAAGGAGAAAGATCGACGGCCAGCCGAAGGCATCGATCATCAGGCCGGAGGCGATCGGCCCGAAGGCGAGACCGACGCCGAAGCTGGAGCCGACAATGCTGAAGGCGCGCATCCGCGCCGACCCTTCGAACTCCTGAGCCAGCGATGCCATGCCGCCGGAAAAGGCTGCGGCGGCGCCAAGGCCCTGCAATGCTCTCAGTATATCGAACCAGACGATGTTGCCGGCAAGGGCCAGCCCGGCCGAGAACAACGCGAAGCAGCCGACACCGGTCAGGAAGATGCGCCGCCGGCCAAAACTGTCCGCCAGCGCGCCTGATGCCATCAGGCAGCTGCCGAAGGTCAGCATGAAGGCATTGGTGACCCAGTTGAGCGCGATCGGACTGCCGCCGAGCGTGCGGCTGATGGCCGGCAGGGCGACGGCGGGGCCGGTGAATGTGAGCGGCATCGCCGCCGCCGCACAGCAGACGGCGACGAGGACGAAGAATTTCTCGGTCGGACTTGCGACCTTTGTCTGTAAAGAGGTCATCGGATTACCGTTGGTTCGAGCAAGGGAGGAAGCGGCAGGCAATCCTGGGAGTGATGCTGGCCAAAAGGCCGCCGCCCGCGCGCTTCAAATGGCCTGAGGAAGATATATTTGCTGCAATCAGATGATAATCTGGCTATGTGTCTTTATATACCGGAATAAAACTCTCGAATGGAGCGCACCCGTGGATCGTTTAAGCGGATTGACGGCTTTCGTTCGCACAGCGGATCTCGGCAGCTTTGCGGCCGCCGGACGCGTGCTCGGTCTATCGGCCTCCGCCATCGGCAAGGCGGTCGGCAATCTGGAGCACCAGCTTGGCGTCCGGCTGCTGCAGCGTTCCACACGGAGCATCCGGCTCACAGAGGAGGGCCGCCTCTTTCACGAGCGTTGCAGGCGTGTTCTCGATGATCTCGAGGATGCGCAGGCTTCGCTTGCACAGGCGGTTGCCGTGCCGCGCGGGCGGCTGCGCGTCAGCGTGCCCATTGTCAGCTACCACTTCCTTCTGCCTGTCGTGCCGGAATTCGTCACTCGCTATCCCGAGGTCGAACTCGACATCGATTTCAATGACCGCATCGTCGATATGATCGAAGAGGGCGTCGATGTTGCAATCCGCAGCGGCGATCTGCCGGATTCGCGGCTGATATCGCGCACCTTGCGGCCGTTTCAGATGCTGCTCTGCGCCGCACCCGCCTATCTGGAACGCTTCGGCATTCCCGACTGCCCGCGTGATCTCAACGAGCATCTGGCAATCCGGTTTCGGTTTCCAAACAGCGGCAAGCTGCAGGACTGGCCATTGAAAATGCCGGAAGGTGAACTGGATCTGCGCATGCGAACCGCTTTTTCCTGCAACAATATGGAGGCGGTGCGCGGCGCGGCGGTCGCTGGCCTCGGTATCGGCTGCATGCCGGATTTCCTGGTGCGCAGCACCCTTGCGGAAGGAAAGCTCAGAACCGTTCTCGGCGATTTCATCGATGAGCCCGGCCATTTCCATCTCCTCTGGCCGTCGAATCGCCACATGTCGCCCAAGGTCCGCGTCTTCGTCGATTTCCTGAGCGAGCGGCTTTTCGCAAAGAGCTGTGATGTTTTGCCGGCGACGGCTGCCTGAGACGGAGATTTGGGGAGGCCGAAGGAACGTCTGCCTGATCGGCGAGATAATTTCCGGACTCGCCTAGAAGCAGTTGTCGCAGGAGCTCGATTTTGCGACGGTGTCGTCTTCATATGCAGATTTGCCGCGCTGATCCGCAGCCTGCAACCGCCAAATTTGGAAATCATCATGAGCCGCTTCTGGAGCCCTATTGTTCATTCCCTGATCCCCTATGTTGCCGGCGAGCAGCCGACCACAGGCGGAATAACCAAGCTCAACACCAATGAGAGCCCCTATGGCCCTTCGCCGCTTGCCCTTGAGGCGATTTCGAAGGCGGCGTCCGACACGCTTCGGCTTTATCCGGATCCGACGGCGCGAGAATTGCGCGCCGTGATCGCTGAAAGCTTCGGGCTCGACAAGGACGAGGTCTTCGTCGGCAACGGATCGGACGAGGTTCTGGCTCATGCATTCCAGGCGCTGCTGAACCATGAAGAACCTCTGCTTTTCCCCGACATCACCTACAGCTTCTATCCGACCTATTGCCGCCTCTATGGCGTCAAGTTTCGGCAGGTTCCGGTTGATGCGGAGATGCGGGTCCGCCTCGATGATTATCGCCAGCCCTGCGGCGCGATCATCCTGCCCAATCCCAATGCGCCGACAGGGACTGGGTTGCCTCTGGCCGATATCGAGAGCCTTCTCAGTGATCATCCCGATCAGGTCATCGTCATCGACGAAGCCTATGTCGATTTCGGCGGCGATAGCGCCGTTCCGCTGGTCCGAAGCTATCCGAATCTCCTGGTGATCCAGACCCTATCGAAGTCGCGCGGGCTTGCCGGCTTGCGTGTCGGCTTCGCTGTCGGGCAACGGCCGCTCATCGAGGCGCTGGAAAGAGTCAAGGACAGCTTCAATTCCTATCCTCTCGACCGGCTCGCGCAGGCAGGTGCGGTAGCCGCCTGGAAAGATCGGGACTGGTTCGAACGTCATCGGGCGATGATCATCGCCAGCCGGGAACGGCTGGCCACCGCGCTCGGGGAGCTAGGCTTTCACGTCCTTCCGTCATCCGCGAATTTTCTGTTCGCACGGCATCCGAGCCGGTCAGGTGCTGAACTGGCGGCAGAGCTGCGGAGCCGGAACATTCTGGTGAGACGGTTTTCGGCGGATCGCATCAGCGATTTCCTGCGTATCAGCATCGGCACGGATGAGGAATGCGATCGGCTGCTGGCGGCGCTTGGTGAGATATTGCAGTGATCTCACGCTTGGGGCGATCGCTCCACGGCTGATCGTGGGTAATTGGGTGGGTAGCCCTTGTAAATGAAAAAGGCGGCTGAGCCGAGCCCGCCGCCTTTCTTTTTGGATGCGATAGCGATCAGATGTCGCTTGCCGCGTTCGCCCAGATCTCCGCCGCCTGCGCGGCGGTCACGCGGCGCACGTCCGTTTCGTCGCGGCGGCTTACGAAGAGTTCGCTCGCCATGATCTGCTCGGCGAGATCGGCGGGCAGGGACAGGAGAACGCGCTGGCCATCCTTGTGGATGCCGCCGACATCGGAACGCTTGCCGGTGATCATGCCGCCAGCAACCGTGTTGTTGCTTTCGGGGTCGATCAGGATGAAGGAGCCAGTCGAGCGGCTCTGTTCATAGGGGTCGAAGATGGCGTTCTCGTCGAAAGTCAGGCGAACCTTGCCGATGGCGTTCATCCAGAGCGCCTGCGCCGGTGCCCAGGCGCCGGTCTTCAGCTCAAGCTGAGCGATCGGCTGCACTTGAACGCGCTGGCGGCGGCTGCCGCTCTTCAGCCAGTAGCGCTTGCCGGGCTCGATCCCTTCCGGCTGCAGCGCGACGATCTGGGCGTCGAAGGAAAGGCCCGTCTGCGGCTGGCTGTCGATGGCGACGATCATGTCGCCGCGCGACACGTCCACCTGGCGGTCGAGAACGAGGGTGATCGCATCGCCTGCGACTGCCGCATTGCGCACCAGATCGAAGGTGACGATCTTCGAGACATTGGCGACCATGCCCGACGGCAGGATCATGACGCTGTCTCCCGGCTTCACCGAGCCTCCGGCAACCGTACCCTGATAGCCGCGGAAGCTCTCGCCGGGGCGGGAGACGCGCTGTACCGAAAGACGAAATCCGACCGTCTGCGCCGAGCGCACCGTCGCAAGTTCCAGCGTTTCGACCAGCGTCGGGCCAGTGTACCAAGACATGGCCGTCTGGCCGGAATAGACGACGTTTTCACCCTTTAGCGCCGACATCGGAATGGCGGTGATCTGCTTGACGCCGACCGACAGGGCAAATTCGCGGAAGTCATTGGAAATCTTCTCGAAGCCGGCGCGGTCGTAATTGGTCAGGTCGATCTTGTTGACGGCGAGCACGAACTGCTTGATGCCGAGCAGCGACGCGATCGTCGCATGCCGGCGGGTCTGCTCGAGAATGCCCATGCGTGCATCGACCAGCAGCACGGCGAGATCGGCGGTGGAAGCGCCGGTTGCCATGTTGCGGGTGTACTGCTCGTGCCCAGGCGTGTCGGCGACGATGAAGGAGCGCTTGTCGGTCGAGAAATAGCGATAGGCGACATCGATGGTGATACCCTGTTCGCGCTCAGCCTGCAGGCCGTCGAGCAGCAGTGCGAAGTCGGGCAGGCCGAGATCGTTCTGCTTGCCGGTGGAATCGCGCTGAAGCGTGGCGGCCTGGTCTTCCTTGACCGCTTTGGTATCCCAGAGGAGACGGCCGATCAGCGTCGATTTGCCGTCATCGACGCTGCCGCAGGTGATCAGGCGAAGCGGGCGCGAATCGCGAACTGCCTTGGCCGGCTCCGCGGCAGGCCCAACGGCGGGAATTGTGACGACGTTTGCGTTTACGGTCATCTCAGAAATATCCTTCGCGCTTCTTCTTTTCCATGGAGCCCGACTGGTCGCGGTCGATCGCGCGGCCCTGCCGTTCGGAAACCGTGGCGATTTCCAGCTCTGCAATGATGTCTTCAAGGGTTGTGGCGGTGGAGCGGATCGCGCCGGTCAGCGGGAAGCAGCCAAGCGTGCGGAAACGGATGACCTCCTCGCGCTTGATCTCGCCCGGCAGCAATTCGAGCCGTGGGTCGGCCGCCATGATCATCATGCCGTCGCGCTCGACGATCGGGCGCTTTGCGGCGAAATAGAGCGGCACGATCGGAATATTTTCGGCCTGGATATAGCGCCAGATATCGACTTCGGTCCAGTTGGAGAGCGGGAAGACGCGAACGCTTTCGCCTTTGCGGATCTGGCCGTTATAGACGTTCCAAAGTTCCGGGCGCTGGTTGCGCGGATCCCAGCGATGGTCGGGCGTACGGAAGGAGTAGATGCGCTCTTTGGCGCGCGAGGCCTCCTCGTCGCGGCGGGCGCCGCCGAAAGCGGCGTCATACTGGCCGGCATCGAGCGCCTGGCGCAAAGCCTCGGTCTTCATGATGTCGGTGTAGCGCGCCGAGCCATGGGTGAAGGGCGTGATGTTTTCCGCCGCGCCGCGCGGATTGATGTGCTCGATCAGATCGAGGTCGTACTTCTTCACGATCTCGTCGCGGAAGGTGATCATCTCGGCAAATTTCCAGCCGGTGTTCACATGCAGGAGCGGGAAGGGGACGCGGCCGGGATAGAAGGCCTTGCGCGCCAGATGCAGCAGCACGGAGGAATCCTTGCCGATCGAATAGAGCATGACGGGACGCTCGAATTCCGCTGCCACTTCGCGGAAAATATGGATCGACTCGTTTTCAAGCGCCTTCAGATGCGGATCGAGCGGTGGCTTTGTGCTTTGCGGATTGGAGATTTCCGTATCCGGACGGCTATCGGGCATTTATCACTCCAGAACTTTTCACATGTCGCGGCCGAATATTGGCCGGAAAGAATGGATGCGTTGGCTCCCGGTCGATCGGCGGCATAGGAGACGCGCCTCGGATCGATGCCGGGATCCGGCGGGGGTTTCATTGTGCTGCGGCAGCGCCTTCCTCGTGAACATGCAAGCCGCATTCGCGCTTTTCGTCGTTTTCCCACCACCAGCGACCGGCACGCTCCGGCTCGCCTGGCTTGATCGCCCGGGTGCAGGGTTCGCAGCCGATCGAGGGATAGCCGCGCGCATGCAACGGGTTCACCGGAACGCCGTTGTCGCCGACATAAGCGCGGATGGTGTCGATGTCCCAATCGGCCAGCGGGTTGACCTTGATGAGATTGCGCTCAGGATCGAATTCCGCAAAGGGCGTATCGGCGCGGTTGGCCGACTGGCCACGGCGCAGGCCGGTAATCCAGATGGCCGCGCCTGAAAGTGCACGCGCAAGCGGCTTCAGCTTGCGCACGCCACAACAGGCGTGCCTGGCTTCGACGCTTTCATAGAAACCGTTCAGACCGTATTTTGAGGCATAGGCATCGATATCGGCCTGTTCCGGTTCATAGCGGACAATATTGATATCATATTGGCTTTCTGTCTCGCCGATCAGGGCAAGCGTCTCCGGAAAGAGACGGCCGGTCTGAAGCGTTGCCACTTCGATTGGCAGGCGATGATTTCCGATCTCCGCGGTAATGACCTGATCTTCAATCCCGAGAGACGTCGTGAACACGGCACGGCCACCGAGGCCGGCGACGAGAGACAATCGGCCGGCAAGATCGAGCGATGCGAGCTTGCTGTTGAGCGTCGCGGCCTCTTCAATGAATGTAATGGCAGTCATGGGGATCCTGTCCTGATGTTGCCGCAAGTATCGCAGTTCGTAACGGCAGCGGACAGAAAAATAGATTTCGAAAGGGAGCAGATGGAGAGTAAATATCTCCATGAAGCCGCACCGATAAGGAAAAGCGACCGCCTCGGCTGTTAACCAAGGCGTTTTGTCGCCGGAAGCGGCCCTTTGGAAGCACTTGATATGGCTCGCCATGTTTAAGTGCTTGCTTTAATGTCTATAGAAATAGTAGAGTTACACAGAGCTTGTCAAATGGAAATCGGAAGTGATGCCCAAAATGATGCGCTGCGATGGATTTTGCGCTAAACTATGGGCATAGCGACGAAGAACGATAACAAGTCTGGGTTGCTGGCGTTTCCTGGCATTGCGCCATGGGTGTGAGTGCTTCGAAATTGCCCTGGGGACGAGGGCGCAGAAGTTCTATGGCGGACCGGCCGAATCGATCGGCCGAACGTATCGCATGTGTGTGTGAAGCGGTTCGAAATGATTACTCAGAAAGCAAAATATGCGCTGCGGGCGCTGTCTGCCTTGGCCCAGTCCGAGGCGGGCGAGCCGGTGATGATTTCCGACATCGCCGCTCAGCAGAAGATCCCGAAGAAATTCCTGGAACAGATCCTTCTCGACCTGAAACATCAGGGCATCGTCATCAGCCGTCGCGGCAAGCAGGGCGGCTATCTCCTGCGCAAGCCGGCAAACGAGATCACCTTCGGAGAGATCCTGCGGGTCATCGACGGGCCTCTGGCGCCGCTGCCGTGTCTGTCGCTCACGGCCTATCGCCGCTGCGACGATTGCGATGGCGAACAGACCTGCGAAATCCGCCATGTCTTTGCCCGGGTGGCGGACGCGACCCGCAAGGTCCTGTTCTCGACGACGATCGCCGATGCTATCGCGCAGCCCGAAGGCGCTGAAGTCACGAGGCTGATGGCGTAGAGCAAGCCGAGGAAGACATATTGCTGTCATTTCCTCAAAAATAGCAGACCTCTCCCTTAACCGGCGACGTGTTCCTCGCTGCCTTCTTTTTCCATGGCTCGTCGGGTGCGGATGGCTGCAGCAATGAAGACGCGCGACAGCCCGTGATAGAGCGGCTCACGCGACAGCAGCCGCGAGGTCACATAGCCTATCATCGACACCGCCATGATCGGGATAACGGCTTGGTGGTCGCCGGTCATTTCCAGAATGATGACGAAGGCGGTCATCGGCGCCTGAACGACGCCTGCGAAATAGCCTGCCATGCCGAGGATTGCCGCCAGCGCGATACTGCCGCCGACCAGCGTACCGATCGTGCTGCCGAAGCCGGCGCCGATGGAGAGCGACGGCGCGAAAATGCCGCCGGGAATGCCCGAGATCATCGACAGGAAGCCTGCCAGCAGCTTCTCGACAAAGAAGAGCGGCGGCAGCGCATGTCCTTCCACCGCGCCGCGGGCCTGCTGGTAGCCGGTGCCGAAGGTCTGGCCGCCGGAGAACACGCCGATGGCTGCAACGGCGAGCCCGCAAAAGCCGGCAAGTATCAGCATGCGTTTGAGCGGCTGCGGCTGCGCCCAGCGGCGGATGCGGATACCGGCAAAGAGCGCCAAACCGCTGAACGTGGCGCCGAGCGCGCCGCCGCCAACGCCGCAGATGAACATGACGATCCAATCCCGAAACATGGTCGGCGCGGCGTCGGCCGTGCCGAAATAATTGTAGCTGCCGGAAAGGCCGAGTGCCGCAAGGCCGGACAGGATGACGGCCGTCAGGACCAGTCCATTGGCGCGGGATTCATAGGTGCGGCTCATCTCCTCGATGGCAAAGACGATACCGGCAAGCGGCGTGTTGAAGGCGGCCGCGATACCGGCAGCAGAGCCTGCGAGGATCAGCCCCTTTGCCTGCGCCATGCCGCCGAAGCGTGCGACGGCCAGCATGAAGGAAGCACCGACCTGAACTGTCGGCCCTTCGCGGCCGATCGAGGCGCCGCTCAAGAGCCCCAATATGGTCAGCACGATCTTGCCGAAAGCGAGCCGTAATGACAGCAGTTTCGTGCGGTCCTCTTCGTGATGCAGATGTCGCGCGGCAATGGCCTGCGGAATGCCGCTTCCCTGCGAATTGGGAAACAGCGTCGCTGCGAGATAGGCTGATAGCACGAAGCCGAGCGGCGTCAGCAGAAGCGGCAGCAGCCACATCCACTCGCTCGATTGCGTTACGCCGGCAAAAGCCCGCTGCGCCAGATCGGCGAGCTTGGCAAAGCCCACGCTGATCACGCCGATCGCGAAAGCTCCCGTCCAGAACACCAGGCGCGGCCGCCAGAGATTGAAAGAGCCCCAGATGACACGGGAACGACGGAGCAGTTTGGACTTGCGGTAGATGGGGGGCATATGATGTCTGACCGATAGGATGGTTCACCTGCCTCTTGGAGACATTTTCCAGGGCGGCTCACCACAAGGGCGTATGGGGATATCGATCTTTCTTGCAGAATTTCTCTTTTGGGCCAAGGCGTAATACGCGCGTTGACGTGCTCCAGTAATCGAATAAAATGCATCGCAATTGCAATGCAGAGGAGCTGAAGAGGAGCTGATACGTGAAATCTGCCTCCATTCCCTCGCTGCGGGTTGATCCCGCCTTGCGCGCCGCAGCCGAAAGCGTGCTGCAGGAGGGCGAGACCCTGTCTGCATTTGTGGAAAATTCGTTGCGTGCTCAAATCGAATATCGGCGGACAACGGCCGAATTTATCGCTCGCGGCCTTGCCGCACGCGAGGAGGCACGTAGAACCGGCTTATATCATAGCGCAGATAGTGTGCTCGAAAGGCTGAAGGGTAAGCTTGAAGCTGCCAAAGCTTCCAAACACAAATGATATTTGCCGTCCGCTATTCTCAAGGTGCGCTCGAAGATATCGAGCGGCTCTATGACCATCTGCTTGAAAGAGATATCGAGCTTGCAGAAAGAGCCTATCAGGCAATCGCCAAGGCAACGGAGTTTCTGGAGAATTTTCCGTTCAGTTGCCGCAAGGCGTCGGCAGACAACGCACTTCTCCGCGAACTCGTTATTCCCTTCGGATCTTCGGGTTGTGTAGCGTTATTTGAGATCGAAGACAGCGAGACGGTTACGATATTGGCGCTCAGGCATCAGCGCGAAGAAGACTATCACTGATGCTCGCCAATTTTACCGATCACTCGTCTCCCAGCGAGGATTGATCCAAGGCTCCTGGTTCGAGCGCGCCAATCTCGGCTTGCCGAGAATATGGTCGGCTGCCTTTTCGCCCGTCATGATCGAAGGGCCGTTCAGGTTGCCGTAGGTGACATGCGGGAAGATCGAGCTGTCGGCAACGCGCAGGCCATCGACGCCGATGACGCGCGTGTCGGGATCGACCACCGCCATCGGATCGTCCTTCGAGCCCATCTTGCAGGTGCCGCAGGGATGATAGGCGCTTTCCAGATGTTCGCGCAGGAAGGCGTCGATCTCATCGTCGGTCTGAACATTCGGCCCCGGCTGGATTTCCGGCCCGCGATACTCGTCGAAGGCCTTCTGCCCGAAGATTTCGCGGGTGAGGCGCACGCAGTGGCGGAATTTTTCCCAGTCTTCCGGATGGCTCATGTAGTTGAAGCGGATCACCGGATTGTCCTTCGGATCTGAGGAGCGCAGCGTGACGTTGCCGCGTGATTTCGACAGATTATAGCCGACATGTGCCTGGAAGCCGTGGCTCTTGGCCGCCGCCTTGCCATCGTAGCTGATGGCAACAGGCAGGAAATGATACTGGATATCCGGCTGCTTGACGCCGGGCGCGGAACGCAGGAAAGCACAGGCTTCGAACTGGTTGGAGGTGCCAAGCCCCTTCTTGAAGAACAGCCACTGCGCACCGGCGATCCCCTGCATATACCAGGGCAGCCAGGAATAGAGCGACACCGGCTTCAGGCTCGTCTGCTGGAAATAGAATTCCATATGGTCCTGCAGGTTGGCGCCGACGCCCGGCCGGTCGACCTTCACCTCGATCCCCATGTCGCGCAGATGCTGACCAGGCCCGATGCCGGAGAGCATGAGCAGCTTCGGCGAATTGAACGAGGAGGCGGAGACGATCACCTCGCGGTTCGCCTTGATCACCTCGATCTTGCCGTCGCGCTCGACTTCGACGCCAACTGCGCGGCCGTTTTCGATGACGACCTTGCGGGCGAAGCAGCGGATGAGCGTGACATTCGGCCGCTTCAGCGCAGGCTTGAGATAGGCAGTCGCCGCGGACCAGCGCCGGCCCATCCACGTCGTCTGTTCCATCAGGCCGAAGCCTTCCTGCTTGCTGCCGTTATAATCCTCCGTCGCCTCGAAGCCCGCCTGCTTGCCGGCCTCGATGAAGGCGTGGAACAGCGGATTGCGGACGTCGCCGCGGCGCACATGCAGTGGGCCGTCCGTGCCGCGCCATCCCTCTTCGCCGCCATGCGAATGCTCCATCCGTTTGAAGTAGGGCAGCACGTCTGCATAGGCCCAGCCCTGAGCGCCGAGTTCTTCCCAGCGGTTGAAATCTTCCGCGTGGCCGCGGACATAGACCATGCCGTTGATCGAGGAGGAGCCGCCGATCACCTTGCCGCGTGGTGCGGTGATGCGCCTGTTGTTGAGTTGCGGTTCCGGCTCGGAGAGATAGCCCCAATTGTAGCGATCCATGCTCATCGGCCAGGCGAGCGCCGCCGGCATCTGGATGAAAGGGCCGAAATCGCTGCCGCCGAACTCCAGAACGATGACCGAATGCTTGCCGTCTTCCGACAGGCGGTGAGCCATGGCGGAGCCGGCCGAACCCGAGCCCACGATGACGAAATCTGCTTGTTGCATATTTATCTCCCTGTGGCCGCCTCGAAGGGCAAGGTCGAGCCCCGAGGTTGCATCAATAAGGCGCCTGTACCGGTCCCATGCCGACATAAACGGTCTTCAATTCCGAATAGTGCTCCAGTGCCGCCAGCGAATTCTCGCGGCCGAAGCCAGATTGCTTGGAGCCGCCGAAGGGGATTTCGACCGGGCAGAGATTGTAGGTATTGATCCAGAGCGTGCCGGCCTCGAGCTGATCGACGACGCGGTGGGCGCGGGTAAGGTCAGCGGTAAAGACGCCGCCGGAGAGGCCGAATTCGGTGGCGTTGGCCCGGGCGATCACCTCGGCCTCGTCGTCGAAATCGAGAACGCACATGACCGGCCCGAAAATCTCTTCGCGCGCGATCGTCATATCGTCGGTAACGTCGGCAAACACGGTCGGCTGAATATAGTAGCCTTCGCCCGCCACATTGTTCGGTATGCCGCCACCGGTCAGTAGCGTCGCACCCTCGGCCTTGCCCTTTTCGATGTAGGCGAGCACCTTCTCACGCTGCGCCCAGGAGACCATCGGACCGATCTGCGTTGCCTCATCCATCGGGTCTCCGATGAGCATGGCGTCGGTGCGCACTTTCACGCGCTTCAGGAATTCGGACTTGATCTTGCGGTTGACGAAGACGCGCGTGCCGTTCGAGCAGACCTGGCCGGTCGAATAGAAATTGCCGAGCATCGCGCCGCCGATGGCGCTGTCGATATCGGCATCGTCGAAGACGATCAGCGGCGACTTGCCGCCAAGTTCCATGGTGACGTGCTTGAGGTTGCCCGCGGCAGAAGCCGCGACCTTGCGGCCGGTCGGCACCGAACCGGTCAGCGATACCTTGGCAACGTCAGGATGGTTGATGAGCAGCGGTCCCGTTTCGCGATCGCCCTGAATGACATTGTAGAGGCCTTTCGGCAGGCCAGCCTCGATCAGGATTTCGGCGATCTTCAGCGCGCCGAGCGGTGTGTTTTCCGAAGGCTTGAACACCATGGCGTTGCCGGCGACCAGCGCCGGCGCGCCCTTCCAGCAGGCGATCTGCTGCGGGTAGTTCCATGCGCCAATGCCGACGCAGACGCCGAGCGGCACGCGCTTGGTATAGGCGAAGTCGCCGCCGAGCGGTATGTAGGAGCCGTTGAGGCCGGCTGCCGCGATGCCGCCGAAGAATTCGAAGCTGTCGGCGCCGGAGGTGGGGTCGGCGACGATGGTTTCCTGGATAGGCTTGCCCGTATCCAGCGTCTCCAGCTCGGAGAGCTCGCGGTTGCGCTCGCGCATGATGTCGGCGGCTCGCTTCAGGATGCGGCCGCGCGCCGTCGGGCTCATGGCCGCCCATTCCGGCTGCGCACGCTTGGCAGCGGCGATCGCCTTTTCGACGATGGCGGGCGTTGCCGCATGCAGGCGGGCGATCACCTCGCCGGTCGCAGGATAGATGCTTTCGATAACGGTGCCGTCGGTGTCCTCGACATATTCCCCGTCGATGAAATGCGAGGCTTTCGGTTGTGCGCGCATTATAGAACCCTCAATTCTTCATAGGACACCATGACATGCTCTTGGAAAGCAGGCCGCTCGGTGAGGTTTTCGTAATAGCGCCGCAGCCGCGGATGGTCGGGGCGCCGGATGTCGATGTCGAAATAGCGGTGGAGAACATGCCCGAATTGTATGTCGGCAAGCGTCAGATTATCGCTGGCGAGGAAGCGGTGCCGTCCGAACTGCGACTCGGCGATGTCAAGCTTCGTAGCAAGCGCGGCAACGGCCGCAACGATCGCTTTCTCGTCTCTGAGGGCAGGGGCTGTGCGCACCACCCGCCAGAACACCGGACCGGTGAAATTCAGGGCAATGTTGATCTTGGCCCATTCCGCCCATTTGTCGATCTGGGCGCGCTGCCGTTCATCCTTCGGCCAGAAGGCGTCGTCGCCATATTGTGCTGCGAGATAGCGCAGGATGGCGCCGGTTTCCCACAAGGGGTCGCCATCGCCGTCGCGCAGCACCGGAACGGTGCCGTTCGGGTTCATTGCGAGGAATTCCGGCGTGTCGTTGACGCCGTAGGTGAAGCCGGCATCGATGCGCTCATAGGCAAGGCCGAGCTCGCCGATGCACCACATCAGCGCTTGCACGTTGGATGACGATTTGCGGCCCCAGACGGTCAGCATGGCCTTCAGCCTTTCAGTGCGTTGAGATGGGTCGTCAGATAGTCTTCCGTCAGCGCGATCGAGGCCTCGGTGCTGATCGGCGCGGATCCGAGGCCCTGGCGGATATAGAGCCCGTCGATCATCGCAGCCGCGCCCTCGGCGATGCGCCCCGCGTCGCCAGCCGGGCACAGGGTCTTGAGATTGGCAACGAGGTTCGAATGCAGCCGGCGCGCGTAGATCACGAGAAAACGGCGCGTCTCCTCCGAACGTTGCGCTTCGGCGTAGAAGGCCAGCCAAGCTGCGATCGTCTCCGGTGCGAACTGATCGGCCTGGAAGCTGACGCGGATGACGGCCGAGAGCTTTTCGCGCGGCGTCTCGGCCGCCTGTAACGCTGTCACGACGCTGTCGCGCAGCCGCTGCAGATGCACGCGGACGGTCTCGATCAGCAGCTGTTCCTTGCTGCCGAAATAGTGATGCGCAAGGGCGGGGGAAACGCCTGCCTGCTTGGCGATTTCGGACATGGTGACGGTCAGCGAGCCGTGATCTCCGATCACGCGCATCGCTGCATCCACCAGCGCCTTACGGCGCACCGGCTCCATTCCGACCTTCGGCATAGGTCAACCTCTCAAAAACAACGCAAATGTATTTTTGATTGACTGATCAATCAATAAAAAAATCACGCACCGGATGATCCCAGGCGAAAAACCCGTCGCCTCTTTCCGGGAAGCATTTCTGTGCCATACTTCCGTAGAGGAGGAGGTGCAGTCATGGTCGATATTCTTGATGAAGTTCCCCCATCCGCAATGCGCAACAAGTGGGGCTGGTTTGTTGGTCTTGGCATCTTGCTGCTGATCTGCGGCGGCATCGCCCTTGGCAATCTGTTCATCGCCACCGTGGCATCGGTCTACTATATCGGCATACTGATGCTGATCGGCGGCATCGTGCATCTGGCCCATGCCTTTCAGGTGAGGGGGTGGGAGCATGTCCTGTTCTGGGTGCTCAGCGGCATGCTCTATACGATTGCCGGTGTCCTTGCCTTCGCCAATCCGCTGCTGGCCTCCGAAGCGTTGACCCTGTTTCTCGCCATCGCGCTGCTCATAGCCGGCACGTTTCGTGTCTGGGTCGGACGCAAGCTGAAGCCGCAGCGCGGCTGGGTCTGGATCGTCATCAGCGGCCTTGCGACCGCTGTCGCCGGCATCGCGATTGCAGTCGGCTGGCCGGTCAACAGCCTCTGGATCCTCGGCCTCTTCCTGGCCTTCGATCTGATTTTTCAGGGCTGGACGCTGGTGGTTTTCGGGTTTGTGCTCAGGCGATAAGGGAGTTCCTTGCAGGAGGTAACGAACCCCCACTCTTTGACAAGGAGCGTGAGCGGCGTTACTCTCTGGCCCGCTGCCGTCTAGGGCGGAGCGGCGTCGAATTGATGTAGCGACCATGCCATTATCTGGAGCGTGCATGTCTGAGGGACATGCCTTGGAAGCACCGGTCGAGGCCGCGGAACATATCTCCAGCGAAAATTCCGCTTGATAACGTCAAGGGAGGAATATCATGCCGATGGTAACGGTTTCCATCTCTCCACTTCAGGCTGCTGGCATTCGCGCCGCAATCGACAACGGCACCTATGCCTCGAGCAGCGAAGTCGTGCGGGAGGCGCTGCGCATGTGGGATGCGGCCCGTAAGCGTGGCGATATTTGCGATGTGCCGCATGCCGCCAACGATATAGGCGAGACTGCAAGGGACAGTCGTTGCGTTGCAGACATGTTCGCCGACTATGAGGCGGAACGGCATTCGCACAGCTAGCTTCGAAGCCCTCGGGCGGCGCATTCAAGCCGTCTGTTTTTTGTCTCTGCGAATGGTTAACATTGCTTTACCATTCATGAAACTTTCACATACGGGAAAGGTTTCGTTGACATTTTATGGCGCATCTTGGGTCGAAATCGCGATAAATCCAAAGTTTTACTTAAATAAATTAGAACAGAATCCGCAAGTGGAGATGGGCATGTCCCTGACTGCCGCAGTCGAGCCGGGCGTATTGCGCCGCTATGCTAGCGACCAGATTGTCACTCTCGCCAAACTCGTGATCGAAAATGCATTTCAGCCGATCGTTGAGGCCGGTACCGGCGCGGTTTTCGGCTATGAATCCCTGATGCGCGGGCATGAACGCATCGGCTTCAACAGCCCGGTCGACATCCTCGATGAGGCCGAACGCACAGGCCAGCTTTTCGGGCTGGAGCAGATGATCACGAGCCGGGCGCTGGCGAAGTTTGCCACGCTGCCTAATATCGCTGTCGCAACCCTTTTTCTCAATCTGGATGTCCGCCTGATTCCGCAGGGTGCGGTATTGGTCGACAGTTTGCTGCAGCATATGAGAAAGGCTGGCCTCTCGCCGTCTTCCGTCTGCTTCGAATTCTCCGAACGCTTCGATAATACCATCGTACCGGAATTTTCCGCACTGGTCGGGAAAATGCGCAATGCTGGCTTCAAGCTGGCGATCGACGACTTCGGTGTCGGTCATGGCGAAATGAAGCTTCTGTCCGACTACCCGGTCGATTACCTGAAGATCGACCGGCATTTCATCGTCGATATCGACCGCAGCGCCCGCAAGCGCCATATTCTCCGAAATCTCGTCAACATCGCCCATGTCCTCGGCACGCGCGTTATCGCCGAGGGTATCGAGACCGAGGCGGAATTCCTGACCTGCCGGGAATTCGGTGTCGATCTCGTGCAGGGCTGGTTCATCGCGCGGCCAACCGTGCTCGTCAATGAACTGAAGCCGAGCTTTCCGCATCTTCAGGATCTGGGCAAGACAGCGCGCAACAGCCAGTCGCTCGATGAGATCCTGATCCGCAAGCAGATCGAGGTGCTGCCGACGATCCGCGAAAGCGACAGCATCGACAGCGTTTTCGAGCTCTTTCGCCGGAATCCGCGCCGCGCCTATTTCCCGGTCGTCAACGCCAATGATGAGCCGCGTGGGATCATTCACGAATACCAGCTGAAGGAATATATCTATCAGCCTTTCGGCCGCGACCTTTTGAAGAACAAGGTCTACAAGCGGTCGATCTCGCATTTCGTCGAGATGGCGCCGATCGTCGGGCTTGATTCCGATGCCGATACGTTGATGACGATTTTCGCCAATATGGAAAGCAGCGATTGCCTGATCGTGACCGAAGGCACGCATTATGCCGGCATCGTCTCCGCTGCCTCTCTCATCAAGGTCATCAACGAAAAGCAGCTGAAGATCGCACAGGACCAGAATCCATTGACGGGCCTGCCGGGCAATCGGGCAATCCACGACTTCATGCAGAACGCCGGCCGCGATGGCGATGAGATCAGGCATTTCTGCTATTGCGACTTCGATAATTTCAAGCCGTTCAATGACGCCTACGGCTTCCATCTCGGCGATCATGCCATTTCATTGTTTGCGGCACTGATGCGCCGCTATTTCTTTGCTGAACGCCATTTCCTTGGTCATGTCGGCGGCGACGACTTCTTTATCGGCGTCACCGGCTGGAACACGCAGGAGCTTCACGAAGTTCTGGATCGGCTGCTTGCCGATTTCCATGCCGATGTTCTCGAACTTTATTCGGCGGAGGATCGTGCTGCCGGCCGCATTCACGGCCATGACCGCAGCGGCGCCGAGGCTGAATTCCCGTTGATGCGCTGCTCGATCGGCATCCTACAACTGCCCGAGGGACTGGTGATCGACAACATCAATCGGGTCAGCACTTCCATCGCGGGCATCAAGGCGAAGGCGAAGGAAAGCGTGATCGGCGTCGCCTTCCTCGGCTTGGCCGAGACGAATTGACGCCCTGTCCCAATCGATCCTTTTCAAGCGCGTTGCGCTAAACTATCTCCACTGCTTTGCTGGGAGAGGAGATTGCGCCATGCCCTTGCCGTCTGAAATGCGTTTCGTGGATCTGCCATCCTTCGGCGGGCCTGAGGTCATGACCATCGGCCGCAAGCCTCTGCCGACCCTGAAGCCGGGCGAGATCCTGGTTCGAGTGGAGGCTGCGGGCGTAAACCGGCCGGATGTGGCGCAGCGGCAGGGCACTTATCCCCCTCCGAAAGAGGCAAGCCCTGTTCTGGGTCTCGAAATCGCCGGCGAGGTCGTGGACGTCGCCTCCGGCGTGACCGAATTCGCGATCGGCAACAAGGTCTGTGGCCTCGCCAACGGCGGCGGCTATGCGGAATATTGCGTGCTTCCCGCCGGCCAGGCGCTCCGTTTCCCGAATGGTTATGATGCCGTGCGCGCAGCCGCACTCCCGGAAACTTTCTTCACGGTGTGGGCCAATCTCTTCCAGATGGCGGGCCTCACCGAAGGCGAAAGCGTGCTGATCCACGGCGGCTCCAGCGGTATCGGCACGACGGCGATCCAGCTTGCCCGCGCGTTCGGTGCGACGGTCTATACGACCGCCGGCTCGAAAGAAAAATGCGAGGCCTGCGAGAAACTCGGCGCAAAGCGGGCCGTCAATTATAAAGAGGAAGATTTCGCCGAGGTCATCAAGGCCGAGACGGAACACGGCGTCGATGTCATCCTCGATATGATCGGCGCAGCCTATCTGGAAAAGAATCTGGCCTCGCTTGCCCGCGACGGCTGCCTTTCGATCATTGCCTTTCTTGGCGGCGCTGTCGCAGATAAGGTCAACCTGCAGCCGATCATGGTCAAGCGCCTGACGGTGACCGGCTCGACCATGCGCCCGCGCACGGCGGAGGAAAAGCGGGCCGTCCGCGACGACCTTCTCTCGCAGGTCTGGCCGCTGCTGGACGAGGGCACGGTTGCCCCCGTCATTCACAAGGTCTTTTCCTTCGACGACGTGGGCGAAGCGCATCGGCTGATGGAAACCGGCGACCACATCGGCAAGATCATGCTGAAGCTGGCTTGATCGTGAAGGACAGAGCGATCGCGATCAGACCTGGCAAGGCCATCAGGGCGTAGAGCCAGGTCGCGGCCGAGAGGCTGCCGGCAATTCCGCCGGGATGGGTGAGGCCCGCGCCGTTGACGATGACGCCGGCCACGGCTGCGCCGAATGCACCGCCCAGCGATTGCGTCATCGAAATGGCGGCCGAGGCCTTGTCCTGTTCGGTTCTCTTCGCGATGCCGATGATCCTGGTCACCAGATGCGCCCAGCCGAGACCGACGCCGAAGCCCATCAGGAACATGCCGATGACGGCAGGCGCGAACTCTGCAAGTTCGATGAAGGGCGTTGCGGTTGCCAGAAATGGGATCAGCGATGCTGTTGCTGCTGTCTCCAGGATGCACCCGGTTATAATGGCGATTGCAGCCTGTCTTCCCGAAAACGATGCGCTGAAGAAAGCCGCGATTGTCCAGCCCAGTGCGACCAGCGCGACGAGGTAGCCCGAGATCAGTGGCGTTACGCCGTGGAGTGTCTGCAGGAAATACGGAATGTAGATGTCGCTTGTCAGCACCAGCATCAGTGTGAATATCGTCAGATAGAGCCGCGCGATCGGATTGCCGAGCATGACGGCACCGTAGGGAAGGAGCCGCACCTCGCTCTTGCGCTCGATCAGCACCATCGCGGTCACGAGTGCGATCGAAACGGCGATCAGCACGATCTTATAGGATCCATGCTCGCTCGTGCCGGCAAGGCTCACGAAGAAGACGGCGGCAAGCAGAAGTATGATCTGGATCAGTGGCGTCCGAGTATCGATCCGATCATCCGCGACATCGGGCAGCAGCCAGCGTCCCGAGACTGCCATGAGGACAGTCAGGGGTACGAGAATGATGAAGGCCTCCCGCCAGGCGCCGCCCGCGGCGAAGAGGCCGCCGAGCGTCGGTCCGAGCACCGTCGCCACACCCCATATGGCAGCGTAAAGCGTCGATGCTCTGCGCCAGAGCGGTTCGGGATAAACGAAGCGGATGAAGGCATATGCAAGGCCGGACAGCATGCCGGAACCATAGCCCTGAATGGTGCGGCCGATGAGCAGCACCGGCATGGCCGGCGCGAGGGCGCAGGCCAGGCTGCCGATGCCGAAGATAAGCGCCGCCACGACGTAGACGGCACGCAGTCCCATGCCCTTCGGCCGGGTCGCGACCGTGATCGATCCAAGCACACCGGCGGCGACGAAAAGCGTCGTCATCCATGAGAAGAGTTCCAGGCCGCCGATGTCCCTTACGATCGAAGGGGCGATCGTGGCTGTGATGTAGGATTCGACGGCATAAAGCGTGACGCCGCCGCCAAGCATCAGCGTTGCCGGCAGAAGTCTTGGCGAGAACAGCGTGAAGATGGAGGCTGATTTGAGGGAGGCGGTGTTTTCGATGCTGGACATCGGCAATCCTCGATATTTTCCCTAGCGGTTGATTATTTTCCAAGTTATAATTTGGAAAATTACATGGTCGTCCAATTAAAACAAGAGAAAACTTGGAAAATGCGTCAGTCACCCGTCAATCGAATCCTGATCCTGTTGAAAACCGAGGGACCGCAATTGGCGGCCACCATCGGCGGCGCACTCGGCATATCGTCCGAGGCGGCGCGTCAGCAGCTGACGAAGATGGCGGAGGAGGGATTGGTCGAGCCGGTCGCGGAGGCCTCGGCCGGCAGGGGCAGGCCACGGCAGTTCTGGCATCTGACCGCCGCCGGCGACCGGCAATTTCCCGACGGCCATGCGCATCTGACCGCCGCCTTGCTCGCGACCATGGTCAGCCAGCTGGGGCAGGATGCCGTCGACACCGTCATCTCGGCCCGTGAAACCGACACGCTTCGGCGCTATCGCGGCGAAATCGATGCCGCCGCCGATCTGCCTTCGCGCGTCGCGAGACTAGCGGCCATTCGTACGCAGGAAGGCTATATGGCCGATCACTGGCAGGAGGATGACGGTTCGCTGATGCTGGTAGAAAATCACTGCCCCATCTGCGCTGCCGCCAGTGCCTGCGCCGGCTTCTGCCGGTCGGAACTGGAGACTTTCCGCGCAGTGCTCGGCGCGCAGATCGATCGGGAAGAACACATCCTTCTCGGCGCCAGGCGATGCGCCTACCGAATCCGGACTGCGCCTGCGCCGGCGGCATAAGCTTTACTCTTGGGTCCGACGTCTGGCTTGTCGTGTCGCGACATGCTGCCGCACGATCCTGTATTCGTGCCAGATCAGCGCCATCACCACGAGGTCGAATACGGTGAGGACGATGAGGCCGATGCCGTGCGTGTCCGTGAAGCGATACAGCTGATAGACGATGAAAAGCCCGAGTGCCACCAGCGAGGCCGGATAGGCCCACATCTTGCCCCTGAGCAGGCCGATGACCAGCAGCACCTTCACCAGCCCGTGGCTCAGCAGATAATAGGCATAGAAGTTCTTTGTGCCGACTGAAAAATCCTGCGCCGAGGCGAGCAGATGTGCCGCGATGAAGTCATGCGGATCGTTGAGAAGTTCGGGCTGCGTGACCCTGTTGGCCAGCCGAAGGATGGACTCCGTGCTGACGAGCGCGAGGACAATGCCGCCAAAGCATTCGATCAAGGCATGCGCGCCCTTCAACAGAACGCTGATTTCGAAGAGCTGATGAATGCGGCGTTCGTTCATGGGCGATCGTAACCTCTGAGCACATTGAGGTAAGCTTGATTGGCGACGACCGCAAGACAGAGCGATCGCCGACTGGATCAGGATGACGGCAACGCAAGTCCCCGCGTGGATTTGCCTTTGTCTGTCTGGCGGCGTCAGGCCAGGAGGATCGGCATCTCGGTTTCCCGGTAAGGCATCAGGCTTTCTTCCGGAACATCGGACGGCACGATCAGGCCGGAAACGCTCTTTGTCGGCAGGATCTGGCATGGCGAGGCCGCATCGAGCTTCTCGGCCGTCGACAACACGTAGGTTTCGGCCGAACATTGCGCGATATGCCGCTTGATAGCCGCTTCCTCGAAATCACCGGTCGAAAAACCGCGTGCGGGGTGGATGGCAGTGACGCCCAGAAAGAAGATGTCGGCCCTTATGGATGCGATTGCCGCCATGGCGACGGCGCCCGTTGTCACCATCGAGTGCTTGTAGAGCTTGCCGCCGATCAGGATCACCTCGGTCAGGGGATGATGTTCCAATTCGCCCGCTATCGTCGGGCTGTGGGTGACGATGGTGACGGCGATATCCTTCGGGAGGTGCCGGGCGATCTCGGCATTTGTAGTGCCGCCGTCGAGAAACACGGTCTGGCCAGGCTTGATCATGTTCGCGGCATAGGCACCGAGCCGCCGCTTCACATCCGATGAAACCGCCTGCCGGGCGGTGAAATCCGGCAGCTCCGGGGACAGCGGCAGCGCGCCGCCATGCACCCGCTTCAGCAATTTCTCCGCCGCCATCTCCCGCAAGTCTCTGCGGATCGTGTCTTCGGACAGGCCGAGATCGTCAGCCAGTGCTTTTGCGATCACTTGGCCGTCCCGGCGCAATCTGTCGAGAATGAGGGTTTTCCGTTGGCTGGTCAGCATGCCGATCTCTGCACGTTATTTCACGAATAATCGTGAATTTATCAGAATAGATTCGACATTCAAGAAAATATGCGCATATTCGTGCAAATTCCTGCAGCAAGCAGGGACTGAAAACGGAGAAATGACATGTTGATCCTGATTGCGGGACCTTACCGATCCGGCACCGGCGATGATCCGAGGAAGATGGCCGAGAACCTCAAGCGCCTGGAGGAGCCGTCCTATGCCCTGTTCAAGGCCGGACATCTGCCTATGATCGGCGAATGGGTTGCCTTGCCGGTCTGGCATGCCGCCGGCGGCAAGAGCATAGGCGACGATCTCTATGAAGAGATCTTCCACCCGACGGCCGGCCGGCTGCTGCAGCTTTGCGAGGGTGTCCTGAGATTATCAGGCGATTCCAAAGGCGCGGACAATGATGTGCGCATCGCCCGCGAGCGCGGCATCCCCGTCTGGTACAGGCTGGAAGACGTACCCGGCTGCGCCTGAGCATCAGAGTTGCCCATCCTTGGCGCCCGTGCCGCAGGGATGGGCATACGTTCCGATCGATCAAAACCTTTTGTAGCGCCTATCAGCGTCAGCCACTTCCGTATTGGCCGGGTTGCCTTTAGCTTCCTCACGCAATTCAATCGAGGAACGGAACATGCTGACATTCTATTTCGCACCCGGAAGCTGCGCGCTCGCCAGTCTCATCGCCTTGGAAGAATCCGGTCTTGCCTATGAGCCCCGCCGCCTCAACCTCGCCAATGGCGATCAGCGTCAGCCGGATTATCTGGCCATCAATCCCAAAGGTCGGGTTCCGGCGCTGTTGACCGATCGCGGCGTCGTTACCGAGAATATCGCCATCCTCGCCTATATCGCCCAGATCGCGCCGGCCGCGAAGCTGGCTCCGCTCGACGATCCCTTCGAATTCGCGCAGATGCAGTCCTTCAACGGCTATATCGCCTCCACCGTTCATGTGAACCATTCGCACAAGGGGCGCGGCTATCGCTGGACGGACGATGCGGCTGCCATCGAGACGATGAAGGCCAAGGTGCCGCAGACCATGACGGAAGCCTTCGCCCTGATCGAAGACAAGATGCTGAAAGGCCCCTGGGTGATGGGCGAGCAATATACCGTTGCCGACGGCTATCTCTTCACCATGGAAACGTGGCTGCCTGGTGACAGCGTCGATCGCGATCAATTCGCGAAAGTCAGCGCCCATTATGCGCGCATGCTCGAGCGTCCCGCCGTCCAGAAGGCGCTTGCCGTCGAGAAGGGTTGATCATAACAGGCCAAATGCCGCCAAAAGCTTTTTCGGGGCGCGGTATCGCCACGCCTCGATCAGTCGTTGCTGCAGTTCCTCGTCGCCGATCGCAGTGATGCGCAGCGGCAGGGAAGGCCAGCCGACATAATGATCCGTCTGGAAGTAGATTTCCGGCGCCATTTCCATCAGCTGCTCCTTGCGGTCGATCGGTAGCGACAGCACGATGGTGTCGTTGTTTTTCACCGTCACGAAGGCTTTGCCGCCGACTTTGAAGGCCGGCAGGCCGTAATGCGTACCGGGCTCCACGACCGGCAGGCGGGCTTGGGCTATGAGCCGCTGCAATCGTTGCGCGATGGCGTCCATATCGATAGCCGATGTGATGTTTGGGCGTATGGAGTAGGTCTCTCTCATGCACATTCTTCCGGCTGAACGGTCCGTTTGTCCATGGGCCGCCCCAGATTTTCCGGCATGAGCGGCAGGTCGGCCAGTTCCTCCCGCGACATGCTCGCAAGCACTGGATGCTGCAGAGGGTCGCTTTCCCCTTCGCGATCCTCTTCCAGCAAGTGACTGAAGAAAAGCTTCAAGATCGACATGTTATTGCCTCTCTGGTCCTTCGTGTCGATGCAACCGCAGGGACATCAGCCGCCGAAGTGACGGCGCTTTTCAATTTCATGCTGCAACAATCGCGCGTTTCACTGCTCTGCGCAATTGAGAATGACGGGATACTGATATAGATATTCTATAATGAAAAACCTCAATCACGTTCATCTGAATGGCTTGCGCGCCCTTGAGGCGGTCGGACGCCTCGGCTCGCTGCAGGCGGCGGCCGATGAACTCGGCGTGACGGTCGGCGCGGTCAGCCAGCAGGTCATCAAGGCCGAAGCGCAGCTCGGGCTGCCGCTTTTCGAGCGCACGCCCAAAGGCATGATCGTCACGGCATCGGGGCTGGCGGTATTGACCAGGCTCGGCGAAGCCTTTCAGGCGCTATCGGCAGCAGTCGCCATTGCGCAGCATAAGGATGAGAATATCCTCACCATTTCGGTTGCGCCGGTCTTTGCAGCCCGCTGGCTGGTCTATCGGCTGGATCGCTTTGCCAGCCGCCATCCGGATATCCGCCTGCGCATCGATGCCACCACGCGCCTGATCAATCCGGCGACGTCGGATGTCGATATCGGCATTCGGGTGGGCGGCGGACAGTGGCCGGGTGTGAAGTCCGAGCTCTTACTGGCGCAGGAAGTCTTTCCGGTGGTTACGCCGCAGATCGCTGCCACACTGCGCGAGCCTGCCGATCTTCTGAAGGTGCCCGCCGTCGTCGACGGACATGCGATGTTCGGCTGGGAGGTCTGGCTGCGCAAGGTTGGGCTTTCGGGCCATTGCATGGAAGAGCGGCACATCTTCAACGATGCGTCGCTCTGTCTGGACGCGGCTATGGCGGGGCAGGGCGTCATGCTCGCCTGGCAGACGCTGGCCGCCTATGCTCTCGAACAGAAATGTCTCGTCGATCCCTTCGGCATCCGCGCAAAGACGGGCTTCGGCCATTACTTCGTCACGACCCCAGGCGTGCGCGAGCCGAAGAAGGTCACTGCCTTCAAGGCCTGGATTCGCGAAGAGATGGAAGAGAGCATGCGTCTCTTCCGATAGGATGGATCAGACCGGCTCCTTGCCGCGCGTCGCCTGCATGGCCTTGTAGGCGCCGCGCGACTGGCAGCGCCCGATCCAGGCTTTCATCTTCGGACGCGCGTCGAACAATTCCTGTTCTGTCTGGGCGTAGCGCAGCACTTCGGCCAGGTTGAGGTCGGCGGCCGTGAAGCGGTTGCCGACGAGATAGTCCTGATTTTGCAGGTGCTTTTCCAGCACGTCGAGCGGCTTCTTCAGCGAGCGGCAGGCGACGGCGATCCCAGTCTTCCCAGACTCGCTGTTTTCCTGGCCATTGTCGTAGATGCGGACAAGCGCGACGCTATAGGGCTCGACTTCCGTTGCCGCCCACATGGTCCACATCGACACCTGTCCCTCCTCCTCGACCGTTTTGCCGGCAAGCGGGCCGCCATATTTGCGCGCGAGGTAAAGATTGATGGCAAGCGACTCATGCAGCATGAGATCGCCGTCCTTGATGCAGGGGATCATGCCCATCGGATTAACGGCCAGAAACTCCGGCGACATCGTGTTGATCGGGGCATCGGCGGCGAGCGGATCGGCAAGCCGGCTGGCCTGGACGACAGGCACGGATTCGAACGCGATGCCGAGCTCCTCAGCCATCCAATAGTTGCGCGAGGCGCGCGAGCGATAGACACCGTAGATCGTCAGCATGTAGGTCTCCCAGATTCGAGTGAGCGCGACCTTACGAGGTGAGTCGGATGCATAAAACCCCTTGCGGCCGATATCTCCGATGAAAGCTTGTGATGGATGCTTGCACGCGATGCCTGCAAGCACGAAAATATCCGTCAGATGCCCCAATTCTTTACAAATCATGCGGCCGACGCACAGCCTTCGTTCGGAAATTAGCGCCGGTGCATGTTAGAATTCCGCCATGATTTTCGTTGGAAGCGGTAGGAGGTTTCCGGCGAGAAGACAAAGGGCAATTGGTGACTGCGATCTCGGGAGGAGAGCAGATGCTTGCGACCAGTGTATCGCTAGACGACAAATACACAGCAGAGGAAGGCCGCGTTTTCATGACCGGCCTGCAGACGCTGGTGCGGCTGCCTATGACGCAGATGCGGCGCGACCGCGCCGCCGGCCTCAATACCGCGGCCTTCATATCCGGTTATCGCGGCTCGCCGCTCGGCGGCTACGACCAGCAGCTTCTGAAAGCCAAGACCTACCTCGACGCTCATGAGGTCACCTTCCAGCCCGGGATCAACGAAGATCTGGCCGCGACGGCTGTCTGGGGCTCGCAGCAGGTCGGCCTTTCCCCCGGCGTGCGCAAGGACGGCGTGCTCGGCATATGGTATGGCAAAGGTCCCGGCGTCGACCGTTCGGGCGACGTACTGAAACACGGCAATGCCGCCGGGACATCCAAGCACGGCGGCGTCCTCTGTTTCGCCGGCGACGATCATTCCGCCAAATCCTCCACCATGCCGCATCAGACCGACCATGATTTCATGTCTGCAGTCATCCCGGTCATCTATCCCTCGTCCATCCACGAATTCCTCGAATACGGCCTGCTCGGCATCGCCATGTCGCGGTATTCCGGCTGCTGGGTCGGCATGAAGTTCATCGCCGACACCATCGAAACGACGGCGGCCGTCGATCTCTCGGGCGAGAGGCGGCAATTCGTCCTGCCGACCGATTTCGAAATGCCGCCCGGCGGCCTCAATCTGCGCTGGCCCGATCCACCACTGGTGCAGGACGATCGTCTCCAGACCTACAAGGCCTATGCGGCCATCGCCTTCGCCCGTGCCAATCGCGTCGACGAAATCACGCACAATGTGCCGAACGCCCGCCTCGGCATCATCTCATCCGGCAAGGCCTATGAGGATGTGCTGCAGGCGTTGCGCGAGCTTGAGATCGGACCGAGGGAGATGGCCGCGATCGGCCTGCGTATCCTGAAGGTGCGCATGCCTTGGCCGCTGGAGCCGGAGGCTGTCAGGCATTTCTCCGAAGGACTGGACGAGGTTCTTGTCGTCGAGGAGCGGCGCGAGATCATCGAAAACCAGATCAAGCAGCAGCTCTTCAACTGGCGCGCCGATGTCCGTCCGCGCATCGTCGGCAAGTTCGACGAGCACGACAAACCCTATCTCAGCCTGTCGGCGGCACTGACCGTCGGCGCCGTCGCCAGAGCCATCGCAGGGCGCATCGTCAAGCTCGATCTCGATCAGGGACTGCATGACCGCATCGCCGCCAAGCTCGCCTATCTTGCCGAGCGCGGCCAGATCAGCCGCAGTCACGTTGCGCCCCTGAACCGCACGCCCTTTTTCTGCTCCGGCTGTCCGCACAATACGTCCACCAGGGTTCCCGAAGGCAGCCGCGCCATCGCCGGCATTGGCTGCCACTACATGGTCACCTGGATGGACCGGAATACCGAGACCTTCACGCAGATGGGCGGAGAAGGCGTACCCTGGACGGCGATTGCGCGCTACACCGATGAAAAGCATATGTTCGTCAATCTCGGCGACGGCACCTATTTCCACTCCGGCATTCTCGCCATCCGCCAGTCCGTGGCCTCCAAGGTCAACGTCACCTACAAGCTGCTCTACAACGACGCCGTCGCCATGACCGGCGGCCAGCCGATCGACGGATATCTGACGCCGCAATTGGTAACGAAGCAGCTGCATGACGAAGGCGTCAAGCCGATCTACCTGCTGTCGGACAATCCGGATGCCTATCGGACCGCCTCCGAACTGGCCCCTGGCGTCAAGGTGCTGCATCGCGACCATATCGATCAGGTGATGCTCAAGCTGCGCGAAACCGAAGGCTGCTCGGCGATCGTCTATGTCCAGACCTGCGCGGCCGAGAAGCGCCGTCGCCGGAGCCGCGGGCTGCTGGAGGATCCGGCCAAGCGCGTCTTCATCAATCCGGCCGTTTGCGAAGGCTGCGGCGATTGCTCCGTGCAGTCCAACTGCATCTCCGTCGAGCCGCTGGAGACGGAGTTCGGCCGCAAGCGCCAGATCAACCAGTCGAGCTGCAACAAGGACTTCTCCTGCGTCAAGGGCTTTTGCCCGTCCTTTGTGACCGTTCACGGCGGCAAGCGCCGCAAGCGCAAAGCGCTTGATCATGTCGATGTCGACGTGCCGATGCCCGAAATTCCCGTCATCGGCGATCGGCCGTGGAACATCGCGATTGCCGGCGTGGGCGGCACGGGTATCCTGACTGTCGGTGCCATCCTCGGCATGGCTGGGCATCTCGACGGCAAGGTGCCAATGATTCTCGATATGGCCGGTCTTGCCCAGAAGGGCGGCGCTGTCATGAGCCATCTGCGCATCGGTCATAATCAAGCCGATGTGACCTCCTCGCGCATCGTCAACGGCGGTGCCGATCTGCTGTTCGCCGCGGATGAGGTGGTGGGCGCCTCCAGGGATGCGATCACGCTCTGCTCACAGACGCGAACCACGGCTATCGTCAACACCGGGCTCATGCCGGTCGCCGATTTTGTCCGCAACCGCGATTTCGATTTCAAGACCGGTTCGATCCAGCACACGATCGCCAAGACGGTCAGCGACAAATCCGTCTTCCTCGATTTCGGTCATGTCGCGACGGAGGTGACCGGCGATGCCATGTCGACCAATATCCTGCTGACCGGTTTTGCGTGGCAGCGCGGCCTTCTGCCTCTCTCTCTAGAAGCGATCGAAAAGGCGATCGAGCTCAACGGCGTCGCCGTCAAGGCGAGCCTCTCCGCTTTCCATTGGGGCCGGCTCTTGGCGCATGATCCGCAGGCCGTGCATGCTCTGATGGCCGAGCCGGCGGCCAGTAAGACGCTTGCGGAGATGAGCCTCGATGAACTCGTCAAGCATCGCAAGGCGCATCTGACGGCCTATCAGAATGCTGCGCTTGCCGAGCGCTATGCCGGCTTCGTCGCCCATGCCAATGCGCTTGCCGCAAAAGAGCGGCTTTCGGACAAGGTGCCCTTTGCCGTTGCCGTCACCTATGCACGCGTTCTCGCCTACAAGGATGAATACGAAGTCGCGCGCCTTCTGACCGATCCGGCTTTCGAAGCACATCTGCGCGACGAGATGGAAGGCGACTTCAAGCTGGCTCTCAACCTCGCGCCGCCTATCCTCGGCGGCAAGGACCCGAACGGCCGGCCGAAGAAGCGCGAGTTCGGCGCCTGGATCCTGCCGTTGCTGCGCGCCCTTGCACCGATGAAGCGTTTGCGCCGCACCCCTCTCGATCCCTTCGGCTATATGGCGGAACGGCGGCTGGAACGTCGTCTGATCGCCGACTACGAAGGCATCGCCGCGCGCGTACTCGCCGGCCTGCGCCACGACAACGAGGCGGAAGCCCTTGCCATTCTCACGCTGTTTGATGAGATAAGGGGCTTCGGACCGGTCAAGGAGGAGGCCGCCCGCAAGGTCATGGCGAGAATTGCCGAGAAGCTGAAGGCCTATGAGACACTTCAGGAGAAGCAGGGCAGCCAGCCTATGCCCGCCGATGCCGCGTGACGGTATCAGGCAAAACTTGAAGCGGGCATGAAGAGGTATAGGTTCGTAAGGAACGCGCGTTCGGGACGATCGGGAGGAGAAGCCGGATGTTTGAAGGGGGACTGAACTTCGCGCTTGGAGAGGATATCGAGGCGCTACGCGAGCAAGTGCGCCGTTTTGCCACCAATCGCATCGCACCGTTTGCTGATGAAATCGATCGTAACAACAGTTTCCCGATGCATCTGTGGCGGGAGATGGGCGATCTCGGCCTGCTCGGAATCACCGCCAACGAAGTCTTCGGCGGCTCCGGCCTCGGTTATCTCGCCCATACGGTTGCCATGGAGGAGATCAGCCGCGCGTCCGCTTCCGTCGGCCTAAGCTATGGCGCCCATTCCAACCTCTGCGTCAACCAGATCCATCGCAATGGCACCACGGCGCAGAAGGAGCGCTATCTGCCGAAGCTGATCTCGGGCGAGCATGTGGGCGCCCTGGCGATGTCGGAACCGGGCGCCGGCTCCGATGTCGTCTCCATGAAGCTGCACGCGGAGAAGCGCGGCCGTCACTATGTGCTGAACGGCAGCAAGATGTGGATCACCAACGGCCCGGACGCCGATGTTCTCGTCGTCTACGCCAAGACTTCGCCGGATGCCGGCCCGCGAGGGATCACCGCCTTTCTCGTTGAGAAGGGTTTCAAAGGATTTTCGGTCGGCCAGAAGCTCGATAAGCTCGGTATGCGCGGTTCCAACACCTCGGAGCTGATCTTCCTCGATTGCGAGGTGCCGGAAGAGAATGTTCTCGGTCAGGTGGATGGCGGCGTGCGCGCGCTCATGTCGGGCCTCGACTATGAGCGCGTCGTCCTCTCCGGCGGCCCCATCGGCATCATGGCCGCCTGCATGGATGTGGTGCTGCCCTACATGCATGAGCGCAAGCAGTTCGGCCAGTCGATCGGCGAATTCCAGCTGATGCAGGGCAAGCTTGCCGATATGTATGTCACCATGAATGCTGCGCGCGCCTATGTCTATGCGGTTGCGGCCGCCTGCGATCGCGGCGAGACGACCCGCAAGGATGCGGCCGGCTGCATTCTCTATTCCGCCGAGAAGGCGACTGCGCTGGCGCTCGAATGCATCCAGGCGCTCGGCGGCAATGGCTATACCAATGATTATCCCGCCGGACGGCTGCTGCGCGACGCCAAGCTCTACGAGATCGGCGCCGGTACCTCCGAAATCCGGCGTATGCTGATCGGCCGCGAGCTGTTCGGCGAGACGGCCTGATTTCGAATACCATTCTACTCGACCGAGTGAGACCGCATGACCGTCCTGAGATCAGAGATATCGACGCATTCGGATCGCTTCCGCGACAATCGCGCCGCGTTGCTGGAGGCAATCGGCCTTGCCGAGGCTGCGGCGTCAAAGGCGGCGGAAGGTGGCGGTGCCCAGGCGCGTGAACGGCATGTGAGCCGCGGCAAGATGCTGCCGCGTGATCGCGTTGCCGGCCTGATCGATCCTGCCACACCGTTTCTGGAGATTGGCGCGACAGCGGCCCATGGAATGCATGGCGACGAAGCGCCGGGTGCCGGGCTGATCGCCGGTATCGGCCGCGTTTCCGGCCGTGACTGCATGATCGTCTGCAACGACGCCACGGTCAAAGGCGGCACCTACTATCCGATCACGGTGAAGAAGCATCTGCGGGCGCAGGAGATCGCGGCGGAAAACAATCTCCCCTGCATCTATCTGGTCGATTCCGGCGGCGCCAACCTGCCGAACCAGGATGAGGTGTTTCCGGATCGCGATCATTTCGGCCGCATCTTCTACAATCAGGCCAATATGTCGGCGGCCGGCATCCCGCAGATCTCCGTCGTCATGGGTTCCTGCACGGCAGGCGGCGCCTATGTGCCTGCCATGTCGGACGAAACCATCATCGTCGACAAGCAGGGAACGATCTTTCTTGCCGGTCCGCCGCTGGTCAAGGCGGCGACGGGGGAGGTGGTCTCGGCCGAGGATCTCGGCGGCGGCGATGTGCATACGCGTCTCTCCGGTGTCGCCGATCATCTGGCGCGCGACGATGCCCATGCCCTCGCGCTCGCACGGCAGGCCATCGCCAATCTCAATCGCCGCAAACCCGAGAGTGTCGAACTCCGCACGCCGGAAGCGCCGCTCTACGATCCTGAAGAAATCCTCGGCATCGTCCCTTCCGACTCGCGCACGCCCTATGACGTGCGCGAGGTCATCGCCCGCATGGTGGACGGCTCCCGGCTCGATGAGTTCAAGGCGCGTTACGGCACGACGCTGGTCTGCGGCTTCGCCCATATTCACGGTATTCCCGTCGGAATCATCGCCAACAACGGCGTTCTCTTCTCGGAATCGGCGCTGAAGGGGGCGCATTTCGTCGAGCTTTGCTCGCAGCGCAAGATTCCGCTGGTTTCCCTGCAGAACATCACCGGCTTCATGGTCGGCCGCAAATACGAGACGGAGGGCATCGCCAAGAATGGCGCCAAGCTGGTGACGGCCGTGGCCACGACCAAGGTCCCCAAGATCACCATGCTGATCGGCGGCTCCTTCGGCGCCGGCAATTACGGCATGGCCGGCCGGGCCTATTCGCCGCGCTTCCTCTGGACCTGGCCCAACAGCCGCATATCCGTTATGGGCGGAGAGCAGGCGGCGGGTGTCCTTGCCACCGTACGCGGCGAGGCCCTGGCGCGTGCCGGCAAGCCTTGGACGAAGGATGAAGAGGCCGCTTTCAAGGCGCCGACGCTCAAGATGTTCGAAACCCAGAGCCATCCGCTCTACGCCTCGGCCCGCCTTTGGGACGATGGCATCATCGATCCGCGCAAGAGCCGCGACGTGCTGGCTCTGTCGCTTTCGGCAGCACTCAACGCACCGATCGAAGACACACGCTTCGGTCTGTTCAGGATGTGAGGAGACGGACATGAAACGCGATGCCATCAATGCCAAGAATGCGCCGCAACCCCGCGGCGGTTATGCGCAGGCCGTAAAACTCGAAAATTTCGAGCGGTTGCTTTTTATCAGCGGCCAGATACCGACTGATGTCGATGATGCCTTACCGGAAGGTTTCAAGGCGCAGGCTCGCCAGGTCTGGCACAACGTCGATGCCCAGCTGAAGGCGGCCGGCATGACCAAGGACGATATCGTCAAGGTCACCACCTTCCTTGCCGACCGGCACCATACGATAGAGAACCGCGAGATCCGCAGCGAATATCTGGGCTCTCTCACGCCGGCCATGACTGTCGTGATTGCCGGTATTTTCGATACGGCCTGGCTGCTCGAAGTCGAAGTCATTGCCGCGCAATAGGGTCCGCCGATGTTTTCGAAGATACTGATCGCCAATCGCGGCGAAATCGCCTGCAGGAGCATCCGCACGGCGAGGCGCCTTGGCATCCGCACGGCTGCCGTCTATTCCGACGCCGATCGGGATGCGCTGCATGTGGCGCTGGCCGACGAAGCCGTTCACATCGGCCCGGCGGCGGCGAGCGAAAGCTATCTTTCGAAGCAGACGATCATCGCGGCGGCTCAGCAAACCGGCGCGGAAGCCATCCATCCCGGCTACGGCTTTCTCTCGGAGAATGCCGATTTCGCCGAAGCGGTCGAGGCTGCGGGTCTCGTCTTCATCGGTCCGTCGCCGGTCTCAATCCGGGCCATGGGGCTCAAGGATGCGGCCAAGGCGCTGATGGAGCGGGCAGGCGTGCCGGTCGTTCCCGGCTATCACGGCGATAGGCAGGAAGCCGGCTTCCTTGCCGAGCAGGCGGTGGCTATCGGCTTTCCCGTTCTCATCAAGGCACGGGCGGGCGGCGGCGGCAAGGGTATGCGGCGCGTCGACCGGCCGGAGGATTTCGGCGCTTCTCTGGAGGCGGCGAAGCGCGAGGCGAAATCCGCCTTCGGCGACGATGCCGTGCTGATCGAGAAATATCTGATCAAGCCGCGTCACATCGAGATCCAGGTTTTCGGAGACAGCCATGGCAATGCCGTGCATCTCTTCGAGCGCGATTGCTCGCTGCAGCGTCGGCACCAGAAGGTGATCGAAGAGGCGCCGGCACCGGGCATGACTGAGGAGATGCGCAGCGCCATGGGCGAAGCGGCCGTTCGCGCCGCCCGCGCCATCGATTATCGCGGCGCCGGTACGGTCGAATTCATCGCCGATGTCTCCGACGGCCTGTCGCCGGATCGCTTCTTCTTCATGGAAATGAATACACGGCTGCAGGTCGAACATCCGGTCACCGAGGCGATAACCGGCGTCGATCTGGTGGAATGGCAATTGCGCGTCGCAAACGGCGAGCCGTTGCCGAAAACGCAAGCTGAGCTCGCCATAAACGGCTGGGCGTTCGAAGCGCGGATCTATGCCGAAGACCCGGCCCGTGGCTTCCTGCCGGCAACCGGCACGCTCTCGCACTTACGCTTTCCCGGCGGCGATGCCCGCGTCGATGCCGGCGTACGCGAAGGCGATACAATCACCCCGCATTACGATCCGCTGATTGCCAAGCTCATGGTGCATGCGCCGGATCGTCAGGCTGCGCTTGCCAAGCTTACGCGCGGTCTGGAGCAAACGCAGGTTGCCGGAACCACCACCAATCTCGATTTCCTCATCCGGTTGAGCCGCCAGCTGGATTTCGCCGCCGGTCACCCGGACACCGGGTTGATCGACCGGGACGTGGAGGCGCTGACTTCGGCGCGGCAGCCCGACGATGCGGCTCTTGCCATTGCCGCCATTGTCGAGGCGGGCGGATTTGGCCGAAGCGATGGCAACGACCCCTGGTTCTCACTCGGCGCCTGGCAGCTCTGGGGGGAGGCGAGCCGTCCCGTCACGCTGCATTTTGCCGGCGGTCAGAGGCGTGCTCGCGTGATCGCAAAGGGACGCACACTTTTCGACGTTGCCTTCGATGACCGCACCATCCCCGTCCGTCTCCTCGAAGGAGATGATGTTTCCCGGCGTGTCGAGATCGGCGGCAGGCAATCGCATGTCGATATCTTCGAGACATCGTCAGATGTGACCTTGTTCCTCGACGGGCAAACCCATCATTTCCATCGCCTCGATCTGCTTGATGGTAGTGAGGAGGCCGTCGCTGGCGGCGACCGCGTGGTTGCGCCGATGCCGGGGCTCGTCAAGATCGTCCGTGTGCGCGAAGGCGAGACGGTGGCAAAGGGCCAGGCGCTGATCGTTATGGAAGCCATGAAGATGGAGCTGACGCTGACGGCCGCACGCGACGGCGTCGTGGAAAGCCTGCATATCGGCGAGGGCGACCAAACCAGCGAAAGCGCTGTGCTTCTGTTGCTTCGACCGGAGGATGCGGCATGACGGACAAGCCTTCCAATTACGTCACCATCGTCGAGATGGCGCCCCGCGACGGTCTGCAGAATGAAAAGCAGCAGGTCGATACCGCGCGCAAGATCGAACTGGTCGATCTGCTCTCCGATTGCGGTTTCGAGCGCATCGAGGTTACGAGCTTCGTCAGTCCAAAGTGGGTGCCGCAGCTTGCCGATGCCGCCGATGTCATGGCTGGGATAAAGCGGCGTTCGGGCGTCCGTTACGCAGCGCTGACGCCCAACATGCAGGGCTTCGAGGCTGCACTTGCGGCCGGCGCCGATGAGGTGGCGATCTTTGCGTCTGCCTCCGAAACCTTTTCCATGCGCAATATCAACTGCTCGATTGCCGAGAGCATCGAACGCTTCCGGCCCGTCGCGGCGGCCAGCAGGGACGGCGGCGTTCCATTGCGCGGCTATGTCAGCTGCGTCGTCGAATGCCCTTATGAGGGGGCGGTGCCGTCGCAAAATGTCGTCGATGTCGCCTGGCAGCTGCGTGCCCTCGGTTGTTACGAGATCAGCCTCGGCGATACGATCGGCAGAGGTTCGCCGGAAGCCGTCGACCGGATGCTTGCCGCGGTGCTGGGCGAACTCCCAGCCGCAGCTCTGGCAGGTCATTTTCACGATACGTCTGGTCGCGCTCTCGACAATATCGCCGTCGCCCTGGAACGCGGTCTGCGCGTCTTCGATGCATCAGCCGGCGGCCTTGGCGGTTGCCCCTTTGCCCCTGGTGCCAAGGGCAATGTCGATACCGTAGCGGTCTGCGATTATCTGGAGACGCAGGGATACGAAACCGGCCTGGACAAGGATAAGCTTGCGGCGGCCGCCTCCTTCGCCCGCAGCCTCAGGAGTGCCGCATGATATCGCAAACGATCCGCATCACCACCGACGAACGCAGCGTCGCCTATCTGACACTCACGCGCGCCGAAAAGCACAATGCCCTGTCGGCCGAGATGATCGATGACTTCACCGCAGCAACCTATGAGCTGGCCCATGACAAAACGGTTCGTGTCGTCGTGCTCACCGGCGAGGGTGCCAGCTTCTGCGCCGGCGGCGATCTCGGCTGGATGCGCGCCCAGTTCGACGCAACCCGCGCTGGGCGAGTGGTCGAAGCGCGCCGGCTCGCCATGCTGTTCAAGGTGCTGAACGAATTGCCGAAGCCGCTGATCGCCCGTGTTCACGGCAATGCTTTCGGCGGCGGCATCGGCATTTTGAGCGTCTGCGACATGGTGATTTCGGCATCGACGGCCCGCTTCGGCTTGACGGAAGTGCGCCTTGGCATCATCCCCGCCACCATCAGCCCCTATGTCGTCGCCCGCATCGGCGAAACGAATGCCCGCCCGCTTTTCCTCTCCGGCAAGATCATCGATGCCTGGCAGGCGCACGCCGCAGGTCTCCTGTCGCGGGTCGTGGCGGAGGAGGCGTTGGATGAAGCTGTCGAGGCGGAGGTCCGCCATTTTTTGGCGGCATCACCGCAGGCAGCTGCTCGTGCCAAGGCTTTGGCGCGTTCCGTAGGCCGGCCGATTACCGACGGCATGATCGATCATGTCGTCGAACAATTGGCCGATGCCTGGGAAACCGAGGAGGCGAGGGAGGGCGTCACCGCCTTTTTCGAAAAGCGGCAGCCGAACTGGCGAATAGCTTAAAGCGCATGCCGTTATCGCAAAACCGCTGCACACTTTTGCGCGGCATGCGTTAAACCAATCTGTTGTTTTCGATGGTCAATTGCGGGAACTGCATGCTTCCCCCGATCAGATCGCCGGATGCCGGCTTGTCCCAGCGAAAGCCAATGATCGCGGCTTGCTGCATTTCCTGAAAAAGGTTGCCGGCAATTACAGCCGAGCCGGCGCCGTTGGCGACCGAGACGACGCAGCCGATGCCGGCGTGTCTCACGATGTTGCCGGTCGCGACGACATTGCGGAGATATTGCCCCCAGCCGAGCCGCAGGCCCCAGAGCGGCGCATTCTCGATGACATTATCGGCGACAAGCGTATCGGCTTCCGCCGAAATGCCGATGCCGAAACCCCCATCCTGCGCATAAGGTGCTGTCAGCGACAGGTTGCGGATGACATTGCCCGTCACCGAAGCGAGCCTTCCGCCCTTGTCGAAATTCGTGACCGAGATGCCGTTTGCTGCGCCATCGACCAGATTGTTGCTGATCGTGGCGCCGACAAACTCGAATTCGCAATAGATCGCGGTTTCGCCCGAACGCAGGCATTGATTGTTCGAGATCTGTACATTCGATGCCGAGTTGGCGCGGATGGCGGTGAATGCGCAATCGGCGATTTGGTTGCCCGAAACCGTCACGCCGTCGGCGCGGAAGACATTGATGCCATTGCCGTTCTGGCCGGTGCCGCCGCCATTGGCGCGGATGCGGGAAATGCGGTTGTTGACGACGCTGCTGCCATCCTCGGCCTTGCTCCAGCGATGGATCAGGATGCCGCCATTGCCGCAATCCTCGATGCGATTGCCGGTCACCGTCAATCCGACGGACTGGACGGAATAGATACCGGCTTCCGCGGCCCCCGAAATACGGCTCCGCTCGATGCGCCCGCCGCAGCGCTCCAGCTGCAGCCCGTGTTTGCGGCTGCCGGTAACTTCGCAATTGTCGATCAGTAACTCGTCGACGCCGGCAAATTGCAGGAGGCCGCCGGCATAGTCGGCGAGCCAGCGATTGCCGCCGTCAAGCACGAGGCCGGAAAGCTCGATGCGCCTGGCCTTGTCCGCATTCATCAGATGACCATCACCGCTGTAGACGAGCCGCGAAGCGCCGGGAACGCCGGTGATCCGCGTATTGTCAGGCAATGTCAGGTTGGAGATGTTGTACGTGCCGGGCGGCAGGAAGAGCGGCATGTTGGCGCGCGCGGCATTGTCGATCATCGCCTGCAGCTTGCCGCTCTTGACGTCGCTCGCTCCCGGCGTCGTCTTCACCGCAACGGCATCGATCGGCCCCCGCAGCTCGGCGCCGGTCATCTTGGCCAGAGGCGCGGCGAAGCTGCGGGGCGCAAGCAAGCCAGCCGCTGCCGATGCGGCGATGGAAGCGATGAAGGTCCGGCGTTGGATCATTGCGAACTCCGTAGATGACGCTGCCGAAGCAGAAATCATGCCAGGTCCATTTGTGCCGTTTTGATGCAGGGGCGGCTCACCAAACGCGCTGGACCGGCGAAGAGCCAGAATTGTTCATATTTCATTTGCTGGTTCAAAAAGGGCTGAGTCCTCGTCTTCGATCTGCCCGATCGGCAACCCGAACGCGGACCTGCTCAAAAAGCTGCCGTTGTCGCTACCTAATCGTGCAAATCGCGCTATCCTCTTGCATCATGAGACCGGAACAACTGCTTTATCCCGCGCCTGAAGGACTGTTCTGCCCGATCGGCGGCTTCCATATCGATCCCGTGCAGCCGGTCGAGCGTGCGCTCGTCACGCATGGCCATTCGGACCACGCCCGCTCCGGCCATGCCCATGTGCTCGCCACGCGCCAGACCCTCGATATCATGCGCATTCGCTACGGTGACGGCTTTGCGGGATCGGAGCAGGCGATGGCCTTCGGTGAGGAGGTGACGATCAACGGCGTCAAGGTCCGGTTCCACCCGGCGGGCCATGTGCTCGGCTCGGCGCAGATCGCAGTGGAGAAGGATGGACTGCGGATCGTCGTGTCCGGGGACTACAAGCGCCGGCCGGACCCGACTTGCGAACCCTATGTGCCGGTTTCCTGCGATGTGTTCATCACCGAAGCCACGTTCGGCCTGCCGGTCTTCCATCATCCCGATCCATTGGCCGAAACACGCAAGCTCCTGGCCTCCCTTCGCCAGTTTCCGGAACGAACGCATCTGATCGGCGCCTATGCGCTCGGCAAGGCGCAGCGCGTCATCCGCCTCTTGCGCGACGCCGGCTATGACAAGCCGATCTTCATCCATGGCGCGCTGGAAACCCTGTGCGACTATTATGCCGGCCAAGGCATCGCGCTCGGGGAGCTCAAGCCGGCGACCGTCGAAAGCCGTGATCAGTCGATCTTTCACGGCGCCGTCGTCGTCGGCCCGCCCTCTGCGTTCCAGGATCGCTGGGCGAGGCGGTTCCATGATCCACTTCCGGCTTTCGCCTCCGGCTGGATGATGGTGCGCCAGCGCGCCAAGCAGCTCGGGGTCGAGCTGCCGCTGGTCATATCGGACCATTGCGATTGGCCCGAGCTGACGGAGACGATCTCCGATCTGAAACCGAGCGAGGTCTGGGTCACCCACGGCCGCGAAGAAGCGCTGGTGCGCTGGTGCGAGCTGCAGGGCATCGCCGCCAAGCCGTTGCATCTCATCGGCTATGAAGACGAGGGAGACTAGATGATGAGGGTCGTCGTTTGTCTCGCCTTCTCCCCGGCGGGGAGAAGGTGGCCCGAAGGGTCGGATGAGGGGGATTTCCGCGATATTGCAACGCTGCAGTCTATGTGTGGCGTGCGGGATTACCCCTGCTCCCCCTCATACGCCCTCCGGGCACCTTCTCCCCGAGGGGAGAAGGAGGTGCACAGATGAAAGCCTTTGCCGATCTTCTCGACCGCCTGGTGCTGACGCCGAGCCGCAACGGCAAGCTGAAGCTGCTGATCGATTATTTCCGCGATACGCCCGATCCCGACCGCGGCTATGGCCTGGCGGCGATTGCCGGTACGCTCGAGGTGCGCAACGTCAAGCCCGCCATGCTGCGCGAACTCGTTCTCGAGCGCATGGACGAGATACTGTTCCGATATTCCTACGATTATGTCGGAGATCTCGCGGAAACGATCTCGCTGGTCTGGGATAAGGAAAGCGACATCGAACGTCCCGCCGGCGAGCAGCCGAAGCTCGGCGAGGTCATCCGCCGCATGAATGCGCTCGGGCGGACCGAGGTACGCAGTTTCGTTCGAGATCTGCTGGACCGGCTGGACACGTCGGGTCGTTTCGCCTTCCTGAAGCTTGCAACTGGCGCACTTCGCATCGGCGTCTCGGCTCGGCTTGCCAAGCAGGCGCTGGCCGAGCTGAGCGGCAAGGACGTTACTGAAATCGAAACGTTGTGGCATGGCCTGCAGCCACCCTATGAAAGCCTGTTCCATTGGCTTGAAGGCAAGGGCGAACGCCCGATATTGGTGACGCCGGCGATCTTTCATTCCGTCATGCTCGCCAATCCGGTCGAACCCGGCGATCTCGATGGACTCGATCCCGGTGATTTCGCCGCTGAATGGAAGTGGGATGGCATCCGTGTCCAGCTTTCCCGCTCTGGAGCGACAAGCAAGCTCTATTCGCGCTCCGGCGACGATATCTCAGGCGCCTTTCCGGACATCGTCGATGCGATGAACTTCGAGGGCGTCATGGATGGCGAGCTGCTGGTCGGCGGCACGGTGCGCTCCAACAGCCCGACGCGTACATTTTCCGATCTGCAGCAGCGCCTCAACCGCAAGACCGTGACCGCAAAGATGCTGGACGAGTTTCCGGCCTTCATCCGTGCCTACGATCTTCTGTTCGACGGTGCCGAGGACGTGCGCGCCCGCGACTTCCTCGGCCGCCGCGAGCGGTTGACCGAGATCATCGAGGCGGCGCCGCATGATCGCTTCGACCTGTCGCCGCTCGTGGATTTCTCCTCCTGGGAAGAGCTTGACCGGTTGCGAACCTCGCCGCCCGATCCGGTGATCGAAGGCGTCATGATCAAGCGCCGGGATAGCGCCTATCTTGCCGGCCGCGCCAAGGGGCCTTGGTTCAAATGGAAGCGCGATCCCTACAACGTCGATGCCGTGCTGATGTATGCCCAGCGCGGTCACGGCAAGCGCTCCAGCTATTATTCCGATTTCACCTTCGGCGTCTGGGCGACGACGCCGGAGGGCGAGCAGCTCGTGCCTGTGGGCAAGGCCTATTTTGGTTTCACGGATGCCGAGCTGGAAGTGCTAGACAAGTTCGTGCGCAACAACACGGTCGATCGTTTCGGCCCTGTGCGGGCCGTGCGCGCCGATCGTGATTTCGGCTTCGTGCTCGAGGTGGCCTTTGAAGGCATCAACCGTTCCACCCGCCATAAATCTGGCGTTGCCATGCGTTTTCCGCGCATCGCCCGGCTGCGGTCCGACAAGCCGCCCTACGAGGCCGACCGGCTGGAAACTTTGATCGCGATGATTGACGCCAAGGCTCCGGCTGTCGATGAATAGGGCAAGGTGATTCCTCACCACAAAGTGAGTTGGCCTTGCCTTTCAACCCGTGCAGATTTGTGCCGCGCCGGGATATTTGGACGAGCCTATGACCATGTCTGACGATAACGCATTCCGCCCCAATCGCCGCGGTGTTCTTGCCGGTCTGGCGGTCACGCTTTTGGCTCCCTCCATCGTCAGAGCTGCCGACGACAGTACGGCTGGCAGCAAGCCCGCCGACAGCAAGAGTGCCGCCGCCCAGAGCGATGAAAAGGCTGCGGATGCGCCGCCGCTGCTTTCGGGCGACTATGCCAAGGAGCGCCGTCTGTTTCGGACTGACCTCTTGAGCAAGGGGCCGGCTCCCGACACCTACGAACCGCTGGTCACGCCCTCGACGGCGGAGCGGCTTTTCTATCGCAGCGGCGTTGGCGAGGAGCTGGAGCTCGTCGCCTGGGTTTCCCGCTATACGCGCTCGGAGAAGCCGAAGCCGGCCGTGCTGTTCCTGCATGGCGGCAATGCCATCGGGCAGGGGCACTGGCAGCTGATGAAGCCCTATGTCGAAGCCGGCTATGTCGTCATGATCCCCTCTATGCGTGGGGAAAACGGCCAGAAGGGCAATTTCTCGGGTTTTTACGATGAAGTTGCCGATGTGCTGGCCGCCTCCAACCGGCTGCGGCATCTGCCGGGCGTCGATCCGCATCGCATGTTCCTGGCCGGACACAGCATCGGCGGTACACTGGCCATGCTGGCCGCCATGTCGACGAAGCGGTTCCGCGCGGTGGCGCCGATGTCGGGCAATCCGGACGCCTATGCCTTCTTCGGCCGCTATCCGCAGGATATCCGCTTCAACACCAAGAACCCGCGCGAATACCAGATGCGCTCGCCGCTCTGCTATGCGCACAGCTTCAGGAGCCTGATAAAGCTGTTCCACGGCACCGAAGAGGCACATTTCGACTCGCGCCTGGCGCTGCTCACAAAACGGGCAACCGCCGCCGGCGTGAAGATGGAGATGGCGACTGTAACCGGCAGCCATAATTCGGCGCTGCCGGGTGAGATCGAACAGAGCATCGAGTTCTTCAGGAGCGTGGCCGTCTAGACCGGCTCCGTAAGGACGGCGTGGGAGATGAGCCGAACTGCTCCGCACGTCGCTGCTTACGCCATCAACGTCTCGATCAGCGTTGTCGCCGCTTCCGCGATCACGGTTCCGGGTGGAAAGATCGCGTCGGCGCCGGCGGCCTCAAGCGCTGCGAAATCCTGCGGCGGAATGACGCCGCCGACGGCGATCAGCACATTGCCGGCATGACGGCGTGCAAGCGCCGTCTTCAATTCCGGCACCAGCGTCAAATGACCTGCGGCCAGCGACGATGCGCCCACGATATCGACGCCCTCGCGCACGGCGACATCGGCAACTTCTTCCGGAGTCTGGAACATCGCGCCGACGACGACATCGAAGCCGAGATCAGCAAAGGCCGTGGCGATCACCTTTTGCCCGCGGTCGTGGCCGTCCTGACCCATCTTGGCGATGAGGATGCGTGGCTTTTCGCCCCGCGCCTCGCGGAATTCTTCCACTTTGCTCACTGCCGCATTGAAGGCCGGATCTTTTGTGCCGACTTCCTTGCGGTAGACGCCTGAGATGGTCCTAATCTCGGCGACATGGCGGCCATAGGCCTTTTCCAGCGCCAGCGAGATTTCGCCGACCGTGGCCCTTGCCCTCGCTGCCTTGACGGCAAAATCGAGCAGATTGCCTGTGCCGTTTCGTGCGGCCTCCGTCAGCGCATCCAGGGCTGTTTCGACGGCAGCGGTTTCGCGCGTGCCCTTCAGCTGCTGCAGCTTGGAAAGCTGGCGTGCCCGCACCTCGGAATTGTCGACCTTCAGGACATCGACTTCGATGTCCTTTTCCGGTTTGGAAAAATTGACGCCGACCACGGTCTGATGGCCGCTGTCGATGCGTGCCTGCGTGCGGGCTGCAGCCTCCTCGATCCGGAGCTTCGGAATGCCCTTCTCGATCGCCTTCGCCATGCCGCCGAGCGCTTCGACCTCCTCAATATGGGCCATCGCGCGGGCGGCAAGATCATGGGTCAGGCGTTCGACATAGGCCGAGCCGCCCCACGGGTCGATAATGCCTGTTGTCCCCGATTCCTTCTGCAGCAGGATCTGGGTGTTGCGGGCGATGCGCGCGGAATGATCCGTCGGCAGTGCCAGGGCTTCGTCGAAGGAATTGGTATGGAGCGATTGTGTGTGTCCCTGCGTGGCCGCCATGGCCTCGACCATGGTGCGGATGATGTTGTTCATCGGGTCCTGCGCCGTCAGCGACCAGCCGGAGGTCTGGCTATGGGTCCTGAGCGCCAGGGATTTCTGGTCTTTCGGCGCGAAATTCTTCTGCATCAGCGCGGCCCAGATCAGCCGTCCCGCGCGCATCTTGGCGACTTCCATGAAGAAGTTCATGCCGACCGCCCAGAAGAAGGAGAGGCGAGGGGCGAAGCTGTCGATATCGAGCCCGGCGGCGACACCCGCCCGCGCATATTCTATGCCGTCGGCGATCGTATAGGCCAGCTCCAGATCCGCGGTCGCCCCGGCTTCCTGCATATGGTAGCCGGAGATCGAGATGGAGTTGAACTTCGGCATCCTCTGGCTGGTGTAGCTGAAGATGTCGGAGACGATGCGCATCGAGGGCTGCGGCGGATAGATATAGGTGTTGCGAACCATGAACTCCTTGAGGATGTCGTTCTGGATCGTACCGGAAAGCTTATCCTCGGAGACGCCCTGTTCCTCCGCCGCGACGATATAGAGCGCCATGATCGGCAGCACCGCGCCGTTCATGGTCATCGACACGCTCATCTCGTCGAGCGGAATGCCGTCGAAGAGCTGGCGCATGTCAAGAATGGAATCGATCGCCACACCCGCCATGCCGACATCGCCTGATACCCGCGGATGATCGCTGTCATAGCCGCGATGAGTGGCAAGATCGAAGGCGACGGAAAGACCCTTCTGACCGGCCGCGAGGTTGCGGCGGTAGAAGGCGTTGGATTCTTCGGCGGTGGAGAAGCCGGCATATTGGCGGATGGTCCAGGGCTGCTGGACATACATTGTCGGATAGGGGCCGCGCAGGAACGGTGCGGCGCCAGGATAGGTGTCAAGGAAGTTCAGGCCGGCGAGATCGCTTTCGCCGTAACGACGCTTGACGGCGATGCCTTCGGGAGTTTCCCAGATTGGGGCGTCGGTTGGTGGGGTCGTTGCCTGTGGTTTGGCCCAGGGGATGGTGGTGAAGTTGGGGATCTTGGTCATGGAGCGGCGGCCTCCGGAAATGCGGAACCTGCGATACCCCCCTCTGTCACTTCGTGACATCTCCCCCACAAGGGGGGAGATTGGCGGCTTACGGCGCGTATCTGCCCTAAAATTTCTTGCGCCTTGGTGACATGGTATGGGGTTCCATTGTGAGGCGTGCGGCATTCTCCGAACGATCTCCCCCCTTGTGGGGGAGATGTCGCGAAAGCAACAGAGGGGGGTATCGGACTTGCGGCGAACACGATGTCCATTCTCATCCCTCTACCCCCTCATCCAATCGCACGGGCATCAACCCCATCCCGCCAGCAACCAGGCTCAATGGCCCCGAAACCGCCACCGGCCGCTCGGTCTTCATCGCAAACAGCGTCGTCCCCACGATCGGCTTGGCGATACGGCTCTTGCGTGCCTTCGCGATCATGGCCGCCAGCTGGCCGCTGGCAATCACCGTTGCCAGTCCGCCCTTGCCTTCGATCTCGATAAAGATGTCCCATGCCCGCTCGGCGAGCGCATCGGTCAGTGCCTCGATGCCGCCGGCTCCCGCGGCGGGATCGGCGACGTGATCGAGGTGGCTTTCGGCGACCAGAATCGTCTGGGTGTTGCGCGCCAGCCGCCGCGCTAGCGGATCGGGAATGCCATGCGTCAGGCTGTGCGGCAGAACGCAGATCTCGTCGGCACCGCCGACGCCGGCTGAAAAGACCGCGATCGCATTGCGCAAAATATTCGCCTCGGGATCGAGGTGCGTCAGCATGCGATAGCTCGTTTCCGCAAACACATGTGCCGGCTGTGGGCCTGAGACGCCGCAAGCCTCGGCGATCCGGGTAAAGATCAGCCGCGCCGCACGCATCTTTGCGATCGTTGTGTACTGGTTCTGATCGGCCGAAAGGCAGAGGCTGATTGCCGCCAGGGCTGCCTTCGGTGAAAACCCGGCCGCTTCAAGCAGTCGCAGATGGCCGACGAGGCTCGCGGCCATGACTGCGAGCTCCTGCGCCTCCGTTCCGGCGGCATTATGCACCGCACGGCCGTCCGCGTTGACGATGGTGCCTGCGAAGCCGCATTTGGCGAAACGCTGGATGTCTTTTGCCGCCGCCTGTTCCTCGCCCGCTGAAAATGCGTCGAGACCGAGATGCAAGACGCGGGCGGGCTTGTCTGCGAACGCTGCGGTCACGGCATCGATGGAGGGGGGCGCAGGCCCGTCGAAGCGCAGAACAGCGGTTTTTTTCGACATCGCGCTTGCCAGCGCATCGGAAAAACCTGGGGTTTGCGCGTCGATGCCGGCGCCGAAAGAGGAGGCGGAAGTCTTGGAGACCAGACAGATGCCGCTTGTGCCATTGGCAAGATCGTCGCCGAGCTGCGCAAGCGCCCGCTCGACGTTTGGGTCATCCATGCGCTGGGTTACCGTCCAGGGCACATCGGCTTGCTGGCGGGAAAGCGGGGCGCAATCGTGCCGCCGCTCGTAAAGCGGTTGGATGGCAATGCCGTCGTCAGTCTGCGACACCAGTGCTTCCTGGAAGTCTTTGCCTTTGAGTGCGCGTTCCACAAGCTTCAGCCAGGAATTATGATCGGTCTGGCCGAAGATGCCCGGGTCGAGACTGTCGATGTTCATGCGATCCTCCGTACCGTAATGGTCTAGCCCATGATGCCGTGGGGGAAAACAGCAGTTTGGGCAATCCGCGCAATATCTTCGCTGCCGCCACCTTCCTCATCGACGCCAGCCTCGCTCCAGCTGCGGCAGTCATTATACGGCCGATCCGATATGTCCTAACTGGTTTCCGATGATGGCCGATCTGCTGCCCGCTTCCCGTCACCTGTTTGCTGCCGCCGCCCTCGCCGGATTGTCCGCATGCAGCATCATTCCGGACACCGGCGCGACGGATCCGGATCGCTTCGCGCAGGAGACGGCGCCGATCTTCTATCGCCCCGAGGGCATCGATCCGCAAAAGGTGCAGCGCCTGCCCGTGCAGCCCGTGCCGCAGGCCCGTGATCTCTTTCGGACGCAATTCCATCAGACCTATGGCCTGCCGACCTTCAATCCAGTGCATCAGGCGATGTATGCCCAGCGAAACGAAGACGATTTCATGCTGCCGGCCATTCCCTACAAGCGCATCGATCCGCGTTTCCTGCGGCAGGAAGTGGACTACCGGACCAATGAGCGCCCAGGCACCATCGTCGTCGATACGCGAGACCATTTCCTCTATTTCGTCGAGCCGGGCGGCAAAGCCATGCGCTATGGCGTCGGTCTCGGTGCGGCGGGATATGCCTGGCATGGCAGGGGCGTGATTCAGTTGAAGCAGAAGTGGCCGCGCTGGACGCCTCCTGCCGAGATGGTCGCGCGCGATCCGCAGATGAAGCCGCTGTCGGCCGCTCGCGGCGGCATGAATCCCGGGCCGACCAACCCGCTCGGGGCACGTGCGCTCTATATCTATCAGAATGGCAAGGACACGCTTTACCGTGTTCACGGCACGCCGGATTGGCAGTCGATCGGTAAGGCGGCGTCCTCGGGTTGCGTGCGCATGCTCAATCAGGACGTGATAGATCTCTACAACCGAGTATCCGCCAAGACGGAAATCGTCGTCCTGTAGGGTTATTTACCACAAATTTTCGTGATGTTGCATAAGTGCGATAGCCGGGGTGGCTTGCGCTCTTTAATTTTGCTCCCGTCTCTGCAAACCTCTCAGGGAGCCGAATCAGCTTGTTCGTTGCCGGTTCTCGCTTCCTCCACAAAAGGAACTATGCTGTCGACATGAGCCTGCCTTCATCTCTTTCCCGACGTAACTTCCTTGCCTTTGCTGGCATCGGCGCCGTTTCGACCCTTGCCGGCTGCGCCTCCACCATCGACAACGGCCCTGTCGTCAGCCCGGTTCAATATACCGGCTCACCGCGGCCGTTCCGCACTTGGTTCTCCAGCTATGATGGCGAGCAACCGGATCCGGCCGTAATCTACGCGGCCATGGACGATGGCGGTTTCCATCTTCCGGCGATTCCCTACAAGCAGATCGACCCGCGCTTCTATCGTCAGCGGGTTGTCGATCCGACAGGCGAGGCGCCCGGCACGGTGGTCGTCAACACCACCCAGCGCATGCTTTACGTCACGGAGCAGGGCGGTACGGCGATGCGTTACGGTATCGGCGTCGGCCGCGAGGGCTTTGCCTGGCAGGGCCGCGGCGTCATTCAGTGGCGCAAGAAATGGCCGCGCTGGAACCCGCCGGATGAAATGGTCGCCCGTCAGCCGGAGCTCGTGAAATATTCCATCGCCAATGGCGGCATGGAGCCGGGCCTGATGAACCCGCTCGGCGCGCGCGCCCTTTATATTTTCGAAGACAAGCAGGATTCGCTCTATCGCCTGCACGGCAATCCCGATTGGCGCTCGATCGGCAAGGCCGTTTCTTCCGGCTGCGTCCGCTTGCTCAACCAGGATGTCATCGATCTCTATGATCGCGTGCCGGAGCGTGCTCCGATCCTGGTTACGGCCTGATATCGTATCATCGCAAACAAAAGGGCGCCGCCGGCGCCCTTTTGTTTGCAGTCCTGACGGGACGTATCTGATGTTTTGACGCCGGCTTCAAACGGCCGTCAGATTGAGCTTCAGCTGCTGCAGCCGGTCGCGCAAATTGGCCATTTCGGTCATGTCGCAACCGGTTGCCTGGCCGATGGCGTCCATGATCGCGCTGACCTGGCATTGCATGCCGGTGCCTTTTTCCGTCAGCGAAATGATCACCTGCCGCTCATCCTTCGGGTCGCGTGCCCGGCCGATCAGGCCGGCTTGCTCGAGCCGCTTCAGAAGCGGCGATAGCGTTCCGGAATCGAGATCCAGCTTCTCGCCGATGGTTTTCACCGACAGGAAGCCCCTTTCCCATAGTACAAGCATGACGAGATATTGCGGGTAGGTGAGGCCGACACGATCGAGGATTGGCTTGTAGGCGCGATTGAAGGCATGCGCGGCGCTGTAAACGGCAAAGCAAAGCTGCCTTTCCAGCCTCTTCTCTTCATCGGGTATCATGGTCTGCCCATCCGCCGTGTCCGTCATTGCTGCTCCGCCATTTTCTTGTTGGTGGCATTGTCACAAATTCACTTTGCAAAATCAAATTGCAAAAAATACACATTGTGCACGATTAAATCGTGATATATATAAAATTCATCCCAACCAAAAGGAGACATGACATGCCTATTCTCTATACGACCAAAGCTTCCGCCACCGGTGGCCGCGCCGGCCATGCAGTTTCCGAGAACGGCGTCCTCGACGTCACGCTGACCGTACCGAAGGAGCTTGGCGGCGATGGCGCCACCGGCACCAATCCGGAGCAGCTCTTTGCAGCAGGCTATTCCGCCTGCTTCCTGGGTGCCTTGAAATTTGTCGCAGGCCAGCAGAAGGTCAAGATTCCGGAAGACGCAAAGGTCACTGCGACTGTCGGCATCGGCCCGCGCGCGGACGGCACCGGCTTCGGCATAGAAGTGTCCCTCGCAGTTCACATTCCTGGCATGGACAAGGCCGAGGCCGAAAAGCTGGCTGCCGCCGCGCATATCGTATGCCCCTACAGCCACGCCATGCGCACCTCGACCGAAGTGCCGGTTGCCGTCGTCTGAAGCGCCGCCGGTCGATTGAATGCCGGATAGGCGAGTATATTGAAAAGGAGTGATGGTTTTTCGATCGCTCCTTTTCTTTTGCAAGAAAAATGCTATATCTTTTCTTAGGAAAGGAAATAGCCATGACAAAGGCTCAAACAATAGGGCGGACGATACCCGGTGAAGCACTCGTCATCACCAAGGCTGTCGTCAATGCCGCCGAGAGGCTGGGATTGAATGCCCGCGTCCTCGCAGCCGTTATCGGCGTTTCGGAGGCGACCGTTTCGCGCATGAAGCGGCAGGATCATCTGCTGGAGCGCGATAGCAAGCCGTTCGAGCTTGCCGTGCTTCTCGTTCGTCTCTTCCGTTCGCTCGACGCCATCGTCGGCGGTGATGAAGCTGTGGCGCGCCAATGGCTGCGCAACGGCAATCTCGCCTTCGGCGCGGCGCCAATCGACAAGATTGTCTCGATTTCCGGTTTGACCGATGTCCTTGCCTATCTGGACGCCCGCCGCGCTCTCGTCTGAGATCAGAGCCATTTCCGGCCAATATTGGCGGCTGGTGGAATCGCAGCATCAGGTTTCGACGCTGAAGCTTGTGGATACGCTGGAGGAACAAGCTCTTCTCGAAAGCGTGCTTGAGGAAAGCAAGCCAGCCCTGCCGCCGGAATGCGCCGGGCTCGACTATCTGCTCGCCACACCCTTCCGCTATGGGGCGATCTATCCCCACGGTTCCCGCTTTCGCCGGGCAGGCCGCACGCTCGGCGTCTTCTATGCTTCGGAGCAGGTGGAGACCGCTTTGGCGGAGATGAGTTTCTACAGGCTGCTGTTCTTCCGCGATTCCCCCGATACGCCGCTGCCCGCCAATGCGGCGGAATATACCGCCTTTTCTGCCGCAATCGCGACAAAGGCGGCGATCGATCTGACGGCGCCTCCCTTGGATCGCGATCGGCAGCTATGGACCGATCCAGTCAATTACGAGGCTTGTCAATCGCTTGCGGAAGCGGCACGAGCCGGTGGCATCGAGGCAATTCTCTATCGTTCCGTCCGCGATCCTCGGGGCGGCAGCAATATCGCATTGCTGACGGCCGGGGCATTCTCCGCCCGCGAGCCCGTCGAGCGCCAGACCTGGCGCATCCGGCTGTCGCGCGTCGGCGTGCAGGCGCTGTGCGAGTTCCCCCGGCGCCGCATCGGTTTCGAAAGGCGGGATTTCGAGGGCGATCCTCGATTGTCGGAGCCGCAATTCAGAGCAGAGTAGCAAGATCGCTGCGTAAGCGGTCGCCATTGCCGTCGGGCAGCCGCTCTTCGAGGACGGCATGCGCCGTCATCCAGATCGGCACGGCCGCAGCGAGCGCTGCTTTTCCCGATGGCGTCAGGCTGAGCAGGCGGGCGCGCCGATCTTCCGGATTGGGTACGATGCTGACCCATCCGCGCCGCTCGAGAGGCTTGAGTGCCGCCGTCAGCGTCGTCTGGTCAATTGCAAGGAGCGTGGCGACCGACCCCATGGAGGCCGGTGCAGGCCTGTTCAGCGACATCATCAGGGAAAATTGGCCGTTGGTCAGACCGTAAGGTCGCAGCGCTTCGTCAAAGCGGCGGGCAAGTGCTCGTGCGGCTCGCTGCACATGCAGGCATAGGCAGGTGTCGCGCACTAACAGCGTGGTTTCAAAGGGGATTTCGACTGCGTTTGACATGATTCATTAATATTGATATCAATATAATTGTCAAGATTTGGGAATGAAAACGCCGGAGGAGGGCGCGGACAATGAACCAGGTCGTTTCCAGGGACGTGTGGCTGGAGGCCCGCCGTCAACTGCTCGCCAGGGAAAAGGAGGCCACGCATCTTCGCGATCGCGTCAATGCGGAACGCCTGGCCTTGCCCTGGGTAAAGGTCGATAAAGACTATGTTTTCGACACGCCGGCCGGCAAGAAGACGCTTGCCGATCTCTTCGACGGCCGCAGCCAGCTGATCATCTATCACTTCATGCTCGGCCCGGATTGGGAAGCCGGATGCACCGGCTGCTCCTTCCTTGCCGATCATTTCGATGGAACGCTTCCGCATCTCAATCACCACGACGTCACCTTGGTCGCCGTTGCCCGCGCGCCAATCGAAAAGATAGAGGCCTACAAGAAACGCATGGGCTGGAAGTTCCCATGGGTGTCGTCATTCTCCAACGATTTCAATTTCGACTATCACGTCTCTTTCACCAAAGAGCAGCTCGTCGGTGAAAAGGTGTTCTATAATTTCAACGATATGAACGCCGCCGACGGCAACGACGAGTTGCCTGGTCTCAGCGCCTTCTACAAGGATGAAGCCGGCAATATCTTTCACACCTATTCCAGCTATGCCCGCGGCGGCGAGGAAATGATCGGTACGCTGATGATCCTCGACAATGCGCCGAAGGGCCGGAATGAAGGCCGCACCATGGATTTCGTGCGACGCCACGACGAATATCAAGAGGCGGCGAAGGCGGGCTCCTGCTGCCATTGAAGCATGACGAGACTGCCAAATTTACGCCATGCGGCGCAAGGGGTCGAATTATTACGCCTTGCGCCTAGTTAAGACCTAGAGCCTGCTTCGCCAGGAAGTGACGGATCAACCGATTGACCATCTTCGGCCGTCACGTTCATCGGCCATGATGCGCTTGCGCCGACATCAGGCTCAAGATGGGACGGATGACCGTCACAATCGCAATAGGGAGAGAGATCATGGCAGAGAAGGGATATTTTGTCTGGTACGAGCTGATGACGACGGACATGAAGGCGGCGGAAGCCTTTTATACCAAAGTCGTCGGCTGGGATGCGGCGGATGCGGGCATGCCTGATGTCGGGATGGACTATACGCTCTTTAGTGCCGGTGCAGGGCCTGTCGCTGGATTGATGATTCTGCCGGAAGAGGCGAAGGCCATGGGCACGCCACCCTGCTGGACCGGCTACATCGGCGTTCCCAATGTCGATGAAGCGGCGAAGACGATCGTCGCCAAGGGCGGTAAGACCTATCGTGAGCCGACGGATATTCCAGGCGTCGGCAGGTTCGCCGTCGTTGCCGATCCTTATGGCGCCGCCTTCTGCATCTTCACGCCGCTGCCGGGCCAGAATTGGGAGCCGGCGGCCCCTGCCACCCCCGGCTATATCGGCTGGCACGAACTCTATGCCGGCGACGGCCCGAAAGCTTTCGACTTCTATTGCGAGATGTTCGGCTGGGAATCGAGCTCCGATTTCGACATGGGGCCGATGGGCACGTATAAGATCTTCAAGATCGGCGATCGCGACTTCGGCGGCATCATGACCAAGCCGGCGGAAATGCCGATGGCTGCCTGGAATTTCTATATCAACGTTCCCGCGATCGACGCGGCCATCGCTCGCGTCACAGAAGGCGGCGGGAAGATCGTCAACGGCCCGATGGAAGTGCCCGGCGGCAGCTGGATCGTCCAGGCCACCGATCCGCAGGGTGCGTTCTTCTCGCTGGTCGCGCCGGTGCGGTAGATCAACGCCCCTTGAGGTAAATAACACCTCCCCCTCGAGGGCAGGGCAATCGCATATGAGCGGGATTAGCCCCGGAAATTCCTTCTCCCCTCGGGGAGAAGGAGGTGCGCCGCAACGACCTCACTTCATATGCAATAGCCTTGCCGTTTAGGGGGAGGTCGCAGCAAAGCGGCGGGTGGGGGTGACATTCGAACCAGGAAAGTCGCCACGGATCACCCCACCCCGGAGCTTTGCTCCGAACCCCTCCCTCAAGGGAAGGTAATCTTCTACCGCTTCAGGCTACCGAGGATGCCTCGGACCAGCGCCCGCCCCACTTGCGTTGCCACCGTGCGCGCCATACTTTTCATCGTCGCTTCCAGGATCGTCTCGCGCTGGTAGCCCGAACGGCGACCGGCGGGTTTTCCGCTATCTTCACCAAAGCCCGGCAGCGTCCAGCCATCGCCTGCGCTCTCACTCTGAGGCGCAGCCGCTTTGCGCGCCCGCTCGGTCAGGATCTCGTAGGCGGATTCGCGGTCGATCGTCTGGTCATAGACGCCGGCAACCGGACTGCCGTTGATGATGGCTTTACGCTCGCCATCGGTGACGGGGCTGATTCGGCCGGATGGAGGGCGGATCAGCGTGCGTTCGACGATGGAAGGCGCGCCTTTGCCCTCCAGCATCGATACCAGCGCCTCGCCGGTGCCGAGCGTGGTGATGACCTCGGCGCAATCGAAAGCTGGGTTGGGCCGGAATGTCGAGGCTGCCGTCTGCACGGCCTTCTGTTCGCGTGGCGTGTAGGCGCGCAGCGCATGCTGCACACGGTTGCCGAGCTGCGCCAGCACCGTCTCCGGCACGTCGAGCGGGTTCTGCGTGACGAAATAGACGCCGACGCCCTTGGAGCGGATCAGGCGCACCACCTGCTCGACACGCTCGATCAGCACTTTCGGCGCGTCGTTGAAGAGCAGATGCGCCTCATCGAAGAAGAAGACCAGCTTCGGCTTTTCCGGGTCGCCCACCTCGGGCAATTCCTCGAATAATTCCGATAGCAGCCACAACAGGAAAGTGGCGTAAAGGCGCGGGTTCATCATCAGTTTATCGGCCGCCAGCACCGAAACCTGGCCATAGCCGTCATTGCTGATCCGCATAATGTCGGAGATCTTCAGCGCCGGCTCGCCGAAGAAGTTTTCCGCACCCTGCTGCTCCAGCACGAGCAATGCGCGCTGGATCGAGCCGACGGAGGATTTCGAGATCAGGCCGTATTTGCTGGAAAGCTCGCCGGCATTCTCACCCATGTAGTTCAGCAGCGCCCGCAGGTCCTTGAGGTCGAGCAGCGCCAGGCCGTTTTCGTCGGCGATCTTGAAGGCGATGTTGAGAACGCCTTCCTGTGCTTCCGAAGCATCCATCAGCCTCGCCAGCAGCAGCGGCCCCATCTCGGCGATCGTCGTGCGCACACGATGACCCTTTTCGCCGTAGAGATCCCAGAAGATGACCGGAAACTGATCGAACTCATAGCGCGACAGGCCGATTTCCTCGGCGCGCTTGAGCAGGAAATCCTTCGGCTCGCCTTTGACGGCGATGCCCGAGAGATCACCCTTGATGTCGGCACAGAAGACTGGCACGCCGGCCTTGGAAAAGCCTTCCGCCAGCACCTGCAGCGTCACCGTCTTGCCCGTGCCCGTGGCGCCGGTGATGAGACCGTGGCGGTTGCCGAATTTCAGCGTCAGGAACTCGTCCTTGTTGATGCTCTCGTCCGGATTGCGGCTCGCGCCGACGAAAATCTGTCCATCCTGCTGCGGCATGGTGTCGTCTCCCTTTGGGCGGCGGCACAGCAGCTTTTGGAAGCTGCAAGGGCCATTCATCGATTTGTCCTGACACTGTTATAAGAACTCGCATGGAGGGGGACAACCATTCGCGTAGGGTTCCGCTTCTGGTAGAATGATGGCCTCCGGCGCGGCTTGTATCGGCTGCTTCATTCAGTTACGTTGACGTTAACGTCGTAAAGGCAGGAGGCCACAGTGAACGAAGTTATTGATCAGATCGCGACCAAAGCCGGCATCGCTCCCGATCTCGCAGAGAGGGCTGTCGGCATGATTCTCAGCTTCCTGCAGCGCGAGGCTCCGGACGGCCCCGTCACCAAGATGATCGAATCCTTTCCCGGCGCAACCGAACTTGTTGCACAGTATGGCGGCGATCAGGGCTCTGGCGGCGGTGGCCTTCTCGGCGGTCTCTTGAGCGCGGTCGGTGCCGGCGGCGGCATCATGGGTCTCGGCCAGCAGCTGATGAGCACCGGCCTCGGCATGGGCGACATCACCTCCCTCGCAAAGGAAACGGTCGCGACTGCCCGCCAATACGCCGGCAACGAAGTCGTCGATGAAGTCGTGAATTCCGTTCCGGGTTTGAGCCAGTTCGTTTAATCAGTATTGCAACCAACAGCAAAAGCCCTGCAGTATTGAACTGCGGGGCGTTTTGTTAAGGGTGCGGAAACGGGGGCAAATAGCCTCAAGCCAATCCGGCGCCCTCGTCTCAGCTCAATCTAAGGCTGAGAATGCCCTTGTCCTGACACGCAAAACGTATATTCCGTGCAATGTATGAAGTTTCGACGTGAGTCGTACAGGCGTCTTATGGGGGATTGGGGCGAATATGAAGCAGCTCTTGAAAATCTTTGCGTTTGCTGTGCTGACAGGATGTTCCACTGTGTCGGGCTATTTTCCAGATTCGAAGGTCGTAACTATTGACGGCATCGAATATATGGCCCGACCACTTTCAGCAAAGAACTCGTGGCAGGCCGGCTTGAATCGCCCGACGGGGTCATCTCTCCTGCTTATCAACCCGACAATCTATGCCGGGAATGTAGAGGCAATAGAGAAAGCCAGCGGCTGTGCTGTCCTTTTAGAGTCCGTACAAAATTCGGATAATTCCACCATTGCCGCTGTCGATTGTGGAAAGTCGAAGACAGCAAAGCAATAAATTTGCTGTCCTGAAATCATCGTTGGGCCAGTGGCTGAGGACTCGAAGCCGATCTGGCCCAACGGCTTAGCTGAAATTTCGTGACGTCAGCAACCTAAACAGGCTTTGGGTGGCAAGATCGAATAGACGTAGGCCCGCTTCAATCTCAAACCCTCCTGCCGCTCGACGCCTCGTCGATCTGATGCCATTTGCGGCCGTCGCGCTCGATGAGTTCGTCGGCGCAGGCCGGACCGGTGCTGCCGGGGGCATAGGGGTCGGGCTTGCCGCCTTCTGCCCAGAGATCGAGGAAGGGCTGTACGGCGGCCCATCCCGCTTCGATGCCATCGGCGCGCTGGAAGAGCGTCTGGTCGCCGACGAAGAGTTCGTAGAACAGGCTTTCGTAGCCGGTCTGTTTGCCGATGTCGAAACTGTCGGCATAGCGGAAGTCGAGCGAAACCGGCGCGGTCTTCAGCACCAGCCCCGGCGATTTGATCGAGATTTCCATATCGAGCCCCTCGTCGGGCTGGACTTGGATGATCAGCCGGTTCGGCGGCAGTTCGGGGCGGGATTCGTCGCGCGGGAACTGCGCGAAGGGCACTTGCCGGAAAGTGATGACAACTTCCGTATCGCGGGCTTTCATCGCCTTGCCGGTGCGCAGGTAGAAGGGTACGCCGGCCCAGCGCCAGGTATCGACGAAGAGTTTCAGCGCCACGAAAGTTTCGGTGTTGCTGTCTGGTGCGACGTCGGCGGTCTCGGTAAAGGCAGGCAAATCCCTGCCGGCGATCGGGCCGGCGGTGTAGGCGCCGCGCACGCCGTTCTTGACCGCGTCCTCGCGGGAATAGATGCGCAATGCCTTCAGCACCTTGCCTTTTTCGTTGCGGATCGCTTCGGCGTCGAAGCTGTTCGGCGGCTCCATCGCCACCATTGCCAGAAGCTGGAAGAGGTGGTTCGGTACCATGTCGCGAAGCGCGCCGGTCGCGTCGTAGAACTTGCCGCGCGTGCCGACATCGACCAGCTCGGCCGCTGTGATCTGCACATGGTCGATATAGTTGTTGTTCCACAGCGCCTCGATCATCATGTTGGCAAAGCGCGTCGTCATGATGTTCTGGACGGTTTCCTTGCCGAGGAAATGGTCGATGCGATAGATCTGGCTTTCGGATACATGGTTCAGCAGCCGGGAATTCAGCGCTTGCGCCGAGGCGAGGTCATGGCCGAAGGGCTTCTCGATCGCAATGCGGCGGAAAGCGCCGGTCGCCTCGTTCATCAGCCCGTTTTCGGAAAGTTTCTCGGCGATATCGCCAAAGAAGCGCGGCGGCACGGCGAAATAAAACGCCGCGTTGGCGGTCGGCGCATGGGAGAGATAGTCCGAAATCTCCTTGTAGACGCCATTCTGGGTGAAGTCGCCGGAGATGTAGCTGATGCGCTGGCGCAGGCTCTGCCATGCCTTCTGCCGCTCCGGATCCTCCATGTCGCCGGAGGTCTTGAGGAAGGCTTCCAGCCGCTCCAGCAGCATATCGACCCCGCCGGTTTCGATGCCGATGCCGAGGATATGCAGATCCTCGCCGATAAGCCCGCTGCGGGTCATGTTGATGAGCGTCGGGACGAGCAGCCGTCGGGTAAGGTCGCCGGCGGCACCGAAGATCACGAAAGTCAGCGGCGGGGCGGGTGCGACGTCGGGATTGGTCATGAGCGCGTCTCCTTCTGGCGGCCATGGAGGGGGCTGGACGACATCGGCTATCTCCTCGGAGCTATTCCTGCTTCCGCTTTGGCTGCAGGTGTTCTACTGCATAATTCCTTAAATCGGAATCGATTTGAGGATAAAATTATGCAGCGGATTTAAAGTGTTACAGCGGCCTTTGCTCACCACATGTGGTGCCGGCGCTACAGGGCGGGGCCGACGGCGGTTGTCGATGGGATCGAGGCACCGCCATCAGTCCGGGGTTCGGGGTTGGCAAACAGTCTATTTCTTTACGGCAATGAGAAAGAGGCGCGGGAAGCGCAACAGCACCTTGCCGTCGGCAAGCGGCGGATAGGCTTTCTCGATATGCTTCAGATAGTCGGCGGCGAAAGCATCGCGATGCTCGGCGCCTGCATGGTCGAGATAGGGACGCAGGCCGGTGCCCTTTACCCATTCGACGATAGCAGCCGCATTTTCCAGCGCGTGATTGTAGTTGGTGTGCCAGATGTCGACGCGCTGCGATTTGCCGATCAGCCTGTTGTAATAGACCGAAGGCGTGGGCAGCGGGTTGCGCCGCACGCTTTTCCTGGCGAAAGCATCGCTCCAGGGGCCGTTCTTCGCCGTTTCCTCCATCATCAGATGGCTCTGTTCGGTCAGATTGTCGGGCATCTGCACGGCCAGCACGCCGCCGGGCTTCAGCCCGTCCAGGAGGTGATCGAAGATATCGAGATGGTTCGGAAGCCACTGGAACACCGCGTTGGCAAAGAACAGATCCACCGGCTCGTCAGGCCGCCATGTGGCGAGATCGGCTTTGGCGAAACTCGTGCCCGGCATGCGCTTGCGTGCGGCTTCCAGCATGCTGTCGTCGCTATCGAGGCCGGAGACGCCGGCCGCACCGTAGCGCTCGACGATAAGCTCCGTCGAGTTGCCAGGGCCGCAACCGAGGTCGATCGCCCGCTCGATATGCGCGAGCGGTACTTGCGCCAGCAGGTCGCGCGCGGGTCGCGTGCGTTCATCCTCGAATTTTACATATTGGCCGGCAGACCATGCCATGAGCCCATCCTCTTCCTAGATTGCCGTTTCTCCCGATGCGCATAGCACCGGGATATATCAGAACCGTGTAATGACGCTGATGCCCTTGCCCTCGGCCTTATCGAGCGACATCAGCGCCGGAACGGCCTCTTCCAGGCTGATCCTGCGGCCGATGAGCTTCTGCGGCGCGATCTTGCCGGCGGCGAGCATGTCGAGCATGGCATCGTAGCGCCAGGCCTGCATGCCGTGGCTGCCATAGATTTCCAGCTCATGGCCGATGACCTGCGCCATCGGGATCTGCGGCGTCGCATGGTCACCGAGCATGAGGCCGACCTGCACATGCCGGCCGCGCCGGCGCAGGTTCTTGATGGAGTTGAAGCAGGTGGCGGGGTGGCCGAGCGCATCGATCGAGACATGGGCGCCGCCCTTGGTGATCTCGCGCACCGCCTCGGCCACATCGGCGACCTCGGCTGCATTGATGGTCGCGACGGCTCCGCATTCGCGGGCGAAGGCCAGCTTTTCCTCGGAAATGTCGATGGCGATGGCATTGGCGCCAAGCGCACTGGCAATCATGATCGCCGACAGCCCGACGCCGCCGCAGCCGTGCACGGCGATCCATTCGCCCGGCCGCGTCTTCGCCTGATCGGCAACGGCGCGGAAGGAGGTGGCGAAGCGGCAGCCGAGGCTTGCCGCCGTCGCGTCATCGACCGTTTCAGGCAGGTGGACAAGATTGGTGTCGGCATAGTCGATGGCGACATATTCGGCGAAGGCACCCCAATGGGTGAAGCCCGGCTGGAACTGGCTGGGGCAGACCTGCTGGTTGCCGGAATGGCATTCGGCGCAATGGCCGCAGCCGGAAACAAAGGGGACGGTGACGCGATCGCCGACCTTGAAGCGGACGACGCCACGGCCGGTCGCGACCACCTTGCCGGCAAGCTCATGGCCCGGCACATGCGGCAGCTTGATATCCGGATCATGACCCATCCAGCCATGCCAGTCGCTGCGGCAGAGCCCAGTTGCGCCGACTGCGATGACGACGCCATCTTCACTTGGTGTCGGATCTGGCAGGGTCCGGATTTCGGGTGTTGCCTCGAAGGCCTCGTAATACATGGCTTTCATGGGAGTTCTCCCTCTCTCCTGACGATCCGTATGGCCCATCACTTTCGTTGATGGACTCATTCGTCAAGTTGTTGTTTCGACGCATGAAAATTGCGCTATGAATGCGTTATCAGGCGCTTTGTTGCAAATGAATTTTGCCGCGTAGTTTATGCTTGACCCTGAGGTTGCGCGGTTATTTGCTCTTCGCCGTCTAAGAGAGGAAATCATATGTCCGTCGATACGTCGCCCCGCACAACCACCTGGACCTACGTCGAGGGAGAATGGCTTTCCGGCAATCCGCCGCTGATCGGGCCGACTTCGCATGCCATGTGGCTTGGCTCGACCGTGTTCGACGGCGCACGCTGGTTCGACGGCATTGCGCCCGATCTCGATCTCCATTGCCAGCGCATCAATCGCTCGGCCGTTGCCATGGGGTTGAAGGCGCTCAAGGCCGCCGAAGAGATCGAGGCGCTCGCCTGGGAAGGCATCAGGAAATTCGACGGCAAGACGCCGATCTACATCAAGCCGATGTATTGGGGCGAGCATGGCTCACCGGGCAGCGTCGTCGCCGTCGATGCGGAATCGACGCGCTTTGCCCTCTGCCTGTTCGAAGCGCCGCTCGGCGGCACCGGCGGCATCACGCTCACCGTCTCGCCCTTCCGCCGCCCGTCGCCGGAAACGGCGATGACCGACGCCAAGGCCGGTTCGCTCTATCCAAACAGCGGCCGCATGATCCTCGAAGCGAGAAGCCGCGGCTTCAACAATGCGCTGGTGCGCGACATGAACGGCAATGTCGTCGAGACGGCGTCGTCCAACGTCTTCATGGTCAAGGATGGCATCGTCTATACGCCGGTCGCCAACCGCACCTTCCTTGCCGGCATCACCCGCGCCCGCGTCATCGGCCTGCTGCGCAGGGAAGGCTTCGACGTCCGGGAGGAAACCCTGTCCGTCGAGCAGTTCATGGCGGCAGACGAGATATTCACGACCGGCAACTATTCCAAGGTCGTCAGCGTCAATCGCCTGGATGGTCGCGAATTCCAGGAAGGACCGGTCGCCCGCAAGGCGCTGGAACTATACATGGATTGGGCTCACGGCCGCCGTGCCGGCGAGGAATAAACCCTTCTCACGAGGAGAAGGGCGGTGCAGAAGAGTGCGGCCGTTTATGGCCGCACGGGTGTTCCTACACGACCTGCCGAAGCAATGTAGGATCGCGGCGCGAAGAAAACGCCATCGGTCTCGAAAGCCTCAAGGTCTTCGGCCCGGAGTGCATGGCGGACGCTCGGTCTCGCGCTGACGCGAGCCATGAATTCCTGTAGCGCCGGCCTTGATGCAAGGTCGATCCTGATCCAGGGCGACCAGTTCAAGCAGACAAAGAGATAGGCGTCAGCGACCGTGAAGTCGTCGCCGGTCAGATAGGGGCCGGCGAGCCGGCCGTTCAGCCAATCCAGTCGTTTGGACACCAGATCGTGAATGCCGGCATGAGCGCCTTCATAAGCGGCGTTGAATAGCATCGCCATTGGCTTATGAAGTTCGGCGGTGATGAAATTCAGATAGGATTGAACTTGGCTTCTGGCATAGGTTCCGGCCTCCGGCAGAAGGCGCGATCCCTCCGCTGAACATTCCGCGAGGAATTGCACGATGGCAGGACCCTCGGTCAGCACTTTCCCATCATCCAGCATCAGTGCCGGCACGTAGCCGTTACCGTTGATGGCAAGGTAGTCCTCGCCCGAACTCACATGGGGATTGCCGGGTCAATAGCTTTTAGTCGTCCATGCCACGTTTCCTTTCGAAGCTCTTTTGATATCCAGGTTCTAAGCCTATGCCCGTGAACAGGCCTGTTTCCATTTGCCAG